>Ga0209205_1000001_pt1 | contig 698158 bp, 586 predicted proteins | sample ZodSprso05mmetaG_FD_184133 | JGI IMG/M metagenome (GOLD analysis project Ga0209205, IMG submission 184133) | Hot spring sediment microbial communities from Zodletone spring, Oklahoma to study Microbial Dark Matter (Phase II) - Zodletone Spring... ... | reverse complement strand
GCCCACGACAGTGTAACGATCAACAAAGGGAGTCTTGTGGCTTATTGCGGGAAGGCGGTTTTGATGCCTGATTTGAACTTCCTGAGCTTGGTTGAAAATCCCCGGGCATTTCAAAAACGGAATACAGTATCCGGAGATTCGATGTCAATTTACCTGGAGAACGATCTGCTGGACTATATAGATGTATTGAATAATGCTGAAGCGGTTTATAAACAGGCTTCCGAGACCAGCGACACACTGTTCACCGAGAGCCGGCTGAATGCCAGGAAAATAACATTTCTATTCGAGGATGAAGAACTGACTCAAATTCAATCTGCCGGCAACAGTTATTCGGAATATATTCCCGTTGCCGGGGACAGCCTGGTGGGAGGCAGGAATGTGGCCTCGGGCGATTCAATCAAGCTTTTTTTTGACAACAGGAATTTGAATGAGGTGGAGGTAATTACTTCCGTTGAGGGCAGGTATTTCTCATCCGCGGAATATGATTCCGCCGGGGGATTAATCTCCGAGGACACGATCTTATACAATTCGGAAAAGCTGATCTACAATATTGACGGGCAGATTATAAATCTGTACGACAGCGCCAGGGTCATTCATGAAACTGTGACCCTCGAGGCGGATACGATCCGTTACGGCACCGAATCCAAGGTTGTGAGGGCGGAGTCATTCTGGGAGGTCCCGCCGGCCGGGGATTCAACTTACCATCCGGTCGTGCTCAGGGACAGGAATGATGTAATTTACGGAGAGCGTCTGGCTTATAATGTGGATACTCGTCGGGGGAAAATCAAGGAGTCTGATACTCAGCTGGAGGAGGCCTACTATCACGGTAATATTATTCGCAAGGAGGATGAGGACGTGCTCTTTGTCGAAGGAGGAAGGTACACGACCTGTGAACTGGATGATCCGCATTTCCATTTTTATTCCAGCGATATGAAACTGATTACGGACGATCGTGTGGTGGCGAAGCCGATTGTGTTGTATATTGATAAAATACCGGTATTTTACCTGCCCTATTTTGTGTTTTCGATCAAGAAGGAACGCCACTCGGGTTTTCTTCCATTCCAGATCGGCAATTTTGAGCGCGGTTCGCGATTCGTGAACAGGCTGGGATATTACTGGGCCTTGAGCGATTATTTCGATCTGGAGACTAGTATCGATTACAACGATGAGGTGGGGGTCACCTTTAACCTGGGATTCAGGTATGCTTTGAGATATAAATTTTCCGGCTCGGTGGACGCCTCCTATGCCCGTGAAACACAGCATACCTTGAGTGGACTCAACCGGCGGGACAGGTGGCGCCTTAACCTCAGCCACAGGCATACATTGACAGAAACCGCGAGCCTGAACGGTAACGGTAATTTCGTTTCCGATGCCAGCTATTACACGGATGTCTCCACCGATCCGGAAGAAAGGCTGAACCGTTCACTGCGTTCACAATTGAACTTCCGAAAAAGCTGGGGGAGGGCCTCCGTCACAGCCGTGGTGCAGGGTACCAATAATCTCGATCAGAACAATACCACCTACAACCTTCCCAGACTCTCATTCTCGCTTCCTTCGCGAGCCGTATTTTCGGCGGAGGATCCTTCTGAAAAGCGATGGTACCAGAATTTGATGCTGTCGTATAGTGCAAACTCGGATAATTTTATCAGCAACAGCGGATCGGGCGAGGAAAGGACCAGCAGACATTATGCCAATATCCGGCACAATATCAGCATGTCAATGCCGACCACGATACTGAAATATTTGACGATCAGCCCGAATGCGACTATAAATGAGAACTGGTTTTATATCTTCGATACGGATCAAAGCAGGGCAGCCAATCTGATGACCGAAACAGGTCTACGGCGTGCCGCACTTACCTTTGGCATGAGTTCGAACACCAAGCTCTATGGCATGTTCGGGCCGCCCATCAGCGGTCTGATAGCAATGCGGCATGTGGTTACGCCGACGCTTTCCTACTCGTATCGGCCGAAATCGGACCGTCATGCCGAAGAAGCGTCATTTGCGGCGATCGGTTCGGGGGGAGCGGAGAGCCAGAACCTGCGCTGGTCGCTGGGGAATCTGTTCCAGTTGAAATATAAAAGCGGCGAGGAGGAAAAGAAACTCGACTTATTCACCCTGAACTTTTCGGCCAGTTACAATTTCAAGGCACCGGAATATAAATGGTCAAATTTGAACACCACCATGCGCAGTTCGACAATTCCGTACCTGACGTTTTCGTTATCGGCAAGCCATGATCTGTATAATCGCTCGACCCAGAAGCTGGACCTGTTACATCCGCGCCTGGAAAATCTATCGCTATCGACGGATTTCAGCTATCGAGGAAATGCCAACGTTATCGGCGCTGCCCTGCAGGCCGAGCCGGGGGATACGCTTCAGCCGAAATTCCCGGGCAAGCCGGAGAAACATCCCTGGAGCCTTTCAATCGGTCACCGCTATGCCGAATCCCGCGGCGCTTTCACATCCATAACTCACACTCTTACAGTCAACAGCGAGTTTAATTTAACGCAGAACTGGAAGGTTTCGTTCTCGCAGTACTATAATATCAAAACTGGCGAGGTTACTCAAAGAAGGCTCAGCTTTTACCGCAATCTGCATTGCTGGGAGGCTGTTTTTACATGGATACCGAACGGCAGCCTGCGGGGATATTATTTCAGGATCAATGTGATATCGCTTCCGGATATCAAATTCGAGAAATCTGAATCGGGTATCAACAGCCCGCTTTCAGATCAATTCAGTTTTTGAGAGCCCGCGAAGCCCCGAAAAATAAGGGTTTTGTCTGAAAATTGTTGTTGACTTAAAAAAACGGAGATAATTAAATGAACATGACAGCCGTAAAAAGTTCACTTAATTCAAGGGAGTAGCGTATGACCAAAGAGGAACTGGTCACAAAAATTGCTAAGGATGCGAATCTATCCAAAGTGCAGGCGCGAAAGGCGATGGACTCATTTTTCGACGGGGTAACCAAGTCGCTCAAGAAGGATGGGAAAATCGGTTTTGTCGGCTTCGGCACTTTCTCAGTCTCCAAGCGGAAGGCCCGTACCGGTAGAAACCCGCAAACGGGGCAGCCGATCAAGATTGCTGCCGCAAGGATTCCAAAGTTCAAAGCGGGAAAAAAGCTGAGACAGGCGATCAAGTAATCGCGGGAAAAAAGATTGAAAAGGCAGTCCCGCGGTACGGGCTGCCTTTTCAAATTAGTTGTTGATCGAGGGCTAAAAGATAAGTATTTTGGTGAGTGTATGAAGGCTTTGGCAAATTTATCACCACGGCGTAAAGATGAGTTCCTGGGTCTTTTGATGTTGACCCTTGGGGCTCTGATTTTCTTTTCGTTAGTATCCCATTCCCAGCATGACGATATCAGTTTGAGCGAAAACCGGGGCTTTGATATATTCGAAATCCTGCCCGACAACTGGGTCGGTCTGGTCGGGGCAATGCTGTCGCATTTGCTGTACTACCTCCTGGGCATGCTGGCGTTTTTCCTGCCTGTATTCGCCCTGCTTACGGGTGTGAAATATTTATTTCGCTGGAAGCTGCCGAGATTAAGAAAGAAAATATTCTATACGTTTTTGATTTCCTCGGCGCTGGCTCTGGTATTGAGTGTGAAGTATGTTGATGCGGGAGGACATGTAGAATTTGTTTCCACACCGGGAGGGGCCCTGGCGGTTGGTGTGGCCAGTTTTATAATCAGGTTTTTTGGAAAAGTAGGTTCATTCCTTTTATTTTTTAGCGCGATTATTATCCTGCTGTTTTTATTGATAGAGTGGCGCCCGTCGTGGTGGGAGAAAAAGATCACCTCTATACCGGAGCGGGTGCGGAACTGGATGCTGGCGCTTTTCGGGATAGGCGCGGCAACAAAAAAGGCGAAATCCTCCAGGGCTAAATCGGCAAAGCAAAAGCGCTTCAGTTTACCCAGGGTCTTCCGATCCGTGTCCGTTGCGCTCAAGCGCGTCGAGGGCATCTTCAGGCGCGCACCGATTCGAGAAAAGGAACAAGAAACCGGTGATGATTTTGAAGCGGAAGAAGGAAGACAAGGTAAGTTTACCGATCTGTTTGAGCAGCTTTCATATGAAAAGCCGGCCGATACCAGGGTGGAAAAAGTCAGCGAGGAGAGTCAGGAAAAAGAGAAGCTTGCCATAAAGATGACGCGCAAGTCCGAGGACGGTTATCAGGCGCCGGATTTTGGAATCCTCGATGCCAATCCCCAGCCCGACCAGGCGATTACAAATGCCGAATTGAAAATGGTAAGTTCGCAGTTACTGGACACATTGAAAACATTTCATATAGAAGTGGTGGATGACAGGATAGAGACGTTTCCCGGCCCGGTGATAACCCGTTATGAATTCAAGCCTGCGCCGGGAATCAAAGTCAATCAGGTAATAAACCTTTCTGACGATCTCGCCCTGGCGCTGCAGGCCAAGAGGATCAGGATTATCGCGCCTGTTCCCGGAAAGGCGGCGATCGGTGTGGAAATACCCAACCGCCATCCCCAGACAGTCTATTTCAAAGATGTGGTCACTGATCAAAAATTTAAATCAAACAAGATTTTGCTTCCCATGGCGCTGGGCCTGACCACAGCGGGCGAGCCATATGTAGCCGACCTGGCCTCCATGCCTCATCTCCTGATTGCCGGTGCGACCGGAAGCGGCAAATCGGTCTGCATGAATGTCATCGTCAGCAGCCTGATATTCAGGCATCATCCCCGCAACCTGCGCTTCATATTCATCGATCCCAAGATGCTGGAGCTTTCGGTTTATTCGGGGATTCCTCACCTGGAACGTCCGGTGATCACCAAGCCCAAGCAGGCGGAGCGGGTCCTCAACGATGCCGTGGTGGAAATGGAAAACCGTTACAAAAGACTGGCCTCCAAAGGAGTCCGCAATATCGTCCAATACAACAATAAGGTGCAGGCATCTGAAAGGCTGCCTTATCTCGTCATAGCTGTTGACGAACTGGCAGATCTGATGATGTCGCAGTCGTCGAGCCGGATTGAAATTTTGCTGACTCGTCTGGCACAGATGGCCAGGGCTGTAGGTATCCATCTGATCCTGGCCACCCAGAGGCCCTCGGTGGATGTGATAACCGGGCTTATCAAGGCCAACTTCTCGGCCAGGATAGCATTTCAGGTTGCGACCAAGATAGATTCCCGCACCATTCTGGACGGCAACGGCGCGGAGAAACTCCTGGGGCGCGGCGATATGCTCTTTCTTGAGCCGGGGCAGGCGGAACCGGTCAGGGTCCACGGCGCCCTGATATCGTCGGAAGAGACCGGCCGTCTGGTGGAGATATTGAAAACCCAGGAAGTTGAAGTCAGAAAGATAGATTCTATGACTGAGGAGGCTGTCAAACAGAGGGCCCTGGTTTCTGATGCCGATCCGCTTTTCAAGGAAGCGGCGGAGATGGTCATCCGCCATAAACAGGGTTCAGTTTCGCTTTTACAGAGACGTCTCGGAATCGGCTATCAGCGGGCCGCCCGGCTGATCGATTTGCTTGAGGCTAAAGGAGTTGTGGGGCCTTATGACGGTTCAAAAGCGCGTGAGGTGCTGGCCGATCAGACATATCTTGAAAAATTAAGAAACAACTGATCCCCATCTGGATTGTATAAGAAGTATTATGAAAAAGTTGACACAAACCATAATTTTTTCGGCCGCATTTATCTTCCTGCTTTCCGCCTCTCTCCTGGCCACGAAAGAGGAAGAGGTATTGAGCAGGATTGACAGGCGGTTGGAGGATATTGAGACCCTGCAGGTGGATTTTGAGCAGGAGGTAAGCTCAGGTGTCTTTGCCACTGTGGATGAGACCTCCGGTAAGATATTCCTGACCTCTAATGACAGATTCAGGATAGAGACCGCTGAGCAGACCATTGTATCGGATTCGGTGTTGATCTGGGTCTATTCGGTCGAGAATAAGCAGGTAAAAATTGATTCCGTGCATAAGGTCGAGGATATGGTACGCCCCTCCGACTATGTTTTTACTTTTAAGGAGGGATACGAGGCAGACCTTCTGACTGACACCATATGTGATTTCGGGAAATGTTACAAGATTGTGCTAAGGGCCATGGACAATGATAATTTTATAAAGGAGATGTATCTTTTTATCGATCCGGAGACGTATCTCACCAGGAGAGCTGAATATAAAGATATCAATGGCAATCTCGTCACAATCCGCTTCAAAGACTACAAAATCGACCGCAAAATACCCGCAGAGATATTCGAATTTAAAACCCCCAAAGGGGTCGAAGAAATCAGGCTCCCTTAAATTATGCCCAAAGTATATTTGAAAAATCTCGGTTGTCCCAAAAACGAGGTGGACGGCAATATCCTGCTCAGGATGCTTGAGGCTGAAGATATGCGGGCGGTCGATAATCCAGATCGGGCCGATTTGATTATTGTCAACACCTGCGGCTTTATTGATCCGGCCAAAGAGGAATCGATTGATGAGATCCTGGCGATGGCAGAGGTCAAGAAAAAGAGGAATGTCAAGCTGATCATGGCGGGCTGCATGGCCCAGCGCTATAAAGAGGTCATTCAGGATGAATTCCCGGAGGTCGATCTGGTGGTGGGAATCGCTAATCTCAGCCATGCCAAAGACAAGATTCTCGGGCTTAGCGATGGGAAAAAGGTGAAGGATTCGGTGCTGCCCACAAAATATAAGGAGTATGATTTTGTCCAGAAACCCAGCGGTATGCCATATGCATACTTGAAAGTCTCCGACGGCTGCGACAATTTCTGTTCCTATTGTACGATTCCTTTTATACGCGGAAGGTACCGTTCCCGCAAAGTTTCGAGGATATTGGACGAGGCCAGATATTTGAGCGAAGAGGGAGCCAGGGAGCTGATCCTGATCGCCCAGGATACAACGCAGTACGGGGTCGATATCTACGGCAAACGCAGGCTTCATGCCCTGCTTGAGAAGCTGGAAGAGGTGGAGGGCGTTAAATGGATTCGGCTCATGTACACTCATCCGGCTCATTACTACAGGGAATTAACAGATTACCTGGGCAAATCGAAGAAGGTTTTGCCCTATCTGGATCTGCCCCTGCAGCATATCTCTGATAGGCTTCTAAAGGAGATGAACCGCAAGATAACCTCCAAACAGACCATAAACCTGATTAACAGGCTGCGCAAGAAGATAAAGAATCTGGTTCTCAGGACCACCTATATAATCGGCTTCCCGGGAGAAACCAGAGAGGATTTCCAGCAGCTCTGGGATTTCCAGAAGGAACACAAGATCGAGCGGGTTGGCGTATTTGCCTACAGCAGGGAAGAGGTAACGGCTTCGGCAACTATGGAACCGCAGATATCTGCGAAGGCTGCGGCGGGCCGGATCGATGAACTGATGATGCTGGTGATGGGACAATCGATGGACAGGAACTCGCGGCTTCTGGGAAAAAAGATTGAAGTATTAATTGATGAAAAACATAAAGATGGTTATTATATAGGTCGAGCCTATGATCAGGCCCCGGAAATTGATGGATATGTTAAAGTAAAAGGAAACTGTAAACCCGGCCGCTTTTGCAGCGTCAGAATTACCGGATTTGAGGCCTACGATCTTTCTGCGGAAGAGTGGAAGGAGTAGATTTATGGCTGCTAATTTAAAGAATATTCGGACCACAGGAATGGTTATTTCACGGCCCGTGGCGTTCATCCTGGTTCTGATCTATATGATCCAGTCGGTGGCTTTACTTTACCTGATCTATGACAAATACGAGAATGAGAGGCTGATTTATAGGCAGCAGGCCCAGATCAGGGAGCTAAAGGAGAAACTGGTCATCCAGGATATCCTCAGGGATCTTCAGTCAGACCTCGGGGCGGGGGAAATCGGGCGGCTTACCAACTCTGTATATTCCGAAAGTAAGAAATATGGGTATGATCCCCTGTTTATATTGGCCCTGATCAAAGTCGAAAGCTCATTCAATAAACGCGCGATTTCAAACAAGGGAGCCATGGGATATATGCAGATGAAGCCTTCGACAGGCTGGGACCTGGCACAGCGGGGCGGTATCGACTGGCAGGACAAATACAGTCTTTTCAGGTCGGACTATAATGTCCGCCTGGGGACGCTTTATCTCTATGAGCTTGTATTTAAGTTCAAAAACCTCAAACATGCCATAATAGCCTACAACCTGGGTGAAACAGAGACCAGAAGGCGCTTGCGTTCAGATGAACCGCTTCCCAAATTATATGTAAAGCGTGTAATGGACACTTATAATGAATTCAGGGAAAGATATGCCGGTTAGAGCGGCGCTTATCGCAGCAGTGTTTCTGCTGCTTCCGGGAGCGGCGCTATATGCCCAGGATCAGGCGGTATCAAATGATATATTTGTGAAGGAGTCCTTCCAGGATCTGGCAGATTCTCTATTCCGGGGTATGACTGCCGGCGAGAACCTGCATCTGGTTTTTAAATGCGGGGAGTGTCCCCGGGAGTTTTTCACTGATATTCTGATAGGGGCACTGAAACAAAGGGTCGAGAACTTGTATATTAATAATGGAGATATAAGCTTTGACAGATTGGAGATCAATCTGTATAATTATGACTTTTATTATGATAAAGCGGGCGGTTCGCTTTTCTCCGGCGGGCGCTTGATTAGGAATTTCGAAGCGGCTGTTTATGCCACTTTGTATGATGAAAACTCGAGAGTATTGTGGCAGAGAGATTATTCTGATACATACAGTGAAGAGATAGAATGGGATCAAGCCAGGAATTCGCGGGTTCGAGATGGCGGTGTTTTCAATGCACAGCTTCCGTCAAGAGATCGCAATCGCTTCTGGGAGCCATTGATAATTTCCGGATTGCTGGGCGGCATGGTATATCTCTTCTTTGCTTCACGATAAGAGAGGTCTAAATGAAGTATCTGGCAGCGTTTCTAACAATTCTCCTGTTTGCCTGTGCCGCGAGCAGCCTGAAGGTATTCGATAGTCCCGGGGACCAATTTGAATATGCCAAGAAGCTTTATCAGGATGAGAAGTACGATCAGGCGATAGAGGCATTTCAAACTGTGATCTTTCGCTTCCATGGCACCTCGCTGGCGGATTCGGTGACTTTTTACCTGGGTATGTGCTATTTCAACCAGGAGGAGTATATTCTGGCTGTGGGCGAATTCCGAAGGCTGCTGACGAATTATCCGACTTCGCCATTGGCAGATCAGGCGCACTACATGGTGGCGCGCTCATATTTCAGGGACTCTCCCGATAATGTGGGCCTGGAGCAGGATGGCGTCAAGAAAGCCATACAGACCGCCGAAAATTTCCTGGAGGATTTCCCAAACTCGCCCTACCGTCCTAATGCCAGGACATTACTTGATTCATGCCATGCCCGCCTGGCGGAAAAGGATTTCAAGAATGGCATGGTTTACTACAAAATTGGCGATAAAAGGGCGGCGCGTATATACTTTGAAGGAGTGGTAACCAATTACTCAATTCCGGAGTGGGTCGGAAAATCTCTTTACATGCTGGCGGAGATTGACTGGAATGAAGAGAAATTTGATGACGCCAAAGCGAAGCTTAATAATATGATGAACGCCTTCCCGGACCATGAATGGTATAATAAAGCTAAAGATAAATATGAAGAAGTCCTGGCAAAGATAGAGAATGAACAACAAAGCTCCGCTGATGAACGGGCGCAGGAATAAGCTCGGAGTTCTGGGCGGCCTCTTCGATCCGATCCATCATGGTCATCTCTCACTCAGCAGGCATGCGCTGGAACAGTTGCAGCTTCAGAGGGTTCTTTTAATCCCGACATATAATCCGCCTCACCGTCAAGAGATTTCCGATTACCGCCACCGGCTGAAAATGACCGAGATAGCTGTGCGGGACGAGACCGGCCTGGAGGCGTCCGACATAGAATCCCGCATTAAAGGGCATTCGTACACTCTGAAGACCCTGAAAAAGTTGAAGGATGAATTTCCTGAATTTGCGCTTTACTTTCTAATCGGATCGGACAACTTGAAAAAAATGGAGGACTGGCATAAACCGGAGGAAATTATGAAGCTGGCCCGGGTCGTGATGGCTGACAGGCCCGGCAATGAGGGTACGGCCCCGGCCAGATATCGAGACAGGATCATGAGGATCGAAATGCCTCCGGTGGATATCTCTTCGACTCAGATTCGGCAGGCTGTGCGCAGGGGGGAGCGGATCGACGATTATGTGCCCGAGGAGGTGGCTCAATATATAAGCAGGAATGAATTATATGTCTGATAAGAAGACCGTCATACTGGTGGACGGTTCGGCCCTGGCCTACCGTTCCTTTTTCGCTTTCATCAGAAATCCGCTGATCAATTCTAAAGGGGAAAATACTTCGGTTTCCTTCGGATTCATCAATTCCCTCTGGTCGATACTGCAAAATTATGATCCCACGCATCTTGCGGTGGTCTTCGATACCAAAGCCCCAACTCATAGACATGAGATGTACAAGGAATATAAATCCACCCGGGCCAAGATGCCGGAGGATATGGCCGACCAGCTTCCCAGATTACATGAAATTGTAGAAGCCATGAATATACCCCTGATCGAGAAAGATGGGGTGGAGGCGGATGATGTTATCGCCACCCTTGCCAACCAGGCCGCAGAGAAGAGCTATGAGGTTTTGATCCTGACCTCCGACAAGGATTTCAATCAGCTTGTGACCGATAAAATTAAAATCCTCAAACCGCAGAAAGCCGGCTCAGAGCTGGAGATTATCGACAGGGATGGCGTGGTTGAAAAACTGGGCGTTCCTCCCGAAAAAGTTGTCGACCTTATGGGCCTGATGGGCGATACCTCCGACAACATTCCGGGTATTCCCGGCGTCGGTCCCAAGACTGCGCTGAAGCTGATAGAGCAGTTCGGAAGCCTTGAAGCAGTCGTGGAAAACGCCGATGAGATTTCAGCCAAAGGAGTGCGGAACAAGGTCAAGGAGAATGTTGAGAATGCCAGGTTGTCCAAGGAACTGGTGAAAATTATTACCGATGTCGATCTGGATTTTAAGGTTGAGGATTTGCAGCGGGGAGAGGTGGATGCAGAACGGCTGCGGGAAATATTCCTCGAGTTAGAGTTCAGCCGCTTCATTGAAGAAATCCTTGGAGAAAGCGCCAAAGACCTCAAAAAAAAAGAGGAGAAAAAAGCTGAAGTAGACTACAGGCTCGTAGAAGACACCAAAGAGCTGAAAAGAATCATTACAGAGATTAAAAAGCGCAAGGAGATGACCATCGATACTGAAACCACCTCGCTGACAGCGATAGGATCGGATCTGGTGGGTGTATCGATTAGCCTGGATGAGTGTTCGGGCTGGTATATCCCTCTGGGGCATGATTCTGAGGATGCAAATCTGCCTTTTAATGAAGCGCTTGATCTCCTCAAGCCGATACTCGAAGATGAAAAGATCAAGAAGACCGGGCAGAACCTCAAATATGATTACCAGGTATTTGCAAACTATGATATACACATGGCCGGAATAGCGTTTGATACTATGGTCGCATCGTACTTGATAAATCCCTCCTCACGGCAGCACAATCTGGGCCGCCTGGCGCTGGAACACCTGAATTACACGGTACAGCCCATAACCGAGCTGATCGGTTCCGGGAAAAAGCAGCTTCCGTTTTCGGTCGTACCGGTCAAAAAAGCGACCTTCTACGCGGTCGAAGATGTTGATATCACCCTGAGAGTGAAGAACAAACTGGAGCCGCTTCTGAAGAAGGCCGGGATGCAGAAACTGTTCGATGAGATTGAGGCCCCGTTGATCGAGGTGCTGGCGGAAATTGAGCTCGCCGGGGTGAAAATCGACAAGGATATCCTTGCCGAACTGTCGCATGAAATGGAATCGGTAATCGCCGAAAAAGCTCAGGAGATATATAATTATGCCGGGTATGAGTTTAATATTAATTCCACCCAGCAGCTGCAGGAGATACTGTTCGAAAAGCTGGGACTGAAGCCGGGCAGGAAGACCGAGAAAAAGAAGGGATTTTCCACTGACCAGTCGACGCTCGAGGCGCTGGCCAAGGAACATCCCCTGCCCAAAATTATCCTTGATTACCGCCAGCTATCGAAATTGAAAAGCACATATATAGATGCTATCCCGCTCCTGATAAATAAAAAGACCGGCAGGGTGCACACATCATTCAACCAGACAGTGGCGGCCACGGGAAGACTGTCCTCGTCCGATCCAAATCTGCAGAACATCCCGATCCGGACCGAGCAGGGTGCACAGATCCGCAAAGCCTTCGTTCCGCGTGACAAGGATTATGTTCTTTTGGGCGCTGACTACTCGCAGGTTGAGTTGAGGGTGATGGCCCATATTGCGCAGGATGAAAAGATGCTGGAGGCTTTCCGGAATGATGAAGATATTCACAGCCGTACAGCTTCAGAGGTCTATGGAGTAGCTATGGACGAGGTTGACTCCAATATGCGCCGCATGGCCAAGACTGCCAATTTTGCGGTTATGTACGGAGTCAGTGCCTATGGACTTTCGATGCAGTCGGATATGTCTGTGGGCGAATCCAGGCAGTTTATCGATACATATTTTGCAAGATATCCCGGCATAAAGCGATACATGGAAAAGACTATCGAGCAGGCCCGAAAGGACGGCTATGTTTCCACCATGTTCGGCCGCCGGCGGTATGTTCCCGAGATCAACAGCAGAAACCGGGCAGTCAGGCAGTTTGCCGAACGTACCGCCATCAATACACCGATCCAGGGTTCAGCCGCTGATATTATCAAGCTTGCCATGATCGAGATTTACAAAAAGATTCGAGGTATACGTTCCAAGATGATTCTGCAGGTTCATGACGAGTTAGTTTTCGATGTTCATAAGGACGAGCTTGACGAGATTCAGGGAATTGTTCGGGATTGCATGGAGAATTCAGTTTCTCTCGATGTCCCCATCAAGGTAGACATGGGCACCGGGCCGAACTGGCTGGAATGCAAATAGGGTTGTCTCGTGAATTCTAAATCAGGCGCCATCATCTATATAGTTTTCATAGCGGTTCTGGTTTTCTACGCGTTTGGTCTTTTGATTCCGGCATACTGGAACTGGTCTGTCTTTAAAGTCTCAGGATCCATATCAGGCATGGTGTTCCTGATTTTGATTTTTATTATCCTCATCATCCCCGGAATTTCGAGCATATTCTATAGGCCGGTAAGCAGATTTTTTAAATTACTGGGCGATTTAATGTCAGCATTGCCCGCAGCAATTCGGGTCATCCTGTGGATCGTATTACCTGCTTTAATTCTCTACCTGCTGCGAACCGAGAGCTATATTCTTGGGGATAGTCATTCGTATGTCGGTACAATTGTGGATCGGACATATATCTCGCCTTCAAGTTATGGTTACAGCTTTGTGCTCAACAACCTTGCTAATCTTTTCCATGTAGTCAAAGTAGATCAGGCAATAGTCCTCATGGGCGGAATTTCAATTATTTGCGGGATAGTATTTTTGAATTTCGTACATGCCTCCCTGAAACTGATTATCGAAAACAGAGAGCTGAGACCTTTTCTGTTTGCAGCCATAGCTTCTTCGGGTCTTATAATTCTCTTTACTGGATATACGGAGAGTTATCCTGTTCTGGCAGCCTGGCTCTCGATATACATTTATTATTCCATAAAGTATATCAGGGCCGACGGCAACACGATCCTGCTGGTATTAATTTTTTTGGCGGGGGCATTCTGGCATCTATGGTTCATTGCTTTCCTGCCATCATTGCTGTTTATTCTTAACCGGCGATATAAAATCATCGCAAATAAGTTCCTGATCGGCGCAGCGGTCATCTACCTCCTGGGGATTTATCTGGGCGGCCAATTTGTGCGCAGGGATTATCTTTATATTTCCCTTCCTCCGATTCCTAATTCGGATACGAGCTACACCCTGTTTTCTGCCCAGCATTTAATTGACTATTTTAATGAGTTCATTATTGTAGGGCCAGTCCTTCCGCTTCTGGGACTGGTATTAATTTTCTTGTTTATGGGCAAGCTCAAGACCGCCGAATTCTCATTTTTTAAATATATCGCTTTTCCGGCCATGTTCATGTCGTTTATAATTGATCCTATTATAGGCGCTGTTAGGGACTGGGATCTGCTCTCGATTTTCGGACTGCCCTTAATGACTATTGCAGCGCTGGCACTTCCGATCCTGGTCAAGGGAAATAAGACAATCCGTTATTTTCTAATTCCTGTTCTATTGATCAATCTCTTTCATACGGGAAGTTTTATAACAACAAACAAAAATCCGGGCGCCGCGGTCGACAGGGTGGTGGAAGTTGCCCTCGATGATAAACACTATAAGAGCGATTACTACGACGGCCGAAAACTATTGCCGTTTTCAACTATATTGTCAAATCTATATGGTAAGCACGAGGCCGCCTTGAAGTTCCTGGAAAGAAGGGAAGACCTGGAATCCGGCGATATATTAGCCAAGGCAAATTATTATTTCAATCAGGACCAGTTTGAAAAGGCCTGTGAATATTATGAACAGGTCTATGGTCAATTTTATCTCAAGCCGCTGTACAGATACTCTTATGGTAAATCGCTTATGATGACACGACGGCCGGACAGCGCCATAGGATTATTTATGGATGCTTTGCGGGATACAAGTTTCCCGGAGCTGTACTTCGACCTGGGGACCTCTCATCTCCTGACAATGCATCCGGATTCGACGATCAAGTATTATGAACTGGGTATCAGGAATAATCCCGATTCGATTCAAGTTATGAAAAAGTACACAGAGGTTCTGAGGGCGGCGGGCCTGATTTCAGGGGCGATTTTTTATCAGAAGAGGATATTGATGTCAAATCCTGGGTCGGAAAACGCCAGGAATGGTCTTGCGGCGCTCTTCAGGCAGGCCGGAATGGCCGATTCGGCGGCATTCTACAGGGATTATGAGGGCCGCTGAAAATGATGATTTTCGGCAAATATTACTCCAATCTTACTTGACATTTGCGTAAAATATTATAAGATATGTGAAAATTGCTCTTCGGGGTGAGGCGAAATTCCTCAACCGGCGGTTAAAGCCCGCGAGCGGATCCGACAAAGGTCCGCAGAAACCGTGAAATTCGGTTGCCGACGGTACAGTCCGGATGGGAGAAGAGGTTGACAGAATATGTAGCGGTCTATTTTATTCGGGCCGCAGTCGTCCACCCCGGAGCACAGGCTTTGGGTTTTTTATTGGAGCTTATTGAAACGTGGACGACATCACCTTAATGCAGCGGGCCCTTGGTCTGGCCGAAAAGGGGCGCGGCAAAGTTTCACCCAACCCGGTGGTAGGCGCGGTCATAGTGAAAGACGGCCAGATTATGGGGGAAGGTTACCATGAATTCTATGGCGGTCCCCATGCCGAAATCAATGCCATGCGCAGCGCCAATTCTTCATGCAAAGGTGCAACTCTTTACCTGACCCTGGAGCCCTGCTCTCATCACGGTAAAACGCCGCCCTGCGTCAACTCGATCATGGAGGCCGGTTTCAAGCGGGTGGTGGTTTCGACTGTTGACCCCAATCCGAAGACCAACGGCAGATCGATCAGCATGATGATGGATGCCGGTATTACCGTTGATGTCGGTCTGCTGGAAGAACAGGCGCGCAAGCAAAACGAGATATTTTTCAAGTATATCACCACCAGCATGCCCTTCGTGATAATGAAAGCGGCCCAGACCCTGGATTCCAGAATTGCCGACACCACCGGCCGTCCCAAGTGGATAACCTCGGAGGAGTCGAGATCCTTTGTGCATACCTTAAGGTCTCATGTGGATGCGATTGCAATTGGAGCCAGGACTGCGGTTATAGATAATCCGCGCCTGACCGTACGGCACGTGGAAGGCAAGGACCCATACAGGATAGTGCTGCAGGACAGGACGGAGCTTCCAACCGACCTGCATCTCTTCAAGGATAACGACGACAACAAAACCATTATCGCTGCTCCGCCCAATGATAGAGATATCCAGAACCACAGGCAGAATGCCATTATGTGGTCGGTCGATGCCTACGAAGACGACACGCTCAATCTCACCAGTCTTCTTATCAAAGCCGCCAACCAGAGTATCAGCTCGATTCTTGTGGAGGGCGGATCGCTTTTATTCACGTCTTTTCTGAAAAGAAAACTGGTGGATAAAATTTATATAGGTATTGCGCCCAAAATTATCGGCGCCGGAATTCCGGCCTTCCAGAATCTGGGTATCGATATATTGGAGCATTCGATATATTTGTCTGAAGTAGAGTATTTGAAGAAAGGAGAGGATATCTGGGTCTGCGGATATCCGATTTGGAGTTAGAAGATGTTCACCGGTCTGATTGAAGAAGTTGGAAAAGTACAGTCGGCCAGCCTGCAAAGTGGTGATCTGATACTTGAAGTAATGGCCGTAAAATTGTCACCTGAGATAAAGATAGGCGACAGCGTGAATATTGACGGCGCCTGCCAGACAGCGGTTGAGGTGAGGGCCGACCGATTTACGGTTAACACAATCACGGAGACTCTTCGGAAGACCAATCTGGGTAACCTGAGAAACGGCGATCCGGTAAATCTCGAGCTAGCCCTGCGTCCCGACAGCCGTATGGGCGGTCATATGGTCAGCGGCCATATCGACTGCCTGGGGCAGGTAAAAACAATTCGCAGAATCGAGGGAAGCTGGGAGCTGGAAATCGGTTATCCGGTTGAATTCGATAATCTGGTGGTGCCCAAAGGCTCGATAGCGATAAATGGCGTGAGCTTGACAGTCACTCAAGCAGGCCCGGGATTATTCGGCGTATCCATAATTCCTCATACCTGGGAGATGACTAATTTCCCCTGGCTCAAGCCTGGGGATGCGGTAAACCTGGAGTTTGATTTAATTGGAAAATATGTGCAACAGATTATAAATCCATACCGGGCCCGACAGGGCAATGTCGATATGGAGACATTCCGCCGGGCGGGATTTTAGACGGAGTAAGAGACATGGCTACTTTAAGAATTAAAGACAGTCGCGACAAATACGACTTTGCTTCTATTCCCGATGCTATCGAGGATATCAGGATCGGCAAAATGGTCATTGTAGTTGATGACGAGGATCGGGAGAATGAAGGCGATTTTATCATGGCTGCCGAGATGGTTACCCCGGATCATGTCAACTTTCTGGCCAAAGAGGGACGTGGGCTGATCTGTGTTTCCCTGACAGAGGAGAGGATCAACCAGCTGGAGCTGGAGTCGATGGCCCAGCGCAATACGTCTAAGCTGGGTACTAATTTCACAGTATCTGTCGACGCTGTAAGCGGCACTACCACCGGTATCTCCGCTCGGGATCGTGCCATAACGATCAAGACCCTCGTACATCCGGATACCCAGCCCCATGATCTGGCCCGTCCAGGACATATCTTCCCCCTCAAGGCTGTGCAAGGCGGCGTGCTGGTGCGAGCGGGGCACACCGAGGCTTCAGTCGATCTGACTCGACTGGCAGGCCTCCACCAGTCAGGCGTATTGTGTGAGATTATGGATGAAGACGGCGAGATGGCCCGTGTGCCGCGTTTGATGGAAATCGCCGAGAAGTTTGGAATGAAAGTGATTACAATCAAGGATCTGATTGAATACAGGACCCAAACTGAAAAGCTGGTCTCAAAGGAAGAAGAGGTCGATTTTCCGACCAAGTACGGCCACTTCAGGCTGCATCTTTATTCCTCGGCAATAGATCACAAAAATCATGTAGCGCTGGTTAAAGGTGATATTCGCAACAAGAAAAATGTGCTGGTGCGGGTTCATTCGGAGTGTCTTACCGGTGATGTTTTTGGTTCGATGCGCTGCGACTGCGGGGACCAGATAGCCGCCGCAATGCGGATGATCGAAAAAGAGGGACAGGGCGTACTTCTGTATATGCGCCAGGAAGGGCGCGGAATAGGACTGGCAAACAAGATTAAAGCATATCACCTGCAGGAGAATGGATGCGATACGGTCGAGGCCAACAACAGGCTGGGATTCAAGGATGACCTGCGTGACTATGGTATCGGGGCCCAGATTCTGGTCGATCTTGGACTTTCCACGGTCCGGTTAATTACCAACAATCCGCGCAAGATTGTCGGCGTCGAGGGTTACGGATTGAAGGTTACCGAGAGGGTTCCCAGCGAAACCTCTCCGACTGAGTACAACAAGAAATACCTGAGATGTAAAAAAGAGAAGCTGGGACATCTCTTCAATATGATATAAGAAACCAAGGAGAAATATAGATGGCAAAGATTCATGAAGGAAAGCTTGATGCAAAAGGGCTGAAGTTCGGGATAATAGTATCACGCTTCAATGATCTCCTGACAGCCAAGCTCCAGGAGGGCGCGCTGGACTGCCTGGTTCGTCATAATGCTTCCAGTGAGAATATCGAGATTTTTAAGGTGCCCGGTTCATTCGAGATTCCCTATGTCGCCAATCATCTGGCCAACTCCAAAAAATTTGACGCTATCATCTGTTTAGGCGCCTTGATACGCGGACACACTCCGCATTTTCAGTATATTGCGGCAGAGGTTTCCAAGGGTATTGCGAATATATCGATGGCGACCGGTTTGCCGGTAATTTATGGCGTGGTAACAGCGGACACTCTGGAGCAGGGTATCGAGAGATGCGGAACCAAGGCCGGCAATCGTGGATGGGACGCCGCTCAATCGGCAATTGAAATGGCTAATCTTTACAGGGAGAGTCTCAGTTGAGCGCACGCAGAAAAGCCCGCGAACTGGTATTAAAAAGTCTTTATGCCTACGAATCTGTTTCCGGCAATCCGGAGGATATAATGGAGACCCTCTCCCAGGACTCCGGACTTTCGGAAAAACCCAGGAAATTTGCCGGCGATCTTTTTTATCTGACTATCACGCACCTGAATTCAATTGATGACGAGATAAGAAATCACACCCGGCACTGGGACATAGACCGCCTTGCCCTGGTGGACAAAAATATTCTCAGGATCAGTATTTGCGAGCTCTTGTTTATGCCGGATATCCCCTCCAAGGTCTCCATCAACGAGGCTATAGAACTGGCCAAAAAGTATTCGACGGAGGAATCATCATCCTTTGTCAATGGCATTTTGAATTCTATTTTCAAGGACCATAAAGCGGAGTTGGAAGCGTAGTCCATAGTCTAAAATTTTATCTTGATTTCTCCGGACTGAGGAGGCGCCGGGTTAAAATTGTCTTGCTAAATCGTTGATGCCGCATATATTGCCAGTCTTGATAATCTTCAGAAACTGTGGGAAGCCTGATTGGTAAAAGGTTAAGAGTCGTTCGATTATGGCTGGCATAAAAAGCAACTCAAAACAGACAGACCGCGATCGGGTAAATATAATCCTGGCTCTCGCTGTATTACTCTTGTCGCTTATAACCTACCTGCGCACAGTCCAGCCTACAGTGCCGTACTGGGACTGCGGTGAATTCATAGCCTGCGCCCATATCCTGGGAATCCCGCATCCACCGGGAACCCCGCTATTCATGCTGATCGGCCGTGTCTTCTCGATGCTGATACCATTTGGTGAGGTGGCCTGGCGAATTAATATCATTTCATCGATATCCTCGGCCTTTGCTGTAATGTTCGGATATCTGATAGTAACCTGGATAATCCGTAAATGGTATCGCCAAGTTGATACAATATATAAGCGGGCTACAGTTTATATCGGCGGGGTAACCGGCGCATTGTTCATGGCCTTCTCGCGCACATTCTGGAATAACGCCGTCGAGGCCGAGGTGTACGGCCTTTCAATGCTGATTATGACAGCATCGATTTATCTGATCCTTAAATGGGTTGATGCTCGCAGGAGTCTTGAGGGGGAAAAATACATATACGCTTTTGCGTTTCTTTCAGTGCTGGCGCTGGGAATTCATATGACCTCTTTTCTGGTGGTGCCCATAGCTTTTCTCTTCCTGCTGGTCATGGATAGGAAGCTCATTTACAACCTGCCGTTCCTGATGAGCTTTGTGGTGCTAAGCATAATTCCTGTTTCAGTGACGGTCTATCTAATCGTGGCAGCTTTGTGGGCGGCATTTGCAACCTCGGTCTATTTCTGGGACAAGATCAAGGATGGATGGATATATACTATCTTCGCTCCAATTATAATATTACTGGGAGCGGTATCATTCGGATACTCGTGGATTCCGATTCTGATCTACAGCCTGGCCGGATGGTCGCTCTTGACGCTCATGATCTATCGCCTGCGGCCTACAAAAAGAGCCTGGCGGATGGGGATGCTGATTACACTTTTTGGATTGATAGGATTTTCCTCCCAGCTTTATACGCCCATACGGTCATTTTCAGATCCCATAATCGACATGAACGATCCGGAGACATGGGAATCTGTGAGAGATTTTCTGGAAAGAAAACAGTATGGCTCCGAGAGCATGTTCGCCCGCATGTTCGATCGCCGAGGGACGTGGGAAAACCAGTTCGGCACACATGAACGCATGGGATTCTGGGGATTTTTCCACGAGCAGTACAGTCCGGTAAAGGCTTTCTGGCTTTTCTTCCCGCTGGGCATGTTCGGGGTTATCTATGCGGTCTGGAGAAAATGGAAGCCGGGCACATTTCTCTTATTGATTCTATTGGCCTCCACGGTGGGGCTGGTGCTCTATATGAATTTTGCGGACGGCACTGAAGAGAATGTCCAATACGGCATTGATCACCTGGAGGTGCGGGATCGCGACTACTTCTTCACACCCGGTTTCATACTTTTCGGGCTGTTTATTGGAGTCGGAATCGCCGGCATAATTCATGCGGTCACAAAATTTCTTACGCAATCGCAGCCGTCTGAGAATGTCAGGAAAGTAGTCTTGGCCGTGCTTGCGCTCAGCATATTGCTGCCTGTTTTTGCATATTCAGAAAACTACTTCTATTGTGACAGATCGGACAATTACCTGCCTTTTCATTATGCCCAGAACCTGCTTGCATCCTGTCGGCAGGGTGCGATACTTTTCACCAACGGTGATAACGACACTTTCCCGCTCTGGTGCCTGCAGTATGCCTATGGGATCCGTCCCGATGTCCGGGTGATGGTAATATCCCTCTTGCGGGCGGACTGGTATATCAAGCAGCACCGTGACAAATTTGATGTACCTATCTCATTTAGCGACAATGATATTAACCAGTTGCGTCCAATACAGATGGAGAGAGGATTTTACTCGATCAGCAATCTGGTTATCGACAATATTATAGACAATGCAATCGTGAAATCGTCCCGGCCTGAACTGTGGCCCGACCTGCCCATGCGGAATGCCGATTTTATAAAAAGATACAGCAGCCGGGCAGAGGGGGACACGACATTGTATTTTGATCCTCCGATTGAATTCGCCACGACAGTCGATGCTAACGGACTTCGCTATCGCATGAAGCCGATTGCAGAAAGCCCGGTCCATGCAGTGATCGAGGGACTCGCCTATAATATTCACCCTGTAACGCTGCCGTACAGTATTAATGCCGAATTTACCAGCAGTTATTTCTTGAATGAATTCAATGCCCAGGGCGTTACGGACACAACCATGTATATGGATGAGAACGCCAGACGCCTGGCGGAAAACTACTGGAAGATTATGGCCAAAATGGCAGAAGAGGTCTTCAATGCCGGAAATTGGGATGAAGCTATCGATATGAATTTCCGGGCGGTAAAAATCTCGCAAAATCCGGCGGAAGCTTTCAGATTTCTCGCCAAAAATTTGAAGAATGCTGGAAGAATTGCTGAGATCGATGACTACATGGCAAGAGTCGAGCGAGCATCTGAGGAAGAGCTGATGGAATCGGCGGGTCATATGCTTGATGTCTTATTTGCAATGGATATCAGCCAGTACAGAAATGAACTGCGGCAGGAGGGGCTCGATCCCGCCGCTGCGGCCGACAGCGCCGCTCAAAAATTCGCTTCTGACCCGCAATATGGCTATTATCTCGAATTTTTGGAGCAATTTAAGAAAGAACATCCCGATAATCAGATGATCCAGACGTTTATTGATCGTGCTGACGACGCTGTGCTGAGCCGTCTATCGAGCGAGAATTTGAAGGAATTGAACCTGGATATAGAAAGATCCGGCTCCGATTCGCCGACTATCCAACCAGGAGGCTGATTTTGAAGATTCTGGCGCTAAACTGGCAGGACCCCAAAAATCCCATGGGCGGCGGAGCCGAGGTTCACCTCTGGGAAAACCTGAAGAGATTCGCATCCCGGGGACATGAGGTCACGCTCTTGTGCTCCGACTTCGAGGGCGGGGGGCCTGAAGACTTTTATGATGGGGTCAGGGTAATTCGCCGGGGCAAGAGGCTGAACTTCAATTTTGTAGCTCCCGGAATGGTCAAGCGTGAATTAAAGCAGAATGATTATGATATTCTGCTCGAGGATATAAACAAGATACCGTTTTATACGCCGCTTTATACAAAGATCCCCATCCTGGTCATTATACCTCATCTGTTTGCAACAACCGTCTTTCAGGAAATTAATTTTGTGCTGGGATCATATATCTACATCATGGAACAGCCGCTCAGGTATATTTACAGGAAATTCCCGTATTGTGTGATTTCAGAAAGTACCAAAGAGGATCTAATTAAACGCGGCATCCGTGCTGACAGGATTACGGTAATTGAATGCGGCATTGATCACGAGACTTATTCTTATGATGAAAAGGTACAGAAATATGAGCAGCCCACTGCGCTTTATCTCGGCCGCGTTAAAAAATACAAATCCATCCAGCATCTTCTCAGCGCCTGGCCCAAAGTGCTCGAGGAAGTACCCGATGCGCGCCTGCAGATAGTCGGGAGCGGAGATTATCTCAATGCTTTGAAGGCCGAAGGGGAGAGGCTTGGAATTACAGATTCAGTCGAGTTTCTCGGATTTGTTTCAAAGGAATCAAAGATCGAGCGGTTTCGCAGATCATGGTGCACAGTTTACCCGTCTCTGAAAGAAGGCTGGGGTCTGACAAATATCGAGGCCAATGCCTGCGGGACACCCGCCCTGGCATCGAGGGTGCCCGGCCTGAAAGATTCGGTGGCTGACGGTAAATCGGGTATGCTTTTCGAGTATGGAGATATTGAGCAAATAGCCTCGCAGATAATAAAAATTTTCACTGACGAGGAATTACGTACCCGTTTATATAGGGGAGCCCGTGAATGGGCGGCTGGTTTTAACTGGGACGACTCATCCCGTAAAATGATCGAGTTGATCGAGCAGACAGCTAAAGAAGGACGCAGATGACCACCCGCAATCGACGCATAACCATAATTCTGGGGTGGGTGGTCAGTGTTGTCTTCCTGTATATCATGTTCAGGAAGATCGACCTGCAAGAGCTATGGCAGACACTGCAGACCGCTAATTATCTGTGGGTCATTCCCAACATCCTGATCGTGATGTTCACAATGTTCTACCGCGCATTCAGGTGGCAAATCATGCTCGATCCCATAAAGCGTATCGGGCTCCATGACCTGTTTGCCTCCACTATGGTCGGTTTCATGGCCAGTAATATCCTGCCGCTCCGAATGGGCGAATTGGTGCGCGCATACTCGATAGGCAGGCTGGGCAACCTTTCACGTTCCGCCTCATTTGCCACAATTGTGCTGGAAAGAATATTCGACGTGTTCACTCTGCTGTTGATGCTGGCGATTATCATGATCTTCCGTCTGGTGCCCCTCAATCCCGAAGGAGATTTTTATCACCTGACTGTCTATGGCGGCTATATTATGCTGGCGGTTTCGATAGGGCTGTTCTTGCTGCTCATATTCCTTAAGGTCAAAAGCGAGCCCACGCTGGGCTTTCTGAAGAAGGTCACCCGTATTTTCCCGCAAGGTTTATCATCGTTCATTCTTGATGTGTTCAGTAAATTCGCTGAGGGGCTTTCGGTACTGGGCAACCTGAAAAGCATGATTCGGATTTCAATACACTCGATTTTGCTGTGGTTATTGACGGCGCTTTCCAATTATTTCATTTTTCTCGTTTTCGGGCTGAACGATCTTCCGATCACCGCCTCTTTCGTCGTATTGATTGTCGTTACATTAGGTATTGTGCTTCCCAATGCTCCGGGCTATGTGGGGGTGTATCATGGCCTGGTGTATATTGCGCTTTCGATTTATCCCCATGAGGTCACCCGGGCCGATGCCGGGGGGGTGGCTATTATTATGCATGGGGCTCAATATGTGGTGATAACTGCGGTGGGCTTGTACTATCTCTACAGCCGGCATTTATCCCTGCGTGAGGCCAAAACCGAAGCTGAAGACGCGCTCTGATTCGAGCTTAGCCAAACTTAAATCATATCCGATTTTTTACAAAAATATGGACGCAAGCGGGTATAAATTGTTTATTTGACTTATCAGGAGCTTTTTTCTATTATTGAGCCAATTTCAAGGGAAAGGAATATAAATTGATTTATGCAGTTATAATGGCAGGCGGTAAAGGGGAAAGATTCTGGCCGCTTTCCAGGGGCGGTCGCCCAAAGCAGTTCCTGAAGATCACCTCAGATAAGACCATGCTGGAGGAGACTATATTCCGCATGGAGGGTTTTGTGCCTGAGGACCAGGTCAGGATCATAACCGGCGAAGATATGAAAGAAAAGATTCTGGAGTTAATGCCTGAGCTCGATCCGAAACATATATATACGGAACCATTTGGACGTAACACCCTGCTGGCTATTGCCGTTTCCGCGGTTATACTCGAGAAAGAGGATCCCGATGGGATAATGATCGTACTTTCATCGGATCACCTGATAAAACCCAGGGAAACGCTTATCAGAAATCTGGAGGCTGCCACGAAGATATGTGACGACCAGGACTGGCTGATCACCCTTGGAATTACCCCCACCCGTCCTGAGACAGGCTACGGCTACATAAAGGTCGGCGATCTTTATGATTCTGTTAACGGTACCTCGGTTTACCGTGTGGCCGAATTTACCGAGAAGCCAACCAGGATTATCGCGCAGCAATATTATTTTGACCGCCAGCATTTATGGAATTCGGGCATGTTTATCTGGTCTGTTAAATCTATACTTAAGGCTATTGAAAAAATCAAGCCGGGCCTGTACCAGCAGCTGGAATCATTTCGTCAGTATATCGGCACCGAGGAGGAGGAGAAAGCGAAACGGGAGCTGTATCATAACGCTGAAGATGTCTCGATCGATGTCGCTATCCTGGAGCAGGCCAATAATGTGTTGACCATGAAGGCGGATATGGTCTGGGACGATGTCGGCAGCTGGCTGGCGCTCGATCGAATTGAGCACAGGGATGAGGAAAACAATATTCTTAAGGGAAATGTGGTTAATCTGGGATCATATGAATCAATTGTGTATAATGATTCAGAGGGTCTGATTGCAACTCTGGGAGTATCGGACATGATAATTGTCAAAACTGACAATATTGTCATGGTCGCCCACAAGACCCAGATAAATAAAATCAAGAAACTTCTCGGCAAATTCACTGGAGATAAGGAACTTGAAAAATATCTGTAAATTCAGAAAACATACTGGTTTGATCGCCGCGTTGGTTTTAGCGGGTTTGATAACGGTGCTGCTGTATTGCGGAGCGGCTACCGAAAAGGAGAAGATCGAGGAAATTCCGGCGGGGGAAATCTACAGGGCCGAACAGGAATATGACCCTCTCGGTGATCCCCGCGACCGCAGGATTCTTGAATCGGCAGAAGTGGAGCCGGAGGCACTTCCGGAAAGCAAGGACGATTTCAACTGGGCCAAAGTCGATTCGTTTCTGCAGGCTCAGGAAAAAATAGACTCTTCTCTGACCATTTACCGTATCCAGCTTTTTGCCTCGCAGTATTACACCGAGGCCAGGTATGAGCAGCAAATTGCACAGGAAGTCTTTGACGATACCGTCTTCATAAAATATGATCTGCCATACTATAAGGTGCTTCTGGGAAACGCCCGATCGGAAATAGAGGGCAGGCGGCTTCTATATAATGCGCGCTCATTGGGATATTATAATAGCTGGCTGATCGAATCCCCGCCCGATTCAATCTATTTCCGCATGCTCTATATCGAAGATTCAATCGCCACCCAGGACAGCCTGATGAGAATCCGGGAGTTGGAAGGGACAGAACCGGAGTCGGAGACCGAATAGTGTACAAGATCACATTGAACTCCTCGCCCGGCATCATGCAGCAGGCCGTAGATGCTTCGCTTAATATCCTGGAAGAGGGCGGGATAATTGTAGCTCCGACCGAGACAGCATACGGCCTTCTGGTCAATGCCCGGGATCAGGAAGCAATGAGGAGGCTATTCGAATTCAAACAGAGGCCTCTGGATAAGCCTACCGCAGTCTTTATCGAATCAGAGGATCAGCTGAAGGATTACGGCGTTGAACTCGAGGAGAAGCAGTTCTCCCGAATCGGACGATTCTGGCCCGGCCCGGTGACATTCGTACTGAAATCGTCTATTGAGAACTGGCCGGGAGTTGTCTCCGCGGACGGGAAAATAGGTTTTCGCTGTTCCAGTCACCCTTTCATAAAATCCCTCATCGGGGGATTTAAAGTTCCAATCAGCGCGACCAGCGCAAATATCAGCGGCAAAATGCCCGCATCTATTGCAGATATCGAAAGTAATTTTGCAGGAAAAATTGAACTTTTTATTATTGATCCGGTATTGAATTTTAATAGCCCGCCCTCAACGGTCGTTGAGCTGGTTGATGATGACGTTAAGATACTGCGCAAAGGCGCTGTTGATTCAAAATTGATAAAAGAGATTTTTGCTTATGGCTGAAGATCAAAATAATCTGTTCCGTGTCTTATTTGTCTGTACCGGTAATACCTGCCGATCCCCTATGGCACATGGAATCCTGCGAAAAATGGCTGCGGAAGAGGGATTGGATTTTATGGATGTGGAATCCGCCGGGATTGGCACTTATAACGGCTACCCTCCCTCAGGCTACGCTGTTCAGACCGCTTTGAGGGATGATGTAGATATTTCAGATGTCCATTCCACGCAATTGACGCCCGAATTGATGAAGGAGGCGGACATTGTAATTGCTATGGCCAAAAACCATTACGACCGGATGCGTTCGCTGTATCCCGAAAATTTCCATAAGGTCTATATGCTCAAAGCTTTCCCTGATCAAAATGGCGATGATTCATTGAGTGTGGCCGATCCGATCGGACTGGATGCGAAGTTCTACGAGAGAACTTATGCCGAAATAAAATGGGAACTTGAGCGAATCTGGCCCGATATAAAGAAAAGATACCAAAATAAGCTTGGAAAACAGATATGAAAAAGATTTTCCTGACTATTATTTTAGCTCTTTTACCCGCATTCCTGTCGGCACAATACGATGATCCTGAGATCGAAGATACGCTGTTATGCTCGGACACCCTCCGGGTGCCGGCCGATGAGCTGGAAACAGATAATGATTTCCGTTTTGTAAGAAACGATGCCTTCGGGGTAGGGGAAAAGCTTACCTTTACGATAGGCTGGAAGATGATCAAGGCCGGAGAGGCCACAATGGAGGTCTCTGAAGTTCTCGATCATGAAGACCGACCGGTATATAGAATACGAACAATCGCCAAATCATTTCCATTCTTCGATAATTTTTTTAAGGTCAGAGACACGGCAGAGACCTGGGTTGATGTGGAAGGGCTGTTCACCTGGTTCTTTCGCAAGAAATTGAACGAGGGGAATTATGAGAATGAACAGGTTCAGCTTTATGATCAGTCGAGAAATATAGTGAGGGCGCAGGACACCGCCTTTGTCGTGCCCGAGTATGTACAGGACGTTTTGTCGTCGCTTTACTATGTCCGCACGCTTGATCTGGAAGTCGGCGATACAATTACCATATCTAATTTCGAGAAGGATAAATGCTATCCCCTGCCAGTCATAGTCCACAGGAGGGAAATAATAGAGGTGCCGGCAGGAAAATTCAAATGCATCAAAGTCGAACCTCTTCTTCAATCTGCAGGTATTTTCAAGCATGAGGGCACTCTCTCGGTGTGGCTGACAGACGATCGCCTCAAAATGCCCGTGCTCATGAAATCGAAAGTGGTAGTGGGCTCGATTTATGCCGAACTGACCGATTACAGAATCGGCGAACTTTACGAATGGTAATAAGTTTTAATTGATTTAATTCCCCAATCCTGTTTATTCTCTCCCGGAACCTTGGCATACAGGAATAAATCCCATGGCTGATTTCAGGAAAATAGATCTCGGTAAAGTCAAAACATATTCTATAAAAAAGAGGGCCAGCAAGGTTCAGCTCGACCTTTTGGGCCAGCCGGTCTCCGGCGGCTGTTGTATCGATGATTTCCTGAAATCCCTGCCGAAATTCCTGAAAGCTGAAGATTTCAAAAAAGTTGTGGATAGGATGAGTGAAGCCGTAAAAAGGAAATTCAAGATCATATTCATGCTCGGGGCGCATAATCTCAAGGTTGGCCTGACTCCGCTCTATGTCGATTTTATGGATATTCACAGTAATCTGCATTTTGCGGGAAACAGTGCGGTTTCAATTCATGATCTCGAGATCGCCTTCTTTGGGGCCACCTCAGAGGATGTGCTGGAGAATCTTCAGGACGGCAGTTTCGGGTTTGTGGAGGAGACTGCCGAACTTTATTCCCAGATGTTGAAGCTGGCCTGGAGAGAAGAAATCGGCCTGGGTCATGCGCTCGGCAGATATATTGCCGACCAGAATCCTCCATACAAAGAATATTCTCTGGCCTATAATTGCTTGAGAAAAAACATACCATTGACCATCCATGCCGCAATAGGAACCGATATTGTAAATCAGCATCCTGTTTTTGACGGGGCCGCGATCGGCCGCGCCTCCTTTGAGGATTTCCAAATTTTCGCAGATTCGGTGATGCAGATCGCCAATGGCGGAGTAGCTTTGAATATTGGCTCGGCGGTTATAATGCCGGAGGTATTCCTCAAGGCTCTGGCGGTTTGTCGAAATTTAAATCCCGAATTCGGAAAATATACAACTGCAAACTTCGATATGATAAATCATTATCGTCCCCTCCAAAATGTTGTAAAGCGGCCCGCCGCATTGAATTCGGAAGGATACAATATCACCGGGCACCACGAGCTTATGATACCGCTCCTGTTCGCTGCAGTTAAAAGTTACGTAGAATAACTAAACTTAAAGCCGAACTTAATAGACTTGACTTTTCGGCTTTAGATGCTATATTTTAATGGATTGTCTATTCGGCAAACTCCAAACAGTGATTATGTAAGTTGTTGTACTACATGCGCTTAGTTTTTCGTATCCGGATTTACTGCACATACTAACTCGAATATAAATGGCCTGAAAATCGGGATTTGATACTGATTAGTAAAAAACCATGATATTTTTTGTTACAAAATAACTTCGGGAGGAGTCTTATGTCCAAAAAAGCATCAGCATTTTTAACAATTTTTACGGCGGTGTTTTTGTTAATCGCCCTGACCGGGCCGGCGAGTGCGCAGAATCAAAAAGACTGGACGATTGTGACCAGTTATGTAATTCCGGAAGCCGCCTCCGGACTGGCCTGGGATGGCACCTATCTATATTTTGGAATTTACGGTTCCAATGGGAGTAACATTTATCAACTCGATCCATCCGACGGCAGCTACACATTGCTGTTTACCGGTCCGCAGGAGGATGCTTATGGATTGACGTTTGATGGTACGAATCTCTGGACAACCGATCATGCGGGCAGCAGCTCCGATCCTGCATTGGCCATTGAGATGGACTTTAGCGGCGTCCAGCAGTCCACAATTACTCTTCCGGACCATTACATGTCCGGTATCGCTTATGATAATGGCGATTTCTGGGTGGCCCGCTACTATCCCGATCCGGGATACCTCTATAAAGTCGATGTCGCCGGGACGATTCTGAAGCAGTTTTCGGGCCCGGATAATCAGCCCTGGGATCTCTGCATGCAGGGAGAATATCTCTGGATGGCGGATTACTGGGGCGATGCACTCTATAAGCTGGATACCGCCAGCGGGACAGTTGTGGAAACCCATGCTGCGGAGTCTACTGATCCCTCCGGAATCGTCTGGGACGGTACACATCTGTGGTATATCGATAACGGCGGGGCGGGCGGAGACTTCCTCTATAAGGTCGATCTGTATGGCGCCGGAACGCCTTTTATCAATGTCTCCAGCGATTCCCACGATTATGGGGTGGTAACAGCCGGAGAGTCGGATACCTGGAATCTGATTGTCTCCAACGTGGGGACCGGCAACCTGGAGGTCAGCGGTGTTACATTCTCCGGCACCGGTTCAGCGGATTTATCCACCACTGCCACATTCCCGATGACGATTGAGCCGGACAGCCAGAAACAGGTACCGATCATATGGTCGCCGCTTGCGCCGGGCACACTGGATGCTGTGGCTACGATCGCCTCAAATGATCCGATCGATCCTAATTATGATATTACGCTGACAGGAGATGCCGTAAGCTCAGGCCCCGACATTATTGTTCCGGAATCAGCACATAACTATGGGCCCGTGCGTGTGGGGGCATACACACGCTGGTTCATGACTATTCAAAACGGCGGAAATGATATTCTGACTATTGCAAATATTTCGAGCGACGACCCTGCTTTTGCTATCGAAAGCGATGTTACATTCCCGATTGATATTCCGATCCTGGATGAGGTTCAAGTCGGTGTATGGTTCCATCCGGATATGGATATGGCATATTCAGGCAGCCTGACCATCTCCAGCAATGACCCGGATGAGAATCCTTACATAGTCTCCCTGGAAGGCAGCGGGTCGGGCACTGAGTGGCCGATCGGCGATACCCTATGGCAATATGTCATCACGGGCGGTACAGATACAAGCCCCAAGGCTATTATCTCCATTCCTGATATCACAGGTGATGGAGTTGCTGAGGTTGTCGTTGCCTCTGAGGACTATTACATTCGCTGCTTTAACGGCAACTCAGACGGGCAGGCTGATGTTCTCTGGGAACATGAAATTTATGCCGGCTCGGTTTACTCCCAAAAAGGTCTGGATTTAACTGATGACATCGATAGTGATGGATATCCCGATATTGTTGTGGCGTCAGCCTGGGGCGGCAAGCTGATCCGTCTGCTCTCAAGTAAGGATGGCACGGAAATCTGGACCCACTATACTGATGAGTACGGCGACGGCGGCTGGGTATATGATGTCGATTGCAGTTATGACTATAACGGTGACGGTGTACGTGATGTGCTGGCGGCCACCGGTGATGACGCTAATGATACAGGGCCGAAGCGGATTTACTGCCTCGATGTCCTGACCGGCAATTCGATCTGGGAACGCCCCATCGGAGCGCCCTCGTTTGCCGTCATGGGCGTTGAGGACTTTACCGGCGATAGTCAGCCCGATGTTCTTGTTGGAGCATCCAATTTCGATGAATCGGCGGGAAGAGCATATGGAATTAACGGTGCGACTGGAGTGATCGAGTGGACGTTCCAGGCTCCGGGTTCATCTGTATGGGGGCTCGCTCAGCTCGACGATATTACTGGAGACGGTATTAAAGATGTGGCCATAGGTGATTTCAGCTTAGGCGGCGGCGGTGTTTATGGACTGGATGCGACCACCGGTGGACAGGAGTACGGTGTTACCGGGCTGGGATCAATACTAAATATCTATCCCATGGATGACGTCAACGCTGACGGTTATCAGGACCTGCTCTTGAGCCATACAGGCCTCACCGGGATAGTCCTGAGCGGTTATGACGGGACATATGTCTGGTCACAACCACTGGCGGATAAATCCTGGAATGTGGCGGTGTCCAACGATCTTTCGGGTGATGGCATAAATGATGTTATGATCGGAACGCTATATTCCAACAATATGTGCTACTTCCTCAACGGAACCAGCGGCGAGGAGCTTTATTCTGTAGGATTTCCGGCAGCAGTGGATGCGTTAAACGCTATTCCCGATATAACCGGCGATGCTTCTATGGAAATGGTGGCGGGAGGAAGAAACGGGCAGCTTTACTGCTTCTCGGGGGGCCTTTCGACATTGATCAATAATCCGCCGGATGTTGCCACTGTCAACGGACCGTCAAGCGGAAGTACAGGCATAGAATACGAATTCGATTTTCTCTCTGTTGATCCGGATGGAAACGATCTATATTACTATGTTGAATGGGGAGATGGTGATATCGAAGACTGGGTCGGACCTTATCCCTCAGATCAGAAGGTGTCAATTCTGCATTCATATGAGTCCACCGGCACCTACACAATTCGCGCCCGTGCCAAAGACATATATGATGCGCAGGGACCCTGGTCGGATGACTTCGTTTTCGAAGCTTCCTACCTCTGCGGCGATGCCTCCGGAGACCAGACCGTGAATGTCTCTGATGCTGTCGCTATCGTCAACTTTGTCTTTGTCGGCGGTAATCCGCCCGTTCCCTATGTGGCAGGAGATGCGAATTGTGACGGGACTGTTAACGTCTCCGACGCAGTTCACATTATTAACTATGTATTCGTGGGCGGCTTCGCGCCTTGCGATACCAACGGCGATGGAATACCGGATTGCTAATATTGGTTTGTGATTATATGTGATTGTATATGGCCCGCCTGAAAGCCATCAGGCGGGCTTTTTTTACGTAAAATTCATGCTCTTAGCGCTTTACAGAACAGGCCATTTTCCATATATTTACCGATTAATTTAAGTTGACCATACGAACGTGAAGATTATACAGCTTTTTCTCATGCTGGCCAAAAATCAAGAAAGGCGGAAGAGAGATGGCAAAATTAGTGGAAGTTATTCCCAATTTTTCAGAAGGCAGAAGACCCGAAGTATTGCAGCAAATCCTTGACGAAATTACCTCTGTCAAGGGCTGTGTACTCTTAGATAAGGAAATGGATGCAGATCATAACCGTGCGGTGGTGACCTATGTCGCACCTCCCGATGCGGCGGTCGAAGCCGCCTTCAGGGCCATGAAAAAAGCCTCGGAGGTCATCGATTTGAGAACCCACAAGGGAGAGCATCCCCGCATGGGAGCCACCGATGTAGTGCCGTTTGTGCCGATATCCGAGGTTTCGCAGGAAGAGGCGATTGCCCTGGCAAAGCAGCTTGCAGAACGGGTTGCCAATGAGCTGGAGATTCCGATCTATCTCTACGAGGATGCCGCCACAAGGCCTGAACGAGTGAATCTGGCCGATATCCGCAAGGGAGAATATGAGGTCATTGCCAGGGAAATAGAGACACTGCCCGAAAGAAAGCCTGACTATGGCCCTTCGAAGATTCATCCGCGGGCTGGTTGCACGGCAGTCGGGGTTCGATTCCCGCTGATTGCTTTTAATGTCTATTTGAATACTCCTGATGTTTCCGTAGCCAAGAAAATCGCCAAGGCGATAAGAAGCAACTGGGGCGGCTATGCCTATTGCAAGGCGCTCGGTTTCGAGATAAAAGACCGCAATATGGCCCAGGTTTCGATGAACCTGGTCAATTATCTGCGCACGCCGATATACCGGGTATTCAATACTATCGAATCCGAAGCAACCAGATGGGGCACCTCGATTTACTCTTCAGAAGTTGTTGGACTTGTGCCGAATCAGGCGCTGATAAACTGCGCCAAGCACTACCTCCGTCTGGAAAATTTCACAAAGGATCAGATTCTGGAGGAGAAGCTGCAGCAGGCTTCGGAACAGGCCTCCAGGGAAGGCGGAATCAAGGATTTTATCGAGGCGGTCGCCTCGCAGGCACCAGCTCCGGGAGGCGGTTCGGTCTCGGCCTGCGCGGGATCGCTGGCGGCAGCATTGGCCGGTATGGTCTGCCGGTTGACTGTCAATAAGAAGAAATATGCTGATGTCAAGGATGAGATTTCCGAGGTTATGATGAGAGCCGACGGCTTAAAGGAAGCGCTCTTTAATCTTATCTCCGACGATGCCAAGGCTTTCGATGATGTTATGGCGGCCATGAAAATGCCCAAGGATACCGATAAAATGAAGGCAGAACGCGAACAGGCGATCCAGAAGGCGACAATTCAGGCCACCCGCATACCTCTCAAAGTCATGGAACTGTCATATGAGGCCATAAAATGCTCACAAATTGTCGCCGAGAAGGGTAATGTCAACTCGCTTTCCGATGCCGGGGTGTCGTCCCTGGCCGGCAGGACGGCGGTGATCGGCGCATACATGAATGTGAAGATAAATATTCCGGGCATCGAGGACGACAAGGTTAAAACCGAGATTCAGGAAAAGGCCGAAAAAATCCGTAAAGATGCTGTAGAATTGGCACAGAAGATCGAAAACGATGTTATATCAAAGCTATGAAAAATCCAGTAGATCTGCATGTGCATACTAATTGCTCTGACGGCCTTTTGTGGCCCGAAGCGGTCATCGATTTCTGCCTTAAGAACGGCATAAAATATCTGTCAATAACAGACCATGACACAGTTCAGGCACACACCATACTCTCTAACTATGTGGCCAACAAGGACATAACCCTGGTGCCCGGGGTGGAGCTTTCAACCTCATGGAAATCAACGGACTTTCATATCCTGGGCTATTTCATAGATCTCGATAACAGGGATTTCAAGAAAAAAATAGATTTTTTCCGTCAGCAGCGCTTTAAAAGGGGAGAAGCGATCGTAAAAAAGTTAAACGAGCTCGGGATCGATTTGTCCATGGAGACTGTAAAAAAGGTAGCAGGTCAATCGGTTATGGGCCGGCCCCATGTTGCCGACGCCCTGGTGAAAGAGGAGTATGTTCTGACCCTGGATGAAGCATTTGCGCGATATCTCGGCTATCATGCCCCCGCATATGTTCCCAAGAAATACCTCACTCCCCAGGAAGCTATCGACCTGATACACAATTCCCGTGGAGTTGCAATCTGGGCTCATCCGGGACCGGTCGGAAAGGACTATTTTATTGAGGATTTTATTGCCATGGGACTGGATGGTATTGAAGCCTTTCACCCCCTGCATGATATGAGAGCCAGCAGGCATTATATTGACCTGGCCAAAAGATACGATATAATATATACCGGCGGTTCCGACTGCCATGCTCGCAGAGAAAGGATACTTATAGGCACCCAGAAAGTGCCGCACAAATGCTACAAGAACTTGCTAAAGGTAAAAGAAAAATATCAATGATTTAGGAGCGGCTGTGAAAAAAACTTCAATATTAATTGCGATTTTACTCATAGTGTTCGCATCGACATCGATTTCAGAGCAGCTTTCGACTGAACAGGACGCTGAGCTCTATCGCCAGATAATGATCTGGCGTGGAGAGACGGACGTCAGCCTGAGCAGCGATAGCTTGGAAGGGAAAATAGGAAAATGCGGAACTCCACTTTTGATGTCTATTTCTCAGCAAATAAAGAATGCCTCGCTGAAAACTCAGCAGGCCTGGATTGCGCTTTTGTATGAGAGATATGATCAGGAGGCTCCGGAGACATACGGTTCGCCCAAAGGTCATTTTCTTATTCATTATGCTACCGACGGCGTTCATGCAGCCAGGACCGACGAAAATCTGGGCATAAATCCCACCACAGGCGTGCCTGAATATGTGGAATCTACCGCCGCCATTTTTGATTATGTCTACGAATATCAGATTGACACACTTGGTTACAAGGATCCGCCCCGGGATGATTTCTATCCTGAAGGAGGGGATGAGCGCTTTGACGTCTATCTTGTGGACCTGGCTACTGTCGGATGGGGTAATGCTTATGGCGTGACCTTTCCTGACATGCAGTTTGGAACCAGCGGGCAGTATTCTACCGCCTTCCAGGCTCTGGATAACGACTATTATGAACTGCCACTCTATGAGGATCGTCCTCTTGAAGCGGTCAGGGTTACGGCCGGACATGAGTTCTTCCATGTAACGCAATTCGGATATGACGTTCTGGAATTTGAAAATATGGGCACGGACACGGATCTTGACGACCGCCATCACTGGGTTGAGATGTCCGCTGTCTGGATGGAGGAGGAGATTTATGACCATGTAAATGATTATTACAATTATCTTCCATCCTATTTGTCTTCTATATACAGGGCGCTTTATACGAATCAGCCGGGACTATATCAGTATGGCGCAGTTCTCTGGCCCAAGTATTTATCCGAGAAGTGGGGCAGGGATATAATCAAGGATATCTGGGAGAGATGCGAAGCGCAAATAGGTCCTAATGTCTTCCAGAATGCTTTCAGCGACGCCATAGAGCAATTCTCCGGAGGTGAATATACATTCGGCCAGGCGCTTTCTGAGCTATATATATGGAATTACTTTACCGGTCTTCGGGCGAGAGATAATTTTGGATTTGAAGAAGCCGGAGAGTTTGTAAATTACCTTGGCAACCCGATTCAGGTTCCTGATTCAGTGAGAGAGGGCAACTCGTACCGTTTTAATATACTGAATTTCAAAGATTATCCCCTCGAATTCAATTCAGTTGTTGGTGAATTCTTTTATTTCCCCCAGGTTATGGGCGGATTCTACTTGCGTTTTACCGGTGTGGATCAGCTCGATTCAAGCCTGACTATTAATTTCAAGGGCCTGCCGAGCAAAAGGGTACTGGGCGTTACCTATGATATCATCTGGAACAACCGCTTGATGGCGTATAATCCGCATATTCCCACTCAGCCGATCTACATTGATCCGGTCGTATATGCCGCTGACTCCTCCGAAATAACGATTGAGCATGATTTATTACAGCAATATGACGAGTTTGTGCTCGTGCTTTCTCCCTTCGTGATTCCAAGGGCTAATATTAATTATATCGATGACCTTGTATTCAGCCTTAATGTGACAGACACATCCGAGCCGATCGAGACAATCGTCATTTCAGAGCCTTACCCGAATCCTTATGTAATCTCGCAATCTGCGGGGCAGGATATCTATGTCGAGGTTATGCAGCCTGAACCGCAGCCTATCAGGATGCAGGTTTATACCCTTTCTGGTGAACGGGTGTTCGAGAGTGAAGTGGCCGCCAGCCGAACCACCGAGATTGTCGGCTGGAACGGCCATAATGAGGAGGGTGACGTGGTCGCCTCGGGTATGTATCTTCTTTATATTTCTGTTGGAGATGTTGACAGGGTTTTGAAGGTCGCCATAATAGAATGACACAGGGTTATACCAAATCCCTTGTATTTACAGCTTTATTTGCCGGGCTGGCATACGTATCGAACTTATTCATGCTGATCGTGCCCAATGTCTCCCCGGCATTTTTTATTATATTTATGGCCGGCTATATTCTCGGGCCGAGGTGGGGATTTATTTCCGGCGGCCTGGGATTCCTCCTGATCTCATACTTCAGTCCCTACGGCATGGCCATGCTTCCGCTTTTGGCGGTGCAAATAATCTCCGGCGGCCTGGTAGGGATGATCGGAGCCCTTGCTCGTGCCCTCTTTCCCGTAAAAACCTCTGACTGGCGGACATATCTGCTCTTTGGTTTCTGGGGTTTTGCCGTAACCTCGATCTATATGGGCGCCATTTCCCTCGCTGATGCTCTTCTGTTTGGACCTTTTAAAGAGAGATTTTTGATCAGTTTAGGTTTTTCAATGCTGACAATCGTTTCCAATATAATTATCTTTGCTTTCCTGACTCCGTTAAATAAAACTTTGCGGGAGTTTGTAAAGAGGGTATGATTGCCAGAGCAATATCAAAACCGGTAGAGCTGTTTTTATTTATTCTCGTCTTCATCTTGTCCACTTCTGTCGCGGCTGCGCAGGAGGCCGGGCCTGAACCCGGGGAGACTGATACAGTGAAGGCGGCGATCCCTGATACCATCCCTGAAAAATCGATAGAGTATGTGCAATATACAGCCAGAGACTCACTGGTTCTGAATTCCCATCTGGTCCGGACAATTAATAACACAGCTTACAGCACCAAACATTCAAATTCAACGGGAGAGGCCGTGAGAACATACAGCGGTTTCAAACTGCTGAGAACAGGACCGTATGCTCAGCCGGAATATATAATGTTTGGGGGCATGCCTGTCAGGAGCTTTGTTTTTGGTGATTTTGTCTTCGATTACGCTCAGTTCGGCCTTCCGGTAAATGGCCTGGTCGACAGCAGGCTGATCGGCTACGAGCAGGCCGCATATGCAAAATTCCCGTTCTTTTCAACTGTAGAACACACCAATGCCCTGCATGTCTTCAGGCCGGCTTATCCTGATTCGGGAGCATTGACCAGCGCCTACATGCAAAAGGGCGATTATGGTTTCTCCAATACTATGGTTAAATTTCGGGGCAATCTCGGAGAAAGAGGCCGGTTGGGATTCACAGCCGGATTCAAGCTGAGTGACGGGTATGTTACTAATCAGGCGAAAGATTTCGAAACATACCGCTTGTTCGCCGATTATCAGCTGAGCGAGAACCTGCAGCTGCAACCCGACCTGGCTTTTTTCAGCAGCGATGATGAACTGAGGTTCTTGAATGAATTCGAAAATTATCAGGGCAGATCTGAGGCCAGCTTCGTCGGCTTATCTATGGCTCTGGCTGCGAAGGAGCGGGTATGGATTCTGGACAGAATTTCATTTATTTTTCAGAGGTTCTCAGAATCGGTCAGGGGAGATCACGATAAATTTCGGCAGGTCTCCCAGTTTTATAAATTGAAATTAGAAACTTCTATCAACATATCCGACTGGTACACATATCTCAATATCGAACCTTTTGCCAGGAATATCGAATTCGAACCTGAGACAACTGAATATGCGGGTTTGACCGCATCCGGACTGAGCCGTTATGATCTCTTGAATAATTTCTTTATCAATGTCTCGGGAGCAGTAACAATAAGCGATTATGCCGAAAACGATATCTCCCTCGCCGGCGGGCTGAGCTACAGCAAAAGCGGATCCCTGATTCTATCGGGACAATTATTCAGAATCACCCGCCCGCCCTCTGATTTTGAACTTTTCGCATCATCCCCGCAGATCGATCTGCTTCCGATTACCGGAGGCGAAGGACAATTCAGCTTTCAGGGGAACAGCGACCTCGACAACACCGACTACATAGGATATTCGCTCGGCATGAAGTTCGATAAAGGGATTTTTGAAGGTGACATATATCTGAAGCAGGCGGAGATATCGAATTCAACCTGGTGGACGCAGAATGTCCACGGATCAAGTCCTTATCAGCGCGATGCCAACTGGATTGTGGGCGGTTTTGATCTCAGTCTTGCTCTGCCCCTGGGTTTTGATTCCAGATTTGCCTACAGTTATGGACTCCTCGAGGACAGCGATTCGGAAGTTTATCTCACACTTGCGCCCAGACATAATGCCTGCGCCTTTCTTACAAAAGAAATCTATATTCCCGGATTGAACCTCTATGTTCTCAGCGGTCTTGAGGGGGAATATCATTCAGAAAATTTCAAGTCGCCTTACAATCCTCAGACGCTCGGAGAATATTTCCTGATGAATGCACAGTTCCAATTTAAAATTAAGACATTGACAATCTTTTACAATATGGATAATGTCTTTAATAAACCCCATCGGGATTTTTACAATTATGAACTGCGTCGAAGGATATGGTGGGGCTTTCTCTGGAATTTCCGCAATTAGGAGGTTGGATGATTAGCCGTGAAGATGCATATAAACTGGTTCAGGAAAAAGTCAGGCAGAAAAACCTGGTGAAACATATCCTGGCCGTGGAAGCGGTTATGCGCACACTTGCTGAGCATTTTGGTGAGGATGTCGAGTACTGGGGGCTGACCGGGCTGCTGCATGACCTCGATTACTCCAAAACAGTCGACCATCCCGAAAAGCATACCTTCCTGACAGAGGAATGGCTCGAAGGATATGAAATTCCTGATGATATGATGCACGCGATCCGCGCCCATCCCGGACACATTCCCTGTGAAAGCAAACTGGACTGGGCACTGTACTGCTCCGACCCGGTAACCGGCCTGATAGTGGCCGGAGTGCTCATGCATCCCACAAAAAAACTTGCTGATGTCGATGAAGGATATATGCTCAGGCGCTTCAAAGAAAAACGGTTTGCGGCAGGGGCGGACCGGGAGCAGATAGCAAAATGCCAAGAGCTGGGGCTGAGCCTGGAGGAGTTTATGGGGCTTGCTCTAAAGGGGATGCGTTCGATATCCGATGAATTAGGATTTTAGAAGGTTTGTCCCATGCCCCCCAAAGAGGAAAAGCTTTCGCTGGTCGGATGGCTGTCGTTTGATTTTGCCAATACTATATTCTCCATGAATATAGTGACCATGTTTTTCAACCTCTGGATTCTGGACGATCTCAACTGCCCGGATATACTCTACTCTATCAGCTACTCCGCATCCATGGTCATGGTCGCTCTTCTGATGCCTTTTTACGGCCATTATTCAGACCTGCAACAGAACAAGAAAAGCTGGCTGATCAGATTTACATTATTATCGATCATCTCCACGGTATTAATAGGGCTGAATGCTTACATTTTTGAGGGGCGCTGGACGCAGATCATTATCGCCTTAATCTTCTTTGCCGCGGCCAATTTTTTCTATGAAGGGGGGATCGCGTTTTATAACGCGCTCCTGCGATCTGTGTCATCCAGAGAAAATATCGGGCGCACCTCCGGTCTGGGTGTGGGGCTTGGATACATTGGGGGAATAGTGGGGCTCCTGTTGGTATTTCCGATTGTGAAAGGAAATATCCCCTGGATTCCGGCCGGCCGGGAAGCGGCGATTATTCCCACCGCAATTCTGTTCTTCATATTCTCCATTCCCGCCTTTCTATTAATAAGAGAGAAGACCTTTGAGAAAATCTATGAGCAGCGGATGAAATTCATGCACGCCTTCAACAACCTCAAAGACAACCTGAAGCAGGCCCGTGAACATAAAGGAGCCTTCCGCTTCCTGATTTCGAACTACTTTTTCGAAGACGCTGTTGTTACCGCCATCATATTTATGGCAATTTATGCCGAAAAAGTTGTCGGCTTTAGCGACCGTTTGAAAATCGAACTCTGGGTTGTGGCCACTCTCTCGGCCGCCCTGGGCTCGATTGTGTCGGGAAGAATATCGGACCGGATCGGTCCCAAACGCACCATGTGGATCATCGTCATCGGATGGATAGCTGTGCTGCTGGCCATAAGCGTGATAACCTTCCAGCCGCTATTCTGGGTCGCGGCATGTTTTGTGGGCGTCTTTTTGGGATCGACCTGGACAGTCGCACGGCCGCTTCTAAACAGCCTTGTCCCGGATGAAAAACTCGGTTTATTCTATGGGCTTTATGCATTATCCGGAAGAACCGCGGCTGTCATAGGCCCGTTAATTTGGGGTCTGGTGGTTCTGGTGATGAAGGCTGAGAATCCGCTGGTTAATGTAATCGTTGATCTTCTTAACGCAGTGGGCGTTGAAATCTCCTCGCTGACCCTGGCTACGATTGAGTACAGGTTCGCAGTCTTCAGCCTGGCGCTGCTCATGTTGATCGGCTTGATTCTATTCAGAAAAGTCCCTGACAGACATCGTGAGTAATGCTCCAAGTTCATTTTACTCCAGAACATAAAGTGATATATCATGTGATTAATATTACTTCCTGATATTGCATAAGTTAACAAACACCTACAGATTAGGGACTATTTAAGAATCGAAATTGAAGGGGCAAATTTATATTGACAAGCGCTGGTACGATTAATAAATTTGGCGCTTAAACATAAGATGGCAGCAACGAGCGCGCGAGGCATACAGATGTTTGAAATATATTTCCCGATTGTAGCCATGGCCGCACTGGCGCTTATCGCCGGTGGGGCTTTGATGATTTTATCACGGCTTTTTGGGAAAGTCACACACAGCAAGCTGAAAGACACCCCCTACGAATCCGGGATTGAGCCTGAGGGGACAACCAAGGAGCGTTTCCCGGTTAAGTTCTACATGATCGCCCTGTTATTTATTATCTTTGACATAGAAGTAGTTTTTCTTTACCCCTGGGCTGTCATTTTTAAATGGGGCGGGACTTTCCTGTTTATCGAGATGCTTGTTTTTATCGTGATTTTGCTGGTCGGCTATTTATACATCATCAAGAAGGGTGCATTGAAATGGGATTAGAAGATAAAATACCTGATGGGATTATACTGACCACGCTGGAGAAGATGGTAAACTGGTCGCGCAAATCCTCGATGTGGCCTTTCGGCTTCGGACTGGCATGCTGTGCTATAGAGATGATGTCCACCTTCATGGCCCACTTCGATCTGGCCCGCTTCGGCATGGAGGTTATGAGGCCCTCGCCGCGTCAGGCCGACCTGATGATAGTCTCGGGACGGGTTTCCAATAAAATGGCCCCGGTAGTCAAGAGGCTGTATGAGCAGATGCCCAATCCAAAATGGGTCATTTCCATGGGCGCCTGTGCCTCGACCGGGGGAGTATTCAACAACTATGCCATATTGCAGGGGGTGGACAGGATCATCCCGGTTGACATGTATATTCCCGGATGTCCCCCGCGGCCGCAGCAGCTCATCGACGGTATCGTTAAGCTGCATGAGAAAGTGAAACACGAGAAATTGAAACAGCCGGTGGAAAAAGGCAAAAAGAAATAGCAATTTTTTTTGACAGGATTTGTGAAATAAATAGCAAGATATGAGCTACAATAAAGAAGCAGAAAAATTCATCGACGGGAAGTTCAAGGAGCTTATCAGGGAAAAGTCCACATTCAGGGATGAACTGACCTACATTGTTGACAAAGACAGTATCATCGACATCCTGAAATTCCTGTATGAAGATGAGCAGTTCGAGTACAATTTCCTGACCGATCTGACCGCCACCGATTGGCCGGAGCGTGACGAGCGCCATGAGGTGGTCTATCTGCTCTACAGCTTCAAGGACAACACACGGTTACGCTTCAAGGTTCGTCTCAAAGAAGGGGAGAAGCTGCAGACCGCTACTGTTATCTGGGATTCCGCTAACTGGCTGGAGCGCGAGGTTTACGATCTTTTCGGAGTATACTTTGAGGGTCACCCCGATCTGACCAGGATTCTGACGCCGGACGACTTCGAGGGACATCCATTGCGGCGAGATTATTCTCTGACCTACGAGATTCCGCAGTTCAGCTATAATAAAGATGAACCGCCGGAGGTTATATAGTGGAAACCAAACACATGACGCTGAACATGGGTCCGCAGCATCCGGCCACCCACGGTGTTCTCAGGGTAAAGCTGACCCTTGATGGCGAAAGGGTTGTGGAAGCTTATCCGGTCATCGGTTACCTGCACACCGGGATCGAGAAGACGGCGGAATCGAAGCTCTATCATAAAGTCGTGCCCCTGACCGACCGTATGGACTACCTTGCTCCCATGTCGAATAACCTGGGATACTGTCTGGCGGTGGAGAAGCTTCTTGATCTGGAAATACCCGCCAAGGCTCAATGGGCGCGGGTCTGCCTGGCTGAACTGACAAGGATCAATTCGCATCTGGTCTGGATCGGTACCCATGCCATCGATATCGGCGCCATGAGCATGGCCTTGTATGGATTCCGTGAAAGGGAAAGTATTCTTCACATATATGAGCTGGTATCGGGCCAGAGAATGATGTCCTCTTATTTCCGGATTGGAGGGCTGTCCAAAGATCTGCCTGAAAATTTCAACGAGGAAGTACAAAAAGTACTTGATATGCTTCCGTCACGAATACGGGAATACGAGGACCTCCTGACCAACAATCGGATCTGGCGCAACCGGACTGTCGGGGTTGGAGTACTTTCCAGAGAAGAGGCATTAAAATCAAGTATAACCGGACCGATGCTGCGAGCCTGCGGTGTGAAGCACGACCTGAGAAAAGCGATACCGTACAGCTCGTATGATAAATTTGACTTCGATATTCCCACCCGCACCGGCGAGGATGTGTTTTCGCGGTACGAGGTTCGGGTGGAGGAGATGTACCAGTCGATAAAGATTGCACAACAGGCGATCGACGGCATGCCCGAGGGGGCATGGGAAGCTAAAGCTCCCGGAATTGTCTCGCCGCCCAAGGAAAAAATTCTGCATGAAATGGAAGCCCTGATATTTCACTTCAAGATCGTTACCGAAGGATTCCATCCGCCTGAGGGTGAAACCTACGTGGGCATCGAATCGCCCAAGGGTGAGATTGGCTTTTATATAGTCTCCGACGGGTCACCCAAGCCGCACAGGATGAGGGTTCGTCCTCCAAGTTTTATAAACCTGGCCAGTTTGAACAAGATTTGCAAGGGAGGGCTTTTGTCGGATGTTATCGCTAATATCGGTTCTGTTGACATAGTACTGGGGGAGGTTGACCGCTGATGGCGCTTTCTACCGAATCAATAGATGCAATCAAAGAGGCAGCGGCACGCTATCCGCATAAGAAGTCTGCCATCCTGCCTGCGCTTACCATAGCCTATCGTCAAATCGGTTATCTCTACGATGATCTGTATATTGAAGTGGCGGATGCCATCGGAGTTTCGCCCAACGAGGTTGCCTCTGCGGCTACTTTTTATACTATGTTCCCCAAACAGAAAGTCGGAAAGTACCTGATTCAGGTCTGTACCAATATATCCTGCGGCTTGATGGGTGCAGAATCCTTAAAAGAATATTTGCTGAAAAAGCTCAATGTCAAAGAGGGCGGGATTTCCGAGGACGGTCTCTTTACGGTGGTAAGCGTCGAGTGCCTGGGTTCCTGCACCACCGCGCCAATGATGCAGGTGAATCAGACATATTATGAAAACCTGACCAAAGAAAAAGTTGACGAAATATTGAATGACCTGAGAGAAAAAGGCTGATGGAAAAGAAAATCCTGTTCGCTAATATAGACGACCCCGGACAGCCGGAGATTGACACTTATATCTCCAAGGGGGGATACGAATCCTTTAAGAAAGTCCTGAAGGAGATGAAGCCCGAGGAGGTCATAGAAGAGGTCAAAAAATCCGGTCTGCGGGGGCGCGGCGGAGCGGGATTTCCCGCAGGCATGAAATGGAGCTTTGTGCCCAAGGATTCTCCCAAGCCGAAGTATCTCGTATGCAATGGTGATGAGTCCGAGCCGGGAACATGCAAGGATCGCGTGCTGATGGAGCATGATCCGCATCTTGTGGTCGAGGGAATGGCTATTGCGGCATACGCCATCGGAGCCAATCATGCTTTTATATACATCCGGGGTGAATTTGACCATCCGGCCAACCAGATGAGAAAGGCAATCGGCCAGGCTTATGATAAAGGCTATCTGGGAAAGAATATTCTCGGGACTGGATATGACCTCGAGATGATCGTACATACCGGCGGAGGAGCCTATATTTGCGGTGAAGAAACGGCTTTGCTGAATTCACTCGAGGGAAAGCCGGGCCAGACCAGAATTCGTCCGCCATTCCCGGCAGTCGAGGGCTTGTATGCCTGTCCAACCGTTGTCAACAATGTTGAGACCCTTTCCAATGTCTCGCTGATCATCAAAAACGGCGGGGAATGGTATGCCTCTATCGGCACTGAAAAGTCAACCGGGACAAGAATTTTCTGTCTCTCCGGGCATGTCAAGAATCCCGGCAACTATGAGCTTGAGCTTGGGACTCCGCTGAGTTATCTGATCAATGATCTGGGTGGGAGAGTGATTGACGGCAAGAAACTCAAGGCCATAATCCCCGGAGGATCATCAACCCCGATTCTTTTGCCCGATAAAATCGATACTCCTCTGGACTTCGAATCTATTGCCCAGGCCGGCTCGATGCTGGGTTCGGGCGGAGTCATCGTAATGCATGAGGACACCGACATGGTCTGGGTGGCCAGGACCCTGGCACACTTCTATATGCATGAATCCTGCGGCGAATGCACGCCCTGCCGGCAGGGCACAAAATGGATTTATGATATATTGTCCCGGATCACGTTCGGCGAGGGCAAGATGGATGATATCGACCTGTTGCTGGATCTCTGTGATAATATCGACGGCAAAACCATCTGCCCGTTGGGAGATGCCGCAGTTATTCCGATCCGCTCGACCATCAATCTTTTCCGAAATGAATACGAGTATTATATAAAAACTGGTAAGCCATTGGTTAACAATAAGTTTATGAGCTTTGTTTAATGGATAAGATTAAGCTTAAAATAGACGGAATCGAGATAGAAACCGAAAAGGGCAAGACAGTCCTTGAGGCCGCGCTTGAAAATGGTATCGATATTCCTGTCTTCTGCTATCATCCCTGCCTGAAATCGATCGGGGCATGCCGTATTTGCCTGGTGGAAATTGCCAGTCCGCGTGGGGGAGAAATTGTCCCCTGGCCCAAGCTGCAGGCCTCATGTGCAACCGCAGCGACCGAGGGCATGGAGGTTCAGACGAAATCGGAACGGGTGGTAAAGGCCCGCCGGGGAGTACTGGAATTCATTCTGGCCAATCATCCATTGGACTGCCCGACCTGCGACAAGGGCGGTGAATGCCCGCTGCAGGATACAACCTTTAAATATGGGTTGGATTCCTCCCGGTTTGATGAGAGAAAACGAAGATTTAGCGGCGATACGGACTCGACTTTTGACGATCTGCAAATAGGCCCGGAGGTCATCCGGAATCAGAACAGATGTATTCATTGCTATAGATGCACCCGCCTGGTGGAAGAGAGATTTTTCGAGCAGGATCTGGGGCATTACCAGAGGGGAGCATTTACAGAAATACTGCCTCCCCCGGGCGGAGAAATCCGCAATCTCTATTCCGGCAACGTGGTCGAATACTGCCCGGTGGGGGCCTTGACCAATCGCGACTGGCGCTATAAGGTCCGTGTCTGGAAGACCGTGGAGTTCCCGACTATCTGCCGCTATTGTTCTGATGGATGTAATCTGCGGGTTTCGGTATTCCGCAATAAAATTTACCGCGCCCAGTCCCGTGCCAACTGGAGCATAGATGAGGGTTTACCGTGCGATCTGGGACGCTACGGTTATCAGTTTGCACATCACGACGACCGCCTGACAAAACCCATGATTCGCAAAGATGATGAGCTGGTTGAATCTTCATGGGGTGAAGCACTTACCGTCATAAAGAACAAGATCGATGAAACCGTGAAAAGCCGGGGCTCATCCGGGGTGGCCTGCCTCGTGGGCGAATCGCTGTCAAATGAAGACTATTATACAATCGGCAGATTTTTCAGATCTGTCATCGGCACAAATTCCATTGATCACAGAATATACCGCAAAAAGAAACTGAGCTTCGGCAAGGATGTTGTTGAGCGGGAGTTATGCTGGAATAAACTGGATATTGCCGACCTTGAAAATGCCAGTCAATTTTTTATTGTCGGTTCCGATCTGCATTCCGAGAATCCGATTACAGCGCTGCGCGTGCTCAAGGCCAAAAGATATTCCAATGCACGTATTATGCTTCTCAATCCTCTGCCGACGCATCTGAATCGCGCCGCCGATGAAGAGCATATATATAACGCCTATTCAGAGGTCTTTTTGTTGCAGGGCCTGGCCAGGCTGATTGTTGAGAGTAAACTATATGATCCAGAGAAAGCCAATCTCAGAGAAGACGAGGCAAAATTATTCCTGAAAGAAACTGCCGAATTTGAGCTCAAAACCGTCAGTGAAAAAACAGGCCTGGCGCCGGTCGTTCTGGAGGCGCTCGCCAGATCATTGTGCAAAACCGAAAAGACAGTCTTCATTTCGGGCGAGAATGTAAGAATCCACTATCAGCGCGACCCGATATTAATAGCGCTTTACAACCTGGCTAAACTGACCGGCAATCTTAACGGCAATTCCTGCGGCGTTTTACTACTGGGCGGAGAGTCAAATTCGATGGGCTGCTATCTGTTCGGCATGCGTCCGGACCGCCTGCCGTATGATAAGCCATTCGAGAAAGCTGAAGAATTAAAAGCGGTCTGGGGCGATATAGCTACCGATCAGCCCGGAAATGATACCATCGATATTCTCCAGAAGATCAATGATGAAAAGATTGAATGCGCATTCCTGCTTGGCCTCGATGCCGTCAATCATTATCCTGATTCTGAGTTTATAAACAGGACACTTTCCAAACTTGATTTCATGGTTGTGGCCGATCTGTTTTTGACAGACACTGCACGGCTTGCCGATGTTGTTCTCCCGATTTCATCCCATTTCGAAACCGACGGCACCTTTGTAAACTGGGAAGGCGTTATGCAGAAATACACAAAATCTATAAAAAATATCGGTGAATCGATGCCGCTCTGGCAGATATTTGCGAAATTATCCGCGATGTTTGATGCTGATTTCAAATTTCGGACTGCGGATGATGTCTTCCGCCAGTATGCGCCAATGATCGGACGGGACGGTATCAGCAGGATGGCAACCCTTCCGGAAAAAGGATTAAGGTTCGAGAAAAAGAAGGAATATCGCGATGCCGGTCTGATGGCTGTAAGCTATCGGCAACCGTCATCAGAGGAGCTGCCCCTGACTGTGCTCAGCGGAAACGGGGATCATCACTTCAGCCGGAATTTCAGCACACGCTGCGAGAGCCTGAATAATTTTCTGGCCGATCCATATATAGCAATAAACGACAAACTTGCAGAAGACATGACAATCTCTGAGGGCGACCTGATAAAACTTGAAAATTCCTCTGGAAAAATAGTGGCAAAAGCTTTAATATGGCAAAACCTCCCGCAGGATGTAGTCTTTGTTCCGGATAATTTCCTGGAGGTCAAAGTCAACAGCGTTCGCAGTAAAGACAATGATATCGATAAGGTAAAACTGGTGAAGATGTAGTATGCTGGAAATTGCGATCATATCCACAATTAAGGTTATCTTCGTTTTTGTTGCGCTGCTGACCGCCTGTGCTTACATGACGCTGATTGAACGCAGGGTGGTGGCGCGTTTCCAGACGCGTCTCGGGCCCATCTATGCGGGGCCCAACGGTCTTCTCCAGCCTGTGGCTGACCTCATGAAACTGATATTTAAAGAAGATATAATTCCCGAACATGTCGATAAGAAGATCTATACCATCGCGCCCCTGGCTGCTTTCATTCCAGCTACTCTGTCGATAGCAGTCATCCCATTTGGATCATCCATAACGATTTTCGGCCGCGAGATCAACCTGGTATTGTCTGACCTGAACGTCGGTGTCCTTTACGTCTTTGCGATAACCTCAATCGGCGTCTACAGCATAATTCTTTCCGGCTGGTCATCCAACAGCAAATATTCACTTCTGGGGTCGATCAGGTCATCGGCCCAGATGATATCCTACGAAGTCAGCATGGGGCTGGCGGTCGTGAGCGTGGTGCTGGTTTCCGGCAGCCTGAATCTTAACGTGATTGTGGCGCATCAGGAAAACCTCTGGCATATATTTTCTCAGCCTGTGGCTTTCATTATCTTTTTGATATGCGGAATAGCTGAAACAAATCGAGCGCCATTCGATCTGCCCGAGGCTGAATCCGAGCTGGTTGCCGGCTATCACACGGAATACTCGGCCATGAAATTCGGCATGTTCTTTGTCGGTGAATACGCCAATATGGTTACAGTCTCAGCCATGGCCACCACGCTCTTTCTGGGCGGCTGGCAGGGACCGGGCGATTCGGGAATACTGTCCATGTTCTGGTTCGGCCTGAAAGTATTTCTTTTCCTGTTTTTGTATCTATGGCTGCGGGCGACTACACCGCGGTTCCGTTATGATCAACTTATGAATTTTGGATGGAAGGTGCTTCTGCCGCTGGCGATATTGAATGTGCTGGTGACCGCGGCGGCGGTACTTATTATATAAAGGTTCTGTATGTTCAAGGCTTTGAAAGAAGTATTTATAGCCATACCGCTTGGGTTGTACACCACCATGAAGAATTTCTTCAGGAAGCCGGTTACAATCCAGTATCCCAAGATCAAGCCGCCCATGTATCCGCGCTATCGCGGATTGCATTTCCTGGAGCGCTACGACCACGACGGCTCCGAGAGATGCGTATGCTGTGGATTATGCGCCGCGGCCTGCCCGGCTGACTGCATCTACATGGAGGGCGCCGAAAATGAAAAAGGGGAGAGGTATGCTAAAATATATGAAATAAATGAATTAAGGTGTATCTTCTGCGGCTATTGCGAGGAAGCCTGCCCGGAGGAGGCGATCTTCCTGGGCAAGGAATACGAATTCTCGACAGACCAGAGGGACAAATTTATTTACACCAAGGACGACTTGCTGGTCCCGTGGCCGCGAAAGAAGCCATCACCTGTAAAATTTATTCGAAAGACCAAACGTCCGGATGTGTACTGAACTAATTAATAAAAAAGCGGTAGGGTGACTTTGGAGTATGTGATTTTCTTTGCCAGCGCATTTGTTGCGATAGTGTGTGCGCTTCTGGTGATTTCACAGAAAAATCCTGTGGCATCGGTGATCTTTCTGATCATGGCTTTTGTGGCGCAGGCAATACTATATATTCAGCTTTCCGCGCTCTTTGTCGCCATACTGCAAATTGTGGTTTATGCCGGCGCCATAATGGTTCTGTTCCTGTTTGTAATCATGCTCCTGAATCTCAGGCGCGATGATTTCGGACCCGAGAAGCACCCCCTTCAGGGATGGCTGACAAGGATATTCGGTGTCGTACTGGTGGCCGAGCTGATAATCGTCATTGCACGGGGTGTCTCTCAAAGCGAAAGTGTCGATACGGCGGCTTCGGACTTCGGGAATGTGGAACAGGTAGCCACCATCCTCTTCACCAGGTATGTTTTTCCATTCGAGCTGACATCGATTCTCCTGATCGTGGCGATCATCGGTGCAGTTGTCCTGGGGAAAAGAAGGGCGGAGGAGAAATAAGATGGTACCTCTGGAATATTATCTCATTTTAAGCGGAATAATTTTCACCATCGGCGTTTCCGGTGTCGTGATCTCCCGCAATATAATTATTGTGTTTATGTCGATCGAGCTGATGCTCAATGCAGCTAACCTGGCGCTGATAACATTCGCCCGGCAGTTTGCCGATGCCAGCGGTCATGTGTTCGTGTTCATAGTTATGGCGGTGGCGGCGGCCGAGGCCGCGGTTGGGTTGGCAATTATTATCGCGCTGTTCAGAAATAAGGATTCGATAAACCTCGATGACTTCAATGTCATGAAATGGTAGCTTTGGAATATGCTTGATTATGTCTGGCTCATAGTCCTGATGCCCCTTTTGGGATTTTTGGTCAACGGCCTCTTCGGGAACAGATTCTCCAGACCCGTGGTATCATTGATAGCCTGCGGCACCGTATTTGTCTCCCTGATAATGTCTGTAGTGTCGTTCTTCGAGCTCCTGCAGCTCGATCCGCATCACCGCTATCATGAGATATACAGCCTGTTTAAATGGATTCCCTCAGGGGCTCTGGATATTGAAATCGGATTTCTTTTTGATCCGCTTTCTGCGGTTATGGCCCTGGTCGTCAGCGGTGTGGGCTTCCTGATTCATGTATATTCAATCGGCTATATGGCGCATGATAAGGATTATGCCAGATTCTTTACCTATATGAACCTTTTCACCGGCTCAATGCTTCTGCTGGTTCTGGCGAATAATTTCCTCCTCTTATTTGTGGGATGGGAGGGAGTCGGTCTCTGCTCCTATCTCCTGATCGGCTTCTGGTATACCTGCCAGTCGGCGGCGAATGCCGGCATGAAAGCGTTCATAGTCAATCGAATCGGGGACTTCGGATTCCTGCTGGGCATAATGCTGATCTTCTGGACCTTTGGATCACTGAATTTCCAGGAGGTGTTCGGCTCCGCTTTCGGATTCTTCCAGTCCATGCACGGTACCGGCGGTGAAGAGGTTGTTCTCAAAGACGTACTTGGTCTCGGTATGGGCACGTTCACATTGATAACGATATTTTTGTTCATAGGTGCAACCGGCAAATCAGCACAGATACCGCTGTATGTGTGGCTTCCCGATGCCATGGAAGGCCCCACTCCTGTCAGCGCATTGATCCATGCCGCTACTATGGTAACGGCTGGAGTCTACATGGTGGCACGCTGCAATGTCCTGTACCTGTTGGCTCCGGACACATTGATGCTTGTCGCGATAATAGGCGCTGCAACGGCATTCTTCGCGGCCACGATGGGTGTGGCTCAAAATGATATTAAACGTGTACTGGCATATTCTACCGTCTCGCAGTTAGGATATATGTTCCTTGCATGCGGTGTGGCTGCATTTGGAGCAGGAATATTCCACCTCATGACGCATGCCTTCTTCAAGGCGCTTTTATTCCTTGCGGCGGGTTCGGTTATTCACGGCATGAGCGATATTCAGGATATGCGCCAGATGGGCGGATTGAAATCGAAGATGCCGATAACATTTATCACCATGCTTCTGGCAACGCTGGCAATCTCCGGAATTCCGCTCTTCTCCGGATTTTTCTCGAAGGACGAAATCCTCTGGAAATCATTCTCCTCCGATTATGGCGGAATTGTATTCTGGATCATCGGTCTGATTACAGCGGGCATAACAGCCTTTTACATGTTCCGGCTTATATATCTGACATTCTATGGCAAAACCAGGGCGCCCGAGGATGTCCAGCATCATATTCATGAATCTCCCAAATCGATGACAGTTCCGTTAATGGTTCTGGCATTCCTTGCAGTAGTCGGCGGATGGGTCGGCATACCTCCAGCCCTGGGCGGGGGCGCATGGTTCGAGGAGTTTCTGCACCCGGTCTTCGCACAAGGCGAGCTAATCATGGCCCACGGCCATCATCCCGAAGGCTTCACGTTGGAATATATACTCATGGCCGCCAGTGTTGTGCTTGTCCTGATCTCGATATTCGTTGCTTACACCTTGTACAGAAGGAAACCAGAGATTGCTACAAATTTACGCGAGAAATTCTCGGGCCTGCATAAGGTCGTCTATAATAAATATTATGTGGATGAGTTCTATCAGGGTGCAGTCGTGAAACCACTGGTGGGCCTTTCATTCTTCTTCTGGAAAGTCTTCGATGTTGTTGTTATCGATGGTCTTGCCAATGGCCTGGCTTATATGATCAAATCATTTTCATCCGGGGGAAGAAAAATTCAGACCGGCTTTCTGCGAAATTATCTTTTAATCTTTGTGTTGGGTGTCGTGGTGTTCATGGCCTATGTGGTGTTGAAGTAATATGGATAGTTCAATACTGACAATTCTGACATTTCTGCCCATACTGGGCGTGATTTTGATCTGGTTAACAGACAAGGAGAATCACCGCCTGATCAAATACACTGCCTGGGCGGTAACATTCATAGATTTTGTGTTCTCGCTGTATATCTATTTCAACTTCGATATGGCTGAGAGCGGATTTCAATTTGTTTACGATATACCCTGGATCAGCCAATTCGGCATACGCTATGCCGTCGGCATAGACGGTATTTCTCTCTGGCTGGTCATACTAACTACGTTCCTGGGATGGCTTGCTGTATGGTCATCCTGGACAGCTATCAAGGACCGCCTCAAAGGATACATGATCTCCCTTCTGATTCTGCAGACAGGCATGCTGGGAGTGTTTGTCTCGATGGACCTGTTCCTGTTCTATGTATTCTGGGAAGTGATGCTGATACCGATGTATTTCCTGATCGGTATCTGGGGCGGTCCCAGAAAGATCTACGCTACAATAAAGTTTGTCCTGTTCACCATGCTGGGCTCTCTTCTAATGCTGGTGGCAATACTGTTTATCTACTTCAAATCGGGCGGGACAACATTCAGCATTTCGGAACTAACTCAATTCTGCGTAACTCTTCCTGTTTCGACGCAGATGTGGCTATTTGCGGCATTCGGGCTGGCGTTTGCCATAAAGGTACCCATGTTCCCGTTCCACACATGGCTGCCGGACGCTCACGTACAGGCTCCCACCGCCGGTTCGGTCATCCTGGCGGGTGTGCTTCTGAAGATGGGAACCTATGGTTTCCTTCGTTTCTGCATGCCCATGTTCCCGGAAGCATTCGAGCAGTTTATTCCTGCAATTGCAGTATTGGCGGTGATCGGCATTATCTATGGCGCCTTAGTGGCAATGGTGCAGAAGGATGTAAAATCACTGGTGGCCTTTTCCTCAGTCTCGCACATGGGTTTTATCATGCTGGGACTGACCGCCCTGAATATGCAGGGCATGCAGGGTGCAATCCTGCAGATGCTCAATCATGGCATTTCCACCGGCGCTCTGTTTATGATCGTGGGGATGATATACGAACGCAGGCATACGAGGTTGATCGCTGAGTTTGGCGGGGTCTTCAAGTCCATGCCGATCTGGTCAACCTTCTTCATGATCGTTGCGCTATCGTCTATCGGGCTGCCCTTTACCAATGGTTTTGTGGGCGAATTTCTGATCCTCACCGGCACATTCGGGGTCGCGCCGGTCTATGCTATTCTGGGCGCTACCGGTGTTATTCTGGCCGCCTGCTACATGCTCTGGATGATCAAGCGTGTGTTGTTCGGCGAGCTGACCAAAGATGCGAATAAGAACTTGAAAGACCTGAAAATGTTTGAGAAGCTCGTTTTGGTGCCGTTTATAATCATGATTTTCTGGATCGGAATCTATCCCTCGACGTTTTTAAATCCGATGAAGCATTCGGTTGAGAAACTGATCGGCGATGTCACTAAATATGTGAGACATACTGAGATAGATAATGAGGCGGAAGCCTATGTACCATACAATCCGCATGAACCCCAAACAGAGGAGCATGCAGATGTCAGACATTAAATTATTTACCAAGGTCGGCTGCCCTTACTGCGCAGCCATGAGAGAATCGCTGAAAAGCGAAGGCGTTGATTACGAGGAAATTGACGTGCACTCATCATCAGAGGCCATGCAGGAGGCACTGAAATATTCCGGCGGGAGGCGGATGGTGCCCATTGTGGTCCGTGACGGCGACGTGAAGGTTGCGCCTGACGGCGGTTGAGACTTTTAAGGAGTAACGTGGTAGTTTGCCATGCAGGAAACAGTTAAAACAATACTCGAAAACTTCTCGTTGAACATTGATTTGGTCGCGCTCATGCCGGAGATCATAATCTGCGGCATGGCGCTTGTGACCATGATCGTCGAGCCGTTCCTGAAGGGCGACAGCAAAAAAGTGGTCATGCATTTAGCCTGGCTGTCCATCGTTGCAGCCTTAGTATCAATATATTTCATCTTAGCCTCGAACCCGAACTTGATTTCACTCCAATTTGCCGAGGCCTACCGGATTGACAGATACTCTCTACTGTTCAAGGCGATATTCCTGATCGGTTCTTTATTAACCGTATTTATCTCAAGCAATTTCCTGAAATTCAAGGATGTCCCTGACGGCGAATTCTATTCCCTGATTCTGCTCGCCACGTTCGGAATGATGAATATGGCCAGCGCCGGAGATCTGATCGTTCTTTTTATCGGACTTGAGATTATGTCTTTGTCTCTGTATGTCCTGGCTGGAATTCTGCGCCGAAGCGTGTATGCCAATGAGGCGTCATTGAAGTACTTTCTTATGGGTGCGTTTGCCTCGGGATTTTTGATCTTCGGAATTGCTTTTATATATGGTGCCACCGGCACGACCTCGATTATTGATGTAATACAGTCATCTGAAATCCTGTCAAATACTTACCTGATGATCGGCGCGGCTATGGTCATGATCGGCCTCGGATTCAAGATCGGCGCAGTGCCGTTTCATATGTGGATTCCGGATGTTTACACCGGTTCATTAACAAGCGTGACCGCCTTCATGTCCGCCGGACCCAAGGCGGCCGCCTTCGCTGCCTTCTTCCAGGTCTTTGTCGTGGCGCTCAGGCCCCTGCAGAATGAACTGGAGGTGGTACTGTGGATACTATCAGCCCTTACAATGACTTTGGGAAATATTCTGGCAATCACTCAAAATGATGTTAAGCGCATGCTGGCTTATTCATCCATCTCGCATGCCGGATACGTTCTGATTGCGCTGGTTGCGTTTACCCCGGCCGCCACCAGCGCCGGCCTGTATTATCTACTCTGCTATACAGTCATGAATATTGGTGCCTTTACTATATTGATAATGGTCGAAGCACGTGAAACTTCCGATACCAATTTCTCCTCTTTTGCAGGAATGGCGAGAAGATATCCATTTCTGGGAATCCTGTTGACAATCTTCATGATATCGCTGGCCGGATTTCCGCCTACGGCTGGATTTATGGGCAAATTCCTGGTCTTTAAAGCGGCTATCGATACCGGTTCGACATCTTTGATAGTTTTGGTTGTGCTGGCTGTAATCAACAGCCTTGTTTCAGTTTATTACTATCTGCGAGTTGTGGTTGTAATGTTTATGGTCGAGCCGGAACTGGAATATCGTCCGATCAATTTTGCGGCTGGGATAATCGCGGCTCTTATCATCGCTATGGGCGGGACTTTACTGCTCGGAATCTATCCCCAGCTTTTTGCATTTTTCCTGAATACCTCGCTTATCTGATTTATAATCAAGAAGTTCTCTGCTTCACGTCAGAGTTTCTTGCAATCTGCAAGATGAATCTTGCGATTGACTATGAATTATCTCTGAAAATCCTTAAGCTGTTTTCCATTTCTCATTCAAGTCCTTGAACCATTGTCTCTTCATTTTTCAGTGCGGATTTGGCATCCGGCTTGCAGAGATATAAAAGCGCTATGAAAAACAAAAGAAAAATACAGGGCGGAGTAAATTCCAGGGGATTCACGCTCATCGAACTGATGATCGTGGTAGTTATAATCGGCATTCTTGCCGCGATGGCGATACCCCGTTGGTGGAAAGCATCGGAGAGATCGAAGCAGTCTGAGGCCAAGCTGATCTTAAAGCAGATTTATACAAATGAGGAAACTTATTATCAGGCAAATTCAGAGTACTTTATAACCGGAGAAGTGGCCTCGGCCGCCAATCCCTATGCTTTTGCCCCGATCTGGGTGGATGTTATCGGCGGCGCTCTTTATGAATATGTAATTCAGGGAGATGCCTTTTCGTTCACTGCCACGGCCACCGCTAATCTGGATGCCGATGGCACGATTGACACCTGGTCTATTGATCAGGACGGCATCCTGCTGAGGGTAATCGATGATACGGCCGATTAATTGCAAAATGCAAGAGTGCTGTTGTAAACCACGAGTTCGAAAGAGTATATGAAACGAGGAATTGAAAAGCAAATGAGAGAAAGAAATAAGGTAAGAAATGAAAGGAGTATGAGTTAGCCCTTGTTCAAAAAAAGAGAGTTAAATAACGGGACAATGGCAAACAGATTGCATCTAAAGAAACGGCAAAGATGAAAAGTAGAAGTAGAAGGAATAAACCCAAAGAAACTTCGGTAGGAGGTTTAAAGATGTTTCAGAAGTTCCAGAAGAACAGAAAAGGTTTCACACTGATCGAGCTCATGATCGTGGTTGTCATTATCGGCATTCTGGCCGCTCTGGCTATTCCGCGTTTCATGAAAGCTTCGGCTAAGTCGAAAACATCCGAGGCCCAGCTGGTCTTGAAGCAGATCTACACCATGGAGCGTACATACAAGCAGCAGTTTGATGTATATTCAGCTGACCTGAATGCCATAGGTGTAGAAGTTCCGCCCAACGCCAAGTATACTTACTCTATACTTGCTGCCGACGCTACGACCTTTACGGCGCAGGCTGACTGGGCGGCTCCCGGCATTGATGATGACGCGACCCCGGATACCTGGACGATTGACCAGGATGGTACTATTCTCCATACCTCGAACGACTTGACAGGCTAAAAGATTGCCGCATAGTTGACACGTAAGGGCGGCCCCTGAGAGGGGGGCGCCCTTTCTTTTTTGCCTCCAGCCCAGGCCCGGTTCAGTTGCGTCACATTCTGATCCGCCTCCGGTGGATTGTGATCTGCGCCATTCATCGCGGAATTCTCAAAAATCATTGACTTTTATTAATAACAGTTTCATACTTTAAAGTTAAGCTTTAGCTAAACCAGGGAGAGGATTCTTGAAAAAAAGACTGATTATATTGCTATTCTGGTCAACTCTAATTTTATGGACCATCCCGCTCAGAGCACAGGAGGATACAGCCGCAGATTCGATTCCGAAAAGAGAGTATCCTTTGATGCCCACTGAGGCTATCGATGACGCCTTGTCCGGCATCAAAATGACTGCCAATGACATGGGTTTCAGGACCGATTATGTGGAGGTGGATGCCTTCAGATTGCCATTGATTGACTCGCTGACCGAGAATCCTCTGGCCATGGCGGTCAAGACTAAATATATCGCCGATTTCTTCTTGAGTGACAGCAATAAAATTGACAATTACTTTATCGAGGCCGCGAATGTCATCATAAGACCGCCCGAGAATATCAGGGCACTGCTCTATGACCTGATTGTCGATGGCGGCCTCGCCGAATCCCCGTCCCGCAGTTCTCACATCACTCCGCCGAATGTGGACTATCCCGACGATGTGTCCGAAATTGACATCGTATCCCTGGATCAGATTTTTCTGCAGATATATGAATATCTATACGGCTGGGGTCACGATAATCCAGTCATTGATTCCCTGCGCCGGTCAAGATTCTTCTCGGCTGGACTTGAAAGAGAGCAATTTATGTTTTTGCGAGACTCATTTCCGATTCTGATTCTTGAGGATGAAAAAGATGAGTTCAGGCCCCTGGAGGAGCTCGACAGCCTTCAGAAATTTGAGGAGGAGCTCTCAAAAAGCGCCATTCCCGTCTGCGAAGATTTGAAGATTACAGGACTTTTTTCAAAATATGCAATTTACCTGGTCAATTTTACTTTTCTGCTTGAGACTATGCTTGCTGATAATGCCGAATATTATGAGCTCTTTGACTCCAAAGACTGGCAGGTCGAGAAGGAGACTCCGAGGGGAAAGATAGCCGTTGGCGGATGGGGAGAGAATCAATATGAAGGTGAATATCAATTCATACTCGATTTAGGAGGTAATGACCGATACCTCCTTGACCATAACGACAGCACGCAGATTATAATAGATCTCGATGGTGATGACCTATATATCGGCCGTGAGGACTACTGCCTCGGCTCCGGATTCTTCAGCCTTGGCATACTATACGACCATGCCGGCGATGATATTTACAGTGCCGGAAATTTTGCTATGGGTTCCGGTCTTTTTGGGGTGGGTTTTTTGATCGATAAAGAAGGTGACGACATATATCTGGGAGATACGCATACACAGGGCGCGGGGACATTCGGAATCGGTATGCTGATCGATGAATCGGGCAATGATGATTACAAGGCCGCACTCTTCAGCCAGGCCTATGCCGGTGTGCAGGGATTCGGAGCGATTATTGAACACAATGGCAATGATTCATATTACGCCGGCGGAAAGTACAAGGACTTTCTGCGATACGAGGATCATTACGTTTCTCTCTCCCAGGGCTTTGCGTTCGGATTCAGGCCGCGTATGTCCGGCGGAGTGGCGCTCCTGATCGATTCTGCCGGTCATGACACATATATTTCCGACATATTTGGACAGGGAGCCTCCTACTGGTACGGCCTGGGCGCTCTATATGATATCGCGGGGAATGACAAATACTTATCATTCCAGTACGCTCAGGGCAGCGCCACGCATCTTACGCTGGCAATACTGATGGACCAATCCGGTAATGATTATTATTTTTCCAAGGGTGTCTCTCAGGGCTGCGGTCATGATCTGGCGGCCGGTTATCTGATAGATTATGATGGCAACGATACATACCAGGCCTATGATCTTTCTCAGGCGGCCGGGTCGGCTAACGGCATGGGGATGCTGATTGACTACCTTGGTGATGATTCCTATGAGATCAAGAGCACCTTGAATACCCAGGGTTATGGCAATCCGCGGAGAGATTACGGCTCTATCGGGCTCTTTCTAGACCTCATGGGCGAGGACACCTATGTTGGCAACGGCCGCGATAATTATTACTGGATCAATGACTCCAAATGGGGAATCGGAGTGGACCGGGAATATTGGGAGGAGGAAGAAAAATGAAGGTATTCAGATTAATAGCAGTTCTAATCCTCATGTTTTTCTGTTCCTCGGCCGTATATGCCGACAACGCCGAAGACAGTATCGCCGCTATTGTCGATGATCTTTTTATGAAGGCCTCTTCCGGTGAAGTTCAATTTCGGGATCTGGTGGAGCCGGCCAAAAAAGAACTGATTGCAATGGGGGAGAAGGCGGTTCCGCAGATGATCACCAAGCTCAAAACCGAGGATGCCCGCGAACGCCATACGGTGGAAGATATTTTTAAAGGGATCGGCGACCCGGCTGTGCCGTATCTAATTGCGGCCCTCGAGACCGATAATCTCTACCAGCTCAGACTGGCCTCAAATTGTCTCGGCCTGATTGAGAACAAGCAGGCCACGCCACCTTTATTGGGCCTATTCCTATATCACGATCATACGGTTCGTTCAGCAGCAGTCACCGCGATAGGCAGAATAAAGGATACATCCGCAGTGCAACAGGTCATTTCCATGCTTTCCGATGATGCTGAGACAGTCCGAAAATCCGCGGCGGTGGCGCTTGGCAGAATCGCGGATGACCGCAGCATTGGCGCGCTGATTGATGCGCTCGATGATCCGCATTTCTCGGTCCGGTATACCGCGGCAGAAAGCCTTGTCAAAATAGGAGAGGTCTCGGGCGAAATCCTGGAGAAAAAATTCGACCAGCTTCCCCCGATGGCCAGGTATTATGCCATCGATGTCTGGGCCGGGCTGAAATATGAGGATGCATTCGACAGGCTGAAAGATTTATTGAATTCACCGGATAACCGGGCGCGCGGGTTTGCAATTACCGCAATCGCAAAAATAAAGCCTGAAAAAACCGGGGAACTTGTTCGTAAATATAGTAAAGATGAAAAAGATTCATTCGTGCTCTCGAGTTTCGAGAAAGCTCGCAGAATAGCTGCCGAGAAAAGCAAATAGATGGGAATAGAAGAACAATTCCGCCGTTTCGAGAAGTTCATCAAGACCGATCTCCCGGCGCAGAAATCCCTGCATCTTGATAAAATATCGCAGGATTTGTCTGCCGGAATAAGAGAAACACCGGAGGGAAATTTCCTGGTCAAGGAAACGATTTATGGGCCCGGAGACCTTCACGGCCAGTTTTCATTTTCTGATCTGGACCTCAGCCATCCGCTCAGATTCGACAGCTTCTCCTGTCCGCCGGATGAGGGCACATTCAACCTGAAAAATATAGTCGTAATCGACACAGAGACAACCGGTCTCTCCGGGGGCGTGGGTACTGTGCCGTTTCTGGTCGGACTGGGCTTCTTCCGTGACGGCACTTACGTTGTCAGGCAGCATTTTCTCCCCGATTACAGCGAGGAGCACGGTTTTTATAAATATATGTTTGATGATCTTCCGGGTAATATGATTGTCTCCTTTAACGGCAAGGCGTTCGACCTTCCGCTCCTGACAAACCGCTTTTTGATACAGCGCACCGGATCGGAATTCTTCTCCAGGAAGCATCTGGATGTGTTGTTTACCTTGCGCCGCTTCTTCAGGTTGAAACTGCCCGACTGCACCTTGAAGACCGCAGAAAGAGCCCTTCTGGAATTTGAGCGCTTAAATGATATTCCCTCCGAGCAGATTCCGCAGACCTATTTCAATTATCTCCAGACCGGCGAGACCTCGGAGATCTATCAGGTTATTAAGCACAATATATGGGATATTGTATCCACAATGGGCGTAATGGTCGAGCTGGAACGCTATGTTGAAAGCGCCGAGAAAATGGATAAATTATCCGACGTGGACAGCTGGGCCATAGGCAAATTCTATCTTCAGCGCAAGGATTACGACAGGGCGTTTTCAAGTTTCTCCCGATCGGAGGGTACCGAGCAGGAGTTTCACTTTAAAAACCTGTTTCAAGCCTCAATGATTTCCAAGAAACTGTGCGATTTTGAAACAGCCGTCAGCTACTGGAAGATGCTTTCGGAGTCATTCAATCCCCATTATTTTGCCGCGCTGGAGGAAATGGCCAAGCTCTTCGAACACCGCTCCAGGGAATTTGATAAAGCCATCTCATGCTGCCGTCGAGCCCTCGATTCAATATACCAGGTCTCCCAGCTCCATGATCAGGCTGATTTTGAGCAATGGCAAACTCGTTTCAGCCACCGTCTTTCAAGACTGCAAACTAAATCATCGAAATCCAAATAATCTTTTAACTAGCGCCTGTTTTTGCCGATACTTAAATGGAGCAACAATGGAAGAGAAACAGGTATTAAAAAGAGTAGCACGGTTAACACAGCTGGCCACACTGCCGGAGGTGCTTTCGCAAATTTTGAAGATAGCGGATGATCCCGAATCGCCTCTTGATGATCTCGCCAAGGTTATCCTCAAGGATATATCACTGACCGCCAGGATTCTGAGCGTGGCCAATTCGTCTCGTCATGGCAGGGATTCTGAGGTCTCTTCCATACGCGATGCCATCATGGTCCTGGGATCACGTACTGTTAAGGCCATCGCGCTCTCGGTCTCCGTTGTGAATGTAATCAACCGTCTCGATACGCAGGTAAACCTCCAGACATACTGGAAGCATTCTCTTGAAGTTGCCATGATCAGTGAATTAATTGCCTCCAGGGTCGGCTTGAAAGAGAAGGAAGAGGCCTATATTGCCGGCATTTTTCATGATATCGGCATTCTCTCGTTGGATGCCTGTTTCCCGCGTGAATATGCGCGTGTCTGGAAAGATGCTCAGAAGGGCGGCTCAATCCTCGACCTGGAGGAGTCAATCTTCGGGACCAATCATTGCCGGGTGGGATCATATCTTCTCTCTAAATGGAATCTGCCTGAAATCTTCTCGCATGCCATAAGCAGGCACCATGATGCTTTTAAGTCGGAAGAGCCTGTAAATGATCAGATTATACCGCAGATAATAAACCTGGCGGAGGGGCTGGCAAAATATAGACTGGATATTAATTCTCCTCTCGAGGATATCGAATTAGCGAATAGAAAAGTGGTGATGAAGAATCTCGGCCTCGATAACGCCGACCTGTCAGAGATTGAAGCGGAGATCATTCCAAAATTCCATGATGCCGCCAGTTGCCTGGAAATAGAAGTCGGTTCTCCCATGGAGCTTCTGACCGAGGCGAATTCCAGGTTATTTGAGGTGTACCACGAGATGCAGGAAATGCTGGATAGTTTCAAGAAGAATGCTAATTTCAAGGATCATATCGAATACGATAAATTGGCGGTCGAGATATTGCATACCGTCGTGGCGACATTCTCGCACTATTTCAACAATGCCTGCGCCTCGATGCTGGGACGTGCCCAGTTGATTGAAATCGCTCTCAAAAAAGGGGAACTGGAGGACAACAGAGACATCCTGCATAACTCCTTGATTGCCATTCACAATGGTGTAAACAACATCACCGGGACTATCTCAGAACTGAAACAGGTCAAATCTTTTAAGACCACGCTCTATCACGACAAAACTCTGATAATTGATCTGGAAGACTCTCTCAAGAAGTACAAGCCCCAAAAAGCGAAGATGAAGGCGCGGGTGTAATTCTAAATTCACCTGCTATGTCCGCGGGGGAGAGGTGGCCTTTTCCTGGCGCTCCGGTTTCTGCTCGAATTTTCTGCCCACAAAGTAAAATCCAATAGTCACAACAACCACTAAAATGGTCATCAGCCCAAAATACTCGCCCGGATTCAACACATCGGTATAAATACGTGCGAAAAATCCGGCGAAGACATTTCCCAGGGTTACTGTCGCCAGCCAGAGACCGGTGATTCGGGATTTCATGTGGCTGGGAGCCTCTTCATAGGCCAGTTGCAGGCCCACGACAGAGATACACAATTCTCCGGCGGTAATCATTATATAGGCGAAAACCTCCCATAGAATAGATATCTTGCGCTCCACGGCAATAAAGCCCGCCACAGTCATTACGCCCATACAGAAGATCACCAGAACAAATCCGATCAGCATCTTCTTGGGCGAGGATAATCGTACTGTCTCGCTCTTGTCAGTTTTCGACCAGAGCCATGCAAAGAAAGGTGTCATGATGACGATCAGTACAGGATTCAGCCCCTGAATCGCATCAGGCGGTATCCTGAAGCCGAACGGTGTTTCCAGAATCATGTAATCGCGTGCAAACAATGTCCAGGTTGAGTATGCCTGATCGAAAATTGACCAGAAGAATACGATCAGTGAAAACAGCCCGACAATCCTCCAGACTATATTTCGGTCGATTTTTTTCTGTTCGACCGAGACATGTTCCTCGCGGACCTGCTTTACATTCTCCACGGGATAATGCTTCTTGCCGAGATAGAAAATACCCAGAGAGACGACCATAAGGATCGTGGGCGCCATAAAGGCAGCCGAATAGCCATAATGGTCCCGTATAAATGGCAGCGAGATTGTGGTCGATGCGGCACCGATATTGATGGCCATGTAGAACCATGAGAAGGCTTGAGACATCAATTTCTTCTTGCCTTCCCGTTCATACATCAGACCCATCAGGGTGCTGATATTGGGCTTGATCGCGCCCGATCCGCCGGCAAGAAATACGAGGGCAACAAAGAGACCGGCGCGGGTTTCGAAACTTCCCAGAATAAGATGCCCCATTATATAGGGAAGTGCGAAGTAAATTATAGTTTTAAATTTTCCCAGCCATCTATCGGCAATGTATCCGCCCACGATTGGAAGAATGTAGCAAAGTGCAGTGAATAAGGAGGCTATCTGCGAGCTATCCCCGTCGGAGAAACCAAGTTTATCGATCATGTATAAAACGAGCAGGGCTTTCATGCCATAGAAGCTGGCACGCTCTGCCAGTTCGCCCCAAAATATGAACCAGAATCCGGTCGGGTGTTGTCTGAATCCAATTCCCACTAATTATCCCTCACTGCATGTGCAAATACCATTGCGCATTTGGATAGGATATTATAATAATAAATATCCTCAGAGACAATGATTTTTATAATCATATTGTCGAACTGGTATTAGTGCCCTGTTACCCGTTCGCAGGTATCAGTCTTTGCCCATATCAACCATATCCCAGCCCTCATCGTCCTCACGCATCAAAATCGTATGCACCTCAACTTTCGGATAAAGCAGCTTAATATTGGCCTTCAGATCCATCATATCGTCTGTTAAGCGCTCTCTTTCGGCATCCAATGAGGTAAAGGCGTCATGCCCGCCATATCCGGCGCAGTCCTCATGCTGGGTCAAATAAACACTTTTCACGCCATGTTTCTCGATACAGGTCTTGATGTACTTCATTGCGAATTCGATATCCTTGCAGGGTCCCCCTATTGAGATCCGGTCGATTTTTCCGTTCAGCCCCCTTTCCTTGATCCAGTCGTCAATAGTATCTTGTAGACGATAATCCATGCAGTGTACGATCAGGTTGTTGCACTTTCCCATATTGTCCTCCTCCATACCTTGGATGATGGGATGATATTATAATATAATCCGGCAAAGTTCAAGTATTATCTGCACACAATCTGACTAATTGTGCAGATTGCCCCGGCTGTAGAAGGGTAGTCTTTGAGGATTAAAAATGGATCTGTTTATTCAGCGGTGTGCGGCAGTCGAAAAAATTCCCCGGCATGCCACATGCGGGACCGTCCCCATGGCAAACCGCCGTAGAGCGGAACAGCAGCGATCGTCTCGCCGTCACCTTCAGCAATTACAAGCGGCAAGTAGGATAAACTGAGCGTATCCCCCGATACATTGAATGAATATCTTTCTATCTCATCGCCAGTGGATTGATCGGAAAATATAAGCGTATCACCGGATATCGAATAGAGGCAACTGAAGCAGGAATATGACTCCCCGTTGCCGAAAAGCGGCGGAACGGGGGGCTCGATAAAGACCTCAAAATATCCATCTGAAAAGCCCAACCTTGATTCATGATTCAGGGTGTACTGATTTTCGCCGCCTTCCGGAGTTACAGTCATACTGAAGTATGTACCAACGAATTCAGCATACCACTGCCCCCGAAGCCGTTGATCTGAATTCAGGCCAATCTCACCGCTGCATCCGGTCAGCAACAGGATGGCAGCAAAAAGTATGATCTTGATTCTATGGCTCATCATAAATAAAATATTAAACAGCAGCGATCTGTCAATAATGATCCACAATATTTGTGTATTATAATCTGTTCAGTGGAAACCGGAATATTCTTATTAGCTGTCATTATCCTGTTTTTCAAAGGGTTCGATATGAATCAGGACATCGACGACGTTTTCATGCTCAAGCAGCCTGTGCTTTGCGATTCCCGCCAGATCGTGGCCGTCCCGAACAGACAATTCCGGATCGACCTGCAGGTGCAGATCAACCTGCAGCCCGGGGCCGATATTTCTTGTGCGCAGGGCATGAACATCGCGCACACCGTCAATATGCTTGATCATATCATATAACTCTTCCAGCTCCTCTTTGGAGGCGCCCACATCGGTAAGTTGCTTTAGAGCGGGCCAGAATATTTTCCAGGCCGCCTGTAAAATGAACAGCGATACCACCAGCGCGCCGACATGATCCAGAAATGTCCAGGATGGTTGAATTTTTGTACCCAGAACCGCGACTGCTACCGGCAACGAGCTTAAGGCATCGCTCCTGTGATGCCAGGCATTAGCAACCATGGCCGAGGATTTTACACGCCGCCCTACACGGGCATTCCACTGGTAAAGCAGCTCCTTCACCAGTATCGAAGCCAGCGCCGCTCCGAAGGCTATCCATCCCGGTCCTGTGTCCCGGGCCTCTTGCAGAGTCGATACAGCATTGTAACCCAGACCGACCGCCGCAGCTATCAGGACAAGGCCAATAAATGCGGTGATCAAAGTCTCTATGCGGCCATGGCCGTGGGGATGATCCTCGTCGGCGGGTGCGCTCCAGCGAGGGGCGCCGATCAATATTGCGATATCGGTGGTGGTGTCTGTGATGCTGTGGACGGCATCAGCCACCAGGGCTTTGCTGTTACCCAGAAACCCGGCGGCGAATTTCAAACCTGCCAGCCCGAGATTTGCCACCATGCCCCAGGCGGTTACACGCTGCACAATGCGCACACGCGGCGACCTTCCGTTCATCATCATTATTCTACCCTTATTTCTATGCATAAATAATAAGGCCTGTTAAATTGAACAACTCAGGCCAATATAGCAATTTTTTTATATGATTTTCAATGATTATATGAAGATTGGCAGCGGTATCCTCAGACCTCATCGATCGCACAAAAAAATACCCCCGCCCAGGATCGAACTGGGATTGCCGGCTCCGGAGGCCGGTGCGTTATCCATTACACCACGGGGGCAATTACGCCATTATACTATTATTTATGGCTGTGGTTGTCAATCAAAAACAGAAGGGCGTCATCCCTGCCGATGATAGGTTCCCATCAATTCGCCCCGGGCCAGGATGTGACCTTCCATGGCATTCATGACTTCCTCTTTAGTCGCACCCGGTTTTAAATCGAGCTTTTTGTCGAGGACGTATATTTTGAAGAAATAGCGATGCGTTCCGCTGGGAGGGCAGGGCCCGCCATAGTCGTTTTTGCCCCAACTGTTCTTTCCCAATACAATCTCCTGGCCCGCAGCAATTTCTTCGGTGGAAATGCCCGTGTCAGCGGGGGAGATGTTGTAGGCCACACAGTGCACCCAGGTTCCGCCCGGAGCATCGGGATCGTCAACGATCATGGCCAGCGAAACTGCCTCGCCGGGCACATTCTTCCAAAACAGCTCGGGGCAGATATCATCTCCGTCACAGGTGTAGCGGGCAGGAATTGTGCCCCCCTGTACGAAGGCCGGGCTGGTTATTCTGATTTCAGGAATGGAGTCCTCTGTGACTTCTTGTGTCTCCGCCATGGCTGTTGTTTCCGGCAGGTCTGCCTCGCGCCCGCCGCCCTGGCAGGCAAGCAAGAATATCAAAAATAGCGAGAAGACGATAATTAGAATTGAATTTTTCATCCATACTCCTTCAAATATAAATGCTTTCCCTTTTTAATATCTGACAAACGGATTGGGCCAGAGTTGCAATAAAATATTTTAATGTCAGGTTCCAGAGGCTGAGGGCAAGCCACTCAAATATATTAACACTTGAAAGCGATTTTAGTTTGGTACTTTTTTATCAACATAGATTAGCCTATCCCTGCACAACCCCGCCGGGAGATTCATCGATAACTACGGCGGTGCCATAGGCTAAAAGCTCGGCCGAACCCGCCATGATATAAGAAGTTGAGAAGCGCAATGCAACCACTGCATTAGCCCCCATAGACTGGGCTTCAAGGCGCAGCCGGTCGAGGCATTGCTCACGCGCCTCGGCAATCATCTTGGTATAATCCGAGACCTCGCCGCCCACCAGATTCCTGAGCTGGGCCATGATGTCGCGGCCGATGTGGCGGCACCTGATCGTATTCCCGCGTACAAGCCCGATCGTCTTCAAGATTTTTCGGCCGGGAATATCATCCGAAGTTACTACTATCAATATTTTACCTCCTTATACCGTTCATGTTTGCGGGCGTAGAGCACCTCCCTGATAATCGATACCAGGAGGATGATAAGGCCAAGACCTCCGACTGCCACGCCGATCTTTACCAGCAGTGCGATAGTTTCGGACATAAAGAAATCGATCAGAAAATGATATGCACCGAAAGCGAGCAGGATTATCGCGCCGATGGAAAAGAAGATCCATCCGATCCCCCGCTCCAGCCGGTTATAAATACCTTGCCAGTATCCCTCCCAGTAACTGTCGGGCAAATCCTTGAACATAATCGTATCTGTGACCTCCTTTATCTCCTTAAAAGACCTGTATTCTTCCTCCAGCGCGGAATCAGCTTTCATGAGCTCCGCAAACTCCCTCTTTTCGTCCCCTGTGGCGAGCTCGTCTACGACCTTCATCAAAAGCTCTTTTTTTCTGTTATCACTCACTTTCACTTCCCAGAATCTCTTTGAGCTTCTTGCGAGCGTAATAGAGCCTGCTCATCACGCTCCCTAACGGAATACCGATTGATTCAGCAATCTTCTCGTACGATAAGTCCTCGAAATGGCGCAGGACAATAATCTCTTTCTGTTCGAAGGGGAGTTTTTCGATCGCTTTCCAGACCCTTTCCTTAATCCGGTTTGACTCCAGAATATATTCAGGGGAAACGGCAAAGTCTGCTCCCACCGCCTCACGCTCATCCCGGGTCCTGCGCCTGTATCGCAGCCTGACCTTCCCTTTCTTAAGGTGGTTTTTGGCCAGGTTGGACAGGATCGTATAGAACCATGAAAAAAAGGGTTTCTTTTCGTCATATCTTTTTCTGGAATTATAGACCCGAATGAAGGCTTCCTGGGAAATATCCTGAGCATCGGCCGGATCTCCGACCAGCTTGAGAGCCAGAAGATAGGCTTTCTTGCCGTTGCGCTCAACCAGCGCCTTAAATGCCTGCAAATCATTGTTTTTCGCCAACTCCATAAGCTTATCATTCGAGAATTCTATATATCTTTCGTTCATACGAGTTACCGCGATAAGAGCTGATTATTCAATTATTCGCTTCGAAAAGTTCAGAAAATAACATGATATAAGCAATATAAAAATAACCTATCTCCCTATCCACCAATATATAGGGTCTCCAGCAGGCAGTCAGATTCGGAAAGCCTAGTATGCATTAATCTCAGAGGGATAATCGATAATATTATACATTATTATGTTGACTTAAGGGCATAAAATATTTTTTATCCTGTAAAAATACGCCGGTAAATCCGAAATTAAAGATATACATCAAAAAGATACAGATAGGAGGAGTGAATGAGAAGGCTTTTGAAGCTGCTGATTGCGCCGGTCGCTATTACCCTGATTTCGTTTGCCATTACGTGTTCGGACGATAATGGCACCGGGCCGGGCGAGGTTGATATTGAGAGTCTGATGAGGACCCAGATCAGCCAGGACATGGACGCTATCATGTCATCCATTATTTTTGGTTTTAACCAGTTTGACGGCTTTGATGAACCGGGTGTGGACGATATTTTCAGCAAGCGGAGTTCTGCTGTCAGCCCTGAGGATACGGTCTATTATGAATATACCGTTGATGGCTGGCATGTGCTCTATATGGAACAGGATACAATAATTAGTGAACAGGATTCATACCTGGATTTCAATATCATTTTAAGTGATTCAGTCCAGTTTATGGAGGGACAAACTGTAGTTCAGAATCCGGATGCCAACACTGACTATCTGCAAATGATTTTATGGCTTGAGGCTATGCTGGATATCCAGGTGGCCGATACCGGCCTGACCCTCGCTATAGATCAATATCATATAGATTGCATTTTCGAAAAGCAGCTTGATGGTGATGTTCTCGTTAATGGCGACCTGAATCTTGATTATACGGTCACTGCTGTGCAGGGTGCAGAACGTGGAACCGGTAGTGTTCTTTATTCCATCGCGGTCGCAAATGTGGAGCTGACCCAGCCCTACGGCTGCCCCGCGGCAGGCGTCATTTCCGCCGATCTTTCGGTCGATTTTCAGGGTTCTGCCGGTGAAGCTGACGGCGATTGGTCTGTGACCGTTACCTTCCTCGGCAATAACCAGGCCAGAGTTCAAATCAGCGGGCCGAATGCCAACCTGGATTTCACGGAATCATTCGAATGCGGTGACGTGACGGCCGCAAGTCCGATACCATTCAACGCGTTCATCCCATCCAACCAATAGTCAGCCAGTACGATATGTGGCCCCATTCTTTTTTAGAATGGGGCTTTTATTTTATCGATTGACCAAATGACATCAATTCTTTAAGATAGTATCTTATATTGACATGCAACCAGCATTGGATCTATTATGGCAGTAGGCGATTCACGCAGCACCAAAATAATTCTGATCGGAATTCTGATAGGGATCATCCTGGGCGGAATTCTCGGCTACCTGCTGGGCGAGGATGTGCTCTGGTCGGCATTCTTCGGTAAACTCTTTCTGAATGCACTCAAGATGATCGTCATACCGCTGATAATAACCTCCATGGTAACCGGCGTGGCCGGCCTGGGCGATATCCGCAAACTGGGCGGCACCGCAGCAAAGACGCTGGGGTACTATTTTCTCACAACCTTCGCCTCTGTTACAATAGGGATCATCTGTGTCAATCTGATCCAGCCCGGAGTGGGGCAGGGGCTTTTCTTCATAGAGCAGAAAGACTTTGTGGATGCAGGCGAATTCTCGGTCTTCCGTTTTTTTCTGAGCCTGATACCGACCAATATTTTTGATGCTATGGCCCGCACGGATGTTCTCCCTCTGATCATTTTCTCGCTCTTTTTCGGGGCGGTCCTGACAACCATAGGCCCCAAAGGGCAGAAGCTGTATGAGATCTTTGACGGCCTAAACGATGTAATCATGAAAATGGTTCACCTTATAATGTATTTTGCGCCGATCGGAGTGTTTGGGCTGGTGGCAGGGAAAATAGCGGAGGCCTCCATGCCGATGCTCGATCCGGGTATCTATCAGGATTTGAAGACGTTAATCGAATTTCATGGCGGGCACGGTGTGGAATACTTTATTGCTTATGCCGAGCCCTTGACCAGAGGCGGGGGTCATCAAATCTGGCTCGAGGTTTTGAAGGTCGGCAAATATTCATTGACCGTCCTGACCGGGCTGGCGGTACATGCATTCATAGTGCTCCCGTTTGTGCTTAGTATCCTGGCCAGGAGGAATCCATTGAAGTACGGTTACGGTGTTATCCAGGCCGTGGCGACAGCATTCTCGACAGCATCCTCATCAGCCACGCTGCCGATAACAATAGACGCGGTAGTCAAAAACAACAAGGTGAATTCGAAAGCCGCCTCATTCGTTCTGCCGCTGGGCGCAACCATCAATATGGATGGCACCGCTCTATATGAAGCAGTGGCCGCCATCTTCATCGCGCAGTTATATGGCATTGAACTGTCATTTGCACAACAGGTTATAATAGTCCTGACAGCCACCCTGGCGGCGGTGGGAGCAGCAGGTATACCCCAGGCAGGTTTGGTCACCATGGTAATCGTGCTGCAATCCGTGAATCTTCCGGTTGAGGGTATTGCTTCTATTCTTGCAGTCGACTGGCTTCTGGACAGATTCCGCACCGCCGTGAACGTATGGGGGGACAGCGTGGGAGCGGCGGTGATCGCACGCACCAAAGAGATTCGTTCAGCTTAGCAGGAAAAAAATACTGGCAAATGAAACATTTCAAGCCTGAATGGCCTTAGCTAAATACTTGATATTAATTGGTTTTTGTTGACAATCATAAAGCAAAATCCTAATTTGATTTGGTTATGAGAGTGGTTGTGCAACGCGTTAGAAGCGCGCGAGTCTCGGTCGAAAACAAAATCATCGGTGAAATCGGTCCAGGACTTGTTCTTCTGGTTGGCGCGGCGGAGGGCGATACCGGCGAGGATGTCCGGAAGATGGCATATAAATGCCTGAATATGAGGATCTTTGAGGACAAGGCGGGCAAAATGAATCTCTCCTGCCTCAAACTGGGCTACGATGTTCTGGTTATTTCTCAATTCACCCTGATAGCCGATACTCGCAAGGGCCACAGGCCCTCATTTTCAGGGGCCCTTGAGCCGGAAAAGGCCGAGGGATTGTATCATGAATTTGTGGAGGCCTGCAGGGCTGAAGGGCTGAAAGTTGCCGAGGGGGAATTCGGCGCGCATATGCTGGTGGAAATAAATAATTGGGGACCGGTTACAATTATTGTAGACAGTAGATCGTAATGAGATATAAATTGTCCTACAGCCCGGAGTTTCGGGCCGAGATTATTGAAAGTGTGGGTAGCACGCGGCTGATTCTGGGTTCAAATTCACTTCGGAGAGCCGAGATTCTAAAAATGCTGGGACTGGAGTTCGAGAAGGTTGTCCCTGAGATTGACGAAAATATAGATAATGGGGAATTGCCCCCTGATTATGCCCAAAAGCTGGCCGTAAGAAAAAGTCTGGCGGTACAGGCGGAGAGAGAGGGCGTGATTATCGGTGCCGACACCATTGTGGTTCTGGGAGACAGGATAATCAATAAGCCCGAAGATCCAGATGAAGCCAGAGAGATGCTTGAACAGCTTTCCGGACGGGTTCACAGCGTTATTACGGCGATGGCCTTAAGAGAAACAGGGAGTGAAAAGGCTGTGTATGGTTATTCTGAAAGCAGGGTGAAATTCCGTCAGCTCTCTTCTGAGAAAATTCAGGAATACGTCGGCAGCGGTGAACCATTCGGCAAGGCCGGGGCCTATGCGATCCAGGGCGGCGGAGGAATGCTCGTTGAAAGCTACGAGGGTGATCTGGACACGATTATCGGTTTCCCTGCCGTGCTTTTCAAGGATTTGATCAAAAAACTAAAAAGCGAGGTCTGATTTTGTATATTGATTTTGATCCGTCAGATGAAGGCAGTTCTCTGGGCAAATATCTGAAATCTCTGCGCGAGGAAAAAGAGATCAGTATCGAAGAGCTGGCGGAATCCACAAAAATCAAGCAGGATTACCTTGAGGCTATCGAGGAGGATAAGTATGATGTCCTGCCGGAAGGGCCCTACCTGATGTTGTTCTTGAAGTCATACTCAGAAGCCCTCGATATCGAGTATGATAAATTGGTTTCTTATCTGGAGGCTGCGACCGCGCAGGCTCCATCGAAACCTGCCAGGGCAAAGCCCGCTGCCGGTAAATCTCCGAATGAGGAAAAGCCTGCCGAGGAATCCCGAGCACAGACATTAAAACCTGTAGTCGATATACATGACAAGCGCAGGAGGCAGCAGGCGGAACGGCAAAATGGGGAGACAAAAAAATATCTGATGGTAATAGGCGCGATTGTATTTCTCGCTTTCATAGCCGTAATTTTATTCATAATTTTTACAGCACAACCCCAGCCCCCAGAGCCATTGCTCGACCAGGCAGAGACTGAAAACCAGCTCACTCCGGCCGAGCTTGAGCAGCAGAGATTAGATCAATTTCTGGCGCAGTTTGACGAGCTTTCTATTTCCATCTATCCCGCCAGTCAGCAGGGTTTGACGTTTACGGTTGACGGTCTGGCTCGAGGCCAGATACTGCAAACGCCGGGTATGATAGTCAGGGACACGGCGGAGGAAAGCCTCTATATCAGCATGCTGGAGATGGACGGTTCCAGAATTTACCTGAACGGCTACCTGGTTATTCTGGATACATTGAGCCTTGTCGGTGAACATAATATTGTCTTCACTAAAACGAACTGGATCGAATTCGTAGACACAACTATAACTGAAACGGAAAATGAATAATGGGTTTAAAAAAGATTGCAAACAACATTAAGTTGCGCCTGAAAGTCAGGAAAATAGGCCGTTCCAGTTATGCTCTGGGCGAAATGTTTGACGCCATAGGGCACATTCTGATACTTTTGCCGCCACTGAAACTGGTCAAAAAAGATATGAAAGGCCTGCTGGATGATTTAGGCCGGCTTTTTCCACGTGCTGCATATACTCTGGTGAGCCATCCGGGTGCGAGCGCCGAGTACTCTGTACTGGAATTGTCGTCAGGCAATAAACTGAGTCCGAATGAAACGGATCTGTCCTGGTCCGGGCTTCCGCGAAGGCAGTTCATTGAAAAGATAAAGAACCTGGAGGCCGATCTGCTGATCGACCTTTCCGCGGGCAAGAGCCAGTATAATGCCTATATAACCGCCTGCTCGGGCGTTCCCGTCAGGATCGGCACCTATGGAAGCTGGGGAAATCCGATCTACAATATCGAAATCAAATCAAATTACATACAAAATGAACAACTGATACTGAAATCTATTATAGAAGTGTTGAAAAACTTCAGGGCTGGTGTCAACAACTAAGAGGTAATTCATGCATCTCGACAAACTTGAATTGTTGGGCTTTAAGTCGTTTCCTGAAAAAACCAATTTAAAATTCTCGACTGGTATTTCCTGTATTGTCGGTCCTAACGGCTGCGGGAAGACCAATATACTGGATGCCATCCGATGGGTCCTGGGTGAAACCAGGATGTCCATCCTGAGAGGCGGTAAACTTGAGGAGGTGATTTTTTCGGGAACACGGGATATGAAACCCCTCGGCATGGCCGAGGTTAACCTTACAATTCTCAATGACCGGGGAGTCCTCGCGACCCCCTATAATCAGGTGACCGTGACCCGGAGACTATACCGGTCGGGTGATTCGGAATTCTTCATAAACAAGGTACCCTGCCGCAGAAAAGACATCACCGAGATGTTCTATGATACCGGACTTACCTCGGGCACATATTCGGTCATAGAACAGGACATGATTGATATTATCCTTTCCGATAAAGCCGAGGACCGCAGGCATTTCTTCGAGGAGGCCGCGGGCATCACCAAATACAAACAGCGCAAAAAAGAAGCGCTGCGCAAGCTGGAAAATACGGCCGCCGACCTGATGCGTCTTGAAGACCTGTACACCGAGGTCTCCTCGCAGGCCAATTCGCTTAAACGCCAGGTGTCCAAAGCAGAGCGCCATAAACGCTTGAAAGATGAGATCGAGAAGATTGGAATCGAGCTTGCCATCGACAGGTGGCTCAATCTGGAGGAGAGGGGTTCAGAGCTCAAGGTGCGGGGCGGTCAGATCCAGGCTGAACTGGATGAGACAAAATCAAAAATAAATGTGCTCGAGCTTGACCGCGAAAAGACAAAGCTCGACATCGCGGAGAAAGAAAATTCTGTCAAAGCAAAACGTGAGAAGCTTGCCCGCCTGACCGAACAATTACATACGATAGAAAAAAATATTTCAGTCTTGAGAGAGAAAACTGACAATACCAAAAACCGGCATCATCTGACTTTGAATGAACTCGAGTCCCTCGAGAGCAAGCAGGAAAGTCTGCATGCCGAAATCGAAAAAGCAAAAGCCGATAGCGAGGAGTACAGCAACCAGGTCCGCTCACTTGAACGGCAGGTTGAGGATGGCGAAGAGAAGCTCTCCGGCATGACCTCATCCGCTCAGGAGATTTCCAATTCATATGAGAATATTCAAACGGAGATAAAATCGCTGAGCAGGGAAGTGACTCAGAATCAGGAAAGTCAGATAACGCTTGACCTGAAATATTCGACCGGCCTGGAAAAAATCGATGAGATCAGGCGTGAAATCGGATCTGCCGAGGAAGAACTGAACAGTCTGAATTCAGAGAAGGAGAGGCTGCAGAATTCAAAGCATGAACTGCTGGAAAAAATAGGCCATACTTCAGAACAGAGGAGATCAAACCTCGACCAATTAGAGCAGCTTCGCAACCAGCAGGATGAATTAAAGCAGGAGCAGGAGAAACTCTCGTCAGACTATCATCATCTCAAGGCCGAGATCGAACTGGCGGGCAAGGTGATTCACCAGTATGAGGGTTATACCTCGGGTGCGGCCCAGATTGGTCAGATTAAGGAGCAGTTTCCGGGAATAATCGATACGGTTGCAAACCTCATAAACCCTGAACCTGAATATGTGAATTGCGTGCAGACGGTTCTGGGGGAACTGTCCAATTATTTTGTGGTCGATACAAAAGAGACCGCACGAAATCTGCTGGCATACGGTCTGGAGCAAAAACTGGGACGTTTCGGTCTCATAATTCTGGAAAATATACCCCGGCCCTCTGAACCCGAGATTAGTTTCCCGACAAATCCCAATATCATCGGACAGCTTTCGGACTATGTCTCATCCGACGAGAAATACTCAGGCATGGTAAAATACCTTTTCCGGGATATTTTGATTGTGCGCAGCCTGTTCGATGAACCCGGTCTGGAGGGTTTCGACATGGTCTCCCCGCAGGGTGAGATGCTGGATTTCCAGAAGAGTCTTGCCATAGGAGGGACTGAGGAAATTCTTCTGGTTGGTCAGAAGGCGCGTTTTGATGAATTGAACCAGCGTCATAATGAAATCGAAATAAATCTGGAAACCATATCGAATGAGATCAGGGGGTTGAATAAAAAACAGTCCGAGCTCACCACTTTGATAGAGAGTGATGCAGACATTTTAACCGGGCTGAAAGAGGAGCTGGCCTCCATCAGCACAAACCTGTCTCAAAATGAGTTGAAGATTAAAGCATTATCCACACAGCTTGCCGAAAAGAGACAGGCCGGTAGTGAAATTGAAAACAGGATCAAGGAAATCGATTCCGAAAAGACCGGACTGGATCAGGTTCTGGACAGCAAAAGAACGCATCTCTCCGAACTGGAGGGCAGAGTTGCACATTTGAAGGAGCGACTCAATGCGGCTACCCTCGAAAAGGATGAATTCTCACGGAGCCTATCAAATCTGAAGATGAAGCTTTTCTCAGCTGAGTCCTCCCTGCAGACGACAGAGAATAATTACAGACGCCTCACAGAACTCCAGATCGAGATCGAGCATTCGATTGAGGAGAAGAGCAAGCTGCTTGGACAGTTATTATTCGATATTACCAGATTCACCAGAGAAATCAAGTCGAGCGAAGAAGAGATCGAGCAGGTCTATAAACAGCGTGAAGATTCATCAAGTATTCTGATGCAGGCTGAAGGGGAAATTACCGGGATCGCGACCAACCTCAACAATCTCGATAAGTCCCTGAAGCAATTGCGGCAGAAATCGGAGGAGCTTTCCGACCGCTTACATGAAATCAATATGAAAATGAATTCGCATGAATCACAGCGTGAAAAGCTGGCAGAGGAAACCCTGGACCGATATAACTATGATCTGAATGCCCAGTCCCGCATGATCAGATTCGATGATGATGAGCGCGCCGAAAAAGAAGAGACCTTGCTTCAGCAGAAAAATAAACTTGAGTCCCTGGGGCCGGTTAACCTGCTGGCGCTGGACGAATACGAGCAGACAAAATCGCGTGCGGATTTTCTCAAGAACCAGATCGATGATCTCAACAAAGCCAAGGATGATCTGAAGACCACCATTTCCCGTATCAACAGCACTGCCCGAAAGAAATTCCTGGAGACGTTCGAAATTGTAAAAGAGAATTTCCAGAATGTCTTCTGCGAACTTTTCGAGGGCGGCGAGGCGACATTGAGGCTGGAAGAGAACGCCGATCCGCTGGAGACGCCGATCCATATATCCGCTCGCCCCCGGGGTAAGAAACTATTATCCATCCATCAGCTTTCAGGCGGCGAAAGGGCGCTTACGGCGACAGCGCTTCTCTTCTCATTCTACATGGTCAAACCTTCTCCGTTCTGCATTCTGGATGAGGTCGATGCGCCTCTGGATGACGCAAATATCGGAAGATTTTTAAAATTGGTGAAACGTTTTACCGAGGAAACCCAGTTTATAATAATAACACATAATAAACTGACCATGGAGCAGGCCGAGACCCTATATGGTATCACAATGTCCAGGCCCGGCATTTCACAGATCGTCTCTGTCGATCTGAAAAAGCGCGGAGAGCGGTTAGATATCGAGGAGGAACTGGCAGACCAGGATGGCGAAGAGGAAAGTCCCCAGGGCGCGGGGGGAACGGAAACCGAGGAAGCGCAAGAGGAAACAGAGCAGGAGGTCGAGGTAAATCGATGAAGTTCTCATTCAAAAGGCTGGTCAATGGACTGTCCAAGACCAAAGATGAGGTATTTGGAAAGATCCGAACGGTTATCGGAATGCACCAGAAAATTGATGAGGACTTTCTTGATGAAGTCGAAGAAATTCTGATCAAATCTGATGTCGGCATTTCAACCACGCAAAGAATCATCGACGGCTTGATTGAAGCCAATAAAGTAGAAAAGCCCCAGGGGGAAGATGAGATTCTGGCCCTGTTGAAAAGAGAGATCGGCAAAATATTTTCTGATAACGGCAGTTCGCCCCGCAGCTTCTTTGAGAACAACAGTAAACCGTTTGTGATTATGATTGTGGGCGTCAACGGCACCGGCAAAACCACCACGATTGGAAAGCTGGCCAAATACTTTCACGATCAGGGCAAGAAGGTGCTTCTGGCGGCCTGCGATACCTTCAGGGCCGCGGCTGTGGAACAACTGGAGATTTGGGCCCAGCGTTCCCAGAGCGAGATTGTCAAATCCGCCCCCGGCGGCGATTCGGCTGCGGTCGCTTTTGATGCCATGCAGGCCGCTGTGAGGAGAGGTTCCGATGTTGTCATAATAGATACAGCCGGCCGCCTGCATACCAAACTCAATCTGCTCGAAGAATTAAAGAAAATCAAAAGGGTCGTCAGTAAAGTTCATCCCGGCGCCCCCCATGAAACCTTGCTGGTTATCGACGCTACCACCGGACAAAACGGCGTGCGTCAGGTCAAAGTCTTTGACGAGGCTCTGGAGCTAACAGGTCTTGTGCTGACAAAGCTCGACGGCACAGCCAAAGGTGGTATTGTGGTCGCAATAGCTGACCAGTTTGATGTTCCGGTCAAACTTGTCGGCCTGGGGGAGCAGATGGATGATCTGGATGAATTTTCCAAAAAGGACTTTGTGGAGGCTTTATTTCAATGATGAAAACAATATCGGTAAAGACCGATTCACATACCCAATTTATCGATATAACCGGCGAGATAAAATCGGTCGTCGCTGATTCGAATGTAAAGCAGGGGATGGCCGTGGTGTATGTTCCGCATACTACCGCAGGCATCACTATAAACGAATCGGCCGATCCCTCAGTAAGGACCGACATAATAAACAGCCTCGAAAAAAATATTCCCTGGTCGGACAATTATAGACATTCAGAGGGAAATGCGGCTGCGCATATCAAGGCATCGCTGATGGGTTCGTCGGTCAATATCATGATAGAGAATGGCCGGCTTGTTCTGGGAACATGGCAGGGTGTGTTCTTCTGCGAGTTCGATGGTTCACGCTCGCGCAAGGTCATCGTCAAGGTTATTGAATCCTCCTGATGGTAAACTTCCGCATCATATCGGTCGGCAAGTCAAAAGAGAGCTGGATACGATCCGGATTTGAACATTACAGCAAGCTGATATCAAGATACGCCCGCCTGGAAGAGAACACCATAAAAGCTGAAAAAGTGCTGGACGAGTCCCGAAAAGATATTTTTCTGCAGAAAGAAGGGGAGAGGATCCTCAATCGACTGGGTAATGCCGCACCCGTCGTTGTCCTCGATCAAGCCGGGAAATTGATGAGCTCCGAAAAGCTCTCACAATATTTAAACAAACACTTTAAATCCGGTAATAATAGTATCGATTTTGTAATCGGTTCGGCCCTGGGATTGGCCGAAGAGGTTAAAGCGCGGGCAGACCTGCTTCTCGCGTTTTCGAAAATGACATTTCCGCATGAGCTCGCCAGGCTGATGCTGGCCGAACAACTCTATCGGGCCATGTCGATACTGCATGGAGGTAAATATCACAAGTAGATTATTTTATTCTTCCCGGATAGACCTTGAGCGCCTCTTCAATGCACTTCATGGCCTTCTTTAATGAATCCACATTCAGCACGTAGCCGATTCGAATTTCATTCTTGCCCAATCCGGGGGTGGAATAAAAACCGCTCAAAGGAGCCAGCATGACAGTCTGGTTCTCGTATTCAAAATCTTCCAATAACCACTGGCAAAATCTGTTATCATCATCGATCGGCAGGCGCACGGCGCAATAGAATGCGCCGCTCGGTTTGGGACACAGGACACCGTCGATCTTATTCAATGATTCGACTACTATATCTCGGCGCTTGACATATTCCGCACGTACCTGTTCGAAGTATGATTCCGGGGTCGCCACAGCCGCCTCCCCGGCAATCTGGCCGTAACTGGGGGGGCTCAATCGCGCCTGGGCAAATTTCAAACCGGTACTTATGATCTCCTTATTCTTGGAGATAAGCGCCCCGATTCTCACCCCGCACATGCTGTAACGCTTGGAGACAGAATCCATCAAGACCGTCCTGTCCTCAATGCCTTTCAAATGCATAACCGAGACATATTCGCGTCCATCATAACAAAATTCCTTGTAAACCTCGTCAGCCAGTAGATAGAGATCATGCTTTATAACCAGATCGCGGATGGCTTCCAGCTCATCGCGCTTGTAAAGATAGCCGGTCGGATTATTGGGATTATTTATCAGTATCGCCCTGGTCCTGTCGGTGATCAGCTTCTCAAACTTAGAAACAGGGGGGAGGGCAAATTTTTCTTCGATTTTGGCGGTGATGGGTTTGATCTTAATCCCCGCCTCGATCGCGAAGCCATTATAATTTGTGTAAAATGGTTCCGAAATAATAACCTCTTCGCCTGGATTCATGCAGGCCATGAAAGCAAATACGATCGCCTCTGAACCGCCTGTGGTGATGATCATATCCGTATAATCAATATCGATATCGTATCTCTTGTAATATTCGGCCAATTTCCTGCGGTAGGTTTCATTTCCAGCGGAGTGGCTGTATTCAATAAATGAAAGATTGTTGCTGCGCACATATTCGAGTGCATCCTCCGGTGAGGGTATGTCGGGCTGACCGATATTTAGATGATAAACTGTTTTCCCTTTTTTCTTGGCGGCTTCGGCAAATGGAACCAGTTTTCTGATCGGTGATTCCGGCATCATATTTCCTCTGTCTGAGATAGCCGGCATGATCTATTACCTCCTCTTATTTCATTTCAAAAAAGCATTATCCAAGTAATATACGAAATATCTTCGACTTATGAATCAAATTTCCTCTTTTTGAAAGGCCGCCCCTATAAATCCGGCTTTATTGCCCAGCCGTGCCTTTAAAATTTTAAGGCCCTTCAGGGCATCTTTAAAAGCATAATTATCCAAAGCATTTTTGATGAGCTTAGTGTAATCTGCTCCAACGACCTCGGCAATTCCTCCCCCGACCACAATTGCCTCCGGATTCAGCAGATGAATCACAGACACAAAGCCGGTTGCCATATACCGGGCCTGCTTTGCGATTGCCTTGTATGCTGCGGAATCACCCTGTTTAAACAGTTCCAGAATTGTTCTTACCGTCAGATCTTCAAGAGATCCCTGATATTTGCTTTTCGCTCCGGCAGCCTTAATCTCCTTTCGAGCCATCGCAATCAGATTGTCCGAACCGGCATAAGCTTCAAGGCAGCCACGCAGCCCGCAGTTGCACTTTTTGCCGTCCTTTACTATGGGGATATGGCCGAACTCTCCAGCGCTGTATGATGCGCCGATGACCAGCTTCCCATTCATAATCACGCCTCCACCGATACCTGTCCCCACGGTCGTGCAGAGGACATTGCGATAACCTTTGGCGGCGCCAAATAAGACCTCGGCCCAGGCCATCAGATTAGCGTCGTTTCCGACATGCACTTTTATCTTGAGATTTTTCTCGAGGCGGCTCGATATGCCGGTCCCGGCCCAGCCCGGAATGTTTGGAGAGAGCCCCAGAATTTTCCCCTTATCTGTGTCCACTGTGCCGGGAGAGCCGATGCCGATATAGGGGACTTTCATCTTTTTATGCCCGGCATATTCGAGAAGCTCGCGGGCACACTCCTCCAAATCTTTGAGAATTTCATTGCGGCCCCTGTCGGCATGAGAGGGTTTGGATCTATTTATCAGGATTCTGCCGCCGGGATCGGCAAGACCATATTTTATGTTAGTGCCGCCGAGATCGATACCGGCAAATGCTTTCATGTTTCCTCTAATCAATATGCTGCGCTGCGGATTATAATTTTGTGCAGGTATCACTCCGCCAGGTTTATCTTCAGCAGCTGCGCCTTGAAATCGTCATTATCTATAAGCATATTATATACTCTCCAGGCCGTTACAATGTCCTGAAAGGCCAGTCCGGCCGAATCAAAAACCGTTATATCGCTTTCCGACTGACGGCCTTCCTTCTGGCCGGTAACTATTTCACCCAGCTCGGCCTGTATGTCGTTTCGGGTCAGTTCGCCCATATGGACCGGAACATTAATCTCCCCGGTATGTGAGGCCTCTGCCCAGTCATCGATAACCAGGACAGACTTTTTCAGTATCGAGGAGGAGAGCTCCTGCTTACCTTCAGCATCCGCGCCGATAGCATTGATATGGGTGCCCGGGGACACCACGGCAGGGTCAAATAGCGGCTGACGGGAGGCTGTCGAGGTATTGACGATCTGGCAATTTCGCACAGCATCGGATATATTAGCTTCCAGTTCAACCTCGGCCCCATAATTTTTCCGGCAGTATTCCTCGAACGTTCTGGCACGGTTTTCACGGATATCATAGACTTTGATTTTCCTGATCCGGGGCCTTACCACAAACATGGCATCCAGAAGACTTCTGGCCTGCGCTCCGGCGCCAATAAATCCAGCAGTTTCAATGTGCTCATTTGCGAGATACTTGACCGCCACGCCGCCGGCGGCTCCGGTGCGCATGCTTGTGATATAAGTGCCGTCCATAATTGCCAGGGGAATACCGTTGGCGGGATCGATTAGCAGGATAGTGGCCGTAAGAGTGGGCATTTGCCGGGCAGGGTTATCAGGGTGTACTGTGGAGGCCTTGGTGCCGGCGATTGAAAAATCGGGGATGTAGGCGGACATACTTCGCATATCACCGTTATAGCTTTCAAAGTAAAGATAGCCTTTTACCGGCATCAAAACCTTCTTCTGTCCATAGAGCCGGAATGAAGTCTCGACCGCATCGATGCATAATTGCATATTCAGAACTTTGGCGATATCCGACTTTTTAATGATCCATGTATCCACGTTATCCTCCTGCCCCTTTATTCTATACCAAAAATTACGAATTTAGCAATCTCAAGTCAACCGGAAATTATTTTCCTGCAATCCATTGTCGAGGGGGTATAACCGGATGTTCCGAAAAAATACCAACTTCCCGAGCGAAAATGTTAATTAAAATTTACTTGCCATAAGCCCATCAAAGCTATTGTTTAGAGACTCAACCGGAGCAAGGAGGCGTCTATTATGGCGGAAGCCAAGATCGCTGCTAAGAGCAAAGCCTTGAGGATTATAGCAATCATAGCGTTAGTCGTTGTGGCTGCCATCGTGATCCTGAGCCTGATCATTTTTCCGCGAATGCAAGACTTCTTTCTCAAAAAAGGGCTTGAATACGCCCGACAGAAAACAATGGCAGTTCTGCCGGCGGTTGACGGCTATAATCCTGATGTGCATCCCTATGATCCCCTGATTATCGATGTAACCATGAGTGAGCTTAAAACCGCCCTGGATATAGACACGCTGTCAACCGACCAGTTTAGATCCGGGGTCGCGGATTTTATGGAGTCGTTCCGCCGGCAGTACGACGACCAGATCATTATGCCCGAGGAGGTCAAAACGATTGCTGCCAGTCTGGACACTTTGCAGCGCACTTTTCTTCGCCAGCACTTTGCTCAGGTGCAGCCGAGGATATGGAAGCTGATTGAGGCCAGGAGCCCGGAAATCTCTGATGAGATGTACAAGGTTCTCGGTTTCGATTCTGCGGCTATCTATAATCCCGAGGTGAAGCTCGGCCTGACCGGGGCGTACAGCGTCAAGCTTGTCAATGAATATTATCTGGCAATGCAGGACGGTGAAATTGTCAGCAGCGAATATGAAGAAATATTGAATGCTGTCAAGAATCTCGATCGCTTTCAGCTCAGGGATGAACTGCGGGCGACCGCAGAGGCTGTCTTTAAAACGAAAGAGTTCTCGGAATTTGAGAACTCGCATAAATTTCGGGAAAATACCTCTCTGGTTCTCGACCGCCTTCGTGACACTGATTATGATTATCAGCCCATAAAACCGACCCTGAGAAGCTTTATTTATCTCTGGTACCTGAAAGCCAGGGGCGGCGCAGACACTCTCCAGTATGATGTGAAATCGATGTTTGAGATGACCCGATATGCCGCCGGCCATGCGGCCCGGAATCAAACCTCTCAATAGATGATAAAAACTGATATACCATACAATTCGATTGCCCTGGTCTATGATGAGTTCGGCCTGGATGAGTTCAGCCTGCGGATGATTCCTTACATTAAATCCATCCTTGGCCTCAAGACTTTCAAGCGCATGAAAATTCTCGACCTGGCATGCGGCTCCGGTTCGTCCGCACTGGAGCTTGCCGATCAGGGCGCACAGGTTGTGGGGGTAGATTCATCCGAAGTTATGTTAAGTTTTGCCCGGAAAAAGATGAAGACCTCACGACGCAAGGTGCAGTTGATACATGATGATTTGCGAACAATCGAAATAGATGACCGCTTCGACCTGATTCTATGCCTGTTTGACACCGTCAATCATTTTATACATATTGGCGATGTGCAGAATATATTTGCGAAGGTGTCGAGGCTCCTCAAACCGTCGGGCAGATTTGTCTTTGATCTGAATACTCATTACGGCTTTAAAAAGAACTGGCACAACTTGACGGTCGTGAGGGAGTCTGAGAGGATTCATTCTATCTGGTACACCAGTTACGATGCGGTCGAGAGAATTGCGGAGATAACCATAACAGTTTTCTTGAAATCAGCGAATCAGACCCATAAAATTGCCGAAGTTACAGTTCCGGAACGGGCCTATCGTACCTCCGAGATAAAGCAAATTCTCCGGGGCGCCGGGCTCCATTTAGAAAGAATATTTGAATGCTTCACAGAAAAGCCTCCCGGAGGCACAACTCCGCGGTCAGTTTATGTCTGCCGCGGGAACTGAAGAATAAACGCGATGCTTAATTCGTTTCTGGCATTAATATCAGCCTATCTTCTCGGGTCGATACCGTTTGCCATAATTATGGTGCGGATATTAAAAGGTGTCGATGTCCGTGATTACGGCTCGAAGAATGCAGGCGCCACCAATGTCTATCGTGTCGCCGGCATCAAGGTCGCGCTGCTGGTCGGATTACTTGATCTGGCCAAGGGATTTGCGGCGGTCTATTTCATACCGCGTATCTTTCAGCCTGCCGATATCCTCAGCCTGCTGCAGCTTCAACTTATCTGCACAGTCGCGGTCGTCCTGGGTCACATGTTTACAATCTTCGCCAATCTGAAAGGCGGGAAGGGAGTGCTGGCAGCGGCGGGAGCATTTCTGGCCCTGCTTCCGCTGGAAGTGGGACTGGCTTTTGTCCTGTTTATCGTTATTCTGTCCCTGACAGGCTATGTCTCGCTGGGATCGATATGCGCTGCTCTGTTTTTGACCTTGTTTGTGCTCTTTGAAAGATTTATCTTGAATAAAAATATTCCGGATGAGCTGGTACTGTTATCTGCGATAATTTCAATCGTGGTGGTGCTGGCTCACAGATCAAACATCGGACGGTTAATCGCAGGTACAGAAAACAAAATAGGGAAGGGGAGCAGTGCCGAATAATATCGCCGTGCTGGGCGGAGGCAGTTGGGGAATCGCTGTCGCCAATCTTCTCAATATGAACGGCAGCAATGTTTCCATCTGGGAATTCAATCCGGCGGATTATGAATCCCTGATTGAGAATCGTCAAAATAAAGTCAAGCTGCCCGGTGTGATCATTCCCGACAGAATCGAAATATACAACGACCTGGCAGAGGCGGTCGAGGGAAGATCGATTATCTGCCTGGCGATACCATCCCATACTGTGGCCGACGTATGCCGGCAGCTTGATGCCGTCGAGCTCGACAGAGAGATTACATTTCTCAATCTAGCCAAGGGAATCGACACTGAGACACTGCAGCGCATGTCCGAGGTGATTATCGAGAATTTACAGCGGGCCGATTCCTCGAATGTAGCGACTCTGTCCGGACCCTCGCATGCTGAAGAGGTCGCACAGGGCATGCCCACCTCGGTGGTGATAGGCTGTTCTGATGAAGATCGGGCGGGCTATCTGCGCGATATATTTTCCAATCATTTTTTCCGCGCTTACAGCTCGCCGGACATAATTGGAGTTGAAACCGGCGGGGCCTTCAAAAATGTCATCGCCATCGCCTCTGGGATTCTGGACGGCCTGAGCGGTGGTGACAATGCCAAGGGAGCGCTTTTCACAAGGGGACTGGCAGAGATTTTACGGCTGGGCGTCGCCATGGGCGCGAATCCACTCACATTTGCGGGACTTTCCGGGCTGGGGGACCTTGTCACCACCTGCATCTCGCGCCATTCACGCAACCGCACTTTCGGCGAGAAGATAGGTAAGGGCTCAAGTTTCGAGAGCGCCCTGGCGGAAATGACCATGGTTGTGGAGGGGGTGAAGACTACAGAGGCGGCTTATAAACTCATGTCTGAGTACGGGATTGAAATGCCGATCACTGTGCAGGTGCACGAGATCCTCTTCAATTCCAAGGATCCGCAGTCCGCGCTTCTGGATTTGATGACCCGCGACCTGAAGTCAGAATTTTAATCTATTCGCTTGACATGGCGCTTTAAGTAGCATATATTATGTCCGTTCCGTATATGTAGTTGAAGTGTCTCAAACGCCGGTGGGGGAGTGTCTTTGAAACGCACCAATGCTAACAATAATAACAAGCTCTATTACTCCATTTCTGAAGTCGCTAAAATTACCGACACCAAAGCCTATGTTCTCAGGTTTTGGGAAAAGGAGTTTCCTTCGCTGAAACCGAAGAAGAATCGGGGCGGCAACAGGATTTATCAGCAGCGCGAAATCGACCTGATCAACCGCATAAAGACCCTGCTTCATGAGGAGGGCTATACTATCGAGGGCGCCAGGCAGAAACTCAAATCTCGGCGGGGTGCAAAGGTCGGCTTCAGCAGCAGTTCTTCCATAAGCAATGGCTCGCTCAAGAGCAAAATCAAGGAAATTAAGAAAGAACTGAAGGAACTTCAGAAACTTTTGGCTTGATTTTTCCAGTTCTATATGTAGTTTAGGAGTCTGCGTCGGGGAGTGGCGCAGCCTGGTTAGCGTGCTTGCTTGGGGTGCAAGAGGTCGGCAGTTCAAATCTGCTCTCCCCGACCATATTAAGAAATTATGCCCGCAGGTAAATTTTCTGCGGGCTTCATTATTGGTGGATAGTCTCCTATTGAGGGCTCATATTTGTCGGTGCCCTATCTGGAGCGCAGCGACAGGTGGGACCATCCCGATATCCGGCATGCACAGTCAAGCGTAGTGCCGGGTCACATCCGGCCAGGGCCGGACAAGACCCTTCGCGACGGATAAACGGAGGGGCTGATTGTACAGCCCCTCTATCGAACACGCGCCACCTTTATTCCGGCAGATTGAGATAGCAGACTGGAGGAGGCGGCCCACTAGTAAAGACATTATTTATAATCCACACCGCATCGGAGTTATTCACACTGCCATCACAATTAGCATCTCCCACCGACCAATGGGGAATCGGAGGGGGACCGCCCTGAAAGACATAATTTGCGATGTAAATTGCATCAGAAACATTTACTTCAAAATCCCCGTTGGCATCACCATGTGAGATCGCGATCATCGCACGATAAGCATTTATCCGTCCCCAGCCATTGTCCTTGTCATATCCCGGAGCACCAAGATCATTAGCGGTATGGGCCAGAAGGCTGTAGAGTGAATCCGGAGGAGAGAAGGGAGGTATGATATCGCGTGTGGCTAGGAGTTTCATCGCCAGCGCCGAAACCAAAGCCGTTGCACATGATGATCCGGTATACGAACAAAAATAGTTCTCATCCCAGTTGCATGGATATACTTCAGGATTGAGCCCCGCATCTCTCGATAAGTCGAATGACCACATATCCTTCCCAGGGGCGCGTATATCTAATGTATCTCCATCTTTATATCCATAAACAATATCATCATTATGATCGGTGGAGCTAACCGACCAAACCCATGGACTGCATGCCGGATATCTAATATAGATTCCAGTTCTGCTTCCCGCCGCAAAGAAGACAGGATGGCCAAAATTGTAGAGCTCCTGAAGCTTTTAGGATATGCCAACATGATCGTCTATATTTAGCGACCAGGAACACGATATAACTGTTGCATTATGCGGAGATGTCATGCTGTAATTCAATGCATCAATTACGAATTCAACATCTGTATCTCCATTTCTATCAGTAAATTTTATTGGTATTATTATCATAGAATCCATAATTCCCGCTAGGCCAGAATTATTGTCTATGATAGGTGAGATGAAGCCAAGCATAGCTGTTCCATGGTAACAATGCTCAAATATTGTATCACAGTCTGGACTGGGATCCGAATCAGGAAGGGGAATTAAATAGTCTCTTCCTACACAATCATAAGGCCACATAAATAATTCATTTGCGTGATCAATGTGATCCATTTCGAATCCATCATCAATAATGGCTAATCGCTTTGTATATTGAGGTGATCTCAAATCCAGGGCCTCCGGCATATCAATATCGGCATCAGGAGTGCCCCCGCTTTGCCCCGTATTATGTAGATGCCATTGGTATCCAAAATAGGGATCATTTGGCACAGCTTCAAAGTTGACTTTAATTACAAAATTGGGCGTGGAAAATCTGACAATTCCGCTTTCAAAGTAAGCATTGCATATTTCCAAAGTATTGCTGTCCGTTGAGTAATCAAATTCAAGAAAATAATAGACTGAATCATCCCCGATTGTTCTATATTGTGTAAGATTGAATGTGTTATTCAGTGAATCAATCTGATTAGCTGAAACGTCATTGTTGAAATATGCTACAATCTGATTTGTGATGTATACAGGGGTTGAGTCAGTACCAATAATTACAGGATTGACCAAATAGATGTCAGACTCTGCACGAAGCTGGGCCATGACATAGTCCAAAGAATAACCCTGTTCAATTCCAAATACTGTCATATTGCCGGGAATCTCCTTGAATTCGAAATCATCAATCAGGTATGGGCGGGTTTGGGCAAACATATCAGCTTCAGGCACAGCGAAGCTTTTAAAGCCCACAGCTACCAGATTATCAAAAATATCTTGAGCATTCTTTGACCCGTCAGGATTATAGTAGAATTCTCCTGCAATGGCAGAGAAAGCCAAGAAAAATATTATAATGCTGATTAAAAGGACCTTATTTTTCATTTTACACCTCTTTCATTTATCATTTATCTTTTAGGCCCGATCTTCATATTCCTGATATAATGGTCTAAGTCGGGCCAAATAATGTTCTTCACTTGTCGATCTTTTGTATTAATAACAACAATTCCGCCGCCCGCTTTGAAGACATTACCTGTTCCCACATACGCCCAGTTTCCATCCGGGGTAAATGCAACCCCATTGGCATATAAAGGCCGGAACGCCTCTTCATCGGTAGTATAGCCAAATAGCGATATCCCCCCTTCGTAGGCTCCTGATCTAGAATCATAGATAAATACAGTTCCGGGTGATTCATAGCCGGAAGAATACCCGGGATCGGTAAAGTATAGTTCGTCAGCTGTTGGATTTAATTCCACTGCTCCATTAACGGAATAGACGTAGTGCCTGAAGATAAATTCGCGTGTATCCAGGTCGTAGCAGTTCAGGGAAGATGGTACACTACCCGAGTATCCGCCAAAATACAAATACCTGCCATCCTCGCTTACATTAAACTGATGATATGAAAACCAATTTCCCTGATTATCAGTAATTATAAATGTGTCAAGTTCGTGCACATAGTAATTATATTTAGCCACAAATTGTGAATCTCCCGATGCCCAGTTTTGCATTTGAAGAAGAAAGATAAAGCTGTCAATTATAACAGGTTGAGCCGATCTTCCAATTTCATCTGCATAAAGCAGAGCAAATCCGGGGACTTGGAAGATTTCAATATTATCACCGCAGATAATCAGCTTCTGCTGGTCTCCTGTAAACGCAGGATAGCCACCTCCTTCCATTTCTATTATTAATTGCAGGTTTTGCGCATTGTAAATCCTCAGTTGCCGGGCTAATGGAGTTGTGCGTGTAAAACTCACCGCCAGATATTTTCCATCGCTTGACACATCAAATGCGCCGGTTGAATATCCTTCCATTTCATGATGTATGGAATCGATTACCGAATCAGTCTCCAAATCAATTTGATATAGCCAGCCGCTCCAGTAATCAAGCGCATACAGCCAGCCCTTGTATGGTTTGGGCTCTACGGGACCGACCGGGCAGGCCTCACAGCAGGAATAGATGGCAAATGTCAGGATTAATAAACTCAAGGCCGCCAAAGCTGTCAGTATTGTTTTGAAGTTCTTTCGCAAACTACCTCCTTTCAAAACAAGACATAAGTGTCAATTTAGATGATAAGATGCCTCACGTCCATGTATTATGCTTCATGCTCCCTCCTTTTCCGAAGGCCATGTCCCGACCTGCCAGATTTGAGGTTAAACTGCGTAAGGTCAGATGTGTCAATGATGCTGTATCGATTTACATATCAATATATTCATACTTCTATGACGCTTTAAAGCCAAAATCGTTCAGACTCTCTATAATCTTAACTCTTCAGAAAACAGGGTAGAAGAACCAGTTCGCTTTTTCCTTGACAACTTGAGAAATTTGCCGATTATATATAGCAAATGATACAGGTTTGCCTCACATACCTCCGACTTCTGGCCCTCAGGGGCCATATATAATTTCCTTGCTCAAATAGTATCCAATACTTATTATCCGTATTCAAAATCGTGAATGCCGCGGCGAACCGCGCGCAGGAGCATTTTATAATGATAACAACTATGTAAGATAGAAGCTGGTGATGATTATGGAAAAAAAGCAACAGGATCAGAAAAGAGCCGGTGACGGTTTTTATCCTTTCCGGGAAATCGAGCCCAGATGGCAGCAAAGGTGGGAGGAGCAAGAGCTGTATAAAACCAATCCGGAGCCGAAAAATAAATTCTATATTCTGGTGATGTTCGCCTATCCCTCGGGCGATATCCACATGGGGCATTTCCGCAATTACAGCGTCGGTGACGCGGTGGCGCGGCGCCGGATGATGGAAGGTTATGATATATTGCATCCTTTCGGATGGGATGCATTCGGCCTTCCTGCCGAGCAGGCCGCAATCAAGAGGAACCTTCATCCGGAGGAATGGACGCTCCATAATATCGAGGTCTCGCGCAACACTCTCAAGAAAGTGGGAATCTCCTTTGACTGGGACAGGGAAGTAGCGACCTGTCTTCCGGATTATTATAAATTCACTCAATGGTTTTTTGTCCAGCTTTTCAAGAAAGGTCTGGCCTACCAGAAAGAAGCTACGGTCAACTGGTGCGAATACTGCAATACTGTCCTTGCCAACGAGCAGGTTGACGCTGAGGGCAGGTGCTGGAGATGTGAACATACAGTCACCAAACGCAAGCTGAAGCAGTGGTTTTTTAAGATCACCGAATATGCCGAACGGCTGCTGAATGACCTGGATAAACTGACCGGCTGGCCCGAAAATGTGAAGACCATGCAGAAAAACTGGATCGGGAAATCAGTTGGAGCGGAGATAGATTTCAAACTGGAGTCAGGGGAGAAGATACCGGTTTTCACAACCCGGCCCGACACTATCTTCGGCGTGACTTTCATGGCCATCGCACCGGAAGCGGAGATCCTGGATAAGCTTGAAATACCTGCGGAATATAAAAAAGATGTGGATGATTACATCCAGAAGGCCATAAATAAGTCCGAAATCGAACGCACAGCCGAGACAGGGGAGAAGGATGGGGTATTTACCGGCTGCTACGCCATAAATCCCTATAATAGTGAGAAGGTCCAGCTCTGGGTGGCCGACTATGTGCTCGCCACATACGGCACCGGCGTCGTGATGGCCGTACCGGCTCACGATCAGCGGGATTTCATGTTTGCCAAAAAGTACGGAATTCCCATCAAAATTGTCATTCATCCTGAAGGCGGCAGCCTGAACCTGGATGAAATGACGGAAGCCTATGTAGATTATGGAGTTATGGTAAATTCCGGCGAGTTTGACGGTCTGGTTGGCCGGGATGCTGTCGAAAAACTGACTGAATATGCCCAAAAACATGGTTTCGGCCGCAAAAAAGTGAATTACAGGCTCAGGGACTGGCTGATTTCGCGCCAGAGATACTGGGGAGCGCCGATTCCTGTCATCCATTGCGAAAATTGCGGCCCGGTACCCGTCCCCGAGGACGATCTCCCCGTAGAACTGCCTAAAAACGTCGAGAATTACATTCCTAAGGGTCGCTCGCCCCTGGCTGATATTCCCGAATTCATGAATGCAAAATGCCCCAAATGCGGGGCAGAGGCAAGGCGTGACCCGGATACGATGGATACCTTTGTATGTTCCTCCTGGTATCATATGCGCTATGTCGATAACAAAAACCCGGATCAGCCCTTTTCGAGGGCGGAGGCGGAAAAATGGATGCCAGTGGACCAGTATATTGGAGGAATCGAGCACGCCACAGGTCACCTGCTATATTTCAGGTTTTTCACCAAATTCATGTATGATCTGGGATGGCTCAATGTGGATGAACCGGCATTGAAACTGTTTAATCATGGCATGGTGAGGGATGCCGAAAGCCGGATCATGTCAAAATCGCTGGGTAATGTGGTGTCTCCGATGGAGCTGATCGACCGTTACGGGGTCGATATCAGCCGCCTGGCCATGCATTTCATCGCTCCGGCCGATAAGGAAATCGACTGGAACGAGGAGGCATTTGTGGGCATAGAGCGATTTGTCAACCGCTTCTATAGAATGGTGAAAGAGGCCGACAATCCCCGGCCGGTCAATTTAAAGCGATACTTTAAGAAAGATGAGCTTTCGGAAAACCAGTGGGATCTTTATATCAAACTCAATCAGATGATCAAAAAAGTCTCCGAGGACGGCGAGAGAATGCAGTTCAATACCAATATTGCCGCCTTAATGGAATACTTTAATGCGTTAAACCAGGTGAAACGGATCGAACCGAATTTCTATCAATATATACTGCAGAAATCCGCTCAGCTGATAGCGCCTCTGGCGCCGCATTTCGCCGAGGAAATCTGGAGCATGTTTGGATATCGGGAATCGATCTTTAAATCGTCCTGGCCGTCTTACGATCCCAATGCAGTGGTTTGCGAACAGATTAATATTGTGGTGCAGGTTAACGGTAAGGTTCGAGAGCAAATCCTGATCGATTCCGATGCCTCGCAGGACCTGATTGAAAAGATGGCCATGGAGTCAGAAAAAGTTGGGAAGTTTATCGAGGAAAAGACCATAATCAAAATAATTCATGTACCCGGCAAGCTGATCAACATCGTAGCCAAATAGATTAAAGCAGATTATCAGGTAAGGGCACTTAATAAATTGGTCGGCAGGCTGATCAGCAGAGAGGCCTGTTGGCAGAATGAGTTGCTGTTTTTTCTACACAATCTTACATAATATATATTATTGGACGCACATCAATCCAATTCAGTAGTCCCGAGACCTTCGCTCTGGCTATCAAGCCCTTTCCTCCGAAACATCTTCACTGTGATTATTTGATAAGTCTCTGAGGCAAGCCCCTAAATAATATGGCCTTATGTTTTGATCGGCAGCAAAACCGGAAAGCATCTAATTGTATTATCAGGCCACATATTTCCCCGCCTATCCTGCTGAAATTGAGCAGTTAAGCCGCAATATTGATATACTTCCTGAGGGTATGGGATAAATCCCATTCTTATAAGCAATGAAAATCACTGAATATTTCACACAATTGTTTATATGTATAAACGATACTTATTGTCAGACAATAAATTACCAATTATTATAATCCTTGGCGTTTATGTTTGGCCCTCTGTTTGCTTTAAGATCAGCAGGAAAATCAAAAAGGATTGGATGTAGATATGAAGAAAATAAGAAAAAAACTTGATTATCGAGGATTTACGCTTCTCGAGGTCATGATGGGACTGGTCATATTCTCTATTGGCCTTTTGACCCTGCTTTCCATGCTGGTCATATCGATTAGCGGAAATGCCTGGTCTGAGAAGACCACAGAAACCGTGCAGATGGTCCGGAAGACGATTGAGACCATAAAAAACACGCCGGAGAGTCAGCTCGAGTATTATGGCTATGAAGACGAGGATGGAATTTTTCGGCATTGGTACATCCAGGATCTCACTGAGGACCAGACTAATGTCAAAATGCTCACGGTCTGGGTTTACTGGAATGATGAATTCAACCGTCCTCAATACACCTCAACTACAACCATTTTCCATCCCAAACAGTGAGGTTCAGCATGATGAATAGAATTAGATCAAATAATGGTGTTACCCTGATAGAACTCCTGATTGCCGCTGTTATTGCGCTGGTCTGCGCCGGGGCGGCGCTTGAACTTTATGTCAATCAGCAGAAGAACTGGCTGACCCAGGAAAACATTACTGATATGCAGCAAAACGGCCGGGCGGGAATAGATGAAATAGTATACCATGCCCGTCAGGCGGGATACCACCTGCCCCCGGCCCTGGAGGCAATATATCCCAGCAATTCGGACCCGGATTCGATTACGTTTGTATATCTAAAGGAACCGCAGTGTGACTGCGCCTTGACCGCGCCCATGCCTTTGCCGTCTTCCGAGCTGAAACTCTCCCCTGATACAATTGACTGCTTCGAGCCGGATACGTGGGCATATATTTATGATCCATTTGCCGACGAAGGAGAGTTTTTCTTAATTACTTGGGTTCAGACTGATGCGGGCCACCTTCAGCATAATACCATGTCCCTTTCCAAGAAATACCCGGCCGGCAGTATCGTCTATGTGATTGAGGTTGTGACTTTCTATGTGGACAACACCACAGACAGCCTGCATCCGAAGTTGATGTACCAGCGCTTTGAAGATGCTAATATTTATGCTGATAATATCGAGGATTTGCAGTTCACATATACGCTTGCACATGGCGCTGTGGTCGACTCATTTATATCTGCTGACAATGTCAGAGAGGTAAACGTAGATCTGGTTGCCAGAACAGATCGCATTGATCCGGCCCGCGGGCAGGGTTATTTGCGCGATACACTGTCAACCACTGTCTATTTAAGAAATATGGATTTTTAGCATAGGTGGCAATTATGAAGAAGCTTAAATCAAATGCAGGATTCACCATGATCCTTTTCCTGGCCCTGCTCCTGATGTTGACCCTGGCGGGCATTAATGCAGTGATGACATCGACCACGGACGTTAATATTGCCGGAAATGAAATGAATCAGAACAACGCGCTTTATGCCGCCGAGGCCGGGCTGGAGAGAGCTACTGCGAAAGTAGAGTACGCTTACAGGACAAATGGTTCGCCTCCCGACCCCCTCCCCGCCGGTCAGTTTACTTTGAGCGGAGGCGGCGAGGCTCCCATGACCATAAACTATTCTGTCCAGCAAATCAGCAATTCGGAGCTCAAGACTTTGCACAACGGCGCATACGAAGGCCTGTATGCCTATGCGACCGAATTTGAGGTGAGTTCCGAAGCCGGCACATCAAACAATCACATTAAATCAGACCTGCGCATGCTGATAGAAAGCGATCTGATCCCGCTTTACCAGTTTGCCGTATTCTATGAATCGGTACTGGAAATGTCCCCCGGGCCGCAGATGGCGCTGGGTGGACGAGTCCATTCCAACAGCGACATTTATATTCAGTCCGGCAATTCTCTGCAGCTCAACTCGCATCTCACAGCCGCGGGAAATATTTTCCACGGGCCGTTTCCTGACGCAGGGCAGACAACCAACAATGGAGATGTGCTGATTATGGATCGGGACGGAAACCTGGTCAGCATGTACCAGAGCGGCGATTGGGTTGACGCAAACTCGGCCACCTGGGTCGATAATTCGCTCAACCTCTGGGGTGGACGCGTGGAGGACGGTTCCCATGGCATTACCGAGTTGAATCTGCCGGTGGTACGGAGCGGCGACCCGATTGACATGATCAAGAACGCCTCAGAGTCGCCGGACAGCTATGAAAACAAGGCATCCTTGAGGCTGGTCGATGGTAAAGCATATAAACTTGAGGCGGATGGTTCTCTGACGAACATTACCGTCGACCTGGCAGCATTGGGCGTCGTCAGTTCCAGCACATTCTATGATGCCCGCGAAAATAAAACTATAAAGTGTACCGACATCGATATCGGAGCATTGAATGCATCCGGGTATTGGCCCAGCAATGGCATCATATATACGACCGACAAACAAAACCCCAGCGGCAATAATGCAACCCGTCTGGTTAACGGAAACACGTTGAGCTCCGGGTTGACCATTTGTTCCAGAGATCCCGTATATGTGCACGGTGACTTCAATACGGTCTCCAAGAAGCCGGCCGCAATCATGTCCGATGCGTTAACTATTCTTTCGAATGGATGGGTGGATGGTGACGGCACATTGAGCATTACTGATCCCAATCGCAAGGCTGCGCCGACAACTGTCAATGTCTCATATATGACCGGTAACGTTCCCTCAGCAACAGGGCAGTACAGCGGAGGATTTGATAACCTGCCCAGATTTCTCGAGGATTGGGAAGGTATTAATTTCACCTGGACAGGTTCGGCCATAGATCTCTGGGAAAGCGAGATTGCAATCGGGCAGTACTCATATGGTATATACTATAAAGCTCCCAATCGTAACTGGGCTTTTGACACCGATCTGCTTGATCCGGCCAACCTGCCCCCGGGAACTCCCCTGATTTCAGTCGTACAGAGAACCGGATGGAGAGAAGCCGTGGCGTTTCGCAAGTATACCAGTGAGTAGTGCCGGGAAAATAAATTATTTTTACCCCTGTGATCTGGATCTACCTGCGTGGTTTCAGGTCTTGTTTTCTCTCAACTGCGCCCCATTTGTCATGGGGCGTTTTTTTATTCCTCAAGTTCAGCGAAGTATTTTTCGGCGATGTCCATGATTTTCTTACGGTCCAGATTGGGGATTGGCCGATTCTCGAGATAAGCCTTGAATTCATCCAGAAGCCTCCCGAATTTCATACTCTCTTCCAGATGAACCGCCCTCGCCTCTTCCCTTTCGGCGATCAGCTTGAAGAAAAATGCCCCGGATGTTCTGGACTTGATATCCCTTACCGGAAGATTATTGTAGAGCGCCTCGGTCAAATTTGTGATTTTCAGCCTGACTATTTTTTCGGTCAAATCTTCCGGCTCAAGTGTGCTCACAATTTTCTTCTCGAGCTGATCATAGTCCATCCCCCGGGCATCGATAGTCTGCAATTCAATCATCTCGCGGATCGGTAAAGGGTAGAATTTAGTCGATGGCCCGGGAATCTCCACCTCCAGAATGCCCTTCTCCTCCCCCAGTTCTCCAAATGAAAGGCGCTCAGTGGAACCGGCGTAAAAAATACCCTCCTGGACTTTTGTGTATTTATGGTAATGGCCCAGGGCTACATAATCAAAGCCCGCCCCCATAACAGATGAGGGTATCTCCTCTTCCGAAATCTCGGCCATCGAGAATTTCTCGACCCCCGCAGCCACACCGTGCGCTACCAGAATATTGAGTCCCGGGAGCTCCGGGCGCACATGCTCAAACTGCTCCTGAAGTATCTCCGGTGTAAGGCAGTGAGGCAGACAGCAAACGGAAACATCCTGCATCTTAACCACCTCGTATTTGCTCTTATATACGGGAAAGACATTATCCAGATTCTCGAATATAGAAAGCACATGCCCGACCGACCGCTGCTTGGGGGCATCATGATTCCCCGAAATTATAATCACCGGAATACCGGCGCGCGTCAATCTGAGGATCTCTATAATGGCTATATTGATGATCCTGTTGGTGGGACGGACCATGTGAAAGAGGTCGCCGGCATGAATAACGAAGTCCGGTTTCAGCTCCAACGTCTTCTCGACAGCATTGCTGAATGCTTTGCAGATATCCTCCTCGCGCTGATTGATGCCGTTTTTGGAGAGCTTGTTTCCAAAGCCTCCGGCGCCCAGGTGGGTGTCCGCCATGTGTACGAATCTGATTGACATAATATCGGCTTTCTAAAAAAACTCCTCATCCACTGAGGATGTTTTTCTTTCGGATTTATGGTAGTGTGCCTCGGCTTTTTTGAGATACTCTTCGTACAGATCTATCTTGACCGGTAATGCGAACGGCACCTCGGGAGAAGTTATCAGCGCCTCGCCGGCGGAAAGCATTTGAATTTCTGTGCCCAGGTCAGATATGTCCTGCTTGGAGGATGACCTGATTATCTGCCTGTCGCTTTCATCAGCAAGGCCGAGAATCAAGAAGGTATTGAACTGCGACAATAGCTCTTCGTCTATAAGCTTGGGCTGCTGTGTTATGGCACACAGTCCGATTTTGAACTTGCGGCCTTCACGAGCAATGCGCGCAAATATGTTGGCAAATCCGCCGCTTGATTTTCTCAGGACCCGCTGCGCTTCCTCAATTGCAACGAGGATCGGCGTGACATGCTTGAAATCGTCAGGCCGTGAATAGAGACTCCTGTAATGATGAAAAACCGCGCGGCATAAGACCGATCCGATCAACAGCTCGTCACGGGTGGTCAGGTTGGAGCTGTCAACCAGCGCCACCTTGCCATCCTTCAACTTCTCAATAATATTTCGGGATGTAGACACCTCACTGTCAGTATGAATATAATTCTGCTTGAGAAGACTCTCCGCACGTCTTTTCAGCACTCCCAATGTAGATTCCGCGAATCCACCCTGAGTCGTAATTCTCTGCGAAAGTTCTGATATATCTGATGCTCTCAGCTCGGAGAGCCAGTTTTTCCCGAAGCGGTAAGATAGCGCCGAGAGCGCCTCATGCTGGGCCTCGGAAAACTCATAGATATGATTCAAGTCCTCGGGTACAATTTCCGAAGCAGAGATCTGCAGTTTTTGATAACGCCTTTCAAGGGGACGGGAGGAGTATATGCGCAGATTCTGATCTGCCATAGCATGATGGATCAGTCCTTTTAGATGTGCCTCTCCCCCGCCGTCGAAATATTCGCCATGCGGATCGAAGATGAGGAGGCCGACATTACCATTCTCCAGTATTGATCCTGCAAGGCGCTTCATCAAATTACTCTTGCCCATACCGGTGGTGGCGAAGACACCTATATGGGAGGCGACCGATTTAGAGGAAATACCGATCTCGAAATCCAGCACAGACTCACCCGAACGCAGACGGCTGAACAACAGATTAGCCCCGAGGCTCTTCAGAAAGTCAAAATCCTTGCCTTGCGGTCTGCGGACACGCGTGAAATGGGAGGGGATCGTCTTGGGCTTGAAAAACCTGTCATCCCGGCTGTATCCCAGGAGATTGCAGCGGGCGATTTTATAAAGCCGCCTCTCTTTTTCAAAAAGCCCGTACTCATCCTCAGACTCATCCAATAACATCAAGTTTCCCGCAGTCCTCTCGAACCATCCCAGATCAGCTCCTTCAGCGCCGTAAGATATATCCACCACACGCAGGTAGAACTTTATGCCGGTCTCGGCATCTTCTGCAATTGCCAGGTCTCCCAGATCGATCCTGGTGCTGTATGACAGCCTGAAATAAATCTCCCCTATCTTTCTTCCGGTTATTCTTCCCAGGAAATCATCCATCATACTCATCCATTCTTCTCACAAACGCCGGAATTGATTTTCCCGCAGATCAAAATTCAAGATGCGATGGTAATCCGCGAAAAGCAGATCCCATCTCGATTGTTCTATGCCTTTTTGAAGCGCAATGTCCTGCAAACGCATCATGAAACCGTAAAGCTCATCCTCGGAGAGCCTGACCATCTGATGCACCGCCGCAAGCGGATAGGGATAGCCCAGAAAAAAGGGATCGGTGGCAAGCCCGGATAATTGAGCGAAGATGTCGGATGGCGGCTTTTTATTTGACCTGCTTAAATCAACCCTGAAGGTAATACCGGAATGAGGATTGAGTTTGGCGATGTAGATATTCCCCAGCCAGCTCTGATCCTTTTCCGGGGCGACCCTTCCAACCCTGGCGTACCAGCTTTTTTTCTGATGCAGTTCGTCCCCTCGCTGCCTGATTACCGCCGCCAGATTAGCCCCTCCCCTCCAGAGCAGGCTGTTGGCCTTGGCGACAGAAGCCACATTTATCTGCCTGGAAGCGGCTCTCTTTATCATGCTCTGAATAAAGCCGTAACCATCTCCGCGCAGGGACCCGTCAAGCAGTAGTAAATCCCCCGCTTTCAGATTATCAAGGCATTCAATTATAGCTTTTTCCTCGGCCAGCCTGCGCATCGCGCCAAGGGTCTCGCCGAAAGCAGGTATCCAGGCCGGATATCCACCGTGAAAGTGAGAGAACGCTTCCGCATAAATCTCAACACAATTCTCCCGTGTAAGATTGACCATCAGAAGCTTTTCGGAATATTCATCAGTGCGTTCGCCGCCCCGGAATTTTACATATCCCGCCCGATAAACGCCTGCCTGAAAGACATTATTTCTGATAATCGTTCCCTGGCCGCCGTCCACAGCTCCCGCCGAAAACTCATGCCGGGAATCTTCAATGACGACATAATCAATTTCGTCGAGTTCGTTTTCAAGCTCAAGCGGCTCGGAGTCTTCTTCGGCCGGCTCAAGAAGTTTCAGGGAAGGATCGACTGATAAGAGCCTTGCGATATAATCGACAGTGGAATCCATGCCGGCATATACATGCGAGTAATCATATAGCATAGATTAAGGATAAAGATTGTTTGCTTAGAGGGCAATAATAAATTAAAAGAGATCGTATTTTTGCATGCGGTCACGCAGGGTATTACGTGAAATGCCCAGGATTTCGGCTGTCTTAACCTGATTGGACTTCATCGCCTGGAGTGTTTTGGAGATGATGACCTTCTCCAGCGCCGACTGCAGATGATAGAAGACCTGCCCCGAGGAGACATTCAGGATTCTGGGCATCTGCGGATCAAGGAATTCATCGAACATGCGGCCGTAGTTATCTTTTATTTCATCAAAATCAACCTTGATATTCTCTCCGGTCTCTGCAAAGATCGGGAAGTCTTCGGGCTGGAGATGATCGCCTTTGCTCATGACGACGGCGGTATGAATATTATTCTCCAGCTCGCGCACATTGCCGGGCCAGTGATATTTTATGAGCATATCCATAGCTTCATCAGAAATGCCCTTCACATTCTTCTTGGCCATGTAGCTGTACTGATTGATAAAATGTTCAGCCAGGATAGGCACATCAGTACGGCGCTCGCGCAGGGAGGGGATATAGATTGTTACGACTTTCAGGCGATAGAAAAGGTCGACCCGGAATTTGCCGTCCTTCATGGCCGTCACCAGAGACTTGTTGGTAGCTGCGATCAGTCGCACGTCAACCTTGATACTGGATTCACCGCCGACGCGCTCGAAGGTCTTTTCCTGGAGCGCGCGCAAGAGTTTGCTCTGTGTAGCCAGAGACATGTCCCCGATCTCGTCCAGAAATAAAGTGCCCTGATTGGCCAGCTCAAATTTACCCAGTTTGCGTGCGTACGCGCCGGTGAACGCTCCTTTTTCGTGCCCGAACAATTCCGATTCCAGAAGCGATTCGGTCAGGGCGGCACAATTGACTGAGAGAAATGGATGTTCGCTCCGGTTTGAATTCCTGTGGATCGCACGCGCCACCAGTTCCTTGCCGGTGCCCGATTCCCCAAAAACCAGAACAGCTGCGTCGGAGCGTGCTACCTGGCCGATCATTTTTGCAATCTCGACGATCTCCGGCGATTTGCCGACGATTTCATAGTCGCGTGTCTGCGGAAGCGGTTCCACCAGGGGATTTTCATCATGGTCGTGCCTGTCCCCTACGGCCTTGTTGATGGTCATCATCAGGCGTTCGATCTGGAAGGGCTTGGTGATATATTCATATGCCCCCTCCTTCATAGCCTCAATCGCATTTTCCGTAGAAACATAACCGGAGATAACAATGACGGGAAGCTGTGCATCAGCTTTCTTGATTTCCTTCAGGATATCCAGGCCGGAAACAGACGGAAGATTGACATCGAGAAGCACCAGGTCAAGAGAGTTATTGTCTATGAACTCCAGGGCCCGGGTACCATCTTCCAGCTGATGAAACCTGAATTCATCCTGATCAAAAAGCCCCACCAGTGTTTCGGATACCTGGGGATCATCATCAACGAGTAATATATTCTTCATCTTGTAACTGCTCCTATACCCTATATTCGGCAAAAATTCTCTGAGCATTAAGAAAATCTATTCCGTTCAGCTCAGCTAAAATGAGATTTTTGAGGGTATTTCGGGGCTTATAGGATTATGGTTTCGTAACGAAACTGAATAAAAAAATAGAGTTTTTTAACGCTTTTTGATATGGTATTTTTCCATCAGATCATAGAGCGTGGTGCGGGATGTCTTAAGGGCGGATGCGGTTTTTGATACATTCCAGTTATTTTGAACCAGAGCATTGAGAATATGCTGGCTTTCGGTTTCCTCCCTGAATTTCTGCAAGGGCTGAATTTCAAGTTTTTCCGCCCGTTCGAATCCCAGATCAGAGGGCTTGATTTTTTTGTCTGCCGTTAAGATAACCGACCTCTTGATCTTGTTCTCCAGCTCACGGACATTTCCCGGCCAGTCATACTCACGGATTCGGGCTATTGCCCCCGGCGTAAACGTTAAGCCGGACTTCTTATTCTCCTCTGCAAATCTCTCCAGAAACACCTGGGCAAGCAAAACAACATCGTCACCCCGTTCTTTTAAAGGGGGCATATCGATCGTTATAACGCTCAGACGATAGAATAAATCCTCTCTGAAGGCATTTTCCTGCACCTTCCTCTTGAGATCGGCATTGGTGGCGGCAATCACGCGGACATCCAGATCGATCAGCTCCTTGCCGCCCACGCGCTCGATTTTCTGGTCCTGAAGAAAACGCAGCAGCTTGACCTGCAAGGGAAATGACAGGTCGCCTATTTCATCCAGAAAAAGTGTTCCCTCATGAGCATATTCAAATTTGCCTTTTTTCCGGGAAACAGCGTCCGTAAATGCGCCTTTTTCATGCCCGAAAAGTTCGGACTCCAGAAGATTCTCCGGGATAGCCCCGCAATTTATGGCTATAAACGGCTTGTCCCGGCGATCGGAGGAGGCATGAATGGCCCGCGCGGCCAGCTCCTTGCCGGTCCCTGATTCACCGGTGATCAGAACCGAATAGTCCGATTTTGAAACAGCTTCGATTAACTTGAAGACCTCCAGCATCTTTCTGGAGGATCCTATGATTTCGTCGAATTTTTGCTTTTTTTCCAGCCTCTGTGAAAGCCCCAGATTCTCCAGTTCCAGCTTCCTGAGGTTGATTGCCCGCTTTATTATGAGCTTTAACTCCTCTAAGTCAATCGGCTTCTGATAATAGTCATATGCGCCTTCACTTATCGACTTGAGCGCGGTCTCTTTCTCCTCATTGCCGGTGACCATAATGACCTTCAAATATGAATCTACAAGCAGCAATTCTTTCAAGAGTTTAATGCCTGTGAGGTCATCCGCCAGGGAGGTCAGAGCTATATCCAGACAGACCAGATCAGGTCTCTCCTCCTCAGCCAGCTGCAAAGCAGTATCGTAATCAGCCGCCTGACTGACATTATAATCTCCGGCCAGGGCCCAGTAGATCTGGGTGCGAATACCCTCCTCATCATCTACTACCAGAATTTTGGCTTTATCCTCTGCCATACTATTTATTCCTGCGCGGGAAATTCAACATTGAAAGTTGTGCCTTCACCCTGAATGGACTTGACAACCATCTTTCCCCGCATCTTCTCTACCCAGTCCTTAGATTGAAACAGACCGATACCCAGACCTTTCTTCTTGGTCGTGGCAAAGGGCTTGAACAATTTGTTGGATATAAAATCCGAGGACATACCTGAACCGTTGTCACTCACCTGCAGCATCACTTTTTCATCAGCCTTAAACGTGGCAATTTCAAGTTTCCCGCCCTCGGGCATGGCCTCCAGGGCATTTATGACCAGATTTCGTATGACCTCGCTCAATTTGTCGGCATCGGCCCTGATAAGCCCGACATCATTGAGGTCCTTTTTAAATTCTACGTTACTGATATCATTTAAACCCAGTTTAGATTCCAAATTTAATATAATTTCGTTCAGATTGCAATCTGAAATGGCGAACGTCTCCGCTTTCTCGCCGCTCTTGAGTTTCTCCATAATACGCTGCATCCGGTTAACCGCTCCGTTTACCGTTGTCATGGCTGACTTCTGGAATTCCGGGTTACCCATATTCGATTCATAATTCTGCAGAAGCATCGACAGCATGGAGATCGAATTTTTCAGGTCGTGCATTATGAACGTGGTGAATTTGTGAAATGATTCGATCTGCCGCGCATGCAGGAGCTCCTCAGACAGCCGGGCCGAGAAGAGCGCCAGGGAAAACTGGTGGCCTATAGACGAGATAAACTGTATCTCACGGTGGGTGAATGGTTTCTTGTCCGCCTTGGGCCCCAGGAAGAGGATCCCCACCAGCCTTTGCTTGGCAATCAAAGGCAGGGTGATATCGATGTCAAGTCTCTGCAGCTGCTCGAGCTCGTCAACCTTATCGCCGCGTTTTGTCAACCGTTCCACAAGATCATCCATCACCATCGCCTCGCCGTGACGGAATAGCCAGGCGGCAACCTTGCCATCACTTTGAATGCGGATCTGCTCGGCCATTTCATGCTCGCGAGGATATCTCATTCTCAGCTGCTCCTGATTGGGATCGGTATAGAACAGGTACAGCTTGCCGATACCCAGCCTATTTTTTAACAGTTCCAGGATCCGGGATGTCAATTCTTCGGGATTGAGCATTATTGCGATATCCTCAGAAAAGGAGGCCAGTTCTTCCTCAAAATCAAGCTGACCGGTATGGAGAGTTTTGTCGACTGTGCCCCTGATGCGCTCCTTAATCGAGCGCGACAGGACAAGTGCCAGCAGGATCACAAAGGCTACCATGGCCCCCAGCACGCTGACAAACAGCTTTACGTCCCCGCCGATAACCTGTATGATTTTTCCGATGGCGCCCGCAAGTATCAGGTAGAAACCGATGATTATGATTGCGATCGATGAATAGACGGCGTGCCTGCGTACATAGACTCCCGACTGCTGAGGCTCATAGCGCAGGAAATAGAAGGCGATCATCACCGCAGCGAGTGCCGATACGATTGCCATAATTGAAAATGTCAGACGGCTTATGGCTCCGCTTAGAAGTACCAGGCTGGCCGAAAAAAGCAGCAGTATCAACATCAGCCCCAGAACCAGTATGGGCGGGCGGAGTTTTCTGCGATAGATCCCCCAGCTTGACCGATAAGTGTTCTCGATGTTTATCATCGTCATAGCCACGACTATAATAAGATACAGCAGATACCATTGACCGAGACGGGTGACCAGAATTTCATGAGCCCGGGGATAATCACCCACCAGCATTAATATAGGATGAAAGCTGCCGGCAACCGCAAAGACCACTGCCAGAGACCCCGCAAACAAGAGCAGTACTTTTCCGCGCTTAAGGGATGCCCGGTAATCCTCGCGGGCAAAAACCATGGAAAATAAAAGCCATATAAAAGGCAGCAGCACCATTACGATATTTAAATCCGCCGGAAACGGCAGGCGTTCAAAATCCGGCCCGGGATAAAATAAGTAGACCCGGTAAAAGAGAAATGCAAAGAGCATTCCTGCGATACAGAATACCACCCGGGATATGGCGCTGGTTCTTCCCAATAGAGATACCAGAGAGGATATTAATAAGACAACAGACGAAGATAGAAGGATAACGCTTTCCCAGGAATACATATCTGCCTACTCGTTATATTCTATGAAAAAGCGAGCGAGCATGGCGGTCAACAAAAATGATGCAATCATGGCTGCGAAAATTTCGATATATAGTATCACAGCAATAGTCTCCGGGCTGAATTTATCTGCAATCCAGCCTGAATAATCAAGACTCAGTGAAAAGGGCAATACGACAAGCTGCGTTATAAAAATCGCAAAGAAGGTGGTGAAAATATTTTTTAAGAAAAATCTTATGGAATTCAAAAAGGCCGAAAAGAAGTTCTCGTTTTTCAGGACTATATAGGGGATGGTATAAACTAATGGCGAAAAGACGAGAAACATGAAAAGCTTGAGCGCCACGATGAAGAAGAACATCCTCCTGGGATTGCCGATAAGCATTTGCATAAAAATTTCCGGAAGCAGCAATTGCACGGCATATAAGATAGCATAGATTACAGCGCTGGCAAGGACCAGCCAGTGATAGCTGGAAAAAGCCCTGCTCACAGCCTCAGAAAATTTGACCTTTTGAGCGCGGAAGAAACCGGCAAAAATGATGAATGCGGCGCCGGTCAGTAATGAGTCCACTATAATGGAAAGGACGAGGTTCAAATGGGAATGCACCGAGGGCGATATGAGCAGGTGCTGGGGATAATGTGTAAATGCTTCTCCCCCGCCAAACAGGGAACTGGCACCGATCCAGGTTACAAAGCCCGACCAGGGCCCGGAAAAAGGATTCAGGATCATATAAGCAAAAGCGATCGAGATTAGAAAGAATATGAAGAAGGGAGTCCATAGCCGAATATAGAAAATCGACTTCAATGCATCTATAAATGCGGATATAAAATTATTGATCTTCAATATGGCAGACATGCCGGCGGTCCCTCATCTACTTGGGAGCAAAAACTTCGTTTGAACCAGCGGATGCTCCGAAACGGTCATATACATAAACTTTATAGTAATATGTGTTTCCGAATATCACCCCCTCGTCGGTAAACATGGTCGTGTTCTGGCGGTTTTCGATTATAATCAGATTTTCCGGTATATTGGTTACTCCACTGGATGTAGAGCGGTAAATCCTGTACGACTCAAAGTCCGAGTTTTCATTTTGTGTCCAGGTCAGCCTGAAGGTGACTGAATCAACGACCTGGATTGCGAGAGCAACCGGATCCGGAGCAATATCGGAAGTTATATCTATAAGGTAGGGCAAATAGAAATCAGGCGCTTCGTTGCCGGCCCGATCGGTAAACATTCCCGTAACCGATGAGCCAGCGACCTCGGTATTTGGGGGGATCACGTAGTCAAATTTGTAAATACCGTTTCCGGCAACGGCGTCACCGTTGGAGCCATTGTCAAATAAGTCAAGTCTGCCCAGATCGCTGATCTCAACACGGGCGCTGCCCCCCGGCTCACCTGAGTCGAGCACGAAATGGATGAGGTCTCCCGGCTCAAATGACGATGCCGGGCCGCTGATGTAAAATGTATCTATTTCCGCCCGCGTATCGAGAGTAATATTGTCGCTGAATGATTCCGCGGTCTGATTGCCGTCAGAGTCCTTGAACCTGGCGTAAACCGTCTTCTCACCATCACCATCAGTCAATTGCCAGCTAACCGAATTAGAATAATTGAGCCATTTCGCGCCGGCAAAATCCTCGCTGTTGGAAAGCATGATATGCGCGGTGCGCTCGGGCGCAGTGGGGTTGATGAAAACGTCACGGCTGCTGGTAAACTCCGCATCATTATCGATGGCTATCGAAAACACCCCCGCGATAGCCGACACCGGCGCGGTGGAACTGCCCTCAATATTTTGAGTCGAAAGAGCCGAAACCTGATAGATATAGCGATTGCCATTCTGCACACCATCATCGACATAGCCGGTCGTCGTGCTCGAATCATACAGATGCACAGTATCCTGTACATTACTGGATCTATATATGAAATATTTGGAGATGCTGGCCGGGTTTTCCATATCCCAGCTTAAGTTTAGAATATTGTCGCCCACCTGAATCCTGAGATTGGATGGAGCCGGGGGAGCGTCAGGAAATTCGCCCAGGTCAAAATCGGAGGGTATTTCCCGATCACATGCCAGCCAGAACCCGAGAGACAGTATAATCACCGATATAATAATATTTTTTGTCATCTTGCCACCTCAGAATTTGAAGCTCAGGTTTAATCCGACGCTGGATAAATCGTCGCCGGTATTCAAGGATACCCTCGGCGCGTATGATTCATATCTCTTATTCGGGAAGAAGATAACCGCATCGACCAGATTATAGGTCCAGACCGCTGCCAGAATACCAAAGGAGATATTTCTCAATGTCTCCGCATCATAGGCCTCTTCCCTGGCCAGATTGATCGTCTCCTCCATCTGCTTTCTAACCTCGATGGAGCGCTCTTCGTTGAATTCATTTAGCAGGTCCTCGTAACTTTCTTTTTTGTCCCGGAAATCCTCCTCGGCAATCAGGGTCACAAGGCCGGATCCCAGTGCAGCCAGGCCGAAGAAGATACCGCGTGCTTTTTCGCCGGCATAGAATTGGCCCCAGCCTGGAATTACTGCGGACCGGAGAAAAGCCTTGAAGCGGGTTTTCGGGGCGAGTGTTATATTCACACGGAGCGGGGTACCCCCGGTCAATAGCAATTCGGTTTCGTAGCTCTCGTAACCCTCCCTGCTGGCCTTGAGCGTATATCGGCCGTTCAGGGGCTGCGAAAATACGGTCGGCGTAACTCCAGCCAGCCTGAATTCCCCATCAAGAAGTATAGTGGTGCCGGGCGGATCTGACGTCACCTCCAGGTTTCCTTCAGTCTGAGCCAGAAGCGGTGCGGCCAACACCAAAACCAGTAAAATGCATGTCCTTATTCTCATGTTTTCCCCAACTTCCCTGTTATCATAAATCGTCGGACAAATATAGCCCAAGCTAAAGTCATAAGCAAGTAAAAACAATGATATCTCAGTTGCCCTAATTCATGCAACCCTAACATTTTAGCATTCAGGTCAAGCCGAAAAAAAGGCTGGCGGAGATAATGCCGGAAAACATCATTGACTATCCCTGCGATTTTTGTATTTTAATATGGTAGGTTTTCTCATCCTTAGACAGAATGACATCCATCAGAACGGCCCGGTAAAGGGCGGATTCCAGGAGGATTATATGCCTATTCCAATGAAAGCAGGTCAGATTATGAAAATTTCGTCAGCTTTAGCGCTGGTGAATTGCGCTTTATTCTATCTTTCTCTTTCATGCGATGATTCAGGGACCAAGGATGTATTCCCGGTTGGGGTAGCTGTGGGCACCGTATATGACCAAGGAACTATGGCTTTCATTGATTCCGCAACCATTCGATTGGTATTAGAAGGCGAAGTGGATACAAATTATGTTGAGTTTACAGACGTTGAGGGGCATTATAGCCTCGCGCTTATCATGTATAATGCCACCTGGACAGTTTTACAGGCGGATAAAGCTGGCTTCCTTCCGCAGCGCAAGGCAGTGCTTCTGAGCCCGGATGGCACCGCCACGCTTGACTTTGAAATTCGAAGAATGGAGGAATAATATGATTACTGGAAATCATAGTTTGTCAATTGTGCTGCTCCTGATCGCAGTACCCTTCTTGCTGGCTCGGGATAGGAGGTGAGACCATGAAAAAGGTAATCTGGTCAGCGCTGGCATTTGTGGTGGCCATGACATTTATAGCCTGCTCCGACTATTCTCCCGAGGGTGAGCCATCCTTCCTCGTGATGGGCCAAATCTATGATAAACATTTTTCAAGCGGGTGATATGAAAACACTAATTTTTTGCACAGTCCTGATTCTTTTCTGTTCATTTGCATCAACTGAACCTTGGATTGAGAAATCCGAAGCATTGGATGTAATGTATAAACAGCTTGGAGAAAACTACACTGATTATTATACATTTGGAGGACTTCATCTTATATACGCATATGGACATGATATGCCTAATTATATGGCATATTTCAAGGCCGACAGGAATGAATATTCAGATGTTGTCTGTATCAGAATTGATGCGTTGACAGGAAACTTCAAGTCTTCTTCAAGAAGGGAATTTGAACAATATATTGAAATAACCCATCAATTCCTTGATACCAATTTTGTTATAAACAAAATTGAAGAAATGAGTTTTGAATGCATAAATAACTTGCATTTCATCGAAATTGTTTATTGCGCGCCTGATTATTCTGGATGTATTGATTGTTCAAACATTCCAAGTCCAGTATTCTGGCGCACATATTTGGAAACTGGTGAAGAAGTTTTCTTTTATTATGCAATAGGAAAATGGAGACTATTGAAAGCTTCTGATCAAAGAAAGATTTTCTTTGATGACCAAAAAACTACAAAACCCAAAAAATGAGGTTTGATAAAATGAAAAAATTAATTTTTATCATTATTTTATTGTCCATCTTTGTTATATTTTTGATGGGATGTCCTCCGAGTGGAAACACTGAAACCCAGGTGTTCGCTACAGGATCTGGAGGACAGATGAAACCGCATGCACAGACATGTCCCGAATGTTGTCTGGCAGCATGTATCAATATGATATTCCAGTTTATGGCATACCCGTAGTTTGGTCAACAATATATAATCTCGCAGGCTGATCAGGATTTTTCCGGTGGACTTACACTTTCTGAAGTCCGTGACTACATAAATCAAATGACATATGCAGATGCGGTCAGTAGATACAATGTACCACGGGAAGGAGATGAAGAAGATTCCATTACACAGAAATTTGGCCGCAAAATCAAAGGCGCGATTTTAAGCAATTCTTTTGTTACACTCGGTGTTTATAACCAAGGCTATCATGCGATTAACATAACAGGATATTCCGAGATAGGTGGTGTAATAGAAAACTTTGCTGTTTTGGATCCATCAGTTCCGGATTCTACTTATGTTCAAGCCGGTGCTGCAAAGGGAATCTTTATTGATGCCAATGATCTTATAGGCGGTTATGCAAATGTGATAAATAACAGATTTCAAACGCTGGCCATAACAGGTTCAATGCCTATTGTCCCGGAACCGAATAATATTAATGATCCTGAAGTACCACCCATTGTCACAAGAGGATTTCTGAAAAATCGGCCTGATCGGCCTGAAGTTCCGATGTATTTTGCGAACCATCATGATGGCTTTGATTCTGATGATTCATTGGATATAGCCACGCGCCAATATGCAATGGACGCTGTTGCAGGCACAATAAATTCAACGTTGTGGGGTAATCCCTATTTTATGAGTTGGTATATGTATATTATGAATCCGGATTCAATTTATTACGGTGAGGTATACTATACATCTTCTACGCATTGGGACTGGAGTGACCCTCCTTCATATGCAGCCCTCAAGGTTGTTGGCAGCGCTGCTCCAAAGATTTATATGCGAGTAGTAGCTTTAAGAGCCACATTAGACAATAGCCTTGTTGGAGCAGTCTTGCTTCTTGACGACGATCCAACAGAACCGTTGGCTATACCAATGTATCCAAGAGATCTTGAAGGCCAAAATGCTGGCAATGGAAACGGATTGTATCCCATTTCTCCGGACGAAATCGAGGCTGTTTACGGTAACAAGCCCAGATACTTTGTTTCACCATTCACAACATCGGTCACAGGTCCATTCTGGGGGGCATTCATTCCCATGTATATCGGTTATTGATTCTGAAACGGGCGAAGAGGTTCTGATGAATTCATTTGGAAGTTACATGGAAATGGACCAGGTGACGCAGAAACTGGCGTATACTGGCGAGGTGTTTAAATCATCCGGTACATCAGATGCTCCTCCGATGCCTCGTAACTTCAAGCTAAATCAGAACTATCCGAATCCTTTCAATCCGGAAACACATATCAGTTTTGATTTAACCAAACCTGCCCATGTGAAACTGGATGTAATTAACATAAACGGCCAGAAAGTGATGACCTTAATTGATGATTATCGGGAAGTGGGACATCACGAAGCTAAATGGGATGGAATAAATTCCAGCGGTGAAACTGTTGCCAGTGGAATCTATTTATACCGATTGATAACTGCGGAAGGTGCACAAGTCAGAAAAATGCAGATGATGAAGTAACTTCGGGAAAGGGATGTCTGAAAGATGTTAAAGAAAACCATCTTATTGATATTAGTTCTCTCTATTCCAGCATCTGCAATAGACCTGCAAGTACTAATCCGTGGGTCTGGTGATGTTTTCTGGAATGAAGGCTGGGAGGACAAGTTCTTTTTCCAGACCTTTACCCAGGAAGAATGGGAAGATATCCAGAATGGGATAGTTCCTGATTTTAATAGAACACTGCGGCATGAGATGATACTCAATCCTGAGATCTGGCTATCAACACCGATCTCAGAGAGGTTTGCATTCTCATTGAGCCTGAAGTATCAGCAATTAAAAATCGATCTTAAAGACAGCATCCATTTTTCCTGGATTCGATGGCGAAAGGGCCTTAGAGCCAATTTGAATTTGTACAGCATTGGTTTAAGGCTGGAATTGGTTGGTTATGTCCAACCGTACATAGGCGGGAACATTGGATACTGCCACGGCAGTTTAAACACAAGCCATATTCTGAATCCGCCAGATAGTACAGAATATTCTGTAGGAATTAATGGAAACGGTGGTGGTATATTCTATGATCTATTAGGAGGAATTGATATTCCTCTTGAGGGAATATTCAGCCTTTTTATAGAGGCTGGATATAGATTTACTCCTGACTGGAATGAATTTGGTATTGATGATGTGCATGGAGACACTGATGAAAGTATTGAGTGGATCTATGACAATGATCGCCGTTTGGACCGGTTTAGAGGCTGGATTATTTCATTTGGTGTTCAAATTGAAATCCTGTAATCTAAATGCGGAATAGCAAAACCGAAACCTATTGCTGATGCGCAGGCGATGGCCGCCCCCTGGTATCCAAAGAAATGACCTCCGGCAGCAGTTACCGTAGCGGCAATCAACATGTGATAGACCCGGCTCCATTGCAGAGCCGGGCCTTTCTTAGGTTTAAAGATCGCCAACTATTCTCCAAACTCAATCAGCAAAGAGAGCTTTGGTGTTGTCTGCTGCAATCCGAAATTGTAATCTGTACCCACTGCAAAACCAAGGCAAAAATTCTGGATGCTCCGGGTCTTTGCCAGAGCGATATATCCGGTCACATAGGTTACAGCAGTCTGCGCGTCTCCGATATAGTCCAATCGATCAAAACCCGGGCCTCCCTCCACGCCCCAGTAATGCCCCATCGCCCCAGAGGTGGTTTCTAAGTCTTTATGATGCAAGGGGATAAAAAGAAAGCCGGAGTATGGGGAATACTCCGGCTTTCAGTCAGCACCAAAAGGTTAGAAGGCTCCTTTACCGGTTATCACAACGACAACCGTTTTCAGAAGTATTTTTATATCCTGCCACAGGGACCAATCCCGGATGTAGCAGAGATCATATGCAATTTTGCTCTTAACGGTGTCCACCGAGGAATCGTAACCATTCTCAACCTGCGCCAGGCCGGTAATCCCCGGCTTAACTTTCATGCGCAGCGTATAATTTTCTACTTTACTTGAGAAGTCCTCGATAAACATCGGTCGCTCGGGCCTGGGTCCAATCAAACTCATTTCTCCCTTGAGGACATTAAAAAGCTGGGGAAGCTCGTCCAGACGGGTCTTTCTCAAAAACGATCCGACTCTGGTGATGCGCGGGTCATTTTCTATCGCCCATGCTGGGCCGCATTTTCTTTCGGCGTTCTCGACCATCGTGCGGAATTTTATAATCCTGAAGGGCCTGCCGTAATAGTTCTTGCGGCGCCTGTCCCTTCTGCGCTTGTCCTCTGAAATCAGGCACTCCGAAGACCTGCGATCCGATTTGCGACGGTCTATGCCCACTCTCACCTGGCTGTAAAAGACAGGTCCGGAAGAATCCAGTTTGATCAGAAGAGCGATAATCAAAAACAATGGCGTGAGCAAAATCAAGCCGATTAACGAAGCAAAGAAGTCCGCGACGCTCTTAATACCTATGCAGGCTCTCTTGCATACCCCTGCAAATGAGACCTCGAGGCCTCGCGGCATGAACAATGTTCGCGAAATAAATGCGAAAAGCAGTATTGAACTAAAAACTTTGTCGGCCATTAAAAAGCCAATTGCCCCCATACCCCTCTTTGATTGCCCCGAAATTGCCAGCCAGAGTTTGTGCGTCAGGTAGCGGAATGAATGACCGAATGCGAATTGGCCGGTACCGCCGATGGAAATGGTCAGATTGCGATTATGGCTCAAGCTGTCATTGCGCTTCAGGGGCTGGTCATGAAAAAGATTCTTATTCCTCATACATTAAACCTCAGTAATTTGCACTCCTTTTGATGCTTATTGTTCACTGAATTACAGCAAACGCCATACCCATCTCAATCAAACACAGCATTACAACCGGAGTCTAAAATCACTTGTGTGCCCGAATACACTCACAACCATATATCTTATTGGCGAACATGGTGTTGCATTTATTAGACAAAAGCTAACACAAGAGGCCAGGATGAGATTATTTTTTTTGGAAGAAAAATTCCGCAGACTGTAGGCTGTTCAAAATTGTAACATTTATCAGTAAAAATGCAAACTCCTGCACATAAACAAAAGCTGCCTGCATAGAAGCCACTTTAAAAACAACAGAAAATTCCCCTATTTTTTTGGAACTGCTTGTCTATATTCTACTTGTGTGATGCTCGCTTTTAAAGCTCCAGAGATTGGTCAATTATACCATCACCTTAGATTCCCATCTGGAATATATGAACAACTTATTTCGTCCGATATGGTCTCAGCGATTCTGAATGCATTGAATCATTTAAAATGAAAGATTCTGATTCTGGATGTTATTAAGGAGCATCTGATCGCATTAATCAGAATCAATTCGGACTCCATACCGATTATGTGCTATCCAGAATGATAGTACCTACCCACGAGAAAGAGGTTTGAGGCTCTTCGGCCTGCAAAATTATCTGACTATCATTCAATAAGTTATGTGATTATTTACAGATAGTGTTTTATGGCAGGGAATTTGAAATAAGTAATCGCTGTAGTCGAAAAAATCCTTTGATAGGAGAGTGAGATGAATAAGGTCATAGGATTAATCTTAAGCAGTATTTTACTGCTCAGCGGTCAGGCATGGGCGGGAGAGAACATGGATATCAGGCCGCTTTCACCCCAGTCGGCCTCAAGATATTCCCTCTACGGAACTTTGATTCCGGGCGTTCTTTGCGCGGCTTCATTGGTAATGGCCGGATCAGAGGAAAATAGCGGAGAGGATAATACCGAAGCAATCATGTTTATGACAGGTTTTGTGGGGCTGTGGTTCGGCCCGGGGATAGGTTACCTTTATACTCATCATCCCTGGGGCTTCTGGAGAGGCGCCCTGATCAGGATAGGAGGCACCGGAGCAATGATCACGGCTCTGGCATTTACCTGGGATGATCCCAACGCTACGGGAGGTTGGGCGGTTTTCCTGGGAGGAGTGGCAATTATTGTCGGAAGCGCCATTTATGATATCGGGCAGGCCGGAAAGTGCGCGGAGAATTACAACAGAAAAATGGGTTACAGCAAAATTGGTATCGGCCCCCTTTATTTCCAGGAGGAAAAAACGGTGGGGCTGGGGGTCACGATAAGATTCTGATTGACGATTCAGAAATTCTGTGCTATTGAGGCAGGAGAGCTTTCATTTGCTGATACTTATCATGATTCTTATCGCGGCTCAATACCTCCCGGGGGTATTGCGAAATCTGCTCCTCGACATTATTGATTCGCTCCTGGGTCTCGGGATGCGAGGCAAATATATTCTCGAAGAAACTCCTTTCATCAGAGGCGCCGCCATGAGCTTCCTGCATCTCATTGAAAAGTCCCAGCGCACCCTCGGGATTGTAGCCTGCCTTTTCCATGTAAAAGACTCCGTACTGGTCCGCCTCACGCTCATAATCCCGGGAATATCCCGAGAGCGCTATATTGAGGCCCAGGCCGATAGCCGCATCCATAGCATCGGAGCTGGCCTCCCCCATGACAATCTGGTACAGAAGCGAAATTCCCAGAACCTGCTGCAGACGCTTGACAGTGTGCCTGGCCACGACGTGAGAAATCTCGTGCGAGGTAACTGCTGCCAGCTGAGCTTCATTCTCCATCACGTTAAGAAGCCCGGTATAGATATAAATATATCCGCCCGGCACAGCGAAGGCATTCACATCATCCGATTCAATGATTGTAAATGTGTAATCTAAGTCCTTGCGATCCGACACGGCAACAATGCGTTGGCCGATTTCGTTAAAGTAATTGTTCCACTGCTCATTGGTGTAAATCTTCGATTCTGCCCGAACCTGCTGATCAAATTCCCTTCCAAGCTGCTTTTCCTGCTCGGTTGAAATTAGAATCAGGTCCCTTTCGCCTCCGGGACCGGTTGTGGCACATGAAAAAAGTGATGCAAACAGGAGAACAATAAGACTAAAAGACAGATGAGCCTTGAATTTCATACCCTCTTCCTTTTTTTAGCTTTGTAATAATAGGAAATGAGGAATCAGGTGAAATGTTCCTCTTCTTCTCTGAAGCGCTCCTTGACCTTGCGGTCGATCCAGTCGCCCAGATAAGGTATCTTCCACTCTTTATCCTGCAGCACGAAAGCGATTCCAATCAGGGCAAATATGATCGCCACCGTCAGCACCACCTTGACCAGCAGCACTGCAAGACCTGGAATCAGGAGTATCAGCGCGATCAATTCGATAATAAATATCGCCAATCCCTGGCGCGCATGGCTGTAGGCGTAGCGATTGTCCTTCCACCTAAAAAGAGGGACAAAACAGAGAAAGGGAATATAGGCCAAAATGGCTGCTGACCTTCCCTCTTCAATCTCTTCCTGAGTAAATTTTGCTTCATCCATGATCTTAACTATACCTGCCAGAATATTGATTTATCCTCTGTGGGAGCCTGATACTTTATCAGGTCCATCCCGGGCCAAGTCTCCACTACTTGATCACCCTTATAGACCCGCACCCGCAATCGCACATCGAAATCTTCATCAAACTCAATGTGTTTCCTGGGCAAGGAAATTTCAACAACATTTTTTAAAACAACTTTGCCCTCAAAATCACAGGCCTCGAATTCCTCTTCCTTTTCATCCCTGCATTCGAAAACTGTCTTCTCATGCGAACAGCTTAAACGATATCTCCTGGCAGTTCTGAGCTCGAGCTCAAATTTGTAATCGGCAAGAGTATCGTCGCGAGCGGTGGTGAAAAGATCAAGCCTGAAATAAAGATTTTTCTGATCGAAGCCGAAAAAGATCTCCTCCACGATGCTGGCCACCCGATGCATGGCCGATGAGGCTTTGCGGCAGTTGAATGATCCCGCGTCGTACCATTCGTAAAAATGTGTAATCTCACCATCGATTGTGGGCGAGAAGTAATTGCTGGGCTGAATGACCGAGCTCTGGGGGGCGGCTGAGCGGACCGGCTCGAGCAGTTGCTTGGGCGTCTCCTTGCCGATTATCGAATAGACCGCGCTGAGATGGCTGCGGAAGATCAGGTCAAAGAGATCATCGTCATGTGAGCTGTGCTCCTCCCCGTACCACCAGCACCAGTCGGAGCCCTCGGCAACATATATTTCCTCCCAGGCTTGCATGACTCCATTTAAGTCATCTCCCGGATTACTGTCCTGATAATTCACCAGGGCATTGCGCGCATCTGACAACAGGTCCCAGGCGCGATTATCTTCTTCATGCCCGATCCAGATTTTGAAATTGTGCCCGATCCAGGACCCGGCAAAGAGATAAGGAAGATTCTTATGCTGTGAAGTCTTATGGAAAAGCTCTGACACAGTTACAGTTTCAAAGCGGTCATCCCGGGTCAGCGTCTTGTAAAGACAGTGGAGAAAATCAGCGCCGTCATTATCGTAGTATTCCCATGCGTTCTCGCCGTCAAGAATCACCGGCACCACATGATCCTTGACCTCCGAAGGTTTCAGAAGCGATCTGACTGCGGCCAGTTGATTTATGAAATCGGCCGCCGCCTTATCGGCATCCCAGGCGGAATAAACGAAACCGATCCTGTCGGAGAGCTTATGGTCGCGGAAGATTATGCCTATCTCCCCGAACGGGCGGCGAAGCATAAAAGGCCTGTGAAAATCGAGGGCCATGGAAGTTCTTACCCCGGCCGATTTGGGATTCTCCAGGGACTGGAAAAATATCTCTTCATCGGAAGCGATCCATTCGATCCCCTCCTCGGCCAGAATCGGCAGAAGGTCCTCCGCCACACTTCCTTCTGACGGCCACATGCCTTTCAGTTTATCTCCAAACAGATCTTCGTACATCTCGACTGATTTCCTGATCTGTATTCGGGCGTCCTCGGGGTGACGGAACCTGTTCTTGGGCAGACGCACCCGGGGCATGGCCTCCTTTGCCAGATCGGTATCGATCAGCAAGGGCAAGATGGGATGGTAAAAAGGTGAAAATGAAATCTCCGCCTGTCCCCTGTTTCTCAGCTCCTTGAGCTTGGGAATGATCTGTTTTAAAATTTTTTTCTGGAAAGCGAAAAGTTGAGCCCGTTCTTCATAGGTGAAGTTATTGCGTTTCTCAAAAAGCGGCTTAATCTGCGGATCGTTTCTGAAAACAGGGTCGATCCAGACCAGATTCGCCAATACGGTAAGATCGAGATACTCCTGGTTGGTAAATTGTTTAACCGCACGCGTAAGATTGCTCTTGAAAGCGTCCTTCTTCTGGTAAAGCCGAAGATATTCCGGATAGGGCTTTATCATCGTCCTGAAATTGGCGGAAAAAAATGAGTTGAGGATGTCCAATTTTTCGGACTCATCCAGCTCCTCTATTTTCTTGCGCGACAGGAAGAGGTGATGGTCGAACGCATTATTGCTGACATAGTCGTCGAGTTGCTTGATAAGCGCGGGAACGTAGTTGAAGGTCTGTTTGATTTTCGGATACTTATCGAGAATTACGGCCATATCGAGGTAATCTTTGAGGCCGTGCAGGCGAACCCATGGAAGAACATATTCCCCGGAAAAATAGTCTTTATAGTATGGCTGGTGCATGTGCCATAAAAAGACTACCTTCAGACGCGGGATTGAGTCATTCATCATCTAATCGAGATTGTATGTATACGGATTTAAAACCTTTTGCTCATACAGAAATTCTCTGGTATCTGTTACAATCGACCTGGAGGCGTCAGACTCCTCAAGAAGCTTAAATGCCATCAGCGCCTGATCATTCAGCCCAGCCTGGGCCAGATTAATTGCGGCCTTCCTGAGTACATCCAGTTTCTGGGGAAAATCCGGATAATCCTCGGCAACCTCCATATACAGCATTCCGGCGCCCTCGAAATCGCGAAGAGCTTCCTTGCATCCGGCCAGCCCCATTTTGGCAGCAGCCTCAAAACCCTCGCTGATATGATACTTATCCAGAAACATCCGGTAGTATTTCTCCGCCTCCGCGTAATCGCCGAGTTTAAACGATATTGAGCCAAGGTAGAAAGTGGCAAATTTGGCCATATCGCTGCCGCCATGCTGCTGGAGTATGCCCTCGAATTCAGCCTTGGCAGAGCTGAGAATAGTCAGCGCGCTGTCGAGGTTGCCATCCGGTATACCATCCTGATTCTGATCCATCTCGAATGTATTGAAGAACTCCCTCACGGCCATGCTGGCATCACCGTACTGGTTTTGAGCAGCCTGCTCGGAGGAGCGGGCATTGGCGATCAGAAGAACTGCAACCAGGATCACCACTATCAGTCCTGCTATGCCAAGCAATATCTGGGTCCGATTGCGGTTGAAATATTCCTGGGATTTGAGAAGTCCGGTAACGAACTTGTCTTCTTTCATCTGTCTTTTAGTAAGTCTGGCCATTATTTACAACTCCCTATGAACTCAATACGAAAATCGACTCTCAATTATTAATCTTTAAACATCAAAAAGGGCGAAATCAGCATAGCAGCCGATTCCGCCCGTTAAGATTACGAAAATCTACCTGAAAAATCCAGTAAAATTTAAAGAAATACGGGGGGTCCGGTATTCTTTGGCAACCTGAAATGTGCCGAAGTGATCTACTCCCTCAATATCTGTATCACGAATATCGTATTCGAAGGCAAAATCGAGTTCAATCAATTCCCAATGAAGCCCGGCTCCCAGGGAGATCGTATATCCAGTGATCTGATCTCCAGGGTCCATAGTTTGGATCAGGGAATCGGGCTGGTCATCAGACCAGTCGACCCATTCAAACTCAAGATCTTCAATCATCCTGAACCCGAAGGCATCATAAGCGAATCCGGCGCGCACCGGAATTGTGGCAAAACCGCCGTCGAATGTATATTCTCCGCCAACCCTGAGGCTGTAACCATTATAGAGATTCAGGTTGCTTTCGACGTAATTTTCCTCAATGTCGCCATTTGACAATATAGTATCATAGTGAACCCTGTAATCCATCACGCCAAACCTGCGCCATTCAAAATCAGAGGCCATTATGAATCTCTCGTTGACCTGATATGATGCTCCGATACCGACCATCCAGGGCACCCCGATGCGCTCCTTGTCCTGCTCGTCAATATCACCGCGCACCAGTTCACCATTCAGAACATTGTTTATATACACCGAATCGAGTTCGTGCTTCACATGCTCCTGGGTAAGCCAGAAAGGTGTCTTCACAGTTGCGCCGATGGCAAATTTCTCATCATCCCAGAGGAAACCGCCTACGAGGTTAAAACCCGAGAATGTTACCGTATCATAGACGAAGCCCTTGGCATCAACATTGACCAGGACATTCTGTTCCGGATGCATATAGGAAGTATGGTAAAAGAAGCTCGTATCGATATAACCTTTTCCAAAGTAAATATTGGCCCCGGCGCCAAAATTCAGCTTTCTCCAGACATTGGTGCCGAAACCCAGCCTCAGCTGATTGAGACGATTATCGGTTCGCTGGATCAGGTTAACCGGTTCGGCGGGATCTGTAAAACCGGAGTCGGGATTGGCCTCGAAATAATCATATTTTGATGATATCGTGCTGAAGCTCACCGCTCCCACAAAAGGGTGATCCTTGATTCTAATCGGAGCGGCAAAGGTGGCATATTGCAGCCGGAATTTGTTATCATCATAGATTGCGGATGTGTTCTGCGAGGTCACATTCGGATAATCCAGACCGAAATCAGTGCTGGGCATGAACAAATCGAACGAAAAAGAGAGCTGGGGATCGACTATCTGTATCAATCCTGCCGGATTCCAGGTCAGGGCGCTGGCATCGTCAGAAATCGAAATATATGCTCCACCCATTCCTCTTGCTCTCGCCCCGTCTCCTTCAAAGTTGAAATTATTCAAAGCCTGTCCATCGGCGTGGATTCCAAATCCAAACAGCGCCATCAGGACGGTGATTAAAATAAACGTCCTCATCAAGTTTAATCCTCCTTATAGCAGCCATAAAATTTTAAGTCTCAAATATAGAATTATTGCTAACCTGTGTCAAATCTTTTTTGGGTTTTTAACCTTTGTATTCACATTATTTTACGACGGACGAGCGGAAAATTCGTTCATTCGGGTATTTATCCCGAAAGCATGATTATTTTTGAATCTCCATACACAGCAATTTATAGACAAAAAAACACTTTTTTGAATCCTTTTTACAAATATATATTAAATGTTATGGGAGGATATAATAACGATCCGGTCGAATATCCAATTGATGGAATCCTCGATTTGCACACTTTTTCACCAAAGGACGTGAAAGAGCTTGTGCCTGACTATATAGAAGCCTGCCTGGAAAAGGGGATCTATCGAATTCGGATTATACATGGCAAAGGGACTGGTGCATTGCGGAGAACGGTACATTCAATTCTGGATAAAAATCCTCACGTTGAATCCTACAAGCTCGACAGCGGCTCGTCGTCATGGGGGGCGACCCTGGTAAATCTGAAGCATTAGAGCGCAATCCCGCATATCTTGCGCAAATAGATAATCCTGAAATGTGCTTATTTACGTGAGTGGTTATATATGGGGTCCATCATCCTGCTCAAGATCAATAAACAGGCTAATATATCCCGGCAATTACGAACTGTACAAGATTTTTCAATATTTAATGTTGACACTTAAGATCGACTTTTTCTATATTCCAAACGCCCACAGAAATTATGGTTTTTCATAGCCGGAGTTTTTATGCGCGGCAATGGCTTGATCCTCTGGTTTGAAAAGCTGGGTATGAAGGATGTTTCCATTGTTGGGGGCAAAAGCGCCTCCCTGGGCGAGATGTACCGTAACCTCTCCCCTCGCGGCATACAGATCCCTAACGGCTTTGCAATTACTGCAGAAGCCTTCTTTTATTTTCTGGACCGTTCCGGTTTGAGGGACGAAATAAGGAAAGTTCTTTCCGGGCTGGATTCGAACGATCTCAAGGCTCTGCGTTCCCATGGCCACACAGTTCGGGAAATGATCCGCACCTCCGAACTTCCGGCAGACCTCTGTGCCGAAATCAGCCGCAATTATGAATTGATGGAAAGACAATACGGCCCGCGTGTCGATGTGGCCATTCGTTCTTCCGGAACAGCCGAGGACCTGCCTGAAGCCTCATTCGCGGGCCAGCACGACAGTTTCCTGAATATTCGGGGCCAGGAAGAAATAATCGCGGCCTGCAAAAACTGCTTTGCCTCTCTTTTCACCGATCGAGCTATCTCCTACAGGCAGGCCAAAGGTTTCGACCATTTTTCAATCGGCCTCTCAGTTGCCGTTCAGAAGATGATCCGCTCCGACATGGCCTCCTCCGGCGTGATGTTTACAATCGATACTGAATCCGGCCACAAGGATATAGTTTTGATAAACGCTTCCTACGGTCTGGGCGAGGGAATTGTGCAGGGCGCCATGAGCCCGGATGAATTCTATGTCCATAAGCCGACACTGGCGCTGGGATATAAATCAGTCATATCTAAAACGCTGGGCTCGAAAAAAGTCAAGATGGTCTACGGCGATGACGGTCTTCCGACCAAAACTATCGAAGTTCCCGAGCGGGAGCGCAAGCGCTTTTCGATCGACGACGAAGAAATATTGAAGCTGGCAAGATGGGCGGTCACCATAGAAGAGCATTATTCTGCTCTGGCCGGAAGCCATACGCCTATGGATATCGAATGGGCCCGGGATGGAATGACAGGCGAACTTTTCATCCTGCAGGCCAGGCCGGAGACTGTCGTCTCGCACGATAATAAAAATGTACTCGAGAATTATCATATAAGGAAACGCGGCAGAGTCCTGGCGACAGGTTCACCGGTGGGAAATAAGATCGGAGTAGGCAAAGCCAATCTGATAAAGGATGTCAGGAGCGTGATGAACTTCAATGCCGGCGATGTCCTGGTCACACAGATGACCGATCCGGACTGGGAACCATATATGAAGATTGCGGCGGCAATTGTCACCAATGAGGGCGGACGTACCTCGCATGCCGCCATAATCAGCCGCGAACTCGGCATCCCGGCCGTGGTCGGAGCCGAGGGCGCCATGCAGAAAATAACCAATGGCAGCATCATATCGGTCAGCTGCGCCGAGGGTGATATAGGCAGAGTGTATGAGGGACAGATCGAATTCGACATTGAAGTTACAAAGCTGGATGATATCAAGAGGCCCAACGGCACTCAGATTAAGATGATCTTCGGCACGCCCGAGCTGGCCTTCAAAACCTCCATGATTCCCAATGATGGCGTGGGTCTGGCGCGAGAGGAATTCATCATAAGCTCATATATAAAGATTCACCCCATGGCGCTGGTCAATTATCCTAATCTGTCCGACAGCTTTGCAAAGAAAGAGATCGATGATTTGACCTCCGGTTACGATGACAAAAAGCAATATTATGTCGATAAACTTGCCCATGGGATCGCGATGATCGCCGCCGCTTTTTATCCGCGTGAAGTGATCGTAAGGCTGGCCGACTTCCGTTCCAACGAATATGCCGAGCTGATCGGTGGAAAGCAATTTGAACCCAGCGAGCGCAACCCCATGATCGGCTGGAGAGGGGCCTCGCGTTACTACGATGCCGCGTATCGTCCGGCCTTCGACCTGGAATGCCAGGCTCTCAGGGCTGTGCGCAATGACAAAGGCTTTTCCAATATCAAGGTCATGATCCCCTTCTGCCGCACTGTGAGCGAAGCCAGAAAAGTCATCGAAATCATGGCTGCGAACGGCCTCAAACAGGGTGAGAATGAGCTCGAGATTTATATGATGTGCGAGATTCCATCGAATGTCATCCTGGCCGACCGTTTCGCGGAAATATTTGACGGCTTCTCCATCGGTTCCAACGATCTGACTCAGCTGACCCTGGGCCTTGACCGCGACTCTGGACATATCGCTCATATCGGAGATGAGAACGACGAATCGATCAAGCGCATGATCTCACATGTCATAAAAGTAGCCAGGCAATATAACAGGAAAATCGGTATATGCGGACAGGCCCCTTCTGACTTCCCGGACTTTGCAAGATTTCTTGTGGAGGAGGGTATAGACTCGATATCACTTAATCCCGATTCGATTATAAAAACATCAATTGCTCTTTCGGAGATTGAATAAGTTCTGCCTGATAATAAAAGTTGCCGCAATAAACAAATGAAGATATAAAATATATCAATTAATATGACACTTAATAATATTATTATAATTTCTTTTATGGCAATAAGATATAGATAATATCTAAGAGAGGTGGTGCTGCTGGCAGACTTAAGCTGAGGCTGCATTGCGACTTGCATGTCTTTGTAAATTAAAAGTTTAATGGAACTTAAGCGTAATTTGTTGTATTTTAATTTAATGAATAAAAAATAAAAGGATGGAGGAACTATATGAAAAAACTTACAGTCCTGTTACTTATTTCCGTTTTAATTCTGCCATTGTTAGTGGGCTGTTCATCAAAAGCAAAGGATGAGCGCATTGCCTCGCTTGAATCACAGGTATCCGATCTGCGAAGCGACCTGGAGCAGGCCCGTCAGGCCAGAGAACAGGCCGAAGCGCGTGCCGCAGAACTTCAGGCCGATCTGGACTCTCTCTCAAAGAGACTGCAGATCGAAATGGCTGAACAGGAGCAGAACAAACTGCTGCGCATTCCCAGTGAGCTTCTTTTTGCCAGCGGCAGTGCGACAATAAGCCAGAGCGGCAGCCAGATGCTGGGCGAGGTCGCCAATATCGTTGATAATTACCCTGAATATGATATCCGTGTTGAGGGACACACTGACAACAAGCAGATTCTGCCGGAATTTCAGGATCGTTTCCGCAGCAACTGGGAGCTTTCCACTGCTCGGGCAACCCATGTGGTGCGCTATATGATCAATCAGCAGAATGTTGATCCCGAGCGCATAAGCGCTGTCGGCTACGGCGAATATCGGCCGATTGCGACCAATGAAACTGCCGAGGGACGTTCCCAGAACCGTCGGGTGGAGATTTATTTCGTTCCTAAATTTGAGGTGAAACCGATCGGCGAGGCCAGGCAGCCCCAGCAGGAACCCCCGCTGTAAGATAGCATTTTAAAGCAGAAATTTTGTGCAGCGCGTGCCTCCCGGTGCGCGCTGTAAACCGTCGTGCACGAGGACGTACACGACGCACAATATGGATTAGCAGAATCGTAGGTCAAATCCCACAGGGATTTGACCTACATGGCTCCTCGCGTCATTCTGAGCGCAGCGAAGAATCTCCTTACTTCAAATACAGCATCTTTTTTGAAATAATCTGATCACCGGATTGAAGCTGATAGAAGTAGATGCCGGAGGGGACATCGTTATCATAATTATCCCGGCCGTCCCAATAGATCGAATGGCTTCCGCCGGATTGAACGCCTTTGTATAATGTCCTGATCTTCTGGCCGAGGATGTTGTATATGTCTATCTCGATTTCCCTTTCAGATATGCCATGTAGATAATATTTGATGATTGTGCGATTGTTGAAGGGATTGGGATAATTCTGTTTTAGAATATTGTGGTCTTCAGGAATTGGTATATCCGGCTCATCCTCTGCAGGTGTGGGTAAGTCAGGATCACCAGCAAAAACATATAAATATCCACTACTGTTTTGCGTATTATATGATTTTGCCCCAACCGCCAGATCATCTACTCCATCACCATTGAAATCCCCGGCCGGACCAACGGAGCGACCAAAATTATAGGATGAGGGAGAAACAGAATTATATGGCATAATTATATCAGCAATCGTGTCCATATCATAAGCGCCAAAATATACAAGAACCTCCCCCGATCCGAATGAGTACGAAACAAAACCAACCGCAATATCCTCCCAGCCATCGTGATTTATGTCACCACAGACATTAGCCACTTTTCCAGGATATTCCAGTATTTTAGGTGTTGGGTCAAATGGATTTCCTCCATAGAAGATACAAGGCGGAAAACCTTCAGAGGTTACAATGAAGTCATCGATGTTATCTTTGTTAATATCTCCTAATGGGATTACTCCTGCAGAAAAATAACCTATTCCTATTGCATCATCAAATGGAGAATCAATCTGCAGATCCGGGACTGAATCAGGATCTTCGCTACCCCATAATATTAACGTATAACCAGGCATGGCATTTCCATCAGGAGAAATTACATAATCTGCATATCCGTCACAGTTTATGTCTCCTACGCACGCTCCAATTGTGAATATGTCGACGCCGTATCGACAAATAGAAATTGTATCGTCACAAACGGAATCAAGCTCATTGTTGCCGTCATATAAATAAAACTTGCCTGCATATGGCTCAGCATTCTGTGCATTTATTATGATGTCAATTTTCCCGTCACCGTTATAGTCTTGCGGATATATGCCAACGCCGAATCCATCCAAAAGATCACCAGATATACTTAAACCAACCTGGGCATTTTCATAAAATTCCTGCATCCCAAAATAAATATCAAAATATCCAATGCCTGACCTATTTCGCAATATTGCCAAATCCAAAAAAGTATCACCATTTATGTCTGATAGCCAATGAAATACCCCATAGTCGCACAAATAGATATGGTCGGGAATCGTATCTGCAGGATTACCTCCATAGTAGACCTTGATTTCTCCCAGCGCGTTCGAGGCAAAAGCTTCCGAATACCCATCCGAATCGAGATCTCCTGGAGAATATACCATAATCCCCAAATTATCCGAATAAGTCTCACCTTCATCTATAAAAAGAAGATCCAGACCTATAGCATGGGTTTCAATCTGCAAAAAAAAACAAGAAATAAAAATTATTATCGATGCTCTCTGTAAGATTCCTAAAATACAAAATATAGAATTCAATGTTCAGCATCCGGCTTGGTAGTTCATTTACAAGATAAGGCTCTGGAGAATTTCGTCAATAAAAAATACCCCCGGCGCGACTCGAACGCGCGACACATGGTTTAGGAAACCATTGCTCTATCCACCTGAGCTACGGGGGCATTTTCGTCATGCACGAGGACGTACTCCATCAGGAGCCGGACAGACCGCGCACAAATTTATATATCCGATATTATCAATTCTTATACGCAATGTCAAATTATTTGATGAACGAGATGCGAACAAAAATCCGCTTTCTTGTTTGCCGTCAGGAACCCGACTGCACATGAATGTAGGTAAATTCCTGAAGGGAATTGACAATGCTCTCCAAATACAACGTGCCAAGCCCCTTCAGGGCTTGACATGCATTAATTGCGATAATCTATGGCAACAAAAACAGGCATGATCGCGGGGATCATGCCCTACAAATTTTGAGTATAAATTCTGATTATTCCGAATCGTATTTGATCAACGGCAGGTAGTCGTATTTCTGGAATTTGTCCTGGCCCTTGAGGAATGAGAGCTCGATTAAAACCGCGATTCCGGCTATGTTGGCGCCCAGCTTCTCGACCATACCACATGTCGCCGCCAGAGTTCCGCCGGTGGCCATAAGATCATCGACAATCAAAACATTGTCACCTGCCCTGATAGCATCCCGGTGCATCTCCAGAGCATCGACACCATACTCCAGCTCATACTCTTTCTTGATCGTCTCGCCCGGCAGCTTCCCCAGCTTCCTGACCGGCACGAAGGCCGCATCCATTTTGTAGGCCAGCGCACCGCCAAAGATGAATCCCCGCGATTCAATGGCCACTATCTTGTTGATATTTTTGTCCTGGAAATGATCGGCATAGATATCGATCACCTTCCGGAACGCCTCGACATCATCCAGAAGAGTGGTAATATCCCTGAAGACAATTCCCGGCTTGGGGAAGTTGGGTATGTTCCTGATTTTCTGCTTTAAATCGTCAATATTCATTCTAAAATCTCACTTGAAAAGAGTCAAATTTGCCTTCGTATGGTTTCCATTCGATCTGAAAATTGGAGATATGGCCGTGACGCGGACCTATCTTCAACTCTTTCAGGAAGCCGGAAACCGCGCCCTTGTCCCCCTCAACCTTGACCTCAACATCGCCGGTCGCCAGATTTTTGACCCAACCGTTTACACCGTAACTTCTGGCCAGGTCTGTGGTAAAATACCTGAATCCGACCCCCTGAACCTGGCCGGTTATCAAGACTTTCGCGGCCACCTTGCCGTTTACTGCCGAACCTTCTTGAGCGCTAATTTCACCGCCTCCTTCGCATTTTCAGCCTTGATGACTTTGTCATCAATGTCCCAGCTTCCCAAAGATACAACAGGTTTTTTCAATTTCAAAGCAAAACCGAGTTCCGAAAGTGTCCCGAACATTCCCGGCAAGGCAATAACCACATCCGCAGTTCTGATTATGATCAGGTTGCGGGCCTCACCGAATCCGGAACAGACAACATAATCAATAAATTCATTAGCCTCTGATTTGTCTGTGCCGGGAAGTATGCCGATTGTTGTGCCGCCCTCCGATTTTGCGCCTTGGGCCGCACCCTTCATAACTCCATCAAGCCCGCCGCAAACCAGAATCGCCCCGGCTTTAGCAATCTCCTCACCGACCTCGGCGGAAAGCTTTCGAAGTTTTTGCGTACAATGCCCCGCACCGATTACCCCCACATATATCTTTTTTTTGGAATCGGACATGTGCAGATTGACTCCTCTAATTTCCTCAAGATGTCCCAGGTGTTGGTCATTTTTTAAATCGGGGCGACTGGATTTGAACCAGCGACCCCTTAGTCCCGAACCAAGTGCTCTACCAGGCTGAGCCACGCCCCGATTCAATCCACTAAAATTATACAAGATTACAATTTTGTCAATAGAATTCCGTGCCGATAATCTCCCTTTCCCTCACGTAAATACAGACTTCAAAACCTTATATCTTCAGCTTCATGTCCTTCAATTTCTCATGCAGTTTCGAATCGGTCATATCCACCTTCAGGGGCGAGATAGAAACCATCCCGCGCGATACCGCCGCGTAATCCGAGCCTTCGACATCGACCCATTCCGGATCACCGGCGATCCAGTAGTAGTTCTTTCCTCGCGGATCGACCTTTTCCACCACCACATCATTATATATACGCCTTCCCAGACGAGTAACCTTTATACCCTTGAAAGACTTGTTGCCGATATAGGGCATATTGATATTGAGAAATGAGAACTGCGGCAAACCATTTTGCACAACCCAGCGGGCGATCTTTCTTACAACCCGGGCGGCAGGCACAAAATCTCCGGCCTCCGGATTTATGAGGGAAACGGCCATTGATGGTATGCCGATAATGGAACCCTCGATAGCGGCCGCCACCGTCCCGGAATAGGAAACATCATCACCCATATTGGCGCCATGGTTGATGCCCGAAATCAGGAGGTCGGGCTTGCGCCTGTTTTTCAGGATCCCATGAACCGCAACCATGACTGCATCGGTGGGAGTACCGTCCACAGCATAACGGCTGTCTCCGAATTCCATGATCCTCAAAGGACGGGTGAGTGTCAGCGAATGCGATGAGGCCGACTGCTCGCGATCGGGGGCTACCACTATTATCTCACCGAAGCTCTGCATTTGTCTGGCCAGAGTATTCAGGCCGGGGGCATGGATGCCGTCGTCATTTGTCAGAAGTACCAGAATCTCTTTTTTCTTTTGCAATTCAACTCCCGCTCTAATGTCAAAATAAAGATTGAAAAATAGCCGTATTTATGAGGATGTCAAGAGCTTATACAGCTACCAGATGAGAGATTTCCACATCAGCTTGATGAACCTGCCGGTATCCACCAGAGGATTTATATAACTTTCCGATCCGGAATATATGGTCGGTATCTTCACCTCCCAGACCTTGAATCCTGCCTGTCCGGATTTGAACAGGAATTCCGACTCGGTATCATACCTTGATGACCTTAGTTTTATCGCCCTTAGAGCCCTGCGTGAGGTATATCGGTACCCGGACTGCGAATCGCGCACAAATCGCCCGGAAAAACAGGATATGATAAGCGAGGTCAACTCATTCGTCAGAAACCTGTCAAAGGGCATGTTGCCGAGATTGCGTTCGCGGGTACCAACAATCACATCGGCATCATGCTCCTCGGCAAGCCTGATAAATTCCGGTATTAAGGATGGATCATGCTGCAGATCGGCATCAATGGAAATCACTCCGGCATATTCGTTTTGCAGGGCATATCTAAAGCCGGTCTTTAGGGCCTCGCCCTTGCCCCTGTTGGCTTCATGCCTCAGGACAACAACACCGGTCGATTTTGCCGCTTGATAGGTATCGTCGGGAGAACCGTCCTCAACAATCAGAATATGCTCTTTCTTGACATACAGGTTGATTCTGCGGACCAGCTCCGGGAGAGTGTCGGAAGCCATGTAAGCGGGGATCAGAATCAGTATTTTCAGGCTCATATCAAATCGGTCCAATTCAAGAACCAATATACGCTCTCACGCATATAAACATGTATTATCAATAATAAAAGCTCTTTATATTCGCTCGCTATTCAGCTGTCCAGTATGCACTTACAAGACTCAATTCTCATTAATTCATATTTTTCAGATTTATCAAGAACCGGATTATTGATAAGTTTCAAGAACGAAAAGGGCCGCTGCTTCTAACCGCGGCCCTCTTCAATATTTATCACTGAAAGCATTACTTCAAGTCCATCCATTGAATCTGTGAACAGCTGGAACCAGCTTCCTGAATGTCGGTGCTCAGGTTGGTCTCACTGTCATAAATAAAGAGCCGTCCATGTTTGGCCAGGGGATTTGGATTTACGACCCCTGCCAGATAACGCCCCGAGGGCGACAACAGGACCTCAATATAGGGCCGCTTAACCATCTCTGTAATGACCTGCGATTCCTGATCGACGATAAAGAGATCGTTCAGAACGGTGCCGTCATACTTAACGCCTTTGGCATAAACCATAAATTTCTCTTCCCCCAGCACCTGGGGAAGCAGGAACTCGCTGTAGAGCTCCTCAAAGTATATGTTGCACTTGGCCTGGGCCAGATTGCAAACCTCCAGATTTATAAGCGGGACGGAGGGTGAAAGGTCGGCGATATATAATCCCGCCGATTCTCCGCATGAATTGGCTGATAATAACAACCCATCCGAGCCGGCCAGCCACGAGAAGCCGGTTATATTATCAAGCTCGTAGATGTTTCGATATGCGACCGAATCTATGATGTAGATATCGAACCTGGGCCGGTTGGCGATGCAGTAAGACTGCAGGCAGAAACTGCTGCCGTCCGGCGAAAACTCACCGCCCCAGTTGTAATATGACCCACAGACGCCCATATCGGGCCGCTCTTGATGAGTGAAAATATACTTTATGGTCTCCTGGTCCAGATTCACCAGCATTGTCCCCATGGTGTCAACACAGGCCACATATTTCCCGGATGGATCGATAGCGACCTTGTATTGATTCCTGACAGCATCCCAGCCGTCCACGACGAAGGTCATAACAATCTTCTCGTACTGGTAAGGATATGCCCGGGTAACCAATTTCAAGCCCAAAAACTGCTCCGAAACGGGGTTCAGAACCGCTGTGGCCAGCATCCTGCCGTCAGGCGTAATATCATATCCGGCAACACCGTTTATCGGATACGATGTTACCGTATCAAACGAATTAGCGCCCGGATCATACATATACAGATTGGGAACCATTTCATCCTCTGAAATGAAGAGCAGCCTCTCATCCGCCGCCAGGAACCCTGACATCAGAAAACATATCAGGACCGCTGACAAAATGTAATGTTTCATCTCCCCTCCTTGTATTAAGGATATAATCTCGAAAGCGTCCTCGGAAACGGGATCGTTTCCCTGATATGCGGAAGTCCGCAAATCCATGCCACAGTTCGCTCTACCCCGAGGCCGAATCCTGAATGCGGCACGGAACCATATTTTCTGAGATCCAGATACCATTCATAGGCTTCTTCCGGCAGTTTTTCCTCTCGAATTCGAGCCAGGAGCTTCTCGAGGTTATCCTCACGCTGCGATCCGCCTATAATCTCGCCGTAACCCTCCGGTCCCAGCAGGTCCGAACACAGTACTGTTTTGGGATTATCCGGGTTTTCTTTCATATAGAACGCCTTGGCGCCCCTGGGATAATTCATCACAAACACCGGCTGATCGAACTCCTGAGATATAATAGTCTCATCTTCGGCTCCCAGATCATCTCCCCATTTAATGCTGCTGCCCCGTTCCTGCAGAAAACTCACCGCTTCATCATATAGCATGCGTTCAAAAGGCTTTTTTATCTTCTCCAAAGGGGCAGTGTCGCGCTCTATCGCCTCAAATTCAGCCCGACATTTTTCCAGGCAATGCTCGACCGTATAGACCACCATATCCTCCTGCAGCTCGATATCGCAGGCCAGATCGCAATATGCCATCTCGGCCTCGATCATCCAGAATTCGGTCAGGTGCCTCCTGGTTTTGGATTTTTCCGCCCTGAAGGTGGGTCCGAAACAGAAGACATTCCGGTGCGACATACAGGCCGCCTCGAGATAAAGCTGCCCGGTCTGGGCCAGGTAGGCCTTGCCCAGGTCAAAATAATCGGTACTGAATAAAGTTGAGGCGGTCTCCCCTATCGATCCGGTCAGGATGGGAGTATCGATCAAAATAAAATCGCGTTCATAGAAAAATTTTCTAATGGCGTAAATAATTTCATTTCTGATCTTCAGGATATGAAATTGTTTCTGGCTCCGGAGCCAGAGATGACGCACACCCATCAGGAAATCGATCCCGTGCTCTTTCTTCGTAATGGGGTACTCCTCGGCGATCTGCACCGGCTCCAGATTTTTTATGGTTAATTCATATCCTCCGGGGGCACGGTCATCTTTCCTGACACTTCCGGAAACTATTAGGGAGGATTCCCGGGTCAGCTCATCAAACATGTTGAACTGTTCCTCGGGAAGCTCCTGCTTGAGCATTACAGCCTGCATAAGCCCGGTTCCGTCACGGATGATCAGGAAATTAATCTTGCCGCTTGATCTTTTATTATAAAGCCATCCTTTGATGGTCACATCTTCTCCTTTGAACTGACCGGCCCTTGCAATAGTTGTCTCGATCATACTCAGTCTCTCCTGTGAATATGGAATTTGATCTTGTATCTATCGGATATTAATGCATTCATTACCGCGGAAATTATGGTAATCAATAGCGCCGCCAGCACCGCGCGCCAGAAAGACTCTATCTCCACCCCCGATACTATGGCCGCCATCAGGTACAGCAGGGCCCCGTTTATTACCAGGGTAAAGAGTCCCAGGGTAAGTATTGTAAGCGGAAGAGTGATTAGAACCAGGAGCGGCCTGACCAGCGCATTTAAAACCCCCAGAACCAGGCTGGCAACAATCCAGGCCCCGGGAGATTCTATGGCAATCAAATCGAACAGCCAGGACACCATGAAAATGGCGATGGCATAAATTATTACCGATGTCAGAAATTTGACCATTGGCTACCCCGTACCCGATAAGTCAAACAGGAAAACTGTTCGATCACCCGAGCCCGTGAGAATTCCATCCATGAAAGCGGACCCGGTTTTATTTTTTGGGTAAAGGTAAATAAATTGTCTAAAAGGTTCAAGGGTATTCTGGGGATCATAAAAAGATTATCGGGGCCTTTAAATCTATGCGGCACACCGCAAAATGCGGCCCTGTATCCAGCTCTCTTGACTGCTTCTATAACTCTCTCGCTGAAACGGCCAAAAGGATATGAAAAATATTTAACCTGCCTGCCGATGATATCCTCAAGAATTTTCTTCGACTCCGCAACTTCCTTTTCAATTCTATCCTGTCCAATCCTGGTGAGATCGGCATGGCTGAGAGAATGTGATCCTATCGTAAGCAGTTCTGACCGGGAGAGATTTTGCAGCTGCTCAATACTCAGGTGCAAAGCTGGAGCCAGCTTGTAATCCCATGATGCCGGTTTACCTATATATCCGACCGTCATGAATACCGCCGCAGGTATTGAATTCGGTTCGAGATATTCCCTGAAGAGCCGGTAGAAATCAGCGTAGCCATCATCAAAAGAGAGATAGACAGCGGCGCCCCCGGTATCATGGGGTCTTAGCCCCGCCAGGCGTTCATCAATTGCGCCAAAACTGAAACCCTTTTTCTTCGCCTGATCAATAAAAGCGGCAAATTGCTTTTTCGTCACGGTACTGATACCGGCATCCAAATTGTCTTTGACGGAGTGCATCATCAGTATCGGTGAAGCTGAAATCCGCTCCCGGATTCCGGAAGATTTATACCAGATAAAGAAATACAGGAGGACTGCAAAAACCAGGAGCGCGATGATAATGAGCCAGGTCATGGCTAAAGATTGATTTTTTTTATAATGGATTTATAAGCAGGGCCGAGAATGACCAGCGAGGCAGACTCACGGTTGAGATACATGCGTGCAACCCGAATCAGGTCATTTTTCTTTACCCTCTCTATGTTTTTGATAGTTTCATTGATTGAGATATAGCGGCCCAGATATATTTCGTTCCGCGCCAGGCGGTTCATGCGGTTGGTGGAGCTCTCCAGGCCGAGCATCAGGTTGCCGAAGAGTTGCAGCTTGGTTGATGAAAACTCAGCATCGCTTATATCCCCCGACTTTATCTTCTCCACCTCCTCCAGGCACAGATTGACTGCATTGGCGGTGCTGGCCGGGTCGCAGCCGAGATAAATTCCCAGAATGCCCGTGTCCTTATAATAATCCTGGAACGAGAAGACCGAGTAGGCCAGGCCGGCATTTTCCCTGATAACCTGGAACATCCTCGACGACATCCCGCCACCCATAATATTGTTTAGAATCAGAAGCGGATAGCGATCGTCGTGATTATAGGGCACGATCTCCCATCCCAGCACGATATGCGATTGTTTAATATCGCGGGAATATACTCTCCTGGGAGAGTGATTGACGGGCGGATGCAATCTGATCGGCTTCTTTCTGCGCGAAGCGTTGAGCTTCAATTGATTTTCGATCTGCCTGACAAGTTTGCTATGTTTTATTTTGCCGGCTGCGGCCACTACGGTGTTAGTGGTGACATAATTTTTTCTGTAAAATGATAATAAATCGTTACGCTTGATACTGCGGATATTTGTCAACGATCCAAGTATGGAAAATCCCAGGGGATGCTCGCGCCATGTAGCTCGGGCGAAAAGATCATGCACATGATCAGAGGGTGTGTCGAGAGAATCCTTAATTTCCTCCAGAACAACTTTCTTTTCCAGGCGGAGATGCTGCTGGTGAAACGTGGAATTGGAAAGCAGATCGGACAGGATCTCGGCCGCTATGGGCAGATGCGCGTCCAGCACACGCGCATAATAACAGGTGTTCTCCCTGCCCGTGAAAGCGTTCAGAGAGCCCCCCAGCGATTCGAGGGCGGTGGCGATATCCAGGGCCGATCGTGTTCGCGTGCCCTTGAATACCATATGCTCGATGAAATGACTGAAACCGTTATTCTCACGGCTCTCATTGCGTGAGCCGATATCGGTCCAGATGCCTATTGTGGCAGACTTTAAATAAGGCATGGTCTCAGTTATTATCCTGAGACCATTATCTAATACGGTCTTTTTATGCATAAATGTCCAGCCCCCGAGAAGGCCTAATAGTTTCAGGCCTTTTTACCTTCCCGCAAAAGAACCTTGCGCGAAAGCCTTACCTTGCCGTCTTCCCCGATATCGATTACCTTGACCTTGACCCTGTCGCCGACACGCAGCACGTCTTCCACGCGATCGATGCGTCGGTTTTCGATTTCGGATATGTGCAATAAGCCATCGGTATTCGGGAGTATCTCGACGAAGGCCCCGAAATTGGCGGTTCTCTTAACGACGCCGTCGTAAACCTGGCCGATCTCCGGTTCCTCTACCAGGGCTTTAATCATTCTCTCCGCTTCAGCGCTGGCCTTGGCATCGGCGGAAGCTATAAAGACCGAGCCGTCATCTTCGATATCGATCTTGGCGCCGGTGGTCTCGATGATATTGCGAATGGTCTTCCCACCTGGGCCTATCACTTCGCCGATCTTGGACTGCTTGATCTTCAGAATTGTAATTCTGGGGGCAAACTCAGACAGATCGGATCTGGGCTGAGCTATCGACTCGTTCATGATACGCAGGATTTCCAGGCGTCCTTCCCTGGCTTGCTCCAGCGCTTTTTCCATAATTTCAAGAGTAATGCCTTTGATTTTTATATCAAGCTGGAACGCGGTAATGCCATCGGATGTACCGGCGACCTTGAAATCCATGTCCCCATGGTGGTCTTCGGCGCCCTGTATATCGGACAGAACCGCATATCTATCACCCTCCTTGACCAGGCCCATGGCGATTCCGGCCACATGCGTTTTGATCGGCACGCCCGCATCCATGAGTGAAAGCGAGGCCCCGCAAACTGTGGCCATAGACGATGAGCCGTTGGACTCCATGATTTCGGAGACCACCCTGACCGTGTACGGGAAGAACTCCTCGGCTGGAACCACCGGCGAGATTGCCCTCTCAGCCAGGGCGCCATGACCGATCTCGCGCCTGCCGGGAGCCAGGAACCTGCGCACCTCACCTACAGAGTAGGGCGGGAAGTTGTAATGCAGCATGTAGCTCTTGGTGGACTCGCCTATTATATCGTCAATGCGCTGCTCGTCAGCTTTACTTCCCAGAGTGACCACAACCAGCGCCTGGGTTTCCCCTCTGGTAAAAATGGCTGAGCCGTGAGTGCGCGGGAGTACCGCCAGTTCACATGTAATGGGACGGACCTCATTTAGTTTTCTTCCATCCAGACGGGCATTATCTTCGACCACACGCTTGCGCATGACCTCTTTCTCTATCTCGTCCTGTACAGCCCTGATTTTGCCCTTGCTTTCCGGATATTTCTCTTCCAGTTGTTCAAATGCCGCATCAACGATCTCACGCATTTTATCACCGCGCTCAACTTTCGCCTGAATGGCCACCGCCTCCAGTGTCTTCGATCCAATCAGCTCGCGCACATCCTTCTCAAATACCTCGTCCTTTTCACGGGGAGTGAATTCCCACGAGGGTCGCCCGGCTTTCTCTCTCAATTCCTGAATCGATTTGACGATCTTTTTGATCTCGTTGTGGCCGAATGCAAGCGCGTCCACTAAATCGCTTTCAGAGACTTCTTTACATCCGCCCTCCACCATGGTGATGGAGTCTGCATTTCCGGCAATAATCAGATTGATATCACTATCATTCAGTTGCGAAACCGTGGGGTTGACCACCAGTCCGCCATTGACCCGGCCAACCCTGACCGCACCGATGATTTCCTCGAATGGTATGGGCGAAATGGCAAGTGCTGCCGATGCGCCGTTGATGCCAAGCTGGTCAGCTTCGTTTTCCTGATCGGATGACAAAACCGTAATTAAGACCTGAACCTCGTTGTAAAAACCGTCCGGAAACAAGGGACGGATGGGACGGTCGATCATGCGCCCCGACAAGACCTCTTTTTCTGAAGGCCTTCCCTCGCGCTTGAAGAACCCGCCCGGAATTTTCCCCCCGGCAAATGTCTTCTCACGGAAATCAACCGTCAACGGAAAAAAGTCTCTGTCTTCTGCCGCCTCTTTAGAGGCGCAGACAGTCGCAATTATAACTGTGCCGCCATACCGTACCCACACTGCGCCATCAGCCTGTTTGGCAACTCTGCCAGTTTCAAATGATAGCTCTCTTCCCCCTACATCACATACTACTTCATTTACCATTGTTACTTCTTTTCCTTTTAACCTCTGAGATCAAGTTTTTGTATAAGTTCACGATACGCATCCAGGTCATTATCCCTGAGATAATTCAGCAATTTCTTTCTCTGTCCGACAAGCTTGATGAGGCCGAAACGGGAATGAAAATCCTTTGGGTGGTGATGCATGTGCAAGGTCAGCTCGTTGATCCTCTGAGTCAGAAGTGCAATCTGAACTTCAGGTGATCCTGTATCCTTATCATGCAGTTTGAAATGATCAATTATCTGTTCTTTTTTCTCGCTCGATAGAGCCATACATTCTCCTCTACTCTATTCCAAAATAATGTTTGATTTCTTTTTCATCCAGGGCAAGCCGTTTTTTAAGATCTTCGTAATTATCGAACTTAATGGGTTCCCTGGTAAACTCGCGCGGGACAACCACAGCCCGCTGGTCATAGATAGTACCCTCGAACTCGAAAAGGTTCACCTCTAGGTCACAATTTTCCGGCTGGGGATGTATATACATCATACCTTTGTAATCCTTTTCCCCGATCTCACAGGTGGCCGCATAAACCCCCGGCCTGGGAATCAACTTACCCTCGTCCACTTTGACGTTTATGGTGGGAAATCCCAGATCATGCCCGAGGCCTTTGCCCTTGACAATCACGCCGGGCAATCTGAAGGGCTCATTTAACATGCCGTTCGCTTTTTCCATATCGCCTTCCTTCAAGGCACTTCTAATGCGTGAACTGGAGACAGGCTTCTGGTCCATATAAAAAGGCTCCACCTCCGAAACTTCCACCCCCCGATCGGGAGCGATCTGCTTCAGAAACTCCAGATTACCTTCTCTGTTCTTGCCAAATGTATGATTATAGCCAAGCGCTATGAACCTCGCATTTAAATCTCCGATCAAAATATCGGAGAAAAACCGCATAGCGGTGAAATTGGCTAATTTGGTATTAAAATTTAGAATTAGCAAATAGTCAAGGCCAAATTTCGACAATCGTTGTATCTTTTCCTCCGGAAGCGCTATTCTTTCCACCTCTATTTCCGGCCGGAGCACGTAAACCGGATGAGGCTCAAAAGTCAATACCAGAGATTTCAGTCCCTTTTCCCGGGCTTTTTTGACCGTAAATTCGATCAATCTTTTGTGCCCCCGATGGACGCCGTCAAAGGTTCCCACCGTCAGGCTCGAGCCCTGCCTTAGAGGCTCTTTCAGACTCCCGCTTGTTCTGAACACTTCCACTATATAACCCTTTTGTATTCAAAGACTTTAGATGTCCCCGAGGGTCTGGTCCGGAGTTCATCAGAGGATATCAGCGCGGTTCCAACCGCCAGAAGGCTGCCCAGGTCATCTTTGATTATTATATTGTCGCCTTCCGAGAATTGCATACCCCCGGGTGAAACGTCCCGCTCGAGAATTGCCCGCCCCTGCCTGACTCCCTCCCTGTTTTGAGTTTCAATGACAATAGAGGGAATGGCCAGAGCATTATCTAATGGAATCAGATAATCCTCCAAAAGTTCCATTTTAATAGCCGCTTCCAGTTGCACCAATGTGACCGCGCCATCCAGGCTGAATCGCCCGGCCTGCGTTCTAACAAGCGAAAACAGGTGCGCTCCGCAGCCGAGACTTTCTCCAAGCTGATGGGCTATACTGCGGATGTAGGTCCCGCTTTCGCAGGAGATGTCAAGTTCCAGGAAGGGAGCCTGATAGTCTAGGATGCTGAGTTCATGAACTTTTACAACTTTCTTTTTGACCGGCACCTCTTTCCCCCTCCTGGCCAGCTCATACATCCGTTCTCCGTTGATATGTGCCGCCGAATGAGGCGGAATGATCTGTTCCACCTCACCTTCGAATTCCTTCAGAGCGGTAAGAATTTCCCGGAGCTTAAAATCCGCCTCCCGACGTTCCACTATTTTTCCGAAACGATCAAATGTGTCCCGGGTCTCTCCCAGTCTGATTTTGGCCCGGTATCTCTTCCTGCTGTTTCCCAGATAGGCTGAAATCTTGGTGGCCCTGCCCAGGGTAACAAGCAGGAGACCGGTTGCAAATGGGTCCAGGGTTCCGGTATGACCGGCTTTGCGGCTGCCGGTAAGTCTCTTTGCGGTCTGTACAGCCTCAGAAGATGTTAATCCGAATCCCTTATCAATAAGAAGTACGCCATCACTCATCATCGGGCAAAAGTTCCTCTAAAGCTTCAAGCAGAATTTTCTTGGCGGTTTCCAGATCAGCTTCGATGTGGCACCCTGCGGCATTGGAGTGCCCCCCGCCGTTAAATTTATGCGCCAGGCGGCAGACATCGATATTGCCCTGCGATCTCAGGCTGATTTTGGAGAAGTTCGGCCTGGTATCCTTGAACAATGCGCCCACCTGCACCTTTCTTATACGCATGGTCCATTCCACCAGCCCCTCCATATCGCCGTATTTCAGGCCGCGGGCCTTCAATTCGGCATCCCGGAGCGTAAGAAAACAGACCCTGCCATGGAGATGTGTTTCCATGCGGGAGACTATATCTGCTGTGAATCGAAGCTGATCTTCAGTGAAATTAAAATAAATCTGGTCGGTAAGTTCTTTTACATTGACACCGCAGTCAACCAGGTCGGCGGCGGCATACAGGCATTCGGGGGTGGTGGAACTGAAATGAAATCTTCCCGTATCCGTGAGGATCGCGATATACAGATATGTCGCGGTCTCGGGATCGATTTTATATCCGGACCTCTTCAGAATCCTGTAGACCATTTCGCCGGCCGATGATGCGCCCGGATCGAGGTAATTAATTCTGCCGTATTCACTATTTTCAGGGTGGTGGTCGATATTTATGATATCAACATTGTCTTTTACCAGGGCGCTGACATCGCCGATTCTGTCCAGCGAAGTGCACTCGAAAATAATCACTAGGTCAAATCCCTGAGGGGGAACAGTCCATTTATCGGGCTCGACCACTATCGAATCCATATCCTTGAAGCCGTGGAAGTAATGCGGGATATGCCCCTGGTTATAGAGCCAGACATTTTTACCCATTGACTTTAGATAGTTTGAAAATGCTATCTGGCTACCCAGCGAGTCTCCGTCCGGACCGACATGCGAACTGAGCAAAATATTGGAACGTGAGTGAACTAATTCAAGAATGTCATCGATCAGTTTATTCTCTCTCACTGCTTCCTTCGTCGTCGCGCTCATTGCGTTCTTCCTCAATTTTTTTGAACAATTTTTCCATTTTGGCCCCATATTCGGCGGATGTGTCGAGATGGAACGAGATCAGCGGAGCCTTGCGGATATTCAGCCGCCTGGCAAGCTCCGATTGAATCACACCCAGTGACTTGGTGAGAGCTTTGCCCGACCTGGCCTTGTCTGATTCATCGCCCAAGACACTATAAAACACCTTGGCATAACGCAGATCACTGGTCAGTTCCACATCTGTAATGGTTACAAAACCGATCCCGGGGTCCTTCAGAACGTTCTGCAGTATATCCGCGGTTTCCCGCTTGATCTGGTCGGAGAGCCTGTCCTTTCTGGAAAAATCTCGCATCACAAAATACTTGTATTAATATCCAAAACCTGGCCATCCAGATTTCTTTCAATCTCGGCCACCACCTTCTCCATCACCTGATTCGCATATTTCGATTCATTGGTGACGATACAGGCGGAAATCGACGCTCTCTGCCAGAGATCATTGTTGCCGGTTTCGGAAATGGATACATTAAACTTATTCCTCACTCTTGTAACTATGCTTTTGATGATTTGCCTCTTATGCTTGAGAGAACGTACCGAGGGCAAAAACAGCTCAACCTGTAACAAGCCGATTATCATGTCAGAGTTTGCGTGAGACTTCCACGGTTACGAAAGCTTCCAGTATATCGCCCACTTTAATATCGTTGAATCCTTCCACATTTATTCCGCATTCATACCCTGCGGTCACCTCTCTGGCATCATCCTTAAACCTCTTTAATGATCCGATTGTGCCCTCATAAATCAAGGTACCGTCACGTACGACGCGGATCATGTCATTGCGATTGATTTTGCCATCCTGGACATAACATCCCGCGATCATGCCGATCTTCGGTATGCGGAAAGTATCTCTTACTTCGGCAGTACCCTTGACCTCCTCTTTTATTTCGGGCGCCAGAAGCCCCTCTAAAGCGGCCCTGATATCTTTCTCGAGATCATAAATAACTGTATATAGTCTGATATCCACTTTCTCGCGGTTGGCCAGTTCCCTGGCGCGCGCATCAGGCCTGACATGAAACCCTATGACTATTGCATTCGAGGCGGCCGCCAGGAGCACGTCATTCTCATTGATGGCTCCTACGCCGCGATGGATGATCTGCACCTGGACCTCGCTGGTACCGAGGTTCTGGAGCGTATCCGCCAGCACTTCAACCGAGCCATCCACATCACCCTTAATAACAATATTGAGGTCCAGAACTTCGCCCTCTTTAATCCGCTCGAAGACATCGGTCAGGGCAAAACGCTTCATATGGCGGAAATCCTGTTCGCGTTTGATCCGCTGGCGACGGCTGGAGATTTCGCGCGCAATCGATTCATCCTGGGCCACGAAGAAATTATCGCCGGCTTGCGGTATGCCATGCGACCCGGTAATCTGGGCCGGCCATCCGGGATATGCCGCTTCCAGATTGTTTCCGCGGTCATCCATAATCGCTCGCACACGGCCGTGGTAATTACCGACCACAAAGGGGTCGCCGACTTCCAGGATGCCGCTCTGTACGATGATGGTTGTTACCGAACCCTTGCCTTTCTCCAGTTTGGCTTCCACCACAACTCCCTTGGCACGGGTATTATAATTTGCCTCCAGTTCCAGGACTTCAGCCTGCAGGAGGATGTTTTCAAGCAATGAATCGATGCCCATGCCGGTCTTGGCAGAAATTTCCACCATTACGGTTTTACCGCCCCATTCCTCGGGCGTGAGGCGATGCTGGGTCAGTGCCTGCCTGACCACATCGGCGTTTGCATCGGGCATGTCCATCTTGTTAATGGCCACGATAATCGGCACGCCCGCGGCGCGGGCATGGTTTATAGCTTCGACGGTCTGCTGCTGCACGGAATCGTTGGCAGCCACCACCAGTACAACGATATCAGTAATCTGTGCGCCGCGCGCACGCATGGCGGTAAAGGCGGCATGCCCGGGAGTATCCAGGAAGGTAATATCGCCTGAGGGAAGATTTACCCTGTATGCGCCGATATGCTGGGTAATTTTTCCAGCCTCGCCTTCGACTACATGAGACTCCCTGATATGATCCAGGAGGGAAGTTTTACCGTGATCGACATGCCCCATAACCGTCACGACGGGCGGACGGCTCCTGTACTCGGCATCCTCCTCTTCCTCTTCAACATCGGCCTCAATCAGGTCCTGGGCTCCGAGTTCCTCGGTCTCCTTGATCTTCTTGCCATACTCCAGCGCCAGCATTTCAATCGTATCCATATCCAGTCGTTGGTTGATAGAAACCATCATGCCCAGGGACATACACCTGGCAATCAGCTCATTGGGCTTAACACCCAGTTCATTGGCCAGCTCGGCCACGGACATATATTCATTGACCTGGATAACATTCTCATCAATTTCTGCAACCGCGGTCTCTTTTTGAGGCCTGCGCTTGTACTTGGTTCTTCTGCCCCCTGTGTCGAGACGGGCCAGAGTCTTCTTGACATTTTCGGCGACTTCTTTTTTGTCGACGATGCGCTGTTTTTTCTTCTTTTTCCTGTCTTTACGGCGCTTTTTCTTGCGGTCTCGATCCTCTTTGAATTTTCCTTCCAGCTGTTTCAAGCGGGCTGCCGTATCCTTGTCGCTGGGAGCCTGTTTTTTATACTTGTCGTATTCTTTCCTCTCGCGCTCTTTTGTTTTCTTCTTCTTGCTGGCGATTTCCTGCTTGATGGATTCCTGTTCCTTCTTGAACTGCTTCTCAATCGCCTCAAGAATTTCCGGGGTAGCTGAGCTCATGTGGCTTTTCACCTCAAAACCAAGCCCCCGCAACATTTTCAACAGGGCTTCTGAAGTGATTTTGTATTCCCTGGCTACCTGGAAAAGCCTTTTTTTAGCCACAATGCCTCCAGAAAAAATTAATTATTGATTTTCCTTCTCGGACTCTTCCTCCCAATCGGGAGCGTCCAATTCCTCAGTATCGGGAGCGACGCCTTCCTGCACCACCTCGTCCACGGCCTCTTCGGTTTCCTCTTCCTGCGGCTGCTCATCGACATGCTCCACAGTTGCTTCCTCTATATCCGAGACTTCCGAGGTTTCCTCCTCCGAATCCGGTTCACCCACAACATCTTCTTCTTCGTATTCCTCATCGGTTTCACCCTCAGCCTGGGCAGCTTCGAGCTCCTGGCGACGCCTCTCCTCAAATTCGGCCACCTGAATCTTTGCCGTTTCGATCAGTGTTTGCGCTTTCTTTGGACCGATGCCCTCAACTTCCGTCAGCTTCTCCATGTCGGCATTCACCAGATCCTGTGCGTACATAAAACCGGCATCCATAAGGCGGTTTATCATGATGTCCCCCAGGCCCGGCAGATGAGAGATGGGAAGATAGTTCTCCGCTTCAAAACGTTTCATGGCCGAGAACTCATTCTCCGACATTATATTTATCTTCCAGCCGGTGAGCTTTGATGCCAGGCGGGCATTCTGTCCCTGCCGTCCGATAGCGAGGGAGAGCTTCTCATCCTCCACCACAACCGTCATTTCCTGATCTTCAGGAAAAGTATCTATACGCACCACTTTGGCCGGCGAAAGTGCACGGGTAACGAATATTTCCGGATCGGGATGGTACTGTATTATATCTATCCTCTCATTATTCAGTTCCCGGACTATACTCTGCACACGCACGCCCTTGACGCCCACGCATGCTCCGACCGGATCGATCCTGTCATCAGCAGAGCTGACCGCAATTTTGGAACGCTCACCTGGTTCGCGGGCTATCGCTTTGATTTCGATTATACGCTCAAATATTTCCGGCACTTCGAGTTCAAACAGGCGCTGCAGGAACGATTCCTGGGCGCGGGAAAGCACAATCTGGTGCCCGCGCTGATTTCTCTGGACATCATGAATGACCGCGCGAATCCGGTCGCCCTGGCGGTATTTTTCGCGTGATATCTGCTGGGAAATCGGCATGATTCCCTCGGTACGGCCGAGGTTGACTATAATATTGCCTTTATCAACCTGCTGCACCGAACCGGAAATGAGCTCGCCTATCTTCTGGCTATATTCTTCATATATAATTTCACGTTCAGCTTCACGTACTTTCTGGATCATGAGCTGTTTGGCCAGGGCAATCGCATTTCTTCCGAATTCCTCGAAGCCGATATAGACCTCGACCTCGTCACCCGGCTCAGCTCTCTCGTCTATCTCCTGCGCTTCCTTGAGCGAAACCTCGGTATTCTCGTCCTTCACCTTTTTCACTACTGTTTTTACAACGTGCACGCTGATTTCACCCGATGCACGATCTACCTTGGCAACAATATTTTGATCCTCGCCAAATTTTTTCTTGGCCGCCTGCACCAGTGCACTTTCCAGGGTTTCAACCACATAATCCAGCTCTATATTCTTTTCCCTGGCAATCTGGGTTAATGTTTCTAAAATATCGTAATTCACGGCCTCTCCTTCAGAGAATTATTTGTCCCTTTGATATCTTCGCCAAATCTATCTCAAATTGTCCTTCGTCAGTATTAATGGTTACCACATTATCAGCCGCGCCGGCGATCTTCCCCTTAAGCTCAGCCGGATTACCGGCCTCATCGGAATAATAGAGCCTGATTGTCTCTCCGATTTTCAGACCGAATTCTGTTTCGGTCTTAAGGGGACGATCCAGTCCCGGGGACGATACCTCTAAAATCCAGCGCCTTTCAAAAACTCCTTCGTTCTCGATGAGCATCTCCAGCTTGCGCGAAAGCCTGGCGCATTCGCCGACGGTGATCCCTCCCGGCTTATCCGCATAGACACGCAGGATTGCACCGCCGCTCTGCTGAATAAGGGTCATGTCGACAAGGGTCAGACCTTCATCGGCGACAGATTCGGTAACCAGTTCCTTCAATTTTTCCTCAACCAAATTCATAATCCTATAACCAAAAAAGTGGGAACTTCCCACTTAAAACTTGTAAAGCTAACATATTTTTTCGCCAAATGCAATAAAAATATTATAGCTTGGCCAGCACCTCCTCGGCGGTCCAGACTGCCTGGGTCTGGTCTATCAGATGTACCTCGGGGCTGCTGCGCGCCTTAAACTCGATTTTTCCTTCCTTCAGTGATTTGGCGCCGATGGTCAGTCTCAATGGCACCCCGATCAAGTCGGCGTCATTGAGTTTCACCCCGGCACGTTCATTTCTATCATCCAGCAGCGCTTTGATATTGGTTTTCGCACACTTATCATACAGCTCGAGAGCCGCTTCCTGCTGGGCTTTATCCTCAAAATTCAAGGGCTCGATGATAACATCGAAGGGCGCTATCGACCTGGGCCAGATAATGCCTTTGTCGTCATTGAATTTCTCTACCGCCGCCTGGGCCGTACGGGTAATGCCGACGCCGTATGAGCCCATGATAATTGTCTTTTCCTGGCCGTTTTCATCCAGGTATCCGGCATTCATCGAACCTGAATACTTGGTGCCCAGATTGAAGGTATTTCCGACTTCGATTCCGCGCCGCGAATACAGACGGCCTTTATTGCAGGCGGGACAAGTCTCGCCTTCCGCGGCATTTCTGATATCAACTACAGCATCAACATGGAAATCTCGGTGCACATTAGCATTTACGATATGTTTGTCCCTCTGGTTTGCACCAACCACGAAATTCTTCATCTTCATAACTTCGGTATCTGCCACAACTTTCACACCCGAAAGACCGACAGGCCCGGCGAATCCGACCGGGGCATTGGTCAGCTGGGCCACAGTAACTCCGTCGCATATATCCAGCGTAATAGCGTGCAGGTAATTCTTCAGCTTGGTCTCATTCAACTCGCGGTCGCCCCTGATGAGCGCGGCGATATAATCGTTGTCTGCTTTATAGAGCAGGGTTTTAACAAGATGCGTCGGCTTCACTCCCAAATATGCGGTTACCTCCTCTACCGTTCCGGCATTGGGGGTATCCACTACCTCCATCGGCTTCTCATGAGAATCCTGGGGAATTTCCTCAGCGATCGAGGTGGCCATCTCCAGATTCGTGGCATAGTCGCACTTATCACATAAGAGCAATACGTCTTCACCACCGTCGGTATCGACTATTACCATAAACTCATGTGCCATGCGTCCGCCCATTGCGCCGGTATCGGATTCGACTTTAATTGAATCCAGTCCGCAGCGCTTGAATATCTGGTAATACGCATCGACCATCTTCTGGTAGCTGATCTTATGTCCCGCTTCATCGCGGTCAAATGAATAGGCATCCTTCATGATGAATTCGCGCCCTCGCATGAGTCCGAAACGGGGACGGATTTCGTCCCTGAATTTATTCTGGATCTGGTACAAAATCAAGGGCAGCTGCCGGTATGATTTCACAGTTTTGCGTACGATGTCCGTTACCACTTCCTCGTGCGTTCCGCCCAGTATCAAATCGTGCTCATGGCGGTCCTTCATTTTCATCAGCTCTTTGCCGAATGATTGCCATCTGCCCGATTCCTGCCAGAGTTCGGCCGGAACCAGCACCGGCATAAGCATCTCGATGGCGCCCTGGCGATTCATCTCCTCACGTACAATCTGGGAGATTTTATTCAAAACCATCAGCATCAAGGGCAGGTAATTATAAACTCCGGCCGCAACCTTGCGTATATATCCGGCCCGCATCAAGAGCTTATGAGAAACCAGTTCCGCCTCGGCGGGATCCTCTCTCAGAGTGGGTATAAACAGTTGTGTCCATCTCATATTTGGTTCTATCCTGATTTAATTTTAATTCTGCCTGAATTAAACAACAGATATTAACTATATTCCCCTCAAAGTCAAGTTTAAACTGTTACATCTTAAATGGTTAAAAAGTATCTGCTGAAACTCGATCGAGGCAATCAATGTTAAACATATCTGTATCTTATTTGCTCCAATTTTTTTCAAAATAATGGCGTAATATTATTTCAGGCGCACAGCGCCTTTAATAACCATATAGACGGCATAAGATTATGACAACCGCCTCCAAAAATAAGTTGACAAGCAGAAAATCGCCGATATATTAAACAGGCAAGATTTATTCGGGCGGGAATAGCTCAGTTGGTAGAGCCTCACGTTGCCAACGTGATTGTCGCCGGTTCGAGTCCGGTTTCCCGCTCCATTTTTTGGGCGGCTTAGCCAAGTGGTAAGGCGGAGGTCTGCAAAACCTCTATTCTCCGGTTCGAATCCGGAAGCCGCCTTTTTTATGTCAGGGAATTATTGGTAACCTGAACAGTAAAATCGCCATTCCGAGTGAAGCGAAGAATCTTATTGATTTCCATGAGATTCTTCAGTCGTCTTCGACCAAAGTCTCGACTCATTCAGAATGACATTTTCGTGCTGTTCCTTCTTGGATAAAAACTGTAATTTCTCTTTAGATAAAGGAATCTGACAATGACCGATGACGGCAACGAGCTGGTCTGCCTGCGCACCTTCAACGAGCGCACCCAGGCCGAATTGACGAAAGCATATCTGGAAGCCCATGGAATCGAGGTTATAGTCAGGGCTGATGATGCCGGAGGCATGATTCCATCTATCACCATGAGTGCCAGCCGACCCTGCATCCTGGTGCGGGTCAAGGATGCCGCCGAGGCCCAGCGCCTTCTCAAGGACGCCGAGGATAAACTGAAAGAGCAGGAATAGCCGATTTTTATCGATTGTTGACATTCCTGTCTTATATGGCAATCCCCTCGCAGCTTTTTCCAAAAATAGAATATTTTTATTTCCCTTTTTTAAGCCATAATGTAATTTTCCATAAAGCCGATCTTTCAAATGCCGGGCTTGCTGCAGTCAGGCCGGAGGCCGCCTCTGCAGAGAACAGGAAGCCCTGCCCCGAGTCGGCAGGTTAAGATATTTCATCTGTAAAAGGAGAAGCCGCTCATAGATAGATTTTCATGTTTTATGTGATTGACTGACATTAGTAACATTAAACCTCATATTCAAGAAGGTTGCTATGAGTAACAAAACCAAGAAGCTGGTAGTAATAAGAGAGTTTGATGACCGCACGGAAGCTGAGATGGCCAGGGAGTATCTGGTTTCATGCGATATTCACGCGGAGCTGTGGGACTCCGAAACAGATGACGGCGAATCTTCCGAATGGATCGAATTGAGAGTCCATCCCGATGACTCACGCGAGGCTGTTAAGCTTTTGGATGAAGCCGATGACGAAAATTTTGAGGATGAGGACGACGATTTTGAGGACGATGGTGATTATGATGATGACTATGATTACGAGGAGGAAGACGAAGAAGAGTACGATGAAAGATATTAGCTCTTAGCACTGCAAATGCAAGCGGCAGGTCTCTATCGGCCTGCCGTTTTTTTCCACTGGATCAATCTTTTGCCCCGGATCTGGCTGCTTCCCGCTTTTCCACAATTCCGGCCAAACGTTTGATGCCCTCCCTGATCTGTTCATGTGACGGATAGGAATAATTCAGACGCATCGTATTTTTCCCGCTGCCGTCAGTGTAGAATGCCGAGCCGATAACATAAGCGACTTTAGCCTCAACCGCATCCGGTATCATCTCCAGCGTATCCATATATTCCGGCAGCCGGACCCACAGAAACATCCCGCCCTCTGGTTTCGACCATGACAGGCCCTCGAGTTCGGGCATATATTTTTCCAGAGCATCAAGCATAGTGCGGCATTTCTTGACATAGACCTCTTTGCTGATTTCAATCTGCTTCTCGATATGGCCGTCCTTCAGAAGATAGCCGCTTATCATCGAAACAAAAGCCGAGGTACAGAGATCGGTACTCTGCTTGGACATCACCAGCTTATCCAGGACTTCAGGCGGCGCGGAAAGCCATCCAATGCGAAAACCGGGGACGAATATCTTGGAGAAGGTCTTCATCTGGATAACCCGGCCTTCCTTATCGAGTGATCTTACTGATGGAAGGAGTTCCCCTTCAAAACGAAGCTCTCTGTAGGGGCTGTCCTCGACAATCAGAATATTGTGCCTGGAGGCAATTTCAATGACTTGCTTGCGTCTTTCAATAGAAAGATTTATACCCGAGGGATTCTGGAAATCGGGAATGAGATAGATAAACCGGGCTTTCTTATCGGCCTTTCTTAGTTCCAGGATTTTTTCCTCCAGTGCGGATGGGATTATCCCCTCAGAATCTATGTCCACGCCATGGAATTCCGCACCGAATGCACGGAACGACTGCAGGGCGCCCACATAGCTGGGACGTTCAATTATGACAGCATCGCCGGGATCGATAAATACCTTTGATAACAGGTCTAGCGCCTGCTGGGAGGAGGACACTACTATTATTTCTTCGGCGGATATTTCATCCCCCAGGCGGGTCATGAAAGCGGCCGCCTCTTCTTTCATGAACGGCTCTCCCTCGGTGGGACTATACTGCAATGCCAGGTTGCCCTGCTCCCGAATCGCTCTTACGGCTGCTTCCTCAACCGCCTTGCGTGGGAATATATTGGGATCGGGAAGCCCGCCGCCGAAGGATATGGTGCCGGGTTGTCGCGTCAGCTTCAGGAGTTCACGGATTTCCGATCTGCGCATGCGCGAGGCCATCGTCGAAAAATAGTATTTATCCATAGTCATTCTCCTTCAGGTGGAAACCCGGGCAAAAATTTACTCACAATTTACAAAAATATGTGAACAAAAAACAACTAAAACTGAGAGGAAAGATCGAGGATATTAGAGAACCTTTGAAGATCAGATTTCTCAAATCGTAACTTTTTCCTTCTCCAGAGCCTTTTCGTAAATCCTGACATATTTCTTTGCAGAGGAATCCCAGGAGAAATCGGCCTGCATGCCGCGTTTCATGATTTTTTTCCAGGTGGCCTGATCCTTGTAAGTCAGGATCGCACGCTGGATAGCATCAAGCAGTCTGTCGGCCTCATATTCCTCGAAGACGAAGCCATTTCCCTCCAGCGGATACATATTGAAGTCCTTAATCGTATCCGCCAGACCGCCGGTCTTCCTGACGACAGGCACAGTACCGTATTTCAGGCTGTACATCTGGTTCAGGCCGCAGGGTTCATAACGAGACGGCATCAGGAACATATCGGCGCCCGCCTCTATCAGATGCGCCAGGCGATTATCGAATTTCAAAAACGCCCGCACACGTTCCGGGAATATCTTCTCCATCTCTCTGAAGAGAATATGATAATTCTCATTGCCGGTACCAAGAAGAACGAAAGCAATATCCAACGAGAACAGGCGGTTGGCGATTTTTTCTATCAGGTCAAAACCCTTTTGATCCGCCAGGCGGGAGATTGTGCCGATCAACGGGACGCGGTGGCCATTAATGCGCAGCCCGGCCTCATCCAGCAAGGCTTTCTTGTTGAGCTCTTTGCCGGAGATATCATTGGCGGAATATTTATGCGGAATCAGATTATCATTTTCCGGTGACCAGAGATCATAATCAACACCATTTAAAACACCAAAAAGATCCTCGCGGCGATAGAAAAGGATTCCCTCCATGCCGAAACCCATCTCATTGCCGGACTGTATTTCACTCGCATAAGTCTCCGAGACTGTTGTTATCAGGTCGCTTGTGGTAATGCCAACCTTCAGGAAGTTGACATGATCCCAGTATTCGAATGGCGATCCCGGTGAGTAATAGCTGTCTGGTAGTCCGAGCTTGCCGAATGTCTCTTTATCGAAATGCCCCTGGTAGCCGATGTTGTGAACTGTGAAAATTGTGCGGCTGTGCTTGAAAAAAGGATCATTGCTGTAAGTCGTAGCGATATATCCCGGAATCATTCCGGACTGCCAGTCGTTGGCATGAATAATATCCGGCCGGAAGTCAATTCCGCGGGCGGCCTCAAGAACCGCTTTGGCAAAAAAAATGAAGCGCTCATCATTATCTCCATAATCTGTGCCGCTTTCAGGATCGAGATAGACCCCCTCACGGCCAAACAGCTTATCATTGGCAACTAACACAAATTCGACCCCGCTGGCCTTGTCCGAGGCGGTAAAGACATCGAGATCGTAATTTTTACTGCCTGTTTGAACCGACTGGTTCCCCGCAAATACGGAGAGCCGCCTGATATTAAATTTCTCTTTATCAATCGATTTATAAAGTGGTAAAACGACTTTGACCTTATGACCCAGGGCGGAGAGAGCCTGCGGCAGCGCCCCGGCGACATCAGCCAGGCCCCCGGTTTTCACAAATGGTACAACTTCAGGAGATGCAAAAAGTATGTTCATTTTATGATATCCCGCCCCCCCCTCAAATATTGATCTCGTTGAGGTATCTGGCAGCCTCCTCCGGCGGAGTTGGATTGATATAGAAACCGGTACCCCATTCAAAACCGGCCACACGGGTAAGTTTTGGAAAGATTTCCATATGCCAGTGATAATGGCTCTTGCGTCCGTCGATCCAGGGCCCAGTATGAATGATGAAATTGAAGGGCGGATCATTGAGCGCCGCTCTCAGACGTCCCAGGCTGCTTTTCAGCATGGCCGCAAATGATATCAGGGTATCGTCGTCGGTATCCTCAAAGCGATGGATGTGATCGCGGGGGAGAACCCATGTCTCGAATGGAAACCTGGGAGCAAAGGGCTCAATTGCCACCACATGTTCATTCTGACCTATCAGCCTTATATTTTGGGAAATCTCCTGCTTGATTATATCGCAGAAAATGCATCGTTCTTTAAACTCAAAATACGCGCTCGCCCCATCCATCTCTTCCATAACCGACTTGGGGACGATCGGGGTGGCGATCAACTGACTGTGTGTATGTTCCAGTGATGCTCCGGCTTCCTTGCCGTGATTCTTGAATACCAGGCAATACCGGAAGCGCACATCCTTGCGCAGATCCTTCATCCTTATAATAAAGGCCTTAAGTACCCCCTCTATATCTTTAGCTTCCAGATCGGCCAGGTCTTTGAGATGATCCGGCGATTCGATGATTACCTCATGCGCCCCCACGCCATTCATGCGGTCGAATATACCTTCACCCTCGCGGTTCAAATCACCCTCGATCTTAAGAGCCGGATACTTGTTGGGAATAACCCGCAATTTCCAGCCCGGCGTATTAGGTCGAGATCCATCCGGACGAACCGCATACACTTCGGGCGGTGTGAGATGCTCGTTCCCATAACAAAAAGGACACAATTTATTATCTCTGCTTTTTGGTTCCGAGGTGAAATCAGAAGGACGCTTGCCGCGTTCGGTAGAAATAATAACCCATCTTCCAATAATCGGGTCTTTACGTAATTCAGGCATCCATGTCTCCTGTTATTTTAATAGAAAAACTCCCTGATCAAAGCTGCTGTTTATCTTAGATATCGTCAGATTGACAGTTTTCATTATTCATCCCAATTGCTGCTGTTCAAATTTATCCTTTAATAAACCTGTTCCGCTTCTCGCATGTGAAATCAAATATGGATTTGAACACCGCGGCACCTGCTGTCGTTAACTCCTCTCCCCTCCTGGACATGGCGATCGCGGCTGTCTCAAGGGCTTTGTCGAGCCGGTACTCGGAGTAGCCGTCATTTCCGCCCCAGATAAATGGAGGAATATATTTTTCAGATATCAGCCCTCCACCAAAGATATTGGAGCCAAATCCTATTGAAATGCCGGTATTCAGGAGCATGCCGATACCCGTTTTAACATGATCCCCAATAAATGAGCCGATTTTCATCTGTCCTGTATCCACGAGACCGATCCCGATATCGACCTTGATACTGCCGTAATTGTTCTTCAAGTCCGAATTTGTTGTCAAAGCGCCCAAGTTCACCCATTCACCCAGGAATGCGTGTCCCATAAAGCCTTCATGATATTTATTTGAATAACCCTGGAAGATCGATTCCTCTACCTCTCCCCCGATCCTGCAACCGGGGCCGAGGGAACATCCTCCGCGCACTTTCGCTCCCACGATGTGCGTATCCGGCCCAATGTAGCAGGGGCCCTCGATCCGGCTGTGGGAATATATCTTGACATTATCGGAAATTATGATCGGACCGCTGCGCGCATCAAGAACAGTTTGACCGTCAACCTGCGCATCGGGAGCTACCCTGACATGGCCGGGAGAATAAATTAGACAGCCAACATTGGTCAGGTCTTCGATGGCCTTGTCATAGCGCTCAAAGTCGGAACTGAAATACAAGAAATCCGTTTCTATCTGCCTGCCGTTCAGTCTTACAAAATCCCAGATATAGTTCATCCATTCGCACTCCAGCTCAGACTTCGGGAGAGTATTTATAATCGATTTGAAATGGCCATAGCCCCAGAAGTTCATCTGCCTGAGCTTATCTGCCGCGGGTGACTTCGGGTCGAGAACAAGAGCGGAGAGATTCCCTCCTGTGAGGTACATAGAATCGGCGCTGGAGGTGAGCAGTGTATCTGCTGTCTTCTTATCGGGTATGACCCGGCCGTTTATGAAAATGACCTTATCACAACCCTCAAACTCGAAGCGATTGCATTTGATTTTACTCTGCTCGTGTACATAATTGGAAATCTCGCCCCGGCACAAGAAACCGACTTCGGGTCGATTAAATAATCTCTGCCATTTTTCATAGAGCCGGAATGTTCCGGTGAGAAGCGTGTAGACGGGACGATTGTATGTGAGAGGATAGAAGTGTTCGAAATCATCGTCCTCGAAAATGTAAATCTTCACATCCATATATCGGTCTTATCCTCAAATTGAATATGATTATATAAGCGGGCAGAGAATAAGGCAAGTTTAAAAATATTAATAAATAGCCCCAGATTAGGAGATATGCGCAAAATAAAGGGCGCCGGGATTATTCATCGTCAAAAAGTGAATCCCAAGCATTTTTGCGGGCCTCGGGGGTATCGAGGGGCATTTCTTCCTGCTTTTCCATGTAGGCAAACCGGTACTTGAAATACTCGCAGAAATTGGCCTTTTCCTTGTACCGCACCCATTCAGCCTGCGGCTCCAGACATTGATGGTACGCCTCTTTGTCATAGAAGCGGCAGTGAAAACAGCATTTGAGGGGAGTACTGCAGTTGGGGCACTCATCCTGACGGGTAACCTTTTCCGGTACCTCTATCTCTTCTTTGCAGCTCCAACAATTGATAGTATTTAACATGGGTAATCAAACCTGAAAAAATTGAAAGTTACGCAGCCAGATAAAGCCAGCAACCGTATTGTAATCAAAAAGACGGAAATGTCAAACCAATTTTTATGCGCTCAGGCCGATTTAAGTTTCCTGGCGAGATAGATGAAGGGGGTGTCCAGAGCGGCCACTATTATCTTGAACAGGTAAGTGGTTACAATTATCTGAATCAGCACCTCATATCCGTACACGCCCCAGAATGCCCCCAGCGTAAACACAAGAGAGTCAATAAGCTGGCTGACGGCGGTGGATAAGTTGTTGCGGAGCCACAGGTATCTCCCCTCGGTCTTCTTCTTCAGCAAATGAAAGGCCCATATATCATGATGCTGCGAGATCAGGTAGGCCGCCAGGGAGGCCGCTGATACACGGGGCAGCAAAGAGAAGACCTGCTTCAAATGCGGCATGATAAAATCCGATGCGTCAGGCACAAACCTGATAGCGAACTGCATTGCGATCATTGCCCAGAACAGGCAGAAAAAGCCTATCCACACACCTCTGCGGGCCTCCTTTTTGCCGTAGCATTCGCTCAATATATCGGTGGAAAGAAAGATCGAGGCATAAACGATGTTGCCCAGCGTAGCCACCAGGCCGAACATTTTTACTATGGCAATGACCTGGATATTGCAGATTATGACCGAGGAGGCGATCATGGCGTAGAGACCATGTTTGCCCCAGAGTTTGAACATCAATATCACCGCGGAAAGATCGAAGATCAAAAAGATGAACCAGAGGATTTCGTTGGGCATAGTCCAAACATTCCTTCGGGAATATAAAAAAAGCTTTTTTGTATAGTTTATGAATGTTATAATAATGTTTTAATAAATTATTGCAAAATAATGCTCAATTTTTATATTTCAGCCTAATTTTTTGAGGTGATTATGAGGATTTTGGTAATTGGTTCAGGAGCACGGGAACATGTGCTCACATGGAAGCTGGCTCAATCCGAGCAGGTGGAGAAAATATATGCCGCTCCCGGTAACGGCGGTATTTCTAATAAGGCGGAACGGATTCCGATTAAAGCGGGCGATATGGAGGAGCTGGCCCGATTCGCCGAGGAAAAATCGATCGACCTGACCGTTGTAGGTCCCGAACAGCCCCTGTCGAAAGGGATTGTCGATCTGTTTCAATCGAAAGGCTTGAAAATCTTCGGGCCGACAAAAAAAGCGGCAATCATTGAGAGCAGCAAGGCCTGGGCCAAGGAGTTTATGTCAAAATATCATATTCCCACCGCGCCATACAGAATTTTTGATAATAAAGATGATGCCTCGGATTTTATGGCGGAGCTTCAGCTCCCATTTGTGATAAAGGCTGATGGCCTGGCGGCTGGCAAGGGCGCCATAATCGTGCACACCCGGGAAGAAGCCGAGGAGACCCTCAAGGATATTATGGTGGAGAGAAAATTCGGGGAAGCCGGCAATCGAGTTATTATAGAGGAGAAGCTGGAGGGCGAGGAATTGTCGCTATTGGCGCTCACTGATGGAAAATCGGTGCTGCCGTTGATTCCCTCCCAGGATCATAAGGCCATATATGATGACGATGAGGGGCCCAATACCGGTGGAATGGGCGCTTACGCCCCGGTCCCGTTTGTAAGCGGCCGACTTCAGGAATCGATTCTCGATTTGGTCTTCGAGCCGGCCATACGGGGTCTGGCCCAGGAGGGGCGACCATTCAAAGGAGTCCTGTATGCGGGCCTGATGATCACCGATTTCGGGCCCAAAGTTATCGAGTTCAACTGCCGTTTCGGCGATCCGGAAACACAGGTAATACTCCCCCTCCTGGAAAATGACCTGGCCGAACTTTGCCTGGCGGTTGCCAATCAGGATCTGCAAACCGATGAATTGAAGTTTAAGGATAATTATTGCGTGGGCGTTGTCATGGCTGCCGGAGGTTATCCGGGCAATTATGAAAAGGGCCTGCCGATTCAAGGGCTCCTGAAGGCTCAGACTGAAGGGCGCCTGGTTTTTCATGCAGGCACGGAGATGAAAGACGGCCAGGTGGTCACCTCGGGCGGACGGGTTCTCACCGTATGCGCGATGGCCGATAATCTTCAGGATGCAATCGCGAGCGCCTACGAGGGAGTTGAGAAAATAAGCTTTGATAATGCACATTTCAGAAAAGATATCGCCGCCAGAGCTTCAAGAAGGAAATTTAAACTGTCAAGGCAGGTGTAAATGGCTGACGTATTAATAATTCTCGGATCGAAATCGGACATGAAATATGGCGAAAAGTGCCAGGAGACCCTGGACAAGCTGGATATTTCCAATGAGCTGGTAATTTCCTCCGCTCACCGTGAACCGGAAAAAACCGCGCAGCTGGCCTCCGGGGCAAAAGCCAATGGAACCAAAGTGATAATCTGCATGGCCGGCATGTCGGCCGCCCTGCCGGGCGTTACAGCGGCCAAAACGGATCTGCCGGTAATCGGGGTGCCGCTTTCGGGTTCCGCCTTAATGGGTATGGATTCTCTATTTTCTGTGGTGCAGATGCCCAAGGGCGTACCTGTTGGCGCAGTTGGACTTGACAAGGCTGGAGCGGAAAATTCTGCCCTTCTGGCAGCAAGAATTATCGCCCTCAGCGATTCTAATGTGTATAACAAATTAAATGAATATCGAGATGAAATGTTGAAAAAATAGATCATCAGGAAAGGAGACTATTCAAGTGATTACTAAGACGGTAGTGATGAAAATATTCCTGGCTGCAGTTCTGGGATTATTAATCGCTGGAACCTCCCCGCTTGCGGCGCAGGACAACACGGCCGCCGAGCACTTTAATAATGGGGTGGATGCGGAAGCCGCGGGAAATACGGCGAAGGCGATCGAGGAATATAGGGCGGCTATTGCGGCCGACTCCAGTTTCGCCAGCCCTTATTATAATCTCGGCGTCATTTATTATTCGCAGAAGAAATTCACGGATGCATTGAAGATGTTTGAAAGGGTGACCCAGCTTGAACCGGATAATCTTGATGCCTGGAAAAATATGGGACTCTCTGCAACCGAAACCGGCGACCTCTCAAAAGGCGAGAAAGCGTTTACGGAGGCACTGAAAATAAAGTCCAATGATCCCGAGCTGACCGAGCTTTTTGCCATGCTGTTTTACAAGAATGAAGCTTATAAGAGAGCCATTGCAAAGCTCGAAGATCTGGTCAAGTTGAAAAACCAGGACAAAAAGACTTTCTACGCCCTGGGTAAATCTTACAAAGAGGCCGGCAATAATGAGCAGGCTATTGTGAATCTCCAGAGCGCAACCAAGATTGATCCTGAGTACCAGATGGCTTATTTTGAACTGGGTAACATATACCTTGAGGATGAAAATTGGAGCAAGGCCATGCAGAATTACGAGAAGTCTGTGCAATATGATCCCGACCATTATCAGTCGTGGTTCAATCTGGGATCGGCCTGCGTGGGCGAATCTACCGAGAGCTCTATCGTCAGGGCATACGAAGCATATCAGAAATTCCTCAGTCTTACAAATGGCAGGGGCGGTTCGCAGATCAAATCGATGAGAAACACCGCAAGTAATATCTCGGCCCAGCTGAGGGACTATTTTGATCAGGCAGGAATTATTTACGACGAATAGAATGTAAGATATTAATTCATACGGGCCTTCCCCCAGCGGGAGGCCTTTTTTGTTAGTATTTTTGCCAATAAAATATTGCATTTGGTCAAAAAAGTCTTTTATAATACCTCCCTGTCTGTAAATAGAGTCAGCTCTGCTTAATAAAATGAGGATAGGAAACCAAGGTTACATTATCAGGTATAAGGTATTAAGAGCGAAAGGAATCTGGAGTTAAGCGCATGAAATATGTCAATAAAATTACCGATGTAATCGGTAATACGCCTCTTTTAAAACTGGGGAAAACAGTAGCCCATTTAAAACCAACGATCTTCATGAAGCTTGAATATTTAAATCCCGCCGGTGCGGTCAAGGATCGCATGGCTTATTATATCGTCAAGGAAGGCGAGAAATCCGGCAAGCTAAAAAAGGGGGATACGCTGGTTGATAATTCCTCGGGCAACGCCGCGATTGCAACCAGTATGGTAGCCGCCGCACTGGGATACAAAGCAGTCTTTGCTGTGGCGGATAAGACCAGCCGTGAGAAAATAGATCTGATTAAGGCTTATGGGGCTGATGTTATCATTACCCCCACCCACGTTCCCTGGGATGATCCCAGAAGCAGCTACATGCGAGCCTATGAGCTGGGCCAGAAGCCGGGATATTTCTATATTTCGCAGTATCATAACCAGCTCAATGTGGAGGCCCACTATAAACACACCGGGCCGGAAATCTGGGAAGATACCAATGGAAAAATTACGCATTTTGTGGCAGGGATCGGAACCGGCGGGACAATTTCCGGCGCGGGCAAATTCCTGAAGGAAAAAAATCCTGATATCAAGGTCATCGGCGTCGATCCGGAGGGCTCCATGTTTTATGACTGGGTCAATAACGGCACCACAGAAGGTCTTGAGCTCTACCCTTGCAAGGTCGAGGGAATCGGCACCGATATGATTGTGAAGGCCTTCCATCCCGAGTATGTTGACTACGTTATAAGGGCCTGGGATAAGGATTCATTCAGGGTCGCCCGGCAGCTTGCGCGCGAGGAGGGAATTCTGGGAGGCGGCACTACCGGCGCACATCTCTGGGCAGCCATGGAAATAGCTAAAGAGCTGGATGAAAGCGCGATAATCGTGACACTCGCTTGTGACTCGGGACAGAGATATTTGAGTAAAATGTTTTCGGATGAATGGATGCGGGAACAGGGTTTTGATATAGAGGAAAAAGGCCACGCGACTGTTTCTTTGGAACAAGGGAGACAGATATGAACAACATCAAAACTGTAATCATCACAACTCTGGCAATACCTTTTCTGGCCGGATCAGGGCTGTTCGCTCAGGGGTACGCATCCGATATATTCCTGCCGGACTCGATCTTCGACTTCGGCTTTTTTGCAACTGATGCACGGGTTGTGCATACATATCCGATAGTGAATCGAGGCAACGATACCTTGAGGATTACAAAGGTCAGGCCCGGATGCGGATGTACCGTTGCCCCTCTGGACAAATCCAATATAGCTCCCGGAGACACGGCCTACCTGGATATGTACTTTGATTCAAAGAGGCTGACAGGACTCGTGAAAAAGGGAATTACAATCTTATCGAATGATCCCGATGAACCGCTGCGTGAAGTCTCATTTATCTCGATCACAGGCAAGGAACATCCTTACGTGAAACCCAAACCGGCCGTAATTAACTTCGGACGCATGTCCATGGATAAACTGGATCGTCAATTTACGGTCTCTTTGACGAATGTAACCGATGCTCCGGTGGCCCTGGAGATTGTCGATTACTCCCGGGATTACCTTGAAGTAGAACTTGAAAAGGACAGCTTAAGTATCGGGGAATCAGGCAATTGCATTGTGACATTAAAGCGGATTCCGAACGACCCGCAGTTATATAATTTTTCTGCAACTTTATCGGTCAATATCGAGGATGTGCGGATACATCTAACGATCCCTGCGGTCGGCCGGATAAATCGCGTCGATTAAGAAACTAATGGCATCAATCGAAAATAATGAGAAGCGGAAGTGAACTTTGGAAGCGTAGTTAAGTATAATTAAAAGATGTTAAGAGAAATTAAATTTTGCTTGTCAAACAAAAAACAATTCGTAAAATTAAGGGGCAATTCAAGGAAATGTCAGGTTTCAATTTTTTGAACTCAAGTCTGGATTAGGCAAACGCATGAAAAAGTATAAAATAATACTGGCGGACGACCATCAGATGTTTCGGAACGGCATCATCAATCTGCTGGGAGAACATGATGATTTTGAGGTTGTTGGCGAAGCCTCTAACGGAAGGGAGGCGCTGGGAATGGTCGATGAACTGAATCCCGACGTAATTATAGTGGATATCGGCATGCCTATTCTCAACGGCCTTGAAGCAGTTCGCCAGATTTCAGCTCATCATGAGAATGTCAGAGCGATAATGCTGAGCATGTACATAAATGATGAGTATGTAAAGCAGGCGCTGCTGGCTGGTGTTTACGGCTACATTTTGAAAGAATCCGCATTCGAGGAATTGGTTTGGGCGCTCAAGGCGGTCGTAAAAGGCCAACATTTTCTCTCTCCCGCGGTATGCTCTATAGTGGTCAGGGAATATCTAAAGAAGTATCCCGGAAAGGCCCAGAAGATAGCCCTCGACAATCTCACTGCCCGCGAGCGCGAGGTGATACAGCTGGTGGCCGAGGGCAAATCCACCCGGGAGATTTCCAAGATACTGTATATTTCACCCAAGACGGTTGAAGCGCACAGGTCGAATATCTCGAATAAGCTGAAACTCAAGAGCTTTGAGGAAATCAAGGAATACGCCCTCAAGAAGGGCTACATAGTAAGCGCCAAATAGCCAAAATTTTTATAGGGGATTTTCAGCTCTAATTTAAGGCTCTAATTGTCTTGACAATTTTCAACAACTATTTACAATGGGATTGCGTATAAACTTGCGAGGGTGTTCCTCTGCTGTCCCTGGGTAGTTTCCTAGCCCCCTCTACCCAACCAGAGTTACACCCTCTATTTTTTTATTCGCGATATACTGCGTTGCCAGGCAGAACGATCATCCTTTAATATTGCCGATCGGTATCAGCTTGGCCACTTTCTTTGAGATACCCAGATCATGCACAGCCTGAATAACGTCATCGATATTCTTGTAGGCGATGCCGGCCTCCTCCGCCAGGCCGGGCATAGATGCCGCCTGCACGTAAATGCCCGCCTCCATCATCTGTTTCTGGAGCTCATCTCCCCTGACAGACTTTTTGGCCTGCCTGCGCGACATCGTGCGCCCCGAGCCATGCAGGGTGGAGCCGAATGTCTCCTCATCGGCATACTTCGATCCCACCAGAAGATATGAACCGGTCTGCATTGACCCGCCCACGATCACCGGCTGACCGATTCCTCTATATCTTGAAGGAAGGTCTTCCCTTTCCGGCCCGAATGAACGAGTGGCGCCTTTCCTGTGCACCAGTACCTCAAGCTCTTTTCCGTCGACTATATACTTCTCGCGTTTGGCTATATTATGGGCCACATCATAAACGGTGGAAATGCCCAGCTCCTGCTCTGACTTGCCGAATACGTGTTCGAATGCCTGTCTCACCCTGTGTGCGATGACCTGACGGTTAGCGAAAGCGTTATTGGCGGCGCAGGCCATAGCCTTAAAGTAGTCCTGCCCCTCGGGCGAATCGAACGGCGCGCAGGCCAGCTCCTTATCGCGAACGGTCAGGCCATATTTCTGCATGGCCCTGGAGAATACCTTCAGAAAATCTGTGGCTACCTGGTGCCCGAAGCCCCGCGATCCGCAATGGATGGTCAGCACGATCTGGTCGGGGCGGTCGATACCGAATTTGGGAGCCAGCTCCTTGTCGTAGACCAAATCTTCAGGGACCACCTCTATTTCCAGAAAATGGTTGCCGGAACCAAGCGTGCCGAGCTGATTAATTCCTCTCTGAACGGCGCGATCCGATACCGTGGATGGATCGGCCCACTTCAGGTGACCGTTCTCCTCAATGGAATCGTAATCAGCCTCGGTGGCATAGCCGTTCTCCAGGCACCACTTAACGCCCTTGCGCATGACATCCTCAAATTTCTTGCGGTCAAGCCTGACCAGTCCTTTGCCTCCGACTCCAGTGGGAATGACCTTGAAGAGCATATTGACCAGCTCTTTCATCTTCGGCTTTACCTCTTCCAGGGTCAGGTTCGTGCGCAGCATTCGTATGCCGCAATTGATATCGAAGCCGATTCCGCCGGGAGAGATAACTCCATCGGAAGTGGAGAAGGCGGCCACGCCTCCGATTGGGAAGCCGTAGCCCCAGTGACCATCGGGCATGACCATGGCGCGGCTGACTATTCCGGGCAGGCAGGCAACGTTGGTTATCTGCTCATATACTCCCTCGTCCATGGAGCCGATCAATTTCTCGGATGCGTAAATCCTGGCGGGGACACGCATGCCCTGTTTTTGATCGGGGTCTATCTGCCAGATGCCGTTTGAGACTTTATGTGATTGCATTTTTATCGCCTCACAAATCGAGAACTATAAAGGCTTCCCAGCCTTCTTCTGTTTTTTTCAGATCGAATCTATACATTGTAACAGCTTTAACATCCGCTTTGATTCCGTGTTTTTGAGGATTAATCTTTTCTCCTCTCGCTTTTGCCCTTAATTTTTTATTGCCGTCCAGAAATTCAATCTGGAAATCCGTTAAGAATATGTCCTCCGCATCCTTCAGGTATACAATCTCCTCCAGCCATTCATAGAGCAGATTGGATTCAGAATCGGCAGATAGTTCAATCTCCTGCTCCTGATCGGCATCCACGGTATCAGGATCAACCATGCACTCTGTCGCCGCCAGCCCTGCGTTCACAAAAAGCTCCTCCAAAGTCTGTCCGAAAGCGTGATAGGCGCAGTCGCCTATGGCAACGCTATCGTCATACTCATATTTTTTCACTTTTCCCCTTTGCTTTGGATTTACTTTTCATCGCATACGGCAGAGCCACGCCAATCAAAAAGCCGATTATAGCAGATATAAAAATCAGGATGGCGGTTGATGTTCGTACCTGGAAAAAGATGAAATTGACTTCGGTGCGGGCGCCATTAAGTATCAGAAACAGCACCAGAATTATTGCCAGAATTATTACCAGGATCGTCTTTCCGTTCATAGATTCCTCCTTTTTTTATAAACATATAAGAGATTCCGCTTTGTCGCAATAAAAAAAACAGGCCTAGACGGCCTGCTCCTAAACTGAGAGTCAAATCTATCTATGCCTTTTCGATACAGTCAACCGGACAAACCAACACACACTGTGAGCCACCTTCAACATCCTCGCATTCATTGCAGAGATCCGGATCAATGATATAAATCGGATCGCCCTCTTCGATTGCTCCCTGGGGACATTCCGGCTCACATAGAGCGCAGGCGGTACATTCATCGGTAATTTTCATTGCCATTCTCGGGATCCTCCTGTTCAGGTATAAGGCAATATAGTATACTAATATTGTATTCTTTATTATACGGTTTGATTTTCCGTTTATTGGGAATTATCGGGATCCGCAGGCTGCTCAGTTTTTTTCGGTTTTTCTGCTTCCGGCTCGACTTTTTCGACCGCGACCAGTTCATATCGGAGGTTTTGCTTCGGCAGAACGACCAGAGCCACGTGATGATCCGGGGTGATGTAATAATATTCATCGGTCCTGAGACTGAAAAACACCCTGCATTCGGTCTCCTCGCCCATAACAACCTGCTTGGAATCCGGCTGGCGCACCATCTGCATCACAGAGCGTTTCTCAAGATAAGGAATCAGGACATAAAACATGATAGTATCCCGTTCCAGGTCAGCTTTGTTGAAGAACGCCAGATTCCACTGAGGGATTGACTGGCGGTCGCATAATACGGTGGACGGGGAGACATTGACGGTGAAACTTGTTTCGGTCGTGTCGACCATTTTCCTGAACTGAAAACCTTCGGGAGTAAGAAGACCCATCAGATTTATCGTATCTGTTTTTTCAATATACTCCGCCGTATAGAAAGCCGGGTATCCCTGGCCCTGGGTAAACATCTCCGAGCTTACCTTGCTGGAGATTTCACCGCTGAGCATTTTGACTACTGTTTCAGTTCGAAAAAGATACTTGTTTCCGACGGTATTATGTTTTGCCAGGCCTACAAATGTGCCGGTCGACTGGCCAACCTCCGTGTCAAGGACAGATATTTTATATATATATCTTGTGCCCATCTCCCAAAAGTAGACCAACTCCTCCGGCGGCTGCGCAAAGCCGTTCGAAACAAAGACAATTAAAAGTACCGGAATTAACAGAACAATAATTTTGCTGCAGGTGCTTTCCATAACTGGCCTTTCTTAAACTATTTCGTTATTTTAAATTGATACAATAATAAGTACTGATGGTTCGGCAGTCAAGATCGCTTAAAAAAGAAAATCCCGAATATTTTGGAATCCCCGGGATTTAAACTGATCAATAATTAAACAATTCTATCTACCACCACTCCCACTGCCAGAAGCAGACCATAGGTCAGGTGTATTTTAATCGTGGCGGCATTGGCCGGTATAAGCTCCTCGACCTTATCGTAATGCGCCAGGAGCGTCCGGGTGGCATTAATTGCCAGTGGCAGAGATAACAGCACCAGCAGGGTCAGCACCGGTATGTAACCGAGGATCACCGCAACAGCGGTGGCAATATAGCTGCCGTAGATCAGAAAAAGGTAGCCGCCGATAGCATTTTTTTTGCCCAGCCTGACCACCCAGTGCTTCTTATCCACTGCCTTGTCCGCCTCATAATCTGGATACTGGTTGATATAGACCACTGCGGCGATCAGAAATGCTATCGGAATTGAGGCAATGATAGGAGTCCATCCAAGTTGCCCGGTCTGAACATAATAGCTTCCCAGAACAGAAAGTGCGCCGAAATTAAGGCCTATAAAAAGTTCTCCCAGACCGCGGTAGCCAAGTTTAACGGGAGTGGCAGTATATAAAAAGCCGGAAAGAAACCCTATTATCGCCAAAAGGGGAATTGTATATGCATGTTCGTATCTGTTTCTTGTAGCGAGCCACAGATATAGGCCGCATAATGCCGCCAGGCCGAAGAAGAAGAGTGCTCCCCTGATGACAGTCCCCGGTGTCTGGATCTTCTCCTGGATCACACGCGATCCTCCTGAGAAAGGCGTCGGGTTCTCGTTTATGTCATCGTCGGTGGTCTTGTGATCGTAGTAATCGTTGGCCATATTGGTGCCGGCCTGTGCAAAGCAAACGCCCAGGAGGGTAATTAAACCCAGAAGGAAATCAAATCGCCCGGTCATCTGCCAGGCCAGGGCGATCCCGAATATTACCGGTACAGCCGCTGCCGTCAGAAAGGGCAGCCTGATTGTAATCATCCATTTTTTAAAGAAATTCATTAACCTCTCCCCTGGTTGATCTGGTTCATTTCACCTGAAAAAGATATGTGACAATATTTGTATTAAATCAAGCATTTTTTATCCTGCATACGGATCTTTGTCTCTTTCCGGTTTTTCAGAATCATCTTTATCGTAGCGGTGCTTTTCCCTTTTTCCGGTCAGATACACTATCAGGATCGAGAGTTCATAGAGCAAATAAAGGGGTACACCCAGGGCCATCTGCGAGAAAATATCCGGCGGAGTCAGGACCGCCGACAAGACAAGAATGATCACGACCGCATAACGCCTGCCCTTGCCGAGCATTCTCGAACTCAGGATACCGACTCGCCCCAGAAAGTATGAGACTACCGGCAGTTCGAAGACTATCGCAAATGCCAGCACCATGCGGGTAACAAATACAAAATATTCGGAGACGGATATAAGCGGTTCGAGGTTATCGCCGCCGAATTTCATCAGGAATTTAAGGGCAATGGGGATTACATAAAACAGGCAGAATGCTCCGCCGCCATAAAAGAATATTGTGGAGGCGATCACGATCGGAAAGACAATTTTGACTTCCTTCTCATAAAGACCGGGAAGTATGAACATCCAGAGCTGATATATAAGCACCGGAGCGGCAGCCAGTACTCCAACCAGCAGTGATATTTTAATCTGCACCATGAAGGCCTCGGTGGGAGCCATAAAATAGACCTTTTCCACCGGACCGGACATAAAGCCCATTATCTGCTCGGAGAATACAAATGCGGCGATCGCAAAAACCAGGACCGCAGAAATAGATTTGATCAGCCGGATTCGCAATTCCTCGAGATGATCAAGGAAGGGCATATCGCTCAATGTATCGAGGCTCACTTCTCGCGCTCGTCGATTAGGTTTTTCAGCTCTTTATAGAATTCTGATTTATCCTGAAATTTGCGGTATACGGAGGCGAACCTGACATAGGCGACCTCATCGATATCCTTCAGCTTTTTCATAACAAGCTCGCCGATTGTCTCTGATGACACTTCGTTTTTGCCGAGGTCCAGAATTTCGTTTTCTACCTCCGTTACAAGATCATCGATCTGCTTTATCGAAACGGGGCGTTTATTTGTGGCAAGTTCGATGCCTTTGCGGAGTTTGGTGCGGTCATACAGCTCGCGGGCCTGGTTGCGTTTAACCACCGAGAGCGAAAGGTTTTCGACATATTCATAGGTCGTGAACCTGCGTCCGCAGCCCAGACATTCACGGCGTCTCCTCACGGCGCGTCCATCCTGTGCAGTACGTGAGTCAACCACTTTGTCTTCCTGATGTCCGCAGAATGGGCATCTCATAGAAGTTCTTCCACCTCTTCTTTGTCTATTGAAATCAGCTCTGCACTGTCGAGATATTCGACCTTGATTCCGGCCTCATCCAGCATCTGCTGTGAAAGCTCGTCCGGGTAACCCTCCAGTACTTTGATGTTCCTGATACCCGCATTGATGATAATCTTGGAACATAGCACGCAGGGGAATGTGGTGCAGTAAATATCTGCACCCTCGATCGACACTCCCGAAACCGCCGACTGTATTACCGCATTCTGCTCGGCATGGATGGCGCGGCAGAGTTCGTGACGTTCACCGGATTTTATATTCAGCTTTTCCCGCAGGCATCCGATGTCGAGACAGTGCTGCATATGACGGGGGGCGCCGTTATAGCCGGTGGCGAGAATGCGTTTATTCTTCACTATTACTGCGCCCACCTTTCTGCGCAGGCAAGTGGAGCGTGTGGAGGCCAGCTTTGCGATCGACATGAAATACTGATCCCAGGTGGGACGGCCGTCACTACTTGGCATAATCAACCACCACCCTGTCCCCCGGCCGGGCCGAGTACTTGAGCCTGAAATTGCCGTTAAAGATGGCCATCTCCAGATAACCGGAACTGCCGAAATACGCCACCGCCGAGCCATTAGCAGCATCGGAAAAAGTCGATACAATGTGCCCGATCTCATCCGGGCCAAATATCACCAGCGGGAGGTTCCTCGGCTCGTTCTCCATAAGGTCGTCCATGGAGATATTTGTGATGGCGTTGCCGAACCTGTCGAAATATATGATTTCGCCAATCAGCAGATTCTTTTCAATCTGTGTTTTCGGTATTTCCAGTTTTTCTATTCCAGATTGAATCGGACCAAATTGTCCGGGCTCGATTCCAAGGGACAGATATGATCCCGCCGGAGCCATTTTGTCCCGACCCTCAAATGTCGAAGGTGTGGGATTCAGGAAATAATCGTAATTCTCCAGCGATATAATCTTGTTAACGCTCAACTCATTGGCGGTCAGCCACAGCAGACCGTTATCGGGAGCTACAAAACTATACTCCTCGGCTTCGATCAAGATTATTTTTCTGCCCGAGCCGACATCCGGGTCAACCACACAAATGAAGATCGTGCGGGAAGGGAAAAAGCCATAGGAACGTTTAAGCATCAGTGAAGCCTGCAGAATATTCTGGGGCTCGATATTATGGCTGATATCAATAATATTCACATTGGAATTTATGGAAAGAATCACACCTTTCATCTCGGCCACATAGCTGTCCTGGCTGCCGAAATCGGTTAGCAGCGCTATGGTCGACAATTTACCATTCATACTTTTACCTTGCCCAATTTCAGTAGATTTAAACCGGTTTCATCATCCTTTGCACGCCGGATCTTTATCCCGAAAGTCATAATCATAATTTCCATCGTCCCCGAAACAATACCGTGCCAGAGATGCCCGGCAATCGCTTTGAACTTATCATCGGAAAGGGTTATATGGGCATGTACGATCGGTTCCTTGTCAAGGTAAGCTATATTGCCGGTGAGGTTGGTGACTTCGAATTCGCCCGGAAATTCTTTATCCCTATACTCGCCCTTGACCGCATCAAAATAGCCCAGCTTCAAATCCTCGCAGGCCCCCAGCCCGACCATGAATCCGCCCCTGATTTTGAACTTCTTGATGAACTTTAAAAGCGATTCCATTACTTCTTCACCGCGCTCGAGCCTCAGAAGATAACCGCCAGCGACTTTTTTGTATAACATCAATCCTCCTTTTGGGAATCCATGCTAAGCCATAACCTCTTTTAACCAGCTCAAATAATCCTCGTTGCCGTCCACAACCGGCAGCATCAGAATTTCAGGAACCTCGAAACTGTGAAGCTCAATTATCTCCTTTTTCAATTCCTCGAACTTGTCCTTGACGGATTTGATAATAATTGACACTTCATATGAGGATTCCTTTTTCCCCTTCCAGCAATAATGGGATGTGACTCCCGGAAGTATCGACACACATGCCGCCAGCTTCTTATTGATAAGTGTCTCGGCGATATGATTGGCTTCAATTTGCGAACCGGCAGATGAAAAGACCATTACAAAATCAGAATTGTCCATTGCAAAACCTCGCCTGCTTTATTTCTTGATTTGCCGTCCTAATGCCTCTTCTAATTCCGCGATTTTACCGGTAATCCGGTCCTTATAACCTTCGCGGTCATCTATGTTTATGCGCGTGTAAACACGGCTGAAATCCTCGCGCAGTTTCATATGACATTTTTTGACCAGGGCCATCAGCTCATCCCATTCCCCTTCGACCAGCGTGCCGAGAGCGTGGGTCTGGTATGGCAGGCCCGATTTGTCTATTATATCTATGACCTTGGCTATTGCGCCAGCCAGACTTTCTTCGTCAGCCGGATAAGTTGAAAACTCCAATAACATACAAGTCCTCCTTTTTTTATTCCAATAAATTTCAATCCTCCAGAATTTCCTGGTACAGCGGAAATTCAGAACACAGTTTGGCAACCCCCTCTTTTACTTCTGCATAGACCTCTTTGTTTTTGCGGTTTTGAATTACCCTGTCGATCAGGTCTGCAATTCTGACCATCTCCGGTTCTTTCATACCCCGCGAGGTTACGGCCGGTGTGCCGATCCTTATCCCGGAAGTCACGAACGGTTTTTCGGGATCGAAGGGCACCGTGTTTTTATTTACTGTAATCGAACATTTATCGAGCGATTTTTCGACCTGTTTTCCGGTCATGTCCATCCCGATGAATGACATCAACATCAGATGATTATCTGTGCCGCCGGAAACCAGATTGTAGCCATGTTCCAGGAACCGGTCTGCCATAGCCTTGGCATTTTTTACTATCTGCGCCTGGTATTCTTTGAACTCCGGCCTGGCGGCTTCTTTCAGGGCCACAGCCTTGGCCGCAATTATGTGCATCAGGGGGCCGCCCTGGATCCCTGGCATTACCATTCGGTCCAGGTCGGCGGCATACTTTTCTTTGCAGAGGATCATTCCGCCCCGCGGGCCACGTAACGTCTTATGGGTGGTTGTGGTTACGAAATCTGCATGCGGTACCGGGGAGGGATGCAGTCCCGCCACAATCAGTCCGGCAATATGGGCCATGTCCACCATCAGCAGCGCTCCCACAGAATCCGATATTTTGCGGAATTTTTCAAAATCTATTATGCGGGGATAGGCGGAAGCTCCGGCGATTATCATCTTCGGTTTATGCTTTTCCGCAAGTTTCGCCAGTTCATCATAGTCGATCTGCTCGGTCTCCTTGTCCACAGTATATCCGATGACATTATAGAAAATTCCTGAGAAATTGATTGGATGGCCATGGGTCAGGTGTCCCCCGCAGGAGAGATCCATACCAAGAACAGTGTCTCCCGGCTTGAGGAATGCGAAATAAACCGCCATATTAGCCTGTGAACCTGAATGGGGCTGGACATTGGCATGTTCCGCTCCGAACAGCTCTTTGGCGCGTTCACGGGCCAGATCCTCGGCAATATCGACATATTCACAGCCGCCATAGTAGCGCTTGCCCGGATAGCCCTCGGCGTATTTGTTAGTCATTACGCCTCCCGCGGCTTCCAGTATCGCCCTGGAGACAAAATTTTCAGATGCTATAAGCTCGATCTTCTCATTTTGACGCTCAGTTTCCTTCATTATAGCTTCATATATTTCCGGGTCGGTCTCTTTTAAATAACTCATACCATCTCCAATCCTTTATCCGCCGATCATTTTCGGCGGTTCACTTATCTATAACCAAGAAAAATAAATGATGCTCCATTAAAAAGCAAGTCTGTTTTGAGATTGTCTTGCAAGGAGTTAAATAATCAGTATAACAGGCTGACCATATCGAAGTGTCGCCCGGAATCGCCGCAGGCCAAATCAGAGCTAAATCGAATGAGCATAAGCCGATTGGCGACGGTAAAGAAAACTGGCCCGATTTAATCGCGGCATTGAGACAGCATTCGCCCGGTGCGATTATAGTAGCCGAAAGCGACAGCCTGAAGAACAATAAGATAAGTCTTGAGAGATTGAAGTAGATGTGATTGCGGTGGCACTTGTTGCGTTGGGTCACACCCTGACTCGGTCGAAGCAAGACCCAACGCCGCTGCATGAGAAATTCCCGCACTGACCTCAAAACTAAGAATAGATCAATTTCAAAAAAGCCCGTCCACAAATGCGGACGGGCTTGATTAATGATCGATCTTCAGTATCAGCAGTCGGGAATTGAATCGCCGTCCGGATCACAGGGATCGTTACCACCGATGAAAACATAGTTTATGATCATGACGGCGTCGCTGACATTGACAGCAGCATCGCAGTTGGTATCGGCGGATTCCATTGGATCCGGAGCGGCCGCTCCAACAAAGACATAGTTTATAATTGCCACAGCATCAGAGACATTCACAGTCTCATCGGCATTAGCATCACCGCAGATATATGTCGGCAATGCATAGACCTGGGTACCATCGATCGGGCTGTATGCACCCCATTGATCTTCAGCATCTTTAGCCCTGATCTTGTAGTGATACATCCCCGGAATCTTATCCGGAAACATGTATGATGCATCATCTGACGGCAGCGTTACAAAAGACTCGTTTTCAAATGTGGTTATGGGATAAATATCATCAAAGTATATACCTTCATCGGTCGTGTACGCATCGGTTTCATAAGAAAGGCGCACCCTTATATTCTGCCCCACAAAATCCTCCAGGCTGAACTTACCCAGAACCCATCCATAAGAGCTGCCGGTGATACCATGCCCGCGGTTGTTGCCATGGGGATCATAGGTGGTGGTTATATTTCCTTCAATCGCTGTGAAGGGGCCGCTGCCTGCCGCGACCTCGACATAACCATAATCCCAGTCGAGCTCGGTATCATACCAGGTGTAGAATTTGAGTGAATCTCCCGCTTCAACCGGGAAGGGAAATTCATATTCGACATAGCGATAGATGTTATTTTCGGCGCCTGAGAAGAAGCTATAAAGACCGGAATAAGATCGCGCCGAGGATAGAATAAAATCGTTATTCTGGCAGTAGTCGAAATTTTCGGCATAATCGGTGATCTCCTGCTGTCCGGTTAACTCTACCAGTTCGAATTCCACGGCGGGATTCAGGGTATCCTCAAAGGTCCAGAAGACTATTATATCTTCCCCCTCGTCAATGCTGTCAGGAGCAAAAATCTGAGGAGCAACAGGCGCACGGAGCTGATATACAGAGCCTGCCACCTCAGTCAGAAACATGAGAGGCATGTAGTTTTCATTCACCAGTTCTGGAATATCTAATACCGATGGCCAGAAACCGTCCCAGTAGCCTCCAACCTCGAATGTGAAAGCGAAAGTCTTATTTTTATAGGTCTGCTCACCGTAAATCCAGTCATCGGTAGTGCCATTTGCTACATAAAGACCCCATGCCGGTGACGGGGCATATCCGTTCCAGGTCGCTATACTGTCTCCCATAACCTGAAAAATATCCTGGTCCTCGGTATAAAACTGATCGTATCCCCAGGGCCAGAGGATCAAGTCTGAATAAGAATGAAAATAAACGGATAATATAAATTCTCGTTCATAATGAAAATCGCGCATATTCTGGGTTTCCGGCTCGGAAAAGCCCATTGTGCCCCTGTATGTCGCATCTGAAGGAACCGGGGATGATCCCTCGTCATCATAACCCCATTCATAGCCAAAGTTGCGGTTCAGATCAACACCATAGGAGCCGTCAAAATTGTGCCTGCGGTTTTTACGCCACATCCCGCCTCCACCCGGATCGGTATATTCATTATAGTAGTAGCCATCCGGATTAACACAGAAACAGAACCAGATCTCGCGATTATCAACCAGATTCTGAATCTGGGTATCGGTGGAATATTTCTGCGTCAGAGAATCGGCAAAATTGAAAAGCACAAGCGGGGTGATGACCTCGCGTGCATGGATAGCGGCGGTATAAAAGACCTCGGGTTCATCCTCATCAACATCGGGATTATCTGAAATCTTTATCGCCCACATATCCCGGCCCTCGATAGTCTGGCCCAGGTTATATTTCTGGGATACGATATCCGGGAAATTATCCACCAATGAATCGGTTTTGGCGTTGATCTCAGAAAGGGTCATATAGCCGCCCATATCCTTGGGGGCCAGACGGGACTGGTAGAACGCCACCAGATCCTCATGAATCACCTCGGTCCTGAAATCAAGTGCCTGCAGTTCTTCCAGCTCCTCAGCATCGGTGATAATCTCGACATAATTGTCCTGCCTGTAAACAATGTCGAGATGCAGACTTCGAAGCTCTGAGAGCTGAGCTTTGGAATCGATATAGATTCTGACCTGCATTGTGGTTGAAGCGGCAGATATGATGCTGGTAGTCAGCAATATGGAAAGAATCAAAATTACGAGTGGGGCCTTTTTCATTATAAATCCTCCTATGAAGGCTCGCAGGATGGTAGTTTGAATCCAGTTGTTTTATATAATATACGATGAAGATTGGATTTTGCAAGCTTAAGATTATACTTAAGTTGCCTGATAGGATATGGCGGAATTCCTGGGCTGAAGGTGATTTTCGGTGATAGTTATCCGAAATTTGCATCCCTTGCCTGACTGGCTTTCAATTTCAACGCTTCCGGCCATACTGCTAACCAGCTTCTTGACTATGGCAAGGCCCAAGCCAGTACCATCCTCTTTTGTTGTAAAGAATGGCGAAAAGACCTTCATGCGGTTTTCCTCCGGTATACCCGGCCCGCTATCCTCGACCTCAATTATAAATGAGTTCAAGGTGGAATCATGTTTGATTCTGACATATACCAGGCCTTTTTGAGGTGAGGCTTCGATGGCGTTTTTCAAAAGGTTTGTTATGACCTGATCGATCGCGGTTCTATCGCAGTTCAGGTCGGGGAGATCCTGGGAAAAATCATCTATTATTGAAACCTGCTTTTTATCGGCCAACGGCTCCAGCTTGTTTATTACGGAGTGTCCCAGCTCGGGCAATGAGAGCGTCTCCGGTGTCAGGTCGGCCGGCTTGGCAAAAGACAGAAACCTTTTCAGCATGTTCTCGCAATTCTCTGATTCGGCGGCAATGGAGCCGGCTATCTCCCGGATCTGTTTTTTATCGCCAGGACTTTTTTTCAGGATTTTGCTGAAGCCCACGATAGCCATCATAGCATTGCGCATTTCATGTGCCAGTCCAGCGCTCATCTCCCCCACCGCGGCCATTTTTTCCTTGAAGGCGATCTCTGACTGCAGCCTGCGCACCTCGGTAAGGTCGGCCAGCAATAAAATCGCCCCCACCAGCCTTCCATTATGATCATAAACCGGGGAACCGGAGATACCAAGAATCTTCTCCTTGCCGTCCGATCTGATATATTTCTGCTCCAGACGTTCCTCGGACATTTTATTTTCCAGGACCCTCTCGAGAACCTCCACCAGCGTTTTCATTTCTGCAAATGTTTTTCGAAAGGAGCCATAGTCGATTTCATTCTCCTCCAATCCAAGTATCCTGCGGGCGGAGCGGTTCAAATGTACAATGCGTCCGCTGTTATCTATGCCGATCAGGCCGGAGAGCATACTTTCAAGAATGTATTGGTTGAATTTTTCCAGGCGGTCGGCACGTTCCTGGGAGTTGCTGTAAAGCTCCTGCAGTCTCTCCTCTTTTTCCTCCAGGCTGGCAATCGTGGCCTTAAAAGTCTCCACAATCTCTTCCACCGATTCGCCGCTGGCACTGTTCTCATCTTTGATCCTGCGGGCCTCATCCGCAATTCTTTTAAATGGGTTCAATGTCAGTTTCAGGTAAGCATAGGCGACCAGCAGCGCTGCCAGAAGGCCGGCCAGCTGGAAAAGGTAATTATATTTCATGACTGTGTTTACGAGTTTTAATCCGGAGGCATTCTTGAAAAACAACCCGATCCAGCGCGCGCCATCACTATCTTTGAATGGGTAGAGTATCGCGATTTTATCATTGTCCTCACCCTGTCCGAATCCACACCTGATGATCTCGCCCTTTCGCAGGTCACGACGTTCCCTTTCGGTCAGGGCGGCATAATATGTTTCTATCAGATCCATATCATCATATGATTGGGAGGTCTCATGCTCAGCGGTCTTGAGGCCGGTTTCCCTCAGGTATTCCGCTCTTGCCACGACGGTCGAGGCCATTATATCCCGGTAATTTATGGTCGAGCGCTTGAGCTCTATATCGTCATCAAGATAATCGATCAACTTGGCAGCAGCGTCTGATAGTTGGTGATAATTGTCGTCGCGATATATGCCGGCCAGTTTCCCGGTTATCCTTAGTGTACTGAAACTAATCAAAACCAGGAAAAGCAGGATCAAAAGCAATGTGGTCTTAAGCTCGGTTTCATATGATCCGGCTATCTGCTTCGAAAAAATAGCCCTGATCGAGAAGCGTTTTTTATCGCCATTCATACTTTGAATATCGACAGATAAGAGATTTTGCTTATATGTTGTAGAAACGGGATATGTAGAAACTGATGATGTAGTCGCCGCATATGATTGCCGTAACTGCCGCAGCTGCAAGGAATGGCCCAAAGGGAACACGTCGGCTCTGGCGTACCGAATCCGAGAAAAGCATGGCGATGACCGATACAATCAGACCGATGAAGGAAGCGGCGATGAACACGAATAATACCTGCTGCCATCCCAAGAAGGCACCCAGCATGGCTGCCAGCTTGATATCGCCGCCGCCCATACTTTCCTTCTTGAGCATCCAGTCACCAATCAGAGCTATCAGGAGAAGTCCGCCTCCCCCCAGCAGTGTACCCAGGGCTGATTCGAGTATCGTAACGTCGGGATTGACCAGTGAGAAAGCCAGACCCAGCACTATGCCCGGATATGTTATCTCGTCCGGTATTATATAATGCTCCAGATCGATCATGAAGATCGCCAAAAGCGACAGGGTCAGAATCGTATATCCTAAAAACTGCCACGACGCTCCCAGCCAGAAATAATAACCCAGCACAACCAGGCCAGAAATCAACTCCACAAAAAGATATCGGGGTGAGATTTTTTCACCGCAATACCTGCATTTCCCTCGCAGGAAAAGATAGCTGAATATGGGAATATTCAGATAAAACGGAATGGGTTTTTCGCATGAGGGGCAGGCCGAACGGGGCTTGACGATCGATTTTCCCCGGGGCAGACGATATATTACGACATTCAGAAAGGAGCCCAGGATGAGCCCCATAAAGCCCAGGAAAATATACACCGGAAGTGTCTGTGTCCATTCATATGCCATAATAGTATTTTCGGAAGAGGGCGAGATTAATTAACAGGCCCCGTTGCTATTCCATCTCCCCCAAGATATTCAGGGCCATCGAGGTAAAAGCAAGGGCAGCGGTTTCGAAGCGCAAGCGCCTGGGACCCAAAGAGATAGGCAGTGCGCCTGAATTTTCGAGCGTTATCTTCTCCTCTTTGCTGAATCCGGCTTCGGGCCCGATGACAAGTAGTATCCACTTTGGAAGATGGCCCTTTAACGCGGTTTGAAGCGGTAACGCATCCTTATTGAGGTCCGCATAAAGGCATATATCATAATATTTTAAGCATTTATCGAAATTGTGTGAGCGGCCTATATCCTTCATCTCCGGCAGAACGCATCGTAAAGACTGTTTTATGGCGCTGATCCCCAGCCTGCGATGCCTTTCAATCTTCTTCTCGATCCGGTCATCATCCTTCTTGATAATCGACTTATCCGCAGTATAATAGACGAATTTTGATACGCCCAATTCGGTCGCTTTGGTGATAATCAGGTCCAGCTTGGGATCTTTTGTCCAGGGCAGGGCCAGAGATAATTTGGTATGCGGCTCATTCACATCCATATCTGTTTCGAGGATCTTGCCCTCCACGCGCTGAGGCGTGCACATGGTTATTTCCACCAGATAGCGGTTGCCGATGCCATCAACAGCATAAATTTCATCACCCACCTGCTGGCGGCAGACTTTGGCTATATGATGGCTCTCATCTTCCTGAAAGGCTATCTCTTCTCCGGTTACCAGAGAGGGCGGAATATAGAAATAAGTAAATGATTCCTGCACGTTATCGAGTCCTCAGGATGTAACACAGCCATTCATTCTGCTGCATTATCTCTATCTCAAAAGATGCTTTAAACTTAATGAATTCGGTCAGTTGATTTTTCTGATCATCAAGAATACCGGAGAGAATCATTTTACCGCCCGGTTTAAGCGCCGCCAAAAAATCGTCAAATAGTTTAACAATTCCGTCATATATCAGGTTCGAAATTACCAGATCATAATAATTTTTTTTATCAATCTGTTCCATAGAACCGGTCCTGGCCCCAAATTTATCCGAGACATTGTTCATTTCCGCATTCTCCAAAGCATTAGGCACTGCGTCTGGATCGATATCCAGTCCCAGAATTTCGGACGCTCCCAGCATGGCCGCATAAATTGACAAAATACCTGATCCGGTACCCAGATCAAGGACTTTCATTCCCGGCTCTATCTCTTTTTCGATTGCCCGCAGGCATAATTGAGTGGTTTCATGCTTACCGGTGCCGAAAGCCATCTTGGGTTCGATTATAATTATTTTTTTTCCGGGAAATTCAGTTTTGTCCCAGGGCGTCTTTATTACCAGGTCGCCGATCACAACCGGCTCAAAGCTCTTTTGATATTCGTTGATCCAGTCGATTTCCTCAATATTTTTCGTCTTGATGCGCTCGTCGATCAGCTCGTCAGGAAGGACCTCCATGATGGAGAGATATTTTTTTAATTTGTCTATCTTTTCGTCAGGGCCGTTGTCATGGGGAATATAACAGATAATCCTGACCTGATCATCGAGGTCTTCAGTTACAAGCCCGAAAGCGACCTCTTCGATTATGAAATCGGAAACCATCTCCTCATGCTGGCAAGGTATGGTGACGGCAATTTCCAGGTATCCCCGCCCGGATTTATGTCCGGGCCTGTCAGACACCCAGAGTCTCCTTTAATTTCTCGAAGAAACTTTTTGATGACCTGGGAGGATTGATTTTTTCATTATCGGCCAGTTGTTCAAACAACTTTTTTTCTTCGGGGCCGAGTTTCGTGGGCGTCCACACAATTACACGTACGAGTTGATCCCCTCTTCCGAGGCCGCGCAGATGCTTGATGCCTTTGTTCCTGAACTTGAAAACCTTGCCGGATTGAGTTCCGGCTGGTACGTTCAGTTCACTCTCACCGGCGAGGGTGGGCACATTTAATTTGGTTCCGAGCGCCGCCTGAGAAAATGAGATCGGGACCTCGTAGACTATATCGTCCCCGCTGCGCGTGAAATGCTCGTGTTCCTTTTCAGTTACGACAACAATAACATCACCGGGAGGGCCGCCACGCGGGCCGTGATTACCTTCCCCCGACATGGTCAGGTAGTTTCCGGTAGTGACCCCGGGAGGAATTCTGACGGTAATTGTCTTTTTGTCATCTACAAGTCCGCTGCCATGGCATTCCGGGCAGAAGTCGGTAATGATCGTACCGTCCCCCTTGCAGTAGTCGCAGGGAGCGACACGGACCATCTGCCCCAACAATGACCGGGTTATTTGACGAATCTCGCCTGAGCCCTTGCACTGAGGACAGGTCTTTTTGGCCTCTTCATTTGCCGCTCCGCTTCCATTGCAGCTATCACAGGTGGATTTGTAGTTTACTTTGATCTTCTTGCTGACTCCTTCGGCAATCTCCTCCAGCGATAACTGGAGATCGACCCGCAAATCCCGGCCGCGATGGACCGTTCGGCCGCGATTTGACGTCCCGCCGAAACCGCCGAAGATATCCTCGAATCCGCCGAATCCCCCAAAATCCCGCATGAAGGCTCGCAGAGCGTCTGCTATATCAAATCCAGCGAAGCCACCGCCGAATCCGCCAGCTCCAGCCCCCTGCCTGAGCCCGGCATGACCATACTGATCATATACCTGGCGGGTCTGAGGATTTTTCAAAACCTCATAAGCTTCTGTGGCCTCCTTAAAATTATCCTCGGCACTTTTGTCGCCCGGATTTCGATCCGGATGATACTGTAGAGCCTTTTTGCGATAGGCCTTTTTTATCTGCTCCTCGGATGCGTCCCGGGAGATTTCCAGAATTTCGTAGTAGTCGCGCTCGGTTGTCATGATTGATCAGAGCCCTTCCTATTTCTTATCGTCGTCCACAACCTCAAAATCGGCATCCACCGCGCCCTCTTGAGATTCTTCCGATTTTTGCTCTTCCGCTCCGGCGCCCGCCTCTCCCCCGGCCGGTCCCTGAGCCTGGGCCTGCTGATACATCTGCTCGGCCAGCTTATGCGAGGCCTGCATCAGGTCATCCATCTTCTGCTTGATAATCTCGGCCTGATCGGTCTGCATGGATGACTTGAGCTTCTCTATGCCCTCTTCAATATTCTTCTTTTCTTCATCGGAGACTTTGTCGCCATGTTCCTTAAGAGTTTTCTCGGTTGTATATATAAGCTGATCCGCCTGATTTCTGAGATCAATTAATTCCTTCTTCTTCTTGTCCTCTTCTGCATGAGATTTGGCGTCATTAACCATCTTCTCTACTTCTGCTTCTGAAAGACCGGAGGAAGATTCAATTCTGATTTTCTGTTCTTTGCCTGTAGCCTTATCCCTGGCGGAAACATTGACAATACCGTTGGCATCGATATCGAATGTCACCTCAATCTGCGGCACTCCCCGCGGTGCGGGAGGTATGCCTACAAGATCGAATCTTCCCAGGGTGCGGTTGTCGACAGCCATCTCGCGCTCGCCCTGGAGCACATGGATCGATACCGCAGGCTGATTATCTGACGCCGTCGAGAATATCTGGCTTTTCTTGGTCGGAATGGTTGTGTTTCTTTCAATCAGCTTGGTCATAACGCCGCCCAGTGTTTCAATTCCGAGAGAAAGCGGGGTGACATCCAGAAGCAGGACATCCTTAACATCGCCGGCCAGCACACCGCCCTGAATAGCGGCGCCGATTGCCACGACCTCGTCAGGATTGACTCCTCTGTGCGGATCCTTACCAAAGATCTCCTTCACCGTCTCCTGAACCCTGGGCATACGGGTCTGGCCGCCGACCAAAATCACCTCATCGATTTCGGAAGCGGATAGCTTGGCATCCCGTATCGCGCTCTTGCAGGGGCCTACGGTGCGCTCGATCAGATCCTCGGTAAGCTGTTCCAGTTTTGCCCGCGAGAGGGTCATATCAAGGTGTTTGGGACCGCTTTGATCGGCCGTGATGAAGGGCAGATTGATCGAGGTCTGATTTGTTGAGGAGAGCTCGCATTTGGCCTTCTCGGCTGCTTCTTTCAGTCGCTGCAGGGCCATACGATCCTGGCGCAGGTCGATCCCCTGATCTTTCTTGAACTCATCAGCGAGCCAGTCAATTATCCTCTGGTCGAAATCGTCTCCGCCCAGATGCGTATCGCCGTTGGTGGAGCGCACCTCAAATACGCCCTCGCCCAGTTCGAGAATTGAGATGTCAAAGGTTCCGCCGCCCAGGTCGTAGACGGCGATTTTCTGATCGGTTTTCTTGTCCAGGCCATAGGCCAGTGATGCCGCCGTGGGTTCATTAATGATACGCAGAACTTCCAAACCGGCTATTTTGCCGGCATCTTTGGTAGCCTGACGCTGGGAATCATTGAAATAGGCCGGCACTGTAATCACCGCCTGGGTGACCTCGCTGCCGAGATATTCTTCAGCGGTCTTTTTCAGGTTCTGGAGGATCATGGCTGAAATCTCCGGCGGCGCATATTCTCTATCGCCGACTTTTACACGGCAGTCACCTTCGGAATTAGACACCACCTGATACGGCACGATCTTCTCCTCTTCCGATACCTCGGCATGCCTGCGTCCCATAAAACGCTTGATTGAGAATACGGTATTTTCGGGATTGGTTACCGCCTGACGCTTGGCGGGCTGTCCCACCAGACGTTCTCCGCCTTTGGTAAACGCCACCACCGAGGGAGTGGTGCGGTTTCCCTCAGCGTTGGGAATAACCACCGCCTCATTACCTTCCATTACAGCTACACATGAATTTGTTGTACCCAGGTCTATTCCAATTACTTTACCCATCTATTCCTCCAAAATATCTAATTGTTATCGAATTGAATTATTGATTCTCCGACGCTTTCGCCACCGCCACCTTTGAATGCCTGACCACACGTCCCTTGATCTTATAGCCTTTTTGCAGTTCGCCGGCGACATAATCTTCGGGCACCTCATCTGTGGGGGTGGTCATCACGGCCTCATGCAGTTCCGGATCAAAGGGCTGTCCTTCGGCCTCGATTTCTTCCAGTCCACGCTCCTTCAAGAGCGAATCGAACTGATTATAAATCATCTCCATGCCCTTGAATATCGCCTCCGCATCAGCATCCTTGGCGGATGCAAGAGCGCGGCGGAAATTATCGAGTATGTCCAGAAGGGACCTGATTAAATCCAGGTTGGCGCTTTCGATCAGAGCTGCATATTCGCGGGCAGTACGCTTCTTATAGTTGTCAAACTCTGCCGCCAGGCGCAACATTTTGTCTTTTTGCTCTTCCAGCTTTTTTTCCAGAACCTCTATTTTTGACTGTTCGCTTTCGGCCTCCGCAGCCTCGATGGATTCTGACTCACTGTATTCCAATTCTATATCTTCTTCCTCGTTATTCTCATCCAGCTCTTCATTTTCCAAATCTTGCTCTTCATCCAATGAATGATCTTTTTTCATATTCATACCCCTACTCTTTAGAGAGAATTCTGCTCAACACTTTCGATGTATAATCGACTATGGACATAAGCTTCGAATACTCCATACGGGTCGGGCCGATGACGCCGATCGTCCCGGTAGTTTTGCCCGCCCTGTAAGTCGAGGTTACCATACTGCAGCCATCCAGCATACCCAGATTGGCCTCCTTGCCGATAGTAACCACAACGCCCTCATAGATCGCCGCCGCGTTCAGGGAACTGACAATCTTCTGCCTTTCCTCAATCAGGCTGATCAATTCCTGGAGTCTCTTCGGGTCCTTGAATTCAGGCTGTGAAGTAATATTGGGAGTACCCATCAAATGCAGGTCCTTGTCCGTCTGGGGCGTAAAGATGTTCTCGGCCGATTCGGTAAACAGCTTAATCAGTTTCGGATCGCCATAGGAAACATCACGGAAACGATCATGGATCGTGTCTATGATCTGCCCCAGGGTCAATCCGCTGAGCCGCTCATTCAGGATGTCAGCGGTTTCCTGCACCATCTTCGGATTTACCACAGAATCGACTTCCATAACCACCGATCTGACCAGGCCGGACTTGACCGCGGCCACCACCAGGAGCCGGTTCTCTCCCACCGGAACCAGGTCCAGATGAGTGAGTATGCCCTCGGTAAAACGCGGGGCCATGGACACCCCGAGCTGCATCGAAACCTCCGAAAGCACTCTGCAGGACTGCTCCAAAATCTGATCTATGGCCTTGTTGCCCGAGGTCAGCTCCCGTGCAATCTGCGCCTTTTCCTTGTTGGTCAGGGGCCTGATCTGCATGATGTTGTCGACATATATGCGATACGAGACCTCGGTCGGAATTCGGCCCGCGGAAGTATGGGGCTGATATACCAGGCCCATCTCCTCCAGATCCTGCAGTGTATTCCTGATCGTCGCGGGCGACACTCCAAGATTGTATTTAGTCGCCAGTTTTCGCGATCCAACCGGCTCCGCGGTTTTGATGTAACAATCGATGAGCGCATTCAAGACTTGCAGCTCGCGCGCTGATAAATCTACTTTGGGCATTTCCAAAACCTCATCGTCTCAATCATGTCTTAGCACTCTTATCGCCTGAGTGCCAATTCTATATCAAAAAAAATAGGCTGTCAAGCCTAAACTTAAATCACCTTCAAGGCTTTATAACGATTTTGGTGTACAGAAGTTCGGATGAATTTCAATGAAATTTGTTGCCTGAAAATCTTTATTTTTTCCTGGCTTCCTCTTTCCTGGAAGGAGTTCTCTGAGCCGGCTTACTCTCTTTTACAGGCTGTTTGGTTTTCGGAGCCTGAGGCGTGTATTTTTCTCCTGATTGCTTGGGCTCCCGTTTCTGGACCTCAGGCTCGCGTTTAGGTTCGACTCGGGTGGTCTCTTTCTGACGTTTCTCGATATTATCATCGATACCATTATTATTCTTATCGATGAAATCCTGATAATCGGCCTTGTCGCCCTTATCAGTCTTCTGCTCGCTCTTATTCCTGGTGGAATCATCATTTTTCGGCACCCTGTCAACAGCATAGAGACTTGACGACAGAGCCAACAGGAGTATGGTTATGATAATAATTATCTTGTTCATGACATCACCCTTATATATAGATTGCCCGAATTGTTTTGAAATGTCAACAATAATCTCACCCTCCCCTTTAATAGAGTTCCAATTTAATCTTACTTTCCTTTCCTTGAGCTCGAACCGCTGCTCTTGCTGCCGGAGCTTCCGGATGATTTTGAACCGGAACTTCCGGAAGATCTCGAACCGGAGCTTCCTTTATAAGATCCGCCGCTCGACCCGGAACTCCTTGAGCCGGATGAGCCTCTTGAATATGTACTGCCCTTTGACGAGCTTCTTGATGACGATCCCGAACTTCTGTACCCTGACGATGATTTACTGCTTCGGTTCGACGAACTCCGGTCATAGGAACCGCTGCTCATGTCGGAAGAACTCCTGCCATAGGAACTTTCACTTCTACCGGAAGAACTCTTGCCATAGGAACTGCTGCTTCTATTGCTGCTGCGGCCATAATCGGAGGTCCCGTAAGAGGACCTCTCGCCTTTCTTCTGGAATCGTGCGCTGGGCTCATAGGACTTCCGGTTCTTATCCGTTTTGGAAGCGCCGCCTGATTTGGACGACTTAGACGAGGAGCCCTTATCATAGGTACCGCTTTTGGAAGTACCGCTCCTGGAACCGGTTTCTTTCGAGCCTTTGGACCTGTCACCAGACACGCTGGTTTTGGGCGAACCGGATTTAGCAGCGGGAGACTTTGAGCTGCCGCTGTAGGATTTTCCGTATTTCGAGCCGCCCTTGGTACCGGTTTTATCCGTTGCGCCCTTGGAAGACTTTGTGCCGAATGATTCTCTCGAGCTCTTGGTCTGCGTACCGCTTCGGCTCTTATAGACTGCCGTTCCGTCTTTGCTGTACTTGCCCGAGGAGCCGGAAGTATAAGTCTTGCCTGATTTTCCACCGGCCGTATACTTGGCCGCACTCTTGTAACTCAGCGACTTGGTCTTGGGATAATGTTTCTGGGCGACAGAATTGTATTTCGCGCTCGCCCTCGATGATGTCTTCCACTTGTAGTCGCCGGCGTGATAAAGCTCATGACTCAAACCTCGCCTGATCTTGACCTTGTCATGGTAGTAAATTGTTCCGCCGTGCACAATCCTGACATCCCACCAGCCGATACTGAGCCTCGGAATAAAGAGCGGAGCATAGCCGTAAAATATGCCGTTAATCCAGATCGCGCCGCCAATCGGATAGCCGATATACATGGTTCCGCACCAATCCCACGGATCCCACCACGGATCGTAATAAATCGGGCGGTAGTAATAGGGATGGTAGTGATGGACCACATGCACATCATCATAGTAGGAATAATCATCATAATAGTATGAATCCCAGCTGTACTGCCAGTTCTTGCGAACCTCGAAAAAGGTGTAATCCATATCGCAGTTCAGAACGCAGTTTTCTACCGGGAAGTACTTATGATTGATATACTCCAGGTAGGCCAGGGCCTCTCTCTCGTTATCGATTTCACGCCAGCCGTCACGATCGCGGAAATTGTATTCCCAGTCGGGTACCATGAAATCACGGTCGGAGGCTATGGCCTGCACGAATTCAAGCCCCGGAGGGCCGTTGACCCGCAGGACATAGTCGTCATAATAGTCCGGAATTGTGTAAACCACTCCGCCCTCGACGAAGTTCTCGTCGCGGTAATCATAAGGGTAGAGCAGGTTAATATTGCCCTTCGTGTCAAGGTCGTAAATGGTTACGAACGCATCACGGTTAGTCCTGAAGTAAATTACCAGGTTCTCACCCTGACCGAACGATCCGCCTTCTTCCTTGTTTGTCCAGACCTCTATATCAAGCGGTTCTCTCTGCCCCCTCTGACCCGGCGGGGTATGATAGACCTGCGCCATTGCCGTGGACGCGAGCATCAGCACCGCCAGAATCATTGCGGTTATAATTTTATGCCTTTTCATTTCAATCACCTCTCTATTTCCATTTCTTAAGTTTACTTTGGTATTCTCTTGCCATAACCCTCGGGACGATCCTTCTTCGGCTTTTCCGGTAATAACTCATCCGGGATAACCTTGAGATCGCGATGGAACTCATAATCGTCAGCCTGAGGATCGTAATTCCAGGGCTGGTAAGCCCAGTCAAATCTTACGCGCCTGTTGTCATAATCCAGAGATGTCACTCTGAGTTTGGCGTAATGGTTGTCCCAGGTCCAGATAATATACGTATGACCCAGGATCAATTCTTCATAGCCAATCGTGCTCCAACCATCGTCCGGCGCCCAGCCGACATCATCTATCGAACCGGTATAACCATAATCCTGAAGATCAGTCATGTCATCGGCAGCATTAATGAATAAAGTCGGGGTCGGATCGCCGAATACATTGTCAATTACTGCGAAGTCAAACCATACGTCAGCCTCTACATCATCGCCATGCAACACACTGCCAGTGCTGAAATCAAAGGCGGACTGGAGACTATTCGTAAAATAATCATAAACCCAGACATTGAATCCATCCGGCCGGGGCACGTCATAAACAGTCTCGTAGGATAAATCAGATTCGAGTCCGTTGAACCCAACAGCGGTAATCGCATAGTAATAGACATCGCCGTTGTCAGCCGAGTTATCAACAAACGGCGGGGCATCAGCTTCGCCCAGCCAGTCATAACGGCCGAATTCGCTCAGCGAACGGTAGATCACATAGAAATCGGTCTCCTCATCCTGGTTTTCTATCCACCACAGGGTAACTGAATTATTACCTGTTTCGGAAAAAAGCCCACGGGGAACGGCCGGAGGAGTATCTTCTCCGACAATGTAACAATCATCACAATCATCACAGCCCGTTATAAAAGCCGTTCCCCATGCCAGAAGGATTAGCCCAAAAAAAACTTTTGGAAGCGATTTCGAGATATGTTTCAAGCTTTTCATTTCATTTCCTCCAAATATGTCATTTCGTCACATAATTCTATTGCAAGCCCTGTGCCAAATCTCTAGGCACAATTAAACACACTTTGAAACCATTGTTAATCAGTAGATTAAGGATATTATGTAAACCAATATATTAAACGGCCTTGATTGCCGGAAATATGGCCTGCACATTAATTGTGCAGGGGAAAAATATCATGCATACTTTTTGTGTAGTTCTACTCTCTAAATCCTTGCAGTTTAACCGGGAGATAAAGTTTACTGATATGATAAATTTTATCTTGATTTAATGATTTCAGGCTTTATATTAAGCCAAACAGCAGATTGAAATACTCACCATTGCAGGAGGAATTGATGCTCAGGCGTTTTTCTGCCCTGGCATTCGGCATTCTATTAATTGCAAGCCTTGCTGTCCCCTCGCAGCTTTATGGATTCGAGAGAGACACTATTTTCTACGATGATTTTTCGACTGGCTCTCTCGAGAACTGGCAGTTAATTCTGGGGGCATGGGTTACAGATGATGCCAAAATGTGCCAGCTTGAATGCTCGGACTGAGGGGGCGGAGCAATTACACGAACCGTGAGTTCGTATACATGGGAAGAGGGGCTGATAATCAATGTGAATTCGATTCTTCTGGCATATGAGCCGGATAAATACCGGCGTATCAGATGGTTTGATGATAACGCCAATTCGATTTCTATGGAATACACCCTGGACAGTAACGGCCTAGCCATGCTGGCTATCGTGGACGGAATTCCTGTTATCGATGACACTGTGGAAATTGAAACATCTGAGTGGAACGGTGAAGATGGCCTGTGGCATGAGCTCTCGATAGAGCTGATCGGCGACCAGATTTACGGTCTGCGTGATGATAAAGTCCTGTTCGAGGCTGCAGACAGCCGAATTTTGAATTACACCCATACCGGGCACCTGGAGATTTCCGGACTCAGCGCCCAGCTTTGCTTTGATGATATCTCATTTGTTTCACTGGTTCAACCTCCGGTTTTATGCGGTGATGCCAATAACGATAACTCCGTCAATGTCAGCGATGCAGTAAACATCATAAATTTTGTTTTTGCCGGCGGTAATCCGCCGAACCCATATGAGGCCGGCGATACCAATTGTGATGGTACCGCCAATGTCTCCGATGCCGTCTGGATCATCAATTATGTTTTCGTCGGAGGCAGTGCTCCATGCGATACCGACGGAAACGGTGATCCGGAGTGTTAGTCATGGCATTTTAATACCTCCCTTATGCCGTCCCTGAAAATATCAGGGGCGGTTTTTTATTAGCCGCTTGCAGTTATAAACTTGACGGACAAGTTTATAATTGACAATTCATTAAAACAAGGTATATTTTTGACATCCGCATAAGACATCTTCAAAGGGGTGGTTATCTAAGGGGCTGTTGATTCAGGTTATATCAGGTTCAAAGCTATGTCTTTCGCCTGCGGTTGGACTGCATGGCAAGTGCGCAACTCTTTTATGGGGGATATATCCGGTTGTTTTTCCCCGGGCTCAAACCTTGTCGAATTTCCTGCAACATCAAGAACATGCACAGACTCCTGCGGCAATCTTGACAGGGTATTTCCTTGGGCCCACCGAATCTGATTAGAAACTAAACAAATACATTTCTCTTTGGGAGGACAAAATGAAACTCAATCACCTTTTTCTGTTCGGCCTTCTAATAGGCCTGATGCTGTCTGCTAATCTGGCGGCCGAAATACCGGGGATTCTGAATTATCAGGGGCGCCTTACCGGTACAGACGGAAGCCCGATCGCGGACGGAAATTATCAGATGCAATTCAGAATCTACGGTTCACTTTCCGGCACCGATGTTCTCTGGTCAAGCGGTGCAGTGACGGTTTCTGTGAGCAAAGGACTTTTCAATATCCACCTGGGAGAATCTCCCATGTCAGAAATACCGTCCTCGGTCTTTGCCGGCGGCACGATCAGGTACCTTGGCATTACCATCGCTTCCGATCCAGAACTGTCGCCGCGTGCGATGATCTGCTCCGGCGCCTACACATACCGCGCCCAGCATGCCGACACCGCCGATTATGCCCACGCTGCGCCGGGCGGGGACGCTGCCTGGACGGATGATGGCACCCGGGTTCATCTGTCAAACAGCAACGACAGTGTGGGAGTCGGCACGGATGCTCCCCAGTCCAAACTGCATGTCTCCACGCCTGCCACCGAGGCCAAATTAGGTCAGAGCACCTATGGCGTTTACGGACAGCATTTTCTTACAAGCAGTTACGGCTATCTGGGAGGCAGTAGCGTCGGCGGATATGGATACCATGGAAGCAACTATGGCCTCTGGGGAGGGACCTTAAATGGTAAAGGAGTCTATGGCAGTACAAGCGATAATTCCGGAATTGCAGTCTATGGTCAGAATTTAAATGGCAACTACGGCTATTTGGGCGGAAATAACTACGCTATTTATGGAAATGCCGCCAGCGGCCATGCCGGCTATTTTGCGGGAAACGTGTTCATCGGCAACAACCTCGGATTAGGAAACACCAGTCCATTGAACCGGCTTGACGTCGAAGGCGGCGCGGCAATCGGCACTTCCTATTCCGGAACAGCAACCGCCCCCGAGAACGGCTTGCTGGTGCAGGGTGATGTCGGCATCGGGCTGACCAATCCCAACCGAAAGCTGTATATTGCGGGATCCTCAAACGAATTATCTTATGTTTTAAAGCTGGACAATTATAACAGCACATGGTATAATGGAGTAGGAATGCTTTTCTCCGTCGGCGGTGACGGCGGGAACAATCTGGAGACATCTCGCGGCAAAGGTGCATTGGTTTATGAACATACGAACACATGGAATCGGGGACGTTTCCATTTCCTGCAAAGGAATACCGCTGACGATGCCAATCCGGAATTGAGTGATGCTGTAATGACTATTACACATGACGGCAAATTAGGAGTAGGCACTCAAGTGCCCTCTTCCCTGTTTGAAATCAAGGGCAATAATCCATATCTTGTTGCCAATACCACTGCCAATGAGACTGGACTGAAGATTAAACAGAATGATGCAGTGAAATGGACGATGGCCTGGAATTCAGGCAGCGGATACCTGTATTTCTATGATCATACTACCAAAGATGATCCCAGAGCGGGGACAAGATTGGTTCTGGAAGACGGAACAGGAAATGTCGGAATCGGAACAGCTACTCCTGATGCAAAGCTCGAAGTAGCAGGAGATCTGGTTGCTACGGGTAATGTCGGAATCGGAACAGCTACCCCTGATGCAAAGCTTGAAGTAGCAGGAGACCTGGTTGTTACGGGTGCGGTGCGCGGAAATATTGGTCCTAATGATGGTGCTCCTTTTCCGCGCCCGGCTTATGACAGCGGCTGGCGGGATATCGCTCCGGACCAACAGATGACCTTGACACATAATATTGGCGTAGATGTCAACAAATATTATGTGGATCTACAGTATCAAAGGGAAGGATCGATGGGAATCCATAATTTGTATATGGGAGGGGAGGTCTGGATGTATACCAGTCTTGTTTGGCAAGGAGCTTATTGGAGCAATCTTACGACCTCCACAATAACGGTCTGTAGACTAGGTGACGATCAATTCTGTCCAAAAGTCCGAGTGAGAATCTGGATGTATAATTAATTTCATAGATGACGAGGTGAAGGTCATGTTAAAAAATGTAGCCCTGGTGACAATTGCTCTCATCCTGGTTCTGGCAACCGCTATGGCAGGCGAGCCGAAAGAAGGAGAGCAGATTGATTGGCATGTGATTTCGAGCGGCGGAACGCATGCGACATCAACCAACTATATTCTCGATGGCACGCTCGATCAGACCGCCATCGGCTTCAGCCAGAATGATACCTATACCCTGAATTCAGGTTTCTGGCAGGTTTTTGAACCGGGATTCCTTTGCGGTGATCCCAACAATGACGGCTCTGTTAATGTCAGCGATGCGGTCTGGATAATCAATTTTGTATTTACCAACGGACCGGAGCCCGAGCCCTGGGCATCCGGGGAGGTTAACTGCGACGGGGCTTTGAATATCTCTGACGCTGTCTGGGTGATAAATTTCGTTTTTACAGATGGCAACGCCCCTTGCGATTCCTATCCCGCCAGTCCCGACGGCGATGGCATTCCGGACTGCTGAGTACGTCGAGTTCGGCAGGTCGTATGATTGATTGGACAGCATGAACTTATTGCTGTTCCGGTAAGTGTTTTATATTGCATTCAGCATTGTGCAAGCATAAAATAATATAGAGTAAGCTTGTATTTTTTTCAAGAATTAACCAGCCTAATCAGGAGGGGAAAATGGTTAAGGCGGCCTTAACACTATTTCTGTGTGTTCTGCTATCATTTTCAGCGCTGACAGCGCAGGATCTTATGGGAAAGTTTAATGTCTCGCCTTTTGCCGGGATCGGAGTTCCTATGGGTGATCTGGCCAGCGATGATCCCGAGGAAATTTTGGATGGCGATGCCGCGTTCCGCAGTATCGGATTCAAATTCGGAGTGGCGGCGGAGTTTTTTTTCACACCGAACCTTGCTGCAGGTGTGAATTTTCGTTACGTATCCTTTGGCTCGAAAGAGATCGAGCTGATAGAAGAGACATTTGAATCCGACAGCAAAATTACCGGCATGATGTTTGGAGCGCATGCCAAGTATGTTCTGACGACCGTAGGTCCCGTTCGCCCGTACGTCCTGGGAGGCGGCGGTCTTTACATGAGCGAGTTCAAGGATGTGGAAGGTATTCTTTTCGACTTCACAGACATCGACAAGATTGATGTTGACGTAGATTCAAAATTCTATTTCCTCTTCGGAGGCGGAGTCATGTATTTTGTCTCTCCCAACATCTCCATATTCGGTGAAGCTACGTTCGACTACGCCATGACCGACGGGGCCAAACTCAAATATGAGGACATGGATCTTGGCGAAGTCGGTACAAATTATTATTTCCTCGATCTAATTGTGGGATTGAATTTCTGGTTCGGCGGAATACAATAGTCTATCCATTAGCACTTTAAATCTACTCCCGCTCGAGATTTTTCGGGCGGGTTTTTTATACCGGGCTGCCGGTGGACAGCCGCATTTAAGTACAAATCTTTTACAGTGTGATACTTAATACGATTATAGCGCGCAGACGATAGATATATATAATGTGCTGAATCTATACCCGATTTGCGGAGGAAAGATGTTATTCCATACAAAATCAAACCAGTTTAATAAAATTTATTGACAGATGAAAATAATGTGTTATCATACATTGAGTTATACTAACAAGCTTCTTATTAATGGACCCAGTTTACCGCTATTTATGCGGAGCAGGTTTTTTAGGGCATACTTTAAGAAAATATCATTGGAGGAACCGGGATGAGAAATATTCTCTTAGCATTAGTATTATCTGCATTGATTTTCGGTTTGCTTTTTGGCGCAGACAACGAAGATGGATTCATGGGGCCCAATAATCTCAGGAATAATCCAAATATTACACTTTATCAGGAAAATGAAAAAGGTGTGGTGGAATTTGTTCAGGGTGAACTCATGACACAAAAGGCCTCGCGCGGCAACGAATTCCAGGCAGCCATGAACTTTTTTGAGAGCAATAAAGGCGCCTTCAGAATGGAAAGCCCCTCTGAAGAATTAGCGCTAAAGAGGGTGGATATCGATCCACAGGGCAAGCTTCATGTGCGCATGAATCAGATATATGAAGGCCTGAGAGTAGTTGGCGGCGAGATGATTGCACATTTCACGGCCGACGGTGTATTAAAAACCATAAACGGCAATTATGAGCCCTATATAGATATCGATCCCAATCCAAATATTCTCAGCCCGCAGGCTGTCAATACAGCCTATGAAGATTTGCGGCAAACATTCGGCGAGGCCAGACCGGGTGAAGCCGAACTGGTAATATTCCCTTGGGAGGGCGAGGCTTACCTGGCCTGGAGAATGTTTCTGTTTTCTGACACTCCAATGGGCCGCTGGGAATACTTCATCGACGCCAAATCCGGAGAAATCATCTTCAAGGCCAATCGTATAATGAATGAAAATGATGTGGGCACGGGCACCGGTGTGATGGGACTGCCCCGTAATCATATCGATACCGATTTTAACGGTACCACTTATGAAATGAAAGATTATACCCGGCAACTGAACAACAATCCGCACGGACATGACGGCCTGATGCCGGATGGCAATTATATCCAGACGAATATCGCCGGTTCCTCCCTGCCCGGGTCGATCGCAACTGATGATGATAATATCTGGGGCACTACCTCAACCCAGGCGCCGGCAGTCGATGGGCATGTTTATACCGGGCTTGTTTACGACTATATGGTTTCTCATTTCAACCGCAATGGCTATAACGGCAATGGCGCCAGTATGCTCACAATCGTGAATTACAGCGGCGACGGCGATAATAATGCCTACTGGGACGGCAGCAGAATTGTGATCTGGAGCTGGTCAACCGGGTGGCGTTCGCTGGCCGGCTGCCCTGACGTTATCGCGCATGAATGGGGCCATGCCATAACCGAGTATACCTCCGGACTGGTCTACCAGAAAGAACCGGGAGCTTTGAACGAGTCATTTTCTGATATGATCGGAGCTGCATTCGAGTTTGCTCACGACACCCTGGATACGCCCGACTGGCTGATGGGAGAAAATGGTCAGTTGTCAGGCGAGGGATTTCGTGACATGTCCAATCCGCACGCCAATAACGATCCGGACTATTATGGCACGTCAGATCCTTACTGGATCGACGTCGTAAACTGCTCCCCGTCGCCCTTCAACGATTACTGTGGAGTGCATACCAACAGCGGAGTGGGCAATAAATGGTTTTATCTGCTTTCAGATGGCGGCACTCATCATGATGTAACTGTCACCGGTATCGGGGTGCAGAATGCGATGTCGATCGCTTATCAGGCAAACGCATTCTACTGGACCTCGACCACAGATTATCATCAGGCGGCACTGGCAACTATATCCGCGGCTCTTGATCTCGATTCAGCCGGAACCTGGGCCACCGAGGCCTCACATGCATGGAATGCAGTTGGCGTCTCCACTCCGGGACCCTCGGTAACTTTTGCATATCCCAACGGAGTTCCGCAGACATTAATGCCTGAACAGTCCACGACATTCGATGTTGTCGTGTCCGGTTTCCTGGGCGGAACCCCGGTTCCAAGCTCGGGAATACTTCACTATCGTATAAATGGGGGCGCATACACCTCCCTGCAAATGACGGAAGTTTCGCCTAACAATTACGAGGCTACCCTGCCGGCCAGCAATTGCGACAGCATAGTTGAATTTTATGTTTCGGCAGATGAAGTGGCCAACGGCACATTCAATGATCCCGACCCCGAATCGCCTTTTGCAGCAGTAGTCGCAACCGCGGTAACAGTCTCATTTGAAGATAACTTCGAAACAGATCAGGGCTGGACAGTTTCGGGCAGTGTTACGGATGGTCCATGGGAACGGGGTGTGCCAATCGGCGGCGGCGACCGCGGAGATCCGCCAACTGATTTTGACGGATCCGGCGCATGCTACCTGACCGACAACCAGGATGACAATTCAGATGTTGACGGCGGTACGACTACTCTGATTTCGCCCGTTTTCGATCTGTCAGCAGGAGATGGCAAATTTCACTATGCCCGCTGGTTCAATAATATGTTCGGAGCCGCCCCATATACTGATGTGATGGAAATTTATATCTCAAATGATGACGGCCTTAACTGGACACTGGTGGAGACAGTCGGGCCGACAGGTGTGGAGGTTGAAGGCGGCTGGTATGAGAGGAGTTTCTGGGCCAGCGATTTTGTGGCCCCTACAAATCAGATGAAGCTCAGGTTCGATGCTTCCGATCTGGGTGATGGCTCTGTGGTAGAGGCTGCAGTTGACAATGTCTGGGTCAAAATTTATGAGTGTTATGATTCAACCTTGATTATAATTACAGACACTTTACCGGATTGGACCATGGGAATGGCTTATTCCGAGCAGCTCCAGCACCTGGGCGGCAGCGGCGAGATAACCTGGACCGACAAGAACGGTGATCTTGCAGGGACAGGTTTGAGTTTGTCGACCAGCGGTCTGCTTTCGGGCACTCCGGGCTCAAGCGGCGAAATCATTTTTACCGCTCATGTCGAGGATGAGCTCGGGGAAACTGACGAAAGAACTTATTCATTTACAGTAAATGAGCAGATAGTCATAACCACCACTTCCCTTCCGGACTGGACAGCAGGCAAAGAATATCAGCAGCAACTTGAATTCACGGGCGGCACCTCTCCTCAGTCATGGTCAGACAAATTTGGCGATCTGGATGGAACCGGTTTGAGCCTGTCGGCCGGTGGATTACTCTCAGGAACAGTCAGCTCCGAAATGACTATCAGCTTTACAGCCGAGGTTACCGATTTTGCGGGAGCTTCGGATGAAAGCACTTACCAGTTCGAAATTAATCCGGCCGTTAATATCGTTACCGTCCTGCTGCCGGATTGGACTACGGGAATAGCATATTCTGAGCAGCTCTTCGCAACAGGCGGAACCGGAAATCTGGTATGGAGCGATTTCAGTTTGGGGCTGGAGGGTACCGGGCTAAGCGTTTCCGTCAACGGACTTGTATCAGGTACTCCGGCCGCTTCAGGGCCGATAAGTTTTAATGCCCGGGCAATCGACAACGTTGGAGCGTTCGATACTCAGGAGTTTAACTTCACTATAAATCCGGCGGTCTCTATCACGACCGAAAGCATGCCGGAATGGACGGTCGGAATGGCGTATGAGCAGCAGCTTGAAGCCGCCGGCGGAACCGGCGAATTGAACTGGTTTGATTTTGACGATGGGCTTGACGGCACCGGCCTGACACTTTCCCTGGATGGAATTGTATCCGGCACGCCCTCCTCGACAGATCCGATCAGCTTCACTGCACGCGCCGTCGATGCGACATCATCATCGGATGAGAAGGTCCTGGAGATAGTCATCAATCCCGAAGTCAGCATTACCACTTCCGTCCTTCCTGAAGGACTGGAAACGGAACCATATTCTCATCAGCTCGAGTCAGAGGGCGGAACATCACCATTAACCTGGTCCGACCTCAATAATGATCTGGAAGGCACGGGATTGTCGCTTTCCTCGGAGGGCCTGCTTTCGGGCACACCTCCCGGACCCGGCATTTTCACATTTACCGCGCAGGTTGTAGATGTTGCGGGCAGCATTGATCAGCAGGAATTCACGGTGAATATCGGCGTACCGTATATCTGCGGTGATTCCAATGGAGACGAGACCGTTAATGTCTCGGACGCTGTCATGGTAATCAACTACGTTTTCCTGGGCTCAACCGCCCCCGATCCACTGGAAGCGGCCGATCCTAATTGCGACGGCAGCGTTAATGTGTCAGATGCAGTAAGTATTATAAATTATGTTTTCGTGAGCGGTAACGCGCCCTGCGATCCAGACGGCGACGGTGAGCCTGACTGCTGATAATTGAATATTATAGATAAATGCAGAATCCCGCCTGCAATAATGGGCGGGATTTTTTTATTCGGGTTTGGAGAGATTATATTCCTTGATTTTCAAACGGAGAGTATTCCTGTGGATGCCCAAAATATCGGCGGTCTTGTTAAAATTCCAATCAGTAAAATCTAAAGTCTTCTTTATATGCTCTCTTTCGACCTCCTGAATGCTGGGGATTTCGCCCTCAGTGAAATATTTATCAGCCCTGGCAGGCTTTTCCTCGACTTCCAGGGGCAGGTCGGAGGCATCGATAACATCCCCCCTCAAAAGCACTATTGCCCTCTCGATCACATTGACCAATTCGCGCACATTGCCCGGCCAGGGATAACGTAACAGCAGATCCTTGGCTTCGGGTGTAATACCGGAGACTTTTTTATTGAGCTTCCTGCTAAAATGTTCGGCGTAATGATCTACCAGCGGCATAATATCCTCGCGGCGGTCACGTAACGGAGGCAGTTCCAGATTTATTACGTTCAAGCGATAAAACAGGTCCTCCCTGAAATTACCCTTTTCCATCTCCGCTCTCAGGTCGCGATTGGTGGCGGCGATTATTCGTACATCAACATTAATCGGAGTATTTCCCCCCACCTTCTCGAAAGATTTTTCCTCGATTGCGCGTAGAAGTTTGACCTGAATATTCACCGGGATCTCGCCGATCTCATCCAGAAATAAAGTGCCGTGATCGGCCATGGAGAATTTACCCTCACGGGTAGAAGTAGCCCCTGTAAATGCGCCTTTTGTGTGTCCGAACAGCTCGGATTCCAGAAGATTTTCGGGAATGGCTGCGCAGTTGATGGTGACAAAACGATTTTCCGCGCGAGGAGACTTGCCATGGATAGCATGCGCCACCAATTCTTTTCCGGTCCCGGATTCGCCTGTCAAGAGTATTGTCGTATCAGCCGCCGCCACGGAACTTACAGTCGACAATACTTTGCGCATGGCTTTGCTGTCGCCTATAATTGAAAAATCCCCCAGGTTCTCTTTCAGCTCTTCCTTCAGGATTTTATTCTCTTTCAAAAGGAAGTGCTTCTCCCCCGCCCTGCGAATCAGTTCCAGGAGCTCATCGAGATTTACAATCGGCTTCGTTATGTAATGATAAGCTCCCTCGCGCATTGCCTTCACAGCCGTCTCCACAGTGCCATGGGCCGTGATAAGAATAGCCTGCAGTTCCGGATCTATTTCTTTCAGCCTGCCCAGAAGCTCGATCCCATCCATGCCGGGCATCTTTTGATCAAGAAGAGCTATTTCGAAGTTTCCGCCCTCATACTTTTTCAGGGCTTCTTCTCCCGACCCGGCGGTCTCGACCCGGTAGCCCTTCTTTGAGAGGAAATCGCCCAGCATTTCGCGCTGGCTTTTTTCGTCATCCACAATCAGTATTCGCAAGGAAATCATAGATAATATCTCATTCTTCAGTCGATTAATTCGAATTTGACAATGATGCTGGCCTTTATGGTTTTTCGACCCTTTAATATCATAGGGCTATCGGATGGCATAGTCAATGTATTAACCCTGGCTTGCGATGCTCCAAAACCAAAGGAATTAAAAAATGAAGGGCTGCTTCCTTCGCTAATATATATGACCTCGCCTAATTTCATGCCATAATATTCAGCCATTTCTCTGGCTTTGTTTCTGGCTTGGTCAAGTGCATTTTCCCTGGCTAGCTTATTTAATTCAGCACTATTTGAGAGTTCATAGGACAGCCCTCCGATATCATAAACCTCCGCTTCTATCAAAGCATCAATCAGGGGTTCATACTTATTGATTTCCCTCAATGTTACCTCAACCTCCCTTGAGATTTCAAATCTTTTGATTTTACCATCCTCATAATCATAATGCGGGTATACCTTGAAGCTCGAGACTTTAATATCTTCACTCGCGATCGTAAAGAGCTTAAAAATCTCTTTTACCTTTTCAAGCTTTTCGTCATTCACTTTTTTGGCAGCCTCGAGGTCTTTATCCCGAGTTTCGATTTCAAATGAAAAGGATATCTGATCAGCTTCGGCAACTACCTCGCCTTCACCCGAAACGAGAATATAACGTCCAACCTCTGAATCTGCCAGAACACCCGGTCCCATAAGCACGACCAGGCTGAAGACAACGCTCACTAACTTATTCATCCTGCACCTCCATTTAAATCCATCCACCAATAGATAGACAACTTGGGTGCAAAAATCATCAAAAATATTAATAATGAAAATAATAATGGGTCAGGCTACAGACTGTGAGAGCAGCCTGGATAAATCCCGCCTGAAGTTCAGGCCCAGGTCTTTCTGCAGTTTCATGGCGTTGATAAAGACCATCGCCGGATCGATCGGGAAGCCGCCGCGGAAGATGGCTTCGGGGTATTCCCAGATCCTGTGCAGGAAATTGGAGTATATATTCAAAAGCAGATCGAGTATGAACCAGTCCTCTTTCTGGATTTCGCCCCTGATGAGCACCAGCTTCTCACGCACAAACAGCTCGTATTCCCGGCCCAGGTGATAATATTCATCGATCATTTTCCGGAAACGGTTATCGATCTCGCCTCGCCTGTAATAATTCATTATGTCTCCGCGTGATATGCCATGCCGCTCCAGAACAGTGCGCGGGATGAAGATAAAGCCATCCCTGGTACTGGTCAGGTCATGCGCGATATCGGTCAGGGTATGAGTAATGAAAAACAGCGCGGCAAGATCATCGGAGAGAAATTCCGGCTTGAAATTCAAGGTATAGCCCGGCCCGTTATTCTGAGAAGCAAGGATGTGGATGTAGTTATAAACACCGGCGCCATATGTCCAGCGGCAATAGTCCTGGAATGTTTTCTCATCGGCAACGCTGACATTATCCAGATGGAAATTCAGGGCATTGCTGAAATCCTCCCAGGGGTGGGTCGGGATATTGAACTTATTAAATGAGTCAGCCAGCGCCAGGCAGACTTCATGATCGCGGCATTTACCCTGGCGCGCATCCCGCACCATCGAATTCCACTCCTCAATCATGCCCCTGATTTCATCTTTGTTGAGGCGGTCGAGGCTGCTGCTCCCCAGGGAACTGTGGATTTTGTCTATTATTACCCGGAAAGATGCAAGTGTAGCCGCAATTGAATTTTTCTTATCTTCGGGCAGAAGGCTTGCGGCCAGAAGGGGATATTCCATTCCCAGATGATTTAACGACAGGCAGTATTTATAACTCTTTTCCAATTCCATGTGTCATCTCCCTGATTTATAACAACCATACGAAAGGAAAAACAATTATATTGGATGCCTTTAATCCATATTCAAATTTTTTGCACCCCCGCAGCCTGAATCTAAATATTTGTGCATTGCCTGAGAGGCGTTCACACCTCTATTTTTCACATCATCCTGATTACCAGCATAATAAATGTTGAAACATATATCCACATAAAAAAACGCCCGCTCTTAAAAGCGGGCGATTATTATCAAGGATCTATTTTGGCTATTGCAACGCGCATTGCGGGGTTTCGGTTCCTGTAAATATGTACTGCAATATGAATATAGCGTCGGTAACATTAATCCCACCATCCCAGTTGGCATCACCTGCAGCCAGCGGTTCAGGGGCAGGGCTTCCAGCCACAAAGACATAGTTAATAATATGAATCGCATCGCTGATATTCAACAGGCCGTCAGCATTGGCATCACCGCAGGTCTCCTCCAGATCGGAATGATAGATCAACTGCCCGTCGCTCTGCTCAGCGGTATATTTCAGGAAGTACAGATCTTCCAGGCCCTCGGCGGCCAATCCCTTTTCGAATGGATTGATCGGATTACCGAAATAGTGCATCAAATTGACACCACTCTGGGAGAATTTATCCGCCAGACAGAGCTGCCATTCGGTACAGCTGGAAGGATTAGCGGGATCACAGTCATAATTCCATCCGGTCGGCATATATTGGTTGCATTCCACACAGACCTCGCAGATATCCTCCTCTGTGCTGGCATTTTCAAGACCGTCGGTATATGTTATCACATACCTGTTACATTCACCATCCAGCTCCGGTAATTCGCAATGAGCCTGGCACATCGCAGCCGCCAGCGGAGTATCATGCCGCGGTCCGGGTATGGCATCGATGGCATCATGTAAGGTCTGGGCATCAGAGGTGAAATCTTGAGCCAGAATCACGCCACCGGAGGAATTGAAATAGTATATGGCCACTTCGAAGATGCCGGGATAATCGGCATCACTTTCATCCAACAGTTTATCGATTTCATCATGAGCCAGGTTCTTGGCCCTTAAAATCCTGGACTCGCCGAAAGCATTTGTGAGGGACATGGAGCCTGTGCGGTCCATAGTGAGCACGGCCCAGTTTTCCTGGATGACAAATTCGATGCTGAATGATGACTGGCAGAAGGCGCCGCATTCGTCAGTACACTTTACGGTCACCTCGACTGTCTCTGATCCCATAGGAGTGTAGCACCAATTTCCATCGGAAATTATACCCGGTCCGGAAAAAACCTCACATCCGACAAGATTTCCGTCAACGTCATCACCCGAAACCGGCAGACAGACTTCTGTCGGCGTGCACTGCATTATCACCCCGCTTTCCGGGACAGTACAGGTTGGAGCAGTATTAAATTCGATGGTGACAGTGGTTGTGCAGCTGACCACAAATCCATGCGAATCAGTTACAGTTAGTATAATTTCATATTCACCCGCAGCCGGCGGAGTGAAAAAGACGCTCCCGTCAACATAAGTGCCGATCGAGGGTTCGATAGTCTGAATATCACCCTCGGCATCATAAGCTGTAAATCCGGGCACCTCGACCTCGCCCTCCTCGCAAGCCATGATAGTCGAAGGATCAGGGCAGCTTACCTCAGGCGGAATCTTATCAGGATCCGAAGCTGATGTTTCAAGCTGGCCGTCAGAGACCTCTATGGATTGTGGTTGATTGGCGTTCTCATTCCCGCTGTCGGCCGCGTACAAAAAACCCATAAGGGAGAGCGACAGCAGTACAGCCCCAAAAAAGGATGTGAACTTTAGCATCTTTCCTCCTGTATGATCTGAAATATTTTCAAACAAAATCCATTGCAGAAAGCTCAATTACTCATGGCCCCCAGCCATGAAACTCAGGTCCCAAATACTTTTCTGCTATGATCGGTATTAACCGCGAGTAATCAATTTAAAATTAACCATGATTCGATTTTTGTCAAGGATTTTCAGCCGGGTAAAGTGCAATTGCGCATCTGATGTGAATTTCTATCTCGTTATAGTTAGTGAGCTTACATAATCATACTTAAACCTGTTCAATAAAATGACAGGCTTTGACGGGCGATCTCTTGAAAGATATTGACATTATTATTGTTTTTTTGTAGATTTTATCAGCCACTTTTCAGCTTCGCAGACGCCCAGGTCTGCGATTGAAAGGGTTATTCTACCCTCGCCGTAGCGCTCTAACAGGAGGCCAATATGAAAAAGATTTTGCTTTTAAGCTTGGTAATTGTCCTCATTATGCCATTGGAGTCTGCAAGAGCTGACTGTCAGGGGATCTGCGGGGATACAAACGCTGATGGATCCGTCAACCTCAGCGATGCTATCTGGCTTATCAACTACATATTCGTCGGGGGACCGCCTCCGCAGCCGGTACTTGCCTGCGGTGATGCCAATACGGACGGCGTGGCCGCAATGCAGGATGTGGTCTGGATAATAAACTTTGTCTTTGTCAGCGGCGCCCAGCCGGGTGACTGCTCGCCCGGGAACTGGGAATCCGTGGGCGGAGACTGCTGTCCATTCTAGAAATAATGAGATATAAGGAGGTGCAGATGTTTAAATGTGCAATTAAAATTTTGGCTTTGATACTATTGATTAATGGATCGGCCATATCGGCAACTATCCATGTCCCTTCAGTTCAACCTACTATTCAGCAGGGCATTGACGCCGCCCTTGAGGGCGATACGGTTCTTGTAGCGCCGGGGACGTACGCCGGTGCGGACAACCGCGATCTCACATTTTCGGGCAAGAACATTATGCTTAAGTCTGAAAGCGGCCCGGAAGCCACTATCATTGACGCAGAAGGAAGCGAAGCCAATCCCCATAGGTGCTTTGTCTTTATAAATGGAGAAACCAACGCTGCCCAGATCATTGGATTCACCATTCAGGGCGGCCGTACTGTAGGTTCCGGTCCGGGCCTAGTCGGTAATGGCGCAGGCGCAGCCTGTATTTCATCATCTCCAACTTTCACAGACTGCATCTTCCGGTTAAATACCAGTTCACGCCATGGGGCAGCGGTCTATTGTGAGCAGGGCGCATCCCCCGACTTTAACGACTGCCTGTTCAAAGATAATACGGCTCTTGAAAACGGTGGCGCCTATGCCGCCGAGGGTGCGTTATCCCAGATAATTAACTGCACATTTGCAGGTAACAGCGCGGAATATTCGGGCGCTATACATCTCGGCACGGGATCCAATGTTATGATCAACGAATGTCTCATATATGATAACACAGTCATATTTAATGCTGCGGCGATTGGATTGTTTGGCTCTCATCCCACAATCCGGAACTGTACCATCGATGGCAATTCCTCCGACAACGGCGCACAAATCTGGCTGGAAAACGGTTCTTATCCTGGAATCAGCAACACTATAATTGTGTTCGGTATATCCAGTCGGGCAATTTCATGCCCATACGGCACTCCTACACTGTCCTGCTGTGATGTCTATGGTAACGAAAACGGTGATTACCTAGGCTGCATTTCCGGTCTTCATGGAATCAATGGCAATATTGGAGAAGATCCGCTTTTCTGTGATCCAATAAGCGGGAATTATTTTTTATCTGCACCGTCCCCCTGCACAGCAGAAAATTCCTCCTGTGGACTGATGGGCGCTTACGGTCTTGGCTGCGCTGACGAGGGAGTGCCCTTTGCATACAATATAAGATATGGGCCGGAGGCCGACGGGAGTGTAGTCTTTACGGACACCCCAGAGATTTACTGGAGCTACTTTGATACTGCGGCTACCATCCAGACGATGTATGAGATTGAGATCGGAACTGATGATGACTGGAGTACAGCCGAAATGTGGGATACCGGCCCGGTGACATCTTCTGATTCAAGTGTGTTATATGCAGGCGCAGCACTGGAAGATCGGCAAACATATTATTTAAGGATCCATGTAAATAATGGGAGTGAATGGGGCATCTGGACTGAATGGTCATTCTATACTCTTTTTAACCCGGCCAATTTTGCTCTATCCCAGGACCTATTTATATTTGAGGACATTGCGTTTTCAGCTGAACCGATAATTGATACGCTCATCATATTAAATGTCGGCAATGATCCCCTCAACTGGACCGCATCCTGGGATGAAAGCTGGCTGGCTGTTCAGCCTTCATCGGGAACAGCTCCTGATACAGTCGAGATAATTGCTTCGTCCCAATATCTTGATAATGGAGACTATACGGATCAAGTTGTCTTAGAGTCACCCGATGCATTCAATAGTCCTGCACTCGTTAATATCATTTTTCATGTGCGTTCTCCCTGCCAGGGCCTTTGCGGCGATGCCAATAATGATGGTGTTTCGGGAGCGGTCAGCGATGCCGTTTGGATAATCAACCATGCATTTATTGGCGGTAATATACCTCAGCCAGTGCTGGCATGCGGAGATGCCAATAGCGATTGTTCAGTGAATGTCTCGGATGCTGTTTGGATGATAGGTTATGTATTCATAGGCGGACCGGCCCCGGGTGATTGCTGTCCGGGCGGATGGGATGGTCAGGGAGGAGACTGCTGTCCGTTTTAATATCAGGAGGGTACATATGAGAAGCTTTCAATTAATCATTGGTATTCTCCTTCTCTTCACTCTTCCCGCTTACACCGCCGAATATGCAAGGATATCCTCCGGCTGCTGGATAGTCGATCTGTGGAACACTCCGCAGGCCGGACACCAGGAGGATGATCCCACAAGTAATATGCTATTCTATGACTGCGGCGGAGATTCGATCACTCCGCTTTATCATGAAGCCCTTGCAGTCGGCTGGCAGGAGGGCGGAACAATCAAGATGTTCAGTGATGCCATTACCCAGGATTCCAGTCATCTGCACATGCTCGCTTTGAGCGGCATAACTGTATCCGAAGTCGGCAGCCCGGGTTCAGGAACCGGTTACTACAAGACCGAAGGTTTCTGGTCGACCCCTGACAGCAGTGTTGAGGGCAAGATCGAGTACTTTGTACCCGGCCACCAGGACACATCCGTGCTGATCGAGAAGGTGACACTCTGGAACACCTCGGGAGCAAGCCTGAATGACTTTATCGTAGGTGAGGAATCAAACTGGGACTGCGACCCGGATTCATCCATCGATGCCGGATTCATTGATCCCGAGTACGAGATGGTCTACATGACCGGGCATCATAATGGTACAAACATTGCGGCCGGTTTACGCGTTTAAGATGGCAGCAACGCCGCATTTGGTGCAGCGGCGATAAATGGCTATGATTATGGATACTTCACTCAAGGCTGGTATCCGGATACATTGCACAACAAACTGCAGCAGGTTGCAGGCAGCTTCGATCTTTTCACTGATTCGGTCAACGGTACCGAGATGCGAATTCTGAACTTCTTCTATGGCGGCACGCTGGCGACTGGTGACACGCTCGAATTCTGCAAGGTCAAGGCGGTTAGCCTGGCCGGACTAACCGGTCTGCGGGATTTGCTGGATAAGGGCATCACATTTATGGAGAATTACGACATATGCTTTGAACCGAATATGGGCTGGGGAATGTGCGGCGATGTCAATTATGATGCCTATTCCAACTTATCAGATGCGGTCTGTATCGTAAATTATGTTTTTATCGACGGCCCTCCTCCCTATCCGAATTACGCCTGCGGGGATGTCAACGAAGACTTCACAGTGAATGTCTCCGATGCCATCTATATAATCAACTTTGTTTTCATGGGCGGCAGCCCTCCCGGCGATTGTGCCCCCGAACACTGGGATATTCCCTGTTGGCCTTATCAGGAACATCCATAGGATCGTCCGGAATTTTATATGTTGAGCCGGTGTAACAACCGGCTTTTTATTATTTTTGGGGATAATATGCAAATGCCGGAGGCCGGAATCGAACCGGCACGGTAGTTGCCTACCGAGGGATTTTAAGTCCCTTGCGTCTACCAATTCCGCCACTCCGGCATTCGTAGGATACGGCTAGTACCATATCGCGGGACAGCAAATATCTATATCCCAAACCGGCTAAAGTCAAATACTTTTTGCGGCGAGTTTATTATATTTTGTGTGATTGCGGAGGTTTTATTTTGATGAAGTAATCCCGAATCGTAGGTAGGCTCACTTAAAAAGTCTCGACACTTAGTATGCCTTCCTCGAAATCCGGCGTCATGAATATATAGGCCGAATCGGAAAAACCCAGCTTCGAGGAACCGTTGATCGTGGTAGTATCAATCACAATATCCTCGGCGGGAGCATTACCCCAGACCCACACATATATCGAGAAGACCTTGCCCGATCCCGAATCCACAACCTCATCCACGTCAGGATAATACCAGTAGAGAACCTGATGATCCTCCTGATAAACCAGTGAGCCCGATAATTGACTCAATTCCAGCCGGACATCGGCAAACGATATTGAGTCGATGGTGATAAAGTCGCTTTTGAACTCCAGAGGTATCACCACGCCGGTCAGGGGCTCCTTATTCTCGAGATAGACATCAAGGCTGAGACGTGAACCGGCCTCAGCGGTATCGCTCTCCACCCAGACCAGGTTCCTTAGCCCTTCCGGCTCCTCCACCGGCGCGCTCGGATTATCATCGGAGCAATAAAACGCCAGAGTAATGATAAATATCAGTAGTAAAGCGAATCGCATCTGCATAACCTGAATGTAATTCATAAAGTGACACGGGTCAACATAACATTTGATCTTACATTAATTACGCAGGAAATAATCTCCTGTTCGGTAAAATGTCTCCAAATGCTGTTTTATCTTTTTCATATGCAAGATATTGTCTTAAATTGTGTCTTAAAATACAAGAACTGTTATGAATGATCTGGATCTGATAAGGGCAGTCGCCCAAAAGGACAACAACGCTTTCCGCATGCTTGTAAACCGGCATCAGCAGAAAGTGGTGAGTCTTGCCTATAACTTTACCCGTAACCGTCAGGACGCCGAGGATATCGCTCAGGACGTCTTCTTCACAATCTGGAAGAAGGCCCGGAAATTTAAGGGCGACTCGGCTCTTTCCACCTGGATTCATCGCATAACGGTCAATACCTCCCTGAATTTTCTCAGAAAACATAAACGCGAAAGATCAGATTACGGGGATGAGATGTTAGCTTTAGAGGCCGCCCCCGGATCATCGAGTCCGGAAAAGGCCCTGGAATCCGAGCAGAATAAGAGGATTCTTTACGAGGCCCTTGATGAACTGCCAGAGAAATACCGTATCCCATTTATGCTCAACAAATTAGAGGGGCTCTCTTATAAAGAGGTGGCGGAGACCCTGAAACTCTCAGTCCCGAATATTGAGACCCGTATCCACAGGGCCAGAAAGGCCTTACAGGAAATTCTGTTGAAAAAGCTGGGATAAAATGCAAGGTTTGGAAAATAGCTGTGTCCAATAGATCGAAATGAGGTTGATATGAGAGATTGCAAGGAAATAAAAGACAGGCTGATCGAGTTCATCGATGGTGAACTGGAAAGCTCCCTTGAAAAGGACTTCCGGAGTCATCTGGATGAATGCGAAGACTGCCGTAATCTCTATGCCAGGTTCAAGGCGGTTTATACATCCGCCGGAAAGCCGGAGGAGATCGAGCTCTCCCCCGATTTCATGAGCCGCCTGGAAGAGCGGGTTGAAAAGTATGAAGATGAGAAAGTCTCACTCGTGGAAATCTGGGAATATTTTACCGGCAAAGCTCGGCCGGCCATAGCCTCGCTCGCCCTGATCGGCGCAATTATCGCAGGTTACTTCCTCGGCAGCGGTGTGGCTGTGCGGGATTATGCGGCAGCAAATGCTGAAGAAGTCACATTGACTGAGTATTATGGCATGGATTATTTCGATCTCTCCACCGACCTTGCGGTACCCGAAATTTATTATGAAATAACCAGCGAGGAGGGCCAAAATGAGTAAGAAAGTATTCATCTTCCTCCTCGTAATACTGACCGTCATAAACCTAGCGGCCACAGCTACGATACTATATGAACGCTGGTCCAAAGAGCCCCCGGAACCTCCTCGAGAATGGCGAGGCGATATGCCCCCCCATCCCATGAGGCAGAAACTCGATCTTACAGAGGAGCAAATTGCACAAATAGAGGAATCCCGTAAAGCTTACTGGGAGAATGTCGGGCCGGCAATTCGGGAATATCGCGCAATGCACAAGACTATGATGGATGAATTGATGAGCGACAATCCGGATATGCAGATGATCGACAGTATGGTGATCCGGCTCGGCAATCTGCACACGCAGATCAAGAGAGAGACGATACAGCATCTCATGGATGACCGCAGGATTTTTAATGAGGAACAGCGGGATATGATGATGCGGACATTCATGCAGCATATGGACAGCGAATTTGATCGACCCATGTTCCGCGGTTTTCGCATGGGACCCGAACATCGAGGAAAAATGCATAAAAGATATTTTGATAACGATTCTCTACCGAATAGAGAGAAAAACAATAACAATATAACATCAAATGGAGGTGCACTATGAAGAGGCACATTATCATTTTCACAGTACTGGCATTGTTTGTATTCGGACTTACAACCGCCTACGCTCAGCCGCGTCAGCAGAGATTCGCGGATACTGAGGATTTTCCGGAATTCACGACCGAACAGCGCGAGCAGATGGCTGACCTGAGAGCCGGGCACCAGAAAGAAATGATCCCGCTTCGGGCAGATCTGAGACTTCTGCAGGTTGAGCTGCGCGAGATGGTTCGCAATGAGGCCCCGCAGGCACAGATCAACAGCAAGCTGGATGAAATCGGTGTGCTGAAAACACAGATTAGCAAGATGCGAATGGATCACCAGTTCAAGATGAGAAATATCCTCACCGAGGAACAGAAACAGTTCTTCAGGGATCATCCCAGAATGATGAATCGTATGCATGACGGTATGGGCGGCAAGGGTCATCCCGGTAAAGGATTCCGAGGTCATGATCGCGACTGCGGCTTCCGCGGGGATTTTGACGACGACGATGATTCCTGGGGTATGCGCGGTGATCGCATGCGCGACTGCACCGGCCCCTGCATGAATTTCTAATTATTAACATAAAGGGTACCCCACTGCGCAAGCGGTGGGCTCGAGAAACACGCCTATCAAGGGGAGGTCCTCCGGGCCCTTCCCTTTTTCGTTTTTTGCAAATACCGGGGATGGCTTACATCTTTAGATGTGGGTTTCTAATTCATGTTCAAGCATGCGCAATTCCGATCCAAAGCAGACATTCCTATCCCATCTCTAAAGAGATGGGGCACCCAAAAAGTGAAAAATCGATCCGGGTGGCCCACATGTTTAGATGTGGGTTTAAAATCAGTAAAAGCCATCTAGATAACCGGATATTCATCCATTTCAAGAGGCACATCTCTTCTGCCTATATACCAATTATAGCTTGACCATGTCCAATCCGCGGGATCTTGAGCCAATCCACGAAATACTGGATTCTTGTGACAGTATTTGATTTTTCCTAATGTGGTTTCAATTGTTCTGCAGTTATGATCATAACACCGCTTTTGCCAGAATGCTTCTTTTATTTTACCGCCTTCAAACCGCTGTAATAACTTAATTGTTTCCGGCTCATTAGCTCTTAAATATGTCAAAGATTTAAATCCCGAAACAGATTTCAATGTACCAATGATTCGCCCAAGCTTCAGATTTTCAAGTGGAAGCAAGACCAAATGTACATGTTCAGGCATCAAAAAATAAGCGAATATCTCTATATTATGTTTTTTCAAAATGTATCTAAGGCATTCGATAAAAATATTTCTGACCTCATCATATATTAGCAATTTATGGCGGTGATAACAGCAAAACGTTATGAACCTTGCAGTACCCAGATTATCATAATGTCGTAAACGTGGCATATCCCATAAATATGTGATGCCCCTCAATAGTCAATCATTTTAACTCAAAGACAGGAAAATCCCATCTCTAAAGATGGCGCACCCTCAAGATTATCGTTGACACATTTCCAAAAACTAATTATAAAAATCCATCATGGGAATCGTTGAGACCTTAACCAACTGGACTGGCAGCATCTCGGGCTTCCTCTGGTCGGCGCCACTGGCCTTCACCCTTCTCGGCGCCGGATTGATCATCTCTGTCACACTGAAATTCGTGCAGTTCCGGGGCTTCAAGCATGGAATCGAGTTAATTTCCGGAAAATACGATAAACCTGAACATGAAGGCGCAATCACTCATTTTCAGGCCCTTTCTGCTGCCCTCTCGGCCACAATCGGCACCGGCAATATAGTCGGCGTAGCCGAGGCCATCTACTGGGGCGGCCCGGGGGCAATTTTCTGGATGTGGCTGACTGCGCTTTTCGGCATGGCCATCAAATTCACCTCCTGCACGCTGGCGCAAAAATTCCGCAAGATCGATCCTGACGGTTATGTACGCGGCGGGCCGATGTACTATATCGAGATGGGACTCGGGCCTAAATTCAAATTCCTGGCAATCATCTTCGCAGTTTTCACAGCACTTGCCGCTTTCGGCACCGGCAACATGGCGCAGGCGAATTCGGTTTCTAACGCCCTCTCCGGTTTGGTTTACGGGAATCTGGTTGACGCATCGGATTTCTGGTTCAAGCTGATCGTAGGAATCGTGCTGGCATTCCTGATAGGCCTTGTGATCATAGGCGGGATCAAACGTATCGGCCAGGTGGCCTCGCGGATAGTGCCCCTGATGTCGGTTTTCTATGTGACAGGCTCTCTGATTATTATTTTTATGCACCTGGACATGGCTGCGGCTGCAATTCAGCTGATATTCAAGTCTGCCTTCAGGCCGGACGCGGTCACAGGCGGGATGGCCGGATCGGCATTCATTATCGTGCTTCGTCATGGAGTTGCCCGGGGCATCTTCTCCAACGAATCCGGGCTGGGAACCGCGCCTATGGCTCATGCTGCGGCCAAGACCGACAAACCTGTTCGAGAAGGACTGGTGGCCATGCTGGGGCCGTTTATAGATACGATCGTTATCTGCTCCATGACCGCAGTTATAATCATCATGACCCGCGACTGGACAGTAGTTCATGGCCCGGAACTTACCTCCTATGCCTTTAATTCCTTCATCCCCCATTGGGGCCACGTGATTGTCTCGATCGGGCTGGCATTCTTCGCCTTCTCGACCGTGATAAGCTGGTCATATTATGGCGAAAAAGGCTTTGAATACTTGTTCGGCAGGGAAAAGCGGCTAATCTATCGCTGGATCTTCCTGATGTTTATACCACTGGGCGCATCGATCAAAATCAAGCTGGTCTGGAACCTGTGCGATATCGGAAATGCTCTCATGGCGCTGCCCAACCTGATCGCCCTGCTCCTGCTTTTGCCCTTGATCCACAGGCTCTCCCGTGATTATTTCAAGGAATACAAGGGCTATAAAAAACAGCGATAATCAATCAGGTTGACATAATCTAAAATTAATATTTTATTTCCATATTCCTGTCTCGAAATCTGTTAATCTCTTATCGGTCAGGAGGAATAAAATTGACTATAAGAAGACACAGTCTCGTTAATGCCTTGAAATTGATCACATCCGATGATCCCGAAAAAATTTCCATGGGCCTGGAGTGGTTCAAGGAACATATACCAGGTCTCGAGGGTGAAGACTACCGCCAGGCTCTGCAGGCGGTCGCCTCTGTATTTACTCATGACACATATGAAAGCCCCCAGTATCAGGGAGTCGTAAATGAGGCGGTGAAGGTACTGGTTTCTCAAGGGGAGTTGTGTATCCCCTATCTTCTTGAGATGCTTGCGGATTCGGATTTCAAGGTCGAATTCAATCTGGCGGTTGTGCTGGGCAAGATGGGCTCGGCCAGCGTGAAACCCTTGATGGAGGCGTATCAGCATTCAAGACACCCGGCAGAAAAGGCATTCATTCTGTATGCCCTTGGGAAGATTAGCCACGACCGGATCTCCGAGGCCATCCCCCTTATGCTGGCGGCCCTGGACGATTCCGACCGCGAGGTGCGCGATTCCGCCGCAAGGTCTCTGGGCAAGATCAGCGAGGTTATCGGCCCGGATAAAGTGCCCGAGGATCAGCGCAACGAGATCTTTGCCAAGCTCCTGCCCAAGACCAGAGATGAATATTCGGGGGTGCGCTCCAAGGCCATACGTTCGCTCGGCAAGCTATCGCAGAATAACTTCCTGACTGATGAACAGAAGCATGAACTCCAGACCTCGCTGGTGGAGATGCTCGGTAAGTCCGGCGATTTTGTCTGGGATTCGGCCTTCATAGTCCGGCGCGAGGCCGAGGCTGTGTACAAGCAACTGACGGGAAATGAGGAAGTTTAAGCTATCCCCTATCGGAGACATGATCCATGCTCTTCCTGATCAAAAAAGCTAAATGGATATATACAACGGTATTCGTACTGTACGTGCTCAGCTATGGAGCAGGGTATCTGGCCGGCAAACAGCACTGGGTTGAATACCGCGAGCTTTTGAATTCAGACGTCGGGACACTATCTCGTTCACTTGAAACATATGTCCCCGGCTACGGCGACCTGATCGAAGAATACAGGTCATGGCACGATGAGCTTCGTAATAAATTCCTGTTCTCAAGAAATCACTGGGGTATGCGCGGCCTGATATTTCTTAACAACTGGATCGCCGCCAATATCACGATGATAATAAGAGCGGTATTTGTTCTGCCGATCAGTCTTTCAGTCTTTGGAAAATTTGCCCAGGGCGTCGTATTCGCGCAGACACCGGCTTCAACTCATATCTGGATAACCTTTCTGATGGAATTCGGCGGCTACTTCCTTGTAATCTGCGCCACCCTTTCTATGGTCTTCTGGACCATCTTTTATAGGGGCTTCGGATTCGTCACAAGGTGGGCAGCTTTTAGAGGCGGGCTGAAGCTTCTGGGTGTAGCTTATCTGGTCTCAGCTGCGGCAATGATAATCGGCAGTATTGTGGAAACAGATTTCATAATGAACATGTTTGGCAAATTTCAATAAAAAAGGAAAAGGCATGATCACAAAGCGCTTAGACGGGCGAGTTAAACTATTACTTGAACAGCTCGATCAGGCTTATTATACCCGAGCATGGCACGGTACCACGCTCAAGGGCTCGCTGCGGGGCCTGAAGCCGCAGCAGGCGCTCTGGCGCCCGGGGAAAAAGCGGCATAATATATGGGAGATTGTCCTGCATTGCGCTTACTGGAAATATGCTGTCCGAAGAAGAATAACCGGCGAAAGGCAGGGCTCCTTTCCGTATAAAGGAAGCAACTGGATCCAGCTTCCTGAAGTCTCGGATGCCAGAAGTTGGCGGCGGACAGTCTCGTTGCTTCACGACATGCATCTGCTTTTATGTGAGACTGTGGCCAATCTCCCTGCTTCGAAACTGGAGTATGTGCCCGGGGGCTCGAAGGTGCCGAATTATATTACCATTATAGGAATTGCGTCACACGACCTGTATCATACGGGACAGATTCAGCTCATAAAGAAGCTAATGAAAAAGTAGCCGCCTTTTATGTTCTGACCGAGCGCCCAGGCTTTCGGGCTTGTTGAAAAAGTCTGGGATCGTCATTCCGAGAAAGTCCCGGCCTCTGGTCGAGGACGACCGTGGGAATCTCCACCTTGATTCTGGAATGGTCGCGGAGATCGCCACGTCGCTACGCTCCTCGCGATGACTAATTTCGAATAACGCAGGTTTCTCAACATGTCCTTTAGCTCGGGATTTGGCTTATAAGAATAACTCCCAATCTAAAGTCACCAGAATAACCAGCGATTTCTATTACCCCAAACTCCTTGCCATATCCCTCCATTTTGCTTAAATTAACCGATTAAAATGTAAAGGAAAGGATCTGAAATGAAAGATAAACGCAATGAGATTCTGGCCCGTACGCTGATTAACTACTCCACCGACCTTCAACCGGGAGAGCATATTTACATCGAAATGAAGGGCAAGGAAGCCACGGAACTGGGCAAGGAGTGTATCCGGCAGGCTACAGAGAAAGGCGGAATACCGTTCTGGTTCTATAACGATGAATCGATCCTGCGCCAGTTTCTTCAATCGGCGACGGAGGAGCAGTTTAAGGAGATGGCCGAGTTCCATCTGGCCATGATGAAGAAGTCAGCGGCATATCTTGGCATCCGAGGCTCTGACAATCCCTTCGATCTGGCCGATATCCCGGAGGAGAGAATGGCGGCCTACAACAGGCTCTTCTACCGCCCTGTGCATCTGGAGCAGCGCGTTCGATTTACCAAGTGGTGCGTGATGAGATTCCCGAATAACGCCATGGCGCAGCTGGCCCAGATGCCGCAGGAAAAATTTGAAGAATTCTATTATGATGTCTGCAATGTCGATTACGCCAAGATGTCCAAGGCCATGGATCCGCTGGTGAAGCTGATGAAGCAGACCGAAAAAGTCAGGCTGGCAGGGCCGGGTGATACCGATCTGACCTTCTCGATCAAGGATATCGGCGTTGTCAAATGCGATGGCACCCGCAATATTCCCGATGGCGAGGTTTATACCGCCCCTGTGCGCGAGTCAGTCAATGGCGTTATACAGTATAACACTCCTTCTCTAAAGGACGGCACTGTCTATGAGGATATCCGCTTTGAATTCAAGGACGGAAAGATCATCAAAGCCACCTGTAAGTCCTCTGAAGACAAACTGAACAAGGTCCTGGATACTGATGAGAATGCCCGCTATATCGGCGAATTTTCGCTGGGACTGAATCCCATGATCACAATGCCGATGAAGGATACTCTATTTGATGAGAAAATCGGCGGTTCCATACACCTGACGCCCGGGGCATGCTACGATGAGGCCCCCAATGGCAACAAGTCGGATATCCACTGGGATCTGATTATGATCCAGACCCCGGAGTACGGCGGTGGAGAGATTTATTTTGATGACAAGCTGATCCGTAAGGACGGCAAGTTTACCGACGCATCTCTGGAGGCTGGTTTCACACCTGAAAATTTGAAGATGGAAGCGTAATCAGCAGAGTCTATCTCTACTGATATGGGCGCCAGGTTCCCCGACCTGGCGCTTTTTTCGTGTGCAATGTAAATGAATCCAATAACTTAATCACAGTCGGGATAGAGATCCCGACCGCACAGGGCACAAAAAAAGGCCGTCCGTAATGGACGGCCTTTGATTTATCCGTTGTTCGACTTAGAAACCAAACTTTACGGTAAAGAACTGGTTGTTGTCGAAGAACTCGGTCTGCATCCAGGAGTAATCCAGGACAAAAGTTGTATTGCCCCAGGTCATCTTCAGGCCGGCACCAACAGAGGGCCCATACATATAATCGTCCTGCGTCGAGCCGACATAACCGCCGCGCAGGAAGAACATATCGTTAAAGGCATACTCGATACCGCCACGGAACTCATCTTCCGAGAAGTTATTGGACTGGAAGAGTCCCATGATGGTGGCGCTGTTGGCCTCATTGCGAAGCAGGTTCCATGAGGCGCCAAGCTGAACTGAAGACGGCAGCTCGAAGGATGCCGACTGTGAACGGAAGGTTCTGTCCGGCGTTCCGGGCTCAGCTCCGGGAACGTCGTTGTCGACATCGAAGTCGGAGCCGGAGAATCTCATCTGCGGCCCGTAGTTCTTGACTACCAGACCGAACTTGAGCCCCTGCCAGCCGGGATCATAGACAAAACCAAAGTCGAAGGCCACGCCGGTGGCTGAAAGCTGGTCGATTCTCTCGTTAACCAGCATACCGGTGGCGCCAAAGGCCACCCGGTCGGTGAACCTTCTGGAATATGTCAGGCCGATAACCGAATAGCTGGGCGAAAGAATTTCGCCTGTGCCCTCGGGGGCCAGAACGGTGGTTTTCTCTATGTCGCCAAAACTGACAACCTTGGCGGACAGACCTATAGAACCGAAGTCCTCGATTGCCGTGGTTGCGGCAAAATAGTTGACATCGATATCGGCGAAGTACTGAAGATGCGTGAACATAACCTCAGTACCGTCGTAGTATGCAACGCCCGCCGGGTTCCAGTAGAGCGCTTCGGCACCAACTGCCTCCGCCACTCCCGCACCCGCCAGCGCAGACATGCGACTGCCGACAGGGATTCTCAGCTCTTGTGCACCCGAGGTACCAATACGCTCATCACCTCCGGCGTAGAGGGCCGCAGAGCACAAAAGCATTGCAACTAACGTTAAGCAAAGTACTTTTATCTTCATTATAATTCCTCCCCGCCTAATAAGTGTTAAGCTGTTCGACCTCGGTGAACACAATCATCTTACCGAATGTGTCGCCGATCCCTTCAGCCTCTATGTAATACACATAGATACCGGAGGCAACGTACAGGCCGCTGTTAGTCTTAACATCCCAGACGAATTCCGCGGCAGCCTCGTCTTCCTTGACCATCTCGCGGACAAGGTCGCCGGCGATGTTAAAGATTCTAATTGTGCACCTGGTCGGCGGCAGATTTGTGAACTTAATAATACGATCAAACTGATCCGGCTCCAGGATCGAGTAGTTGTAATATGGATTCGGAACGACCTTTACATCGTCCAGACTCAACTCAACAACGGTTCCATCCTGCATGCCGGTCGGCTTGGTGGTAAACTGGAATTGGTCAAGCTGAGTATTCGGAATCGTAGAATTGAACCTGACGACCGTACCAGATGGCGGCGCAGTAAGAGCTCCGCTGAAATCATTAAATATCACACGTCCCAGATGGAAATGATCGGGCCAGACATACCCTGTTGCTCCAGCATTCTGGGGAAGCGGTTCGGACGGGTAGTCAGTCTCCGACACATAGATCCTGTCTCCATAGCTCCATCCGCCAGATCCGTCATCATCAAGAATGAAGAAGATGTCTCTTCTATCCGGCTCGGTCTCATTTTCCGAGAAGTGCCAGATCTCAAACGGGGCCCTATCAGGGAATTTCTCGTCATCATTCCAGTTGTAATACTCGCTTCCTTCATCGGTAAAGCGGAATTCCCAGGATTCCCATTCCATCAAGCCGCGCCAGTTGAAGCGATCTTTGGCCGCCTGGCTGCTGCCGGACACGTCAGATGAAACATAGTAGTCACCGGTTGAACTCAATGACCAGAAAAGATTATCCGGCGGCGAAACCGGATCACCGGCAAAAGCTGTCTCAACTATAGAGAGAATACCGGGATCGGGGCCCATCACACGAACCATGAGACCGTCTATGACATCATAGTCATAACCGCCCCCTTGATTATCCTGATTGGAAAGAACCGTAGCTCCTTCGCGCAGCAGATTCCAGGTGCCGTCTTCATTGAACGTCACCGTGAAATCTTCCGGCTCATCATTTGTGTAGTTGAGATACTCGACCACAACCATACCCTGGGATGGACCCTGGTTATGGTCCGCTGTATCGACAAATACAGCCCCCGAACTCTTGGGCACAACCGTGATCGGGACCCTGGTTCCTTCCAGGGATGCGGCATTGAAGCCCAGGAAGTTTACTCCGCTGAAGATGGAATCCTCAGAAAGAACTTCCTGAATATTGACCGAATAAGGTGAAATTGCAAAATAGTACGGACGATTGTTGATAATCGGTCCACCATCCAGATAGCTTCTCTCGATGAAGAGATGGTTCACCAGACCGCTTTCGCTTCCGGCCTGGGTAATGACCTTCTCCACGCCTCCGGCCTGGTTATTAACCACATCGGAATAGATCAACTGGAAGTCCCAGGGACGCAGAGCCGAATCACATACCTCATCCTCGCAGTTGAAATAGATGTACTCACCCGCGGAATCGATGAAGGTATGCATGGATGTTGCACCATCATAGTCATATGTGGCCACCTTGGTCCACGGACCCGAGGGCGATAGACCCTGATAAATATTATATCCTTCAAAGACATAGAATTCATTCAGAGTCTCGATATAATCCTGGAAATGGGCCTCGGGCCAATTCTGTTCAGGATCGGCCGGGGTCCAGGTCAGGTCGATAGCGCCGTCATACCCGCGGGCATGAACCACAGGGGCCGGCGGAGGAGACGGAATATCGAAGTTAAGATCAAATACAACCTGGGCCTGCTCGTCGACAGTCTTCATCTCAGTGATGCTGGAAAGACGATCGCCGCCCTGGCCCACAACTATGGCCGCCACAACTTCCTGGGTGTCTCCCGGAAGCATAGTGAACGGGCCGGTTGTCATCATGTAACGGCGGTCATCAGCCGCAACATCCAGCCAGCCTGTAGCGGTGACCGGATCACCGGAATGCATGAACTTGGTAACTTCTGAGGTCGTGGGATTGACCTGATCCTGACCGTCGATTGTAAGCCCGCGCTGGTAGTTATAGGTTTCGAGCGGACTATGCGGGTCAGTTCCATTGATGTACTTATTGAATGAAGTCATGGGCAGGTTCACATAGCCATAAAGCCACTGCCCCTGGAACTTAGCCGAATCGTCCATGTTGCCGGTCTCGATGATCGGGCCCTGGAAGAAGTCGAAACCAACTGCAGGTGGCGTTTGGCCATAGATGGCGTCGCCGCCGGCTTCGTTATAGCAATAACCCATGGATAGAATCGTATCGCATCCAACCAGGTCATCACCCGCATCTCCAAGGTCGGGGTCGGCCCAGAGAGAAATAAAGGTGCTATCGAGCTGATTCCCACCCTTATTGATTATCAGGAACTTCATGAATATGACCTGTCCCAATGCCCCGGAACGGCCATAAGCAAAGGTCGACTGCTGAATTTCAATGCCCAGGGGCAGAGAGGCTCCAGCGTCGATATTGTGTGATGATGCATCAGCATCGTTATAAACGGCCCAGCACATCTGGTCACCCAGAAGTGCGGGATTGCCTAATGAATCAACCGGGGCGCCCTGATCCACGGGCCAGTTGGCCCAGTCCGGATTCGTTTCGGCGTTATCACCGCGGTTGATTTTATATACTCTGAAGCTGGCGTTATCGGGAATGAAAGTACCGTTCTCCATCGGGCCCGGCACAAATTCACTACCGTATTCCGCCACAACAACTCTCAAGTCGTCTTCAACCTTTGCCCCCACCCAGATACCGGCATCGTAAATAACGGTTCTCTTGGTTCCGCGCGGGAAATAGAGACCGTCAGTTTTGCCCAGGATGTTAGCATTATCGTATGCATAGTTTCCGTCATTATAGACGAAGCAAAGCAGGTTGTTAACATCCAGATACGTATCGGTATCTAAAATCAGGGCCTGGTTCGACGACTGAACCTTTCCGGTCTGACTCGACACACCCCATGCGACTGAGGTCAGCATCGCCAGACAGACGAGAAAGATAAAGGTCTTTATTAATCGCATCCTTTCCTCCTTAAACTTCCCATTTAAAAGCTGAGTCTCATGCCGAGACGGATCATACGAGGAATATCATAGTTTCTCGGGTCTCTCTGGCGGAACTCATATTGTTCCAGACCATTCATATTGCCGTAATTCGGATCAGCTTCGCTATAGGTATCAATAAATACCTGTCCCGGTTCGGTTGCCAGCCAGCCGGTGTCATCCGGCTTACCGGTGCCCTCGTATACCGCAATTGCATTCTCGGTATCAAAGACATTAAGTACCCAGACATAGAAGTTCAGATCAAGGCTGGCAATATTGAAGGACCTGCTGGCCTTGAGATCCACCCTGTAGGTCCAGGGGCCGTAGCGGGAGTTAATCGGAGCGGCCGGATTAGGCGATACCGCCGCCAGTGTGACCTCGTTAAAGATCTCTGAAGGCGAATATGGCAGGCCCGATCCAACTGTGAGAACCGCATTGATTCCGGACTTTTCCAGAGGATAAAAATCGCCCAGCCTGGGGCCTTCGCCCCGACCGCTGCGAACATCCACGATGGCCGTAATCTTATGCCTCTGATCGAACTCCAGGGGAGATACTCTCCGCGGACGCTCTGAATTCGTCCAGGCAATATTGGTCTGGGAAGTGGCAAATGAGCCGGTACCGTTGGCGTACTGCAGAGAATAGGCAATATCGAAAGCGATATTTCGGGTTCTCCGCATCTTCATTGCAAATTCCAGACCCTTGACCGTGCCGTAATCCTGGTTGCGATACGTAGCAAAAGCATTCGGCTGTGAGGGCTGGTTGATAACCTGGGTAAGATTCTTGATGTCCTTATAATAGGCTGTCATATCAAACCTGGCATTATCACCGAGCTGGTGGGTTACACCGACCTCGTAGGCCGTGGTTTCTTCGGGCTCAAGATTCGGATTTCCAACCGGATTGTAATAGGGAGCCTCGCGCACCATGTACTCGAGATAATCATAGCTCGTGTACAGGTATTGGAGCTCAGGGCGCTGGAAGAACTTGCCATAGTATAGATGGAAGACTGTCTTGTCCGTTACCGGGAATCCGATACCCAGACGAGGCGACAATCTCTGTTCGGCCTCGGCCGGTTCCAGATCCTCAGGGTTAAGCTCCTGCGCCATCTGAATCTCTTCATCGGTGGCATCAGGATCCAGAGCCCTCTCGAATGGATCAAGCGGGATCTCATCATTGATAAGCCGGTCAGTGTTCACATTAAGATAATCATAACGTAAACCGGCATTGACCACCAGGCCCTCCCACTCGAATTTATCCTGGAGGTAGGCAGCAAAGGTATAGGGATGTTTGGCGGCGTTCCAGCCGTCATCCAGATCCTCGATGGATGCGCCGACTATATTCGAATCTGCATCATATTGGAACACGATATCATATCCATAGTTATCCACGTCATCCAGGCCGCCTTCGGGACCCTGATAGAGCCTTCTGGGGGTGGCATGGCGCAGCCAGCGCAATGTATGCCGCTGATACTCCAGACCGAATTTCAATTCATTTTCGGCATTGATCTGCGATGTAATATCGAATTCAGCGCCGTAGTAGGCTGATTCCCTCTTGGTGAAATCATCAAAGAAGTGAGCCTCATCCTCCTCGGTTTCGGGATCGTCGCCCGGCCAGAAGAGCTTGGTATCGTTGAAATTAGGGTTGAGCTCGGAAGCATAGGCCCAGGGGTCATCAAAGAAAACGCCGTCGCCAAGGAACCTGTAGGTTTCAAAGTAGTTGGCCTTGGCTGTCCAGAAAGTCTTCTTGCTGACATTATGGGTAAACTGCAGATAGAATGAATTGTTTCTATCCTCGAACTTGGCCATGTGCTCCTGGTTAAAGTGGAATGAACGATCATAACGATCGAACTCATCGTAGGAGCCCAGAATTCCGATGCGCGCGATGAAATTGGGGGTAACATCATAACGTAATTTACCCTGCCAGGTCCATCCACGCAGATCGTTATTGGGCAGACGATCGCCATCGTTCAGCGCATGAGGAGAACGATCATCCTCCACCCGGCGTTCGCCGGAAACGAAGAATGAAAGCTTCTCGTTATCGGGAAGAATCGGACCGGTAAAATCAACCGAATAGCTGTTATAGCCATAGTCATCGGTAAAATTACTGGTAATCGCCTCGACACTACCGGAGTAATTCCTGATGCCTTCCTTGGTTGTCACCTGAACTGCACCCGAGGCAATCCAGCCGTACTCGGCATTGAATCCACCGGTTGTAATCGAGATCTCTTCGATCGAGTTGTTATTAATACTGAGGTTAGCCAGACCGGTCAACGGGTCCTTTGTGTCAAAACCGTCAACCATGTAGGCAACCTCATTCTGTCGGCCACCACGAATATTCAGGGTTGGGTTATTGGACGTCTCGTCTCCACCGCGCTGCCGTATACCGAAGTTGTCCTGGTATGTAACCACGCCGGTGGAGAAACCAATAACATCCTGGTAGTCCTTGGTCGGAAGATTCTGAATCTCATCTCCCGAAACCAGGCGCAGGGTCGAAGTCTGGTCCCTGATGACCAGCGGACGCTCGGCCTCGACAACCTGAACCTCGCCGACATCGATAGCCCTGGAAGTGAGCTCGAAGTCAACATAGGTGGTCAGGTCAACGGAGACAAAGATGCCGCGCTTCTCAATCGGCTGATAACCGACCAGCTCAGCCTTGATGTCGTATTCGCCTACGGGCACATTCAGAATCGTATACTGCCCGTCGACATCAGTCAGGGCGCCCATGTTGGTTCCTACCAGCTGGACGGCTACTGTCGGTAAGCCTTCCCCGGTCTCACGGTCCACTACCCTGCCCGCGACCTTACCTACATTGGCTGCGAAGGCTGTCGATGACAGAAGCAGTAATGCGACCGCCGCAGTCAGCAGGTATAAAATCAGTTTGTGTTTAAACAAGGTGAAACCTCCTCACTTTGTTGTTAGGGAAAAAACTTATAAGATATACATTAACAATTTTAGGTACTTCACACCTCCTTGTTACAAATTGGACAAACTTCACCATCGAACATTTTTATCTAAATCAAAATGCCCAGGTTGAAAAGATAGGATTTTTTGGGTAAGATCTGTAACGAAAGCCTATACACACCTCCTTTGCTCGAAATCCTCCATGTACATAACGCTCTCTTGCATTTTTAAAACAGGTATTATCGGCCCCCGATCCGCGGCCACCGTGCGGTTGTAACTTCCCAATCCTTAGAGGATGGTTGTCATCCATGACCATCATACCTTCTACACAGCCTTCCCCAAAAAGCCCTGAAAAACGATCTGCCCCAGGGCTTATCCCCCATATCTTCTATGGGAGTTTACAAAAATTTAATAAATAAAGTCAAGATAAAAAAATAATGATTCGCCTTATGGATTGGGTACATAAAGCTGTAAGAATTACCCCAGTGCCAAATAATATACGACACAGATAATTCGCTTTATTTGCCAAATGCCTTAATATTTCTTAAATTTAGATCGGAAGATTATGAAAATAATTCACCTTCAGAGGCGGACAAAAAAATAAATGCAACAATTTAACTATTTGTAGCATATAGGAATATGTATGATAAAACTCGGTATAACCGGACAGATTGCCTCCGGTAAATCCACGGTCGCAAGGGAATTTGCTAAATTCGGCGGAAGGGTAATATATGCCGATGAGATAGGCCGGGAGGTTGTCGAAGAAAGGCCCCCCATCCTTTCCAAGCTGATCCGCGCCTTTGGCCCCCAAATCGTTACCCCACAAGGGATTCTGAAAAGAAGGGAACTGGGCAGAATCGTCTTTGCCTCAGCCGAAAAAAGGGAAATACTGAACAAAATCGTCCATCCTCCTCTGCTGCAGAGACTCAGGGAGGAATTGGATAAGTGCTCGCTTGATCCCGAGTGCAAACTGGCTATTGTCGATGCCGCCCTGCTGGTGGACTGGGGCTGGCATGAAAAAATGGACTGGACTGTGTGCGTGGTCACTGCGCCGGATACGCAAATACTGCGCTTAAAAACGAAAGGACTTACCGATCAGGAAATACGCGACCGCATAAATTCCCAGACAAATCGCGAGGAATTGATCTCCGCGGCCGACTTTGTTATCGAAAATGACGGCAGCCTGGAGGAGCTCAAGCAAAAAGTCGAGATGATTTACGACCAGATAATGCTGGAGTCCAAATAACAGAGGGTCGAGTTCGCCCGTCTGCCTGAAACACCGCAGATAAAAAAATTGACAATGCTCCTCTTCTCCCCTATTTTTGGCACTTATTCACTTGTTATTATTATCAGGGTGTCAATTGAATCCTTTCAATTTTGATATTGAGCAGTTGAATCAGAAGGCGCTGGATATCAGGCGCGACATTATTACCCTTTTGGTCGAATCCCAGAGCGGCCATTCCGGCGGGCCGCTGTCCTGCGCGGATATGGCGGCGGCCCTGTATTTTAACATTCTCAATCACAATCCGGGTAATCCGGATGATCCCGTGCGCGATCTGAATTTCTTCTCTATCGGGCATGTCAGCCCCCTGATTTATTCTGTGCTGGCTGAAGCCGGTTATTTTCCGCTCAGGGATCTGCTCACATTCAGAAAGCTCAATAGCCATCTGGAGGGGCATCCAAACTGCCTGCATACCCCCGGGATCGAGGTTTCCGCCGGCTCTTTGGGGCAGGGCCTGTCGATCGCCTGTGGGGCGGCCTATGGGATCAAAATGGACGGCAGTGAACGCAGCGTCTTCTGCTTCATGGGCGACGGTGAGCAGCAGGAGGGCTCGATCTGGGAGGCGGTCATGTTCGCCGCCCATTACAGGCTCGACAATCTCTGTGCCCTGATTGATTACAACCACCGCCAGATTGACGGCGAGACAGAGAAAGTTATGAATATCGCCCCGCTGGCCGAAAAATACTGGTCATTCGGATGGAATGTCTATGAGATCGACGGACACAATATGGGAGAAATCCTGGGGGCATTGAAGGCCTGCTCTGAATTCACCGGCAAGCCGTCAGTGATAATCGGTCATACCGTAATGGGTAAGGGAGTTTCATTCATGGAGGGCCTGGCGGAGTGGCACGGCAAGCCTCCCGCACCGGACCAGGGAGAAAAAGCGCTGGCTGAGCTGGGCACGACGTTCCGGGAATGGTCTGAGAGGCTTCGCAATGGTTGAGCTGAAAAAAACGCGGGTGGGATTCGGGCATGGGCTGGTGGATGCCGGCCGCAAAAGTGAAAAGGTTGTGGTGCTGGTGGGAGACCTGCGCGATTCCACCAATGTCAATTTCTTTGCGGAAGAATTCCCGCAACGATTCATCGAGGTCGGAATTGCTGAACAGAACATGGCCAATGTCGCCGCGGGACTATCGCTCGTGGGCAAGATTCCTTTCTTCACCACATACGGCGCCTTTGCAACCTGCCGCTGCCTGGATATGCTCAGGGTCACTATCTGCTACTCCAATCTGAATGTCAAAATTGGCGGGGCACATGGCGGCATCTCGGTTGGCCCGGATGGAGCCACCCATCAGGCCCTGGAGGAGATCTCGATCCTGCGTTCCCTTCCCAACATGAAAGTCATAGTGCCTTGTGATTACTATGAAACCCGCAAGGCGACATTGGCCTCGATAGATATCAAAGGACCCGTTTATATCCGTTTCGGCCGTGAAAATGTCCCCGTTGTAACCGGCGAAAAAACACCTTTTGAATTCGGAAAAGGGGCTTTGTACCGTGACGGCGGAGATGTCGCCATTCTGGCCTGCGGAGTCATGCTCTATGAGGCCCTGGCGGCCGCTGATGAGTTACAGCGCGATGGAATCGATGCCCGTATCATAAACATTCACACGGTCAAGCCCATCGACGAAGATATAATCATCAAAGCCGCCTCCGAATGCGGCGCCATTGTCACGGCAGAGGAGCACCAGGTCTATGGCGGCTTTGGCTCGGCCGTGGCTGAGGTTATTGTTAAAAACAGCCCTGTTCCAATGGAATTTGTGGGCATCCAGGACTCCTTTGGGCGCTCCGGCCAACCCGAGGAATTGATGCAGACATATCATCTGAAAGCCGTGGACATAATTAAGGCAGCCATGAAAGTTTTGGGGCGCAAGTAGATATTTTCGGCATATACTGGAGGTGTAATTGCCCGCTTTCTATCGGTCGAGCGGATCTTCCCGGATCTAAGCGCTTGACATAGAAGAACCGGCCGGGCAATATTGATTAGAGTATCAGATGAGGGCCATTATGCCAGTAATGCTTCCGACATTAAAAGGACGAAAAATCAATCTCCGCCGGGTGCATAAGTCCGATGCCGAATCGATTTATAAACATGCCGGTGATGAGGAGATTTCACGCTATACATTCCTGCCGAATCCTTACCGGCTCGATGATGCCTACCGGTTTATCGCCGTCACTCACACTGCCCTGCGGGCCAAAAAGGCCTTTAATTTTGGCATCGAGTACAAAGAGGAGAAAGAGATAATCGGCATGATCAGCCTGGAACATGTGAATTTCCAGCATCTATTTGCGGAGACAGGATACTGGCTGGGCAGGAAATACTGGAGTCAGGGTATCGCCAGGGAGGCGCTGCAATTAGTTTTAAAATTCGGATTTGAACAGCTGAAATTGAATCGGATTTATGCCCGGGTAATGCACCCTAATATCGCCTCCGCCAGGGTGCTGGAAAAAACCGGATTCAAAAAGGAGGGGATTATGCGCAAGTCAATCTGGCGCGGGGGGACGTGGATGGACCTCATCTGGTATGCCATTTTAAAGGAAGAATACAAACACATAAAGGCCGACTGGAAATAAAAAAAGGCCATCCGCTGGCCTTTTCATACACGGAATACCCACGAACTGCCTCTATTCTTTTATAATCGCAAGTTTACCGGAAACTGTCGTACCGTCGGTAATCACGTAATAAAGATATACACCGGATGCGAGCTTCCGTCCCCGGTCGCTGGTCACATCCCATCTCAATTCCGGCCCGGGCAAATCTGTAAACTCCCTTATTACATCGCCATTTATGGTCAGGATCTTAATATCGGCGCCGTCGGGAATGTTTCTGAAGACCACGCCTGCTTCATGTTGAAGCGGTCTATAGGGATTGGGCGAAACATGTATCTCTGCGCTGATACTGAATCCGACCGGATCGCACCAGGCGGAATTTGCCGCCCGGGCGCGCCAGAAATAATGCTTGCCGGATTTCAGGGTTTCAGCCGGAATCCACTCTACAAGATCTGCTCGCCCGGAGATAGGACCTGATGAGACAGGAGCCAAAAATTCGCTATTATCAGCAACCTGGAAATAAAAATCGAGTTCCTCTCCGGACTGAGAAATCTGGATTCCGAACTCCGGCCGTATATTGGGCACAACATCGCCCTCTGCCGGATAAAGCGGGATGGGCGGCGGAATCCAATCTCCCATGTCAATTGGAATTAATACAGCTCCGGCCCCATTCTGGAGTTGTATGCTGGTCTCGGCCGGACCCAGGCTGCCGTCAATGTTTAATTTTCTGTATGCCCCGGGAAGATTGACGGAGATTTTTGTGGCCGCATCGAAAACCTCATCCCAATCATTAAGCGGCCTCATCATAACGAGGCCCTTTTCGAAATTGCGGGAAAAGACCTTATAATACTGCCCCCGGGGATCGGTGCCTGTCTGATACACTTCATAATGTTCGAGCGCATTGCCGAGATCATAATCCATACATCCGCGCCAGGCCAAACTGTCGAAATGCTCGTTATACTGGGCGGTATATGGCGCTCCCAGCCCGGCCCTCTGGAATAAATAGGATTCACCTGAAGTGATTCCATAAAAGGAAACCATATTGTTATAAACAGCATCGCCCCATGTAAATTCGCCGTTTTCGCCGATTTCCTGACGAGAGCAGTACACTATTGAGACGCCGTTCAATGCACAGGCGGAATCCCTGGAGGCCATTCCTTCAAACCCATAGATGCTGGCGTTTGGATTATGTACAGGGTTGTACAGATATTCCATCACAAGGAAATCGCCCCCGGCAATGTCTGGATTGGCATAATCATCGTGCCAGCTCTGGCCGACATTGAGTGAGAGATACTTCTTCGTTTTATCCTGCGTCCAGCTCCCACCCCCCGCCAGGGTATCCCTGAGAGCGGCGGCAAACAGCTTCATCTGCTCCCAGTACCACTCTGCAAAATCTGCAGTACCGTAAACCAGATTCGCGCCGGGAGTCTCGGCCACGCGTCCGCCGGAACTGATAAGCCCCATAGCGCCGTAACCGTGCCTTCCCCAATTATGCATCCAGTTATCCAGATAGATTCCATCAAAGTGAGACTGGCGCCCGTTCAAATCTTTCCACATCGAATTCTCCAGGCTGTCAAAAAGCATGCAGGCATATTCGATCTGCAGCTGGCGAGTAATCGGGTGGGCATAATTGACCAGAATCCGCCCGATCCCTTTACCCTGATAGTATGAAAGATAGTCCGGAGCGCGACTCACACTGTCGCTGTCGGCCATATCGACTGAGTATGTTCCGGGGATGGTCCAGCCGGAAACCTTCGTATCTCCATAGAAATGCAGGTATAAAATTTCAGGCGAATACCCCATCTCGACACATCTGGCTGTGAGCCAGTTGTGCTCAACAGCCCCGTAGTAATTGCCCTCCGTAATTCCGGGTGTTGTATAATTATCCGTGCCTGAGTTATAAAGCATTACTATCGAATTTGGATTGTACTTTTTGACCGAATCCAGCAGCCGGCCGCATTCCGAATATCCGGGAAAGATATCATATCGTTTGATGTTGATGCTATCTATTCGACAGGTTCCGTCTATCCCGGCGCTAACAAGGGCGTCTTTTCTTGAATCGGTGGGAATTTCACCTTTTGCTAACGGCTGAAGATGAAATAAAACGCCGATGATTATCACTCTGAGGGATACAGCTCCGGTCGTCATCTATTCCTCCCGCCAGATCACTGATTGACAATATCTCGACAGGAACGATCTGGATGTCTATTCAGGTTCTTTGTGTTCTGCACGGCATTAATGTCTGAAACTGCCGGGGCATTTCCATCTATCCCTCTTACCAGCACAGTCCTTCGTAATTGCCGCCGGTTTCGGAAAGATCATCCACAATTCGCACCAGATCAATAATAATCTTGTCCGAATCCATTGTGGCAATATACTCTATATCCGGATCTTTGGAACCCAATACAATTACATCGGAAAAATTAAAGACCTCGTCCACTGTTGTGGCCAGAAGATTACCGATATGGGGAATTTCTTTCTCGATATAGGCTTTATTCGCCCCTGTCAGCCTCGCCAGAGAGACATTTTTATCATAGATTTTCAGTTCAAAACCTTTTCCGAGCAGGGTCTCAGCCAACGTTACCAGGGGTGATTCGCGCATATCATCGGTGCCGGCTTTGAATGCAAGCCCGAGCAACCCGACCCTCTTCTTTTTTGTGGCATAGATCAAGCGCAGGGTCTCCTCAATCTGATTCTGATTGGAGGGCAGAATGGTGTTGATAATTTTGGAGTCGCAATCCAGCATCTTGGACTTATAATTCAGGGCCCTGATATCCTTCGGCAGACAGGCCCCGCCAAAAGCAAATCCGGGCTTGAGGTAATAGCTTGAAAGATTCAATCTGTCATCCATGCAGAACAGATCCATCACCTCATGTGAATCCACTCCAAGGCGCTTGCAGATCATCCCCACTTCATTGGCAAAAGCCACCTTCAGGCCGTGAAAGCAATTATTTACATATTTGAGCATTTCAGCGGCTTTGATCGAGCTCTTAAAAAAAGGCGCGTCGATAAAGGCGTAGAGCTCATCCAGTCTCGACGAGGCTGAGGGATCATGAGTGCCCATGACCGTAAATGGCGGGTTATAAAAATCTTCAATCGAACTGCCTTCCCGTAAGAACTCCGGATTGTAGTAAACATCAAAATCCACATAGACCTTCTTGCCTGAACTCTGTTCCAGAATGGGAATCAGGAAATCTTCTGTCGTACCCGGAAGAACCGTCGATCTGAGCGCAATTATATGGAATCCATCTTTGTTGGCCAGGAGCGATCCGATCTTGGCTGCCACCCTTTCGACATAAGTGAGATCGAGATCGCCGTTTTCTTTCGAGGGTGTGCCGACCGTAATCAATGTTACTTCGCTTTCATTTATGGCTTTCTTGGTGTCCATTGTGGCCACCATTTTGCCGTTCTCGACCACCCGGGCTATAAGCTCGTCCATACCATCTTCGATGACGGGGGATTTTCCGGAATTGATGAATTCAATCTTGGATTCATTTATATCCACCCCGATCAGATCATGACCTTGATCCGCGAAACAGGCCGCAGTGACACAGCCTACATAACCCATCCCGAATACAGATATCTTCATTAATGCGATTCTCCCAGATTATCGACGACAGCTCTCCTGCCGCGGGTCCCGTTTAAAACATCCTCCAGAGCATTGGAAAACCTCCCGGCTACCTTCTCCCAGCTATAGTTTTCCGCTACCAGCTTACGGCCGTTCTCGCCCAGTCTTGAAGCTAAATCCCGGTTTTCCATTAACTCCAGGACCGCCTTCGCGAAATCATCCGGTTTATCTTTTATAATAATATGTTGGCCGTCTGTCAATGGCAATCCCTCTGCCCCGACGCTGGTGGATACGATCGCTTTTTTCTGGGCCATGGCCTCGTAGATTTTTATCCGTGTCCCGCCGCCTATCCGGATCGGCACGACATAAACACCGGCCGCATCGACGTAAGGCCTGATATCGTCCACTGTGCCGGTTACAGTGATGGAATTATCCCGTTGGGCCAGCATTCGGATGTGCTCCGGGGGCCGTCGACCGGCGATGTAAAACCGGGCATCGGGACGCCTGGATTTAATCTCAGGATAAACAGCCTTAACGAAAAATTCCGCGGCGTCCTGATTCGGGAGCCAGTCCATGGAGCCGACGAAGACTATATTTTCGGGTTTCATTTTTTCCAGATCGGGCCTGAAGTAATCAACATCGACCCCGGTCGGAATAAGCGTCGTGTGTCCGACGTCATACCTGTCCTCCAACAGCCTGCCGTCAGATTCTGATACAACCAGGACATCATCAAAACTGGAGCAGGCCTTTTTCTCGTACCTGAAAAACTTCTCATACTCGATTTTGAGATAAACCTTCTTCAGAGGATTTCTGCTGACCTGATGATGTCTGCGCCAGATTTCGGTCTCCACATTATGCTGGAAAAGCACTTTAGGAAAATCATGGATATCGATGCAGTTGGAGGCCATCTCAAGAAAATCGCAGAGAATAAGGTCTATACCTTTCTTATGAATATATTCTTCGATCTTCTGTCCCACTCTTTTATTCCTGTATTTATTGATCACGTATGGGTGCGGCGATAGTAAATTCGCGAGCAATGAAATATAGAATCGCGGAGAGAATTTCCTGCCCGGGCTGAAGCGGATATATTCAACCTGATTACAGAGACCTTTCAGGTGCTCCAAGCCCTCTTTGGAAGGCTCTTCCTCGGCCAGACAAAGGTAATTCACCTCGTGCATCCCACAGAGCTTTTTCAAAATATTATAGCTGCGGATTTTCCCGCCGGTATCGGCAGGATAAAGAAAATCGGATTTTATCCAGAGAATTTTCATAATAAGATAAGATATGAAACGGCTTCCCGGCTGCAATCTAAAACTTAGAGCAGCCGGATCGCGCTGTAATCTTCCCGCTCAAGGAAAATGCGCTGCCAGAGTTCAAAATTGATTAATGTCCAGATCTGGTCGGAATAATTTTTTTCCCCGGTTTGATGTTTCCCGACAATCTGTTCAACTGTTTTCTGATTAAAGATGCCCCGCTTCCTGGTGCGCTGGTCGAATAGTATATCTGTCACAATATGTTTATAGTCATACCGGAACCATTTCTCGATCGGGACCGGAAAACCCTTTTTCGACCGGGACAGGATGGGAGCGGGAACTCTTTCCTTCATGGCCATACGCAGGATGCGTTTGGTGTCAAAACCCTTGAGCTTCATACTGATCGGAAGCGCGGCTGCGAATTCCACCAGCTTATGATCCAGAAACGGGACCCTGCTTTCAATCGAGGCCGCCATCGACATCTGGTCCTGCTTCATCAAAAGTTCCAGAAGATAGGTCTTTATATCTGCATACAGCATCTTATTCAAAAGATGGCCCGAATTACAATTACCACAAATACTGTGGTAATTATGATAAAGCTTTTCGAAGTCAAAGCCATCTAACATCCCCCGGCTGTACAGTGACTTTTGCACATGACGTGAGAAAGTAGAATAGTTGTCGAGAAATATCGTATCGAGATCATCGTCCAGGTAGACTGTCGTCCTGAGCGCCTTATTCTTGTAAGGAAATTTATCGGGCAGAAAATCGAGGAAGGGCCTGAAAAGATACTTCCTGACTGAATTCAGAACCGGCAGCCCCAGTATTTTTCCGGCCCTCAGATTATACAGAGTCTGATAATAGCGCTCATATCCAGCCAGCAATTCATCCGATCCTTCGCCTGTCAATACTACCTTGACGTGATCCCGTGCCAGCTTTGCCGCGAAGTACAAAGCCACTGATGAGGGATGTGCTATCGGTTCATCCTCATGGTAAATCATATGGGGAAGATCCGAAAAGAACTGCTCCGGGCTGATTGTAATCTCATGCCGTTCGGCCCCGCACTGCTCTGCGCTCAGACGGCTGTATTCCAGCTCATTAAAAGCCCTTTCCTTAAATGCCGCCGAGAATGTCCTGATTGGCTGTTCAAGCATCCTGCTCACTCGTGCTGCAATCGCCGATGAGTCTATCCCTCCCGAGAGGAACATCCCGAGGGGGACATCAGACATCAGGTGCATCCTCACACACTCATCAAAAAGTTCAGTGAAGCGCCTGACATACCATTGCTCCGATTTTTCCGGATCGACATTTTGGTAATCGAGATCCCAGTACTGCCGAATTTCTGTCGCGCCATTTTCAAAAGTGAGAGTGTGACCGGGCAATAATTTTTTTATGCCTTTAAATAGCGTTTGATCATCGAGAGTGTATTTGAGCGCCATCTGCTCAGCCAGGGAATCATGATTCAATTCACGCGGGATTTCATCGAAGGCCAAAAGCGCTTTGATTTCCGAACCGAAGCTCAGGTGATCCCGGCAGTCATAGTAATACAGCGGCTTTATGCCCAGCCTGTCCCTGGCCGCAAAGAGCCTGTTTCTATTCAGATCATAGATCATGAAGGCAAACATGCCGCGCAGATGATGAACGCAATCCCGTCCGTACTCTTCGTAAGCATGGATGACGCCCTCGGTGTCGCAGTTTGTCCTGTATTTGTAACCTTTGCCCTGGAGGGTCTTGCGGAGTTCGAGGTGATTATAGATTTCGCCGTTATATACAATCCAGATAGAGCCGTCATCGTTCGACATGGGCTGATGCCCGCCGACAAGGTCTATAATCGACAGCCGTCTGAAGCCAAACCCAAGATTGCCATTTACGTATTCGCCGGAATCATCAGGGCCGCGGTGGCGCAAGGTGTCGGCCATTTTTCTTAGAAGTTGCTGATCTGTTTTTCTGCTTTTATCCTTGAAGTAGACTCCGCAAAATCCGCACATGCCTATATCTCAAACTCTACATACCGCCCGCTGGTAACAACTTCATATTCATTGCCTCTGTACCTCACTCTGGCAAAATTATCTGTCAGCAGACGGCACTTTCCGGATATTTCACCCTCGAGAAACAAGACGCAATCCTCGATATATCCATATAATCCTGCAGTAATATTCGATTCCCAGTATTTGAGACCCGCTATTTCGATTGTCCCATCCTGAGCAAGAAATAACATCGTCACCCGGGAATTTTCATCTTTCCTTAAGAAGGCCGACTTGCCTTCAGAGGAAAATTTCCAGTAATCGGAGAAGTCATCTGTCCGAATCGACCAGGAACCCGAACCCAGATGCTGAAATTCAGGGCCGCTGCTCTGTTTGTTGCAGGGAACTATACAAAATGGAATCTCGAGATTCCCGGAATGCACCGGCTCTATCACCAGGGTGGTAATTTTATCGAGTTCCAGGTAATCCCGCGAGTACCATCCTGAAGGGGGATCTTGACGGCCGCTTTCGGCGGAAAATCTGTAGTCAATTTCTGACAAGGGCTTCAGGATCACTCTCTTCCGGGAGGATTCCAGGATGATCTGATTTTGGCCGGGTGAAAATGAGTGCGAGGAAAAGGGTGTATGGAAGAGGAATTTTGAAACTGAATCAATCCCTTTTATGACCCTGTTCAATACAATAAAGTAATCATCCGCAACTCTGTAAACAGCCCGCTCATGCTGAAATCCCGGCGCCTTTCTGCGGGCAAATCCGGCATTAATGAAATCAAAATATCTGGCCAGGATAACATTTTGAACCTCGGCGTCGGCATAATACTGCCAGTCAAATATATTTTCCTCGTCAGCGCTTCCCCTTCCGTCCACCAGGCAGATATTGTGGGCGGCCCCGGAGCGGAAATAATTTCTCATGCCTTTGTCTTTCGTATAGCAATAAGTGCCCGGATCGATAAATACCGGCTCGCCTCCCAGAATCAACTCGAAGGAAAGCGCATCGGCATGGCTGTGGGCAGCTTCCTTCGATCCAAACCTGCCGCAATCAAACAGCAGATAACTGTTCTGATCTTCCGTTCGCAATACAGCATAGCCGGCATCTCTAATATGCTCTGATACAAGCTGTTCGCACTTTTCTCTCTTATGGTTATGTTCGCGGCAGGCCGATATACCGAATATCCAGGCCGATTCGAATCTGGCGTGACCCGGGTTAAATTCCTTGCGATTGAAGAGCAGCGCTGCATTGGAAAGGGATGCCGTGCAGTCGCGGGCATCGTCAAATTCAAGCCAGACCAGTTTTCCGCCGTCAGAATCCCCAAGCTGGGGCCAGAGCCCGTCGGGACGCCTTAATTTATGCAAATACTCCGCCATCTGCTCGGTCTTCTCGCGAAAGATCGACGGCAGAGGAATATTATTTATCTCGGCCAAAAGAATCGTATGCATATAAAAATCCAGGCTGTAGCGATGATAGCAAATGGAGAGTTCGGTATGGGCTCCCTCCTCGGTAAACTGATTTGCAAGCTCTTTTTCCAGTATTTCCAGCCCGCGGGTCATGAAATCTTCGGAACGATTCAGCTCGGGGAAAAACAACCCGGCCAAAAATAGACCAAAGGCTTCGCCTGTCAAGTGTGTGTGTGGCGAAAAATAGAAGGAAAGGTGGGAATTGATATGATCGGCAAGGTGATAGACATAATACCATACCAGTTCGGCAAAGCGGTCATCCAGCAATTCGATATTTCTGAATAGTTCGATTGTCCAGATCAAGGCGTATATCCTGAAGGCACACTCCAGGGATGAGCACCAGTTGATTCCCTGCCGGGGAGGATTGCGGCGGAACCAGTCTTCCAGTATGCCGAATGCCTTGAGGGCATATCTGTCCACCCCTGTCAGAATATATGCCTGCCCCAGAGGATAGATGAATTTCAAGCGGGACAACTCCCAGACTACTTTGGCATCACCTACGGAATCGCGATACAGATATGGTATATCATCATAGAATTCCGGTTTCGAACTCTTTCCGGTGGAAGGATCGAGAAACCAGTTGGGAGGAGAGCCAAAATCCATGGGCTCATCCCCGAATACAGGATACCTATCCCGAAGAATCTCCTCTGCCGCCTTCAGGCTGCGTTCACATTCAGCCGGGAAAAACTCCGGAATCTTCTCCATCCATTCAATTCTCTCAGTATTGAAGAAGAACCTGGGGGTTTTGCGGTTTCTGAAATTCGCTGCCAGGCCTGTTTTGAGCAGCTCTTTATCTTTGATTAAGTCTTCCAGCTTCTCGCGGCTGAAATTATATGCCCCGGAAGCGGCTTTGCGCCTTTCGGCTATTTTTTCAAGAGCTTCCCTGCCCCGGAAAATGAGCTCCGGAAACTGTCCCTGCAGGATCTTCGATCCAACCTTCACGAGCCTACTTGTATTCATCATATACTTCCGTGTAGATTTCATGCCATCCTTTTCTAACCGAGGGCCATGTAAACCTTACACACTCCTCTTTCGCAGACCGGGTCAAATGCACTCCCAGGCCATTATCTTCTATAATCCTGAGCATCTCCCTCGCCAGGGCCTCATGGTCATTTCTGGCAACAAGCAGTCCGGTTTCGCCGTTCTTGCAAATATGAGGTATTCCACCGGCGGCGGTGGACACGACAGCCAGCCCGGAGGCATAAGCCTCCAGAAAGGAAACCGGCATATTATCAATATCGGACGAATTCAGAAATATATCATGCTCTTGATACAGCCGGGCCATATCATTTCTTTCGACCCTGCCTGCAAAAATTACATCTGCAATTCCTTCTTTTTTGACAAAATCCCTGATATCCTTTCCATCCCGTCCGCTACCGACAATGGTGAGCAGGGCCTGCGGATATCTATTCTTCACAATCGCGAATGCCCTGACAGAAGCATAAATATTATAGACCTTTTGCAGATTTCGGGCCACTATTATCCGGGGCGCAAATTTCTCCCGCCGCTCAAATTCAAACTGCGCGAGATCAACCAGATTGTACACATAAGAAGCTTCCAAATCAAAATCAGCCAACTCCTCGACCAGGTATTCAGACGGTACCACAATCCGATCGGCCATTCTCATTATCGGAATCGCTATCCAACCCTGTCTGCTCAGGTGATCGCGGCATTCCCCCGATCTATAATTCAAAATCACTTTCTTTCCCAGATATCTGGCAATCAATATTGCCGGCGCAGGAGAAATAATAAACGAGCGGTAGGAGGCCGAAAAAACGTGGATTATATCGTAATTCGGAATCATCCGCAAAAGTCTCACGATATAGAAAAATGAAACCACCAGAGTGCGCACATATTTGATTTTAGTCAGATGGAAAAGAGCACCCGGAGGACGTGGATTGTGCGGCGCAAATCCGACATTCACACCACCCGTCCGCAGATGCTTTACAAGCAAATCGGCCTGCACAGACTGGCCTCCCATTATATCTAAGGACGGCGCCACGATAAGCACCTTATATGGATATTTATAAGCCATATCCAATTAGTATCTAATAAGTTAGCCTTCAGTTATTTGAATCGGAAAATCTGAATCAGTGTCAGCATTACCGGCAAATACCTCTCCCTATTATAATTTAATGTGTGCGGAGTCCTTTTAAATCATATTTTCAAAGGAGATCTGACTTCACTCTTTATGTATCGGAATTTTCCTGATCTATCCCTCTCAATCTTATCCACTCTATTAAAATCTATTTTTACCTGGTTTTCCATTACCGAATTAAAACCGCTGCGAATAAAACTTAGCTTATCCTCCGGTAGCTTCCTCCCGGAAACATAATTGAGCACAAATTCGACGGGCCCTTTCTGTATTATCTGTGTCTGGGCATCGATTTCAGACTTTCGTATCACTGCAATGAGGGCCTGCCCGGCAATTGCCTCACCCCCAGGCTTGATTACCGCATCTACAACCCGCCCCGCGACAGCGCCTACCCTGGGCAGTTCGCAGCCGCACTTGCAGGGCGCATGTTCCAGCCTCACCAGATCCCCCACCTGATAACGAATCAGCGGCATCGCATAATTCCATAAGTCAGTTACGAGAAGATTGCCGGGATTTTCACCGGAGGGTCTGCCCTCCTCCGTCACAGTTTCCAAAACAACACCGGGAGCAAAATAGTGCAGGCCGTCGTGATAAAGGCATTCGCCGGCTATCGTCCCGAATTCACGACTGCCATATTGCTCGAAAACCTCCGCCCCGAAGACCTTCTCGATCTTCTCACGCTGATGCTCAAATAGCTGCTCCGCGGTCACAACAATTTTATCGAATTTAACTCTCTTATTTCTCTTCTCCACCTCTTGTGCAAAAGAATAAATGATATTCGGATAAGCGGAAACTAATCGGGGTCTCAAGTTAGCAAGCCGCTCGACAGTCCTGTCGAAGTTCTCCGTTTTAAGATCATTCATGTTTACAAACCACCTGCGTGTGGCCGCCCTCTGCACAATCCTGGCCTTGAATGTATCAAGCCTATCGTAATCCCGGGCTGCTCCCCAGAAGAAGAGATGCTTGTCCCCGGGCAGGAATCCGTACCAGCGCATAAAATTCAACTGCATGGCAAGTTTCTTCTCCCTGCAGGTTTGATCCCGATAAAAAACCAGGGGCCTGCCGGTTGAGCCGCCTGTGGCGGAACGCAGTCTTCTCCGGGGATCGATGTTTTTCGCCAGGATACCATCCAAATTTTCCCTGATCAGTTCTTTCGTCAGCACAGGGAACTTCTGCAGATCTCCAATCGAATTCAGATCCCAGGGGGCCGCTCCGATATCCCGGAATATTTCCCTGTAATATCGACAAAACCGGTAAGCATGCTGCATCAATTTATGAAAAGCGTGCAGTTGAATCTGATTGATCTCGTCAAGGGAGAGTTTTTCGATCCGGGCGAACTCATCCAGATACGAAAGCTGCCCCGCTTCCCCCCTGTGCCTGAGATACATCGGCAAGGTGGTCCTTCTGATCAGCCAGGATAGAAATGGCATCTTAATCCGCAACCTCGCTTATGACGAAACGGTATTTCCCCGATCGTTCTCTCTTTATTTGCTCGGGAAATTCGAACACAAGTTCGATTCCCTCGCCCAAAACTTTTGCCAGGTCTTGTTTTAATATATTATAAGATTCCTCATCAAAGTCGTTGTTTTTGACAATCTGCACAATGATTTTGTCAATTTTTTTCTGTACAATCCTGGATTGGATTATTCCTCTGGCCCTGGGGAAACATGTCGCAGTCAGCGCAGTACAGGAGAGATAACGTCCGCCGGGGAGCTTCAAATAATCCATAATCCTTCCGCCAACCTCCTCGATCCTTGGCAGGTTTCTTCCGCATGGGCAGCGGTCTTCCTCGTCAGAAAGCACAACCACGTCTCCGAGCTCGTACCTGATAAAAGGAAAAGCCAGGTTCTCCAGATCAGTGACAAGGACCCTGCAATGCCTGCGGTTGTCCAGTGCTTCAAGGACAGGTTCGAACTCCAGCAGTAATGTCTCGGCATTAATGTGAAGGCCATTATGATACCGGCACTCCGAGGCAATAACTGAAAACTCACGGCAGCCATAGCGATTAAAAACTTCGGCCTCGAAGAAATCCTCGATATTTTTGCGGGCCCCGGGTGTGAGGACCTCTGCAGATGTAATAATGGCGCGCGGCGGAGCGAAAGAGAGTTTCATATCTCTGGCATGATTTACAAAGAAATCGACCGCGCCGGAATAGGCCAGAAGAATCTCGGGCCTGAATCTGTCCCACTCACGGGCGAATTTCCTGACCGCATCATCGGTCACTATGTTGCTGTCAAAATTAATTGAAGCGCCCCAGAATATATCGCGCATCTTTGTCCTGAGACTTCTGTGAGATTCCATATCGGCAGGCGCTCCCCAGACAGTCGCCAATCTGTCTCCGATACGATATGAGGTCCACAGGTTATGTCTTAACGTACTCGCGCTTCTGTAATCAATTCTATGCCTGCTCAGGTAATATGATAAGGAGCTACCGGTTGTTCCGCCCGAGACATTTTCAGTCAATTCATCTTTGGAAAATGCCCCCGACACAATTCTATCTTTATTATTGATGACATCCTCACGGGTCAGCTTCGGTATCTTATCAGTGCTAACAAGACCCTCTATATCCCCCTCTTCCAGGCCGATATCTTTGAACTTCTCTTGCCAGAACGGTGAGCTGTGAAATGCGTTTTTGATAACATTGCGCATCTTTTTGAGCTGTATTGAACGCAGCCGTTCTATATCATAATACTGGCTTTTATCCAGGGCGCGAAGAATGCCCAGACGATCAGTCTTGCTTATTCTGTTCCAGAAATAATAAGCAAGCATTACAATCGGGTTAGTGAAATAATGGTTCAAAGACATCTGCCTATACCTCCTCCTCGAGCCGATTGTTGCGCAAAAGCAATCCCATCGCCATCGTCAAGGCGCCGTAGAAGAACCAGTTCGATCGGTACAGGCTATGCCCGAACATCCCTACCACCAGTAAGGCCAGGGTCGAAATCTGCATCGCAGTCAAAAGACCCCAGGACCAGGTCTTCTTCCTGAACTTATCGACTATATATTTTCTATATTTTCGAATGTAGTAAAGCATTGCACCCACATAGGAAAAAAATGCCGCCAGCCCAACAATTCCCAATTCGGCGGCTGCCTGTATGTACAAATTATGCGCCTTAAGATAGCTCTTGCGATCCTCTGAATAATCCTCGGCATTGGCAGTTCCAAAAGCGCCGGTGCCCACGCCCAAAAAGGGATGGTCATAGAACATACGTATGCCTTTCTTCCAGACCTCGATCCGCTCCTGCGACGAGGCATCCCTTTCTCTCGAAAATATCGAGGCATAGCGCTCCTGGTACTGCGACGGCATAAGGACTATTACTGCAAATCCTGCAGTAAGGAGAAGAAACAGCCTGATGAAACGTCCGGGCAAGAACCACCAGCTCAATATGACAGCAGTTCCGAGCCCCAGGAAACCGGACCTCGATCCTGTCAGGATAATTGTATAGACTGTAATTATGACTATGAACACAGAGAGCGCTTTGAGATATTTTTTCTTCTCCAGTCTGAAGAGCATGAAGTGGAATGGCAGCGACAATCCCAGGGTTGCAGAAAGTGTATTGGGATCTGTTCCCGCCAAGCCATGAGCGCGGATTATTCCCTGGGCCTCAACCACATTGCCGGTCTTATATGCGAGCAATGAGCTTGCGGCCATATAGCCGATCAGCAGCAGATATTCCCACACAAATATCCGCAGTCGCCTGCCTGTCTTGAGAATATTTATTATGAGCAGTATGAAAGCGAAGTTCTTCAAAAATTCAATCACATTTTCCAGCGATTGCGCGGGCCAGTAGGATACCGGAATAGTAATCAGCATGGACAAGATGAAAAACATCATGAAGAGAAGGAGTTTATGATCTGTGATTATCAACCTGCCCCTCCTGAGCCTGATATTTATAATCAGGGAGATGATCAGGAATATGGCCATGAGCCTTTCGAGATGAAGCAAACCCAGCGATGGAAAAATCACCCCGGGCTGGATGATAATAATGAACTGATAGACCAGCAGGCCCGCGAATGGGTGCAGGAACAGAATAACAGCCGCTACAGCCATTATTAGTATCGCCGCAAGATAATGGGAGGGAACAATAAAATTGAGAATGCCGAAAACAATTGAAAGCAGGACTATGAAGATATAGACTATGTTTCTCGATGTTATCGGCCGAACGTCCGAAAAAGCTGTCTCCTGTAAATGCTCCATAACAGCGGACTTGCTTACGAGAATTTACTTTTTAGTATTTGAAATATGGTAAAATGCAACGCCTGCCGAGAACGATCGAGAGCTCATTCAGCCTCGGCCAGCTCCCTGTCAGTGACCACCTGGTCATACATCTTCGTGTACAGGGCCTGGTGAAGTTTCACCGTCACATTTAGATTAAATTTGGACCAGGCCGCCCTGGCGGCATTTGATCCCATCCTCTCGCGTTTATTTTGATCCGCGAGCAGTTGATCTATTGCATCAGCAACTTTTTCCGGATCATCCGGCGGTACCAGCAGGCCGGTCTCTCCATGCCGAATTATCTCCGAGTTCCCACCCACATCTGTAGCCACAGAGGCGACACCCAGCGCGCCATATTCCATCAGGGTGTTCGAGAGCCCTTCTGCCCGTGAAGTCAGGACTCCCACATCGAAATTCTTTATAAATGAGCTCGGATTCCCGACCGCGCCAAGAAATTTTATATTGTCACCCAGAGACAATTCCCGCGCCATCCGCTTCAGTTCGGCCGCATAGGTTTCATCCCCCCCGCCTATTATCACAAACCTGATGTCGTCACGTGTATGACTGATTCTGGCGGCCGCCCTCAGAAAAACTTCAAGCGCTTTCACCGGTCTCAAATTGGCCACTACTCCGACCAGATTCTCATGCTCCGCCGTCCCCATAAAAACCCGCGCACTCCTTACATCCTGCTCGGAAAACCTGAAACGGTCAACCTCGAGACCGTTATAGATTACTGAAAAACGCTCCGGATCGATTCCCTCTTTCTCCGAAATGGCCTTGACCACAAGTTCGGAATTGGCAAGGAACCTGGAAACATGACGATTGGCGAATTTGGTGGCCATGAGCAGGCTTGAATTGTAGAAGAATCCGGTATTCCTGCGAGTTGAAATTATAATCTTACATCCCGCCTGCCGTGCAGCCAGCGCACCGATCACATTGGCATCAGGGAAATACGTCTGCACGATCTGAAAATTATTATCGGCGATAAAGTATCTAAGCTCCGTCAGTTTATTAAAACCCGACAGGGACAATACCGGGCCCATCTCAAGATTATGGATGGGGCAGGGATAACATTCGCTGTCCAGCCACTCCGTGGCCCTGAGGGTCATAAGATGGGGTTCAAAAATATCCTGATCCAGATTCCTCAGAAGCAGAGATAACTGTCTTTCAGTTCCGGCAGTTACGTCTGTTATCTCATCGATAATGTATAGAATTTTGATTTTGCTCATCATGCTCTTTACAATCGCCGAAACCGATTCGGCACAAAGGAACTAACCTGCTCTTTTATTATAAAATCGGCAGGCAGCAAGTCCAATCTTACAATTATTTACCTTAACTCATTATCTTGAATAGGTTCAGATGTCAGCGTTTGAGCATTTCCGTAAACTGCATACCCTTATTATATGCGGCCTCCAGGAATTTCTCTGCCGTCGCATAATTGCAATTTTCCATCTCGCATTCCAGGGTAATATCCGGAATCCTTTCCAGCTTATTGAGTTGCCCTGCCAGCGCCGGAAGATTCAGTTTACCTTCAAATGGAATCAGGTGTAAATCTCTGCGGCCGTCGTTGTCATGAAAATGCATCACAATCATGCGCTGGTAATATTTCTTCAACAAATCCATGGACTCATTATAAAGCATTTCATGCCCATTGTCATAGCAAAATCTTAAATAATCTGATTCAAACAGATCCATTGCATATTTAAATAAGACCTCCGAGTCAGAATCGAGATTCTCCAGCGCTATTAAAACCCTCCTTTCCTCGGCAAATTCGAGAATTTCAGCAACAGTGAGCTTTATCCTGGCCATTCTCTCAGACAGCTTTCGGGGCCTGAATGTTGAGAGGTGGACTATCAGTTTTTCGACCCCCAGTTCGGATGCGGCCGCGATACTTCTTTTGATTTCTATGACAGCGTTCTGGGCAAATATATCCTGGGTCTGGGTAAGATCGCAGGTCGGATCATATGGCGCATGAACGGAGTCTATGTCGAGCCCCAGTCTATCGGTATATTCCAGGAGTTTACCGCGGCCCTCAGCGGTATTATAATTCGAATGCCTGATATTCCCGCCCACCGATATAAATTTGAAGCCCGCAGCCGCAATGGCCTCGAGATTTTCTGCCAGAGGAATCTGATAGTTGAAGCTGGTGGAAATTCCGATTCTCATGGAGATTAGAAAATAAACAATATATCTTTTGTCAAGTTTTTTGATTGGGGGGTCATACTGTTCCCCTCAGGTGTATTGATTTTGAACTTTTTATTGGATTTTGATCAGCATTTATTGGGTTAAGTCGATATATTTGAGATTTTTTTATCCTGCGCAGGGCTCTCCCAATCTGCTACCATATTGACTGCCATCATATTAGGCAATAATATCCGGGGCGGGTATGTATTTTGCCTGTTTAGATTATGATAGATATTTGTAATTGAATCGATAGAACGTATCCGGTGCCGAAGAAGGGCTTAACTGAGGCTAATTTCTACGAGATGTAGAATAAATCACACCTCCCCTCAGGCAGCAGCCTGAGTTGCTTGCCCACTAGCCGGCGAGAGAAATCTCGCCGGTGTTTTTTTTAGTTGATCCTGATCTGGGTCACCTCCGGCAAGCCGGAAAATTTCTGCATCAACGTCAGCCCGATCTCCTGGCTGCGGCTGCGGATATAATAATCCAGCGTAAACTCCCCACCCTGCTTATCCCTGAAATAATCAGTGTCGAGTATCGTGACCTGATAGCTTTCCAGAATATTTTCACAGTTTTCGGCAAACTTCTCCATCTCTGTGTCCCGGGAGGCAATAATAATATGCTTGTATGTATGGGGATAGATTGTGGAGCTGATCTTTACCAGAAACAGAAGTACGAATAGGGCAAGGATGGTACTGATGACCGCGATCAAATAGAATCCCAGACCGATTACTATTCCAATTGCGGCAGCAAACCATATACATGCGGCGGTGGTAACACCGCGAATGAAGTCTTTCGTTTTAAGGACCACACCGGCGCCCAGGAAACCAATTCCGGTGATAATTCCGGCCGCCAGGCGGGCTGGATCGATTACGAAATTACCGATAAAACCGGGATCCTCCTCTATTGCGATGGGCAGGGACCTGGATCCGATAATCAAGAGCGTTGACCCCAGACAGACGAGAATATGGGTCCTGAGCCCTGCGGGCCGGCCATGATATTCGCGCTCCACCCCGATCAGCGCCCCCAACAAAACCGCCAGGGCCATCTTGATAACCACATCAACATCTAAGACAAGAGCGAGATCATTCATCTTGCTTTCCCCCAAATTTAGAATATCCTGCGAGGCTTCCAGCAGAACACTCCAAACTACCCGTTAGAACATCTTGTAAGTGAGGCCCAGACCGAGAGTCTGTTTGAAACGGCCCTTCTTCTCAATTTGTTTATCATACAAAAACTGGACATACAGCGAAACGGTCACATATTTGATCACCGAGGCCGAGATCGTATTTTCCCAGTTAACATCAACAGCTTTCCAGTAATCTTCTTCCGGGGTTCCCTCAACTTCGTCCTTTTCCGAGAAGAAAAGCGCTTTGTAAAGCGTGAGCTTGCCAATGTAGCCCAGGCTTTCCGAGAAACTATAGATTACATCGGTGACTGACTCAAAACCGGCATCAGTGCGGGTATTCCAATCTTTCTCGCTTGCGGCAGTATCCACGATAATGTTGTTTATTGTCTGCTTCACTGCAAAGCCGAGACGGCTCAGGATTTCGTCTTTGTCCCGCTTATAGAACATTCTTGAGGCGCCCACCGATTCTGTCAGGAGCAGAGGATTGAAATACCTTTTGATTGAATCAACTGAGGCGTCGAGAAACTGGGTCTCGAGCCTGACCGCGAAATAAGGGTCAACATAACCGCCAAAAGTCAGGCGGGAGAGATTCTCGATATCGATCTGATCGGTCGATTTTTCTGGCTTATCCCATTCCTTGGTTTCAGCATCCTGGATATGAGTCTGACCGAAGGCAAGTTTGAGGGTGGTCCTGTTGTTAATGGTCTCCGTGATCTGCTTCACGAAGATTCCGTTAAGGGTCGAAACCCAGCTTATATTGCCCGCCTCACCACCCGTCCAGCTGTCGGAGTAGGCAGTCTGGGTTAATTTCAGATCGAAGGTCAGGGTTTTCTCCCACGGTTCGGCATACAAGCCGGACGAAGTAAATAGAAGGGCGGCAAGAAGAATCAGTCCTTTTTTCATAAGTGCCTCCATGCTTGATATGATCATTCTTCTTTACGGGGAATGTATAAATCGCCAGTGTGATAAGCTATTAAAACAATTATTTTTTTGAAGAGAAAGCGGAGCGCCGAAAAACGCTCCGCTTATAATAATATTCTTATTTCTTCTTCGCCGGTTCCGGCAGTTCCTCTTCAATTCCTGCCAGACGTTTAGCCACCTTGACGGAATTTTCCATCCCGGAGAACAGCCTCACAAACATCTTAGCGCCGTCAGCAGAACCTCCCCCATGCATACATCCGGGGATACCTGCACCGGTGGTGGTCCATTCCACCAGCCGGGCGGCGCGCATACGTGTCTCGGCCGAAGCCGCAGCCTTCAGATACTTCTTTATCAGGTGCCCGTAGTTTTCGTCGTTATAATCAACATAGGAAGGCATACATCCGGTTTCTCCGATACCTCCCGCAATATCCTGCGCCAGAACCGAGGTTTCATAGGGCAGTCTGGCCACAAGCGCCTTATTTATATTCGCAATCAATGGATCCGGCTGCCATGCGCCCGAGGGGTGCTTTTTCCCGAGCACGGCAGCGGCGATCCCCATTCCGAAGGTAGTCTCATTATTGATATACATCTGCGTAAGTTTATCGGAAAATACTTTGGACGGCAATCCGTTAGCGCGGGCGGTCAATATCGCCGCACCGACCTTAATATCGCCCTGTCCGGCCACACATCCGCCAATTGCGGCGCGATACGGCAGGATGAAGTTAACCACGGCGGAACCAGTATATTTGTATTCGCCGGCCATGAAAACCCTCTCATTGGGAATAAAAACATCCTCAAAGAACAGGTAAGCCTGTGTTATTCCGCCCTGTTTGACCGGATTGTCAAACGAATCCTGCTCTTCCTGTTCGCGGGTGTCATTGGGATGACGCGCTTCAACGATTGTGAGACCCTCTATATCCTTGGGAACTACAAATGACACTGCCCAATCGGCATCCTCCTCCTTGTAGCTGCTGCCGGGCAGAACAAAGACCTCGTTGGCGGCCGCGATCCCGCAAATCATTACCTTGGCGCCCCGCACAACAATACCGTCATCACGCTTCTCGACAATGCGGAGGTTCATATCCGGATCATCCTGCTGTGAGGGTTTTTTTGTACGGTCGCCTTTAGGATCGGTAAGGGCCCCGGAAATTGTAATATCCCTTTCCTGGGCGGACTTGAGCCATTCGGTCAGGCGCTGATGATAATTGGTCTTAAGATCATTATCCATATCATATGTAGTCGCCCACATCGCATTTATGGCGGTCCATCCCGCACATCTCCCGCCGGTACAGGTTCCCGAGAGTTGAAACATCAGACGTTTCATCTTCGAATTATCAATCTGCTCCTGCGCTGAACGGATGATCGACAGGTATCTCGAAATCGGCTCACCTGTGAGGTGTGATATTACGGTCACCTTATCTTTCAGTTCCGGATCATTCTGCGCTTTATAAATCTGCGAATGTCCTTCCACCGTCCATTTCGTGACCGGATCGGTTGTAACGTCCTCAATTAGCCTGCCGAATTTGTAAATATTCGGCCGCATCTTCCGCAGGCTTTGTTTATATTCCTCTGCAGTTTTTAATGCCATGCTGCCTCCTGTTTCAATTTTCCTATAATATATACGTTGAATGGAATTGCGCAAAGCTATTGCAAAAAAAAGCCGCCCTGTTGCGGACGGCTCAAATTTCACAAAACATTCTTTAGAATTTTAGTAAGACAGGATCAAAACCGGTATGCGGATGCTTGGTATTGTCACCGATCGCCACCGCGATGCCGTATTCATGGTCGATCTCGAAGACTATATCATCGGCATTGCCGGTATTCAACGCTCTTTTGAATTCGACCGTCCAGCGTTTTCTGACCACGTCGTAAGACCCGGCAGCCTCGACATCCCAGCGGCTTCCGGAGGCCTGATTGGAAAGGACATAGCCCGGAACGAATATGCTGTCCAGCTGCTCCGCGAGCGCGGCAGGGATTAACTGATCTGCCAGATAAGCTACGGAGTCTTCCGCAAAAAGAGTTTCACTGTTTACAATCGTATAAGACGTATCGGTACCCACAATCGTTGTGTCGACCTTATGCGTGTACAGGGGAGTACGGACTTCCGCTTCAAAATTCGGAATATATCCCCTGTTTTCCACAGCATCCAGACCATTGAAAACATTATCGGTCTGCAGGGAATCGACAAAATTAAGGTCGAGCGCACGGCCTATTGGGTCGGTTACGCCGGCCCGCCAGAACCATCCATCAACACCGACGCCGGTTTCATTGTACATCACCAGGTCGGCTTCATGACACATCAGAGCGCAGTTCGGTCCGATTTCTGCGGCGCTCTGGCTGGCGCCGTTGCTGCTCGGATCAGGGTCGAAGAAGAATGAGATGTTGTCTTCCTTGAAGGTGAATGTCTGTCTCCACGGATAGGGAACATTAGGATCATTATAAGAGACAGTGTCCCAGACCCATTGCCGGTAGCGCACATTACGCGTATCATCACTCCAGCTCACAGCGATATAGACATAATTGGAATCGCTCAGGGCTATGATGTCAACCAATTCCACATCATTTCCGGGATTGAATTCAGAGGTATCCACAGAAATAAGCTGGGTCAGGCTGCCGGCATCCCAGATGGCATCCGGCTCTCCGTCAATATCGGGAGCATCGCCGGGGGCAATATAGGTAACATTAATCTGATCGGTGGGAGGGAAGATCACCGGCGGTTCTTCGTCGCTGCTGCATGCAAAAAATAACACTCCGCCTGTGAACAGCACAAACGACAGGACTATCACTAATTTTCTCAGATCCATTTTGTTCTCCTAATTGATCGATAGTTTATTAATCTTATACACGGCAAAAGTATTCAATTTCCAGCCAATGTCAATTATAATGTCTTTTGCCTTAAACGGTTGTTATGCTTGTTATAATTATATTACGTTACAACTTTCAAAATCATTATCGTCAAATCGTCCAGAATGAAGTCGGGATCTTTGAATTGGTTTATAGCGTCGACTATCGTATGGGCAATCTCCTCAGCCGTCTTATCACGGTTCTTACTAACGATATCAACCATCCGATCAGTTTCGAATTGATCTCCTTCGGAATTTTGGGCTTCAGTAACTCCATCTGTGAAGAATATCAGAATATCGCCATCGTGCAGCCCTATGGGACGTTCCTCATAACGGACCTCCGGCTCTATACCGAAGGCCAGGCCGCCCTCTTTGAGTTCGATTGTGTGCCCGTCTTTGTCCACAAGGATGGGAGGGAAATGGCCGGCGTTTGAATATGTGAATATTTTGCTCTTGTTATCCAGCACGCCATAAACGGCGGTGACAAAATTCCCGTGGTCCAGGGATTCGGTCAGCAGGCGATTGACCTTCTGCATAATCGCCCGGATAGCATAATTATTCCGGATTTCCGCTATCAAAGAGGCCCTGAAAGAGGCCATGATAAGCGAGGCGGGAATGCCCTTACCGCTCACGTCGGCAATAACAAGCCCGGTCTGCCCCTCCTCGATTTTGATATAGTCAAAATAGTCCCCGCCAACCTGACGAGAGGAGATATTGATTCCGGCAATATCGAAACCCTCGAGCTCCAGTTTCCTGCGAGGCAGGAAGGTCTTCTGAATTGAGCGCGCAATGGAGACCTCCTGGTCCAGCTGCCTTTTCATCACCAGCTCCCGGTACAGGGAAGCGCGCTCAATTGCGATTGCAGATTTTGCCGCAAAAGTGGAAAGAAGATCAAGATCGTGTTCATTGTATGCATTCTCGCGGTCTGACTCGATATTGAATACGCCTATTACCCTGTCTTTCAATTTGATCGGTACCACCAGTTCCGATTTGGTGCTGTTGCGGGCGATAATATAGCGGCTGTCCTTGGAAACATCATCCACAACCACACCCTGTCCGGTTTCGGCCGCCCAGCCCACCAGCCCCTCCCCCAGCTTGTCCCGCAACAGATTCTCATATTCCGGATCGTCGTAGCCCTTGGAATGGATGGCATAAAGATAGCCATCATCCTTCAGCAGATATATGCTTATCCCGTCATAATCGACCACCAGCTTCAGAGCCTCGGCGATCGCCGCCAGAACCTCATCCTGCTCGAGGACATTAGCCAGCATCTGAGATGTATCGATCAGGAGCCTGTTTTCAAAAGTCTTTTTCTGGACCAGTTCGCGCATTTCAGCATTTTCATAAGCCAGAGAAAAGCTGTCTGCCAGCGCTTTCAGGAAATCGACCATATTTTCTTTTTCAAAACAAGAACTGTCCTGGCTGTAAAAATCGAGATGTCCCGCCCACTTATTTTTGAAGAACAGCGGCAGGCGCAGCCTGCATGCAAAGCGGCGGTCCAGCTTCTCCTTGAAAAATGAATTCCAGACATCATTCTCGTTCAAATCGCAGGGCACAGACATCTCGCATCCCTGATCGTTGAAATCAAAATCCTCCGGGTCGAGATGGAGCTTCTTCTTGGCCCCGGGCGACATGACATAGACATCATCCGGGGCACGACCCTGATCCAGCATAACGAGGCTGACCAGATCGGCCTCGGAAAGCTTCAAAGATTCCTCCAGGATAGTAGAGATCAGCTCCCCTTTCTGGAGGGGCTGAGTGAGTATGCGCGAGGTCTGCGACAAAAATCTCAGACTTTCAATGAATTTTTTATCTATCTGCATACCATTTAACATCTTAATTGTATCTCGTTCAGGCAAATCACGTCATTTTGACGCAATTGTCAATTTAAATTATCATATATGATACATATCGGGTTCGCCCACCCGGCGCTTAGGCGTCAGGCGGAACAACATCACCATTAATACGATAAAAATCGTCAAAAGCACAATTCCCAGAGATATCGAGAAGCCTCCATCCTGGACCTCAACCCCCTCGGTTTCAGCAATTTTTGCCACAATTACCGCGATACCGTTGAAAATAGTATGAGACACAACCGCATACAAAAATGTTCCGCCTCGAAATGCTATAATTCCCAGAAAAATACCCAGGATGAAAAGGGATATGAAGGCCTGAATTTGCGCGTGGGCCGCCGCAAATAATAAAGCGGTTACCGCAATTCCGGCATAGGGCCCGAATCTCTTTATCAGAGAAGGCTGAATAACTCCGCGAAACAGGGCTTCTTCACAGATGCCAGGAATAACTGCCACCGAAAGAAAAACCACGATAAATGGAACATCCCCTCCAGGCATCAGGAGCTCCCGCCGCATCTCCATCTGCTCCTCGGAGAAAGGAAGATAACGCTGTACAAACTCCAGCAGCATGGCAGCTATTATCACCAGGAAAATTGTGTTGAATATGGTTATCAGGTTCAGGTCGATACGCAGAAAATTTTTTGGCCTTACAAAATCATCAAAAGGGTATTTAACATGCGCAGCGAGTATGACCACCGGCATCAGAAACACGCCGATCTCGACCATAAAGCTGATGGTATGGATACCGAAGAAATGCGCTAAGATGAGAGTCGCGATATTGCTGAGGATGAACACAAACAGCACCAGCAATACAGCCTGTCTGGCATTTATCATCGGCTCCGGGTCAATTACATATTTGTTGTTTGAATTCTGAGTATGCATTTTGAATATCGGCGGCGCCTCTTAATCGGTAGTTGAATATCTTGCAAGCCCCAGACCGCAGGCGCGATCCAGAGCCGCTCCGGCGGTCAAAATCTCATAATAGACAATAACCAGATTCGATCTGGCCGATGTATAAGCGTTCTGGGCATCCAGAAATGAGATTTGGGATGCCAGCCCGTTCTCGTACTGCACCTCGGTTATCCTGTAATTCTCTTCGGCGCTTCTGAGCTGATGCCTGGCTGACCGCCATTGCGCCAGGCTGTTCTTCAAATTATAATAAGCCTCGCTGACCTGCAGATCAACCGAACGTAACAGATCGGATTTTGCGAATTCCAGGCGGTTGATCTGAGCCTGGGCCTGATCGACCCGCGACCCTCTGGCTCCAAAACTGAGGATATTGAATTTCAGCAGGAGCGAGAGATTCCAGTAATCGTGCTGCAAGTCGAAATTATAATCACGTCCCTCCCAGCCATAGGTCGCCGAAAATGATATTTGAGGAAAATAATCGGATCGATGCACTTTCTTCAGGTAGCCAAGAGCATCGATATTATACTGGAGCTCCCTGATTTCAGCCCGATTATCATAAGCAATGTTTTTATAATCCTGCAAGCTCTTAACGGCGAACTCCTCAATCTCCGATGTGTCCACAATATCTTTGTCCACGGGCAATTCAATATCGTGTTCCGAATCGTAGTCAAGCAGTTTATTGAAATACAGGCGCCCCAGTTCGCGGGAATTATCAGATTCGGAGATAGCCTGCTCTGCCCTGGAGACCCCGACCTCGGCCCGCAGAACCTCGTTTCTGGCCACCCTTTCAGCCTCAAAAAGTTTCTGGGCTACCTCCAGATGCTGCGCCGCCAGATCCTTGTTTTCGACCGCAATATTGACCAGCTCAACAGTCATGGCGTATTGATAATAAGCCTGCTTGACCCGGAAAATTATTTCTTCCTTGACGCCTTCAAGCTGTGACTCGGCAGCCATCAGCTCCATACTGCGGGCATCATAGGAGGAGCTTACCAAACCGCCGGTAAAAATCGGCTGTATCAAATTAAACCGCGTGTCATGTTCCCTTTCTCTGAGAAAACTAAATCCGGACGGTTCTCCCAGTTCGACACCCGGGGGCAGGCTTTCTATGAATTTAGAGGGATCGATCAGCACTTCGCGTCCGCCTCCCTGGCGTGAATATCGGGCATTGAAATCCAGTACCGGAAAAAATCGTGAATGCGCCTCGTTTTTGGCGGCGGCCAGTTCATTAATACGTTCCACCGTCTGTTTAATTGTCAGGTTTGAGCTTAAAGCCCGGCGCACATATTGACCCAGAGGATCGTTCCCCTGTCCAACAAGATTCTGGTATGCACCGGCCAGCAGCGCAAATATGACAAAGGCGGCAGTACTGGGTTTCATATGAAACGAATATAGTAAATGGAGCTTTCACAGCAAGTAAAAGTTTAGCAGGCTGTTATTTACAGCTTCTCCAGGCTGAGATTCTCAACTCCGGCGTAACGGCAATTATCGGAAGCTTTTTGATTGGCGGTCCAGGCAGCCAGTTTACTGGAAAAGCCTGTGCATACCGCTGCCGAAAAAGCTGCGGCAAAGACATCTCCGCATCCGGTCGTATCAGCCAGAAACTCCACCCGGGGGGCGGTCAGTTGATGGCAGACCACATCTCCGAAATCATCATATATCAAATATGATCCAAGCTCGGCCAGAGTTATACTCAGCGCTTCCCAGTCCAACTCCTTCAGACTCTGAAAAAATTCCGTTATGTTTTCCTCGGTTGCCGATGTCTCACTCAGGATCTCGAATTCCCCCTGGTTCATCTGCAGATAATCCGCACAGGCCGCGTATCTTTTCCAGTCGGCAGGCTTGCGTATGTATCTCTCACCGTTCTCCTTCTTTCCCAAGGTCAGACTGTGGATATCCATATATATTTTACCGCTGTAGTTCCTGCGGAATTCCTCGAGCGCATCGAGGCTGACATCATTACCGGAAATAAAATTGACCAATGTCAATTCGCTTTCCAATGCGGGCGCCAAATCCTCAAATTTAAGAGTCGGGACCCCGCCTTTCAATACTTCGGTCTTAGTCTCCCGGTCAAGGTAGTATAGATTACAGTGATTATTTTTTGCGGGGACGATTCTGATCGCAGATGTTTTGATTTTATCATATTTCTTCAGGATGCCCATTACAGCTTCATTGCAATCACTTCCCAGATTCACTACCGGGAGAATCTCATAATCATCTTCGGTGAGCTGCGCAAGCGCTATAATAGAGTACAGCAGACCGCCGTAGCTTTCATATTTGCGGCCGGAGGGAAGATGGATAGTATCACGATTTATTGTCCCGATCGCGGCAATTCTATTATTCATCAACCGTTTCCCTCACCGCCTCAAATACCTCCTCCACACTTATTACGTGCATACATTCCATAGGAACATCTTTTCTGGGGCAGATATTCTTGACACACGAGATACACGGCAGATCACTGCGAATGATCTTTCCCCGGGCTGCCAGTGGGCGAGTCTCCTCCGGGTTATCCGCACCAGATATGGAGATGGTGTAAGTTCCTGCGGCGGCCGCCAGATGCGCAGCGCCGCTGTCGTTGCCCACAAAGCAAAGAGCCTCCTTCATAATTCCATATGACACCGGTAGCGAGGCACGACCGGCGAGATTTAAAAATTGGACTCCGGAATCTGATCCGACCTTTTCCACAACATCGTATTCGTTCTCTGCGCCCAGAAGAACGACCTGAAGTTTCAAAGCCTTAACAACTCTTGCAATCAACTTGGAATACTTATCATATCCCCAGCGCCTTGAGGGAGCATTAGTCTGCGGAGTGATCACGATATATCTATCCAGACCTCTTGCCAGTAGTTCGGCACGCTGCCTGCTCTCATCATCCGGAAATATTTCCGGTTCAACGTCAACATGAGGTATAACATCGACACTCTTCAGCAAACGCAGGTATTTTTGGGAGCGATGAATTATCTTCTTTGGTTGATCGAGAGCATCTGTCAGCATGAACCTGCGCATCTGGGCCTTATATCCGATCCTTGTGGGAATTTTTGCCATAAAGAATATAAGGGCGGATGAAAATGAGTCGGGCAGTATTATTCCGGTATCATAGCCGGCCTGGCCAAGCTCGTCAGCAAGTTCAAAGAATCCGGTCGGATTAAAGGAATCACTTTTGTCTTTGAGCTCGATTACATGATCCACGCGCGGATCGCTTCTAAATAACTGCGACAGATATCCCCTGACGAGAAGAGTAACCTCCCATTCGGGATGAGCATTGCGCAGAGCAGTAAGAACCGGCGCGGCCATTATGCAATCGCCCAGCCAGTTGGGAAATCGAATAATGACTTTTTTCATTTTGCTGTTTGTCATCAGTAATCAACTATATTTTTGAAGCGTTTATGAGTCCAGAGCCAGAAAATAGGTTTTCTCCTGATAGCGTTCTCCAGACGCCGATGATAGTATTCCACTATGGAATCAACGCCCGGAAATCTGTCATCGTCCCCGGGGAAAATGACCTCGACATTTTCGAGCCGATGACTGCCGTCTTTAAACCTCTCGAGAAAACCGGTCAGGATCGGCGTTCTCTGCCGCACGGCGATTTCCAGTACACCGGCCGGGGTGGAGACCTGATGTCCGAAGAAATCAGCCATCCTTCCATCCTTACCACCCCAGATATCCAGCAGGGTAGCGACTCCCCGTCCATTTTGCAGGGCACGCAATATTTGCCGGGGACTGGACTCGGCGATTATAACATCTATTCTCCCATTTTTGCGGAGGGAGTTTACCAGATCGTCAACCTTGAGATTATGCTGTTGACGAACAAGCATGGTAGTCTCATATCCGTATGCTGCGACACCCTGTATCAGCAATTCCCAGTTGTCATAATGCCCTGAAAACAAGAAAACTCCGCGTTGCTTTTCAAATGCCCTGTCGAATGGGGAGAAATCCTTGATACGCACTTTTCTGCGGTAGTCATGAACTGAATATGTATTCTGGCGCAGAAATTCGACCGCGGTCATCCCGAAATTCTCAAGGCACCTGTGCAGGATTTTACTGCGCAGCTTTCGATCATCTCCAATTGCGCACAAGCTCATATTCTTGTATGCGACTATTTTGCGCCGTCCCAGCAGATAATATATCGATGTGCCTAGAATACGGCCGCAATGAAGTGATGTTCTTTCGGGCAGTGAAGCGATGAAGGCGGCAAGCAGCTTCAGCAGAAAAAACTCAATCCCACGGCGAAGACTCTTCATAGTCGAAATCCGTACTCTGCAGTTTCTCCTCCTCTTCCCATTTCTTGTAGATATCCTTATTTCTCTTGCGTATCAGGATAAAGCCAAGCAGAAACAGAAGTACGACACCTATCCAGAGGACTATGGGATTTGTTATGATCATAATCCAATGATAATTGCTTTTTAAGTGATCCGCAAACATTTTATCGAATCCGGCAAAATCCGTCCCGAGCACATTACGGAAAACCGTATTTCGATCCTGCCCCATGCGAAAGCCGTCCAGAAGGCTTTGAAAGGTCTCTTTACCAAAGACATCGAATATATATTTCACGGCCAGATATGACTGCGCATAAGCTATGCGCGCCTGGGCTGAATTTAACATATTCACCGCGTCAATCTCCCACAGCTCATAAAGCGATCCGGTGAGCTGGGCGGTGGAAATGGTGATGTCATCGCCGAATCCCCATTGATGCGCGAACATCATGGCAAACCCCTCGTCCATAAAACGCGGTATGCGCTTGCCGTCAACACGTTTGCTGACGGCCACATGGGCCAGTTCGTGCCTGACCACCATCTCAAAGGGCATATTCATGTTTTTTCCGGTCGGCGAAAGGACCGAGATATAATTCCGGGAGGGTATGGCTACGCCTACGCCCCAGTCGGGAATTCCGCCGAATGCCGCGGTATCGAAATCGAATCTGCTCGCCGCGATGAAAACCCTGATGGTATCTGTAACTTCCTCCCCCAGCAGGCGTTCCAGATCGGTCTTCGCATGAAGGAGGGAAATTCTGGTGCGTTCAAACAGGTCTTTATCGGGCGCCTGTATTTTAAAGATATTGACCTGCTCATAGGCGAATGCGACCGATGAGAGGAACAGCACCAGTACAATGGCGTTAACTATATTTCGAAAACCATTAGAGAACATTATTACTATAAAGCAAAATCAATCATTTGGTTCCTTGGTGGGCAGAAGCGGGATATCGACACGTTTGCCATCCATGATGACGATTTTTCCCGGTGACCCGACCACAGTGCAATTATCCGGGACATCATGCATTATAATAAACGTGTTCGCGCCAATCCGGACGTTGTTCCCAACATTGAGCGGCCCCAAAAGTGTTGCCCCGGTGCCCACAAAAACACCGCTTCCAAGAGTGGGATGTCGTTTCTTTTTATGTTTACCGGTACCGCCCAGGGTAACATTATGGAAAAGGACGCAGTTGTTGCCAATTTCAGTGGTCTCTCCTATTACCACACCCATACCATGATCGATAAAGAAACCTCTGCCGATGGTGGCTCCGGGATGTATTTCCACTCCGGTGAAGAATCTCGTCAGCTGCGACAGGATACGTGGTATGAGGGGGATGTGGGCTTTCCACAGAAAATGGGTTATGCGATGAAGGGTAATCGCCCACAATCCGGCATAAAACAGGAATTCGATGTTTCGGGCAGCCGGATCATTGCGATAGATCGCCTTTATATCCTCAATTAATGTTCTCACTCTTAAATATCAGGCGCTAATTATCCTTAAACAGATTATCGAGGAGTTTCTTGCCCTCCTCCTCAAGTTTTTTATCGGCAGATTCCTGCAGCTTTGAACGATCGACCGAAAATTTGGGATCATTGTAGCTCCCGGTCAGCTTGACCGGAATGGTGATCCTGCCGTCCCCACCGCCCAGAATCGACTGCAATCCGCCAAGCGCGTCCGAACCGAGGCTGCTCTTATCCATCTCAATACCGACAACATAGTCGAGGCTGCCGTCGAATCCCGCCGAACCATTAATATTCCAGCCAGTGTTTCCAATACTCATGTTGAAATTATCAAACAGCACTCTGCCGTCTTCGACCCGAAATGTGTTGTATAAATTTCGAATCTGCTTCTCTTCAAATGTCTTGAGTCCAAGCTGATCTGCCAGTTTTTCCATAACCGGAAGATTCTCTATGCGTCCCTCACTCATATTGACTTTGCCGTTGGCGGTCAATGAGTCGAGCACCTCGGAGGGCTCGCCAACCATACCCGTGAATGATGAGCTCATGCGGGCCTTGCCGAAGAGCACATTCTCCAGCGGAGTCAGCCGCGAAAGAAAGCTGTTGATCTCAATATTATCGGCGTTAAAATCAACCTGAAACTCGGGATTGTAGAAATCCTCGTAATCTACTATCGCCTCTCCCTCAGCCTGGCCGTCATACATATCGGCGCGCATACTGGCCAGATGCAAAATGTTGTCGCGGTAATCCAGGCTGCCGGTGAAATTCTCGAACTCTACCTTAGAATAGGTTCCCCTCTCGATCCGCAGGCTGCCCTGTGCGGTAAATTGAGGGAGCCCCTCGGCCTCCAGCGCAGTTTCGGGCCCGGGCCTCACTTTTGCTGTATCCCACGGCATCATCTCCTGCAGTTCATCCAGGTTCAGATAATCGGCATTAAGCTCGAAAGTGATGGCCGGTTCATATTTATCCGATTCGGGATCAGCCATAAACGGTATTATATCTTTCATAGTGCCGTCAAGAGCGAACCGGGAGTTTCCCATTTCTGCCTGCAGATTCTCCAAATTAATATCGCGTTGTTTAAACTCCAGCTCCATGTCGACCTCTTCCACTTTCTGTTCGAGATCAACATGTGAAAGGATTAAATCCTCGAGAACTATCCCGCCATCTATTACGGTAGAAACCGGATTTTGCAGGTCGCTGGTAATATTCAACTGGCCGTAAACCCGTCCGGAAAGCTCGTTAATGCCGTCTGAATAATCTCTGAAAGTGCGCAGATTGATGCTCATGGAGACATCGGCGTTTATCACAGGTTCGATAATGTTTTTTGCATAGACCTTTAATGAAAATGGCTCTCCGGCAAAAGTGCAATTCTCGAAGAGGAGATTGGCCGCCTTCTGCCTGAGGTTTATTTCGCCGGACTGGATTTTGAAATCACCATCCACCCGCGGACTGGAAAAAACAACATTTTCAAATGAAACTCGGCCGGAAACATCAAGTTCGCCCGGCGGATTGAGTGGTCCCCGTACTGAGGCGGTGGCAAACATATCTCCGCTGCCCTCTAAATTATTCACAGCAGGGCTCAAATCGGGCGGCACCAGGCTCAATAACTGCTCGACCGAAAAGCGCTTGGTTCTGAAATCCAGGTTGCAGGCCGGATTGTTCATCAGAGATGTGAGCTTACCGGTTAGCTGCCCCTGCAGGTCAGCCAGCCTGATATCGATTTTTTCGATCTCGAGCATATCGGCTTTGGTAAAAAGTTTCATCTGCAGATCCGCATCCAGAGCAAGATGCGGGAACTCGATCTTTTTCTCGGGATTTCTGATGATGATATTGTCTATTCCAAATTGGCCCTGAGCATAATAGGCCTCTTCAAATCCATTTTTCTTAAGCTCCGAGTTCAAGCTCATACCGTCGAGGCTGAAGGTATATCCTGAGGAGTCGTCATAGAAATTCAGCCGCGAATTTTCTACACTCAGCTTGTGGAACAGGAATGGAATAGAGGTTGCACCCCCTGCAGGTTCCACTTCCTCCTCTTTATGCTGACCCAGATCCTCGAAATTCAATGCTCCGCTCCGGGCTCGTTCCAGATTGACTGCCAGGCCGTCCAGGATTATCTTGGTAAATTCGAAATTCCCGGTGATAAGCGGCCACAGTTTCAGTTTTACGTCAAGTTTATCGAGGACAAAGAACTCCTCGCCGGAAAAACCCGGCAGGTTCTGCACCACCAGACTGTCCAGCTTCAGTCCTACACCGCCCCATATAGACACTGAGGCGTTTTTAACCGTAACAGGGCGGTTCAAGGATTTTTGCAGGTTTTCGACAATCAGCGCCTGCACTTTTTCGGCAGGAAAGAATATTTTGATTGCAGCAATCGAAAGCAGAGCCAGTACCAGAATTATCGATACCGCCCAGATTAGTATTTTTAACCCCTTCGACACAAGCTATCCCTCTTTCAATTAAAAGGTTTTCTTTTTATACAGAGCTCCAATACTAAAGTTGCGTCTCGTCACCAACACCGAGAATGATGACCTCGGAGTCTTTGACCTTCTTTCTGAATTCCTCCGGATCGGCCGCGATTAGCTCGAACGTGTTGTAATGCATGGGGATAACTTTCTTGGGCTTGATGAAATCTACTGCCCGCGCGGCATCATCTATACCCATAGTAAAATTATCGCCAATAGGCAGCATGGCAAGGTCTATACCCTCTTCTCCAATCAACTGCATATCCATAAAAAGTCCTGTATCCCCGGCATGATAGATTTTCTTACCTTCCATTGTGATAATAAAGCCGCATGGACTTCCGCCGATATCAAAATCCGACTCGCCGTCCGAAAAGCCGTGATGAGCGATTGTCAGCTTCACCCTTCCGAAGGGAAAATCGTGTGCGCCGCCGATATGCATGTTATGGGCGTTCAGCCCCTTACGCGCGGCATAAGCTGCCACCTCGTTGGGCCCGATAACAAGGGCATCATTATTTTTTGCGATCTTCTCTGTGTCACCCCAGTGATCGCCATGACCATGGGTCACCAGGACAAAATTGGCTTCAACATCCTCCGGAGCGGTTTTGGCCTTGGGATTGCCGCTCAGGAAGGGATCGATAATCAGATTATTGGTTCCGTCGGAGATCGTAAAGCAGGAATGACTGAGATATGTAATCGTAAGCATTAGTCCTCCTTTGACCTTATTTTCCTTATTTCGATGACTTTAAGTATAATTCTATAAATTGTGCTGCGGTTGTCAATATATTATTGCTGCTGAATTTTTGCAGAACAGGATCATCCAGGGCCTAAGTTTTGACTTCCTTGATAATTCCCCCGCTCAGGACCACATCCTGATTGTAAAACACAGCCGATTGGCCGGGAGTGATTGAAGCCACCGGCTCGGATAGATCGACTTCGCATTCATGATTATCGAGCACAGCGAGTTTGACCGGAAATTCACGGGGAGTGTACCTGATTTTCACCACGCATTCAATTGTCTTATCCGGCTCGGAAATAGAGACCCAATTCATATCATTGACGATAAAGCCGGAGGCTTTAATACTCTGCGCCCTGCCAACCTGAATGACATTATTCTCCGGATCGATCTTCTTTACATACACAGGCTCACCGAGGGCAATATTCAGGCCGCGTCTCTGGCCCACCGTATAATTCTGAACCCCTGAATGCTCTCCCACCTTATTTCCCTCTTCATCGAGGATCGGCCCCGGTTTCGGCTCAAGCTTGGCATAGTCTTTCAAAAAGCGGCGGTAGTTGTTATCGGTGACAAAGCAGATTTCCCGCGACTCGGGATTTTCAGCGGTTCGAAGTTCGTATTCGCGGGCCAGTTGACGCACACGCTTTTTGGTCATCTTGCCGATCGGGAAAAGAGTCCTTGAGAGAGAATCCTGGTTCAGCCCCCAGAGGAAATAAGACTGGTCACGCTTTTGATCCAGACCTTTTTTGAGAACCCAGCGGCCGGACCTGGGATAGAATTCCACCTGCGCATAATGGCCCGTCGCCAAAAAATCGGCGCCCATGACCTGCACTTTGTCCAAAAGGACATCCCATTTTATTCGGGTATTGCAGACCACACAGGGATTAGGCGTGCGTCCCTTTTTATATTCCTCTACAAAATCGGCTATAACCGATTCCTTGAAATCCTCGGATAAATTTAAAACATGATGGGGAATGTTGTATTTTGCGCAAACCGCCCTGGCCCCCTCGATCAGATTAATATTGCAGCATCCGGAATTGGTGTTGGTGCCCCCGCCCACATCAGCATAATCCCAGAGCTTCATAGTCACCCCAAAGACATTGAAGCCCTGCTGTTGAAGTAAAATCGCCGAGAGCGAGGAATCGACACCCCCGGACATTGCTACAGCCACCGTTTTCTTAACCATTTTATAATCCTGAAAGATACGGCAAACGCTTTCTATTCAGAGCGTTCACCAATCAAGCCCTGGCTTTTATTACGATTGGTAGAAGGGCGACATCATTCTGAGTTTCTCAATGGCCGCCTTCAAAGAATTTATTATGTAATCAATATCACCTGGATCGTTATCCTTGCCAAAAGAGAAACGTATAGCCGACTGCGCCAGTTCCGGAGGAACTCCCATGGCTGTAAGCACATGTGAGGGTTCCAGAGCTCCCGAGGTACATGCCGAGCCGGAGGTCACTCCGATTCCCGTCATATCCAGATTCAGGATGATGGCCTCGCCCTCGGCCCCTTTGAAACACAAACTGACAGTGCCCTTAATACGATCATTCTCCGGCCCGTTAAATCTGACATCGGGAATCTCCGCCAAAACTCTCCGGCGGAATTCCTCGGCCATACCTGAAATCTTTCTATCGTTCTCCCGCATCTCGGCCCGGGCCAGTCCCATAGCTTTCCCATAACCGACGATCGCAGGGACATTTTCCGTACCGGCACGCAGTCCGCGCTCATGATGTCCGCCGGTCTGCCAGCGCATGATTCTGGTGCCCTGCCGGACATACAGAATCCCGACGCCCTTGGGACCATAAATCTTATGGCCCGAAGTGGACATCAACGAAATCGGAGTTTTCTTGAGATCTATCGGTATCTTGCCGGCCGCCTGCACAGCATCGGAGTGGAAAATCACTCCCTTCTCCGCACATATCCAGGCCAGTTCATCCATTCTCTGAATAGTCCCGACCTCATTGTTGGCGTACATGATCGATACCAGGATCGTATCCGATCGAATCGCTTTCCTCAAATCATCGGGATCGACAAAACCGTACTTGTCAACGGGAAGATAGGTCGCCTCGAAGCCATCCTCTTCCAGGAAAGCGAAAGATTCGAGGATTGCATGATGCTCTATCTTTGATGTTATTATATGCCGGCCTTTACTTCTATGCTCATAAGCCGTTCCTTTCACGGCAAAATTATCGGATTCAGTTCCGCCCGAAGTAAAGAAGATCTCTTCCGGTAAACAGTTAAAAGCCCCGGCTATGATTTCCCGGGCCTCCTCAATACCTGCCTTAGCGTGCCTGCCGAACTGGTGCAGGCTGGATGCATTACCCCAGGCTTCAGTATAGTAAGGCAGCATAGCCTTTATTACTCGCGGGTCGGGAGGCGTGGTGCTGTTATGATCCAGATATATAAGCTTATCCAATATCAGGCCTCCGTTTCAATGCCTTCTTTCATTCTCATTTTCTTCTTTTTGAAATCATCAAGCAGATCGGCCAATGAGGTACCGTAGAGCTTTTCATTCAGCGAGGCTTTTAAATCGTCCCAGAAAGAAATGGCCATACAGTTTTCAGGACCGATGCAGGTCGAGTGGCCGTCACTGGTAGCCTTGCAATCAGTAAACTCGATCGGGCCATCGAGACATTCGATGATATCTCCGACTGAAATATCCTCCGGGTCCTTTGCCAGAAAGTATCCGCCCTGGGCCCCCCTGACCGATTTCACAAACCCCTTATGCTTGAGCCGGAAGAAGAGCTGCTCCAGGTAAGGGATGGTAATTCTCTGTTTCTGGGATATTTCCTTGGTGGAAACAGGCTTATCGCCTGAACTCCGGGCCAGCTCCAGGACCGCCCTTAAACCGTATCTGCCTTTGGTTGAAATTTGCATCACAATACACTCTTTTATTTTTAAATTAAAATCAATTTCGAACCCCAATATACAAATTAAACAAAATTTGTAAAGATTTGTTCTTCGACAAAAACTCCTATTTTCTACGTTTGTAAGCCCTTGAAACACCGGAAAAATCTTCAAAAATCTTCGCCGACACCTCTGAATCCGGCACAACTTCAGGATGCCACTGGACTGTCAGGATATAATTATCGTCCGCACCCTCCAGCGCTTCAACAACCCCGTCAGGCGCAACTGCCGCGACCCTCAGGCCCTCGGGAATACGCCTTAAAATCTGGTGATGAGCTGAATTCACGGTGGTCGACTTTTTTCCAAGCAGCGCGGATAATCTGGAGTCGGGAATAATCTCAATTTCATGTGTGTTGGAAAAATCGCGTTCCTGCGTCTGGCGATGATCGATTGTCCGTTCCTCCCGATCGTCAAGGTCCTGGTAAAGCGAACCTCCAAAAACGACATTTATGGCTTGATGTCCCCTGCAGATACCTAAAATCGGCATCTTCCTTGAAACCGCCTTGAATATCATCTCACGTTCGAAGTAATCCCTGCGGGTATGGGTCGCGCCGGTCTTTTCTGATTTGCCCTGACCATAAAGCCCCGGGGTGAGGTCCTCACCGCCCACCAGCATCAAGCCATCGATAAGCTCGATATAGTAATCGGTATGTTCTATGTGGGGGGTGTTGGGCATTGGAATTATCACCAGGCCACATTCCTCGAGCGCCTCGTAATACTGCTGTTTCAGAAATTCGAATCTATAGTCTGGATATATTTGAGGATCGTGATCTTCCATGGTCAGGCCCATCGTGACCCCCACAACCGGTTTTGAAAGATCATGCTGCATTACCTGTAACCATCCCTCTTAATTAACTAAAAAGCATACAGTATTGAAATATGAAAGCGGCCTCCGCCGTCAACGGGCTTCCATGCAATTCGCTGACCGTAATCCAGGCGAATGGGCCCCAGGGGCGATATATACTGCAATCCCGCGCCTGCTGAGGCGAGGAGGTCTTTGAACCGAAAATCGTCTCCCCTGCGCCAGTTATTTCCCGCATCGAGAAATAATGAAAACCAGAATTTGCCAAGCAGGTTCCTGCGATACTCATGATTCATAAGAAGATAGAATTTCCCGCCGATCGGTTCTCCCTCGGAATTGGTCGGGCCGATAGAATTTTCCTTGTATCCGCGGATGGTATTGGCCCCGCCGATGTAGAAAAGGTCCGGGCTGGGGATATAACCATCTGTCTCGAAGCTATGCGCCCATCCGCTCTTAATCCTGAAGGCATAGACGGCCCAGCGTGAGGTACTCAGGTAACGGGACCATTCGCCCACAGCCTTATAAAAGTTCTTGTCGCCTCCCAGGAATTTTCCATAAAAGCGGGTTGTCAGCCTGGTAATGGAGCCCTGGCGGGGCACGAAGATATTCAGGCGCGAATCCCGCTCAAAAATGGTCCAGAGACTCCTGCTGGCCTGTATCTCCTCATCCCGCTTGAACTGGGTCAGTGAATCTTCCGAGATACCATCAATATCAATGCTTTCGAATTCGAATCCGGTGCGGATGTCGATGTAATCACCAATTTCCTTGAATGTACCGATATTAAAAGCATATGTCTCGGTCTTAATATTTTGCTCTGTTCGCCTCAGCTTCGGCTCCCATTCCAGAGAGAGATCCAGCGGCATTCTGATTCCGAATGGCCAGGGCTCGATGTAATACAAGCCAAATCTCTCTTCAATTATCCTCCATCCGGAAACAACTTGAAATCTGGTAGTTGGTTCGAATCTCAGATGACGTCCCATACCGGAAATATTTCTGCTGCCTACTTCAAGTCCCAGATCCCATACCAGGTCATAGGTCGAGTCCTGGGCCGCACCTGTTCTTATCCTGATAAAACGGGGCTTTTTCTCGGTACAGGTTATGGTCAGGTCGGGAGATGTATTGATTGAATCCCCGTTTATATTGGTGGTGAAATCGACATAGGTAAAAAGCCCGGTGGAATAGATCCTCTGGCGGCTGTCTATCAGCTCTTCACGGCTGTAAACATCTCCTTTCTCAAACAGCAGTTCACGCCTTACCACGCGCGAGCTGGAATACTCGAGGCTGTCGATATGGATTTCGCCAAATACGGTCAGCGGCCCGGGGTCAATCCGGAAATGGACGATCTGACGGGTGGAATCGCTGGGCAGAGGCTGCAGGTTGTAATTCACCTTTCGATACGGACGGCCGTCATCGGCGTAAACCTTCTCGATTTCATTTACGATTCGATTCAGCCGATATGGATTCAAAACATCTCCGGGCTTCAATTCACCGACGATCTTCTGCACAGGTTTGGTCCTGTATCCCAGGTCCTCGGGGACGGTGGCTGTATCTATAAAATATTGGGGACCCTCCGTGATATTGATTATGACAATTGCCCCGCTGTCCTTGCCAACCTCGTACTCGAAATTGAATTTTATATCCCGGAAGCCGCTGCGCCTGTACAGGTAATTCAAAGCCGCGCTGTTGAGCTGCTCGCTGTTTTTCCTGAGATGGTTTTTTCCTTTCAATCCGAGCTTCTGAAAAAAGCCCTGCTCTTTGGTGGCAATAGCCTCCTTGATCTTGTCAGTTGAGATTTCATCGTTCCCGTTGATGACCACTTCCCTGATGACCGGCTTTTTGGCGAGCCACTTCTCCATATTGTTGCGGGCCGAGAGATCGAAAGCCGTCAGAAAACTCAAAAGCAGTATGAAATTTATAACCCTGTAAAACTTCACTAAAAATTCCAATCCAGGTTAACATTGAGATGATACAGGTTTTCTTCGTCGCGATGCCCCGAGAGGTAGAAATGCCTGGAGAATCTATATTCGAATCCGACTTCATGGGCGCGGCTGAAGTCAAGCTGAGTGGTACCGTAAATGAACAGGCCCGGGGTAGTATACATACCTACCTTCAGGCGGGATTGCTGCAGGCTCAACTCTTCCCCCTCGTAAGCGGGGTCGAGTTCCACCACATCCAGGCCGATTTGCTGGCCGAAGTAGCGCGATAATCTTCCCAGCGCGAAATCGGTTATACCTTCTGTTATTCTCTGGCCAAACGCTGTTGAGGCGCCTTCACCTTCCTGACCCTGAACTCTTTGGAAGGTCATGTATTCATAAAATTGATTCTCGCTGACCTGCGAACCTTCCGCGGCGCCCAGATTCGGTTCCTGCAATGTTCCGGAGATCAGTATACGCGCGGTCAGCCTTTCCCCCTGGGCCATCATATAGGTTTCCACGACTATGTTGAGACGGGGATTGAATTCTTCAATATCATCAAAGATCAATTCGCCGCCTTCCAGAATTTCAAACCTCTGGCCGAAAAGATTGTATTCGCCCCTGATGGTCTCCATCCGGCCGTAGAAATTGGTAAAGTTCCCCTGCTTGAAGACACGCAGATCACCGCTCAATTCGACAGTGAAATCCGGCCCCTCGACTATTATGTTCGAGGGTGCGGTTATATCGATAATATAGTTGAAAGCGCTTCCAGTATCGGAGGCCTCGATTGCGCCGCTTTCTATTTCCGGGGCCAGCGGTTCGGCATACAGCAATGAGGCAAGCTTAACGGAGCCGGTTGCGGTAATGGTATCCTGCCCCTTCACATTAATATCCGCCTCATCAATAACCGCGCTGACCTCGCCCAGATCATACTTGATCGGAAAATCGTCCGCAGTGACATTAATATCTATGGTCGGGCTGAGAAGATCATCAAAAGTGAGAGTGCCGGAAGCCTGCGCAATTCGCTTTTTACTCCCGTTTTTCCTCGTGGTTACTATTTTTTCTATTACTACATTGCGTCCCTCGAAGGAGATGTCGGCATTGACATTTTCAAGCGGATCCTGGAGGTAATAGACCTTTATCCTGCCGCCCCGCAAATAATAATGTCCCGAAAAGGCCGGGTCGTTGGGAGTGCCCCCTACCTTCAAGTCGAGCGCATTGTCACCTTCCATCCATTCAATATCCGGCAAAACTACCGGGAGAAGATAGTAGCTGGTCACCCTTGACCCGACTTCCAGGTCGATCTTCTCATCAGGTATGAGACGGTCCTCGACATCGGTGAAAGCCAGATCGTATGGAATGGTGCCCGTAACCCTCATCATATTGCTGTCGCCTTCCAGATACAGGCTGTCAACCGATATCAGGGAATTGCTGTAACTGATATCGAAGTACATGTTTCCGAGCCGGTTGCCATATACCTCAAGAGAATCAACCGTGCCCTGAATCATAAACTGCGGATCTTGAAGCGTGCCTGACATGCTGGCGTCGAAGCCGAATATACCCGCAAGTTCCTCGGCGGGGATATAAAAATCAAAGATCGGTTCAAGGTTCAGATTTGAGCAACTGAAGCCGAAATCCATACCGCCATTTTGAAAGTATCCGCCCTCAGCCTCGAGCATTCCACGGTTTGTCTCCAGCTTCAAGGAACGCAGTAAAACTGCGCTGTCGCTGTAGGCGATGCTGATTGTATCTCTATTGACGAAGCTGAATGTGTCCAGCTCCAGGTTCATTACCGGGAGACTGATCCGGGTCAGGGTGTCGGTGAATTCAAGGTTCACAGCCAGGCGGCCGTTGAGGCGCTCTGAATAAATCCGAATCGTGTCCATAACCATCAGATTAGAATCAAAAACGACCTCTGAAAAAATGCTGTCGCCTTTGTATTCGCCGTAGTGGAATGTTCCGCTCCAGACTCGCATCTTTCCGTCGAGCTTTGCGGCGAAGGTCCTCAGGTTGAGGTCCAGATCGACACTGTCACTCAGCATGCCATAAGCATTAAGTGAGTCGGAACTGAATTCTGCATTTAAGTGAGGATTATCGACCGGCCCGTAAAAATTAAAATCACCGTTGCCGCTGCCCGAGATATCCATGTCCTGCAGATTAATAAGCGCCATCAAAGGATCGAGATTCTCGAACTCCCCATGACCGCTGATATCTATTGTCCCCTCGTAATCGATCACCCCGCTTGCGGTAATTTTGGCCCGTTCCTTCAAAACTGTCAGGGGCTCATCAAAAACAATCGAGTCCATATATACCCTTGCGTAGCCATAAACTGAGTCGAACTCATAGACATCGAAATATCCGCTGTCCAGGTACACCTTGAATGCCATCTCCAGGTCCTCCTCGGAGAAACTGCGGCCGTCGAGGGTCAACTCACCCGTAAAGGAAGTCTCGAATGTGTTTTCTATGAGGCTGTTCAGATTGAAATCCTGCATACGTCCGGAAAAGATATATTCGTTGGGACTTGATCCCAGGTCAAGATAGGCGTTTCCCTGCAGGGTCGAATTGAGCGCGCCCCCCTGTAAATTGGTGAAGAATAGTTGATTGCTGTTAAATTCAACTTCCGTGGTGATTTGACTCAGGTGGTTGCCGAACAGATCGCCATTTAGAGCGATGTCGCCGTTAACATGATCGGCCTTGCCCCAGACCTCCCCCTGGATGTCCAGAAAACCTTCCAGTTCTGCATCCAGAAGCGCACCAATCTGCGCCAGATCGAAATGAGACCGGTACAGATCGGCGTTATACTCCAGACTGTCCAGATCAGTCAATCGGGCAGACAGTAACACTTCTGATTCAACCGCTCTTACATAAGCGGAATCCGCCAGCAGGATCGTATCAGCATGGACAAAATGTCCTCTGAGTTCTTCCACGGCCCTGTCTATTATAGACAGATTTACGCTGGAGCTGTCGATCCTCAGGTGTATGGAGTCCTCGCCCATATCGATAAAACTGAAAAGCTGCAGGCTGTCAAATATAAGCGGCTCTTCCCGGTCGAAATGTTTTAAAGATGCTGATCTGATTATCAGTTCCTCGATTTTAAACTGCGGCCGCCCGTTTTCCTCATCCTCTCCGCCATTTCCCTCGAATTGCCTTAACAGATCGGAACGCAATCCGATTTCCGGATGATCCAGCACGGCCCTGCTCAGAATCCATCTGCCACGCCAGATATCGGTGAGAGAGTAACTCAGGTCCAGCTTCTCTATACGGGCCACCTGAAATAAGGTATCTTCGCTGTCATAGTGGATGAGGAGGTCTTTGACGGTAATGCCTGAGATTAATGAGCCCCCCAAATCTCCGACAGAAAGCTGGAGATTATATTTATTTCCGAGCGAACCCTGGAATATCTTCACCGCCAGACGTTCAAGCAGGGTTGTCTGAGTAGCGAGAATATACAAGAGCAATATGAGAAGCAGAAAGACTACCAGAACTCTGAGCGGGGCTTTAAAATGCTTCAGTATTTTCATTCCTCGAAGATCGTGTTAAAAAGTTTCAGCCCTCTATTCAATTTACTTTTAGCGCAGAACTGACCCGCAATCTCGAGGGTCTCCTTGATATCCCGTTTGCCTGCGCCAAGGTTCTTAGCTCCGCGCATATGCGAATGAAGCTGGTTCAAATCTGAGGTTACCAGCAAAATGGCAACGATACAGAGCTCCCGGACAACGCCGGCCAGAACTCCTCTGGCAAGAACCTTGCCATATCCTTCTACAATCATCCACTCAGATAATTCCGGAGAAATTTCGCCTACCCTGTCCAAAAGTCGTTCAAATTTTTTGCCGTACACCTTTTCGCACAGGACGATCCCTCTTATCTTCCATTCCGACCAGTATCGGAAGGAGTAATTCAATTTGGAAGGCTGGAAGTCCTTGTCGCAGGCATCCCGGAAGACCTTCATGCCCTCCAGTGCTTTGGGATACCCCAGAAAGAGATAGGACTGCAGAATGACTTCGTAGATTCTCGAGATTGGGACTCTATCTGATAATGCTTCGCGGATCAGATGCTTCAGCAGCCTCCACTTGCCGGCCGCCACACAGGCCGAGATGCTGACCAGGAACCTGCTGGTCTGAGTGAGCCCGTCTTTAAATGCTGTAATCTTGAGCCTCGCTTTCTAAGTCGACAAATCATTATCAGCTAATATATTGCAATGCTATCGATTTTGTCAACCATCAAAACGGACAGCGGGTCACGACGATCTATAATTTGAACTGGAAATTGATGGTCTGTGATTTAAAATCCCGTTACAGCCCCCACTTTTTCTATCTAATAGTGTCCTCGCCCGAACGAGTATTACCGGAGGAACTGTCGCTCTGCCTTTTGCTCGGCGCCACATAACCACTGCGGCCATCAGGCCTTCCCGCCGCCTCATAAGCGTAGCCAAGCTCGGCAGTAAGCGTTCTTGTTTTCCCCCCCCTGAGAATCTTGAGATCAATCCTGCTTTCGGGCTTGCTGTTCAAAATCAATTTGCGCAACTGCTCTGAGCTCTGGACCTTGTGCCATCCGAAGTCGAGAAGTATATCACCTTCACGGATACCGGCGCGATAGGCGGGAGAGTTGTCCTGCACCTGAGTAATATAGACGCCATAATTAATATTGAAAACCCGTTTGGCCCAGATAATATCGAGATCTTCGGGAATGACTCCAAGGAATGCACCATGGTGTATGCGACCGGAAATTATTCCCTCGGCCGACTCAGCTATTTTGTTGGAGGGAATCATCAGGCTGTAGCCTCCCACCGGGAATTCGATTTCAGAATCTGTGAGGAGCAGAGATTTCTCTTTCATTCCGGATCGCTCGGCAAAATTTAAATTACCGAGTGAAACAGGCTCAGTTAATTTATAGGCGATCATCCCTACAACCTTGATTTCGGAATTGACCACCACACCGCCGGCACATCCCGGAGAAAGGTCGGCGGTGACGAGTATGTCGCCATTATCGTTGCGCCCGGCGGCAATGCCATAGGCAAACGAAGGGAAAATTCCAAATGAATTTCCTACCAGCCCCACCCAATGCCCCGGTACAAGCCGATCAGAATCGGCAAACTGCGGGGCGGCATAGGGCGGCTGCCTGACTTTAAGCACGGCCACACCATTCTCCAGATCGACGCCCAGGAGATCGGCATAACGCGAGCTGCCGTCAGCGAACGTAATTTTGAAAAGATTGCCCTGCTCAGTCACCGAGGAGGAGGTGACGATATGCCCCAGACTGTCATAGATAAATCCGCTGCCTATCGCGGTTTCATACCCACCCCTGCGTGACGGAGGAAAATAGTTGCTTCGCGCCGTGGGCACGGCGGAAACAGATATGGTCACGGCATAATGTTTTGCGGTTTCATAGATGGAGGCGTACTCATTTTCGAGGTTTTTCAGACGCTGCCCAGCGGCCGATGCGGGTATTAAAAGACCCAGGAATATACAGAGCGCAATTAGCCTGTCTGTCAGCCTATTCCCGGGCATAATCCGCTTAGTATGGATTGCGGCCAGAGCCGGCGTTTGTGACCACAGGAAAAATATACTTACGCGACTCGTTATACTTCTCTTCTACAGTCTGGTCCAGATTATGGGTCCGGTCCTGAAAGCCGCCAAAGCTATTGGCCGCATTGAGACGCATCCAGTCAATCATACGCTTCTGGTCCTTCAGGAAAGTGGCAACCTGAAGCGAGTCCAGCCTTTCCGCATTCAAGGCCATCTCAGAGGCGGAAATATTCTGAGTGGGCCGGGTGAAATTCATTTCGGGCGGCCGATAATTGACCGAATTGATTGTGCCCCTGTCACGGTCGGCAATATTATCGCTGCCGCCGCCTATGATGGCGAACTGGCTGAAGGCCAGGAAGGCCGCGATGACGATAAAACCTGCGGCCGCAAAAACCGGGGCAAGCGATCTCAGTCGATAGGTAAGAACCGAGGGCACATTGGATATCCTTGTCGTCTCCGTACGAGGCGCGGAGTAGATCCGGGCAAACAACCGGTCGTTGAAGTCGTCTGCGAGCTCTTCCCTGGGGAGAGCCTTGAGGCCGGCTCTTACCTGCTCATGGAAAAGCATTTCCTTCTGGCAATTAGTACAATTCTCAATGTGCTTTAACAATTCTTCCTTAGTACTGTACGAAAGCTCATCATCATAATACGCCGAAATGTAACAGCGAGCCTTTCGACAGTTCATAATACTCCTCCATCTTGGGCTTTATCTGATCCCGCAGGAGATTCCGGGCACGGTTGACCCGGGATTTGACGGTTCCCAGCGGGACCGAGAGAATCTGGGCTATCTCTTCGTAAGAGAGCTGATCTATATCACGTAATATGAATGCTTCTTTATACTTATCAGGGAGCTTCTTGAGCGCTTTCTTGAGCATGCCCATAACTTTCGTGGGGTCGCCGAGCTGCTTCTTCTCAGGTGCCGAAAGCTTTTCCCTGAAATCCTCGATATCGAAAAATTTGATGCGCTTCTTACGGCGCAACTCGTTACGCGCCAGGTTCAAGGCAATCGTGTAAACCCAGGTGGATACCGCGAAACGGAAATCGAAGGTATGGCAGTGCTGATGCACTCTCAGAAATGTCTCCTGAACGATCTCCTCCGCCTCCTCCTTGGAGTCGAGCATGCGGTTTATTACTGTGAAAAGTCGGTTTTTGTAGCGGTCAACAAATATATTAAAAGCCACCATGTCCTGTTTCTGGATGCGCTTCATCAATTCAACGTCAGTCAATTTTTCACGCGAAGTCATAAATATCCCTTCTGCTTTATATTAAATATACACTCTTCTTTTTATTCAGTTCCAGGCTTTTATCAAATGCAAATATCATACCAAGAATAAAAAGAGAGCGGAAATAATGTACAAAATTTATCCTGAATACGCAAACAATATATCAATTATTTGCCGTAGCCCAGCGCCAGTATGATTGCCACCGAAATCGCCACAAATAATGCGGGCCCCAGTATGAGCGGATAAATCCTCTTGAGGCTCGACCTGAAATACTCCTTGGTCAGGATAAGGCACAGATGCAGGGGCGAAGTCATAACCCCAATAAGCCCGCTGGCATAGGCCAGGACTATCATCGAGATTTTCGGCTCGGGAGCCATTAAAATAGGGATCAGGATGGGGTATACGATTCCCACATAAGCGGTTACGATACCGGCCACAAATCCTATCAGAAAACATGAAAGGGATACAACCGCCCAGTCCGGCACGCCCCAAGAGGCGATTCTATGGGCAATATCCACTGCCGCCCCGGAATCGCTTATGATTGCCTGAAACACCATGACACCGAACATCAGCGAGATGATGGCGAAGGAGCAACCCTCCTTAACAGAGCGCAACGTGAGGCTCAATGGCGGCCTCACAAGGACCAGGAAGAGTGCAAACGCTATGGCCAGGCTGAGCAGAAGATCGGCACCAAAGACAAGGGTAATAAAAACCACCGCCAGGATCGGCCAGACCCCTGACAATACATTCAGCCAGCTCGCTCTCAGGGATTGATCCCGTGTAAATCTGGACACATTTTTCATGGGAAATATAAGAAAAATCAGCCCCCCCAGTATGAAGGGAATCGAGAACGGTGCCTGCCATAAGGAGATTTGAGAAATATCCAGCTCCAGAATTGCTGCGGCCAAAATGATACCCGGATAAATCGGCCAGCAGAATTCGAATATGTGCCTGAACCAGTAATTTATCGCCGAGAGACGAGCTTTACTGATAGGTTGCCCCTCGGCTCCCGCTGCCACCAGCGGAGCCGAGAGAAGCGCCCCCCCGGGCATAGGCATCAGACCTATAATTACCGGGCATAGAACCAGCGTCACCTTGATCGATCCCGATAAATTCTCTATCCCCGAAACCAGCCGGCCGGTGATCTCCAGATTTTTTAGGAGCGTCCCCAGGGTGCTGATGGTGCTGACTATCAGTATAAGTCGAATAGTGCGCCAGGCGACCATTCCTCCCAGTACCGATTTTCCTATCTCGAAAAAATGCTCTCCGAACAGGAACCCGAGCGCAATCCCTCCCAGAAATATGGAAACGCCCACCGAAAGCCTTATTCTCAAGAGCAGGATGATAATTCCGAAAACGACTGCAAGCTTGGCGATTTCCATAGCCCGTAAGTATACATAATGCTTAAACTTAAATCCAGCAAAATAAAGGAAAACAGTTGACAGGGGCGGCGGTTTTGATAGCTTATGCTGTGGATATAATATCAGCATGGAGAATTTAATGGATTTCTTTGATGTGGTCAATAAACGGCGTTCGATCAGGGCCTACGAAAACAAACCTGTGGAGGAAGATAAACTGCGGCAGATCCTGAAGGCCGGCCGCAAGGCCCCTTCCGCCAACAACAAGCAGAACTGGAAGTTCATTGTGGTCAGGGATAAGTTCAAGATTGAGAAGCTGACCTATGCCTGCAAGCAGCAGAACTTCGTCAGTGAGGCTCCGGTGCTGATAATTGGATGCGCCTTAAACACCGATTATAAGATGACCTGCGGGCAACTGGCGTATCCCATAGACACATCCATTGCGCTTACCCATATGATGCTGGCGGCCACCGCGCTCGACCTGGGAACATGCTGGCTGGGCGCATTTTATGAGGACAAAGTCAGAAAAATCCTGAGGATTCCTGAGGATGTTCGAGTGGTAGGAATATTGACCCTTGGCTACCCCAGATTCCAACCCTCAGAAACCAACAGAAAAAATCTAAGCGAGATCGTCTCATTCGATAAATGGGGCTAATTATTGTGCATTCAAGCAGTTCCCTGCCCAATAATTGTGCAGAAAAGGGAGCCTCGCCCGTCATCTCATGGTAGCATTCCATATCACCATTGAATACATCGACTTACGGGCGCATAATAGCATCAATAACGGCAAGCGTTTTGCATGAGTTGAATACAGACGGGGAGTTTTATGTTGACCGTCCTGTTTATGAATTTTTTCTTATGAAAAAATAGACAGGATAGGAGGCAGGATGCCGAAGAGGCCAGTTACTTTTTTGATCGGACTATTTATGTTTTTCGCAGCTAACAACTATGCACAGGATGCTGACCTGAATCCGCTGCCGGACGTTGCCAGCCCTGACAAACTGGTGGACTACCCCACGGCTGGAACACTTCCGAGAGCGTCATTTAATGTCGAGCTGGATGCCTTCTCACGGGGAGGCATACTGAGTTTCATCAATATCGGCCTGCATGAACGCTTTACCCTTGGAATATCTTATGGCGGGACCGGTATTCTGGGGGACATTGATCCAGACTGGCATAAGCGTCCGGAGTATAAAATCAAACTGCGGCTGATCGATGAAAGCTACGCCTTTCCGGCCATAGCCATCGGATTTGAATCCCAGGGTACCGGAATTTACGATGATGAGCTGGACCGTTATCAGTTCAAGGCGCCCGGCTTCTATCTGGTCGCGTCCAAAGGGTACAGGGCCTATAACTGGGTTTCCGGTATTCATCTGGGCGCTCATTTAAATACAATTGAAGACAACAGGGACGGTGATGATGATCCCTCGTTCTTTGCGGGATTTGACATAACTTTTAACAATAATCTCTCTATCACGGGCGAATATCAGGCGGCTCTAAATGATAATTCTGAGAGTTCCCGCTATGGCAGGGGACGCGGTTATATGAACATGGGTGTGCTGTGGACGTTCTCGGATCAACTGCAACTGGGCGCGATATTCAAAGATCTCTTAAATAATAGCAGAGTAACTGAGTCAATTACCAGAGAGCTGCGTATTACATATACGGAGAGATTTTAGAGAGCAGGTGATGATCATGGCAAAAAAAGCAGTTTTCACAATCGCAATAATAGGCGCTTTGCTGATAATTGGGCAAGGCTGTTATACTATTATAAAGCATCCAAATGTGGAATTGGCTGATCATTCGTTTGAATACTACAGCAGTAATTGCGGCAATTGCCATGATCTAATAACTGATTATCCATACGGCTACGGTTATTCCTCCTTTCCGGGCTACTGGGAAGATTATCACAATTACGGCCTTTACTATACCTTCCCATGGTGGTGGGAAAGTTACTGGTGGGATATAGATCTGGAACCCAATGAAAATTATTCGCCGACCGGCGCCGACCGGCGGCGCGGAATTCATATACCCCAGGGTAATTATGTACCTCCTCCGGCGGAGGTAACCAATCAAAGTCCCACCCCGGGCGGTTCAGAAGGCGGAGGTATATCCACCGGCGGTGAATCCGGAGACGGCGATTCCAAGCAAAAAGATGAAAATTCCTCGCAGAAAGACTCCGAAGAGAAGAAAACGGAGCGCCGCAGACTACCATCAAAGGAGAAGTAGATATGAAAATAAATCATTATCTCTTTCTAATACTCGCCCTCCTGATAATGCTGCCTGCGATAATTTTTGCCCAGGACGGTCAGCTTATCGCGGAGATGACTGCGGGTAACAATTTCGGCCTGGGCGCGCGTGCCATGGGGATGGGAGGCGCACATATAGCTTCGGTTCTCGACGGTACAGCTCTGATTTATAATCCCGCTGCACTGGCGCGTATCAGGCGCATAGAATTCCTGGGAGGAATCTCGCATCAAAGCCTGGATAACAATGTGAACCCCAATTTACTGGGCCCCGCTCTTTCCGGGCTCAACGAGCGGGGACAAAATAATACCCGCCTGAACACCCTCAATCTGTCTATCCCCTACCCGACCTACAGAGGAAGTCTGGTATTCGCATTCGGGCTGAACAGGGTGAAAAGTTTCGACAAAACCTTCGAGGTGGGCTATACTTTTATCGACGGCGACATCCGCAGCGATGTCATCGGGACCGAAACCGAATCCGGGTCACTCTATGCTTTCAGCGCCGGTGGAGGTATCGATCTCTCCCCCAATATTTCAGTCGGGCTTTCAATCAACTACTACTTCGGAACCGATAATTACAACTGGCGGCTGACGGAAGGAGAATACCCCGATAATTTAAGCCCGCTGTTTATCGACAATATCGAAGATGACTATTCGGCTGTCTCAGCCAAGGCGGGGATACTCTTTGCTGCAAATGAATATGTCTCATTGGGAGCTACGATCGAGACACCCATCCAATATGAGATCGAGGAGCAGTTTGTGCAGCGCACGTATTCGGATGGGGATGGATATCTTGATGCCGGAAAAATTATTTATGATCTCTGGACACCGTTCTCGTTCGGCGCCGGTATCGGCCTTAACCTGAATTATCTGCATCTGGCAGCTGATATGAACTATACTGACTGGACCCAGATGGAGTACAAAGACAATCCGGCCATGGAAATAGACAATATTTTTATTCAGGAATTCTATCGGGATGTGATCGGATTCTCAGTCGGCGGGGAATTTCTTATTCCCAGAATCGGGCTGAAGTTGCGCGCCGGATTCAAGCATGACCCTCTGCCTTATTCCGATGAAAACCTTATCCCCGAGGCCGGGCCGCCATACGGCATGAAGGTCCTGGATGATCGGCAGTTCGTTACATTCGGATTCGGCTACCTGATAGACCGGGTCATGACACTTGATATCGCTTTTGTACTGGGCGGATACAAGATTCAGGACAATGAGACTTCGATAATCGAGGATTACGACTTGAGCCGAATTTTTGTCACCACCGGCTTCAGGCTGTAGAAAATATTATTATCCAGGAATAAGCCCCGTTCGACGCGGGGCTTTTTTATTGTCATGCAAACGGGTTATTATTCCAGATTCGCTTTCCAGCGATCAAATATATACTTTATACTCTCTGATACTTTTTCTTTAACTTTCTCCGCAAATACCAGTCCTTTTTCATGATCGAAGTCGGGCTCACCCTCGCCTTTCTCATTATAGAGCAGGACTGTACCGGGGACAGGGTAAACATCGGTGCCGGGCATATATTCATAGACCAAGGTCTTGCGATAACGCTTCTTGTCGGCCAGGGCCGGATCCAATGCGACTATATAGCCGGTTTCGTCGATACCGGCATGCCCGCCCTCCATGCCGTAAACCTCTTTGGTAAGCTCGGCACAGAGAATCCACCAGTGAATCACCGCCACCTTCAGTCCCAGTTCACGGGAAGCTACCGAGGCGCAGTCTTTGAGAACGGCATTGTTCCCCCCATGCCCGTTCATGATTATAATCTTCCTGAATTTATGTCTCTGGAATGATTTGAGCAGGTCATAAACATAGTTCATCAGATTCTCAGGTGTGATGGTGAGCGAGCCGGGGTAGTCCAGAAGGGATTTAGTGATTCCATACCAGATAGGAGGGGCCTTGATAAAATTGAATTTATCACAAACAAATTCGGAGATGTCCTCGGGAATGAGAACGTCGGTGCCGAGGCATGCCGCCCCATGGGCCTCGATCGTACCGATCGGCAGCACGACCGTGTCGATCATATCGGGGACCAGGTCCCTGATCTGCTGCCAGAGCATTCTTTCAAGCTTATGTGCCATCAGGGCATCTTCTTCAAAATTTCATTGAGTACTTCTTCCGTTTTGGAGGCGGAATTTTCATCGCCGATCTGGCGGAAGAAATTTATATCGCGAATCAAGAATTCAAAATCCTCGGGCTGCCTGAGATCATACCACAGCTCGAGCTCCTGCCAGTTCAGGGTACCACCCGATACAGCGCCGACCATCTGGCTGTAAACCGGCTTATCCCCTGCCCACTCCACATTTTCGAAGACATCGTTTTCGAGACGGTTCAGGCCGACCAGATAATAACTTCCCTCCAGAGTGGGACCGAAGACGACATCGGACCTTTTTAACTTCCGGTATGCATCCTGCAGAACCTTTTTCGATAGAGTGGGAGTAACACAACCGATTAGAAGAACCGGGGAATGGCCGTTTGTGAAAGTCTGCTCAAAAGCATGCTTGAGCCGTTCGCCCTGGCTTTTGCCCTTGATCATTTCAGCCTCGACCCCGCTGGCTTTGAGAGTCTTTATGAGTTTGGGAGGCAATCTCTTTTCCAGACCCTGTATCGATTTATTTATAATACAACGTGCAGCTTCGGAAGGATAATTAATCTTCAGCAAAACATCCTTAAGATTCAAACAGGTGTAAATAGTATCCTCGAGGAATGCAGAATAGAGCTTGTTCTTCTCATCCTGTGAAAGATAATCAGTGAGCTTGCTGTGTATAATATCCCGGTTACTATCTTCCAGAAAAATGATAAGCGCCTGTTGCTTTTTCTTTGCGGGCATAATTTCCTTTTCTAAGGGTGAACCTTTGGCACTCAATATAAAAATAGCACCGGAAATTTCAAGCGAAAATAAGGTATCATCCGAAAATCACTGCACTAATCTGTTGGCCAGAACCTCCAGCTGCCCGAAGAACATCAGAACCGCAACTATAATTAGAAGTATTCCACTGATAATTTCTATCAGGCGGAAATGTCTTTTGACCCACCCGAAAACACCCAGAAGAGAATTCAAGGCGATTGCCGTGGCCATAAATGGTATTCCCAGTCCAAGTGAATAGGAAGACAACAACATAACTCCCTGCCCCACCTGTTCCCGCGTGGCCGCCATAGCCAGGACCGATGCCAGAAGCGGTCCGACGCAGGGGGACCATCCAAAGGCGAAGGCCATCCCCACCAGATAAATACTTATGAGGTTGAGCGGTTTGACCGTGGCATGCACTTTCTTTTCGAATGCCAGGAATTTTAGACGGTATACTCCCAGAAAATGGAGCGCCAGCAGGAATATAATAACTGAGAACACTTTCGATATGATGTCCTGATATTCTTTCAGGATGTTGCCGACCGCCGTTGCCGATGCCCCCAGAAGAATAAATACAGTCGAGAAACCGAGCACAAAGATAAAGGAAGTCAGCGCGGTCTTCTTTACTACCTCTGCGCGGTCTTCACGGGAATGAAGTTTGTCGATCGAGACCCCCGATATAAATGAAAGATATCCGGGTATCAGGGGCAGAACGCAGGGGGAGATAAAGGACACAATTCCCGCAATAAAAGCGGCCCATAATCCCACATCCGCAACGGGCGCCAGCGGTCCTATATCGAATCCGCCGCCTCCGCCAAATCCTCCGGAACCTCCGCCAAGTGTGGCAAGCGCGTAAAATAGTTGCATAATTCTCCTCTGCGGAACAGTTATTAAAGCCTAATTGTGCATCGGAAAATTAACGTTGTCAATACTTTTTTAGTTCCGTAAATAATTCGTCGATAATTTGATGTAGTTTTTTGCGGGGTATCTGGTCAATAATTTTCTGGGCAAGTTGCCTGGACAGTTCCTTTACCAGCAATCTCTCCACCATGAGGAGCTTGTTCTCTTCATCGTCTTCTACCAAACCGGACTTCTTCCCGGAGGAGAATTGATCAAATTCATCAGGGGTATCAGCAAAGCCCTTCTCCTGCTCCTCGGGCTCCTCGGAATACACTTTGGCGGAGTCAATTTCCTCAACCATGAAATGCCCTGTTAAATCCTCTGCCGATTTGGAACCGGCCTTCTTTTCGGACTTTCGGGGCTGAGCCGGCTGGGAAGCCTTCTTCTTATCCTTGCCTTTATCCTCGATTTCATTTTTCATCTCGCGAATAAACCAGTTATAATCATGGGGAGTTTCAACTTCAGGAGGATCAAACGGTTCTTCCAGCCCGAATTGATCATCTGCCAGCTTGATTCCCTCATCATCCTTATCTTCAGCCGAATCGCGGGGTCGCTTTGGTTTGCCGCCGGAGGCATTATCCTCATCAAGTATCTCGGCGAAGTGAACATCCCCGGTCCCAGGATCCTCCTCGTCATTCTCAAAAACCGAGTCAAAATCGATTTCTTCTGAAGAATCCTCACCGTTCATGCCCATATCGGAAACTGAAATCTGCTGCGGGTCATCACGCTTATTCTGCTTCATCCCGAAATCTTCCCCCAGAATTTCGCCTGCCTTCGTCAGAAGATCGGGCGGATTAAAAGGCTTGTTGAGAGTACCATCAGGCTGGGCATCGGCCAACTGACGCTGGTTTACAATTTCCGACGGCGAAAGCATTAATAAGGCTTTGGTGCCGAGCATTGATGAATCCTCTTTGATCCGTTTGGATATAGTATATCCATCCACGTCCGAAAGCTGGGAATTGATTATGGCCAGATCGATTTTACCGCTCTTCAGAATTTCCCAGGCTTCGGAGCCGCCGGAGGCAGTCAGGACCTCATGTCCCTTCTGCCTAAATACATTTACAGCCACTGACCGGATTGCATCGGAATCGTCAGCAACCAGAATTTTTCTGGACATTTAGTCTTTCCTCCGGGAAAGTGCGTCGGAGGCACGTTCCAGAAGCTTCTTTTCTTTCTCGGTCAAGTTTTCGTATCCGACTTTAGAGATTTTATCAAGGATTTGATCGACCTCTTCCATAAGTTTATCGGTCGTTTCCTGTTGCTTCTTTTCCTTTTTATACTTTAAATCCGATTTTAATCGGGTGAATTTCGATTTTAGAGCGCCCATGCGCCAGTTTGACTTCATGTACAGAAAACCTATCAACGCGCCGCCCAGGTGGGTGACATAGGCCACACCTCCGCCCCCGCCTGAAAGGGTATATAGCAGGTCCATCCCGACCAGCAGCATGACTAAATATTTTACTTTAATCGGAATGAGGAACCATATATATACCAGTCGGTTGGGATGCATAATTGCGAAGGCAACCATGACCCCGTAGATAGCCCCGGATGCTCCCACGACGAGAGTAGGCACGCTGAAGAAAGCCATCACTGTGATGATGCCGGCCCCGGTGCCGCAGAGAAGATAGAACTTCAGGAATCGGCGGCTGCCCAGAGTCATCTCCACCTCGGTTCCAAACATCCAGAGAATGAACATATTGAAAAAGATATGGAAGAATCCGCCATGAGTGAACTGGTATGTGAAGACCTGCCAGAAGGCGGGCACAGTCAGGACATCGCGGGTAGAGAGTCCCAGTTGCCGGGTAACATATCCGCTTCTATCGATAATCTGAATCAGAAAAATGGCTGCATTTATAATAATCAGCCATTTTATGACCGGGGTCATGCCCCGTCCGAAGCCGAATTTAACCTCTCTGTAGCCTCTGTAAGACATATAATTATTATCGGTAAAAAGTCAACTCTGTTTATCCGTCGTAAATTACCTGATTTCGACACCCTCCACCCGTAGCTATTATACATAATTGACGGCGAGTAGTCTATAGTACAAAAAAATTATTTCAAAAACTACATCAGTCTGCGATGTTCCTGGTACATGCACCTGTCCTGCACCACCGTTTTCCCGGCATCGAGCGCCTTCCGTGCGGCCTCGTCGTTGCGGATGCCCTGTTGCAGCCAAATCACATCAGCATCTATACTTATGGCCTCGTCGATAATTGGACCGGTATGCTCCGGACGGCGAAAAACATCAACAATGTCAACTTTTTCCGGGATATCGGAGAGGGAGGGATAAGCCTTCTCGCCCAGGATTTCCTCATGCCCGGGATTTACCGGGATAATCTTGTATCCCTTTTTTTTGAGATAACTGGCGACATCATTGGAAGCCCTCTCCGGCCGGGGAGATAATCCCACGACCGCCACCACTTTTTTGGTTTCCAGAATTTCTTTTATTTTATCATCCGAGGGATTCTCGACCATGCTGCTACCCTTTAAACCACTTTTTCGATATGTTTCTGGATTGTATCCTTGGGCACTGCTCCGCGAATGGTATCCACCACTTTACCGCCCTTGAAAATCAGCAGCGAGGGGATGGACATAATCATATAATCGGCGGCGATGCGGTTGTTGCTGTCGACATCAACCTTAACAAACTTGATTTTGCCCTGATATTCTTTGGCCAGCTCATCAACAACCGGCGCAATCGCCTTGCACGGGAAACACCATTCAGCCCAGAAATCAACCATAACTGGAATATCTGATTCGATTACCTCTTGTTGAAAGTCTTTTTCGGTCACATGTTTTGGCATCTTTCCTCCTACTTATATTTATCTCGGCCGATCAGCTCCAGGACCTGTCGTGAGGGAGCCCGGTCAATCTGCTTTCTATGTTAATCCGATCAGTAACCTAAAGTCTAAATCCCGCCTTACTTTGCTATACGCCCTTGCCCAACATAACACCCGGCCGAAGCATTTTGTTCACAAACATTCACGCCGGAAATTATCAAGCCATTAAAATACAACCTGCCCCGGTTGCGCAATTACTGAATATAGACATAGGCTCTTTCAAATCAATAAAAATTTTGCAGGAATCATCGAGAGGCGCTGAATTGGCGGGCCTGATGCACAAATGCCTCCAACCTGAGCTCATCGCCCTTATCGCTCAAGCCCTCATAAGCCATGTTGAGCCATGGCACTCCGCCTAAATCATCGGCCACCTTTCCGGCTACGCCGGAGACAATGGTGCCCGGCATACACATGAACGGCAGGGTATTGACGATGCCGCCGGCGCCATTGTGGACATACTCAATCGCCTTCCCGACTGAAAGAATTGCCTCGCCCGAGAGGGAAACATCAATGTAAGGCTGAGCCAGTTTGATAGTTTCTTCCACCGGGGGATCATAGGCCGAGGGTATTTCCTCGGCCACAAGGCTTACCAGCCTCTTCTCGTCCTTATGCTGCACAAAATTGGTCAAATTGGCGGTCAGGAATTCACCCAGGCTGTTCTCTTTTTTGAGCCTCCGGCGGTAGGTGAAGTTGGTATAGAATATCCACTCGGCCATCGGCGCCAGCCACACCTGTGCCCCCAGATTCTCCAGGTGCTCGACCAGAAAGTTATTTGAGAAACGATTTGCACGCAGGAATATTTCCCCTACCACTCCGATTATTGGAAGCTTATTTCCATTACCGGAACTAAATTTCTTAAAGTCCGACAGGGCGGCGATAAAGAGTGGCTCCAGATCTCTCCTGTGCTCAATATAATCCGCCAATTTATGCAGATATTTCCGATAGAGTCCATCTATTTCAGTCTTGTCTTCCAGGCGGGGCCTGAAATGATGATAGACTTTAAATAGCAGATCGGTGGCAACCACCGCCCTCCATCCAATTCTCTTGAAATCATCAGAGCCGAAGGCCGGATCATCATATCCTGTGCGCGAATTCGGTGAAATTATGGGCACATCCTCATACCCCAGCTCATCCAGCACCTGCCGCTGATAGAGATGATACTGCCCGAAACGGCAGGGACCCGAAGCGGAGGGCATAAAAAATGCGCTGGCATTGCGGTCAAAATCACCCGATTGAACCTTGCCGATGATATCCCCGGTGGTTACCTGGCATGGAAAGCATTCCTTGCCGGAGGTAAACTTCTTGCCGAATTCAAGTGTATTCTCATTTGGTTCAGGCAGAGCTTCAGAGGGTATCCCGCAGGCCCGGAAAGCGGCGGCGAACGGTATCGCATGATCGGACATATAGGGTATATACAGAGTCCGCGGACAGCCATTACTCGAGAACCGCGAAATATAGACCTTCTTCCTGAATCGCTCAATCGCTTGTTTGCTTTCCAGGCTGTCCAGGAAAGCCTCGAGACGCGTGACAATACCCGCATCGGCCGAATGCTCATCGATTTCAATTTGCAGATATGGTTTGCCGCCCAGGCGTTCCTGGAAAAAGTGCGTGATAAATGAATCGGGGCCGCAGCCGAAGTTGGTTATATAAACAGGGTAAAGGTTGGGAATATCCCTGATAATTTCAGCCGCAGCCAGTATCTTCTGCCCGAAGCGCCAGTACATATTGGCATCAGCAAGCTCGCCGTATTTCTCCGATAGCGGCAGCGCCTCCATAGGCATCACATCCACACCCAGACCCAGCAGCTTCTTCGGTATTTCCAGCGAAAGCTTGGCGTCACAGCCGTTATATGGACGCGATATAATGCAGATGGCCGGTTTGGATTTATCTCTCGTTTCGAGGAATTCGCGTCCCTTTTCAGCAATCTTATCATAAAATTCTCTCTGATTTCTGAGACCCGCTTCTATTGCCGCCTCGAATTTGTCCCGGGTCCAGCCAAATTGCTTCTGCAGATCCTTCAATTCATGTTTCAGCGCGTCTTCCGTCAGCTCGAGTGAAACGGGCACATTAATAAATTTGCTGTGATATTTGTCCAGATCAAAATTTGCCATGATGGTATATGGTATGGACTGTATATGCGGGCAGAGAAAACTGTTCTCATGCGGTGCGGAATCCTCGCGCACGTTTATGATAGAGGGCAGGAAAATATACTCGACCTGTTTGTCGAGCAGATCCTTGACATGCCCGTTAACAACCTTAATCGGGAAGCAGGTCTCGGCTGAAAAATTCTCGAGGCTGTACGACAATATCTTTTGATTGGTTGGCGCCGACAGTACGACCTTGTAACCCAGCTTACGGAAGAACGAGGCCCAGAATGGATAGAGTTCGTAAAAAATCAGGACCCGGGGAAAGCCTATGGTCACAGCTTTCTCCTCGAGTTTGGTCTTTTCTATGGATGAGTACAGAACCTTATTTCTGAATTTGATGAAATCAAAACGATCATCCTTGGCCTTGACCTCGGTATCGTATTTCTCGCAGCGGGAACCGTAATACAACGGCTCTTCCCCCTCGATCGTTACCTTTCTGATCTCGCACATGTTGGAGCAGTCTTCACAGATGAACGGCTCAACCGTGTAATTTCGAGTGGAGAGATCAAAGCCGCGGAACTTTGATGCATGTTCGCCGGGACGATCCATAGCGATAAGCGCGGCCCCGATAGCGCCGGTAACATCATGATGAGGAGGGACATGCACCGGTTTGCCCAGTATTTTCTCAAAGGCCGCGACCACTCCCTTGTTCCAGGCCACCCCGCCCTGGAAAAAGATATGCTCGCCGACTCTTCTTTTGCCAACCACACGGGTCAGATAGTTCTTAGCGATTGAATATGCCAGACCCGCCACAAGATCATTTTTCTCGGCCCCGGCCTGCTGATAGGAGTTGAGATCGGACTCCATAAAAACCGTGCAGCGTTCGCCGCATCCGACCGGGCAGGCAGCCTTCAAAGCCCGGTCTCCGAATTCCTCATCAATCTTTATACCCAGCTTCTCGGCCTGCTCTTGCAGGAATGATCCGGTACCCGCGGCACAGGCTTTATTCATCTCGAAATCGACCACCACGCCATCATCGATTGATATGAACTTGGAGTCCTGTCCGCCGATCTCGAAGATCGTATCTACCTTGCGGTCAAGCATTATTGCCGCGGTAGCCTGGGCGGTGATCTCATTGCGGACAATATCGGCGCCGATGAAATCTCCGATCAGGTACCGTCCCGAGCCTGTAGTGGCGCATCCTACAATTTTTACAGTATTCTGAAGTTCCTCGCCGATTTCGGCCAGCCCCTTGCGCACAGCCTCAATCGGGCGTCCAGCGGTCATCAGGTAGCGCCGTGCCAGGACATTCTTATTTTTATCGATAACAACCAGATTAGTGGAAAGTGAGCCTATATCCACTCCCAGATAACCCTCGGTCAATTTTGGCTCAGGACCGCGCTTGAGAGTCAAGGTGGTCTTGTAGTGCTTTTGCTCAGGGAATGAATATTCCAGCCTTTCTCGAGTGCTCACTGAAGCGTGCAACATGTTACCGGCGTGCTTTTCACAGGCAAGAAGATCAAACGGCTGGGTCTGATCCTTTTCCTTCGCAATCATGGCGGCGCCATAAGCACAGAATATGCGATGTTCGTCGGGTATTATCAATTCACCCGTGTGCATCTCCAGAATATGCTCAAACGCTCTTACCATTCCCGCATTGGAAGCCACCCCGCCCACAAATGCTACGGGTTTCTTGATTTTCTTGCCGCGTGCTATGGCCGATTTAAAATTGCGCGCCACAGCAAAGCAGAGACCGGCCACAATATCATAATCGGGTGTGGCGATCTGCTGCAGATGTATCATGTCGGATTTGGCGAAAACCGAACATCGCCCCGCGATGCGGGGAGGATTTTTGGATTTCAATGCCATCTCACCGAATTCATTCTCAATCGATATATCCAGCCTGTTGGCCTGCTGGTCGAGGAATGATCCGGTGCCTGCCGCACAGAGGGAATTCATGGCAAAATCCGAGAGCGCCAGCTGGTTTCCGAGGCGGTTGAAGCAGAGCAGCTTGGAGTCGGCCCCGCCCATCTCGATCATCGTATTTACTTCTGGTGTAAGATATTGAGCAGCCTTGGAAACCGAGAGCACTTCATTGGCGAAATCACCGCCGATCACTTTGTGGGCCAGCTCTCCGGCATTACCGGTGGAGACCAGGCCCGCAATCTGGTGGGCCGAGACTTCTTTGCCAAGATCAACAAGGGCTTCCTTGAGTACATCTCCCGGCTGGCCATACAGTCTGCGATAGTCGGAATACTTAATTTGCCCATCGCCCGAGACAGCCACCACTTTTAAGGCAACAGAGCCAATGTCGATTCCCAAATAGTAATTCATATTCATGGGCATGAATTAACTCAACAGGAACGATTAATCAATGATTTTTTATTATAACTGTGCAAGTTTACGCCGCTTCAGATAGGCAAGAAAAGTCCCCACGACGATTATCACTGCACCGAACCATACTAAATTAATGAATGGCTTGCGGGTGACCTCAAGCACAAGATCGCCCACACCCACAACATCTATCATAATCTTGCCTTCATCGGCAAAAATGCGATCGACATATATTTTATAGTCAGTATCTGGAATACTTGCATAACCGGGATTATCCGCAGCAGACGGATCAGGATGGAACGTCGGCATTACCTGATGCTCCTTCCCATCTACTGAGACATTGAGTACAGTAGCGACTTTCATAGCTCCGGTATGTTCATGGCTTCCGATCTGGAATTCCTCGAAGGTGATATCATAACCGAAAGCGCTGTTTGTCTCCCCCTTGCCCAGGGTCAAGGTCGTATAATCGGGCAGGTACCTCTGGGGAGCGAAGTATATATCATGGAACAGCGTCTTTCGAATATAGGGATTTATCACTGTCTGGCGCGTGTAAGGGTCCTGGTAAAAAGCAGGTCTGGCAATGTATTCATCATCGCCATTACTGACCGCCACCCTCACCCTGTTATCGCTGCTCATAAAATTATCGCCGATACCAAGAAATTTCAGATGCATCCCCAGAAGCTCCTTATTCTGGTCGGCTTCCAGTTTGATCACGCCGGTGCTCTGAGAGAATACCGAGGAGGCAATGAATCCGATCAGGATCAGTCCAAAGCCTACATGAGTGATATTCCCGGCCATATTGATGATGTTCTTTCTGGGCATGGAAAAAATGGCAAAGATATTGGAGACAATTGCAAAGAATGAGGCAAATATCAGCACCAATATCGAAACCGATCTGATCGCCAGAAAATATGCTATCAATGTTCCGATTACAGCTATTGCCAGCGAGATAACGAGCCGAATCACAAAGTACCTGAGCTTGTGAGTGTAATATATATAGAGCGAGGATATCGCCGCCAGAACAGCCATGATAATTCCGATCGGCATCGCTATGGCATTATAAAATGACTGGGTGACATTGGAAGGGTTCCCCAGGATCGTCGTAATCAGAGGCGAGGATGTGCCCACCCAGGTCAAAACGGCCAGCAATATGGTGAAGAGAGCTCCCAGGATCACCAGGGTCTCGAACCATTGCTGGGGCTCCGAAATTTTCTCTTTCTCCTCTTTGGGCCTTTTCAGTGACGGCAGACTGCGGATGAAATAGATTGCAGAAAGAATTGTAAAACCAGCCATAAAGACAACCATGACCCAGTAAAGCATCTTGCCTGGGGCCACAAATGAATGCACCGAAAATTCCTGCAAGACTCCGCTGCGGGTAAGAAATGTACCATACAAGACAAGGATGTATCCAAGCACAGCCAGCAGCAGATTAGTTTTGCGCAGGCTCCCGCGCGATCTTTCCAGTAGAAGTCCATGTATCAGCGCCAGGTTTGTCAGCCAGGGAATCAGAGATGAGTTTTCGACCGGGTCCCAGGCCCAGTAGCCGCCCCATCCCAGAGTCTCATAGGCCCAGTAGCCGCCCAGAAATATTCCCAGTCCCAGCACTGAACCTGAGAGCAGGCTCCAGGGAAATACCTTCTTGGACCAGGTGCTGTAATCCCTGGCCGATAAAGCTGCCAGGGCATAGGCGAACGGTATCGCCAGTAAAGTATAGCCGACGAACACAATCGGGGGATGAATCACCATCCAGAAATTCTGCAATAGCGGATTCAATCCGCGCCCGTCCTGAGGCGGAAACATCTCCGCCGGCATCCCGATAGCCTCCGGATTTAGAGGCTTGAAGGGCGACTTGACAAATAGCAGCACAACCAGGAACACCGCCGTAAGCATGTAGAAGAACATCAGGCGATTCTTATGCTCCCAGTTGACTTTCAGCAGGAACATCCCCGCAATTGCGGCAAATAAAAGCCAGAGAAGGAATGTGCCCACCTGTCCGGCCCAGAATGTGGACATCAGCAGGAAGAAACCCAGGCTGTTGGACGAGTACGAATAGACATACTCCAGTTCATAATTGTGATTGATAATCTGGGACAGAAAAAGGGCGGCCATGATTACGACAAGCAGTGCAAATATTGCAAAAAGATTGTTGGCCGGGACCTCGTATGATTTATGCTTGAATGCCGCCAGACCAAACAACAGCACAGTTGCAAAGCAGGCCAGTCCGGTCAGGACAAGCAATGCATTACCCAGTATTATCATATGGATTGATCCTCGTTGTAAAACTCATACTGTTCGCTCTCTTCAACTTCCCCCTCGTATTTGGAGGGACATTTGAGAAGCAGCTTGTCTGCCCTGAATTTGCCGTTCTGCCATGATCCAATGCATGTGGCTTCCTCGGCATACTCAAAATTTGATGGTACCACGCCGTGATAGACAACCGGCATAGCCTCGCCCTCTTCATTCAATAAAGTAAACGAAAGTGAGAGATCGGTACTGTCGAAGACAACTTCACCGCTATTAATCTTGCCGAAAATCTGCACATTGCTGCCGGATCTGGCCTTTTCGAAGCTGACATGCGGCGAACATGACCGCACCAAAGAGGAAAACATAAACGCACCGAAGGCCACTACTATGATCAAAACTATAATTACTCTCTTGGGCACCTACTTCTCCAGTTTCTTAAGTCTCATATCAATACGCATAATTAGTACGAAAATGCCAACCCAGACGATAAGATTCGCCGCCATAATGTAGATCAGATTATTCATAACTCTTCTCCATGCGGGATCGTTCCAATAATCCCGTGCGCCACCTTAAATTAAATAACCAGAAGAACAATATTGTAAATGCGATCAATGATCCAAAAAATACCACCGCCACAGTCCCGCCCAAAGCTATCTTGCCTCCCGATACCAGTGTATCCTTGGGATGGAGCGAATCATACAGCCTGGGAACCACAAATCCGAAGGTAGGCACGGCTATGAATGCCAATATGGCATAGACAGCCGAAAAGGCCGAGCGTCTTTCCTCCGGTTCAACCGCCGTGCGTAAGGCGAAATAGGCGCCATAGACGGCCAGCAGAACGACGATCGAGGTCTGGCGTATATCCCAGTTCCAGTATGTTCCCCAGGTGATTTTGGCGAAAATTGCACCGGTCAATGTCGCCAGCACACCGAAGACAATCCCGATCTCGGCCGCGCTGGCAGCCTTCATATCGTCGAGATAATAGCGGCTTCTCAGATATTTCATAGAATAGATAAGATTCACCAGAAATGCGATAAAGCTGACTATGGCACAGGGAACATGATAGTAGAATATTCTGAACTCATCGCCATAGCCGCGTACCGGTTTGCCGGTTACGAATGAAAGCACTATAACGGCAATAAATAGAATTCCGAGAAATATTTTTAAAAAATCGAGGTCTCTCATAAGTCCTTGGTCTTTAAGCTATAAGAATAATAATCATCTCTTTTATCAGTTGTTCCAAACATAATCGAAAAGAAGAAAAGAAACCGCAGTCACAATCACCGGGTATGCTATCATGATCTTCAAACTGTCCCACAAAGCCTGACTGTCCCCGCCTCCCAAACACACTGTGGTGGCCGAGATCGCAACCAGAAGAAGCGGCAACATGAGCGGGAACGATAGAACTGCAAACAGCGCCCCCTTGACATTGGCCTTTGAAACCATGGCCGCGGTGATCGTTGATGTCGCACTCAAGCCGAATATACCCAAAATTAGAACCAAAAGCATGATCCAGATTCGTGTAATCTCCAGATTCATCAATATATAATAAAGCGGGAATAAAAACACAACAAGAATTGTTAGGATTAGCAGGCTGAATATCAGCTTACCGAAAAAAATCACGCTTGATGGCGCGTAAAGTCTCAGGGCCATCGCGGTTCTGGATTCCTCCTCTTTCACAAATCCTCCTGAAAGACCCTGCAGCCCGGCAAAATATATCATGATCCAGATCAGCGCGGCATGAATCCGGAATGTCAGGTTCTGGCCGGTAAAGGTCACTCCAAGGGCGAACAAAGTAACCAGTGCAAACATAATCAGCGCATTCAGTGAATAGCGTGTACGAAGCTCCACCCTGAAGTCCTTGACGACCAGGGCGATCAGCTTAGCGGGCCAGGTTAATTCGCTCATTTGCGATCGCGATTTCATCGTCCTCGTTTGTTGCAAATATCAATATCCCATTTTGCTGATGCCGGTGCATCAAATCGTAAATTATTTTCCTTCCGCTGGCGTCGAGATTGGTGGAGGGTTCGTCGACTATCATTATTTCCGGTTGCTTCAGGATAGCCAAAGCATATTTCAGGCGCATCCGCATGCCGGATGAATATGCCTTCAAATAATCATCCCCCCTGCCCTGCAAACCGACCTCATTCAGGGCCTCTTCAATTTCTTCAGGTTTCAGCCTGGAGCCGGAAGCCTTCATGAAGAATTCCAGGTTCTCGGCCCCGGTCAGTTCATCATAGAAATTCATCTCGGGCGAAACCATGGCCATAAGCTTCCTCCGGCTTTCGGCCTTTATCTCATCTGAATCCGATTCCATACGGACCCTGCCGGAGGTGGGAACTAATAATCCGGCAATTATTTTTAATAGAGTTGATTTACCCGAGCCGTTGGGACCGGTAACTGTTAAGGATGAAGGGGAGGCGAGCCTGAAACTGATATCTTTGAACACCCCCCGCAGGCCAAAACGCATTGAAAGATTTTCTGCTGAAATAATAATCATGATCTTTAATGCGAATGAAAATACTCCAATATGGACAGACAGTCAAATAAAAACTGGTTCAATAGGATTGATGATTAGAGCTTAAAGGTGGGGGCCTCTATTGCGGGATTTTGCCCAGCCTTTCCCACAAGACTCTTTCCGGGAAATGAATCAGGTTATAAATAATATTTCGAATTATGCTGAGAGGATTTCTCCACTCGACCGCCGGGGCACCTGTGTCATGAATATCCCAGGACCAGTGAATAATCAGCGCCTTGCCCAGAATCTGTTCCCGGTCCACGAAGCCCCACATACGCGAATCAAGCGAGTTATCCCTGTTATCGCCCATCATGAAATATTTCCCCTCGGGTACTACAATCTGATATGAGTTGTCCCGGAAGGGACGCCAGGGCCTGCGGCCGTTATTGGGAATGCCGGCTTGAACATACGGATCCGGCCCGAGCACTCTGTCACGCGGCATCATATAGTCACTGTTGAACTGGGTAAATGCGGTATCGTTGTATAATTCACCATTTATATAAACACGTTTCCTGGTTATCTTGAGCGTATCGCCCGGCATGCCGATCAGCCTTTTGACATAATTCTCATGGGGGCTGTGAGGCGGCCGAAATATCACGATATCTCCCCTCTTTGGCTCGCGGATAGCGGGCAGACGGATATCGGTAAAGGGTATTTTTATGCCATAAATGAACTTATTTCCCAGTATAAAATCTCCCGCCAGCAGGGTTTTTTCCATTGAGGGCGTAGGAATTTTATAAGCCTCAATTACCGTGGCCTTAATCAAAAGGGCCAGAAGCAGGGCAATTAAAAAAGATTTGATGTACTCCAGGGTTACCTGATAGCCATCCTGTTTGCTGCTCTTCTCAGGAGACTTTTTACTTTCCTTTTCTCTTACCTTCATAAGCTCGCCAGTTCGTTAAAAAAAATTTGATCGGGAATAAAGAAACCTACCCCATCAAATTATTGAATATATCATTGTAAAATACCATTACCATCAGAGCCAGCAGGATTGCCAGGCCCACCTGCTGAAAGATAGCCTTCTGTTTCAGAGTCAGGGGCTTCCTGCGTACAGTCTCGATCAAGAGCAGGAGCAGATGGCCCCCGTCGAGAATGGGTATAGGCAGCAGGTTAAGTATTGCCAGGTTTATGGATATCAAAACTACAAGGTCCAAGAGGCTAACAAAGCCTTCGCGCGCCTTTTCTCCGGAGACCTTGGCGATCATGATCGGCCCGCCCAGAATCTTAGGTGAAGCCCGACCGGTCACAAGCTTTTGGACAATATCCGCCATCAAAACAGTAACCCGCCAGGAAGCTCTATTGGCCAGGATGAAGGCCTCACCGACGCCGACCGGAATCGTGTCGGTAGCCTGAGCAATCCCGATTTTACCCCGCGCAACCATTTCGCCCTGATAATTTGGAATGGTATCCGCGGCGGTTTCAATCATGGCCGACATCGTCTGACCATTACGCTCCCATACTATATTGAATTCCTGGTTGGGGCTGTCGACAACCACCTCATGGATATCCCGAAGCTGATTTACGTCATTTCCAGCAATAGACAGGATCACATCGCCCGGTTTGAGTCCCAGCTCTGCGGCAGGAGAATTCTCTTCAATCAGGCCGATAACCACACGCTCAGGATCGACCTGCTCTTTCCCGAGGAAGAAGAACAACCCGGTGGCGATTATAATCGCGGTAAAGTAATTAGCCAGCGGCCCGGCTGCAAAAATCAGCGCCTTTTTCCAGGCCGGCTTATTCATCAGGCTGCCGGGATCATCCCCAAGCTCTTCCCCCTCAACAGGATTCTCCCCGGCCATCTTGACATAGCCGCCCAGCGGAATCCAGGAAATGCAGTATTCCGTATCACCCTTCTTGAATCCGATCATCTTGGGAGGAAAGCCCAGTGAGAATTTATATACTCTAACCCCGGAGGCCTTGGCCATGAGGAAATGTCCCAGTTCGTGGAAAAAAACTACCACTCCCAGGACAAAAATAAACGCAAGTATCGTTACGATCAATTAAGGTATCCTCGAATCATCAAATCATCTCCACACGTCAGCTTACCCTTATCATATCAATTTATTCAAGCAGTCAATAATTATATACGATATTGTCAACCAAAAGATTAAACCATCGCTTTACTATTTTGTTCACATTTAATTTATCGCCGGAATTCCCGGCTATCTTATTCATCAGGCTCATAATCAACCAGAATATTCATCTTCTCGATATAAACCGGCTCCAGTGGCTGATTCGGCATTAATCCCGCATCCCGGTTTTCACCTTTGTTCGTTTCCACTTTTCCGATTTCATGTACGACATCAAGCCCCTCGATCGTTTTCCCGAAAACTGTATAGCGTCCGTCCAGTCCCGGGCGAGGCGCGAGACAGATATAGAACTGGGAGCTGGCGCTGTTAGGATCATCACGTCGGGCCATTGCAAGCGTGCCCTCGCGATGCAGGCTGTCGTTGAACTCGGCCGGAATGTTCCTGGCCGGTTTAAGCTCCAGCTCATCTGTATATCCCCCCGCCTGAATCATGAAACCGTCTATCACCCGATGAAAGATCAGGCTGTCATAAAATCCAGATCTCGTCAGATTCAGGAAATTCTGCACGTGAATCGGCGCAACTTCCGGAAAAAGCTCCAGCTTGATATCCCCCATGGAGGTCTCCATCAAAACTACCGGATTGGGGACTTTCTCTGCAGTCAGAATAATCGTTGTATCTCCGCCGTCGGAGGAGACATTGATCTTCTGTTCGTATTTTTGAGCCTCCAGCTTGTTACGCTCTATCGTGACCATCACCAGAATTGTGTCATCACCGGTTCGGCCCCCAAATGGCTTGACATGAATCCACTCGGCATCATCGGTAATGCGCCAGTTCAGCTTATCACCGCCGGAATTGGTCAACTTGAATGTTTCCTGGCTTCTCGTTCTTCCCATATCGATTTTATCCTTTGAGACATACAACTCCGGCCCCCCGCAACCCGAAAGAACGGCAACCAGAAACAAAATGACAAACGGCTTGAGATATTGCATATTGATCAGGACCCTCCTGCTTAAATTCAAGAGCTTAATAATAATACAGACATGTAATTATTCAAGTAAAAATATCAAATATAATATGTTTCAGGAGCATAAAAAATGGGCGCCCGAATCGGACGCCCGCAAAATTCTTTTGCTTGAAAATCAGGAACCGATGCCTTCACTGATATAAACATCGGTATCCTTTGCAGGATCTATACCATTGCCGGGCCGTTGAACAACCAGGGCAAAAGGCTTGTCACCTTTTTTGATCGTGATTAATAGTCCCATGCCTCCTTTTAGCTCAAAAGCCCCTTCCAGAGTACCGCCGAGCACTTTCTCAATCTCTTTGCGCAGCGTGAATTCCGCCTTTTCCTTGTCTTTTTCCTTGGACTCACCGACATGTTGCGCCGGGGCATCAAAGTTATCCATAGCTCCTCCATAAGGTTAGTAGATTTACAGGACAAAATCGACAGGCCTTTTGCATTTAGCGCATTTCCCGTTCTCTATGCCGGTTACACGCGTGAAATAGCCCGATCGATTCACCAGTATGTTATTGCATTCGGGACAAAAGGTGTCCGAGGTTCCCTCTATGTATGTATTCCCTACATATACGTATTTCATTTTCTCCCTGGCGATGGCATAGGCCATATTAAGCGTCTTGACTGGAGTGGTGGGATTGTTCATCTTATAGCTCGGGAAATAACGCGAGAAATGGAGCGGTATGGTATCACCCAGACCCGCCAACCAATCCACCAGTTCCCTTATTTCAGCTTCGGAGTCATTGATATCTGTAATAATGAGATATGTTATCTCGATATGCTTACCGGCTTTAACTATCCTTTCAACTGTATTCTTCACAACCCGAAAGCGTCCCTGGCACACATCCTTGTAGAACTCGTTACGCATCGACTTGACATCAACATTGATGGCGTCGAAGTGAGGCAGCAACTCCTCCAGCGGTTTGAGGTGTATATAACCGTTCGAAACCAGCACATTGTAAAGGCCCTTCTCGTGTGCAAGCGGGCAGACATCCATCAGATAATCAAACCAGATAAAGGGCTCGGTATAGGTATAGGCAATACCCATGGAATTTTCTTTTTCGGCAAGGGAAACCAGATCTTCAGGCATCATGGTCATGGTGCGCTGTTTTTGCTGGGAGATAGACCAGTTCTGGCAGTGCTGGCAGAACATATTGCAACCGTTTGGCCCGACTGAGAGTATCAACTCTGCGGGATGAAAATGATAAAGCGGCTTCTTCTCAATCGGATCGACATGCGCGGCGACGACCTGGGCATAATTGGTCGCAATCAATTTGCCGTCAATTACTTTGCGGCCCAGGCATATGCCCTCCTGGCCTTCCTCAAGCTTGCATCCCACCGGGCAAAGCAGGCATTTTATGTATTTATCATCTAATTTCTTATAGTATTTTGCTTCTTTCATCATGTTTTTTCAATTTGTAAATGTTATAAAGAATTAGCAAGTATTAAATTCTTTAATCACCGCAAAGCCCCGGATTACGCGGGTTCACGGGGTCTCTATGGATTCAAGATCGCCCACAATCCATTTTGCGGCCTCAAGTATATCGGAAACTATACAATCGGGAAAATATTCGGTTTCAAATGTAAGTTTATTTTTCTCAGCATTGCCATGCCCGGTGAGAACCAGTACACCCTTGCCCCCCAGATTTTGACCCAGGCCAACATCGGAAAGCTTGTCTCCGACCGAATAGCATCTGCTCAGATCAATATCGAACCTTTGAGCAGCCAGTCGAGCCATGCCGACATCTGGTTTGCGGAGCTCCGATTCCCTGCGGTACCGCTCCAGTTTGGCCTCGGGATGGTAAGGGCAGAAAAAGAATGCATCCGGCACCTCACCCATCATACGCATCTGATTGAACACAGTCCGGTTCAAATCTTCCACCCTCTCCTCGGTCAGATATCCGCGGGCCACACCGGATTGATTTGACAGGACTATCAGCAGAAAGCCTTTGCTTCTCAACAGCCGCATCGCCTTGATCGCCTTCGGCCAGACTTTAATCTGCTTTTCATTCAACAGAAAGTTGACTTCTTCGATTAAAGTGCCGTCACGATCAAGAAATACAACCGGCTTTTTCATATCAGTCCAGATACTTTTTGACTTTCGAAATCACCAATTCCGGAGTCATATTCAAGAAACAGTATTGTCTGTCACGAAAGCAGGGGCGCTCTCCATGCAGTGAACAGGGACAGCAATCTTCATTTGTGGTTATTGCAATCGTATCCCGCCCCAGCGGCGCAAAACCCAGAACCGGATGAGTCGGGCCAAAAAGGCCGGCGGTGGGCGTGCCGAGGGCAGCGGAGAGATGCATTATACCTGAGTCATTGGAAATTACAAGTCTGGCATTTTCCAGAATACCGGCAAGTTTCTTCAATTCTATTCCTATTCCAAATTCCAGTACGCCTTGGGACTTCAATTTATCAAAAAGGTTCAGATAGCCGAAATGTTCCTGTTCGACCACAAGTATTTTTAGTCCATACTGCGAGCTTACTATCTCAGCCAGTTCAGCAAACTGGTTTATCGGATAATGTTTGGGCGGATGGGAAGCGCCTGCAGCTAGGGCAACAAATTTTTCACTTTCAAAACCGATAGAATTGAGGTATTTCTTGGCTGCCAGTTTCGATTCTTCGGGCACTGCCAACCGGGGTATGCGGTCTGTGCAGATCACCATCAACTCATCCAGAAGGGCAAGATATTTTTCGGAAGTATGTTTGCCGCCCTCTTTCCTGCGAAACCATACTGCAATTTGCCGGGCCAGGCGATTCTTTTTATAGGTCATTGTCTCAGAGGATTTGAGGTTTCTGAGTATTACACGGCTGCGGATGTTTTTTTGCAGGTCCAGAACCAGGTCAAAATCGTAGGGCAGCTCCCTGGTCTTATTCTTGACAGCGCCTAGTTTCTCATCCTCTCCCGGTATTTCGAATGTTATAATATCCTCCACCGCCGCAAACATCTCCAGCACCGGGCGATAAGATTCCTTGGCAAAATAGGTTATCCTGGTTTGCGGAAAATTATTCTTCAGGGCTCTTGTGACCGGCTCGGTCAAAATGATATCGCCCAGCGAGGAAAGCCTGATGATACCGATACTATGCATGCGAGAAAATTATGGCAAGGATTGCGATTATCAAAGTATAAATTCCGAAATATGCAAACTTCCCAGCAATCACAACCCTTCGTAGAATTATCAGGCATATATAGCCTGAAACAAAAGCCACGATCATACCCGGGATATAGATGGAAATCACGCCCCACTCGATCGACATATCCAGTGCCTCTTTAAGCTGCAGCAGAAATGCGCCGAATATTGCCGGGAGTGACAACAAAAACGAGAAATTGAAAGCCGTTTTCTTATCGACACCCAGAAACATGGCGGTTGAAATGGTCGAGCCCGAGCGCGAGATTCCCGGCAGAATCGCTATCGCCTGGGCAATGCCAACCAGAATACCGTCGGGAAGCTTCAACTCAGTTCGCCGCGGCCTGGCCAGCAGGGTCAGAAATAATACGGCTGTGGTAATCAGGAGCATTACGCCGGTCAAAAATACCGAGGAAAAGGCTTTTTCGATCTGATCTTTCAAAAGCAGCCCCACAATGACTGCGGGAATTGTCCCGATAACAATCAGCAACAAATATTTCGACCAGAACAGATCCTCATCGCTGCGGGATCCCCGAAAAACGTAGCGTAAGGGAGATATAATTATTTTCAGAATCTGCCTGAAAAAGAAAACAAATACGGCCAGGAATGTGGCAAAATGCAGGAAGACCTCGAAGGTTATGTCCTCGGATTCGAGGCCAAATAATGCCCCACCCAGCACCAGATGGCCGGAGGATGATATCGGCAGAAATTCGGTCAATCCCTGAATCAGCCCGAGTATGATAGATTGCAGTATATCCATAAAAAAAGCCCCCTTCCGGGGGCATTAATAAATTTCTCTATATCCCGAAGGTAACGCCTCCGACAAAACCTTCGTCGATGGCTCCGCCGGCAATTATTATCTCGCCGAAGAACCCGAAGTATCGGGTTATATCGAACTTGGCTCCGAACCCAAAGCCCAGCTCAAATTCAGTGTCATCAACTCCGTTATCGATCCTGTCGAACCTGAGATTCAGCCTGAAAAATGGAGAAAGCACCTGGCCGCTTTCAAATTCCACCGGGTAGGACACGAGCGTATTGCTCCCAAACATCAAGAAAGTAGCATCCCCGGGAAAATTATAATACTCAATACCTCCGCCGGTTGAGAGATCGATAGGATCGCCGTATTCAGTATCCAGGAATTGATACAGGAGATCAGCGCCCAGGGTCAAACCCGTGTGGTCGTCTCCGAAATCATTATCAAAATTAACAAAACCCAGCTTGGCACCAACTTCAAGCTCATTGATCACCCCAATCCTGATAAATCCTCCCAGACCCAGCAGGTTCTCAAAGACCGAAAAACCTCCGCCGACTTGGACCTCATCGGATCCGATTACACGTGCATCGGAAAGCTGGCTCATAAAAAATTGCGCTGATCCCGTTGTGCTTAGCCCCACCACCAGTAAAACGGCCAAGGCCGCAACCGTTAGTTTTTTCATACAGTACTCTCCTTTTAATCTTCTCCTAAAGATTTGCCGCTAAAGATAAAACTCTAAATCCACATGTCAATATTTTAACATCATTTTACCTCCGCTTTTATATCTTGTTTCATAAAACAATCAAATGCTGCAACCCTGTATCATCAAATAGCATATAAATAGTTGCAATGGAACCGGATAATCTTTCAATAAACTGATTGACAAAACATCAACGAGGACTATATTGTTCGCTTTCTAAGGAGCATTATTATGGCTGCTGTATCAGATTTCGATCTTGAAGAATATGGAGAAAAAATCGAGAAGCTGAGAGGTTATCTTTGACCTCGATTCTCGCCTGAAAAAGATCGCCGAATTAGAGAAGAAATCCACCGCCGATGACTTCTGGGACGACCAGGAGCGCGCCCAGGCCATCCTCAAACAGCTGAAAATCGAAAAAGACTGGATTGATGCGATCGAGAGCATAGAATCAGATTATGAAGACTTAACCGTCCTGAAGGAGCTGGTGGATGAGTCCGGGGATTCCGCCGAGGCGGTGCAGGAATTTACCAAAGCCGCGAAAGAGTTCGAGGAGAAACTCTCGGACCTCGAATTGCGGACCTTCTTGTCTGAACCGGATGACATGCGCGACGCTATCGTCTCGATTCATCCCGGCGCGGGCGGCACCGAATCGACCGACTGGGCCTCGATGCTGCATCGGATGTATATGCGTTATGCCGACAAAAAAGGCTTCGAGACAGAGCTGATCGATTATCAGCCCGGGGATGAGGCCGGGATCAAGTCCTCGACTTTTGAAATAAAAGGCGATTATGCGTACGGTTACCTGAAATCGGAATCAGGAGTTCATCGGCTCGTCAGGATATCTCCATTTGATGCCAACAAGCGCCGGCACACATCATTCGCCTCAGTCTTTGTCTATCCCCTGATTGAGAGTAATATAGATGTGGATATTAAGGACGATGATATTCGAATAGATACATTCCGCGCCTCCGGGGCGGGCGGACAGCATGTCAACAAAGTCTCCTCGGCCGTGCGTATAACTCATCTCGAAACCGGGATTGTGGTCAGCTGCCAGTCGCAGCGGTCGCAGTTGAAAAATAAGGAATCGGCCATGAAGGTGCTCAGGGCACGTTTATACCAGCTCTATAAAGAGAAGGAGGACGCCAAGCGCGAGAAGGCCGAATCGGAGAAGAAGAAAATTGAATGGGGATCGCAGATACGATCCTACGTTTTTCATCCATATAATCTCGTCAAGGATCATCGCACGGAGCATGAAACCTCCAATGCCGAGGCGGTTATGGAGGGCGAGCTTGACGAATTTATTAATGCCTACTTAACGACAAAGTGAGGTAATTGAAATGAGCATCCTGGATAAACTTCAGGAAAAGGCAAAGGGGCTGGGCAAACATATCGTCCTGCCCGAGGGTGACGACCGCCGTACAATAGAGGCCGCCAAAACTATTATAGATGAAGGCATTGCAAAGTTGACCATCCTGGGTACACCCAGGATTATTGAGGGGCATGCCAAAGAGGTTGGATTCGATCTCTCCTCAGCCAGAATTATCGAGCCCACAGGTTCAGATGATCTTGACAGATATGCCGATGAGTTCGTGAAACTGCGCGCCAAAAAAGGCGTGAGCAAAGAGCAGGCCCTGAACAAAATGAAAGAGGTGCTCTATTTTGGTGATATGATCGTGCATATGGACGAAGCTGATGGATGTGTTGCCGGCGCGGCCCATACAACCGGGGATGTTATCCGTGCCGGACTGCATGTGATCGGATTGGCCAAGGGTATCAGCTCGGTCTCGTCCTGTTTTATGATGGTAGTGCCGGAGTTTCTGGGCGTCGAAAACAAGGTCTTTCTATTTGCCGATGGCGCGGTGCTCCCCAATCCGACCCCTGAGCAACTGGGTGCGATTGCTGTTTCGACTGCGCGTACTATGAAAGTTCTGGTGGGCGAGGAGCCGCGGGTGGCCATGCTGTCGTTCTCGACCAAGGGTTCAGCCGAACATCCGGATATCACCAAAGTCCGCATGGGTCTCGAGGAGGCCAAAAAAATCGACCCGAAATTGATCATTGACGGGGAACTTCAGGTTGACGCGGCGATTATACCTAAGATCGCCAATTCCAAGGCTCCCGGTTCACCTGTTGAGGGCAAGGCCAATGTTCTGGTCTTTCCCGATCTGGATGCCGGAAATATCGCCTACAAGATCGTGCAGAGGCTGGCCAAGGCGGAGGCTATCGGGCCGATCATCCAGGGTCTGGCCAAACCGGCCAACGATCTTTCGCGCGGATGTTCCGCCTCGGATATCGTGAATGTCGTGGCGATCGCGTCGATATTGAGTACTATAGAATAATATAAATGAAATAAGCAGGATATGGAAAATGCCGACATACCAGTATCAGTGTACAGAATGCAGCTATGAGTTCGAGGAGTTCCAGAATATCTCCGACGACCCGATCCAGACCTGCCCCGAATGCGGCGGCAGGGTCAAAAGGTTGATTTCAGGGGGAGCGGGACTTCTCTTCAAGGGTTCCGGCTTCTATATCACCGATTATAGATCGCCGAAATATCAGGCTGACGCCAAGAAAGAAAGCTCCGACAAGAAATTTGAAAAGACGGAGAAAAAGTCGGAGAAGAAAGTTGACAAGAAGGCAGACAAGAAATCAGCCTGAGGGAAGTTAGAATATTAGAATAAAAATCCCATCTGCAAAAGATGGGATTTTTTATATTTGCTATATCGTAGCGCAGGGTCTTGACCCCGACCTGTCGAAGGTGTGACCCTGCGCAGAAGACAACATGCTTACCTCAAATTACGAAGGCCTCGCGATGTCTTAGCAAAAGCTGATCCCAAAAATTTTTCAGGCTCCGCCGGAGCCGGTATCATAAGCCCGTGAACCGTCGTAAAGACGGGCATACCTGCCGGGCGTTCCCTGATACTTAGCATCACCAAAAGCCAGAATCGGGTAAAAGATAAAGCTGAGAAAAATAAGCCCAACCCCGAACTCGGTGGACTTACCAAATTTCTTCGCTATTTCGATTGTAACAATAATCTCGACTATAATATTTGCAAAGGGTACGAAATACCATATCAGCCACCATCCTGGTTTGTCGGCGATCATAAGATGCAAATAGATATTGTAGATTGGAATCAATGCGCCCCATCCCGGCTCACCCGCTTTCACATTGATCTTCCATGCCACGGCCGCATAGAAAACCACTATTGCGAGCATGATTAGAAAGCTCATGATTGCGATACCTCCGCCATCTTCCATGTTTCCCTCCAAGACAGATGTTTTTTGAGTGAAGTGTTTCCAAAATTATAGTAGTTCTTCAAACAAAGACAAGTTTTTTCTACCCGGGAGAAAAATAAGCAGCAATCTTCTCAGCGTCGGAGATGCCGATATTGGGTGCCTCGGCAATCTGCTCGGACCGCAGTTCTTTGATCTTCTTGACAGAGCCGAAATGCTTTAAAAGCGCCTCGGCCTTCTTTGGGCCAATGCCGGGAATTTTCTGAAGTTCGGTGCCGATGGTACGTTTCCCGCGAAGTTTGCGATTGTATTCTATCGCAAAGCGGTGGGCCTCGTTGCGGATTTTCTGAAGTAATCTCAATGAGGGCGAGGCCTTGGGGATTATGATACTCTCCTTCTGGCCGGGAATAAAAACTTCCTCCAGACGTTTGGCCAGTCCGATTACCTGCTGATCTTTTATATCGAGAGCCTTCAGTGCATCCAATCCTGCCGAAAGCTGTCCCTTACCGCCGTCTATTACCAGAAGGTCGGGCTTGTCGCGATCCTCTGTCTTAAGCCTTCGGAAATATCTGAAGACAATCTCGCGCAGCGAGGCGAAATCATCCTGTCCGCGCACGGTTTTGATCTTGAAATGACGATACTCCGATTTTTTCGGTTTTCCTTTGTCGAAATATACCAGCGAACCGACTTTGTCATCCTGGCCCAGATTGGAAATATCGAAAGCAGCCATCGTGACCGGAGTTTTGGCCAGCCTCAAATCCTGCTGGAGCCTGAGTACAAGCTCCGGAATCCTCTCCTTGTATTCCTGCTTTTGTATTAGAAGCTCATTCAAAAGAAGTTCCGCATTGGCATGCGCCATATCCACCAGCTTGAGCTTCTCCCCTTTTTGAGGCACGAATATTTTCACATTTCTATCGATCTTGCCTGAGAGCCACTCTTCCAGCAGCTCCTTTTCCTCGACTTCATGGGATAGATATATCTCTGTGGGAAGCGAGCTGTTGTGCATGTAATGCTGCTTCAGGAAGCCCTCGGCGATATCGGTGTCTGTATTCTCCGGCCTGATTTTCATATAGAAATGCTGCCGTCCAATCAGAACACCCTCGCGAATCTGCAGAACCACAAAAGCGGCGTCGGAGGCCGATCGTGCAAAAGCGGCGATATCTCTGTCCACCCACCTGTCGGCCATCACACGCTGTTTCTGATGCACAGATTCAATAGCATCGATCATATCGCGTACCTTGGCCGCCTCCTCATACTCCATCTCATCCGAAAGCTCGTGCATGCGGTCCTGAAGCTGTTCGACCAGCTCGGCCGAACGGCCGGAGAGCAGCATGAGAACATTCTCAACGCGTTTGCGGTAATCCTCTTCAGAGATCAGCTCCTCGCATGGTCCGGGACAACGCTTGATATGATATTCCAAACAAAGCTTGACTTTCTTGTCGGGGAGCCGGTAATTGCAGGTGCGGATATTGAAATATTTGAAAATGAAGCGCAAGGTCTGGCGCATCTTCTTGACTTCGGTATATGGCCCAAAATAGCGCGCCCTGTCCTTTTTCAGCCTGCGTACAACCAGGACCCTCGGAAAAGGTTCATCCACGGTCACCTTCAAATACGGAAAGCGTTTGTCGTCCTTGAGGTTAACGTTGTAGATCGGCCGATGTTCCTTGACCAGATTGGATTCCAGAATCAAAGCCTCGACCTCCGAATCGGTGACATAAAACTCGAAATCTCGGATTTTGGAAACCAGCGCCTCGGTCTTGGGATCGATCGGACGGCTTTTTTGGAAATATGTCCTGACCCGATTTTTAAGGTTGCGGGCCTTGCCGATATAGATAATCTTGCCCCGGGCATTTTTCATCAGGTAGACGCCGGGACGGTTGGGCAGATTTTTGAGTTTTATTGAGAGTTCGTTTAAAGCTTCATTCATTTTTTACTTTTGATCGAGTATATATATGTCAGTACCAGGAAATATACGGTCGGGATCCAATGAATGAAGACCAAAAGTAAATTTATTTTATTGGGGGGAATTAGAAGGCCGGCAAAATAAGACTGCCACGCCATATGCGCGAGATAAAATCCGAGCAGATACGGGACATAATAGATCAGGCCGATCGCCACGTGCCTGCCGATATCGTCCCCGGGCTTAACCGACTTCGAGACATAAGCGCCGATAAACAGCAGTATGGCCAGAAACTGAGACAGAATGGGCACACGGGAATAAGCGGATATTTGATCCGCAAGCGCGGCATTGTACAAATTTGACTCTGCCGGCAGAATTAGATTAACCGCCGCCTCATCGAGCACAAAGAGCATAATCTGGAGTATGAATATTACCAGGGCATAGGAGGCAGAACTCAAAAGCAGGCGCTGAAACGCCAGAGTTTTTTCCGACTTGCGTATTGTCATATAGACCAGAAAGGCCGGATACGGCCCCAGTACAAGGGCGTAGAACAGCTGTTCCAGTACCGATTTTTTTGGCAGGAGATCACCGAAAGGCGCAATCAGCTCGGTAAAATATAGAAGTGCAAACAGGGCTCCGGACCAGATTATCAGAATTATCCAGAATATGCTGCGAGCTCTCATAGTAAGTGACCCCGATCTACTGAAATACTCTTCTCGTACCCTTGTAATTCAGCCGATAATAATCCTCGGTGATATCCGATATTATCACGCCCTTCGATTTCGAGGCATGCACAAACTTGTCATTACCGACATAGATACCTACATGCGAAACCAGCGTACCGTCAAAAGTGAAGAAGACAAGATCGCCATATCTTATTTTACTATAATCAACCTTCTTGAGATTACGGTAGAGCTTCTCGGTATTGATCGGCAGCCGGGTGCCGTTATAATCGCGGTAGACCACATAAACCAGGCCGGAGCAATCCAGGCCCAGCTTGCCGGTGCCGCCATTTTTATACGGCGTTCGAAGATATCCGGCTATAATCTTGCCCATCCTTCCTCTATCGACCCCGGAAGAAGAATTATCTGCCACGCTGCCCGCATTGTTTTCATCCGGGGCAACATCAACATTCTCCTCTCCCGCAAAGCGCACGGCAGGTTGACAGGCGAATAATAATGACAGCAAAATGAATATAAAAAATCTCATACAACAGCCTCCAGCTTAAATTATCAAGACTGGATATGGTTGGCAACTAAAATTTTCAGATTAAGCGCGGGTGCAAAAGAGAACAGCTATTTGAGCCTGGGATAGGCAAGGTCGAAGCGCCACTTATAATAGGCACGTGTGCCGAGCACACCTGTAGCCGCAATTATTATATATGGCGGAAAATAGATGCAGGCCATTACGATTAACAGAAGAATTGCGGCCTGGGTGGCCAGTACCGAGTCCGAGATTTTCCTGGTGCCGTAGGCCTTGATGAATAGAATCAATGATAGCCCGGAAGCAATCAGGACGGCGTAATCACCGGCCATCAATGAGAACAGGATTGCCAGCGCCAGCCGTGCCAGGGCCGAGCCCTGCGTATGTTTGACCGACCAGATTACACCGTAGGTCTTCTTGCCGACTTTCTTGTCGCCTTCACGGTCAGGCAAAGTAGTATTAAGATAGATCGCCCCTACCGCCAGCAGATACGGCAGCGATTTCAGCACCGCTTCCATATTGATAGCTCCCTCATACAGAGACCATCCCATCAGGAACGGCAGCATGCCGCATCCAAACATATTCGACCAGAGCGCCTTGCCCGACCTGCCTTTGTAGTTGATAGCGGGATGTGAATAGAAAATTCCCAGCACCGCAACAATCAGGAACAAAAAACCCGTGGTCACATTGACCAGAAATGCCCCTATGATGGAGGCAGCATTCAATATCGTAACCAGAACATAGGCGGAATTAAGCGAGATAACATTTTCGGAAAGGAAAAACAGTTTGCCGTTTTGACGATCCGACTCGATATCATGAATCTGGTTATAAATATAGGTTGCCCCATACAGCAGTCCGGTCAGGAGCATCACCAGAAGGATATCGGGGAGAAGCGATGAAAGATCCGCTATGCTGAAGGGGCTGGCCATCTCACGCACATCCGCAGCCCTGACACCCAGAATCACAATGGTCCAGATAGGCAGGAGCAGCATCGGGCGCAGAAAGAAAATATGGTCAAGAAGTTTTTTCATCATCTGATCCGTTTTCAATTCCACTTATGAAATCGAAAAATGACTGAAAGTCAATTAATATTTTTTCAGAGTTCTATGGGCCAATCCTGCTGTTTATAGGCCATCTCCCAGAACATATACTCCCAGAGCGAGGAATAATTGAATATCTCCTGTAATCTATCAGCTTCTGTACCTGATATACCCTCAACCAGGCGATTATATTCAGATTTCAGCCATTCATTCAAATCCCAGAATTCCTGCGAGGAATAGGTCTCTATCCATTGGCGATAATGCTTATCATCAGGAAGACCCCTCTCTTTCAAACGATGTGCTGTTTCAACATATCCCCAGCTGCATGGCAATAATACAGTTATCACTTCCGCAGTGCCGCCTTGATAAGCGGTCGCGAGCAGATATGACATGTAGCCCAGACATGTGGCGGAAGGCTTGGTGGCCTCCAGTTCCCGGGGACTGATATCGAAGTCGGCGCAGATTTGCCGATGCAGGTCCATCTCAATATTTAAGGTCGCCTCCAGCACTTTCGAAAGCATCTGCATCTGCACCAGCCGATCCCCTTTGGCCGTGGCCAGTCCGAAGAAACGCGAGAAGCCAATCAGATAGACATAGTCCTGCTTGAGATAGTATTTGAAAATATTCTTATCCAGAGTACCCTCCCCGATCCCCTGCACGAAGGGATGGTTGAAATTGCCCTCCCAGATTTTTTCAGCATTTTTTCTGAGTTTATCGCACGCGAGCATGTTAAACCTCCCCTGTTAATCAATATAGATAAAATATTTCAACAGAAAGTACAATGTTGGCAGGGCCAGCAGGGTCGAATCGAACCTGTCCAGCACACCGCCGTGCCCGGGAATTATATTGGATGAATCCTTGACCCCCATGCGCCGCTTAAACAGCGATTCCATCAGGTCGCCCAACTGCCCGATCAAGGCGATTGTGAAGCCCAGAAGCACCATCTTCCACTTGGCCACATCATGCAGCGCCAGGAGCGAAAAACCGTAGGCCGCCAGAGAGCCGAATACCAGTCCCGCAATGAATCCCTCCACAGTCTTATTGGGGGATACAGTGGGCGAGAACTTGATCCTGCCCAGTGGTTTGCCGACAAAATATGCCGCAGTATCGCATACAAAAATCACGGCAAACAGAAACCATATCCAGAATGCTCCCCAGCGGTAATCATCATAGCGAATTATGTCCATCTCCCGGATGAGGATCAGGAAATTAAACAGCATGATATAGAAGAAGCCGTAAAACATGTTCACCATGCGCGTGGTAGCCAGCGCGAAATCGCGCCTGAATATATTAGATAAACCCAGGATAAAGAACGCTGCCAGGATACTGTAGAACAGGGCGGTCTCACCATAGTAGAAAACCAGCCAGGAGGTGACTATCCCCTGGAGGATGATGAGAATCTGAGAAAAAAACTTTATGCGGATTCCGGAGAGCTTGTAATACTCCCAGAGTGCGACACAAACCAGAATGTTCACGAATATTACGGTGGGGGCTTTTCCATAGAGTATGACAGCCGCAATCAGGGGGATGGCTATGATAGCCACTATTACCCTTGTGAATAATTCTTTCATCGGGATTTATTTGTCAGCCGGCCGAATCGCCGCTCGCGGCTCTGATAATCGATAATCGCCCTGCAAAAATCTTCTTCGGTGTAATCCGGCCAGTAAACATCGGTTATATACAGCTCGGTATAATGCGTCTGCCAGAGCAGAAAGTTGGAGAGACGCATCTCGCCCGAGGTGCGGATTAGCAGGTCGGGATCGGGTAATTCGCAGGTGTACAGGTAATTCTCAAACAGCTCAGGTGAAATTCTTCGCTCGGACACAATTCCCGCCTTGACATCCTTGACCAGCTTCTTGACCGCATCGATTATCTCTGTGCGCCCGCCGTAATTGAGCGCCAGGTTCAGCACCAGTCCATTGTTATTTGCAGTTTTCCTGATCGCCTTGCGCAACATCATCCTGCTGCTCTGGGGGATCCCGGAGATCCTTCCGGTGGCGATCAGCTTGACCTGATTCTTGTGAAGCTCATCCAGTTCGGAACGCGTGGTGTTGTAAAGCAGCTTCATGATATAAGCCACTTCAGATTTCGGCCGCTTCCAGTTTTCGATCGAGAAGGTGTACAGGGTCAGATATTTCACCCCCAGCGGATGAGCGAGCCTGACCACACGCTGAACAGTCTTCACTCCTGCTTTATGGCCCTCGGTACGCTTGAGGCCGCGCTTTTTAGCCCAGCGGCCGTTGCCATCCATGATAATGGCCACATGCTGAGGGACATTTCCGGTTTCCTTGATCTGCTTTTTCAGTTCTTCTAAAGACAAGGGTCAGACTTCCATTAGCTCTTGTTCTTTGTCCTTCGTGATCTCGTCAACTTTAGCGGTATACTTATCCAGTAGCTCCTGGACCCTCTTCAGGCCGTCATGCATCTGATCCTCCGAAATCAGTTTCTCTTTCTCGGCCTTCTTGAGTTCGTCATTGGCGTCACGGCGTATATTGCGCATGGCGACCTTGCCGTTCTCGGCCATATCCTTGACGTGCTTGGCCAGCTCCCTGCGGCGCTCTTCCGAGAGCGGAGGAATGGGGATCCTGATTATCTGCCCGTCCACCTGGGGATTGAGCCCCAGATTGGAGGCCTGTATGGCTTTGTTGATCTCATCGACGACAGTTTTCTCCCAGGGCTGAATGATTATCAGCCTCGGCTCCGGTGCGGAAAGAGTGGCAACCTGATTTAATGGTGTCTGGGTGCCGTAATACTCTACTTTAATTCCATCAAGAAGCGAAGTCGTTGCTTTGCCGGATCTGATTGATGCCATCTGCTGCCTGACAGCCTCGGCCGATTTTCTCAGCCGTTCTTCCGTGCTTTTTGTGATTTCATTAATCATACCTGCTCCTTGGAAAATATTTTTGTACCTACTTTTTCACCCATCACCAGGCGCTCCAGCTCACCCCTATTATAAAGATTAAATACCAGAATGGGAATATCATTCTGCTTGCAGAGGAGCGTAGCCGAGGCATCCATAACCTTGAGCTCCAGGTTCAGTACCTCATTATAAGATATCTCCGGGTAAAACTTCGCCTGCGGGTTAACAACCGGATCCTCGCTGTAGACGCCGTCCACTTTGGTAGCCTTGATCAGCGCATCGGCCTGAATCTCCATGGCCCTCAAGGCGGCGGCCGTATCTGTGGTAAAATAAGGATTGCCGGTGCCCGCTCCGAAAATAGCTATACGTCCTTTCTCGAGATGCCGCAGGGCCCTGCGGCGGACATATTTTTCTGCCACTGCATCGATCTGCAAGGCGGTCATAACCCTGGTTTCCATGAAGAAAGTCTCCAGGCAATCCTGCAGGGCAAGCGCATTGATCACGGTCGCGAGCATACCCATGTAATCGCCGGTGGCGCGACTGATTCCGAGCGAACCCACATTGGTTCCGCGGTAAATATTCCCGCCGCCGATGACCACAGCTATCTCAATCCCGAGATTCTTGACATTGACGATTTCGGCGGAGATATACTTCAGAGTGTCTGCATCGATGCCGAACTCACCCTTGCCCATCAAAGCTTCGCCCGAGAGCTTCAAGAGAATTCTTCTATAGGCCGGTGATCCCACCAGAATCACTCTCCAAGTCTATAACGGCAGAACCGTTTGATTGTGATGTTCTCCCCCAGGGTGGCAATAGCTTCGTTCAAGAGATCGGTTATTGATTTATCCTGGTCCCGAATGAAGGGCTGTTCCAGAAGGCAGACCTCCTTGAAATATTTATCTATTCTGCCCTCAACAATTTTGTCTACAATTTTCTCCGGTTTACCCTCATTCAACGCCTGGGTCTTGTATATCTGTTTTTCTTTTTCCAGAACTTCCTGGGGAAGCTCCTCACGGCTGACCACCAGCGGATTGGCGGCGGCGACCTGCATGGAGATATCATGAACCAGATTCTTGAAATCATCGGTCTTGGCCACAAAATCAGTCTCACAGTTGACCTCGACCAGAACCCCCAGCTTATCGCCTGGATGTATATATGCCGCTATGAGGCCCTCGTTGGTCGTACGGCCCGATTTCTTGGCGGCCTTGGCGATTCCTCTTTCACGCAGGACCTCGACAGCTTTCTCAAGATCTCCCTCGGCCTCCTCCAGCGCCTTCTTGCAGTCCATCATTCCCGCATTAGTTTTGTCTCGCAGTTCTTTTACAGTCTTCGCTGAGATAGCCATCTTATCTTTCTCCTTCAGTCTCTGATGCCTGTGTCACTGTTTCTTTCCTTTTTGCCGGCTCCGCTCCCGCTTTTCCCTCTGCCTCCACTCTTTCAGCTATTTGTGAACCTTCCTTGAGACGATTGGCTGATTCGATTACCGCATCGGCAATCTGATGAGTTATCACTCTGATTGATTTTATCGCATCATCATTTCCGGCGATCGGGAAGTCGATCGGATCGGGATCAGAATTGGTATCCACAATAGCGATAATCGGGATTTTTAATTTTGCGGCTTCGGCCACGGCAATCTTTTCTTTCTTTGCATCAACTATATACACCAGACCCGGAAGGCGGTTCATTTCTTTTATTCCGCCCAGTACCTTCTGCAGCTTTTTCATCTCGCGCTCCAGCATGGAGACTTCCTTTTTGGCCAGCTTGTCGAAGGTGCCATCCTCTTTCATCCTCTCCAGATCTTTCAGCCTCTTGATATTGTTCTTGATGGTCTGGAAATTGGTGAGCATGCCGCCCAGCCAGCGCTCGGTGACATAAAACTGCCCGCAGCGCATAGCCTCCTCATAAATGACATCCTGGGCCTGTTTCTTGGTGCCTACGAACAGCACCGAATGGCCGCGGGATATTATCTCGTTGACTTTATTGCAGGCCATCTCCATCGAGAGCATGGTCTTTTTCAGGTCGATAATGTAGATGCCGCTTTTGGCAGAAAAAATAAAGCGTTTCATCTTGGGGTTCCAGCGTTGAGTCTGGTGTCCAAAATGCACGCCTGCTTCGAGAAGGTCCTTGATAGTCACATCAAGCATGTAGATCTCCTTTGGTTAATTCCTCCAACCGCATCATCCCCCGGGGGACATCCTGTTTCGGACGACCGCCCCCGAAGTCAGCGATTGTGCGTACTGGTAAAAATTATACTTCTATCTCTTGGAATACTGGAAGCGCTTGCGTGCTTTCACCATTCCATACTTTTTTCTTTCAACTTCACGAGGATCGCGTGTCAAAAGTCCGGCATCCTTCAGCGGCTGGCGAAGTGTGCTGTCGTATTTAGATAGGGCCCTCGCCAGAGCCAGGCGCATGGCGCCTGCCTGACCGCTGATTCCACCGCCCTTGGTGCGGCAGAACACATCGAACTTGCCCTCGGTCTCGGTGACCTTGTAAGCCTGGTAGATGTGATCGATCAACATCTGGCGGTTGCGTATATAATCGCGCAGCTCGCGGCCGTTGACATTCCACTTTCCGCTGCCCGGTTTCAGGCGGACGGTAGCTACTGCCTCTTTACGGCGACCCGTAGCTATGATCTGCTCTTCCATATTATCCTTTCAAATCCAGATTGATTACAATTCCAGGGGCTCCGGTTTCTGAGCCTGGTGCGGATGCTCGGGACCGCGGTAAACAAAAAGCTTCTTCATCATCTTGCGTCCCAGGCGGTTTTTCGGGAGCATACCCTTCACCGCTGAACGGATGATATCCTCCGGTTTGGATGAAATCATCTGCTCAAAGGTCTTTGATCTCAATCCTCCGGGATAACCGGTATAACGAAAGTATCGTTTCTGGAACATCTTTTTTCCGGTTATTACAACTTTCTGTGCATTTACCACGATAACATAATCTCCGGCATCCAGATGAGGGGTAAATTGCGGCTTATTCTTGCCCATCAAAATACGGGCAATCTGTCCGGCCTGGCGTCCAAGCACCTTGCCGTCCAAATCCACAACATACCATTTCTTGTTCAGATCTGAAAGCTTTGGTATATACGTTTTCATAAAACTCCTCTAATCCCGGAAATAATTAAACGCAAAATTTACATTATATTCGCAAAATGTCAAGCATTAATAAAGCCATATTTTGGTTAATTTCAAGCATTGTCTTAATCTTTCCATCAAATACCCGGCAACAACTTAACCTCTGCCGAGGTTCCCCTCTCCGACTACCGCAGGCAGACTTTCCGTAAAATCAGGCAAACCACCGGGGATTTAGCGTGCCCCGAATTTGCCCAGAGCTTGAACAGCTCATGGCCAGATACGACATCTACCGACTAATTATGGGATGCTTCCCACAAAAAACCTCAATTTTTGAACTGTTCACGCTCCGGACAGCTCTCGGAAAAAGCGGTATTCTTATGTTTAACAACGGATTGCAAATTTGTGAACAAAATGTTTTAGAACGGAACAGGGATTGCACAAATAAACACCAGAAGGAGGAATAGAATGCAAGAGGTGTTTATTATGACAAAAGTAAGAGGTATCATAACAGGAACGATTCTGGCGGGCTTGATTCTGGCCCTGATGATTATCATGGGATGTTCAGATCTCCCCACCGTGCCGGAGCAAGACGGGATATTTACGCTGGCGGACTTTGAAAGCATCGCTGCGCGTCAGGCGGAATTCAGCGAGCCTGAGGATGGCGGCGGCTCTGTTCTGATTCCGGCCGACGAAGGCGGCGTAATTCCCATAGTTTTTTCCAACGGCAGCGAAGGTTCCCTAGAGGTCCCGCCCAACGCCATCAGATCGGATACAGAGATATCGGTTGAAGTAACCGAAGTCATCCTGCGTGACCGGGCAATACTCCAGTTCGATTTCCAGCCCGACGGACTGCGCTTTTCAACCGAGGCCACCCTTACGATCGACGCTTCCGCATTTCGGGATGCGGACATGGAATATGTGGACTGGTATTATTATAATCCCGATTCAGGAAAATGGGAATTGGTTGACAGGTATCCACTCTCAGGAGACAAAGTCTATATTAAGATGTCCCACTTTTCCAAGTGGATGAGTATTTCTCAGGGAGGTCAATAAAAAGAAACCTGCTCTTTACAAATATAGCCCAACCCCCTGCACAACCCTACTCTAAGCACAGTAAAAAACCCGTTCGGATGAACGGGTTTTTTACTTTATTTTTTCATCTGCTTAAACTGTTTAACCAGCTTTATTCTGTTCCTGGCCCTGATTAATGCGTTGCGTGCCCGCGGCAGATCTATATCACCGGAATCCATATTGACTCTCTCTTCAGCACGCTTCAGGGCGCTTTCCGCTCTGGAAAGATCGATCTCCTCCACAAACTCAACCGCGTCAGCAAGAATGGTTGCGGTGTTGCCGGAGACTTCCAGGAAGCCCTGTGAGATGGCCGCAATCTTCTCTATCTTGTGGGCGTCGCGTATCTCGATCCTCCCCGTCACCAGCGATGTTATCAGCGGAGCATGATTGGAGAGTATTCCAAGATAGCCGTCAATCCCGGGGGCAACCAGGGATTCGACATCATCCTCGTACAAAACCCGTTCAGGCGATACTATAGACAGCTTAAACATAGGTTAATCTTTCTTCATTTCCTCGGCCCGCTCGCGAGCCTCTTCAATATTTCCTACCATGTAGAAAGCCTGCTCAGGCATATCATCACATTTACCCTCTACCAGCTCCTTGAAGCTGGCTATGGTCTCTGACAGAGGCACATATTTTCCGGGAATTCCGGTAAACTGCTCGGCCACAAAGAAGGGCTGCGAGAGGAATCTCTGGATTTTCCTGGCCCTGGCCACAGTCAGCTTATCCTCTTCAGATAGCTCGTCGATACCCAGAATAGCGATAATATCCTGCAGGTCCTTGTATCTCTGGAGGATCATCTGCACATCACGGGCGACCTTATAGTGTTCTTCACCAACCACATTCGGATCCAGAATCCTTGAGGTGGAGTCGAGCGGGTCGACCGCCGGATAAATACCGAGCTCTGCGATCTGGCGCGACAGCACTGTGGTGGCGTCAAGGTGCGCAAAGGTTGTTGCCGGAGCCGGATCGGTCAAATCGTCAGCCGGAACGTAAATCGCCTGCACCGACGTAATTGAACCTGCCTTGGTGGATGTGATTCGCTCCTGCAGGGCGCCCATTTCGTTGGAGAGCGTAGGCTGGTAACCTACCGCCGAGGGCATCCGTCCCAGAAGCGCCGACACTTCAGACCCGGCCTGCACAAAACGGAAAATATTATCAATGAACAGGAGCACGTCCTGGTGCATCTCATCACGGAAATACTCGGCCATGGTTAGCCCGGAAAGTCCCACTCTCAAACGGGCTCCCGGCGGCTGGTTCATCTGGCCAAAAACCATGCAGGTCTTGTCGATAACACCGGATTCCTTCATTTCCAGCCATAGGTCATTACCCTCACGGGTTCTTTCGCCCACACCGCAGAACACCGAATAACCGGCATGCTCGGAAGCGATACTGCGGATCAGCTCCATAATGATAACTGTCTTGCCAACACCTGCACCGCCGAACAGTCCAACCTTTCCGCCTTTGGCGTAGGGCTCAAGAAGATCGATAACCTTGATACCGGTCTCGAAAATCGAGGTCTCGATATCCTGGTCTGTGAATGACGGGGGCGGGTGATGGATCGGCCTGGTCTCGGTGCCTTCCGGGATGGGAGCCAGCTCATCGATGGGATGACCTTCCAGGTCAAATACTCGTCCAAGCACCTGCTCGCCCACCGGAACGGCAATCGGTTCGCCGGTATCGATAGCTTTCATGCCGCGCACCAGACCATCTGTAGATGCCATAGAAATACACCTGACCATGTTGTCGCCGATATGCAAGGCTACCTCCACGGTCAGATTGATCTCTCTTTCTTTATCTACGATCTTGATCGCATTAAGAATATTAGGTAATTTATCGGAATCAAACTGGCAATCAACAGTTGCCCCGATAACCTGTAGCACTTTACCAACATTCTCTTCTGCCATTGCAATTCCTTTATTAATTATTGTTTTTTTCCAAGCTCAAATCTATATGCAAAGTACCCACAAATGGGTTGCGTTTATTCAATTTAAAACCGTGCTACTTGTTAAGCGCTTCGGCACCGGATACGATTTCCAGCAATTCACTTGTAATACTGGCCTGCCGGGCCTTGTTACGCTGCAGGGTCAGCTGCTCAATCATCTCTCCCGCATTCTTGGTGGCCGAACCCATGGCCAGCATACGCGTGCCGTGCTCGGATGCTATCGCATCGGCAACCGCCATCTGCACCAGTACCAGCGCATAGCTGGGAAGCAGCTGCTTGAATATTGTCTCCGGATCGGGCTCGAAGATATATTCCTTTGCCGCAGCATACTCCTCTTTTTCAACAGCCTCCTCGAACTCAGCCCTGATCGGCAAAAACTGCGTCTCAGTTATCCGGAATGAGGCCATCGATAAAAAGGCAGTATAGATAAAGACGATACGATCAACATCGCCGGAGATAAACATCTCCGAGAGATCATTGGTAATCTGCCGGACTTTGCCGATATCGAATTTTCCATCGAAATCCCTGTAACTGCCCAGTATCTTGTAATCACGGCGCTTGTAAAAATTAATCGCCTTCTTGCCGATCAGGATTAGGCCGACATCCAGGTCGGGATGATCGGCAACCCACAGATTGGTGCGCCTGAAGATATTGCTGTTATATGATCCGCACAGGCCCCTGTCGGATGAAATAACAACCAGCGCAACCTTATTCCCTTCCCGCTGCTCGAAATAGGGATGCTCCACGGCCCCGGAAGCTTCGGATAGATGGGCCAGCATCTCCTGCATCTTTCTGGCATAGGGACGGAACGATTCGATCTGCTGCTGGGCTTTCCTGAGTCTGGCGGCAGCAACCATCTCCATAGTCTTGGTTATCTGCTTGGTCGATTCAACAGCACGGATTCGTTTTCTGATATCTCTCAGTGAAAGCATTAATTATCCCTTTGATAATCCCTTCTCGGCCATGAATTTCTCTTTGAAGGCCTCGGTACCGGCCCGCAGTTGTTTCTCATTCTCCTCGGAGATTATCTTATCCTGAGCAATCTTATGGCCCACATCAGGATAATCAGATTCCATAAACTTAAGATATTCCTGTTCGAAATTGGAAACCAAATCGGTGGGGACATCATCCATGTAGCCTTGACCGCCGGCCCAGATGATCATAACCTGCTGCTCCATCGGCATAGGCACATACTGCCCCTGCTTCAAAATTTCAACCATCTTTTCACCACGCGTCAGTTGCCTCAAAGTGGCCTTATCCAGATCAGATCCAAATTGTGCAAAAGCGGCCAGCTCACGATACTGAGCCAGGTCCAGACGCAGCCTTCCCGCGACCTTCTTCATGGCCTTGGTCTGAGCGTTGCCGCCCACACGCGAGACTGAAATACCCACGTTGATGGCGGGACGAATACCCGAATAGAACAGCTCTCCCTCTAAGAAAATCTGGCCGTCTGTAATCGAAATAACATTGGTCGGAATATAGGCCGACACGTCCCCTGCCTGGGTCTCAATAACCGGCAGGGCGGTAAGCGATCCGCCGCCCAGTTCATCATTTAATTTGGCGGCACGTTCCAGAAGACGCGAATGCAGATAGAACACGTCACCCGGATAAGCCTCACGTCCCGGAGGACGCCTCAAAAGCAGTGAGAGCTGACGATAAGCATTGGCATGCTTGGACAAATCGTCGTAAACCACCAGAGCATGACGCTGGGTCTGCATGAACTCCTCGCCCATAGCGCATCCGGAATAGGGGGCCAGATACTGCAATGGTGCAGGATCGGTGGCGGGCGCGGAAATTACGGTTGTATATTCCATGGCCCCGTGCCTTTCCAGAATATCCACAATCTGCGCAACAGTCGAGGACTTTTGACCGATCGCCACATAGATACAGTAAATATCGGAATTTTTCTGATTGATAATCGTATCGATGGCAACGGCGGTCTTGCCTGTCTGGCGGTCGCCGATGATCAGCTCACGCTGCCCTCTTCCGATCGGAATCATCGAGTCAATTGCCTTCAGGCCTGTCTGTACCGGCTCTTTCACCGGCTGCCTCTGAACCACGTTGGGGGGAACAACTTCTGTCGGACGATACTTATCGGTTACGATCGGACCCTTGCCGTCGATCGGCTGACCGAGAGCGTTGACAACGCGCCCCACCAGGGCGTCTCCCACCGGGACTGATGCGATTCTGCCGGTACGCTTGACTGTATCGCCTTCTTTTATATTCGTATCGGAACCGAAGATAGCGACACCGACATTATCCTCCTCAAGGTTCAGGATCAGTCCCATAATATCGCCGGGGAACATAACAAGCTCCGACATCATAGCGTCCTCAAGGCCCCAAACACGAGCGATCCCGTCACCAATCTGGAGGATCGTACCCACCGACTCCATCTTGAGAGTGGTTTCGTATTTGGAGATCTCCTGCCTGATTATGGAGCTTACTTCTTCTGGTTTTAATCCCATATTAATCTCCGTCTATATCAAGAAAATCGTTTTCAAAAAATCTTTATATCAAAACGCCGATAATATCAATGCACTTTCACGTCCAGCAGCCTGTCGCGCAGGATCTGAAGATCATGCCGAATCGATTTGTCGATAATCTGGCTTCCGAGGTATACGATCATCCCGCCCAGAATCTGGGGCCTGACAAATTTGCTCATTAGAATCTTTTTCCCGGTCTTTTGCTCCAGTTTCTTCTGCAAAGCCCTGGTCTCTTCCTCGGTCAGTTCGATTGCTGTTTCGACACGGGTTTTCAGGAAGCCCTGGCTCTCCAGGACCAGATCATTGAAAGCCTCAGCGATTTCGATCATGTACTTGCTCCTGCGCTTTTCAATGATAAAATCGATAAATCTTTTCACCGGCGGAGACACACGATCAGCAAAGACGGCCTTTATAACCTCTTCCTTATCCTGATCCCTTATCTGGGGAGCAGTCAGAAAATTCAAAAGCGTTTTGTCCTGCTTGCACACTTCGGCGATAGAGCGCATCTCTTCCGCGATCGTATCGATCATATTCTTTTCCAGCGCCAGCTCAAAAAGGCCGACAGCATACCTCTTGGCAACCTCTGAGGAAATCACTATGCTTTCTCCACATCATCAATGAAATTTGTGATCAACTGGCGATGTTTCTGGTCGTCGAGCCGCTCCAGGATCAGTTTTTCGGTTGCACCGATGGTCATGCTGACCAGGTCCTCCTTCAACTGGACCTTGGCCTTCTCCACATCGCGCTGCAGCTCCGATTTGGCCTTTTCAATCAGTTCCCGTGATTCCTTTCGGGCGGAATCCTTGATTTCGGTCGCAACTTGCTGGCCCTCTTTCACCGCCTCCTGAATCTTCCTGCGCGCCTCGGCATCGATCTCCTTCAGCTTCTCTTCGTATTCAGAGAGAAGCTGCTCGGATTTTTTACGGTCCTCGGCGGCCTCGTCAAAATCCGACTGGATTTTTTGGCGCCTTTCCTCAAGAATATTTATGATGGGCTGCCAGGCAAATTTCTTCAGAATCCAGAGTGCAATCAGAAAACCGACGGCATGCGTCAAGAGCATTTGCCATTTGCCGATATCCTCCACAGTAACTCCTTTGCAAAGAATTTACAGATGGGATGAAGCGTATGGCTCCATCCCATGCAGTAAACTTTTCTTAGTGCGCACCAATTTTACCAGACAGAATAAAGAAGCCGACCAGCGAATAAATCGTCAGAGCTTCGATGAGGGCGGCACCGATAATCATACCGACCTGAATCTTGCCCGCGGCTTCGGGCTGACGACCCATGGCTTCCATTGCTGATCCAACGGCGCGTCCCAAACCGAGACCCGAACCGATAGCAGCCAGGGCCAGGCCGATTGGCAACGAAAACGATAAAGCAGTCGAGAAATCCATCTATCCTCCTACGGTGTTGTTTGAATGTTAATGTTCTTCATGTTCCTCATGCGGCAGCATCATCGAAAAATATACCGCCGCTAAAAGCGTAAATACCAACGCCTGTATAGTCGATGTTAATAATGCCAGGAAGTAAAAAGGCAGCTGCAACGGCAGCCCCACCGGGGAGCCGATAAAGGCCAGAACCATCACTCCCAGACCTGTGAAAGCCGCCAGAAGCACGTCTTCACCGGTGATATTTCCAAAAAGTCGCAGGGAGAGCGAAAGCGGTTTAGCCAGCTCACCTATTATATGAATCGGTAAATTAAGAGGTACCAGCGCCCACGTAATGGCGCTCCGGGGCTCGCCCGCAAGGTGGTCAAGATACCTGAGGAACCCCATACGGCGCATGCCCGTGTACTGCACATACAGAAAAACTATGATCGCCAGGGGAGCGGTGGTAGCCCAGTTTGCTGTTGGAGACTTGCCGAAGGGAATCAGCCCGAACCAGTTCATCAGGAGAATATACATGAACAGAGTACCCAGAAACGGGGTATAGTGCCTGCCCCATCTGTCTCCCAGAATCGAAATAAAGAAACTCTGGAATCCCTCCACAATCATCTCCAGCAGATTCTGCAATTTCCCAGGATGCAATGATCTTTTGGCATAGACCCTCATGGATACAGCGCACATGAAAATCAGAACCAGAAAACCAAAAATCACATCCTTGTATTCAAACAGGAAATTGACAAACGGCCCTGTCAGGTAGATGTGCAGAAATTCAATGAAATGCGGAAGCTCCGGGGTTCCTCCCTCGTGAGCGGTAACCAGATTTGTTATACCAGGAATTATCATCCCTCAACCCGTTTTTCATTTAAGTTAAAATTTTTGAAGCCGCCTTCCATAACAAGCAGACCCAGGGCCTTAAAAACAACCACCACAAATATCAGGCTGAATCCGGCCACAAAGGAAACCACCGGGAACCATCCCAGCCACAGGACCAGAAAACCCGCTCCATACAAAATTGGAAATTTAATCAATGCGAGCAGCGCCAGTTTGCCGGCATTTCTATCGCCGGTAGTGAGGTAGTTTACTATAAACTCTCTTATAAACCAGAGGTTGGCACATCCCCATAATACGCCTGTGAAAATGCCCAGGCTGTAGGTCCAGTCAAAATAATAGCTTCCGAATATGAATACCAGTGCCCCGAGAAGAAGCGTTGTTTTGATGACTCTATTTATAAAATCAAGGCCCATAGATGCATTCAAACTTTTTCTGAAACTCTCTTAACGAGGCTGTAAACTTCCTTTCCTGCAGCGATAAAACCAAAAACTATAAAGAGATACATTAAATAAGGTTCTGTTCCTAACCACTCATCCAGATATTTTCCGATAAACCATCCGACGATCGGCCCGACCGCAAGCAGAAACGGTATTGCGACCAGCATCGAAAGCTGCCCATAAAGGGAGACTTTATCTTCTTTTTTCTCTGGCACCACATCCAAAAATTAAATTGCTAATATATACTTAGCCGGAATACTGTCAAGTCTTTTTTGTTATATTTTTCACAAATAACCCCAAATAAGACCACAAGTTAGAGCAATAAATAAATTTTGTAGCAATCTACAAAATTCGGAGAATAAATGACATGCGGGAAAGAAATTTACTGGAGCGGTGATTATTCGGAGGCTCCGGTCCGGAGGGGCTCTTGCTCAATATCATGTTCACTTTCTTCGGGACGTATCATTCCTTTGAAGTACTTGATAAGCGTGAATTTAAAGATTGTGCCGCCATGCGGAGAGGTCTCCACCCAGATTCTGCCGCCCATATTGTCCACCAGCCTGCGGACTATGGCAAGGCCTAAGCCGGTGCCCTCTTTTTTGGTTGAGAAAAACGGACTGAAAATCCTGTCCTTGACTTCGCGGGTCATGCCTCCGCCATCGTCAATTACCGACAGAATCACCTGATCTGTATAGATCGGGGAATTACCCTCGATTTTTATTTTCACGCTGCCTTTGTCGCTTTCGATCGCTTCCAGGGCGTTCACCACCAGGTTGAACAGAACCTGCCTGATCTGTTCGTCATCGCCGGAAACATAAATAGTGGTATCATCGGATTCGCTTCTGAGTTTGATTTTTTCCCTGTATGATGTATGGTTGCGGGCGATCTCGATTACATCGCTCACGAGCCGGTTGATTTCCACCTTGCCGAAATTGGGCGTTTTGACACGGGCATATACCAGAAAATCGGTCAGGATATTGCTCAGGCGGCTGGATTCTTTGACGATCAAATCCATCAACCTCTGGTTCTCCCCTTCCGGGTTCAGCTCCTGTTTCAGGATCTCCACCGATCCCGATATCGACGCCAGGGGATTTCGGATCTCATGCGCGATGGAGGCGGAAAGCTCGCCTACTGCGGCCAAACGGTCGGCATGGCGCATCTTCTCCTCCATCTTCTTGGCGTCGGTAAGATTCTGGAAAATTCCTATGACCCCGCGTACCCCGCGCACCTCATCCTCGAGTACCGAGGTTGAGATTCCGATCGGGATTTCCTCCCCCTCATTGTCGCATATGGTGATCTCACAGCGGCTTTCAAGCTGGGATGATTTCAATACAGACAATATCTTTTCGGAAAACTGGGGCATTCTATCGGCGAAGACTTCCAGACAATTCTTACCCTTTATCTTGTTTTCCTTCAACCCGGTGATCCTCTCCGCGGCCTCGTTAAAATAAATAATGCGCCCAAAATGATCGATTGTAATCAAGCCGGAATGAAGATGCTTCAGGATCTCATCTGTCTCCAGTTGCACCCTGGCCAGCGATTCCGAGGCCCGACGCAGTTCCCGTTCCTTGCTCCTTATTTTCTGGGAGAGATAGCCGGAGACAAAAGCGACAAGATAGAAAACGCAGATGTACAGAAACAGGGTGTAAAAAAGTTCATCGTTGGAACTGTATATCTTCTTGATAAATTCGAGGTCCAGAGTTCTCGGTAGCTCCGCCTCTGAACCGGTCAATACCACCAATCCATAAGTAAGCGAGGCCATGGTGGCGGTGAGCAGTGTGCCGATTAGCTGGTAGCTCATGGCCGCTGAGACAATCGTCATCAGGAACAGGGCGGTGAAGGGGCTGGTGATATTCCCGGTGGCCTTTATGATCGAAGCCTCCACTATGACTTCGGAAATGATCTGCAGAAATACCAGGAACTGTGTCAGGCGGGGCATCCTGGAGGGCAGTTTCAGCGCCAGGGAAAGCAAAAAGACCAATGTCAGGATGCTGTAGATAAAAAAAGGTGTGGATATAGCCGCCTGGCGCTGCTGGGTCAGAAGAACTACGCCTACAACTATTAAAAATATGGCCAGGCGCAGCGGCAGAAACCAGCCGCTCTTCAATTCCTGACCATAAGATGTTTTCCTGCTTTCCATGACAACAAATATGGGCGTCCCCTTGCAGGAACGCCCATCAACATTCTCAATTATTTGATCTGGCCGATGATGTCGAACATCGGCAGATACATGGCAATCATAATACCGCCGATAACGACACCGATGAAGACGATAACTATCGGCTCGATCAGGGATGTCAGGGCGGCAACAGCAGCATCTACTTCTTCATCGTAGAAGTCTGCTATCTTCGCCAGCATATCATCCAGCCCGCCGGTTTTCTCACCCACAGAAATCATCTGGACCACCATTGGGGGAAACACTCCCGACTCCTTCAGCGGCTGGGTGATGGTTTCACCTTCGGCGATCGAGAGCATTGATCTCCTGACCGCGTTCTGGATTACCATATTACCCGCTGTCTTGGCCGTGATTTCCAGGGCTTCCAGAATCGATACGCCGGAAGACAGAAGCGTGCCGAGTGTGCGCGTGAACCTGGCCACCGCTGTTTTGCGGATCAGGTTTCCGAAGCCAGGCAGCTTCAGTTTAAGTGTGTCCCAGTACAGCCGCGCCGATCTGTTTCGCAGCGCAATCCTGAAGCCCACAACGAAGGCGACGGCTCCCCCGATCATAATGAGGAAATAGTCGTTCACGAAATTCGAAACGCCCATCACAATCCTTGTCGGCTCGGGCAGCGTCCCGCCCAGATCCGTGAACATCTTGGCAAATGTCGGCACCACAAACTTCAACATTGCGAGGGTAACGCCTATGGCCACGATTACGACCACTATCGGGTACACCAGCGCGCCTTTGACCTTGCGTGCCAGGGCATCGGCCTTTTCACGGTAGTTTGCCAGACGAACGAGGATAACGTCCAGAGCGCCGCCTGTCTCACCGGCCTCCACCATGTTGACAAACAGGTCGTCAAAAATCTTCTTGTGTCTGCCCAGGGCTTCGGAAAGCGTCGTACCGGACTGCACCGATTCTTTAATATCCGCAACAACTCTGCGGAATTCTGCCGATTCCATCTGCTGGGAGAGAATATCGAGACACTGCACCATAGGAAGTCCGGCACCAATCATGGTGGCGAACTGCCGGGTAAACCGTGAGATTTCGATCTTCTTGATTCCAGTACCGATCTTGAGATTTATATTGGTCGGTTTGCGTGAAATCGAGCTGGCGAAAATCTTATTCTGCCTCAGGATCTTTTCCATCTCAGCTTTGTTCTTGGCCTTGTAAGTTCCGCTTACCTGGCCTCCTGAAGCCGATTTCCCCTTGTATTCAAAAGTTGGCAAGGTTACCTCCTTGCTTTATTATTCTTTACACTCTCACCGACGTTTCCGTCTTGCGTGATATTATCTCGTTCAATTCATCCACATTCGAACTCCGTCCAACCGCATCACCATGCGTAATCTTGCGCGACAGATACAGTTCTCCCAGTGACTGGTTCATGGTGCGCATACCATATTTCTGTCCGGCCTGGATGGACGAATATATCTGGTGTATCTTGTCATCACGTATAATAGCCCTGATGGCCGGCGTTGCCACCATTATCTCCATCGCCAGGGCCCGGCCTCCCCCCATCCTTGGTATAAGCTGCTGCACCACCACCGCCTGGAGTACGAACGATAATGTTACCCGGACCTGCTCCTGCTGATTGGTCGGGAAGACGTCCACAATTCTGTTTATTGACTCTGCGGCAGAGTTTGTGTGCAAAGTCGCGAACACGAGGTGTCCGGTTTCTGAGATGTTCAGGGCCGCTTCGATAGTCTCCAGGTCACGCATCTCACCTATCAGCACCACATCCGGATCTTCTCGCAGGGCATACTTCAATGCCATAGCGAATGATTTCGTGTCCCCATGCACCTCTCTCTGGTTCACGATACAGCCGATATGCCTGTGTAAGTATTCGATCGGATCTTCAACCGTCAATATATGCTCATTGCGCTCGCGATTGACCTTATCTATGAGAGCCGCCAGGGTGGTGGATTTGCCCGATCCTGTGGGTCCGCAGATAAGAACCAGACCCCGTGGATAACTGGCAAATTCCTGAATTACCTTGGGAATGCCGAGTTCCTCAAATGACTTTACCTTATATGGAATTGTCCGCATCGATACGGCTACATTACCTCTCTGTACAAAAACATTGCAGCGGAAACGAGACAGGTTTTCAATCCCGAAGGACAGGTCAAGTTCCGAATTCTCCTCGAATTTCAGCTTCTGCTTTTCATTCATCATCGAATAGGCCAGCTTCTTGGTAATTTCAGGGGTAAGCCTGTCAAATTCCATTTTTACCAGCTTGCCGTCCACCCTTATCATTGGCGGAGCGCCGACAGTCAGGTGCAGGTCGGAGGCGCCCTTTTTTACCATAATTTCCAATAGCTCGCGCAGTGATACCATATATCAACCCCGTTTCTATAAATTTATTTGCTTATTCAGCCGATTTCGACATAACTTCCTGAATATTTGTAATGCCGCGCCTCAGCTTCTCGATCGCCGCCTGGCGCAATGTCAACATACCTTCCTTTATCGCCTGGGCCCGTATATCCGGCACCGTGGCCTTTTCCAGAATCATTCTTTCCATTGCAGGAGTGATCGGCATCACCTCAAAAATTCCGGTTCTTCCCGACATCCCGGTATCGTTGCAATCAGAACAACCGGCGCCGTCATAAACCTTGAAGCCGGCGACCTGGTCCTCGGGCACACCCAGTTTGATCAACGTCTCGGCATCAACCTCGACTTCCCGCCTGCAGGACTGGCAGATCTTCCTGATCATTCGCTGTGCCATGATCAGCCTGGTTGACGACGCCACCAGGAAGGGCGGGATACCCATATCGGTCAACCTGCTGACAGTGGAGGGAGCGTCATTGGTATGAATGGTCGAGAAAACCAGATGTCCCGTGAGAGCCGCCCGGATTGCAATCTCCGCGGTCTCGGTATCACGAACCTCACCGACCATTATAATGTCCGGGTCCTGACGCAGGAAAGACCTCAATGAGGCGGCAAAAGTCAGACCTATATCGGAGCGCACCGCCACCTGGTTGATCCCGTCAAAGTTGAACTCTACTGGATCCTCGGCGGTCATGATATTGACATCGTTTGTATTGATCTGCTTCAACGCCGAATACAGGGTGGTGGTCTTACCCGATCCGGTAGGTCCTGTCACCAGGATGATGCCGTAGGGCTCGTGGATTGCCCGCTCGAACGCCTTCAATGCCTGCGGTTCGAATCCCAGCATGGTCAGGTCCACCATCAGAGACTTGGGATCCAGAATACGCATAACCACTTTCTCACCGAAGATGGTCGGTAGAACTGACACACGCAGGTCGACAGCCCTTCCGGCCACCTTGACCTTAATACGGCCATCCTGGGGAAGCCTTCGTTCGGAAATATCCAGATCAGCCATGATCTTCACACGGGAAATGATCGCAGCCCGGTACTTGAAGGGCAGCGGGGTCATCTCCTGCAGCTTGCCGTCAATCCTGAATCTCACCCTGATACGTCTCTCGTAACATTCGATGTGAATATCCGAGGCGCCTTTACGGATAGCGTCGGCGATAATCGAGTCGACCAGTTTAACCAGCGGCTTGTCCTGCACCTGGGAGGCCAGATCCTGCTCCGTCAGACCTTCGTCGGTGGACTGCTCGATCAACTCCAGATCGGAATCTTCGATGTCCTTCAGGACATCCGAAAATCCGCCGCCCTCATGGTAATAATTATCGATCGCCTTCGAGATCGCCTCCTGAGGGGAGATCACGGGCTGGATATAACATCCGGTTATGAACTTGATCGCATCCAGAACATATATATTGTTCGGATCCGATATGGCCACAACCAGGGTCTTACCCAGTTTGCTGACGGCGATCACATTGAACTTACGCGCAATATCAAGCGGAATAAGCTTGACAACCTCAGGATTTAATTCGATATCCTGAAGTCTGAGGGCGCCGATATTCAACTGTTTCCCGATAAAAGCGGAGATTTCATCGGTGTCATCAAGCGCGCCGATCCTGATCAGTGCCTGATCCAGGCGCACCTCGCCGGATTTGGCAATCTGCTGCGCTTTTTTTAGTTGTTCGTCCGTGATCTTGCCGGCAGTAACCAGCATTGTTCCAAGATCGCCAGGCATTTCTTCCTTCTGCTAATTAATCTTGAAAAATGTCATCCAATTTACTTTCAGCGGAGTCGGCAAAATCATCCGAAAGGCCGTCATCATCAGCGCCTTTCTTCGAGAGCGCAAGCTCAAAAATCTGATTAAGCTCTTCCGCCGTCTCCTTTGAATAAAGACGGACCATGCCGATAGTGGTGCGATCGTCAAAAATCACCACCAGTATCGTTCTCTCGTTGATGAGAGACATATGGATATGGTCCCTTTTGCCCTGATGAAAGAGAACGGAAAATTCCGGTTCTCCAACCAGACGGGCGATCTCCTTGGTGGAAGCAAATGAACCGGCCAGCAAGGCTGCCAGAGCAGTTGTATCCAGCGAATGGGTGAATCCCTGCCTGGTAATCAAGTGGCCATCTTTATCAACCAGAAGAGCACACTTGGCCTCGGAGCCCTTCAGGAGCTTCCTGAGAGCTCCGTCGATTTTGGCAGTCTCCTCTTGATAGACTATCAAACCGTCACCTGCCACTTTTTTTACCTCCTGATCTATTTTTTGCCGAACAGCCGGAATAAGAAGAAACCTTTTTTCTTCTTCTTATCCTGTCTCAATCTCACCGAGGCGGCCATCTTGGGCCGGTTGGAAGGAAGTTCGAACATCTCTTCATCAACTTCAGCATCTTCCTGCTCGGGCTCTTCGGCGCTTACTTCTTCTATATCTTCTGGTTCCTCGTCTGCGTCTGCAGACTGGGACTCTTTTTCGGGCACTGCTTCAGTTTCAGCGAACTGCTGATCCACATCCGGTTTCACGGTCTCCTCTGCTGTATGATGGGCCTGGGCCGCTTCCTCGGTACCGTTATCAGCCATAACATTCTCTTCGAAACCTTCATCCGGACCGGGGTCAATTTCCTCATTGGTCGGGCGGCTGGAGATCTGCTCTTCGTTTTCCCGGTTTTCAGTCTGCGGCCTGTCTGCCAGGGCCGCCGCCGTTGCGCCGGACTCGGCGCTGGCCGCAACCTTATGCGGTTCGGAGTATGACCGCTCGGGAGTATGAACCGGTTCTGCTCTCTCGAATGAGGAGTGCTCCGGTTCCGGCCGCGGAGCCGGAGTGGGCGCCGGACTGTCCGGCCGGGAATCGGCCGCCGGCCTCTGCGCTTCAGGCTCCGGTTCTTTCTGAATCGGAATCTTGTCGGTCTGCGGTTCGCTTGGTTTGGGAATAGTCTGCGGAACAGGCTGCTCAGCTGACGGCTGTTTCACGTGCTCCGTTTTACTCTCCTCGATCTTCTTGGCAGTATCCGACTTTTTGGCTTTCTCCAGGATCATCTTGATTATCAGCTTCAATGTATCGAAAACGCCCGTGCCTTTATGGGCCGAGCTTTCGAATACGGGCCAGTTCCTGCTGTTCAGAAGCTGATTGAGCTCCTCTATCGACATGATATCAGGAAGATCCCGCTTATTATATTGAAGCACCATGGGTATTTTGTCCAGGTCGTATCCGTATTCCTGGAGGTTCTCTATCAGGTTGTTCAAGCTCTCCACATTTTCATCAGCTTTGTCTCTCTGGCTGTCGGCCACAAAGATCAGCCCGTCCACCCCGCGCAGCACAAGCTTACGGGTAGCGTTATAGAAGACCTGGCCCGGCACAGTATAGAGCTGAAAGCGCGTTGTAAAGCCGTTAATCGTACCTATATTGATAGGCAAGAAATCGAAATACAGAGTTCTGTCGGCGTCTGTCGCCAGGCTGATGAGATCGCCGCGGGTCGTACCAGGAACCTTGCTATGGATATAAATCAGGTTCGTGGTCTTACCCGAGAGACCCGGTCCATAATAAACGATTTTGCAGCTGACTTCTTTGTTGGCATAATTAATTGCGACCATATTCTCAAGCCCAGCCTTTCATTAGGACTCTAAACGGTTCAATGCATTGCGAATTTCCAGCCTGACCAGGCCGATATTCACATCCTCCTCTGTCTTAACCACAAGTATGCCTGGCTTGGAGGCGGTCAAAAACAGGTTGCCTCCTTCAGCTTCTATGGTGACCTGCTCCAGTTCATGGTGTTTCAGGCGCTCCAGCGACTTCTTTACCGAACTGGTGATCGAGGCGGCCAGTGCACCGACAGCCTCGTCCTTATCGACCGTATCCATATCGGCGGCGATAATGATACCGTCCATCCCCACCAACATACTCCCGGTCACCCCGGAGGTGCGATTCAAATCAGCTAAAACTTCGTACATAACTTTCCTCCCGAGCATTAATATCGGGCTTAATGCTGTATCGTTCTTGATAAATTCTTCTAACCATATTGGCCGCCTGGGACACTCTCACTTTCTCGGTCTCGCCCGATTCCTTATCGGCGGCAACGAAAAGATAAAGCTCTTCGGCTTTCACGACATGTATTCTGTATGTATTGAGGGTCAGTTCGAATCCCTCAAACTCGAAATCCCCGGCCCTGCGCAGGGGCTCGTCAAGCTCATCAACAAGAAACTTTCCCACAGCAGACCATAAATCTCTCAAGCTCTTATTATTGCCGAAAAACGACACCGGAAGTCCCCTGGAATCGATCAGGACTGCAAAGCGCACTGCCGAGGTCTCCCCCACATATTTCAGAGCCTCATCGAATCCGCTGAATGGTTTTTCGGCTGCGGCTGATTTGAGCCCGATGATTTTGCGGTCCTTCATATCGTCCGCGGCAGCTTTGGGCTTTTGCGGCGGAGGCTCGGCGCTTATTTGATCAGCGGTCTGAAAAACCGCCTGTGTCTTTGGTTCGGTCTGCAGGTCCAGAAGCCGCTTCAGAGCCGGCATGAGAATAAACGGGAATGAGATAACCTGCAAAAGCATGGCCGGTTTGTACTTGAATATTCCCGCCGCGAAAGCTTCAGCCGGCGGGGCGGCATACATGAGCACAACCAGGAGCGCGAAAACCGCGCCTGTCACCAGCCTCGAGAAGAGACAGATCGTCCCGGAAATAAAAATATTATTGAACGTCGCGCCTTTCAGGAAAGCTGAAAATATGATCCAGTAGAAAACCAGCTCTATCAGCAAAAACAGCAAAGGCGAAATGCTCAGCGCCAGCCCCAGACTTCGCGGATAAAAAATCAACGGCACCACTGCCACAATTGCGGCCATAAGGACTGCCTGCCTGTATTCCTGATTTCGATCTTGCATATTTTCCCCTCAGTTATATCTCGGCTATCTGAGCCAAAACTTTGGAAAGCTTCAGTTTCAGTGAACCCAGGTTGACATTCTCCGACATTACCAGTACCAGAATCTGATTGCCGGTATGGATCATCCAGATTTTTTCACCTTCCAGCTCGATAAGAACCTGTTTCACCCTGCCGAATCTTACCGACCCTACATTTTCATTAGCAAAGCGGTATATTTCGGTTGACAGAGCAGCATAGGAATCCTGATCAAAATATTCGGGCAGATCGGCCTCGACCATCATGCCGTTGTGATTCGTGAAGAAACAAGCGTTCATGCCGGGGAAGCTGGCGATTTTGTTCAGGGCTTCGGTGGAATTCAGGGTGGGCTGCATATTTTCTTTCTGCAGCAAATCCTTATCCTCCGCCAAAGCGCGAGACTCGAACAGCCTGCGCGACTCCATTTCCTTTTTCTTCTGCTCCAGTCGGCCCCTCTCGATCCTACCCAGCAGTTCATTCAACTGCTCGTTCTGCGGATCTGTAGAAAGAAGCTCATTAACAAGGACCTTGGCTTCATCCAGTTTACCTTGCTTGGTCTTAATTTTCGCATTGAGCATGTCGGTTGCGCGTGTGCGGCCATCATAGTTAATGGCTTCCTTTAATTCACTTTCCGCCCAATCATACATCTTGCGATCAAAATTTATCTTGGCCATTATCAGGTGTCCCGCGCCGTACTCGGGATGAATTCGAAGGCCTTGCCGGCAAACTCTGAAAGCCTTATCCAACTCTCCATTTTTTCGATAAGCGTCGGCCAATGCAGCGAATATCTGAGAATTTGGATTCTCATCCAGAATTCCTCTGCATTTGCTAATGCGCTCATCGAGGGCTGCTTGGTTAAGCATTACATCTCCTCCCGGAAGGAAGCATCGCTTCTGTGCCTCAACTTAAGACCTTCTTAATTCTTACAACTCCCAAAAGCAGCAGGAATACTCCCGCCAGCCTTACGGTCGCAACTATCGCCTGATTGAGACCACCTATCTCAAGGGTAGCCATCAGGTCAATCAACTGGCCCAGGCACAAAATAATAAAAGCGATTGCCAGCATCTGCCATCCGGAGGCAAGTTCGCCCCCGCGCAGAAGCGAAAATATTTTCATCGCTACAAAAAAGCAGACCAACACTACCAGTAAAATCAGCCCGTTGAATAGCACGCCCACATCGGAACCGCCGGAAGCCGCGTCTGCCATCAGAGCGGACGGCAAAAATAATAGTGCTGCCAGGGCAAATATTAATAACCTGCTTATATACATCTCCACCTCACGCATTCTTAACCTGACGAAATTCGGTCAGGGCTCTGGCTAAATCTCTTTCTATTCCAAATTTCTTATTGATTTCACGCTTCTCGGCCAGGGGCATGGCTATCTCTTTCCTTATTTCTGAGGCCACCTGACGCCGCACATTGTCTCCCAGTAAAGAGGAAACCAGGCTCATCTGGTCGGTCAGGATCTGGTTCAGACCGCTCAACATACGATAGACCTGGGCCTCCTTGGGAATCTTCTGAACCGTGGTCTTGAATTTATTGAAAGTCGTGCGGAAATCGGATGAAGTCGAGTTAGAGAAAAAGCCCCAGACTCCAGTGCTGTAGCGTGACAGATGTTCCCGGACCTTCTGGTTGTCGGGGCCAAGTTTCTGATCCAGGTTTCTCCTGATCGCCGCAAAACAACTCGAATAAAGTCTCAGAAGAAGCCACCAGAGGCTGTCATCATCTCCGAACTGCTCCGTTTTGCTCTCTTTCTTGATACCGGCGACCTCGATCAGTCCGGCCTGCAGGAGCTGATGTAAGCCGCGTTTGGTGATAAACTCTCCCACCGGCGATTCCGAGACTATATCAGGAACCGTCCGCTCACCATTTATCAGCGATAAAACCTGGAACTGATCCAGGGAGATGGTTACCTCCCCCGTTTTTGTCTCGGGAGTCAGCACCACCCTGAGAAGTTCCTCATCTTTGGGAAGCCCTTTTGTGATTTCCACCCATTCGTCAATTCGACGGGTCCCCTCCATCAGCATATTCATTGTATTCAGCTCGACGAAGAATTCCTTTTCGGGCGGCAGCTTGCCTTCCTGGAAGACGAATTCGCCTTCGTGCCAGCTGAAAAGGTTAAAGACAATCTCTTCAACCTGCAGCTTCAAAATTTTACCGATTTCATTATGGTCGATAAGCTCCATATCGACAAGAACCATACCCAGTTTCTTGCCTGTGCTTTTATGGAGATGCAGCGCTCTTTCCAGATCTATCCTGGATATACGCCCCTGCTTCAAAAGCAGATTGCCAAGGAAGTCCTCCTCGGCATTTTTGGAGTATGCCCCGATTATGTTGCCGTCTTTAAAACAGATCTCTTTCTGGATTTTTCCCTTGGTGATGACCAGGATTCCAGTCTTCTTTCCGCTCGACAACAACTGTAAAATATCTGGAAACGCAACCGTCTTAAGATTGCCGGTAAAGCTCATAGGATTAATCCTGTTTTTTTCAAATAGACGACCTACTCTTTCTCTAATTTTATCGGGATATACCTGAGTTAACTTTACGAATAAAGTGGATTTAACACAAAAAGATGCGCTGATTTTTATTGGAGCTGTCCAATACTCATGTAGTTCTAATCTGTCTGCCTATAATTACAGTCGAGAACTGGATTTATGCTGATCCCGGAAGGCTTCAGCTCGATTCTGACAGCCCCGCACTCGCGTACATTGTAAAAATCAATTTTTTTTCCGGAAATATGATTTATGATCTTCTCATACCCCGGGGGAGACCAATAAAGCGACCTGTAACTGCAAAATATTAATGTTTCCATCTTAAAATGTCTGATTGACTCTATGAAACCCTTACTTATATAGGCCGGCTCCGGTATAATCAAAATATCCGGCTTGAGCTCAAGAGTGCTCAGCACACCCAGTTCTTTATGCGACAATAAGATCACTGCATTTTTATCGGAATGGCTCACAACCGCTCCGATAAGCCTGTTTTCCTCCTCCAACATTAATAGCGATATTTCCTCTGCCTTCCTGGGGCCGGCGCTCCGTGAACTATCAGTCCGCTCCTCAGTATCCATTCCGCCGGATATCTCCTCTATCCGCCCAATCCCCTCATTTATTAAGTATGAGCGAATAGTATTCATCTCAGGCGAATCTAAAGCGTTGACAAAGGAACCCTCCTTTATCATATAATCGCTTCCATTGCAGCAGCTTACATGTACTGCGGGATGACTTCCGCAATCCAGCACAGTAATCGACGGGTTTCTGTTGAAGGAGCTGATGCTCCCCCTCCAGATAATTACATTCGCGGAAACCAGGACCACAGCCAATAGATACCGCAGACTGCGTATCTCTTTCAGGGACCTGAAGGCCAGAAACAGGGCCAGGTAGTAAAGCCCAACCATATACCATTCCGGTGAGGGCATCTCAATTTTAGCCAGTGGTAGTTCTGCAAAAAAATCAACAGATTTGATTGTGAATGCCAGGAGCTGGTCCGAGACTTTGCCGAGCAGATATCCCAGGGGCTGGAACCATCCCAATAAGACCAGGAAAATCGAAAGCACAACCGCCATACCGGCCAGCGGTACAACCAGCAGGTTGGCAATTAATCCTATAATCGGTATGGAGTTGAAATTTACTGCAAGAATTGGGGCAACCGCCAGTTGAGCCACAAGCGAGGATAGAAATGTCATCAGGATAAAGCTCGGGAGCTTTTTGCGCAGCGATCCGGAAGGAGATAATCTGCCATAAATTATTGGCAGAAAATAAACCAGACCGAACGTAGCCGCAAAGGAAAGCTGAAACCCGACATCCCATAACATCAGCGGCTCAAAAATAAGAATCAGGATTGCCGCCATCGATAGTATGTTTATATAATTCACCCTGCGGTAAGCCAGGCGCCCCAGAAGATAAAGCGAAATCATTACCGAAGCCCGCACAACCGAGGGCTGGTTGTACGAAAGATAGCTGAACAGGATTATCACCACCAGGGAAATTATATGCCGCTGTCTCGAGGGTACCCACAACAAAAGCAGGATAAGCTCAACAGTGCCGATCACCAGGGCGACATTTGAACCGGATACCGCCAGCAGGTGTAACGTTCCGGAGTCCCTGAAATCCGTGTGAATCTCGGATGGAATGAAACGAATCTCTCCTATCAAAAAACCGGCTATTAGAGACTTCTGCGGTGAGTCAATATGTTTGTCGAAGATCTTCAGAATGTATTTTCTTAAAGGAATCACCACCTTAGTAAGAAATATATTGCCGGCCTGCTCATCAATCACATTTATGTCATGAGGAGCGGAGACATACAGGATACTGCCGATCTTCCTGTTGGCCAGATATCTCCGGTAATCAAACGCCCCCGGATTGCGAGCGGAGATCGGGGTCGACAAAAAGCCGCGGGCGACGATATAATCGGCATAACTGAAACCGGAGGACATATATTTCAGCCTGACCAGTGCCCTGCCGGAGACAGTTATTTTTTTGTCTTCCATAAAGATGGTGTCCGCTCTTATGGTAAGTAGAGTCTTCTCAGACCTGATATCCGGTTCGCGGATAATCTCCCCCTTCAGTGTAACCCATTCTCCCGGATCATTAAAAAGACTAACATCATTGGGAGACGCGGGCGATACCTCCAGGCCAATACGAAAGATCCCCGCCACGAAGAGCGCTGCCGCTGCAATGATCCACGCCAGGTTCATATTGCCCTTGAGGTGGATTATCAATCCAGCGGCAAAGAACGTAATTGAGAATACAAACAGAAGCAGCTCGGGAATCGGCATCGACCGTCCGATCCAGATTCCGGAAATAAATAAAAGAGCGCTCCAAAATGCCGGGAGCTTCATTATTTAATCCTTCTGAAGATCTCCTGCAAACCTTTAAGCTGTTCGATGCGTGTCAGTTTTGCCAGCGCTATGTAGATTATTATAGCGCCTGCCAGTAAAATAAGCAAATTAATTATGCGGATTCCCAAGCCGGTATCCTGCAGGCCAAAAGTAAGAAACCTGTCCCACAGAAGCAGGAATCCCACCAGGACCGCATTTATAAACAATATTTTCACGAGCGCCTTTAAGTGTGGACGAATTATCAGTTCGGGAATCCGGGCTTTCAACATAAATAAGAGGATGGTGATATTGACAAAACCGGATATTGAAGCGGCCAGCGCCAGGCCCTTGTATCCCAGACTATCCTTGAGCATGTAACAGAGAAAGACATTGATGGCCACCGAAAATATCGACGCCGTAATCGGGCGTGCGGTCTGCTTGAAGGCGTAGAATACCGGAACAGTGATCCGGACCGAGGCATAAGCCATCAAGCCGATTGAATAGAAAGCCAGGGCCGAGGAGGCCCCCAGGGTATCGGAATAATCGAACTGACCATGCTGGAAAAGTACGGCGATAATAGCTCTGCCGCCAAAAATCAGTAGAGCCGAGGCCGGTATCACCAAAAATAACCCCAGCTTCAGTGAACGCATATAGGCTCTGGCCATATCGGCGCGGTTATCCAGTGCGGCATAGCGGGAGATCTCCGGAAGGGTTACCGTGGCTATCGCGAGCGCAAACATGCCCAGCGGCAGATGCATCAGGCGGAATGCATAATTTAAATAGGCCACCGCACCCTGCTGGAGCGAGGCTGCTATCCTGGTGACGATGAAGACGTTGATCTGGGTGGCGGAGAAGCCGACTGCCATAGGAATCATCAGAATTATAATCTTCCTGAAGGCCGGATCGCCGAAGTCGAAGCTGAGCCTGAACCTGAAGCCCTGTTTTAAGGCAGTGGGTATTTGAAATAGAAGCTGACCCAGCCCGCCCAGGATCACGCCGATTGCCATGCCGATAATGGGGGGATCGAAAAAGGGACAGATGAAAAAGCCCGCGAATATCATCCCCAGATTCAACATCATGGGAGCGAAGGCCGGCACGCCGAAAATACCGAGGGAGTTCAGAATGCCCATCACCAGGGCCGCGATCGACACCAAAAGCAAAAAGGGCATCATGATACGGGCCAGGTCAGTTGTCAGGGACAGCTTCCCGGGCACATCTCCAAATCCCCCCGCAATCAGTTCGACCACATCCGGAGCGAAGATTATGCCTGCCACAACTATAAGGGTGACAACGGACAATAAAAAACTCAGGAAAATCTGCGCCACCCTGTAGGCCTCGGACCGGCCCTCTTTCGTAATCTTTTCGGTTAATGTGGGAATTAATGCCGCAGACAGGGCGCCCTCGGCAAACATGTCCCTGAGGAGATTGGGGATTCTGAAGGCGGCCACAAAAGCATCGGCAGCCATACCCGCCCCAAACAAATACGCGAAAACCTGTTCCCTTACCAGGCCGAGTATACGGGAAGCCAGCGTTCCCGCCGATACTCTGCCTGCAGACCTTATGCTTTTGTGTGCGCTGGAACTATTTTCCATTTGACAAACATAATCTTAAGTCTATATTAATGCGATTAAAATTTTAAGAAAGAGGTGTTTTTTGGCACATCATAAGGCAACCAAGAAAGCGATCAGGACCTCGGCCAAAAGGAATCTTAGAAATCGAACTTACAAGTCGAAAATAAAAACCGTTCTAAAAGAATTCGAACAGGCCGAGTCCAGGGAAGAAAAAGAAAAGAAACTGAGAAAGGCACAGCAGATAATGGACCGCGCTGCCAAGCGCAATGTACTAAAGAAAAATGCTGTGGCCAGAAAGGTTTCGAAGCTGCATAAACAGCTTCAGGAAACGGAAAATCAGGCTGAGGCTTAAATATCAGGGGCTGTGAAGGGCTCTTCGAATTATTCGGGCTAATCTGTATTCATAGCGGCGCTGTCATCGATATCAAAGATTCCCGGTCATTCCAGATATAATCCGGAATCGGGAGATTTTATATCTTCGGGTTCCGACGCTCTGACTTTCTGATGCCTCGATTTCCCCATGAAATACACCTTTCCCCCATATACGGTGGATTTGTCAGACTGCATCCGAAACCTGAGAAGCTCTCTCAGAAAAGCCTTCTTCTCTTCCACACGGACGGGGGAATTGAGCACCTGCAGGGGAAAATCCAGGCCTACGACACGATTGTCGGCGCAGATATTCAGGCAGTCCGGAGGAAACAGGACTTTTGCCCGGGCCAATTCCAGGATTTGATCGTGTCTGTAAAATGGGAGCAGGATCAGCGCCGAGCCGAGATTAAAAATCTCGGATGATTCTATGAAAAGCCGATCGGGATAAATTTTCAGGTGCATGCTGAAAGACTGATATGATTCTATAAAGCTATTCAATGAGGAGACCTGCCCGATCAATTCCCCGGGCCGGGGTACAATCCTGTACGACTGGCCGTCTATGAATGTGCACCTTAAAGAAATAAGCTCATCTTCTTTATTCCAGACAGCATCGTAGTCAATTTCTTCCAGCTTGAGGTGGAGAATTTCGGAAAGTCCCCTGAGATATTCGAGGTTGAAGTTTCCCACCAGGTGGTACCAGGCAAGGAAATTCGAATCATCGCACTCATCGGGGATTTCCTGAACAACCGCGCTCTTGATACCCATCGCCCTCAAGGCTTCAAAGCAATTGATGTCATTCAGAAGCAGATACCGACCATCTTCCTCAGCCGAAACAAGCAGCGGATTTGCCTGGTAGCCGGTTCTATATAGCTCTCTTTTTATTTCAGGGATTCTTGATGATACGGTCTTCTCGACCGGTACCAGCTTCTCGAGCGACAATATGTTTAAATGAAATGGCAACACATTAAATTCCTTGTTCAAAAATGAAGCAAAGCCTATGCCGCATCTGTTTAGAAGACTTGAATATTTGCAGTAAGGGCGTTTTACAGCCCATTGAAGGACAATAGCTTACAAGAACGAATTGAAACGGACATCGAAAAGGTGAATGCGATCAATTAAAGCCTTTTAAATTGCAATAGTTTGCATAAAAAGTTCATATTGCTATTACAATGCGATTCTAAAGAGGTCGTAGTGGGAAATGACCCAGAGAGTTTCTCCCTCGCTGGCGAACTGAACTTTGGGAAAGCCCTTGCTCCAGCTGGTATATGAAACGTCAACAGAGCCCATGATTTCTCCTGCGGGATCGACAATCACAACTTTTCCGGTATTATATCTTTCCGAAAACGGATAGTCGGAACCGCTGTCAACCGCAATTCCGATTGCGGTTCTGCCGGTTTCGCTGTCATAATCGCAGGAGCTGAGATGATGATATGAGCTTACGGGATTATATTGCCAGAGCGGTTTCAGATCGGGGATACTGTAACAGACTGCATTGTCGTCGGACATCACAACAGCCCGGGTGTTATCGTCCGATATAATTATCTCCCGTATTTTAGAGGTATTCAGCTCGGCCGAATTGGTCTTGCTGGTCTGGTAATAGAGATTCAGGTGACCGCCGTTGGAGGCCAGCACCAGCCTGCCATTTTGATTGAGTGCGAAATTGCGTCCGCTGTTGAGCCTGTAATAAAGGTCCCCGGAAGGGCTGAACGCATACAGACCCGAGTCGGCACTGTAGGCAAAAAACAGGCTGCCGTCTCGGCAGAATCGGCCGTCAAGGTAATTGGTGAGCTTGTACGTTCCGGTAATATTGCCGGACTCGTCATAAAAATATAATTCTGTTTCCGGTAATCCCTCGGTTCCTTCGATTCCCACCATGCGGGGAGAATTGTCATTCAGAATGAATTTCAATGCCCCGGGGTCATCAATAGAATAGAGATTTTCCCCCTCCGGGGTAAACATGGAGAGCCCGATAACTCGATACTGATCGGCCGAACGATCGACGAATTCCGAGGCCGCCCAGTAATTTCCGCCGGGAGAGGTAAAGACCTTCTCATTGCCTTTGATTCTCTTATCCAGAATACGGTTGGAGGGCGGTGAGTAAACTTCTACTTTTTTATATTGGGTAATGTACATATAACCGTCAGGTGAGCCCATTAAATTTGCCCGTGACGGCCATGTCTTGACCTTTTCGAGTTCATATTGCCGGGCATGCAGAGTCCCTGCGGGAATGATTAGTGCTGTCAGGATCAGTAATGCAAGTTTCTTTATTATCATTCTCGACTCCCCGAAATTTCCGATAGCCTGTTCAAGGTTTTAACATGCTTCAGTCAGACATGTTCCAGATGATCTCGGGATGTCGGGCAATGGGTGTCAAACGATGCAGCAAAAGCCGGCTTTTCTTCAATCCGTTCTGAACATGTCGCTTTCTCCCCCCTTGCTTCCCAGTGCGGAATCGTTCCCCTTCTGGCCGAAATCGAAATCAAGGTCAAGTTTCAGTTTCAACGCGGGCAGATCGGGAACGAGTCCGGCGGCGCGGTTTTCGGCGCGCGGAATCCAGGAAAGCGTCATTTCGAATTTCCGCAGGTACATCAGAACCGTATCCCGATAGACTTTATCCCTGGCAGAAACAGGAGCGTTATGATTCACCTCTTCTATCAGTTGAGAGGCATCGGAGAGGAGCTGAATTTTCTGTTTGGAAAGCATTTCCTTGTTTTTCTCAACGAATTTGACCGCCATTATGGCGGCGGTATATTCGCACTCTCTCTGATTGCCCTCGAATTGCGTGCGATAAATGACGCCCAGATCGGGCAGCATAATGCTGATAACACCCTTTCCCGGGCGGTCATTTAAGGTCTCAAAGCATTTTCCGTAGAAGTATAATTTCATAACCGCCTCTGAGGGTCAATTTTGCAAAATCTGTGCCGATGAAAATGGCTGCAAAAAAGCGGCCATGCAGCTGCGGCCGCTCTCAGTTAATATGTTGATATATTTGCAATTGGAGGATTTGCCCGAAAAGAATCGGAATCACAGGGATATAACGTTCTTTCATTAATTATGAATAACTATGCATATTTCTGCAATCAGGCATTATTTCAGCGAGCGGGCCAGGGTATCAGCCAGTTCGCCCCTGGCCTGAACATATGTACCCGATGCTGTGCCGGCAATTTCGCCGTTTACCCGGGCGATGCCCTCGGTTTTATAGACACGTCCCTTACATTCTTTTACCCTGCCGCTCAGCTTTATGATCTGATCCACATAAATCGGCCGTTTAAACTTTACTTCCATCGCCGCGGTCACCGCCAGGATTCCGTCCTTCAATACCGCCTTGATCATAACCTCATCCAGAAGCGAGGCCAGAATTCCCCCATGCAGCACCTCGGCATAACCCACAAATCGCTCTTCCACCCTGTATTCGGTGGTCACCGAACCGTCCTCCTGTACATAGAACCTGGCCTTCAGGCCGCATGAGTTTTCATCACCGCAGACAAAACACTCACTGAATTTGGCAACTTCTCTCATATATCCCTCCGAATTCCTGAAAGTAAAAGCGCATGCTGTCATCTGCAAGACTTTTTTCATTAAATGGAATATTAAAAAAGCCCCCGTTTTAGACGGAGGCTCTGGAGTGAAGTGCTGATCTGTATTCTAAAGATTGTGATCGAAAGTCCAGCGGATATTGCCGCAGGTGGCGATTATTTCCGCTATATTCCCATTGAGAGTAATATCGATAATCCAGTCCTGTTGCATGATATTGGTATCGTCGCCATTGGTGGTACTGACCGTGTATGTCAGATCAGACTGGATCTGCCCATCAATGCGGCTGTAATGATCCCAGTCATTGAGATAATTGCGTGTCAGCTCAATATCGCTGAAGGTGATGTCGAAATCAAACTGCTCGGTAATATCCGAACCATACTGGCTATATGAACGGGTTGTGATTATCTCTCCCGTTCCGCCCGCCGAGGCAACATAGGTATCGACATCATTTATATCCACACGGGTTATGAATCCCATGCTGACATCCTCGTTTGCGCTGCTGTTATCGAGTGCATAGGAACCCCGGTATTTGATTTCATCTATACCGCTGAAACTGTTCGGCAGGGGCCGGCCGTTAATAAGAAATGCCATGCTGTCGTAAAAGATCTCACTCCCCGAGGCGGTCAGATGAACGACGTACATTGTATGCCACCCGTCTGAATAACCATAGTCGGCGCTGTCCTCGGGATTGAGCGGACCCCACCAAATATCATTATCGGGATCATCAAGAATCGATGAGTCAATCGGGAATCCCCATGGATTGGTTAGCGGATTGTGAATATTATGAATGATCGAATCCACCATATCATCCAGGTCACTCCTGACCGCGGTGAAAACGGGATCATCCAGATCGCCTTCCACCATTATCGGGCCGATAGTGTCGGATGAGCAGGCCCAGAACATGGTAAACAGGAGCATAAAACCGACTCCAGTTAGAACCGTCAAAATGCCCAGATACTTCTTGTTATACATAACCCTCTCCCCTGCAAAATATTTTACATCAGGTCTTGTTTTCAAGCAGCGTAGCCATTATCGCTTTCTGGATGTGCAGGCGGTTTTCGGCTTCATCAAAAACGACGGAATGAGGACCATCCATGACTTCATCGGTTATCTCCTGTCCTCTGTTGGCTGGAAGACAATGCATTACCATCACACCGGGTTTGGCATTATTCAGCAGATCATTGTTAACCTGGAATTCTGATAATAGTTTTGCCTTCTCCTCCGCCTGATGTTTCTGGCCCATGCTGGCCCACACATCTGTATAGATGATATCGGCATCACTGACTGCATCTTTAGGATTGTGATGGATTTCTATTTTCGACCTGCCAGCCTTCCTGGCCTTCTCCATCAGCGCTTCATCAGGCAGGGTTTTGGGAGATGTTCCGAGCCTGAGGTTCATTTTGAAAAGGCAGGAAAGATTCAAAAAGGAATTGAATACATTATTGCCGTCCCCGAGAAATGCTATCGTGAGGTCCTCGAATTTGCCGGTTTTTTCATAATATGTGAAGATGTCCCCCATAACCTGGCAGGGATGGGTGAGATCAGTCAGACCGTTGACAACTGGAACAGTGGCATATTTGGCCAGTTCTTCGACATTCTTATGGTCAAAAGTGCGGATCATGATCAGGCCCACATAACGGGACATCACCTTGGCAACATCATAGATCGACTCACGCACCCCCAGCTCAATCTCTTTATCGGTGATATAAAGGGAATTACCCCCCAGCTGGTTTATACCGACTTCAAACGAAATCCTGGTTCTGAGAGAGGGTTTGTGGAAGATGCAGGCCGCCGTTTTGCCTTCTAACGGTTTGGGGGCGACCTCGCCATCCTTCATCTTTTTGCAGAATTTCAGAAGCTCAATAGCCTCATCTCGGGTAAAGTCTGTTATCTGCAGAAAATCCTTGGTCATCTCCTATCTCCTTTTTTTGTTGTTCCGATTTCTGACCGCCTAAAATATCGTTTATAGGTTTACTGTCAAGCAGATTGATTATCCCGTTGACCGCAGCCACAAATATCTTGAAAATTGACATTAAAGAGGTATATTCAGGACTGATATTAGCTGCAAAGACAATCCTGAATGGAGCTGAAATATGCAGGGGATTTTTTCAACGGTTCTTGTGGGGCTGCTTCTGATCTTTTTCGGGATACTATTCCTGCTGGATCAGACCGGTACTATTGACTTCGATTTCTGGAATTTTGTGGGCGATATATGGCCGGTGGCGTTAATCATTCTGGGTCTCTGGATCATCTATAATCAGGCTCGCGGCGATAAATCGGATTCATGGGACGCTTCCCTGGTGTCAGGCAGGAAGGTCTTCGGCAACATCGATGCTACTCCCGATTCCATAGACTCGAAAGGTCTCGACTACGATGTCACTTTTGGGGACATTCATATCTATCTGACCAAAACCGAATTCACATCGGGGGAAAACAGGATCAAGGTATCGGTTGGATTTGGTGAGGTGAATATTATCCTCCCCGATAATATCCCGTGCAAAATATACAGCTCCTGCGGAATCGGCGATATCAAAATGTTCGGCGAAAGTTCCAGCGGCCTCCCGGCTAAGCGGGAATATGTTGACGACAACTATGAATCATCAGAAAAGAAGATCAATATAAGAGCCAGGTGCGGGCTGGGCGACATCCGCATCAAGAGGGCCTGATTTCACGGCGCTGTCATGAAAGCTGTGATCCTGACACAATATTTTCCGCCCGAGATGGGGGCGGCCCAAAACAGGATTCATTCGCTTGCAAAAGCATTTCATAAAAGAGGCCACCACATTACGGTATTGACCGCGTTACCAAACTATCCCACCGGCAAAATTTTCGATGATTATAGAAATCATTATAAATATAAGGAAAACATTGACGGGGTCGAGGTAATCCGCTCCTGGCTCTATGTCCACAGATCCCGCAATGCCCTGTCTTCAGCGCTGTCATATCTCAGCTTCGCACTGACAGCTTATGATGTCGGCTCGCGAGAAATTGCATCCGCCAACCTGCTCCTGTGGGAATACCCTCCTCCCTTTTTGGGACATACTGCCGGGAAACTTGCAAAAAGATGGAACGCCGGACTGGTGACAAATATTGCCGATCTCTGGACTCATGCGCTGGAGGAACAAAAGGTTTTGAAGTCCAGATATATTCTGGAAAAGATCAGCGCCTTCGAGAAAAGCATTATGCAAAAAAGCATGGCCGTAACCGGTCAGACCGAGGGGGTGCTGTCCGATATTAAGGCGCGCCTTCCGGAAAGCGATCCGATTCTGTGGCCCAATGGCGCCGACCCGGATTTGTTCAGGCCCATGACTCCCTCCTCTCAAATGCAGACTCGCTACGATGTCAGAGGGAAATTTGTGGTCGGCTATTCGGGTCTGCATGGACGCAATCATAATCTGAAGCTGCTCCTGGATGCGGCCAGAATATTGCAACCAGAAAATGATATTGTTTTCACGTTGTGCGGTGACGGATTTGAAAAACAGAAGCTGATTACCTATGCCATGCAGAACGGGCTGAGCAATGTTCATTTCCACGATCCGATCCCCCACAGTCGGCTCCCCGAACTTCTCTCTCTGTTTGATGTCGGCGTGGTTATTCACCGCGACCTGCCCGGACTGAAGGTGGTCAGGTCTGCCAAACTGTTTGAGCTCATGTCAATGCAGATTCCAATCCTGCATTGCCCTGTAAGCGAGGGGGCTGAGATTGTGCGAAAGGCTGATGCCGGTCTGGTCGTGGAGGAGGAGGATCCTCGGAAGATAGCCGATACTATTATCTCCATGCGCAATTCTGCAAAGCTCGCCGAATGGGGGAAAAACGGCCGCAAGCATGTGATCGAGAACTTTGACCGCAATGAGATTTCACTGGAGCTGGTGCAAAAACTGGAAAAGTTAGTCGGGCAGGCTTAATCGCAGTCGAACCTTACAAAGTAATCCATCCCGCTGCCCCTGATCTTGGTAATTTCAAAATCTTTAAAGCCTATCTTCCTGGCGAGCGTTTCGATTCTTGCGCGATTATAAAAATAGACCGGGCAGCGTTTGTAGGCATAGCGCACTTTTCTAATGGGGGTGCGCCAGACCGAAATCGAGGGAAAACTCGCCAGCACGCATCGGTTGCTGATATTTTTCATTTTTAAAAGGAACGTCTCGGGATCGGCGACATAGTCGAAGACCCCCATGGCAATTGAAATATCATAATTCTGATCCGGCTCGTACTCCATAAAATCAGCAACTACATAGGATACTTGCACTCCCCCGGGCGGCTCACCCACCAGATTTTCGGCCAGGTCGAGCATTGGTTTTGAAAAATCAAGGGCTGTGATCCGAGGCACTCCCAGTTCAACATAGGCCTTCAGATACTGCCCCGGCCCCACGCCGATATCGATCAGGGACTGCGGCTTTTCGTGCTGTATCTCGCGCAGGGTCAAGACAAATCTCTCTTTAAGGTCGGGACGCAGAAGCTTATCCAGCAGTCTTCCGAAAGCCGATTTCTCCCCCGTATATATCGAATTGAAAAGATCTGAGGCTCGCTCAAAGTAGTCGCGAACTTTTTCGGCATCGTTGGCAGGCACTTGCTTTCTCCCCGAAGAGGTGAATTCCAGTTAGAGAATATATTTGCTCAAATCCTCGTCCTCGACAATTTCAGCCAGGCGATTTTTGACCTTCTCCCTGGAAATCCTGATCTTTTTGGCGCCGCCCTCCGGAAGGCTGAACATCTCCTCCTCCAGAAGATTGTTCATGACAGTATGCAGCCGCCGGGCGCCAATATTTTCCGAGCGGGAGTTCACTGTATCCGCTATCTCGGCCACCTCTTCGATTGCGGCATCATCAAAACTGAGAGTCACACCTTCGGTTTCCATCAGGGCGACATATTGCTTGACCAGGGCGTTTTTCGGCTCGGTTAGAATACGGATGAACTCGTCCTTGCTGAGGCTGTCGAGCTCCACACGGATCGGAAAGCGCCCCTGCAATTCAGGGATCAAATCCGAGGGCTTGGTGGCATGAAATGCGCCGGCGGCAATGAATAATATGTGATCTGTCCGGATCATGCCATGTTTGGTCATAACATTACTGCCCTCAACTATAGGAAGAATATCGCGCTGGACGCCCTCCCGGGAGACATCCGGGCTGCTCGTCGCGGCCTCGCTCGAGGCAATCTTGTCGAGCTCATCAATAAAGATTATACCTGAATTCTCGACTCTGAATTTGGCCAGCTCGACCACCTCGTCCATGTCCAGCAGTCTGGCAATCTCCTCCTGCACCAGAACTTTGCGGGCATCCTCCACCGAGAGCTTTTTACGCTTTCTCTTCTGGGGGCCCATGCCGGAAAACATCTCCTGCAGATTAATCCCCATCTCCTCCATCCCCATGGGAGAGAACACCTCCACAATCGGGAAACGATTCTGGGGAATCTCGACCTCTATTATGCGGTCATCCATTTCACCTTTTGCCAGAAGATCGGCCATCTTTTCACGCGTTCTTTTCCATGACTCATCTTCGGCCACAGGTGCTTCCGCGGTGCCGCTGCCGGTACTGATCTGGGCTTTGCCTGGAGGGGGCGGAATCAAAATATCCAGAATACGTTTCTCAACCATCCTTTCCGCCTTCTCACGATGCTTCTCACCCATCTCTTTCTTGACCATATTGACAGCCAGATCGGTCAGATCGCGCACCATCGATTCCACATCACGCCCGACATAGCCGACCTCGGTAAACTTGGAAGCCTCAACCTTTATAAACGGGGCGTGCGCCAGAAACGCCAGGCGCCTGGCGATTTCAGTCTTGCCCACGCCGGTGGGGCCGATCATGATAATATTATTGGGAAGAATCTCATCCTTCAATTCGTTGGTAACCTGTTGACGGCGCCACCTGTTTCGAAGCGCAATTGCCACCGCCTTTTTGGCCTGGTCCTGGCCGATAATGTATTTATCGAGTTCGGATACTATCTGTTTCGGAGTCAGTTCATCTTTCATATTTCACCTCGTAAAGCCCCAAATGTAAGGCATAATTGTGTAAAGTCAAGCAGATTAGAAAACTGCCGAATCGTATTCTTATGGATTGGTGGGATGAGAACATTAGCTGAGCTCAGGATAAGCGCGCGCCTGCGCCATCCTAAGGTGCGACCGCCCAATCGGGAAAGGCACCCAGCTCCACGCCCAGAATTATACGTCCCATGAAATAGAAAGCCAGACTTATCAGAAACACGCCGAAGAGATTCAGCACAATTCCCGCCTTTGCCATAGTTGCAATCCTGAAGTCCCCTCCGCCATAGACTATCGCATTGGGCGGAGTCGCAACAGGAAGCATAAATGCGCAGGAGGCCGAAAGAGTCGCAGGAACCATCAGAAGTAACGGATTTACTCCAATTCCGATCGCCACCCCCGCTATGATCGGCAGAATGGTCTGTGTGGTGGCAGTATTCGAGGTGAGTTCCGTTAAAAAAGTCATCGTGAGACATATTACGGCTATAATCAAAAGCGGATGGAAAGCCGCCAGCCCGCCCAGCTGGCTTCCGATCCAGACCGACAGCCCGGAGGCCTTAAAGGCATAGGCCAGCGCAAAACCGCCCCCGAATAAAATCACGATGCCCCATGGCAGCGAGACAGCGGTTTTCCAATCCATGATCATGCGCCCCGGCCGCGTTCTTGACGGTATCAAGAATAAAATCAGAGCCATGCTGATCGATACTGTGCCGTCATCTATAAATTCCGGTACCGGCAGGAGGGTCGACCATCCGGGAATCACAAAATCCCCTACCGGAATCGGATTCCGGAACAGCCACAAAAAAGCAAGGATCATAAAATCAATCATGACCACTTTTTCCTCATAGGAGAACGGTCCCAGCTTCTTGTATTCCTCAATGAAAATGCTCCTGTTGGCCGCTTTGCGGCCTTTCCCCATCCGGGCTTTGAAGGACATAAAGGCCCAGATAAAGAGAAGAAATACCAATGATATCGGCAGGGAAAATATAATCCAGCCCGCAAACGAGATCTCCGGCGCCATCGGAAATGTCTCCTCGAATATCTTTGCAAAGGCCAGGTTGGGGGGTGTGCCGATCAACGTTGCCATGCCGCCCACAGAAGAGGCGTATGCAGTTCCCAGGAGCAGGCTGGTGGCGACCTTGTCCACACCTTGTTTCTCAAAGCTGTCTTTCAGCCTGGCGATAACAGCCATCGCAATCGGCAGCATCATCATGACAGTAGCTGTATTGGAAATCCACATCGACAAAAAAAATGAAGCTGCCATGAAACCGAGGATGATCCTTGAGGGACTGGTTCCGATCAAGAGCATGATTTTGAGAGCTATCCGTTTATGCAGATTCCAGCGTTGCAGCGCCAGCGCAATCATAAATCCGCCCATAAATAAGAAAATAATATGGTTGAAATACTTGCCGGCAATTTCCCGCCCCTCAGCGACGCCCAGAAGCGGGAACAGCGCCACCGGCAGAAGAGCTGTGGCTGCAATCGGGATAGCCTCGGTAATCCACCACACAGCCATCCATACGGCAACCGCCGCAGTCAGGGTAACATTTCGATTATCAGGATCGAGATCGAAAAAGAGGATGATTACCAGGGCCAGGAGAGGTCCTGCTATAATTGCAATCTTTTTGGCCATACAAACCCGCGGCAAAGGACTAACTTATCCGGTAATCTCCCGCATCAGATTCTGTAATTCATCGGAATCGAGAGATTTAATCTTTTTTAGAAAATCTGCCGACTCAGTCCCCTTGAGTACTTTTGCCAGGCCCTTCTTGGAATATATATAAACCTGGCGATCCCCGGTTACACGATAGAAATATTTATTTTCAGACATAGATTCTAAAGCGTTTCAACAGTTATATTGTCATTAGTGTAAATGCAGATTTCAGCTGCAATTTCAAGCGCCTTGCGCGCGATATTTTCCGCGCTCATCCTGGTATTCTTCATCAGGGCTCGTGCCGCCGCCAGAGCATAGGGCCCGCCCGAACCGATAGCCACTATACCATCATCCGGCTCGATCACATCCCCATCCCCTGATATGACAAGCGCGTGGGTCTTATTCAGGGCCACCAGCAACGCCTCCAGGCGGCGCAGGTATTTATCGGTGCGCCACTCCTTGGCAAGCTCAACTGCGGCACGGGGAAGGTTTCCGCGGAATTCCTCGATCTTCCCTTCAAATCTTCCAAACAGGGTAAATGCGTCGGCGGCAGTGCCGGCGAAGCCGGCCAGGATGTTGTCGTCGTCCAGCTTACGGATTTTATTGGCAGTCCTTTTCATTATGGTATCTTCCATGGTCACCTGGCCATCCCCGGCAATGGCCGCCTTACCATTATGCAGAATGCCCAGAATTGTGGTCGCATGATATATCATAAAAGCTCCTTTTATGCTCGCGGATGAGATTTTTTGTATACTTTTTTCAGGCGCTCCAGTGAGACATGAGTGTAAATCTGCGTGGTCGATAACGATGCATGTCCCAGAAGCTCCTTGACGGCCGAGAGATCGGCGCCGCCGTCCAGAAGATGGGTGGCAAAGGCATGCCTGAATGAGTGCGGTGAAAACTTCTTCATAAGTCCGGAAGCGCTGGAATATTTGCGCACGATCCGTGCCACCGAGCGTGGGCTGAGCCTCCTGCCCCGCCGGTTTAAGAATACAGCCTCGGGATCATATTGATCGAGTTCCCCATCCCGCTTTTCAAGGTACTCTTTCAAGCTTTGCAGGGCAATTCTGCCGATCGGCACCACTCGCTCTTTATTCCCCTTGCCGATTACACGCAACATGCCAGCGTTCAAATCCAGATTTGAGGCAGAAAGTCCCGACAGTTCCGCCAAACGCATGCCGGTTGAATAAAACAGCTCCATGACAGCCCGGTCACGTTTCTCCTGCAGGCTATTGCCGGTCGGTAAATCGAGTATTTCTGCAATCTGATCACGCGAGGCTACTTCCGGCAGCGGTTTGGAATATTTAACCCGCTTGATGCGGGAGCCCCAGTCGCTCTTCAGGATCCTGGCCTGGTGCAGGAATTTGAAATAGCTTTTGAGCGCCGATTGCATCCGTGCGATCGACCTGTTGCCGATTTCGCGGGAACGCAGATATTGAAGAAACAGCCTGAAATTGTCGCTGAATTCTTTATCAAGCCTGATTTGAGAGAGATTCAATTTTTTGAAAAAGTCCTGGAAGGAAGATATATCCTTGTTGTAAGCAATGAGGGTCTGGGGGGAATAATTTTTTTCGCTTTTGAGGTATTCAATAAATTGCTCGAGATGTTTTCTACTTAACGGCATTTTCCAGCCTTTCGGCCGCTTCCTCTTCCTCTACTTTCTCAACAAAGTTACATTCTGGACATTTAAAATGCAAGCCGTCTTTTTTGGTATTTTTCTCGAGCATGAAATAATGGCCGCAGGAGGGGCACTCCTTATTGACCGGCTTGTTCCAGACGGCATAGTCGCATTTAGGATATCTGGAACATCCATAGAATATTTTACCGCGCCGTGAACGTCTCTCGACCAGCTCACCATCACATCCCTTGCGCGGGCATTTTACACCGGTCGAGACAGCTTCGGTATAATCGCAGTCTGGATATGTGCTGCAGGCGATAAAGCGCCCGAAACGGCCGCTTCTTATGACAAGCTTATTGCCGCATTTGGGGCAATCGCGATCAAGCTCCTCAATACCATTCTCTCCATTGAGCGGCTTGGTATTCTTGCATTCAGGGTAGGCGCTGCAGGCCAGGAATTTGCCGTTACGGCCCCACTTGACAACCATGGGTGCGCCGCATTTCTCACAAACCTCGTCTGTTTCTTCCTGCGTGCGGGCTTTTATCTCCTTCAGCTTGGGAGCGATTTCATCCAGCGTCTTCGAGAGCGGAGCGTAGAACTCCCTGAGCACATCCACCCAGTTATCTTTACCTTCCTCGATCTTATCCAGCTCATCTTCCATATGAGCGGTGAATTCTATATTAAAAATATGCGGAAAATATTCCCTCAGGATGCCATTAACCGTCCGGCCCAGCTCGGTCGGAATCAGGGCCCTTTTCTCGGAATCCACATATTTCCTGTTCTTCAGGGTATATATAATCTGTGCATAAGTCGACGGGCGCCCGATACCGTTTTGTTCCAGTTCACGAACCAGACTGGCCTCGGAAAACCTCGGCGGAGGTTTTGTGAAATGCTGTGTCGGGAGCAGGTCCTCCAGCTTCAGCTTCTCTCCCTCTTCCAGCTCCGGCAGTACCTGGGGTTCATCCTCACCATTATCCTTGCCATTACCATTGGCGGCCTTGTACACTTTCAGGAAGCCGTCGAAAACAAGCTGCGAGGTGCCGGCGCGGAAAAGATATTTGCCGGCTTCTATATCTACTGAGATATTTTCATAGACGGCCGGTACCATCTGCGAGGCCACAAAGCGGGCATATATGAGATTATAGAGGCGGTACTGGTCGCGGGTCAAAAATTCTTTAATTTCATCGGGATGATGCTCGAGCGATGTCGGACGGATCGCCTCATGCGCTTCCTGGGAGGATTTCCTGGATTTATAGACCCGGGGTGAATCCGGGAGATATTTTTCACCATAACGTTCCTTTATATAGCTCCTCGCCTGTCCCAGGGCTTCGTTGGAAAGCCGCACCGAATCTGTACGCATGTAGGTTATCAGGCCGACCGACCCGGCCTTGCCCAGGTCGATACCCTCGTAAAGCTGCTGGGCTATATACATGGTCTTCTGAGGGGCGAATCTTAGACGGCTGGAGGCATCCTGCTGCATGGTCGAGGTTATGAAAGGAGGATATGGATTTCTTTTCTTCTTCTCTTTCTTGACCGAGGCAATCTTAAATTCCTGCTGCCTGATGTCGTTACAGATCTCATCAGATTCTTTTTCTGATCCGATTTTGAAATCCTCGCCCTCAATTTTATGCAGCATGGCATAAAACTTATTCTCCTTACCGGACAAAAGCTCAGCCTTTACCTTCCAGTATTCTTCCGGCTCGAACTTTTCTATTTCCTCTTCGCGCTCGCACAGGATTTTCAGCGCCACCGACTGCACCCGTCCGGCCGAAAGACCGCGCAGGACGGTCTTCCACAGGATCGGGGAAACCTTGTAACCCACCAGGCGGTCGAGTATACGCCGCGCCTGCTGAGCCATAACCTTATCATCATTGATGGGTCCGGCATTGTCCATGGCCTTCTTGACAGCTGATTTGGTGAGCTCGTTATAAGATACGCGATATATATTATTGTTGACCCCGCTCAGCCTGCCATACAGATGATAGGCAATCGCCTCTCCCTCACGGTCAGGGTCGGGTGCAAGATAAACATTGCCCGACTTTCTGGCCTCTCTGGCAATTTCATCGATCACCTTTTTCTTGCCCCTGATGACCATATAGTTGGGAGTAAAGTCATCATCCACATCAACACCCAGCCGGCTCTTGGGAAGGTCGATGATGTGGCCCTTGGTGGCCATAACCTTATACTTCTTTCCCAAAAACTTCTTGAGAGTTTTGGTCTTGGTGGGGGACTCCACCACCAGCAGGTCGGTAGCAGCTTTTGACCCGGTCTTAGACCCGGTCCTCTTTTTCTTCTTAACGCCCAATCTTTATCTTCCCGTCGATTAATTCCTCAATCGCCCGCGTTGTCACTTTACGGGGATCAATATCGATTTCGTCATTTTCCGGCATTAACTCCAGCTTGGCAACCCTTTCGGCGTTGATACGCCTGGCGCGCTTGGCCGCCACTATCACGGCCGCGTAGCGATTTTTGATTACCTTATCAAGTTCATCTAATTTGACTCGTGCCATCGATCCTCCCATGAAAATGGCTATATTTTAGTAACTACGTTTCTGGATGTTTTCAATGATTCCGCTTCCAATATTGACTCAATCTGGCTGACAGTTGTATCCACATCTGCGTTAACCACCGTGTAATCATATTTCGTCCGCATCTCAATTTCCTTTAATGCCAGGGCCAGCCTTTTATCCATTTCCTCTCTGGAATCACGCTTTCTTAACTTCAGTCTTCTTTTAAGTTCATTTAACGATGGTGGAAGTATAAATATTGCAGCTGCATCGGGATACGACTTCTTTATCGCACGGCCGCCCTGCACATCAATATCAAACAACACAACCTTCTTTTGGGCCAGGTATTTTTCCACCTGTTCCACAGGTGTCCCATAATAATGACCATATACCCTAGCCCATTCAACAAACCAGCCTTGTTCCAATTTTGTTTCAAATTCTTCATTTTTCATGAAAAAATAATCTCGCCCCTCCCGTTCCCCCTTTGCCTTGGGACGGGTGGTGGCAGATATCGACATTCTTATGTTGTCATGGCGTTTGAGCAGGCCCCTGCAGATAGTGGTCTTGCCCGCACCCGAGGGCGCGGAGATCACCACCAGCATCGGACCCTTGATATATTTTTTACGCGTTGACATCTATTCCAGATTCTGGACCTGCTCCCTGACTTTCTCGATCTCCTCCTTCATCATGATTACGTTCCTGGAGATTTCAGGCGAGATCGACTTTGAACCAATGGTATTGGCTTCTCTATAAAGTTCCTGTAATATAAAGTTCATCTTTTTGCCAATCGGCTCATCAGATTCATAAGCATTACGGAACATCTCCAGATGGCTCTTTATCCTCACGCATTCCTCAGTAATGTCCGATTTATCGGCAATCATGGCCGCTTCATTGGCCACCATTTCATCGGATACAGGCACTTCGGCCAGAAGTTCCCGCAATCGTGATTTTAGTTTCTCATTATAGAGCTGGATATTCGCTCTTGAGGATGCCTCCGCTTCAAGCATGGACCGCTCAATTCGATCGATATGCTTGGTTATATCCTCCATCAGCCTTTTGCCTTCCGCCGCGCGCATCTTGATAAAATCATCCAGGGCTGGCCTGAGACAGGATATTATCTCATCTTTGAGCTTCTCTTCGTCCATCTCCTCTTCCGAGGGTTTGATCAGGTCAGGGAGCCCCACAAACTGGTTGATATCGATATCTCCGGGAAGCTCCAGTTCCTCTTTCAAATTTGAGAAAATCTTATGGTACATTATGGCCACATCTTTATTCAGCTCCAACCTGGCAGCCAGGGATTCGGCGGATTCCTCAATATTCACCACAATTATAACTTTTCCGCGTCGGACTCTTTCCAGCACAATTTCTTTCAGGCAGGATTCAAGATGCGAGATGCTCTTGGGCAGCCTGATCATCACCTCGCAATAGCGATTGTTGAGTGAATTGATCTCAATTAAAATCCGGCGCCCGTTCTTCTCACATTCGGCTCGCCCATATCCTGTCATCGAATATATCATTAAATACCCTTTCTAAAAAGTATCAACCATAATCTATTTTTCGGGCTTTGTCAATAATTTATGAATTGCATGCCGCAAATTAATATATGTCGTCATAGCCCCAGATAAGCTTATTATTGGGTGCTCCCCCTCGCCGCAGATCAATCATTCTCAGGTTAAATATACGGTTGCTATGAATGGATTTTGATAAATACTTTTATTTTAAAGCGCTTGCGTTCTCCTACTATTTTATTATATTAACATAAAGCATTATGCTTAATTAACTTATGGTTAATCAAACAAAGGGGACAGTCATGAGATTTTACATTGTAAGGCACGCTCAGGCAAAATCCAAGGAAGAAGATCCTGAAAGGCCTCTCACTCAGATAGGCCGTCAGGAGATCAAACAGACCGGCTCGCTTGCCGCCGAGAGGGAGATGAAGAATGTCACCAGGATATTCCACAGCGGCAAAACGAGGGCAAAAGAAACCGCCCAACTTCTGGCGGAGCACACCAATCCCGACATAAAACCGGAGGCCGCGGATGGCCTGCTGCCGCAAGATGATCCGAAAATCTGGGCCGATAAGCTCAAAAGCGGAGAATTTGGAGGGGATATTGCAGTTGTGGGACACCTTCCGCATGTGGCCCGCCTGGCTACTAATCTGCTGTGCAAAGACGCCGACGAGGATTTCTTCGATCCGCACGGCGCCTCCATCTTCTGCCTGGAGCAGGATGAAGACAAGAAATGGCTCTTGAAATGGATGATCACACCTGAGACCGTGTGAGTTATTGGATAATCCACCATTAAAGTTAAAGCCCGTTCTGCTCATGCCGAACGGGCTTTTTATCTATATCTGATATCAAGAGAATCAGCAATCAGGGACACCATCGCTATTGGTATCGCAGGGATTGTTGCCGCCGATGAATACATAATTTATGATCCAGACCGCATCGCTGACATTCACGGACGAATCGCAATTTGCGTCCCCTGTCCACATTGGATCGGGTGCATCGCCGTCGACAAAGACATAGTTAATTATAAATACCGCATCGGAAACATTGCACTGTTGATCCCCGTTGGAATCACCGCACATTCTCTCGCAGGCATCCCCCACACCGTCTTCATCGCTGTCAACCTGATCGGGATTATAGGTATCGGGACAATTATCATCGCTCTCACAGACGCCATCCTGGTCGGCGTCATTTTCTTCATCTAAAGGACAGGGATCGCAGATATCACCCATGCCGTCAGAATCCGTGTCAAGCTGCTCCGGATTAAATGCGGTCGGGCAGTTGTCCGGCGGGCAGTCGTTGTCGCTGTGACCTTCATCCCCGTAGCCGTCCCCATCCTGATCAAAGCAGACCGAATCGGGGGAATGTATTGTGATTACAAATATGCCCGTATCAGCCAGGGGCGGATCACCGGAGTCGAGCATTCGCACTTTGAACACGAAGGTCGAAGCATAATTCGGCGTGCCGGTAATTGTACCGACTTTGTCTCCATTGAATATACAGCCGTATGGTATCTGAGCGCCGGCGACAAGACTCCAATAGTATGGAGGTATTCCGCCCACGCCCTCGAGTTGATAAAAATACTCATAGCTGTAATAGCCGTCCGGAGGCTCATCTCCGGTTATATGCACCTCGCCGTCGCAGGCGTCACCGATTCCATCACCATTGACATCCCCCTGGTCCGGATTGGGAGTGTCGGGGCAATTATCGCAGGCATTGCCGAAACCGTCGGAATCGTTGTCATCCTGGCCTACATTACCCACCAGCCAGCAATTATCGTCTTCGTTGAGGATACCATCACCATCGGCATCAGGATCACATACATCACCCATGCCGTCTAAATCCACATCGCTCTGATCTGGATTGTATGTGTCAATACAGTTATCGCAGACATCCCCTACGCCGTCACTGTCCATATCTTCCTGTCCAGGGTTATAGTCGACCGGGCAGTTGTCCTCGTCGTTCAGGTAACCATCATCATCCGCATCCTGCACCGGCATAACATTGATGAACATCCACTCCGAACCGGGCCCTCCGGGATAATAAAGATTGTCGACCGTGTACCAGGCATTATTCCATCCTCCCCAGCCGTAATTCATATGGATCTGGTTATAGGCGCCGGAGATTCTCCAGCCGTCGCAGACAATCGCATGCGTGGGAATAGTATAGGGCATTGGACGGCCCGCGTCTATTTCAGAGGCGATCAGATCGAACCAGCCCTGGGCAGTATAGCTGCCCCGATAGGCAGTCTGAATTGACTGGTCATAACGGAAATAATTGGTCCAGACATTTTCGTTGGGCCAGGTTCCTGAACCATCCACGCCATAGTCCATTTCATGTGCCACGCCCACTTCATAAGCAATCTCCGAGAGAGCCTCAACCTGAGCGCTGGTACATCCGCCGCTGCAATCAGGAGGCATATTGGCCCAATCATATTCATCTGAGAAGTCAGCGGACAAATATTGAGCATTTATACCGCCATCTCCGTTCCACCAGTATGTCTTGGTGCCGGTCCCGGCCGGGGGCCATTGCCAGTACCACATTATCTGGCTGGCCGCGGTGGCCACACAACCGACCACACAACGTCCGCCGTCACCTAAGGGGCAGAGCGCATTATAGGGATAGCCCTGGTGCCATTCATTGGGAAAGAGAAGTATTTCGCCTTCGGTCAGGGCGCCTTTGCCCTCCATCGCTATGCTGTTCATAAAATCTTCTGAAGGCACGGCATAAATATCCCAGGCCCCGCGATGCTCGTTAATCTGATCCGTCTGAACCGCATCGATACTGCCGTATTCTTCTATGAAACCGTTAATCTTGTGACTCAGGACATCGCGAAACATCTGCATGAATCCGCCCTCCTGAGTGATCGAGATATCAGAGGTCTCGGAATAAGCTTTAATCGGTGGAAGTTCCTTGAGCGCCGGCACGACTATAAAACCGGACGGCTCGACCGAGTACAGACGTCCCACCAGCCGGCCTTCAACAGTTATATCATCGCGCTGGATAATCTGCGGGCTTATATCCTCCGCCCAGGCTCCACGATGATAGACCATGTAACTGAGCCAGTTTTCAGCGGCCAGATCCATCTCGGATTTGGAGGCTGTCTCGGCTGAGAGACTGGAAGTTAAAAAAGTGATAATCAAGAATGAGATGGTAAGTATCGTCAGGATACCAAAATATGAATTTTTTCTGCTGGGGCACGGCATATTTGACAATTTAGCACCTCCATAGCTTGTGCGGTCGGTAATGGTACGAAGTATAAAATTCCAATTTAATTATACCGCAAAGTTGATTTTTGTCAAGGATTGTTTTGCCTCCATACATCCATATAACGCAACATCTTAGTCAACGATTTGAAATATGTTCAGAACATCCGAATATGGTTTTATCGGCATTGGAGATTGAACTGGAGGAAATCCATGCCTGATGGTTTATAAAAAAATGCCGGAGGCCGGAATCGAACCGGCACGGGGGGTGAACCCCACTGGATTTTGAGTCCAGCGCGTCTACCAGTTTCACCACTCCGGCATTCGTAAGCCTATATATACAAGCAGTATTTAAATTTCAAGCTATTTTTTATACGATATTAACCCTGTCCCTGCGGTATGAGCGAGGGATCACAATCCGCCTCCGGCCGCTCAAGACCCCCGCTACGAATTTATGCAGATTTCCTACTCCAGAAACAACTTATATATCAATAACTTCGTGCTGACCTCTTTTACGCTGTCATCCTCAGCCGGAGAATCATAATAGATATACTCGATACGACCCTGAATCAGCTGCTTCGGAACAATTTCGGTACAGGCGGCATCCGCCCAGCCATAAGAATTGTCCCCTATAATAAGGTAACTGTCCTCCGGAATCGTAACTGTATGTACTTCTTCCCTTTCAACGATATCTGTCTGATCCAGCCGCATCTCCGGCACCTCCACCGGCTCGATCCCCTCGGTCAGAATCTGGTAACCATCCAGGAAAATAGCATTATTCCTGATCTCGATCTCCTTCTCCCCGGCCCATACACGACCGATCGAAAGACGGCCATCAAAGCGCGCGTTGCGATACAGCACTATCTCATCAGGCTTTGGCTCCTCGAGCCAGTAATGTACACGGCTGACATAGAGCACATCGTTACGATCATAAGTCCCCTGCATACAGTCAACATCGACCTGATAAAATTTATACATAAGCTGCCCCGGAAGGCTGGTCAGTATCAGACCGACCATCAAAACTACCATATAGAAAATCCAGTTGTTGGTGACTCTAGCCTGATATTGCTCTTTCTGGCGATGGGCGATTACAATGGCTTGCACAATCGCCAGGATATAAACGGCATACCTGAAGATCACCAGCTTCTCGGGAAGATCGGGGGAGACCACAGACATAAGTACATGCGACAGCACTACAAGCATTATTATCAACAGGGCCAGGATTGTCTGCCCGGTGTAAAGCTGTCCCATGCCCGGAAAAACGATCCCCATCACCCCGGCCAGCCAGACCTTGCGCGGGCCGGTATCGATCAGACGGTTAGCGGAGATATTGTCGCTTTTTTCTACCAATTTTGAATGCCGTCATCGGTTGTATCGGGCGTACTGATATTGAAATCCTTCTTATTCTGATCCGTGAAGACCCCTGATGAGGGATGTATGTGGCAATATGTTTTTGGCAATGTCTTCCTGGTGAATATCTCGCGCCCGACATCCACACATTTATCTGTAGCCAGCTCTCCGGAATCATAGCAGACATGTGCGTATCTGATACCATCCGGTGCCTGGAAATGCGCCTCGGGTGTATCTCCGGGAATATTTTCGTGGGCCGCAATCATGATTTTGGTCCAGACCGGCAAAGCGTTCTTTGCGCCGGTCTGGTTTATTCCGATAGAGAGTTTAACATCGAAGCCCACCCAGACCGTTGATGTTATCTGCGGAGTATAACCCGAGAACCAGTTATCGGCGAAATTATCGCTGGTTCCAGTCTTGCCCCCGGCCTCCCGATGGAATCCGCGCCAGCGTGCCCCATGTCCTGTTCCCTGAGGTTCATCCATCACCGACTTCATCATATCGACCATGATATATGCGGTCTCCGGGCTGAGCACTTCTTCTTTTTCAGGGACCGGATTCTCCTCAAGTATATTGCCGTAGCGGTCGACCACCTTGTAAATAAATCTCGGCCTGACCTTTACACCACCGTTCGGGAAGACCGAATAGGCCTGCGCCAGGTCGATCAAACGCACCTCGCTGGTCCCGATCGCCAGGGACAGGTCGGGCGAGAGATGGGAGGTGATACCCATCTTCCGGGCATAGAATATGGCCTGCTGGGGCTGAATCATATTCAGGAGCTTAATTGCGATCAGGTTGCGGGAACGATAGAAACCCTCCCGCAGACTCATCTTGCCGTCGAATTTGCTGTCGAAATTATGAGGGCGCCATTCCTTGGCTCCCGGTATGGTATAGACCACCGGTGTGTCCCACATCTGCATACAGGGGGAATAGCCATTGTCGATTGCGGCGGTATATACAAAGGGCTTGAACGCTGACCCCGGCTGCAGCAATGACTGCACCGCACGGTTGAATTTGGTATCGCCGAAGTCCTTTCCGCCCACCATGGCCAGGATGTCGCCGGTTGCATTCTCGAGCACGATACTGGCGGCCTGAATCTGCCGGTGCCTGTATGCGGTTGAATCCCCTTCCTCATCATAATATTTAACAGAGTATTCCGCAAAATCCGGATGGTCCGGAGTATAGGTGGAGTCGATTCGGTTCTGTATCAGGTCGGTCTGCTCCTTGATCGCATCCTCCGCAACCTTCTGGATATATGGGTTCAGCGTGGTATAGACAGAAAGCCCACCGGAATATACTGTCGAATCTCCGTAAGTGTCCACCAGGTACTGGCGCACGTACTCTGAAAAATACTGGCCGTAGGTCTCCGGCCTGTTGGAGAGATCCAGCTCTATCGGAATCTGCTTCAGGCTGTCGGCCTCCTCAGCCGTGAGCTTCTTATTTTCGGCCATTAATTCCAGAATCGCATTGCGCCGTTTTAGAGCTTTTTCAGGGTAACGGATGGGCGAATAGCCATACGGCGCCTGGATCAAACCGGCCAGAAGCGCCGATTCCTCTATCGTTAATTCCTCGACATCCTTGTTGAAATAATTCTTGGCCGCCTCGAATATACCGAAAGAACGATTGCCGAAATCGTACTGATTGAGATACATTTCCAGAATCTCGTTCTTGGAGTACAGCCGTTCGATCTTAATAGCGGTCAGGGCTTCCTTGATTTTCCTCCCCAGGCTGACGTCCCGGTTTAAGAAAAGCATGCGTGACAGTTGCTGCGTGATTGTGGAGGCGCCCTGAGAACCGAAGCCGTGCAGAATATTCTTCAGGACCGCACGAAAAACGTCCCGCGACGATATGCCCCAGTGATTGTAAAAATTCTTATCCTCAGCGGAAAGAAGCGCATCAACCATATGCTGCGGAATGCGGTCATAACCTACCAGGTTGCGTTGTTCCGCAAAATACTTCTGGATGACCGATCCGTCACGCGCATAAATCCTGGTAACCAGCGATGGCTCAATGTTGTAGAGCCTGTCTATTGCCGGCAGTTCATGGTTATAAACATGGATTACATAGGCAGAAAGAATTCCGCTTGTGACCAGAAATATGCCTAACACGCCGATAAGAATATACTTGCGCGACAGGAATTTTCTGCCGTTTTTTGCGTTCGGCTCAGTCCGGCCATTTTTCATTCTTCGTCTTTGCATACTTAAGATTATACAGTGTTCAATGAATTACGCATCAAAAAAATATAATTCCAATTACTATAGAATTCAACGGATTACATTTCGTTTTGATCCGGATTTATTTTGCTTCCAGCCGGATGTTTTCAGTCTCGAAGCGCGCCCGTACGGAGACAGTGTCGTCAAAAAAGAAGTACGGCTCAGAATACTGCAGCCCCTGCAAATCTCCTGAAAAGTGAACCCCGTTGCTGTCAAGATCGTCAAAACCATAGAAAAAGTAATTTCCCGCCGGCACCTCCACCGCAAAGCGCATAGAATCATCCAGCGCAAAAGCGACTCTTGACTTGCGATCGGTGCTGGCAATATAGAGTAGAGGATTTACCATATTTCCGATGCCCGTTACAGTACCCGATATTGAGCCGTAATCCTCGATGTCTTTTGTCCTGAATGCATAAGTCATAATGGTATCTCCGGCGCTGTTCTTCCCGGACCGGTCTTTAATAGAGCGCAGATTCAGAAATAATGAATACTCCGCCCCCGTACCCAGAGTATCGTCAGATTGAGCACGAAATACAGTACCTTCGGCCTGAACCCAGAAGTTTCTTAAATAACTGGAGTCGCCTGTAAGCAGATATATAAGCGAGGTATCGGCACCCTCTATTATTATCGGTTCTGAAAACAGGAATTCAAAATCGGAATCATGCGGGAAATCAGTCTGCCCCTCGCTCGGTCTCGATCTCACCAGCCTGGGCGGCTGCTCATCTTCGAATACATCCACCTCAAAAGAGGCGGTATCCAATTCCTGGGATAAAGGCTTGCCCTTTACGGACTTTATATCGGTCGCTTCCAGCCTGTAAATGCCCCCGGCCAGGGTGAATTCGGGCACCAGCATTATTAGATCGGATGAATCCTGCAAGGCAAAGGTGTACGCCAATTCAATCAGGGAATCATTCTCCGGCCCTCTAACCTTAAATTTCTCGGCAGAGAGGCTGGAGGCCAAAACAAGATCCGATACTTCAACTGCAATAAGCAAATCCGTTGTATAATCGGCAGATACGACCCTCAAACCGGCCGTGTCCTGGCTGGAAAGCACGAAATTCAGGCCCCGCACCTCCGGATGAGCCGAATCGATTACAGCGGGCATTATGGGAATTCCTATCTGGTCAGCCTGTGGATCGAAAGTTCGATCCGAGGCGACATCCCTGACTGCGAAACAAAGATATTTTCCATCTGCAAGATATTCGAATTTATAGTAGCCGGAGTCATCGGACTGCGTGACATACAGCGGCTGACGGTCGAATATGCTGAAGCCGCTGTCATATGGAAACGCCCACAGGTCGGCACTTTTAAAAGGCCTGTGATCCTGTACGGTATATCCCCGGATACTGCCCGTATCCAGAACTTCGCCGGTGGAGAAAGCCAGCCTGTATGGCTGTTCCAGCTTGTTGTTGCGGAGGTCGGAAAGCTGTGTCTTCAGGGTAATCAGGTAGGTCCTGTCTTCCATTAGTTTCTCTTCGAATTTTATTTTCAGGGTGCTGCCGTCCCAGTCCAGATCGGGAAATTTTTCCGGCTCGGGCACTATCAGCAGTGATCTGGCGGCGTCCTCTTTTTTTATTTTCTCCGAGAACTCGATTCGTATTTCAGTGTCGGTGGCTACTCCTAGGGCACGCTGTTCGGGGGATGTGGAAACTACTTCCGGCGGAGTCTCGTCGGGCGGCCCGCCAGGCGGAAATTCAATTTTTGCACATGAAAGCAAGATCAGCGATGAAAATAGATAAACAAGAAAAAGGCTGGCCAGTCTGTTCACCGGTCCAATTTCTCCCTTATTGCAACATTGTCCGGATCAACCCCCAGCGCCTTCTGCCAGGTCCTGCGGGCCTCCTCTTCCCTGCCCTGGGCCTGATATATTTCCGCCAGGTGGTCGTACAATTCGACGTCAGGATTGTCCATAAGTTCAATTGCTTGCTGAATATAACTTTCCGCCTTTTCCAGCTTGCCCAGCTTGAACATCACCCACCCATAGCTGTCCAGGTAGGCGGGATTCAATGAATCTTTCTCCAGGGCGCGTTCGATCATATCCTCTGCCCGCGCCAGATTGATCCCGCTGTCGGCATACATGTAGCCCAGATAATTCAGGGCGGGATGGAAATCCTGATCTAATTCGAGTATCTGCTCGAAGTGGGCCACCGATTTATCAAACTCTCCGATCCGCTCGTAGGCGGAAGCTAAGGTGAAGAGAGCGCCGATGTCGGTCGTGCTTGTATCAACCACACCCTCCAGAATGTTGACCACGCTCTGGTACTGCTCCAGTTGAGCATAATAACGGGAAAGGTATATCTGCAGCTCTGTACGCCCGCTGGACACTCGTTCCATGCCCTCGCGCATTATATCGACTGACATCTGCAGCGAATCCTGGGCACGGTATATTTCTGCCAGGTTGATCCAGCCATCCGGTATGGAATCCACCAGATCGACTACTTTCCAGAAATTCGATTTGGCATCCTCAAGCCTGTTCTCAAAAACAGCGATTCTTCCCAGGTAATAATATGGGAAGAAATTTGTCGGGTCCAGTTCGGCCTGCATATTAAACATGCGCCGGGCCAGCTCGGCCTCATTAAGGTCGATGGCCATGGTGCCCAGTTGTCCCAGAAGTCTGGAGCGGTTGGGATACTCCTCGGCGATTTTCTCAATCTCCGCCACGGCCGCCTCTTTCTCTTCGTTCTGAATATAGGTTTCGATCAGCTCCAGGCGAGCATCCAGACTTCCGGCCGCCACCTTAATATAATCCTGCAGTACGGCCTGCGCGGAATCACTCTTGCCGGCGGCGTTAAGCACCCTGGAAAGCAGCATATAAGCATCCTTATTCTCAGCGCTGGGATCGGCGCGCAGCGATCTTTGGAAGGTCTCGATCGCTTTGGACGTGTCGTTATTCTGTATGTGCAGTTCGCCCAGTTCATTTATAATCTGAGTGCTGCCGTTCAAGCGCACCATGCGCTCATAATTCTTTATGGCCTTGTCGATCTCTCCCACCTGACGATAGTAATTGCCCAGATACCAGTAAGGATTGATATTGGTCGGGTCCAGCCTTGCGCCCAGTTCATAATACTTGAGGGCCAGTTCCCAGTTGCCGAGGGAACGCTGAACATCCGCCTTCATCAAAACCGACTCGGAATAAATGTCCTCGATCGGCTCCAGGAGTTTCCAGGCCACTTCATACTCGCGCATGCCCATCCTGATATTGGCCAGCGCCACCCGGATTTCATAGTTATCAGGATCATACCTGAGCGCATTTTTGTAGTAATTTATGGCCAGCTCATAATTCTCTTCCAGCTCGGCTACGACACCGGATATATAATGATAAAAGGCCGCCTGGGACATCGGCTCTTCTTTCAATTCCTGCTTGCTGAGATTCTCTGAAACAACCTTCGGCTTGGGTCCGCATGCTCCCGCTGCAAGAAGTATGAAAATTGCAACCAGTATGTAGCTTAGTTTTCTCATCTCGTTGTATTTAACCGATTGAGAGCTGTAAAGTTCTAATTTATAATCAGTTTTGCCCAGCGCAGCTTGCCGACTTTGAGTATGTGCTCTCCCTCGAAGGGAAGGCTGGTGGCAAACTCACTCTGCTTCTCGCCGTCAATCTGGAATCCGCCCTGCTTGATCAGGTTCCTGGCCTTGCTGGAGGAATCCATCAAACCATGATCGGCCAGAAACTTGGGCCAGTAAATCTCATTTGTGTCCGCGAAATCCGATTGCCTGACCTTTATCTCCGGCATATCATCCGGGATTTCACGTTTGGAAAAAACACTTTCGAAATCGGCACGTGCTTTCTGTGCCGCATCCTTCGAATGATACATCTCGATGATGGTCTCGCCCAGCTCCTTCTTATACATCATCGGATTTGTCTTCCCCCTTTCAATCTCGCGAGCCATAATATCGAGCTTGGTCTGATCCGCATCCGTACACAGGCGAAAGTAGCTCACAATCAGGTCATCCGGTATCGACATGATCTTCCCGAAGATTTCCTTCGGATCCTCGGCAATTCCGATGTAGTTACCAATCGACTTGGACATCCTCTGCACCCCGTCAATTCCTTCCAGAATTGGGAGGGTCAGCGCCACCTGCGGCTCAACTCCAAAGGCCTCCTGAATCTGCCGGCCGGTCAGAAGATTAAACAGCTGCTCGGTTCCGCCGATCTCGATATCCGCTTTTATTGCTACTGAATCGTATGCTTGCATTAATGGATAAAGCAATTCATGTACCGCGATCGGCGCCCCGGATTTGTAGCGCTTTTCGAAATCATCCCGTTCCAGTATGCGTGCAACCGTAATTTGCGAGGCCAGCCTGAGAATATCGGCAAAGCTCATCTGGGCGAACCACTCGCCATTATAGTGCACCTCGGTCTTCTCCCTGTCTATCAGCTTGAAAAACTGGTTCTGGTATGTCTCCGCATTCTCGGCGACCTGCTCGCGGGTGAGCTGCGGACGGGTTGCGGAACGGCCCGAGGGATCGCCCACCATGGCGGTATAATCGCCAATTATGAGCACAATCGTGTGGCCTAAGTCCTGAAACTGCTTGAGCTTGCGAAGGCCTACGGTATGCCCCAGATGGATGTCCGGAGCGGTGGGGTCAAAGCCCTGTTTGACCCTTAATGGTTTGCCCTCTTTTATGGCGCGTTTGAGCTTATTTTCCAGCTCGCCTTCGGGAAGGAGATCGACAGTATTTGATTTTATAATCTCGAGTTGCTTCTCAAATGATAACATATATTTCCTTCTAACTTATTCTATCGGAACAATTCGCCGTAAGTTCAGGATATAAGCAGTTCAACGGCAAATTGCAAGCAGATTTTCGCCTGCCCGGCCGAACCTGTCTTAAACAGAATATTTCCAGAACCGTTGCATATTTGATACACTATTATCGATTTTTTAAAATGAAATCGATTTATATAGATTTTCATGGGAATATAGCCTTCCCGTAAATGTAGAATTATTAAAGCCGGCAATCGCCGGAAGAAACATTTCCTGATTAAAAGAGCATGAGGCATGCTTATTGCATCAGCAATGCATAGAGTTAACATATTTCAAATATCACTCATAGGAAAAGGAGTCGAAAATGACCGGGAGGCAAAGAATCACAATTGGGATCTGTCTCATATCCATCTTAACCCTGACAGGGTTCTTTAATCAGGGGCAGGCAGAACACCGGGAGAATTACCTCGTGCGCGGATCATGGTCGATGCAATTTGGAATCGTCCAGGACTTCACACTTAAGGCTTTTAATGGCGGGCTGATCTCCGTCAAGAGACATCTTTCCCCCAGCACCGCTCTGAGAATGGGACTGACTTTTAATGGCGATGTGGGAGATCAATCCAGTGAGAACCTGGACGAATATCAACAATTTGGCGTTCAAAATCTTGTTATTCGCACAACTGACGGCAACACCAGCGGAATTTCATTGAGCCTGTCGACCCAGCTGATGGTCTACTCATCCATCGAAAAATCCATAAACCTCTATTTCGGCATCGGCCCGAATTTCAATTACAGCCTCGACAAAGAGGAATTCGATGTGGAATACATCTACGAGGATCTTCCCGAACGGGATGGCTACCAGGATCGGCTTCTGCGCTCATGGTCAATCGGGTTTTTAGGCTCATGGGGTGTGGAATGGTTCGCCACCAGGAAGATCAGCTTCATAGCGGAATATGGCGCTCGTGCAGAGTATAATTCTGTTTATCGCGAGAGAAGCTCGCTTGAATTCGTGGATGAAATTTCCAGAAGGGATTCATTTACTGAAGATCGTCATGATTTCCGTTTCATCACAGATGCGGTGAAATTCGGAATATCGCTGTATTTTAATTAGGATTCTTCCTCACCAGATTTCAATATTTTCAACGCGCCCATTATGGTATCCCGCGTGATGCCGTAATGGGTTGCGCTCCATATAGGTACGCCGTTGTTGATAAGAATTATCTGTGGCGATTGGTGTTCCACTCTCAGTTTTTGGGCTATATCAGTGGAAAGCGGCCTGTTTTCACGCACCATGATGCGCCTGAATTGCAACTCAGGTTTCTCCTCCGAAAGTTCCTGCACTGCCCTCCAGGCACCGCGCGAGATATTGCAGCTGCTGGAGTGCTTGTAAATATAGACCGGCGTTTCCCTGCTGTCCTGCAGAGCTTTATCAAAATCCGCTATATTTTCCAGATCCTTCAGCATTGTTCCTCCACCTCTGTTATTAATCGAACATTTCCAATCCGATTCTTAGAATATAATCAGATTACGACTGAAAAACATCAAAATAGCAATAAAATCTCCAAAAAAGATTCCTTTGAATCGTATTGATTATAAAGCAGATAAACCCAACATGGATGTTAATTTCGGTCGCCTTTTGGATGGGACCCCTTAAAATGCCTGATCGCTATTATCGAAGTCTACTAAATTGCTTGAAATTCTCCCTTAAAGTCAATGGATTGTACTGTTTTATATTGCCAAAACGGAGATTTATATTATATTAAATCCGTATACATATATATGAATTGCTACATTTGGGACCGACATTTTTTTATTTATACCTTTACCAGTGGTACCCGTGATAAATATTTTTAAAATAATTTCACCATAAAAATCAATAGGAAGGATTTTCATGCGCACGAAACTGCTATTGGCTGCTATCGTGGTTTTTCTGTCCGTAAGCATGCTCGCGGCAGAGACCATCGATCTGGGGGCAGCTGATAAACAGCTCAATGTTGAGGTGCTGGAATCCAACGATCAAAGGACCGTGGTCAAATTCGATATCGGCTCCTTTGAGCAGGAAACAGTTAATATCAACGGAGAGTCCTATTATCAGTTGAGACTCGGAGACGAGTCGTTTCTATTGAATGCCGCGGAACCGGAACTCCCGCGAGTCTGCCGCAGCATTATTATTCCCGATGATGCAAAGATGCGGGTCAGCATCCTTGCCTCGGAATATACCGATTTCGAGAATTACCCGGTGGTTCCATCCAAGGGTAATCTCCTCAGAAATGTTAATCCGGATGATGTTCCCTATACCTTCGGCGAAGTTTATTCGACCGACGCATTCTATCCGGGAGAACTCGCAAATATCCGCGATCCCTATATCATCAGGGACTTCCGCGGGACAACAATTGATCTCAACGCTTTCCAGTACAACCCGGTCACACAGAGACTGCGTGTGTACACCTCGGTCACAGTGGAGATTGCCAATGTCGGCCCGGGAGTCATCAATGTTCTGCAGAACGCTGACCGCACAAAAATTGTCGAGGACTTCAAGCAGATTTACTCCCGCCGCTTTATCAACTACGATTTCCAGACCGACAAGTACACCATGCTGACTGAATCCGGCGACATGCTGATCATCTGCTATGACGCCTTTATGGCCGATATGCAGCCCTTTGTGGACTGGAAGATGCAGAAGGGTATCAAAACCACTATGGTCGGTACCTCCACTGCCGGTACAACAAGCTCGGCGATCAAAAGCTATATTCAAAGTTTCTTCGATGCCGACAGCACAAATCTGGCCTTCGTTCTGCTTGTCGGTGATGCCGCCCAGATACCCAGCCCGTATGCTTCCGGCGGCTCATCCGACCCCAGCTACGGTAAGGTCGTTGGCACTGACGTTAACCCCGATATCCTGATAGGAAGATTCTCGGCCGAGACCGTGGCACATGTCCAGACCCAGGTTACCAAGTCCGTGGAATACGAGCAGAATCCATACGGAGCAGACTGGTTCCACAAGGGAACGGGCATTGCCTCCGATGACGGCGCAGGTATCGGTCACAACGGCGAAGCCGACAATGTCCACATGGGCTATATTCGTGATGATATGCTGGCACATACATATACATTGGTGGATGAAATTTATGAACCCACCGGCACCGATGTTATGGTGACTAATGCTCTCAATAATGGTCGTTCATATGTAAATTATTGCGGACACGGGAGTACGACCTCCTGGAGCACAACCGGCTTCAACAACACCGACGTGAACAATCTGACCAACGACAACATGCTGCCGTTTATCATAAGCGTAGCCTGCGTCAATGGTGATTTTGACGGTTACACCTGCTTTGCCGAGGCCTGGGCCAGGGCAACTAACGGTTCCGAGCCCACCGGCGCTGTGGCAAGCTTCATGGCTTCTATTAACCAGTCCTGGGCTCCGCCAATGTGGGGACAGGATGAGGTCTGTGACCTCCTGATGGCTGAGACACGTACAACCTTTGGTTCGCTCTGCTTTAACGGCTCTGCCTACGTGATCGAGCAGTCCGGTGCAGTCGATATCTCGGATACATGGCTTGTCTTCGGCGATCCATCACTGCAGTGCAGAACCGATAATCCGGTAGCGATGACCGTCAACTACAATCCCGCCTGCTTCTTCAACGTTCCCACTTACGACGTTGAAGTTGTAGGCGTTGAAGGCGCCCTCTGCGCTCTTTATGCCGATGGCGTGCTCTACGGCTCAGCCTACACAGGCGCTGACGGTATGGCCACCATCAACCTGAACCAGTTCCTGCCGATCGGCAGCGATGTTACTTTAACCGTTACAGCTTACAATAAATCGACCTTTACCGCCTCGATCACTCCGGCCTCTGATCTGGCCATTGTGCACACTCCCTTGCAGGATACCAAGGATACCCTGAACGATTATCAGGTCAACTGCACAATCTACTCCAGCGACACCATCACCCAAAACGATGTCATCCTGCATTACGACGTTGGCGCAGGTTATGTCGATGAGGTTATGTCGCAGGTCAAGATCATCACCGAAGATTATCAGGCCTACATACCGGTTCAGGCTGCCGGAACTTCAATAAGTTACTTCATCACAGCCAGCAACCAGGGCGGGTTCTATGATACCACGGATGTCTTCACATTCGAGGTTATCGATTACCAGATGATCCTGGAGCCGGATGAAGCGGGAGTGACCGCTCCCGTTGACGATACGGCCTGGTATGATATGCGGGTCACCAATGATGGTGTTCTGGCCGATGATTATACCCTGGCGGTCACAGGAGACGAGTGGCCCACGGAAATCCGCGATGCAACCGGTACAACGGTCATATCATCATCCGGGACTCTCCTGGGTGATGAGTATCTCGATTTCAAGGTCATGGTGGTTGTCCCTGCCACGCTGGAGGGAGAATTTGATGAAATCCAACTTACTGCGACCTCAACCGGCGAACCGACACTGTTTGAGACCACGACTATAACCACGACATCAGCCGGAATGCCCTGGCCGATACCATTTAGCGATAATTTTGTAACGACCACATTTGACATGACCAAATGGGAATCGGTGGCCGAGGCCGAAATCAACTCACTCGGTATCGACGAGCCCAGCGCGCCGTATAGCGTCAACTTGAACGGCCAGTCTATCGGCGGCGATGCGATCGAGACCGAGAAGATCAATCTTAAAGACGAATCCAATGTTATTGTCAAATACTATTACCAGCAGACCGGCGGCGGCGAGTCGCCTGATGCAGGTGATGATTTAATTATCGAATATCTCGACGGTACCGATACATGGGTAGAGATCAACCGCCATCTTGGCGCCGATCCCGATATGACTGAATTCGAGGAAGTCGAACTTGGTCTTCCCGCCGGCGCCATGCATGCCGAGTTCCGCCTGAAAATCAGATGTACCGCTACCTCCGGCAATTACGATGACTGGTTCGTGGATGATATCTATGTCGGTCATCCTTCAGATTATGATGTCCGCATAATTCCTTCCATGCAGAGCCAGTATGGTCCCGCCGGAGACAGCGCCGCTTATACGCTTACAATTATCAATAAGGGCTTCCTGGACGACAACTTCGATCTTACCTTCGACGGTGACTGGAACGTGGCCTTCTTCGATGAGGCATTAAGCGGTGAAATTAACGCCACCGGCGTCGTTGCGGGCGGCGATTCTATCAATGTCATCGTGAAAGTGGAAGTTCCCGCAGGTACACCGCTGCATACTGTAAACAGCACGACTATCTGGGCTACCTCGCAGGGTGATGCCAATATGCAGGCGTTTGCCCTGGTAGAGACCATCTCGGCCGGATTCCCGGCGGCGATACCATGGTACGAGACCTTCCCGGATGATACCCTGTATACTCAGCACTGGTTTACTTTTGAGGGCGCGGAGGTAACCTCCGAGGCCCCGGGTACTCCCTCGCAGCCTTACAGTTTCAATCTTGACGGCGGTGTTGATACAGTGGAAACCCAGCTGATCGACCTTTCCGGCCAGTCCGGAGTGCTGCTCTCATATTACTATGAGATGGGCGGCATGCAGGATCCGCCGGAATATGGCGATAACCTGTGGATCGAATATCTTAATAATGCGGGCACCTGGATGGCCCTGCACTCACACGAGGGCGGCGGAGAGGCCATGCAAGAATTCGAATATGTCAGCCTCGAGCTTCCTGTGGATGCACATCACTCCGGCCTGCAGATCAGAATGCGAACCTTCGGATCAAACGCCGGCGAGGATAACTGGTATGTCGACAATATCCGGGTCGATTACCCACCCTCAATGTCTGTCTCCGGAGAGTCCATGACCGAGACCCTGCTTCAGGGTGATTCGGCCATGCACGAAATGGTGATAGAGAACACCGGCCAGGGCGGCCTGATATACCAGATTGATCTGGTACCGCATCTGCGTGATAATTTTGTCTTCGCCAAGCCGGCCGAAGGCCAGGCAGAACCGGCCAGCCACGATTACCCTGAGGTCGTCTATGAAGATGTGGCCAAGGGTGAAGATATCAACTTCACAGGCTATCCGGTGACACGCGGTATGGGCGGACCGGATAACTTCGGTTACTACTGGGTCGATTCCGATGATCCCAATGGGCCTGCTTTTGAGTGGGTCGACATCTCATCGACCGGGACAGATTATGCCGGTGACCTGGCGGATGACAATTATATCGGACCCATCTCAATCGGCTTTGACTTCGTCTATTATGGCACGACCTATAACGAGGTTTACATCGGGTCCAACGGCATTGTCGGTTTCACGGCAACTTCAATGGAAGCCCGCACGCCGCGTCCGATACCCACTGCCACAGTGCCGAATGCGATCCTGGCATTGCTCTGGGATGATTTGAATCCAACCGATGCTGACAATCCGGGAGTACATCTCTACGTCGGACAGACCGGCGACATGTTTGTGATCCAGTTCGTGGATTATCCCGAATATCGCGCTGATCCCGGGGATGTCTTCACGGGCGAAGTCATTCTCTATAATGATGGACGGATCCGGTACCAGTACCAGTCGATTGCGTCCGGTTTCGATGTGCTCGGATGCGCGGTCGGAATAGAGAATCATTATGGCGATGACGGTCTCGAGGTGGCTTATCTCACCAGCTACCTGAAGGACGGTCTGGCGATCGAATTCTTCAAACCTTATGACTGGATGGTGCTGGACAAGCTGGAAGGCGAGGTTGCCCCGGGAGCATCCGACACGATCGAATGTCTCTTCAGAACTACAATGGATCTCGAACCCGGCACATATACCGCCGATATGATCATAAACAACAACGATCCGGTCAACGACCCCACGACAATTCCCATGGAACTGATTGTGCTTGAAAATATACCCTATATCTGCGGTGACGCCGATGGAAGTGAAACCGTTAATGTTAGCGACGCCGTCACGGTTATCAATTACGTATTCGTGTCCGGCACCGCCCCCGACCCGATGGAGGCTGCGGACACCAATTGTGATGGGGCTGTAAATGTCTCAGATGCCGTCAATATCATTAACTACGTCTTCGTCGGTGGAAATGCGCCCTGCGACACCAATGGCGACGGAGAACCCGATTGTTAAGAATATAACAATTGCTATAAAAAACCGTCCGGCTCGGGCCGGACGGTTTTTTTATTTCCGCATCAAAAAAAATAGCCCGGCCTCGGCCGGACTATTTTTTATCTAACTTTCTTTTTGTGTCGATCGCGTTTTCTTCTCTTTTTCCTCTTATGAGTTTTGATCTTCTGACGCTTTCTCTTTTTTCCAGATGGCATTCAACCTCCTGCTATCGTATCAAAAATTAATGCTCCAAGGTAACATATTAGATACGAAAAGCAAGCGCTTTTTATTGGTCAAGCGGCAGTTTTGTAATCATATTCTTGAACTCATTCGACGGCTTAAAGACCGGAACCTTGCGATCCGGAACCGGAACCTCTTCTCCTGTCCTTGGATTACGGGCTTTCCTGGCCTTACGGAGCTTTATCTTGAAGGTGCCGAAACCGCGAATTTCGATGTTGTTTCCAACTTCCATGGATTTCTTCACCGTATCCAGAAAGGTGTCGACAACGACAGCCACATCTGTCCGGGTCAGGCCGGTTTTCTCCGCAACCTGCTCTACCAAATCTGCTTTGGTCATATTTCCCTCCTTAAAAATTATTCTATCTCTTCCTTTATTTGCAACCTTTACACTTCGCCGGACTGGAACTGCAGCCCGAGCAGGCAGGTGATCCGGCTGACGATACAAAGCCCGCTCCCGACGAAAAACCAAATACCGAAAACTTCTTCTCGCAATCTCCGGACCGGCATTGCGGGCAGCTCACTTCCTCCTCCGAGGCTCTGACAAGCTCTTCAAATTCATCTCCGCATTGTCTGCAAACATATTCGTAAATCGGCATTATCATCACCTGTAAAGATACATCAGCGTGGGACCGCTGAACAGCCCGGTTTCCACGTATGTCTGCTTCAGGCTGCCGAGCAGATCCCAGAGCGACGGTTGCCGCTCAACCCTGGGGCGAATGCGCTTTATGTCGCCCTCGATCCCGGCCAGATCTGCCAGGTACTCGATTGCAGCCTCCTGGCTGCCGAGAGCGTCAACAAGTCCCAGCTCGAGTGCCTGGTTGCCCGTGAATATCGAACCATCGGCAATCCTGATCACTTCCTCATGCTCCAGCCCGCGGTCCTTCACCACCACATCCACGAACTGGGAGTAGATATCATTTATGGCCGCCTGCAGCATCACGCTGTCCTCGCGGGTGGGCTGGCGGAAAGGTGAGCCCACATCCTTGACATCGCCCGACTTGATGGTCTCGTGCTCCACCCCGATCTTGCCCATCAGCTCTTCCAGAACCGGATATTGCAGTATCACTCCGATGGAGCCGGTCAATGTTCCCGGGTTGGCAAAGACATAATCTCCCGAACAGGCAATATAATATCCGCCCGAGGCCGCCACAGAACCCATTGAAACGACAACCGGTTTATTGTATTCTTCTCTTATCCTCTTGACCTCGTCATAGATTTCCTGCGCCGGACTGACTATTCCCCCAGGCGAATTTATTCGAAGCAGGATGCCCTTGACCGAACCGTTTTCGGCAAACTCCCGTAACTGGCGCACGGTACTCTCCGATTCTAAAATCTGTCCCTCTATGGTCACAATCGCAATCCTGTCGCCGAATCCAATCCAGGTCGTGCGCGTGCCGGTACCCATCATGCCCATGATTCCGATTATGAAAAAAACCAGAAAGAGGATTAGAAATCCACCGGCTACCACGATCAATATGACATTCCGACTTCCGGCCAAATCACTTAGCCTTTATTTTCAATTTTTCGCCCACGCGCAGGTTGCGCGGGTTTATGTGATTATTGAGATTGATTATCTCGTGTGTCGAGGTTCCGAAAGTTTGTGCAATCTCCCATAAGGTGTCACCCCTTCGGACGACGTAAACAACGATATCATCCGCCGCCATCCCGAAAGGGACATTCAATTTCTCCCCCGTATACAAAGTTTTATATCTGGAGATACCATTTAAAGCACAGATTTCATCCACCGTCGTGCCGTAGCTGTTGGCAATCGTGGTCAGATTCTCTCCTCTTGCAACCGTGTGGACTGCAAGCTGGTTTCCCGAGCCGGTGCCGGCGCTGGCCGTGCCGTTTCCCGAAGAATTACTTCCGGGGATCTTTAGTTTCTGACCGGGATAGATTGGACTTCGGCTGGAAATCCCGTTCAACCGGCAGATTGCGCTTACCGTCGTACCGTAATTGCGGGCCAGAAATGTAAGATTCTGACCGCGCCTGACCGTATGCGTGAAATAGCCGGATTCGCTCTCGGCATTTACGGCATGGGCTTTGAAAGCAGAGGAGGGCTCCTTGCCCGGAATTTTTAATTTCTGGCCGGGATACAGAGTTGTTCTGCTTGAAATCCCGTTGGCCCTGCATATCTCTGAAACCGACGTTCCATACTTGTCCGCAAGATATGAAAGGTTCTGGCCTCTTCTGATGGTGTGATTGAAATACTCCCCGGTATAGGGCTGGCTCGATGAGCTCGCATAGGCCTCACCGGAAGGGCTGCCGGGAATTTTCAGCCTCTGGCCAATTACCAGCGTTTTACGGCGCGAGATACCGTTCATATTGCAGATATCAGTGATGGTTGTTCCGTAACGGCTTGCCAGCTTATAGAGAGCATCTCCCCTCCTGATCGTATGATAGAAAAAATCTCCTTGAGCCTGGCTTTTTCCAGAGTAACCGGGAATGGCAAGTCTCTGTCCCACAGAGAGAACATTTCTATTGCGCAGATTATTGGCGCTTGCAATTGCATTCACGGAGGTTCCAAATCCGCTGGCGATGCTGTTGAGATTATCCCCGGGACGTACAATATACACATCACCGGTCAATTCATAGCTCCGCGAGGCATAACTTGTGCCCCTGTCGAGAGGCACCGGAACCATCAAGCTGTTGCCGACATAAATCCTGTATGGCCATCTGAGTTCATTGGTCTGTATAATAGCGGCTTGCGATACGCCGTATTTCCTGGCTATAGAGGAAACCGTCTCGCCGCGCCTGATTCTATGACGGACCCAGCTGGTTTCCTTGGGAGATTTCATGTTGCCGTAATCAGCATAGAACTGGCTCGATTTTCCAACCGGGATTCGGAGCTTGAATTGTTTCATTTTGGGAGGGGTATAATCCCGCAAAATTGCCGGGTTAAGCTCCTTAATCTTCTGAACAGATACTCCGGTCGCTTTGGCTATATCATCCAGATATACCGCTCGATCGATTGTGACCACATCCCATTTGAGCGGCTCCCCATATTGAATGTCGAATCCATATCTCTCGGGCTGCTTGGCGATTATGGTTGCGGCCATATACTTAGGCACAAAATTGCGCATCTGGGAATTGCGGATTCTCCAATCCCAGTAATCCTTGCCCCTGTTCCTGCTGTTGTTTTTCATCAGGTTAACATTGCGCAGTCCGCCATTATAGGCTGTCAGGGCTAAACGCCAGTCTCCAGTGGTCTCATAAAGGTACTTGAGTAATTTTGCTGCTGCCCGGGTGGCCCTTTCAAAATCGCGCCGTTCATCGTACCACCAGTTCATCTTCAAACCCCAGTCTTTGGCTGTGTAGGACATAAACTGCCAGAATCCGATGGCTGCCACACTTGAATAGGCGCGCGATGAAAATCCGCTTTCGATAATTGGAAGGTAGACCAGATCATGAGGCACACCTTCCTCTTCTAATATCTTCTCCATCAAGGGAATATACATGCCCGAACGTGCCAGCCAGATTTCCATATTTTTTCGGGCAGAGGTCTGAAAATATATTATCCACTTCTTCACCCGGTCGTTCAAGACAATCGGCATATCGTAAGTGACTTCCTGAATACCGGCGTCAGTCGTCACGATCGTATCCCTGGCAAAACCGGTCAGGCTGTCCAGGAGTGCAAACTTCTCGTCGATCGCAAAAGGCGAGGCCTCCTCCGACAGGATATTCAGGTTAAACAGTGTCAGTTTGTAATCCGAGGCAATTTCATTCATCAACCTGCGATAGCTATGCTCGAGTATGATCATCTCGGCATCGGTGGTATCGAACGTCAGATCCATGGAGGTCAAAATCTCAATTGCCTTCTCAAAATTATACTGGGCTTCATCCCAGTTCTTTTTCAGGTTGGCGGCCACGCCAAAAGCATAATACTCCTCGGCCAGACTGAATTTATATCTTATATCTTCATCCGTAATCTGGCTTTCCGGAGCTTGGGGATCCTCAAATTCTAAAATGTCCGTCGAGTCTTCAAACTCATCCGATGTGAAATAGTATTCCTCCTGCTCATCATATGTCTCCTCTACGGGCGGCAGGTCAGCCTCTGCTGTGCCATAGTCACGCACATGGGAACTGCATGATAGTATGGCTGCGAGTCCTAATAGTAAGGCGATTCTAAACAGCTCTCTCATCAAAATACCCTTCCGATAAGTTCTATCCTTAGCAACCTATTGATTGACAACATAATGAAAAAATTGTTAAGTCTCTTTGTCAAGATATTTTTAAAGTTATCCGTATCAGCTATGCTATTTTTATAAATCGGCAAATTTGCCGGATAACTTACTGCTTAGTAAATAGTTCCACTATCTTTTCAGCTTTTTCTTGATCTTTAGCCGAAATCCATGTAATCCCGCTTACCCGTTTGAACCAGGTCAGCTGGCGTTTGGCATAGTTTCGGTGAGCTTGTTTTATCTTTGCGATACCCTCCTTACGGTCTATTTGTCCTTTAACATATTTATATAAATAATTATACCCCATAAACTTCTGAAAGTTTCTTGAATTTAATTTGGAAGCCGAAATTAATCTCTCGGTCTCCTCGATCCAACCTTCTTCCAGCATCTTATCCACACGGCTATTTATGCGTTCATACAGTTCCCTTCGAGGCACGTTCAGCCCAAATGTGATAAATTTATAGCAGGATTCGGGATATTCTCCTTTTTCGGACAATTCCGATTTTTTTATGCCCGACAGCTCATAAATCTCCAGCGCCCGAATTATTCTGAATCTGTCGGAAACTGATATTTTTTCTGCTGACTCCGGATCGACCGTATTGAGCCGATTCCAGAGACGCTCATTTCCATATTCCTCGGCCTCTTCTTCCAGCTTTTGCCTGAACTCCTGATCATTTTCGGGCACCTCAAAAAAACCCTCAGTCAGGGCGCGATAATAAAGTCCAGTGCCCCCGACCACAAGAGGCTGCTTTCCTCTCTCGAAGATATCCTCGATTGCGTTCAATGCCATCTGCCTATATCTATACGCTGAAAAGACTTCCCCTATTTCTGCTATATTAATTAAATGGTGTCGGACCTGCCTTTGTTCCTCTTCGTCAGGCTTGGCGGTGCCGATATCGAGTTCCTTATAGATTTGACGCGAGTCACAGGATACGACCTCTCCATTTAACCTTTGACACAATTCAATGGCCAGGCCGGTTTTGCCGACTCCGGTCGGCCCCAGAAGCCCCAGCACTTTTTTCTTGTCTCTACCTTCCAAACTGCGATCTCAATCCCTCGACTGTATAGCGGATTATGGTTGGACGGCCATGGGGACATATATATGGATTTTCCGACTTGAACAGCTCCCGCACAAGCCCCCGCATCATCTCCTCGGAAAGATTATCTCCTCCACGCACCGCGGCATGGCAGGCAAAACGCTGCGCCGCAAGCTTGAAGCGGTCCTCGGACTCATCGCCATATTCCATCAAATCAGAAAGCAGATCCCGCACCAGTGTCTCGGGATTCTTGCCGGAGGCCACGGCGGGAACAGCATATATCGCCAGCGACCGCGGCCCGAACCGTTCTAATTCAAAGCCGAGATTATTCAAAAGCTCGAAATACTCCTCCGCCCCGGAGATCATGCCGGGCTCCATTTCGATATTCACCGGCATTAGAAGCTTCTGCGAGGACATCTTCTGGTGTTCGAATGATTTAAGCGCGCGCTCATATAGAATCCGCTCATGGGCGGCATGCTGATCTATGATGGTAATCTGGTCGCGCGAGAAAGCAATAATAAACATGTGGGCAAATTGCTCGACTCGATAAGGTGTGAGCTCAAAGACAGATTCTTCCCTTGTACTTTTTTCGACTATCGTACTCCGCTCATCGGCTGGTTTCGATGCAAGGCTCTCGCTTGCATCTCCTGTCTTTCTCTCGGGTGTCGGCCTGATATTCTCAAGGCTGGCCGGGGATTTTCCGGTGTGCATCTTGAATGCCCGCTGGTTTTCACTTATATATGAGGACTTACTCCTGGAAAAGAAGCTCTCAGCAGCGGCCCTGATCCGTTCTCTGTAATCTGCAGATTCGTTCTCCTCTTCAACCCCAAATCCGGGCTTCACCGAGCCGAAGCCTGACGGGATAACATCATGGCTGGTAATACATTTCCTCACCGCCGACATCAATGCGCCATAGATAGAACGCTCGTCGGAAAAACGAACCTCGCTTTTGGTGGGGCTGACATTGATATCCAGCGCCGATGGATCCATGAAGATATATATAACCGCCTGCGGATAGCGTCCCTTGATCAGGAATTCCCCGTAGGCCCTCATCAGAGCAGAATACAAAAGCGGCGAGCTGATGCGCCGCCCGTTGACGATGAAATAAATCTGGGCCCGGTTTTTCAGTGCAAACTCGGGTTTGATGGTAAATCCGGAAAGGCTGATTCTATCGCCCTTATCCGAAAACTCCACCATCTTATCGAAATCGCCCCCCAGCACATCTTTCACCCTGCTTTTGTAATCACCAGCAATATTGTAGTCAAATAATTGGCGTCCGTCGCTGACAAGCTCAAAGCCGCAATGCGGATATGCCAATGCCAGGCCATTTATGGCGTCGATAATATGACGTGTCTCGGTTACCTGGGTCTTGAGAAATTTTCTCCTGGCGGGGGTATTGAAAAAAAGCTCACGAACCTCTATCATGGTGCCGTCGGGTGCACCGATGTCGGTCTGCTCGACGATCCTGCCGCCTTCGACCTTGATTCTAAAGCCTGAAAGCTGGTCTTTGGTCTTGGAAGTGATTTCGAATAATGAGACCGATGCTATCGACGGCAGCGCCTCCCCCCGAAATCCAAGGCTGGAAATTGAATCCAGCTCCTCCAGCGACTGCAGCTTGGAGGTAGCGTGACGCTGCAATGCTACCGGCAGAAAATCGCCGGCAATACCCTCACCATTATCAGTGACCTTAATCTGCTTGCTTCCGCCCTTTTCAATCTCAACCTTAATCCTGGTCGCGCCGGCATCCAGGGAGTTCTCCACGAGTTCTTTGACCACCGAGGATGGCCGTTCCACCACCTCGCCGGCAGCGATTTTATTAATCAGGATTTCCGGAAGAACTGCAATCTGTCTCAATCGTCATCTCCAATCATCTCTTTGAGCTTTACAAGTATATTCAATGCTTCCAGCGGCGTGGTTTGTTCCGGATTGAGGGATTTGAGCTTCTCGATAATCTTCTCGTAGTGGTGGTTCGTTTTGCCGTATTTATGTTCGAACAGGCTTGCGCTTTCTTTTTCAGAATCTGATTTTATATCCGACAAAAACTTGCCGCCCTCCAGCAGACGTAGAATTGTCCTTGCCCGGTCGGTCACCTCTTTGGGTACGCCGGCAAGCTGGGCCACAAAGATACCGTAGCTGTCGTCACAGCCGCCCGGAACAATTTTGCGGATGAAAATAATTTGGTCCTGCCATTCCTTGACCGCCACCTGGAAGTTTTTGATGCGCTTGAACCTGTTGGCCAGGCGGGTCAGTTCATGATAATGTGTGGCAAACAGGGTCTTGGCCTGCTTACCATCGGTCTCATGCAGATACTCGCTGACCGCCCAGGCGATCGAGAGGCCGTCATAGGTCGATGTTCCTCTACCGATTTCATCCAGCAAAATCAGACTCTTCTCCGTGCAGTTATGCAGGATATTGGCGGTTTCATTCATCTCCACCAGGAAGGTCGACTGCCCCAGGGTAATTTTGTCTGTCGCGCCGACCCTGGTAAAAATCCTGTCCACTAACCCGATCTCGGCCGATTCGGCCGGGATGTATGATCCGGTCTGCGCCAGCAGGACTATCTGCCCCACCTGCCGCAGATATGTCGATTTGCCGGCCATATTGGGGCCGGTGATTATATGCATCTGGCTTTTTTTGGTATCCACCTCTGTATCATTGGGCACGAATTTACCGGAGGGAAGGATCTGCTCTATGACCGGGTGCCTCCCGTTTATTATCTTTATTCTGTCGCCGTTGTTCAACTCGGGCCTTATATAATTGAAGCTGATGGCGCATGATGCCAGAGATGCTGAAAGGTCGGCCTCGGCCACAAAATGCGCAGCTTTCTGGATCAGCTCTATTTTAAGCGACAATTCCTCGCACAATTGAAGAAACAGGTTTTCCTCAAGGCGGTTAATCTTCTCCTCGGCCGACAGAATAATCTCTTCTTTCTGCTTCAGCTCCTCGGTGATAAAACGCTCGGCTGATACCAGTGTCTGTTTACGAATATAGTTCGGCGGCACTTTCTCCAGATGCGGCCTGGTGACCTCTATGTAATACCCGAAGACCTTGTTAAAACCGACCTTGAGCGAGGGTATCCCGGTACGTCCCTTCTCCTCAGCCTGCAGGCCCGCGATCCATCTCTGCGATTCAGAAATCGACTCCTTCAAATCATCCAGCGCCTGATCATACCCCGCTTTGAAAATCCCGCCCTCATGGTAGCCAAACGGCGGCTCGTCAACAATGGCGGCGCTGATCTGCTCCGCAATCCGTTCCAGCTCAACCATATCTTCTTCCGTAATCGCATACTCCGGAAAATCAAGTGCTTTTGTCAGTTCTCTCAATTTCGCTGTGGCTTCGAGCGAAACCTGAAGAGTATAAATATCCCTTGGTCCCGCTTTGGCGCGCCCCAGTCTTCCTGAAATCCGCTCCAGATCGGAGATCGATTTCATCAATTCCGACATATCCTTCAAAAGCTGTCTGTCTTCGACCAGCCTGGTCAGATTTTGCTGGCGGGTCTTGATCTTCTGCAGATTTCTTAATGGCGCCTGCAGCGCCTGACGCAGACGGCGCGCACCCATCGAGGTCCTGGTGCGATTGAGTATTGTGAAAAGCGACTTGCCGGAGGGCGAGGAGAATATTTCCAGATTCTCGAGCGTGGAGGAATCCAGAAACATATTTTCCTCAAAATGGGGAATCCTCACTGCCCGTATATGTTTCAAATCTATCAACTTGTTTTCATCGAGATAATACAGTATTCCTCCCGCCGAACATATCCCTGCATTACCATTATCGATCCCGAAGCCCTCCAGGTTATCGACTTTGAAATGATCGACTAATTTCTGATGGGCGGTCTGGCGGTCAAATTTCCACGAATCCAGTTTGGACACGGCCGCAGCGGGCAGATATAATTTTATTTTGGATTTAAGATGCCCATCGGCATCGTCGATTACAATCTCCTTCGGATCGAGCGTGCGCAGACGGTCGATAAGATCATCCCCGGCCACATCATCCAGGTAAAAATCCCCGGTAGAAAGTTCCAGGTAGCTGAGGCCATAACTGTTACCAGTATTGACGACAGCCGCCAGGTAGTTGAAGCGGTTGCCGTTATCAGCTCCGGAGGTGTACGTTCCGGGAGTGATCACCTCCACCACCTCGCGCTTCACCAGACCTTTGGCCAGTTTCGGGTCTTCGGTCTGCTCGCAGATGACAACTTTTTTGCCGGCTTCGATCAGGCGCCCCAGATATTTTTCCAGCGCATGATACGGTATCCCCGCCAGCGGCACTTTGGGCGCCGCTTTGCCATGCGCGCGGGAAGTCAGGGCGATCTCCAGGATGGGCGCAGCCTCTTCGGCATCCTCCCCGAACATCTCATAAAAATCGCCCATGCGGAAGAAGAGTATCTTGTCCGGATAATCCTTCTTGATCCGGTAATATTGCTCCATTAAGGGTGTCAATTTGTCATTTGCCATATAATTTTCGATTCAATACAGGTCGTGTATCCTGCAAACTGTAAAATTCCGCAAGTAAACGGTATTATTTCAATACCTTACCGGTTAAACCTAACTGATTAAACCCATCAAGTCAACAAAATTGGAAATATGGGCTGAAAACTGAATAGTCTGCGGATTTTACAGGGCCAATCTGCGCGATGAGTCAATGCATCTCCAGGGGCAAGCGCACGACACGTTGTACCCTTATCTAATTCGCTCCAAACATCTGTATCGCCCTTGTGGTCGTGGACGATCTGGTAACACATTGATAGTCCCGGGCCGAGGCCGACCCACATCTGGATTGGTCTCGTAATTTGATGTCGGTGAGGTTGAAGGCAATATACTGTCCTCTGCCGAAATTTCAATAATTATATTGTGGAAATAGATAAATGTGCAGTTGTGTGAGAAATGATTAAATCTTATTCCAGAATTATAACCTTAAGAGAGGCATCCAGGGCGCCCTCCAGTATCTTTTTTGAGCCCTGCGCTCCCTCCACAGTGTCGAATGAGCCCACCGTTAGTATCCAATATTTTTTTCCGCCCACAAACTTGCTCATCAGAAATGTCGTCCAGCCGTCGTTCTCCAGTGAGCTGCGCATCCTTTGCATTTCAGCCCTGTCGGCATAAGTGCCGATCTGTATGGTATAGCTGACTCCCGCTATTTTTTCAGCGGTGCCGTCGGCTGAAGTCGTGCTCTCACTCTGAAGCAGCCGCAATAGTTCAGGGGCCCCGATAAACTTCTCGTGCGCCTCTTTCAGCATCGTAAACCCGGAGTAGGCTTTATCTATATTTCCGCTCATGGCATACTGGTATGTTCGCGCATACAGGGCCGAGAATCCCGCCGTCCCTCCGGCCCGGATTACTCCATTGAGCCTGTCTCTCGCGTCCCCTCTTTTGTCCATCATGAATTGAAAATTAGCCCGAAGCAGTTCCGCCCAGACCGCATAGCGTTTGTTGACTTCACCCGCTTTTTTGATGACATCCTCTGCCCTGTTGAAATCCCCAAGTTTCAAATAAGCCAGTGATGCAAACCAGTATGCTCCAAACGACCTGCCGTCATCATCAATCTTATCCTTATTGTCATCATAAACCTCGACTAATTTACGATAATCGCCAAAGGAGTAATAAGCCGCGCAAAGCCGCGAGACTATTTGCCCGCATTTATCCTCGCATAAAAGCAGCGATCTTTCCAGTTCACTGACAGAAAGTTCTCCGTTGGCTTTGATGATACCCGACAGGTATAGTCCCTGCCAGTCGGAATATGTGCCCGTCAGCTCATGCCCCAGCTCCTCCTCGGCCTGGCGCAGCTTGCCCTGGTCGATCAAATTGCGAATATCCCCCCAATCCCCGCTCGATAGGGAGGGCATCAGAAGCAGTAACAATATCCCGGCAGTAAAAATGCGAGTAAACATAGAGAATTAATCTTTGAGTAATGTCTGGGCGGTCTTGTTGATCACGCGCGCCGCATCGTCGGTACGCTGCTGTCTCTGGTAAAACCGTATCAACCCCAGCAGCGCAGGCATATATTCGGGATTCATTTCCAGAACCTGGTTGTAGTAATCTTCGGCCACCACCCCGTCACCGCGCTTTTCAGAGATTGAGGCCAGGCCCAGCAAAGACTGAAGATTCTTCGGGTCCTTCTCCAGAACCTGATTGTAAAATTCTTCAATTTCCCCGTATTGCCCCAGATCGAAGAGGACTTTCTGAATCCGATTGAAGACCTCCCCCGCTTTGGAGGCATCGACATCGATGATCTTTTTCCAGGCCTTGACCGCATTTTCGAGTTTGCCTTCTTTTTCATAGGAGTCCCCGATAGCGATCACAGCTTCCGCCAGATTGGGATTATATTTGAGCGCCGACCGATATTCCACCCGCGCCTCATGGAACTTCTCATTACTTTTCAATTCGTGGCCGTGTTTCAGTTTGAGCTCGGCCAGTGAACTCTTATCATCAATATCCTGGTGCTTGAGATACTCTTCCTGATATTCCACCGCCTTGCGCCAGTCCTTCTTGCGCGTAAAAAGCTTCACCAGCTTGCTGGCAGCGGCGGCTCTGCGCTCGGGGAATTTCTTCAGCTCCTGCAGGACCTTCTCGGCCGCATCATACTGAGACAAGAGCATATAATCCTCGGCCAGCGAAAGCATCACCTCGGCCCTCTCATATTGCGATAGGTTTTGGCGCAGGTTCAGATCAGCATCAACCTGAAGGGCCCTCCTGGCGTTGCCCTTCTCGCGCAACAGACTGGTTAAACGTAAATAGGCGTCAATATTGTTGGTATCGGCCATCACCGTCTCTTTCAGCCTCAGGAGCGCCTTACCCTTATCATTATTCAGAAGAGCCTTCAATGCCTCCAGATAGGTCTCATGGGGAGTGAGCTTTACCCTGGGAGTACTTTTATATATATAAAAGACAACCCCTATCAAAGCCAGTACGGCTATTACCAGTATCCACACCAATACGTCGAGCAAAATCTATTCCTCCCGCTCTTCGGGCGCCTCTTCCAGATCTTCCAGGGACCTGTTTCGCAACGCAGACAGTTCAACCTCGAGATTCTTTATCTGCCTGTTCTTCTCGCGAATGTCGCCGGCTATTTTGAGATAATAAAATACGGAATATATGAAGGTCACGAACATCCCGATAATGAAAGCCACAGCACAGACGAAAATAAGCTGGACATTGTAGTAATCCCCCCAGGGAAAATGGAGATTGACCGGTTCATCGGGATTATAAAGAATAAAGCCAACTAAAACTGCAATAGCTATTATAATGAAGAACAATCTAACTAACCACATAGCCTCACCCCGTTAAGTTTTTACCATTCTACGCTGTTGACAGTTGGCTGTCAAACAAAATTTATTCCTTCTCTTCATTCTTTTTATCTTCTTCGCCCTCAACCTCTTCTTCCTGTATAATCTCGACAGCTTCTTCTTCTTTCGGCTCTTCCCGGCCGACCCGGATCGACCGCACCATATCTCCGAAAGCGCGGTCATTGAAGCTGAAGCGTTCCAGCTCCGCAACCGCTTCAATAATCAGCGTAATCTCGTCGTTCTGCAGAAAATAGATTGTTCCACGCCTGTAATCTGAGATATCCATCTGCTTGCGGGCCGGCAGGATCAATCCTTCGAAGTCCTTGTACTTGATCGTGACCGAGGGCTCGAATTCCGGCCTGTACTTTGAATATGTAAGAAGGCCGAAATCCTTGATAGCCTGCTTCACTATATCGACTTTGCCTTCACGGGCACTCAGCAGTGTTTCAAGGCTGTCAAGCGAGACAGTGGTCGTATCGGCCATTACGGTAAGTTTGGGATACGTGAACAGGTGCGGATTCTCGTTATATTTCACCGGCATAACCGGGCTGACTTTGGAGATGGTGACCCGGTAGATATCGTCTGCATCCTTGATCCTGGCGACCTCCCAGCCATCTGCTACCTTTATTGTAAAATCATAGGTGAAATCATGGTAGACACTGTCGTCAATAACCTCGCCCGCTTTGTCTCCGGCAAGCAGGTTTGTCGATGACGCCAGGAGCAGAATTCCTAATGTAATCAAAAACAGTCTTTTCATGATACCCTCCCGTTTTTTAATAACTTAGAAAAGTTATTGGGGTATGTCAATCAGTTTACACATTTACAAAAACTTCTACGCCTGGAGGGCCGCCCGGTTCGCAGGCTATTTCAAAAGCAGCATCTTGCGGGATTCCTCAATCCCCCCCAGACGGCAGCGGTAGAAATATATTCCGCTCGAGATTTCAAGGCCCTCATCATCTCGGCCGTTCCAGCGGTATATTTTGCGCCCGGGAATGGCAACCTCGTCCACCAGCCTTCTCACCCTTTGCCCCAGAATATTGAAAATATCGATCTCGATTCTCGTTTGATCTGCTGCGGATGGTATATCCACAGCAATTAAAGTAGATTGGTTGAAGGGATTGGGATAGTTATGGGAAAGCTCGAATCGCCTCGGCACAGGGTCCGGATCAGGAGATGGAAATTCGCCGCTGTAGCTGATATCATATATCAAGAATCCATAGCCGTCGCAGATAAACAATGAGCTGTCGGAAATATCAATTGCGCGGGCATAACCGGGAGATTCATAACTTTCGGCAAGTTCAATCCCATTTCCGGAATCGGTATCGAGAATCAGGAGACCATCATCACCGGCTGCACAAAGAGCGTGATTATTATCAAGCACAAAATCCTCAATCCTGCCGTCGAATTCGAATGAGCCTTCCAGAATCCACGGCTCCGGTCCCTGCAATTGATTTATCTGCAGGCCGAAATCCCCGGAGGTATATATCCTGTCACCGATGATCTGAACCGCCCTGATCTCGCCGGGCCATTCATACTCCCCTCTGAAAACGGGCCTGGCCGGGTCGGCAATTATATATATAGTGAGCAAATCCCCATCTGCCGCATAGAGATATTCTCCCTGAATCAGCCCGGTTGTAATATCCTCCAGGCCGCTGATCTCGGCAGTACTGTTTATCTGCATGTTGTCCTGATTCAGATTATGCAGTATTATCTTATCCCTGGTGAACAGTGCCAGGTTTATACTTCCATCTGCTCCCCGGTCAGAGGATAAAGCCACAGCCTTCCCGTCATATTGTATCAGATTATGGGTGGAGAGCCACGAAGACAGATTGATTTCACTGACCCAGAGCTGATAATTATTATTATCTGCCAGAAACAGAAGGCTGTCGTGTCTCACAAGATGTTCGCTGCGGGCGGGATAAAAAGTTATCGCCGGACGGTAGCCATACGTTCTGGTATCCATTTGTATCAAAGGGTCTGCTCCCGCAGCTATATAGGCCCTGTTATCATTCAGGGCAAAATCCCTCAGCCGATCTCCACCTCCGATCCCCATCAGTTCACGTCTCTCCCAGTCAGCGCCCAGACTAAATACCCGGGCCACACTTCCGGTATCGACTGCCGCCAGGTATTTACCCGAAAAATCCTCTAATATAGTAGGCGCGGTGCGCATTGTCAGCCTGTCAAGATATGTTACAATTTCCATACTGTCGGGATGATAGATCTCGTAATTTCCATATACATCGGATGCAAAAATATAGCCTCCCGATTCCTCCACGGTATTGATTACCGTCTCTGTTTCGTATCTCCCTATAAATTGCGGATCGACAGGATCACTCAAATCCAGGAGAACCAGGCCGCCGTCAGTATTGGCACAATAAGCGATGTCGCCCACCGTTACCATATCCTTCAACTGGTCCACGAACAGCCTCTTGCCTATGAACCGGGGCTCTTCCGGACTCTCCGATATATCGTAGAAAAACAGGCCATTATAATCATCAATAGCATACAGGTATTCACCGTGTAACCAAACTGCCACAGTATGCGCCGGTTCTCTCAGCCTGGTCTCCAGCACCGGATTGTCGCGCCGGCCCAGATATAAAACCTTCACGCCCTCAAATCCGCAGGCCAGGTAAAGATATAATGATCTATAGTCAGCTTCGAGGAAGGAGGTCTGGAGGTCACTTTCGGCTGTAACGAACGGCCTTGACGGGTCCTTCACAAATACAAAACCGACACGGCCCGAGCGATTATACAGGAGATACTCATTGAACAGCCTGAAACTGTTTTCATAGGCGTGTTCAAGGGACACCATCGAAAGCGTATCAACACCCAGAAAGCCCTGCTGCGGGTCATAAACTGCGAAGCCGGATTTATGCACCGCGTAGATCAGATTGTCTTCCACAACCAGATTGTTCACACCGCGCCAGAGACTGCTGCTGCGCAATCTCAGGATGCTGTCGGTATCATCAAAATTCTGCGCGCTCAGATTGACCGGAAATAACATCAGGAGCAGGAGTAGCGATGAGCACAATAAAAAGCGAGTTTTTGGTTTCAAAATAATCAATTTTATAATTTCCTATTTCAGCATTATCATCTTGCGGGATACGGTTCCGAGGTTTGTCTGGAGCCTGTAGAAATAGACGCCGCTGGCCGCTTCGTCGCCGCTTTCATCCCGGCCGTTCCAGATAATCTGGTGTTCCCCCGGGCCAAAATTCCTGTCGGCCAGGGTGCGGATTTTTTGCCCCAGCAGATTATATATATCCAGGGTCACCCGGCTGCTCCGCATCAGGCGGAATTGAATCCGGGTAGCGGCATTAAACGGGTTCGGGTAGTTCTGGGCCAGGAAAAATCCGGCCGGCTGCGGCGGATTTGAAAAACTGTCCGATTGCGCTGGCGGCTCCTTGCCGAACGTGGGCGGAAGAATTCCGGAATGCCTGCTGTCATACAGGAGATGTCCCCAGGCGATCTCCATACCATCATATTCAACCGGAAGTTCCCAGGCATAGATCGAGGAATCATCGGCGGTGATTAGAAGATCGGCGTAAATCGCGTCCCGGTCATTACCGAGATTGGTGATTGAGGGCATATGCAGGCGATAGAGCACGCTGTTGGGATCGGCGAAAGTATAAACCGGCCATCCCGGCAGAATCTGCCCGGCCTGGTCGAAAGCATAAACAGCTTCATTCACCCTCCCGGGAAAGAAATTTCCCTGGCGCACAATCACATCCAGAAATTCATCGCCATCAACATCGGCTACCGCAGGCGGCCCCATAGTTCCGGGAAAGGAGGCAAAGGGATTATCTTCTCCGCTCCCGATACTGCTTATGGTGGATCCATCCGAACGGACGATCCAGACTTCGGAAACATCGATCGGCGGAGATATTGTAAAAATAATTTCAGCCTTGCCATCAACATCAAGATCAGCGGCGGCGGGATAACTGATGAGGTAATTTACCCTCTCCAAATATTTGGGAAAAGGATGCAGAAATGTTCCATCCACCTCCATCAAGGCAACATAGATGATCTCATTTTCCGTCTCGCGCCCTGCAATTCCCAGCTCCAGCAGGGAATCGCCGTCAAAATCCGCCATGCATGCTCCGGTAATCCCGGTCAAATCCGAAATCTCCGTCCCCGGCAGCCAGTCCGGTTCGATCCCGTTATGCGTGTTGAAGATCGAAATTGAATTGCGCATGACCACGATCATCTCCTTCTGGCCGTCCAGATTGAAATCCTCCACAAAGACGACCGGTATATGCTCTATCATATCCCCGCGTGTCTCTGCAAAGAAACCGTCCAGGCTGGCAAAATATGAGCTTCCGTCATGCCTGTAGGCATATATTTCGCCATCCATTGAGGCGTAGATAATTTCCTCATAGCCGTCACTGTCCATATCTGCAAAGTAAACGGTCGGATAACCGTTCTGGCCCCTCTCAGCCGGCACATCCTTGGGAAACCCGGGCATGCTGTAGCCGTCATGTCTCAATAAATGCAGCTGTCCTTCGGTGACAAATGCCACCTCCCCGTAGCCGTCCTTATTTATATCAAAAACCGCCGGAGGGCCCTCCACATTTTCTTCTCCTAACGTGCGCCATAGTCCGGGCACATATCCGCCCAGATGGTTATAGGCCCCGATCCCGGTTCTGGAGGAGACCACCGCCTCCAGACGGCCGTTGCCGTCCATGTCGTAGATCGCCGGGCCATAATTCAAAAGCCCTTTGCCTGGAGTGGGAAATCCCTGGGCAAAACCATTGGAAATAAAAAGACTTAAATCTTCGCTGTATTCGCCGTCAGCGGTCTGCATTACGATATCGAATACATATTCTCCCTCGGGTGTACGGCTTAAGGAGTAACTGCCGATCAGCGAATCGGCAACATACCCCGAGGTAAATATTATCTCCTCTCTCTGCGAGGGGTCGCCCGCAGGGCTCATATAAATTCGACATTCCTCAAATCCCGGCGCTACCACCGTTCCCCTGAAAGACAGGACGCCCTTGACAGTATCACCATTCACAGGCGTTCTGACTTCAATCACCGGTTCGGCTGTATAATAAACCCAGCGCTTATACAGATTGGCGCCGACCTCCAGAGTGAAACAGTAATACCCCGGCTCCGTCCAGCCGCCGTATCTCCCCAATTCATCATGAAGAATATCGGCTCTTCCGCTGGAAACCAGGGTTTGGAGAAGTGTATCCGATGCCGGCGCGGCGTAGAGCCTGAAATCCTCTCCGAATTCTGAGAAAGCTGTTCCCCTTAGAACCGCTTCACCCTCGATCAATCTATTTGACGCCGGAAATTCTATTTTGGCCAGCCTGCCCTCTACCAGATCAAGAGCGGCCGAAAGGTTGAGCCTTCCCCATCCACTGAAAACATCATGACCCGGAAGACTGTCTCCCCGACCATAGGGATCGAGGTAATCATCCGCAGACATACTGAGAAGTTTGCGAAGGCTGTCCGGGACTATCCCCGGAGAGTATGATAAAATCTCCGCCGCTGCCCCGGCCACCATAGGCGCCGCCATCGAGCTTCCATCGGCCAGGTAATACATGCTGTCGATAATTCTCACATTCGGCTCCCCGTTTTCCGCATACATATCCAGCGTATCCGAGCGAAGCGAAAGAATATCCAGGCCGGGCGCGCACATATCCATCCAGGAACCATATGATGAAAAATAGGTCACCTGATCATCCGAATTTGTTGCCCCGACAGCCATGGTTATCGGATAGGATGCCGGATATGTCATGGCGGAATCGCCGAAATTGCCTATGGCCGCAACCGCAAGTACATTTCGTGAATGGGCGTATTCCAGTATCTCCCGCAGGGCCCTGGATTGATAATAATTCCCCCAGCTCATATTAATCACATCCGCGCCCATATCCGCAGCATACATAATCGCCCTGATGCTGATTGATATAAAGGCATTGGGAAATATCTTCAGGCCCAAAAGATCCGTATGCGAGGCTACACCTGCCACGCCGATTTCATTATTGCTCACAGCCGCGGCGCATCCGGCTACATGGGTCCCGTGCCCCATACCGTCGGTGACATCATTATCGCCGGTCAGGTTGAAAAACTGTATTGTATCGCCGGAAAAATCCCAGCCATGTATGTCATCAATGAATCCGTTATGATCGTCGTCGATGCCGTTATCGGGCAGCTCGTTCGGATTTGTCCAGAGGTTGTCCGCAAGGTCGGGATGATCCGTATCAAGCCCCGTGTCTATTATGACCAAAAGCGGCTTGACCTGATTGCCCTGTTTGTCGCGTGCAGGTACTGTATGGATATCGGCTCCGGGAGTGCCGGTCCTGATCGCGACCGTATCGTTCCTCAAGCCGGGTATGCGCTCAATTCCCAGGTATTCCTGACCCGTATTTTGATGATGCCATTGCAGGTGAAACAGGGAATCATTGGGCACCTCATATAATTCCAGCTTATGGTCAATTTCAACATATTCGACCGCCGCATCAGCGCTCAATTCATCCATGACCTGATCCGCCTGTGATGAATCGGGCAGGATTACGCTCAAATACCGGGATCGATCAAAACCGTCATTTCCCAGCGAGATCGAATTCTGCGTCTCGCTGAAAATCGGTTCAAAGCGGGCCGAATATCGATCTGACATTGATTGCAAGCTGTTCTGCCAATTTGCAGACAATGCTGCAGTTTCCGGCTTCAGCTTGACAATCAGTCTGACTTGCGAAAAAAGTTCGGAGCTGAAGAACAACAGCAGTATAGTAATTGCAAGGGATATTCGACTGATCAGGCAGAGAGATTTATAAAAAGCAAACATATGGTCCGAGGTCCAATTATTTAAAGCTCATAACTCCATATATTATACTACAATTATTTACATTTATGGGGAAAAATCGTTTATAATTTCTTTTATTCGCTTGATCTTTTTGGCAGGACTCCCCAATGCAGCTTTGAGCGAAGAACCGCATAAAATGAGTTTTCAGGGAAGCGGATCAGCCGCACGGCATGATCGGCCACGCGAATACTAACGGTCGAACCGGTCGGAAGATTGGTGTCGACCTGCCCATCGGCGGTCAGTATCGCATATTCATGGCTGAAATCGATCCTGACATCCAGGATATCATCTTTCGGAAATATTAATGGCCTGGAGGCCAGCGAATGCGGTGCAATCGGCGAGGCGATCATGGCCCTCATCTTGGGATTTAAAATCGGCCCGCCTACAGCCAGCGAATATGCCGTCGAACCGGTGGGGCTCGAGATAATCAGGCCGTCGGCATTGTACGAGCAGATATAATCGCCATTGGCAGAAAGGCTGAGCGAGATCATACGGGAGATTTTGCCTTTATCGACCACGAACTCATTGAGAGCGAAAAATTTTTGCTTATTAAATCTTGCCTCCAGCACCATACGCTTCTCGAGTTTAAAATTGCCGTTCTGGATACGTTTAAGACTCAATTCCAGGTCCTGCGGGGTCTGCTCGGTCAGGAATCCCAGGCTGCCCAGGTTGATACCCAGGATCGGCACCTCGGTATCGGCTACCAGACGGGAGGTCGCCAGCATTGTACCGTCGCCGCCCATTGAGATTATATAATTGCATCTCTTGGGCAGCTCCTCGCGCGGCAGGAGCGGCAGTTCCTGTTCTGATATCGTAACCAGATCCTCGACCAGGAAGAACTCCTGCTTATTCTCGCGGCACCATTTGATCACTCGCTCCACAGATTCCTGGGCATGAGGACGTTTTAAATTTGCTATTACCCCAAGTTTCATGACGATTAATCTAACAGGTTTTTTTCCATTTGGCAAGCTTTTGAATTTGGATATCATGGCCACAGAATATCTGTTGTCAGAATAGCTTTAAATTTCTATTATCATAGGGACATGAATATTCAGGATTACATACTCCCCCTTTTTTATAAACCGGCCTGGCATTTATCCAAGCTCTTTGGCAAGAACAGATGGGTCGGCTTTTATTGTGCCGATCCGCTGGATTACCATATGTTTGAGCCGATAAAAAAACATCTGCCAATCCCCATAACATATATTGCCAAAAACCTAAAAACCGGTCATTTCCTGAAAGAGATCAATATCCCCTATAAACGCTATCCGGCTTATCCCGATGTTGTCATAATGGCCCGTCAGACCGCCTATAAATTTCCGGTCAGGAAGATCGTTAAGATTGGTTTTGATCACGGCTTATACCAGTTCAAACGCTGGACCTCGAGCAAGTATTACAATCTCTTCGATGTGTATTTTGTTTCCAGCGAGAATCAGGTGGAATTGGCCAAAGAACGCGGTATCACCACCACGGTAGCAATCGGCTATCCGAAATTGGATAAGGCTTTTGACGGCACCTATGATGAGCAAGCGCTTGAAAAGTTAAGAAGGGATTTGGGACTTGATCCCGAGAAAAAAACAGTAATTTTCTCATCTACATGGGATGTTGCCGGACTTTCGGCCCTGACACGCTGGATCGACCATGTGCATACATTGACAGACAAATACAACACCCTCCTGACAGCACATCCCTGGACTGATGAGCGTCTTCTTGTGAAATTAAAGAGTATAAACGGAGCGGTCTATCTTGATGAAATCGACATTACCAGATATTTGCTGATTGCTGATGTTTTCGTGGGGGATTACAATTCGTTGATCGGCGAATTTTGCGCCCTGGATAAACCGATCATAACTTTCAGGACTCCCGACAGCGACAGGTCGATTCCGGCAGTCAAACAGCTGCTCTCCAAAATCAGCCTTCAGATCACCGACTTTGACCAGGTCGAAACGGCTATTGAAAACTGCCTGGCCAATCCCGATCAGCTGAGCGAGGGGCGACGTTACGGCAACATGATCATGCACCACAAATTGGATGGCCGTGCCGGACAACGCGCCGCGGAGATTATCATGAAGCTGGCCCATGATATTAAGAAATAACTCTAAAATATTAGAATTCGAAGTAGTGCATAGTCGCTGCGCAATCCACACTTTGTACCCCACCCACCGGGTTGGAAATTTCGATCATACATGGTACCCCACATGAAATGTGGGTTTAGCCGGGCATACTGCTATATCTTATTTTGAATAGCAACACAGCAGGTGAAATTTTCTTCGCCCACCTAACAGGTGGGTTTACTCCGCTCACCTGCGACATCCATTTCAAGAAGTGCATTGGGGTAACCATAGTACCACCTGTAGCTGCTCCACTCCCATTTTTCTGGGCTTCTAACCAAACCTCTTTTCACTGGATTATAATGGCAATAATTGACTTTTTGCCACACAAATTCATCACTACGGCAGTTATGGTCATAGCATCTTCTCTGCCAGAATGCCAAACGCTTCACTCCATCGCGTTCCACACTGAGCTTGCCTAGCAGCGAATCATTTTTTATTTCAGCCAATATCTTTTTTGCGGATAAACGCTTTAATTCGCCAATAATTTGGCCAAGTCTGGATTCCTCTTTTGGCACTATTACCATATGTATGTGTTCAGGCATAATTACATATCCGAGAAGTTTCAAGCCAAATTCATGCCTTGCCCAATCGATAGATTCAGTCACTTTTTTTCTAAAGCAATTATTTGTCAATAATTGCAATTTCTTATGAGTACAGAATGTGACAAATCTAGCTCTGCCATCATGGTCGTAGTGATGCAGCTTCATACTGCAAAAAATAGTATCGCCAATATATAATGTCAATCATAAATCGCAGCATAGCAGGTGGGCGATTTAAACCCACCTGATGGGTGGGGTACATTGTATTTTTGTGTATTGCACGCAAAAACAGAGAATAAAATGGTAATTATTAGTATCAATCCACAGCCAATAGATTGGCTTTTGGAAGATTTTCCTTTTTGACATGAATTCATCCGGGTTTCCTTTCCAATTACACTTTGTACCCCACCCAGCGGGTGGGAAATTTCGGTCATCCTGCTATGCCTGATCTTGAAAAGCAGCACAGCAGGTGAAATTTTCTTCGCCCACCTGTTAGGTGGGGTACAAATGTGGGCGATTTAAACCCACCCGATGGGTGGGGTACATTGTTAGGTGGGATACAGTGTGTTTAATCGATCATACACCGGTACCCCACATGAAATGTGGGAAATTCCGTCATACTGCTATGTCAATCTTCAGTACAATTTCGTCTAACTTCCACCCTTGCTGTATTGACGACCGGCGTATTCGAGTGTCAATTGAAAAATAAATACATGCTCTATAATGTCAATTATAATCTTGCGCAATTCTTTGATCCGGGTTAATCCCTCGGGAAACCTCTTTTATCTAATACTGCCGCGAAATTATCAAATCTGCGAAGATGTGGAAGACTTCGACCGGGATGTTCATTCTTGAAAGGTCATCCCTGGCTGAAGCAATCAACTGCTCTGCAATCTGCCGCGATTTTTCCAGTCCAACGACACGCGGGTAGGTGGCCTTGCCGGTTTCCTTGTCCTTACCGGCAGTCTTGCCCAGAGTCTCGGTGTCGGAGACCTCGTCCAGAATATCATCGACAATCTGAAAGGCCAGCCCGATCTTCTCACCATAACCGGAAAGAACCTCGAGATCATCTCCACTAATACCACCCAGAATCGCCCCAATTCGAACTGAGGCTCTTATGAGCGCGCCGGTCTTATGTGTATGTATATGTTTCAGCTCTTCGATATTTATCTCTTTATTTTCCGCCAGGATGTCGCAAATCTGTCCCCCCAGCATACCATAGGTTCCGATCGCCCGCGCGACCTCACTTACAATCTCCGAATTACCGGATGAGGCCAGAAGCTCGAAGGCGTAAGCATGCAGAGCATCCCCTGCCAGCACCGCAATAGTCTCGTTGAATTTCTTATGCACCGTGGGACGACCTCGCCTCAGATCATCATCATCCATACATGGCAGATCATCATGAATCAATGAATATGTATGGATATATTCCAACGCACAGGCAGGTTTGATGATATCGACCGGATCATTGCCGGAGAGCCCGTAAGCATACAGGGCCAGCAGAGGACGAAAACGTTTGCCGCCGGCCATCACGCTGTAGCGCATGGCCTCATGAAGCTGGACCGGGACCGAATCCTCGGGCGGAAGCAATCTCTCCAGCCAGAGATTGACCAGCTCCCGTTTTTCAGCGATATCCTTTTCCCAGACCGGATCGAGCTTGAACTCTGCCATACTACTCTTCTTCAATTTCTTCCATCACCTCGGTCGTCAGCGTGCCGTCCGATTCCTCGACCAGCTTGCGTATCTGCTTTTCGGCTTTTTCCAGCTTCTCGGAAAGACTGCGTGAAATCCGTATGCCCTCCTCGAATACCTTCAACGCCTCCTCAAGATCGATCTCGCCGCTTTCAAGATTCTCGACAATCTCCTCAAGGCGCTCGATTCCGGCTTTGAAATCTATATCTTTCGCTTTTTTCGATTCAGCCATAAATAAACTCCGGGTTCAGGCATAAACTAATTTCTTTTTGCCCCAAGTCAATCGCTTTCTTTCTCGACCTTGTCCACAGTCGCATCCAGACTGCCTTTATACAACTTTATGCTGACAGCTTTTCCCTCAGATGTCTCCTCCGCCCGCTTCAATATTTTTCCATCAGGTATAGACCTGACTACCGCATATCCTCTCTGCAGAATCCCCTCGGGTGAAAGCGCTACCAGTTTTTCGGTCATGGATGATAGCTCCTGCCGTTGATATTTCATATAGGCGGTCATGCTTTTCTGAAGCGCCATCTTGAAGTCGTCGATCTCCTGCTGACGGGCATAGATAAATTCCATCGGCCGTCTGAAGACCGGCGATCTTGTCAATCCCGAAAGCTTCTCCCTTGCCAGTTCAATATATGCCATCGCCCCTCGCGAGAGCTTGAGCCGCATATTGCGAAGTGCCGCTCTAAGATCTATTATATCCGGCGCCACAAGTTCGGCCGCGGCCGAGGGCGTCGGCGCACGAAGATCTGCCACGAAATCCGAAATCGTGTAATCGATCTGATGTCCCACCGCCGATACAACCGGAATATCCGAGGCATATATCGCCCGCGCTACAACCTCCTCATTGAAGGCCCACAAATCCTCCAGGCTGCCTCCGCCCCGCCCGGCGATAATCAGGTCCACCGCTTTGAAGCGATTGAAATTTCCGATCGCCCGGGCAATTTCCTCCGCCGCACCCTCTCCCTGAACATGTACCGGAGCCAGGATTATCCTTACCCAGGGAGCACGCCGGGTGAGAATATTTATCATATCCCGGATTGCCGCTCCGGTGGGAGAGGTCACGATTCCAATAGTCGATGGAAAAAGCGGCAATGGCTTCTTATGCTCTTCATCAAATAATCCTTCTTCATATAGCTTCTGTTTCAGCTCCTGAAATTTGGCTTCCAGTTCGCCGACACCAAGCGGCAGAAGACGCGTCACCCTGATCTGGTAAACGCCGCCGCGAGAATACACCGTAACATCCCCGAACAGCTTGACCTTCATCCCGTTTTCAGGCTCGAATGTCAGATGCTGTCCGACAAATTTCCAGATCACACATTTAATCTGTGCACCCGGATCCTTGAGCGTGAAATAGCGATGCCCCGAGGAGTGGTGCAGATAGTTGGAAATCTCCCCGGTTACCCACAGGCCCGGGAAGGTCTCTTCCAATGTCCCCTTGATCAGATCGGTCAGTTGCGTTACGGTAAGTATCTCGGCTTCCATCAGTGCCTCTTGATCACCTTCTCCATATGCTTGAATTGAATGATTCCATCATGATCAATATAACCAAGGAACACGCCATCTGATTCGGTTATTATCAACTGCGGATCAGAAAATTCTTCCTCGGTAATGAATTCGAAGCTGTTATCGGAAACATTATAATACAGCAATTTCTTCCCATCTTCTATGAACAGCACATAAGCAGCGCCATTCTGTTCAACCGCAAACGAATGCAATTGCAGTTCTCCCTGAGATTTCAATATCACCTTTGGCGGAACCTGGGTACGGATATCCGGATTGAGACTGACTGTATATATCATCAAAGCCTTCTCCTCAGGCTCAAACGACACCGCATAGAAATCACTCGGCATCTTAACAGTGGGTGAAATGACTGCGGCATCAAACTCCTTGCTCGATCCCACCAGCTTCCGCTGCTCCATATCGGACAAATCCGCCTTTTTGCTGACCGCCGCATATATATCCGAACCTTTGCTGGTAGTCTCTCTATAGACCATCAGATATTCGCCGGATTTATACGCCGATGCATCGAGTACTTCAGTCCCACTCCCGATCCCGATCTCCTTCTGTGCATTCTTTTTACCTTCCGCATCAAACAGATGAAACAAGATTTTATCTTTCAATACTTCAGGTAAAATCAGAGTTCTATCGTATGTTTCCACTGCCGCATTGAGAAATGTTTTGCCCTTGAATTCTAATTCTTCCAGCCCGGTAACAAAACTGGCTGTATCGATCTTTCCACCAACGAGCTTTTTATCCTTCACGCCAAGAATCCATGGCAGGTAATCATCTTTATCATAGCATGAAAACGCCAGCGCATATTCATCTACTGTAAAATCATCCATGAGTGGAAGGTTATAGTCGATTACCCCGGGATTATGACGATAACCCAGCATGTGCATGAGTTTGTCATGATCCCGATATACCATCTGACATCTCCATTTACCACCCATCTGATACTGCCATTTATGATAAAGACCCGAAGCCTTGCCCTCGAGGATATTGATCTCCACCGGATCTGACAAAACCTGCTCATCATCATACCGGAAACTACCCTGCAATTGATACTTTCCCGCTTTTGTCAGACGAACATACTGGCTGACATCAAACTCAGCCTTCTGCGGAGAGCCGGGGCTCAAGGACTGCTCCGGCGGTTTAATTACTTCCACTTGCATGAATCCCAGAAGGAGCTGGCGCACCGGGTCGTTCAGACGGCCGATCTCATTTCCTTCCGAATCGGAAATAATAATTTCCGTCAGATCGCTGTTATAGGCAAAATTGGGGATATTGACCACCGAATCGGTGATATTGACGAGAGTCATCTCTACCGGGATAGATTCGCCCGGCAGGTACTCATTTTTCTCGACCGCTATTGTTAACGACAGCGCCATCTTACTCTCCCCGCATTGATTTACAAACAACAGCAAACATAAACTAATAACTCTGAGGCAAATTATATACATTCCATCCCCTAAGTTTAAGGAGACACTTTCCACAGAAATCGGGGCGGTAATTGATCGCCAGCTGATGATGTCTTTGATGCGTCGCGCCCTGGGCCTGGACATACCTGATATAATCCCAAACTGAATTGATAGGAGTGCCGTCCAGTACCAGCCCGGCAGGCGGATTCGGTATCACACCAAAGTCCAGTGGATAACTCATAATGCAATTATTGTCATTATGATCGTGATGATCGGCATTGACCCTGAAATTCACCCGATTCTCGTAATCGCCGGCATTGCTCAATGTACCTGTATCGGTATTTTCCCAGTGGTACAGGAAAACTGTATGTCCGATCTCATGCGCCAGCAGATAGGCAAAATCCATACCCGATTCTTCATTCAGAATAATATCCAGATACACAAGGCCGTTATGCAATCCCACCGCGTAGGTTGAGGCTCGATAATTATTATCCACCACTGTCTCAGTTGCAGCGCCTTTATTATTATAAACAGTAGCCGGAGCATGAGGCTGGAAATCTATTACCACGCTGCCCTCACGGCATCTCTTTCTGACATTATTTATTATTACCTTGCCCAGCGGCTCCATCACCCTGTCACAAAATGTCTCCACAGTGGACCGGATAAAATTGCGATAGGCCGCCGGCGTTTCGCCATCATTCTGCTCACGCAGATCGAATCCATAAAGGCATGTGTTCGGCCTGAAGCGGACTGTGGCACGTTCCTCGTCGGTAGTCAGGTTATAGGCGGTACAGACCACATCAAGATATTCCTCTTCAGTCAGGAATTCGGTCACGGATTCATTGAAGGCTGGATCCTCAAATTCTATATACGCATTCTCAAATTCTCCCAGACCGGAAGTAATTCTGTCAGCCAGCGAGGGTTCATCTTCACCGGCTGCAGCACGGGTGCAGAATCTCAGGAAGGCAGCCACCTTCATCTTGCGCCAGTTTGTGATAGTGGCGGATTCGGCGCTCAGGGGACCATCTGCAGGCTCGATATTTTCACGGTTGGGATGACCGGTCAGTTCCATCTGTGCTCGAATCTTGAAATTATCCCCGGCTTGATATGACGGTATAAAGTAAATCCCGGCCATGCCGCGCCCCCTGCCCTGCGTGGGGCATTCGACATAGACGACATGATTGGAACTGTCGTCCTGCCCCTCCCAGGGCTCCAGCGCATCACCGACATGAATATATTTCTTGTAATTCTCACCCTCATCGGTGACACGGATGCCTTCATGAGGCTCAGGGCAATTATCTCCTGTAGCAGTATCCACTTCCTGACGGGCGTGATCGACATACTGCCTCGGCGTCGAGATTGCATCCGTAGAAGTTACTTCCATATCCTCACTTGGATCCCTGATTATGAAATTTATCCTGACATTGCCGACACCCTGCGGGCAGAAAACCGGATCGCCGCTTCTGTTTTTTATCATAAGCTTGGCCACAATCGGAATCCAGGGACGATTCAACACCAGCTCCTCCTTATCATGACGCGGAAACATGCGCGGACTGAAGCGGCTGTCCCACCATTCATCCCGATTGGAATCATCCCATTCCTGTTCGCCATCCTCAACATTGGACTGGTACTGGTAAAATATATTGGCCCATGAGTATAGTTTCACGCCGGCCCCGGGATCAAAGAGGTCGTCCACCGAAGAAAAAAGCTCCCTCTGTTCCACCTGCTCCGATTCCAGCACCGCCATTGTATTATCTCCCGCGTTGCCGTCCACAACTAATGGCGTACGATCGGCGTTCTCATCCTCCGGCCAGGGGACCTGCCAGTGGGCGCGCTGAAAGTTCTTGACAGCGCGCTCGGTCATATCCCCGCCTGTACCATCAACCGGCCCGGCCGGATAACCGAGTTCATTCAACCGCCACTGCACCCAGGCTGTGGACTGCGGGTCAGGTGCATTTTCCAGGTCTATATGTTCTCCCAACTCGAATTCAATGGAATGATATTCGACTTTAAATTGCCAGTCAACTTCGGATCCATCCTCCAGGATGCGTTTGTAATTGATCTTCGCATCCGAATCGGAATCCGGATCTTCATTTGCGGTTGATATCTTTATCTCGACGGTGTATGGCGCAAATAACGGATTTACATATATCAAATCCTCTCCGGGCTGCTGCAATGCCCCGGCTTCCGCGGTGGTATTGCCGTACCATCTAAAAGTCCGGATGACATTATGCGGCCTGTCATCGGTAACTATATCTTCTGAATAAACCAGCGCGCCGTCATCCGGATAATTGCTGTCCTCGTAATTTGAGGCATAGACTTTCAGGCGCGCTCCCTGAATTTCATTATGTATATCGATGAAGCGGCACCTGATTTCAAGCTGCTCCTGATGCGGTGCAAATTGTTCATCGATTCCCTCTATCACCACCCCGGGAAGGCCGATCTGCATGGCATTATCGGAGCTTTCGTACTCAGCGCCCAGGGACTCGATCACCGCCCGGAATCGGAAAATTCGGAATAGGTCTGGTCCCAGATGATCTTTCAGTGCCTCTTCATCCGTTTCACCGCCAAGCGGTGTATATGCAATCCGCAAACGATTTGAGCTGATCTGCCCGCTTAAGCTATCCGGCTGAACATTATCGGGATCGTCTTCAGCAAAGACAGTGATACTGACTTCACTGTTGTCGCCGACATTTTCTGTTTCGATGATAATATGTATTTCCTGACCGGGTCTGACATTCTCGGAGTCGAAATAGGCGCGCCTTATGGTTGCCGGCAGAGTCTCGACATGCTCGGTATCAGTTGATCTGCTGATTCGATCGATACCCAATTGTAACTATCCCTGTTTAATCTGTTTTAACTGGACTGCTCCAGCGTCGAACCGTCATCCAGCCGGACTTTAATATTGCCGACCGGAACTTCCTCTTCCAGTATCCGGCCCTGCTCATCGGTCGAACCCTCGCGAGTGGAACCATCAGGCAATATCAGCACATAACCGGTATTGGCCACCGGATTGCCATCCGAATCAGTCAGGGTGGCCTCGAATACATCCACCACCGTCAGGACATCGCTTTTGGTCTCCAGCGACCCGGATTTGGCCTTGAAAATAAACCTGGGCTTCGTGCCCTCATCCTCTTCCTGAAATTCATAGGTCCAGACCGCCTCGGCCTGGGAATTTGCATCCACAGTGCCGTCTATCGATGTTATCTCATCGCCCGATTCTTCCTTGAACAGCTTATAAATCTCGAATGTTATTGAATCTCCCTCATCATGTGCCGGACATTCAACCAGCAGCCTGACCTCATCCCCGCAGTTGACCTGATCCACCTCCCAGTGGGCATTGGCAAGCTGCTTGAAAATAATCTGGCTCTCGCCCTGGGGCAGGTTATCCTTGTGAATCTTGCCGTCGCTGCCGACTGATCCGGTGTAACGCGTGCCGTCTGGCGCGATGATAATATAATCCAATCCCGAGACCGCCTCCTCGGCCGAATCCTGCAGCGTAACATCCAGATAGTGCTGGTTCTGTTCCTGCTCCTCTTCGGCCTGCTCCTCGGGCGGGGCCGGTGGACGGCCCAGGGAATTTTTCTTGACCTCAAATTTTGTGGAATAACCCGAGGCGGAAAATATATGTGTGGCTCGAGTAACATAATAGGAACCGGAGAACTTGTCACCCAGCCCTTCAATATCGATTACAGTTCCAGCCTTGAGCTCCGGTTCCCCCGGAGCCTTGCCTTCACCGGTGATAAAATTCATCGAGAGCTTATTGAAATGAGCGCGGGCCAATGCATCCGCCTCGGCCTGGCTGTGAATCGGCTTGTTTACTTTGAAACTCTTGGTCGATCCATGAGCGGCCTCGGCAATCTGGGTAGCGGTCTGCGCTCCTCCCAGCGTCGTGTGCTCGTCACCGCCTCCGGCACGTCCCACAATTTCCTTCTTGGATTTCGGATCCCAGCCCCTGACAACCACCTCCGAAACCTGATTGAACGATGACAGCCGGGGTGAAAAGGAGGCCAGCGATTCGCCCCATTTTAGAGTCACCCTCCGGGCTTGATCCGACTGCGGCCTTCGGAAATACAGATCATTACCCTCGATATACATCTCATACATTATCCTCTGCGCCCGCTCCAGCAGAAACTCGAGATTGGCCTGATTTCTCTGGAAGACATAGGGATGAACCTCGGTGGTGGCATCCACATGCGCGCTCAGCCCCATCTCGCGGGCTATCTGGTTGGCAATATCCGAATCCTTCATCTCCACAAAGGAACGGCTCTTCTTCTCACGCGACAGCCGGAATGACTTGTCGTACCCACGTATGGTCAAATATGCCGCCCCTCCCGGAGGATACTCCGGTTCCAAAGAAACAACTTCGCAATCGGCAACTGTGCTCAACTGGCTCTCCTGATAGCCCAGCTTCACCTCAACTGATTTTCCAATAGCCAGGTCATCGGAGTTGACCAGTTCCAGGTCAAAATCGTAGAACCGGATTTCAAACATATCCAGGATTTCCAGATTACTCTCCGCTTTAATGAAAAGTACCCTGGATTCGATTCGGGTGTCCAGGGGCTGGCCGTCTACAAGTATCTTGAATGATGGTGTCAGGAGCTGATTGTTCTGCTGCTCCTGATCCTGAGTTTGTGACCGGGGCATATATTATTCAGCCAGGTATTTTTGTTTCGTGAATTTGGCTTCGATCGCTTCCTTTATGAAAGCAACTGCATCCTCAATGTCAATATAATTTGTGCTGAGGATCATGTCGTAATATTCGGGATCGTTGATGTCGCGTTTGAAATTGCGCTTGATAAAATCCTGCCGCTCCTTGTCGAAATCTGCAATCTGCTGCCGGGCCCCCTCCTGCGACAGATTCTCATATTTCATCAGGTTCTTCTCCCTGATCGCACTGGAAGCCACCACGCGCAGATGGAAACCGGTTTGTATGGTCAATATGAAATTCGAACCCCGGCCGACCACCACCACTCCCCCCAGGCGCGACAGGGTAATGATCGCCCGGTAGAGGTGCCTGAAATAATCTGACGCATCGGAATACCGCCCTTTGAAAATACCTTCCAGCCAGAGCTCAACCTGGTTGCGGTATTTCTCATCCAGCGATTCTATCAGACGCCTTCTTATTCCCGACGAGTTGACAATATGTTCAATTATTTCCTTGTGCATTAACTGGTACCCGAGTTCCTCGGCCAGGCGCTGGGCCAGGTAGCTTCCCCGGCTCCCGCGCATACGGGATACTGTGATAATCGGCGGCGGAAGCTGGCGTTCGACCTCGCCATTCTCACGCTTCTCTTTCAGAAGCTCCCATTTCCGAATTTGACGATCTACAATCTGCTCTATTGATGGCATGGCACATTCTCCTGCTTATAAAACTACTATCCTGCCCGCCGGAATTCAACAAAAATCCTGGAAATGCCGGGGAAATTATCAAGTCATATCGGGAAATACCTGAAATTGCGGGTATTTAAGCTGATTATATCCTGAATGCGGAAACTGTCCAGTTTTCTGACAGAATTCATGATGGGCTTAAGCTTATAAATGGCAAAGAGTAAGGTGCGCCGCATGAACTCTGCTCGGGCGGGACTGTCGGTCTGCCTGACACAACTTTCGGTATCTCTGCAAGAAGTCTTTTCTAATCCTTTGCGGAACAAGGATTTATGTTTTGGCACACAATTTGCTTATTTTTAAGTTAGGAAGATACTGAATCTTAATTATGGAGGGCATTATGAAAACCGTAACAGTACTACTTACAGGAGTATTCCTGCTCCTGCTCGCCGGAAATCTGCCGGCCGTTCAAACTCCTTCTTCGCTATTGCGACTGTCTGATCTGGCAAATCAGAGCGGTACCCTGAGCGTTCCTGCAAATGATGCAGACGATTATCTCTCAGAGTCTATCGCACCGATGGGTACGCGTGGCGGGGGCACATACGATTTCAATGACAAAATATCGAGCAAGATCGAGATTGATGGCAGCAAGTATTCCAATGATGCAGGTGGGATTCCCGTTCCGACTCCGGTGCCGGAGCCAACCACTCTGATTCTGATTGGCCTGGGTCTCGCCGGAGCAGGTATCCTGCGAAGAAAGAACTAAGTATTAGTTTTGACTAATAAAAAAGGCAGCTTTTTAAAGCTGCCTTTTTTATTTTCCTGTATCAGCAGTCTTCCCGAAAAAGGGAAGCGATTGCGAATCCTGCTTCGCTCAGAACAACTGCTCTATGTTAATTCCCTGCTCTGAAAATCAAACCGTCACCGGAGGCATCAATCACCACTCTATCGCCGGATTTCAGGTTGCCCTTGATAATCTCTTTGGAGATATGGTTGACAACCTCTCTGTGAAGAAGCCGCCGCAACGGTCTGGCTCCGTAAGAGGGATCGTACCCGGCTTCGCCCAGATAATCGACCGCTTTTTCGGTCAGCTCCGCATCGATCTTCTGGTCATGCAGACGTTTCCGGATTATCTCGAACTGGATTCTGACTATCTGTTTCAGATGAGCTTTGCTTAATGGCTCGAATACAAGAATCTCGTCGATCCTGTTCAAAAATTCCGGTCGAAGATTGCTTTCCAAAAGCTCCATGGCTTTTCTCTTCATGCGAGAATAAACCACATCAAAACCGACCGACTCGATCTCTTTGGACATCTCCATAATCTCTGATGCCCCCAGGTTCGAGGTCATTATCATTATCACATTCTTGAACGAAACAGTCCGTCCCTGGTTATCGGTCAGGCGGCCATCCTCCAGTACCTGCAGGAGAATATTGAACACCTCCGGATGCGCTTTTTCGATCTCATCTAAAAGCACAACCGAATACGGCTTCCGTCTCACAGATTCGGTCAGCTGCCCGCCTTCATCATACCCGACATACCCGGGAGGCGCCCCGATCAGCCTTGAGACCGAAAATTTCTCCATGTACTCGGACATATCTATACGAATCATGGCATCCTCATCGCCCCACAGAAGTTCCGCCAATGCCCGCGCCAATTCAGTCTTGCCGACGCCGGTCGGACCCATGAAGATGAATGATCCCAGGGGACGTTTCGGGTCGGTCATACCGGCACGGGATGACCTGATGATCTCGGATACCGACTGTACTGCGATATCCTGCCCGACAATCCGCTTGTGCAAATTCTCCTCCAGTTTCAGGAGCTTCTCGGCCTCGCTCTCGGTCAGGCGCGCAACCGGAATTCCGGTCCATTTCGAGATAACATCGGCAATATCTTCCTCATCAATCTCCTCTTTCAGGAGCTTAACATCGCTCTGAATCTCCTTCAGCCTCTCCTGCTCGGAAATAAGGAGTTTTTCCAGACGTGAGATTTCGCCGTATCGAAGCCTGGCAGCTTCCTCAAAATTGGCCTCGCGCTCCGCCCTGTCGGCCTTCAATCTCAGTTCTTCTATATTAGATTTAAGGCCCTGAATAGTCTCCACCGCTTTCTTCTCTTTCTGCCATTGTTCCGTCAATCTGCTGCGCTGACTGTAAAGATCGGCCAGCTCTTCCTCGATCGGCCTGAGCCTCTGGGCGGCGTCTTTCTCTTTCTTGACACCTTCCTTCTCGACCTCCAGTTGACGAATCCGTTTTTCGATCTGATCCAGCTCGGTCGGCATTGAATCGATTTCAATTCTCAGGTTTGCCGCCGCCTCATCGATCAGGTCAATCGCTTTGTCCGGCAGAAAACGATCCTGGATATACCTTTCAGACAGTGACGCCGCCGCCACAATGGCCGAATCGGATATCCGGATTCCATGATGTATCTCATAACGCTCTTTCAGTCCGCGTAAGATCGAAACCGTATCCTCGACTGAGGGCTCCTCTATCATAACCGGCGCAAAACGTCTCTCCAGAGCGGCATCCTTCTCGATATGCTTTCTGTATTCGTCAACCGTGGTTGCTCCAATACAATGAAGTTCCCCGCGCGCAAGAGCGGGTTTGAGCATATTGGAGGCATCCATCGCCCCCTCGCCCACAGCGCCCGCTCCGACCAGTGTATGAAGCTCATCTATGAACAGCAGAATCCGGCCCTCAGAACTTTCAACCTCTTTCAGAATCGCCTTCAGCCGCTCCTCGAACTCACCTCTGAATTTGGAGCCTGCCAGGAGCGATCCCAGATCGAGCGCAACCAGCCTGCGGTCCTTCAAGGATTCGGGCACGTCGCCCTTGGAAATCTTCAGGGCCAGGCCCTCCGCTATCGCGGTCTTTCCCACACCCGGGTCGCCGATCAGCACCGGATTATTCTTGGTACGCCTTGAAAGCACCTTCATCACCCGCCTGATCTCGTCATCGCGGCCGATTACCGGATCGAGCTTGCCGCGTGAGGCCAATGCTGTCAGGTCGCGTGAATACTTCTCCAGCACCTGGTACTTTGATTCCGGATCGGGATCGGTCACCCGCTGATGGCCGCGCAGCTTTGCCAGCGCCGCCAGCACTTTCGACTTTTTGATATCGAACTGCTCGAAAATCTCATGCACTTTTGTGCGGTCCACTTCGATCATCGCCAGCAGCAGATGTTCCGTGGAAACGTACTCATCTTTGAAATTATTCGCCTCTTTAAACGAATGATTCAGGACTTTCTGCAATTCCGGGGAAGCATATACCTGTGATGTGTCCGAATAGGCCTTGGGAAGAAGCTCTACCTGCTCCTTGACCTTGTCCTTCAGCCCGGAAACATCGATCTCAGCCTCCTGCAGAATCGCCGAAACGAAGCTCTCTTCCTGGGACAGAAGCGCCGCCAGAAGATGCAATACCTCTATCTGGCTGTTGGAGTTCGACTGCGCCATCTCGGAAGCATATTGAATCGCATCCTGTGAACGCTGTGTAAATTTATCGTATCTCATCTATCTATCACCTTCTTATCAATATTTGACTAACATATCCATTTCAATTTCAAAAAAACACTCACAAATTTTAGGGTTTACCGGCTTCAGCTTTCTCGCCCTTCAGCTTGGCCATCAATTCCTTCTCTTCCTCAGTTGGATTTTCCGGATACTTGACTTCTATCTTCACATACTGATTGCCAGTCTTGCCTTTAGCCTTAATTCCCTGGCCCTTAAGCTTGAGCACCGCGCCATCTTCGGTCTCAGGCGGGATGTTGAGCATCACCTTACCGCGGATGGTGCGCACTTTAATTTTCACACCCTCCACCGCCTGCCTCAATGTCAACGGCACCGTGCAATAAACATCATTGCCCTTGCGGCTGAAAAATGAATCCGGCTTGATGCGCACATTTATGATAAGATCTCCGTAACCGGAGCCATTGCCGCCGGCATTGCCCATTCCCTTCAGGCGGATCTTCTCGCCGCTTTTGACCCCCGGAGGTATCTTGACCGAGACAGTCTTCTGGCCGCGCTCCTTGCCGCTGCCCCCGCATTTCGAGCAGGGCTTGCCGATTATCTTGCCGGTACCGAAACATCTGGGACAGGGTCTCGAAATCGAGAACATCCCCTGCGCCATCGAAACCATACCGGAACCATTACACTGGGGACAGACCGTCTCCCCCGAGCCCGGTTCGGCGCCTGTGCCCTTGCATTTACTGCAGACCTCATCCCGCTTAAAGCGGATGGTCTTTTTCGTACCCAGGGCGGCATCCTCAAATTTCAAATCCAGGGTCATCGTCAGATTCGAACCTTTCTGGGGTCCGGCCTGACGGCGGTATTTACGGCTATGTGTGCGCATGCCCATATCGCCGAAAATCTGGCTGAAAATATCACCCATCGAACCAAAACCGAAATCATTAAGATTGATATCGCCCTGTCCGAAACCTCCGGGACGGGCGCCCCCGTATTCAAAGCCCTGTCCGCCAAAGGTTCCGCCGTATTTTCTCATCTGGTCATACTGGGCGCGCTTCTTGTCGTCTGTGAGCACATGATAGGCCTCGGAGACATCCTTGAATTTCTGCTCAGCCTCCTTGTTGCCCTTGTTGACATCGGGATGATACTTCTTGGCCAGTTTGCGATAGGCCTTCTTGATCTCATCCTTCGATGCGGTCTCGCCCACACCCAGTATTTCATAAAAATCTTTTCCAGCCATATTATCTAAACCTCAATCTGAGTCTGACTTCCTGTCCGGAGAATGTCAGCTTCATCTCTTCCCCGCCCTCGCTTCCGGCGGGAATGAAAAGATCAACATCCTCCTGGTACATATGCTTCCCTTTACCTCTACAAACAGGACAATCACCGAATATCGTTCCCCCCGTCCCGAAACAATTCCTGCAGACCATCTCCAGAGGAATTCCGATCTTTACAATCTTGTCTCTGTCCCTGTATTCCTTTTTCAGCACCAGCTCGTATTCGGAACGATTTCTGAATCCGGTAATCTGTTTTAAATAGCCGACCATGTCATCATAAAGATCACGCACGGCCGGCCTGATTTCCAAAAAGCTGTCCTGCCCGATCAAAAGATCGAGATAACGGTTGTACTCTTCTCTCAAAGCCTCATCCGATAAAACCTCATAAGCCCGCCTGACCTTTACAAAATCGTCATTGCTGCCATGGGATTTGTCCGGATGAGACTCCTTGGCCATCTTCCTGAAAGCCGATCTAATCTCATCTGTGTCGGCTCCACGGCCGACATGCAGTCTTTCATAATAATCCGGTTCGAAATTCCTCATAGCCAACTCGCTCTCCGTTTTAAAGAGCTCCCTTTGATGTCCTCAATCTATATCAACAATTTCAAACCGCAACAGATTCTATTATTTGAGCATGTCATTCTGAGGAGCGAAGCGACGAAGAATCTTTTTGCTTCAACCATAATGATTGTTCCATACTGATTCTTCAGTCATATCGTTCCCTCAATAATCAGCATGATCGTAACACATGGGTGGCATGCCCAAACTTGTTTGGGCATGGGTCATCCCCGAACCAAACGGAGTCTGTCAGGCCTTGACCGATTTGACCCGGCCACCCGAACGCCGCGCACGATAAGAATCAATTATCAATCACTTTCTGATTATCGCAACCATAAAGCCGTATGATCTCTCGCCGCATTATCTCATTTACCGACATACCATCGACCGTCACATGCGCAATCCGTCGTCCTATTCTGTCTGTATCAATCGTATTGACTTCGACCTTGCGTCCTTCAATCAGTTTGCACAGCTTCCGTTTAAGCTTACCGTCATCGAGATTATAATGCTCCGGACGCATGACTTTATCGAGACGGATCACACCATAATCGGTGTCCGCCACAAATGTCTGCGCATCTAACACCAGAGCAACATTTTCAAAAGTCTTTTCCATCTCACAACCCTCCATGGATATTTATGTTAACTTTCTCTCACTCGGAGAGCCCTCTCATATAATGTACAATCAGGAATCATTAATATTCCCATTTCTCGTCACGTGCCGTCGGGAACTCATCCCTCTCGGAATCAGAGTGCCGCCGACAAATTTATTTGTCGGCGACCCTTTTATCATGCTTCCGCCACAAAACAAGTTTGTGGCGGGCACCCATTTCCGAGATTATTGGCTGGCAGGTCAGAGACCTGCCAGCTCATCTATCTCTTACTTCTTGTCGTCGTCGACCACCTCGAAGTCAGCATCCACAGCTCCTTCCTCCTGGCCCTGGGCCTGCTGCTGTTCTTCCGGACCGGGCTGACCCTGCTGGCCGGCAGTCTGCTGCTGGTAGATCTTAGAGGAAGCGTCATACCAGATCTTCTGCAGATCGTCGGAAGCCGACTTCATCTCAGGAACATTATTATCCTTGATCGCCTTCTTGGTGCGTTCGAGCGCCGCATTCAGTTTCGATTTCGTATCCTCGTCCAGCTTATCCTCGAACTGCTTGATGTTCTTCTCGGTCTGGTAAGCGATATTATCCGCACTGTTCCGGGCATCGATCTCTTCCTTACGCTTCTGATCCTCACTTTCATGAGCCTTGGCGTCGTTAACCATCTTCTCGATATCCTGCTCGGTCAGACCTGAAGAAGCCTCGATTCTGATATTCTGCTCCTTTCCGGTACCTTTATCCTTGGCCGAAACATTCAGGATACCATTGGCGTCGATATCGAAGGTAACCTCGATCTGGGGCACTCCCCGCGGCGCCGGCGGTATTCCGTCCAGATGGAATCGTCCGATAGTCTTGTTACCGGAAGCCATCGGACGCTCACCCTGAAGCACGTGAACCTCGACCGAGGTCTGGTTGTCTTCAGCGGTCGAGAATATCTCGGTCTTCTTGGTCGGAATAGTCGTATTTCGTTCGATCAGCCTGGTGAATACTCCGCCCAGGGTCTCGATTCCGAGTGAGAGCGGGGTAACATCCAGGAGCAGAACGTCCTTGACATCGCCCGTCAGGACTCCACCCTGAATCGCCGCGCCAATAGCAACTACCTCATCCGGATTTACACCCTTATGCGGATCCTTGCCGAATAGCTTCTTGACAGTTTCGACAACTTTCGGCATACGGGTCATACCGCCCACCAGCACCACAGCATCAATATCTGCTGTAGTCAGCTTGGCGTCTTCAATTGCCGCCTTGCATGGACCCACGGTACGTTCTACCAGGTCTTCCACCATCTGCTCGTACTTGGAGCGGCTCAAGGTCAGGTTCAGATGCTTGGGACCGCTTTGATCAGCCGTAATGAATGGAAGATTTATGGTCGTCTCCATGGTGGATGACAACTCGATTTTGGCCTTCTCGGCAGCCTCTTTCAGCCTCTGCACCGCCATCGGATCCTGTGAAAGATCAATACCCTGGTCCTTCTTGAACTCATCCACGAGCCAGTCGATAATCCTCTTATCGAAATCGTCACCGCCCAGATGTGTATCGCCGTTGGTCGACTTCACTTCAAACACACCATCTCCGATTTCCAGGATGGAGATATCGAAGGTTCCGCCGCCCAGGTCGTATACCGCTATCTTGGCGTCATTCTTTTTATCCAGGCCGTAGGCCAGCGATGCCGCCGTGGGCTCGTTGATAATACGGAGCACGTTCAGGCCCGCAATCTTGCCGGCATCCTTGGTGGCCTGGCGCTGGGAATCGTTGAAGTAGGCCGGTACCGTTATAACCGCATCGGTCACCTTCTGGCCCAGGTATTCCTCGGCAGTCTTCTTCATTTTGGAAAGCACCATAGCCGAGATTTCCGGCGGAGCATACTGCTTGCCCTCCATCTCAACCATAACTTCGCCGTTGGAGCCCTCGACTACTTTATATGGATAATTCTTGATTTCACTTGTTACCTCGGCGTATTTACGTCCCATGAAACGCTTGATCGAAAAGACCGTGTTCATGGGGTTCGTAATGGCCTGACGTTTGGCGACTGTGCCGGTCAGGCGCTCGCCGCCTTTGGATATGGCTACCACCGATGGCGTGGTTCGGCCTCCCTCTGAATTGGGGATGACCTTGGGCTCTTTGCCCTCCATCACCGCCACACAACTGTTGGTGGTACCAAGATCTATACCTATTACTTTACCCATTAAAATCACCTCTCTATATTTAAACTTTCATTGTTTGTCCAATTTAGTAGATGGGAATAAGCCCGCCTCACGGTCGAGGCGGGCTCATTCATCTACACCTTCTATCAGGATTCAGGAGCACTTAATACTCTTATGAAACGGAGATCGGAATCTCCTTGGGCTTCACAGCCTCAGCCTTGGGAAGATCAATCTTCAGCACACCATTCTTGTAGCTGGCCTTGATCTTTTCGCCCTCGACCGTAGTCGGAAGCGAGAATGACCTTGTGAATGTGCCGTAGGTGCGCTCGATCTGATGATAATTCTTGTCCTTCTCTTCCCTCATGCCTTTGCGCTCGCCCTTGATGGTCAGGACACTGTCCTCGACCGAAACCTTGATATCGTCCTTCTCCATACCCGGCAGATCAACCTGAACCTCGATATTGTCCTTGTCCTCTACAATATCAACATCCGGGTACCATCCGCCGACATCCTCGGCTCTGCGACGCATCGGGGTGTTGAAGAATGACTCAAAAACCCTGTTAACCTCATCCTGAATGCTCTCAAGATTCCTGCTCGGTCTCCATCTGATCAGTGTCATAATAACACCTCCTTGTTTTTTTATTTTTTATATTCAACTTTTGTTTTTTCACTTTCGTACATTTATAATACAACTATCATGCCAACTTTTTGCAAACCGCGTAAGTGATTAACATTCAATAAAATAAGTTTTTGGGGGGAATTTCAAATAAATCGAACTATGTCAATATGACATAGAGTATGCCAATATTGCATTAACATCTGCCACTATGACATTGTGGCAGTCACTTATTGGCAGAGACCGGAGATTTCTTGCTGAAGCAATACAGATGTTGATCGAGGGAGGAAACAAAAATATTTCCGTTGAAGTAAATCGGTGAAGATTTTATCTGGTTTTCGGTCTCATACGAGAAGATCAATTCCCCGCTCAGCTTATCCAGCAGGTATAATTTCCCGTCGCCGCTTGCGATTACTGCCGCATCCTCCATCACCAGCGGTGTCGAATTGATAATACCATCGGTTTCAAAAGACCAGATTTCAGATCCATTCTCCTTATCCAGACAATACAAATGCTTGTCGTTGGAGCCTGTGAAAACATAATCGTCATCGATCACGGGAGATGAGATAACATGCCCGTCGGTTTTGAATGACCAGACAAAATTGCCGTTATCGGCCCTGATCGCATAGATTTCGCCGCCAAAAGTCCCAAAATACACCAGCGTGTCCACAGCGGGCGCAGTCATTATGGCTGAACCCACATCATGAGTCCACAATAATTCCCCCGAGCGGGCATCAAATGCGTACAGCTTTTGATCCAGCGATCCCACAAATACTTTTCCATCCTTGACCGCAGGCGCATTCATAATCGGCCCCTCGGTCCGAAATTCCCAGAAAATCTTGCCTGCATATTTATCCATGCATACGAAACGCCCGGTATAGTCTCCGATGTAGATGCATTTCTCATCAGCAATGATGGGAGAACTTATATCCTTCATCTCTTCCCTGAAAACATATTTCCCGGTGATCAGATTCAAGCCTGCCAGGTAATTTTTGTCCGGCCCGGTGGCGGCATAGATTACCTTGTTGGAGATCAGCGGGCTTTCCGAAAGGGGCGACTTGAATTTATAAATGTTGATCCTGTCCCCCGATTCCAGATCAAAGAAATACAGGTAGGAATCCAATGCCGACACAGCCACATAGGATTCGGTCGCCACCGGTGATGAATAGCTTCTGGCCTTCAGGCCGGCTTTCCATTTCAGCCCGTTGATATCCGCTCCATAGATTCCTTTCTGGTAATATCCGTCCAGGCTGTTACGAAACATGCTCCACTCCCGGGGGGCGTTATTGATGTACTTGAACTTCCTGAAAGTCGGCGAACAGGAAATAACCGCGCCGGCCATGCAAAGCAGTAATATGTAAATGCCGATCTTCTTCATCAGAAATTCCACCCGAACCAGAAGTCAAAATCCCAGCTGGGAGAGATCTTCTCAAAATCAGTTGTCCTCGTAAAATCGAACCTCAGCACCAGGAAATATCCCAGCGCCACACGCGCGCCCAGGCCGAATGCGCCATAGAGCTGGTCGAACTCATCCCCCCAGGCCGAACCCACATCGGCAAAGATCGCCCCGCGAATCCCGGTGAATCCGATTGCCCCTACAGGCAGGCCGATATGCAGCCTGTTGATGAGCGGGAAACGAAGCTCGTTGGAAAGCAGGAAAATATTCCTCTTGTACCACTCCCTGTGGTCGAATCCGCGCAGGCTCCAGCTTCCGCCGAAATACAGCCTCTGGGGCTCCTTGCCCCCGGAGGTATAGTACCAGGCCCGGGTCGCAAAAGCGGAGTACTTGCCCAGCCGGAAGTATTTGCGCAGGTCCACCATGAACAGGCGGTTAAAAGCGCTGCTGCTCTTTAAGTCATAGGAAAAACCGGCAGTTATAATATACCTTGAACCATCAAGCGGACCGGTATAATCCCAGATCGAATTATCCTTGACATACGACAGATAGAGCGTGGTCAGGACGGCATTCCGAAATGTACCGGGAAAGAAGAGCTCCTTTTCCGACTTGCGCACAAATAACCTTGTCTCGAAACGCTTGAACTTGCTGAAAGGATAGCTGATACTGCCCATACCGCCGTATATGCGCTCGGCAAAAAGGCCCTCGGCCGGATCATCATATTCGTCATAAAAATGATACAGCCCATAAGCATAATTAAGCCTGTGCTCGGTATTCAAATAGGTGGCGGCGACATTGAAAGATGAAAAGAAACTTGACCTTTCCTGGGCCGTGTTGAACACCAGGAAATGATAGCGGCTGTTGCCCAGCATGTCGGAAAGTCCCACCTGCACTCCTCCGGCGGAACCGTAGACGACATCATAGGCGACCGCCGACTGCGCGATATCGAGGGAGTAATCGGTTTCATATTCAACGATGCCCGAGATAAAATGCCCCGAAACTGTCTCCGGCTCCCAGCTGGCATATACAGGCTGCTCGCGCTCAAAGGGACGCATCAGGGAATCCTCAAACGGCATAGTATAAATCTGGAAGCCATACTCCTGGAAGGCCGAGAAAACGATCAGGCTGTCGTTGGGCGAAAACCTGGGATCGAAACAGCCGGTCAGCGTATTTCCGATCTTGTACATAGCTCCGCTCGAATCGATGGCATGAATATTGGTCCTGCCGCCCCGGTCGGAGCTGAACAGCAGCCATTTTCCATCGGATGAATAGCTGGGGGAGAGATCATTATGCTTCCCGAAGGTTATCTGGGTCACTGCTTTTGTTTCGAGGTCAAGCTCGAATATATTTGTATATCCATCTTCGCCGTAAGCTCCCCGGTCCGATACAAAAGCCAGCTTGCTGCCATCAGGATGGAATGCCGGATTACGGTCATTGTAGAAATCATTGGTACAACGCTCCAGACGGTCGCGGCTCACATCGTAGATATATAAATCAAAGCGTCCGTCCTTCCTTGCGCCGGCAAAGGCCACCCTGCTGCCGTCAGCGGAAATGGAGGGCGAAACAACTGAAATTAGCCCCTCGAATTTCCTGGTTCTCTCCACGTCTCCGGATTCCAGGTCCAGAAAATACAGGGCGTCGCGGTCATGGTTTCTGGAGGCAAATACTAACTCGCCCAGCCTGTTGGCGGAGATCGAGGAGCGCATCAGATGAAGTGATTCAAATTTGGAGGAGCGCTCGCCCTTCAACACCACCTTCTCCTCGGACTTTCTCCCGTTCAATGCGCGCTTGTAAATACCGGAATACCCGAGCTGATTGGCCTTATAAACCAGTTCCTGCACTATTCCTGTATCGGTGTGATACTCCGCGATAATCGGCTTGACAAAAAATCCCCGCTCGCTCTGGAGCTCGGAAAAGCGCTCGGGATAGTCGGATTCCGCCAGAGTCGGGAAATAGGTCTTCTTCAAATGATACTGCCAGTCCCGGAAAATGTCCTTGAGCTCCCTTCCGGTCGTGTAGCTCACCACCCGTTCAAAGGATTTATGCTTCCACCAGTTTTCGAAGATAAGCAGCAGCTTATCTTCCCCGTAGCGTTCCGCTATGAACTTGCAGAGTGATTCGCCCACCTTGTACATCAGGAATGTGCCGGATATTGCGTAGATATTGTCATAGTCAATGAAGCTGCCGGAGATCATCAAATCGGCGATCATCATATCCGCCTCGGAGCTCCAGGGCCGCGACCAGTATTCGGCTATGCCCTCGGTGAACCATAACGGCGGACCGTAAAGGGTCAGCTTCTTGTGATCCCGCAGAACAGAGCCCAGCTTGGAATATGTAAAGACGTGCACAAGCTCGTGCTGCACCACTCTCAGGAACTCATAAATCGATCCGTCAAAGGGCACCACCATACGGCCCTTGTAAAACTCGGTAAAACCGGCCACGTTCTCGGGCAGTATCTGGGGTATTACATTCGTCTGCGTAAAGTAATTCGGCGATGAATATATAATAAGGGGCGTTTTCTTAAAAATATGATGATTGAATTTATTCTCCAGAAAATCGTAGCTGTCTTCTACATAATAGGCGGTTATCTCCGCCAACCACCTGGCCTGGTCGTGAAAATAGACCTTGAAATGATCCGTCTCCAGTATGCTCCAGTCGAAGGTCTCATAGTTGACCTTGTTCTTTCCGAAATAGAACTGGGCCGAAAGAACGCCCGGCATTGCCATAAGGATGACTGTTATGACAATAATTGATTTTCTAAAATTCAAAATAAATCCTGCTTCTTAATAGTTCACCTGATGATCGAGCCTGGACTTACTCGGCCTCCGCCGGGAGTTTTCCGGGAAGGTATCTTCTTTAAGGTCGAGAGGATATTTAACTGTTTGAAAAAAAGCCAGAATTTGTCTCGCACAGGACGGGCCGCAAACGGAATCATCCGTGCCGGTACCTCCAATTTCCGCCTCCGGGCATCTGCCGCTCTGCCCGGAAAATTATCATCACCCATGTTAATATACGAAACCTCGGCCCCGGGCCGCAACTCTCGATCGAAATTAAGGTGAGAGATAAGCACGGCGCAAGCCTTTTCCACTTTATTTTTTTCGGTAGCCAGGATCGTCTCCTTGAAATGCACGGATCTGTTTCGGAAACGGGACCTTCTAACGATTTTATCGCTTCCGCTTCGGCATTGTTCCCGTGAATCAGGATAATAATTATCAATTTACAGCATTTACCGCCAGCAACCGCTCTTTTCACCAGCTGAAGAGCATCTTTCCAGCGCCTTTACCCTTGAACCGAAAGAGCCATTTTTCCTTTGACGAAACGACCGCATGAAACGTCAAAAAATCATACCCCGGTAATTAACTCGGCCTCGCATCGGGCATAGCGATCACTATTGTTATCTTCGGAATATTGCACTGATTTTTGTAGGGGTTCCGTAAATATCAGAGGCGCCGGAGGTTACACGCGTACGGCAAAAAATAGTCGCCATCCCGGCATTTCTGTCGGGATGGCGTTCAACCTTTTGATGGTTTTAATAAGAGCGGGTAGCCCACTTTTTCCCGCTCTTATCATTTGTATAATGACTCTGACTGAGAGAGCGGATTTTTTCCCGCTCCCTCATCTTCACTTAATCAAATCCAGACTACGGCGTAAACGGACAGCAGTCGCCATTCCACCAGTTTGGACCGCCGGGGCAGCAGTCACCCGGAGGCATTCCGCCAACGAATACATAGTTGATGACCATGACAGCATCTGAGATATTCACCGTACAATCACTGTTGGCATCGCCGCAGGCCAATGGAACCGGCGCCATACCTCCAACAAAGACATAGTTGATGATCCAGACCGCATCGGATACATTGACTGTACCGTCGCCGTTGGCATCTCCGCATTCGCCGCTGCATTCCGTACCGCCGGTTATCACGAAGGCCAGATCAAGCGATGTGCGGCAGGCATGCATTATGTCCCCGGAAGGGATGTCGAAGTTCTGTCCCATTATATCGACCGAAACCCATTCCGGATTATAATCAGGTATGACATAATCGAACTCCATCATTCCGGGCATTACCTCGCCCTGATACACTATATAGCGGCCTATATATTCCTCTTCCGGCTCGTCTCCCGGCAATGGCGGACGCCGCGGCTGGCCGGGAGGATTGCCCTGGGTCGACCAGAGATCGGTTGACCAGTTTATCGCTAATACTATGCTGGAAGCCGGGCCGGTCGGGACAAGATCAAGGTGCATGAATATCTCTTTGAAGCGATCATATGTGAATGGATGGTCGTAAAACCAGACATTCCACCAGCCGGTCGGATACTCATACCAGCCTTCGCCATACGCATTAACGCCGAATCCATCTATCAGAATATTGCCTTCTCCCATAATTGCGCCAAAGGCATTGATCAATGGATCGGCAGGTTCGTACATCTCTATCCAGCCTCCTCCGGGCTGCAGCCAGACCGCATCGTCGTTCCAGTGCTCGTATGACGATTTCCAGCCCCAGCGGGTAACAGAGGGATCTTCAATAACCGCCTGTATCGACAGCCAGTAAATCGTCCCCTCCTCCTGCATGAACCACTGCGGCTCTTCCAGATAAATATCATAACGGTAATAGGCCTGATGATTGTCCGGAAGGATCAGCTCCTGGCTCGGATCATACCATCCTTCCAGGGTAGGCGGATCGAATGGCGTAGCCTCGAACTCAAAGGCAACCAGCTCCCAGAGCAGCTGCCCGGGCATGCTATACGGTACCCCCGGAGGATCGGCCGGAACATCCGACCAGATACTTATCATGAAATGAGTGATCGGCACTTCGATACCGTTCAGCCATGATCCCCAGAAATGAATATCCTTAACAAAGCCGGTCTCGGTGCATCGCCAGTCGTCCGCCAGCTGGAACACCGTAGCTTCCACATCCCAGCCGCTTTCATCCGGGGGCTGCGGATAATGCATCTTGTGACTCGGCCACGGCTGAACGCAGATATCATCATTGCCGTCGCCGTCACTGTCACCCTTACAGGTCGTGCCGTCGCCCTTATAATCTCCGTTTAGGTTGGCGCAGCCGTCAGCAGTTTCCACCGTGCAGGTGCCGTCATCATAACAGCAGGCACCGGTCGCCATCTCGCAGGCGTCATCAGTACCATTGCCGTCATTATCACCAAGGCAGACCGAGCTGTAGGGCGATACTGTACCGCCCAGATCATCGCAGCAAAGAGGATCGGTCATCAGGCAGGACCCATCCGTCAGGCAGCATGCCACGGGTGCGGCACTGCATGATGATCCCGTTCCCTGGGGAGTTCCGCCCATCTCGTCACAGCATACTGGATCATACATGGCGCAGCTTCCATCGGGCATGCAGCAGGCCTGCACCGCAGTACATGACGATCCGGCTCCTTGAGGTTCGCCCCCGATATTGAAGCAGCATAATGGATCCAGCATCGTGCAGCTGCCATCCTGCATACAGCAGGCCTCCGCTGCTGTACACGTGGTTCCCGTGCCCTGGGGTGTGCCGCCCAGTTCGTTGGCACAGCAGAATGCGTCGGCCATGATACATGTCCCGTCGGACAGACAGCAGGCTTGAATGGTAGCGCACTGCGAACCGTCGCCCTGGTAACTGCCGAAATATTGATTTATACAGCTGTCCTGGGTTGTAACGATACAGGCGCTGTTATAGCTCGTACCATCATCATAACAGCATGCTCCCGTGGGCGCAGGCTCCTCGCAGGCATCATCAGTACCGTTACCATTATTATCTCCCAGACAGACCGCGCTGAAGGGTGATAGGTAGCCGCCCAGGTCATCGCAGCACTCCGGATCAACCATAATACAGCTGCCGTCATTCAAACAACACGCCACCGGGGTCGTGCACATCGTACCCGGTCCCTGCGGTGTTCCGCCCTGATCGATACAGCACAAAGGATCGAGATCAGCGCAGCTTCCATCCGAGAAACAGCAGGCTTCAGGCGGTCCACATGCAGAACCGGGACCCTGCGGAGTCCCGCCAAGCTCATTTATACAGCAAAGGGCATCCGCATCCAGACAGGAACCATCTATCAGGCAGCATGCTTCCATACCCTGACAAACAGTTCCCGGCCCCTCCCATACACCGAGCAGGTTATTGACACAATCGCTTTGCGTAGTCTGTATGCATAATGACAATTGGCCATTGGTGGGATCGGGATAACAGCAGGCGCCGTCCTCATCCGGACCCGTAATAACAAAAGCGAGGTCAAGCGATTGTATGAAATCCGGCGGCTCATAAAGATCTACCCATTCCAGGTTGCCCCAGAATGCAAACACAGCATCATCATTCCAGTGGTCCTGAGAGGACTTCCAGCCCCATTGGGTCACGGCCGGATCTGCAACTGTAGCTGAGATATTAAGCCAGTATATGACTCCTTCCTCCTGCACAAAGAGGTCGGCCGGATCAATATACTGATCCAGGAATATATTATACTGAAAATAAACATTGTGATCCGGATAGTTGAAGACCCCGGAGGCCGGATCATACCAGCCTTCGTCCAGATCTGTCGAAAGCTCCTGTGCGATCACCCAGGCAAAAGGAACTTCATACTCCCACAGAGTAGCCCCGGGCATGCTATAGGGTTGAACCGGCGGGTTTGCAGGAATATCAGCATGGATGCTTATGTTAAAGCTGATAATTGCTCCTGTAATGCCTCCCATCCATGATCCCCAGAAATGCACATCCGTAACCGGACCGGACTGTGAACACATCCAATCATCGGCCAAAATCACCGGATTCGTAGCATTCACATTCCATCCCAATAAATCCGGATACTGCGGGAAATGCATCTTATGGCCATCATCCGGCATCCAATCCGCAAGAGCAGTCCCCATGCAGATTGAGAGAATGAGGGCCATTACGAGACAAGAAACTTTTCGCATAACGCCTCCCATTAAAAATAAATCAATATCGCGAAAAACATCGAGTTATATGTATATTTTCCATATCTTCCAAGGACCAGGCGAAAGGGCTCATTTGATGGTCCAATTGTAGGGGTATTATTTCTGCTTCCGTAACAATGAATCTTATATTGACTCAAATGTCAAGTCTTTTTTACTTGAATTTCTAAGGGTAGAATTTGGGCTTTTTAGGACATAAATCGAATCCCTTTATTTAAGAAGCATCATCTTCCGAGTCTCCCGGAAATTAGCAGCATTCACCCTGAGAAAATATATCCCCGATGGCAACTTATTGCCTGGTTTGCCACAACCATCCCACCTGATAAATCCATTCCCGAGATTTCTTAAGACCAGTTTCCTCACCAGTTCTCCCCGCAGGTTGATGATTTCAACCGAAATTTCTCCGGTATTTCTAGGCATTTTGTAAGGTATGATCGTCTCATTATTAAACGGATTGGGATAGTTCTGACCCAGATAGAAGCCGTCAGGTTCGGCAGAATAATCGTCTTCGGCGCCGGTCAACTCTTCAATATGGAGCATGATCCGATACCTTTCCTTCAGATAACCCTGCGCTGAATCCCACAATTCAAATTCAGTCGAGATTGAATAATCACCAAACGCGTCTGGCGATGTCGCGATAGACACCAGGATTGTATCCGAAAGATCATCCGAAATCCTGCCCTCCGAGGGGGTATATTCCACTGTAACTTCGGAGAACTGCTTCTCGGAAGCAATCTCGATTTGCGATATTCTGTAATTTATCTCCCCGCCGTTCTTGTTCGTCATCACCAATACCAGGCTCGTATCGTTGGGCGATCGCGAGACAATTTCCATCGAATCCGGCTCGAATCGGACATCAGCACTTTCCGTACTGCTGCCTTCGATCATAATAATTTCTGAAGTCTCCGACTCCTGGCCGCCTGCAAATGATGTCAGGCAAAAATAGTTTTCCGGGCCGGGCAGCTTGACCCGGCAATGCAGGCTATTGACGATAGTTGTATCATAATATTCGTCCGAGGGTGTCACCAGGGGCTGGCCGGAACTGTAAACCCGGAAACTGTCAGGCATCATCGCGCCCGGTGAGAGCGTAACACCGCCGTCAATATCATTTTGCAGCGCCTCAGCTCGCATCATATATTGTCCCCAGCTGCACATATCCCAGATTCTGTCGCCTGAGAGGTCAACATAGCTGTAAAACGAGTTCATCCTGACAATGCTTTTGTCCAGGCCGAACATCGGCGCAGTGGGAAATTCCGGCTGCCACTGCATCATCACCCACAAGACACTATCCCGCTCCAGCAAGATATTCTTTTCAGCCTTCACCCACATTCCCCCCGACTGCCAGTCTCCCGAGGCCCCCACCAAATCCTGTTCCCCCAGTATGCTCCCGGGCAATCCTGTTGAATCCGCATGCAGAGACAAGAAAAATGGGGTGTACTGGTCTCCGGGATAGTTGGGAAAATGATCGACATTGACAATGAAAATCTTCGCAGATTTCACATAAAGTGGCGGATGCAGAGAATCGAGCTTGACCGCTGCAGCGGGACTGATATGCTCCTCGGTTACGTGCTGGTACTGATCGTAACTGCCGTCATCGTAACCCAGCTCGGTCTCGTTGATCCCCTCAACAAACCAGATAAGTTCGCCCCGATAAAATGATACCTGCCTGCCATACACAGCCTTGATTTCCTGGGCAGCCGAGATATTGTAGTTTATGGTTAAAATAAATGCGGCTGCCAGAGCGCTAAAAACAGCTCTGGATTTCATGAGAGACCCCTTCCTTGCGGCCGGGCATGTGATGACGATGTCTATCTTCCTGCAGTCAGCGCTCTACGAATAATCTCCTCGGTCGGGAGAATTTTCGCCTCTTTTGCTCCGGCCGTCTGAATAACTTTTTCGATTGCCCTTCTCGACTCCTGGGCGTTCATCCCCAGGGTCATCAGGGCCTGGATAACCTCCTCGGCCCTGTCCGAATCTATCCCCGGCACCGCCTGCTTCTTGTCTGTCAGTGCCGGAAGTTTTTCTCTTAATTCGACTATAATTCTCTGCGCGCTCTTCTTCCCGATGCCGGGCAGTTTGGTCAAAAAGGCCACATCCTCGGCCGCCACCACCTCGGCGAAACGTCGCGGGGAAATGCCCGAGAGTATCTTGATAGCGCCCTTGGCGCCTATGCCCGAAATCGAGATCAGGGTCTTAAAGAGATCGTATTCCTCTTTCTGCGAAAATCCATACAGGTTCATCTGATCGGACTGCGAGGCAATCTGAAGATAAGTATGCAGCGCTACATCTTCGCCGACATCAGGCAGAGCCTGGTAACTGTTGGCCGATATTATCAGGTAATATCCCAGGCCGTTGTTTTCCACCACCGCATGATTCGGCGACTTCTCAGCCAGCTTTCCCTTGACATAACTTATCATCGCACCGCCGGTGTGTTGATTTTATATCCCATGCATAATGCCGCAGCCAGGCTGTCGGAAATATCATAGGTCTCGAAGTTTCCATCCATATTCAGCAGGCTTTTTACCATATAGGCCACCTGCTCCTTCGAGGCCGCGCCGTTTCCTGTCACTGCCTGCTTTATTTCCCGCGCAGAGAATTCCTGCAGCCGCAATTTATTGCGCGCGCAGGCCAGCAGGATCACCCCGCGTGCCTGTCCCAAACTCAGGGCTATCTTCACATTCTTGGAATAAAAAATATCCTCCAGGGCGAGGATATCCGGATTGAATCTCTCTATCAATTCGCAAACCGAATTATAGAGTTTTTCCAGACGTTTCGGCAGGGCTTGCCGTCCGGATGTTCTGATCAATTCGGTGTGGATGACTTCCATGTCGTCGCCGCTGGCTTTCAAAATTCCGATTCCCGTGGCCGACAGAGCGGCGTCAACTCCCATAATCACGGGTTCATCAGGCACTAATTTTCTCCATCAACGAATCATCGATATCAAAATTAGCATAGACATTTTGAACATCGTCATGATCCTCGAGCGCCTCCATCAGCTTGAGCATCGATTCCGCCTTGTTCCCCTCAACTTTGACGGTGGTCTGCGGGATCATTGCTACCTGGGCCTCCATAAATTCGATATCCTGTTCTTCCAGGGCCGACTTGACCCTCTCGAATGCCTCGAACGATGTTACCACCTCGTAGGCATCATCATGCGTGACCAGGTCATCCGCCCCCGCATCCAGGGCAATCTCCATCAACTTGTCCTCGTCGGCCTTGGACTTCTCTACCATAATCTGCCCGCGCTTGTCAAACATCCAGCCCACACATCCGGTCTCACCCAGGTTGCCGTTATATTTTGAGAAGAGATGCCGTATCTCGGCCACCGTACGGTTTTTGTTGTCGGTTACAACCTCGAGGATAACTGCCACCCCGCCCGGGCCGTAACCTTCATAGGAGGCCTCCTCGTAGGTCACTCCGGGAAGTTCGCCGGTGCCCTTCTGGATCGCCTTCTTGATATTATCCTGGGGCATATTTGCGGCCTTGGCAGTGCTGATGGCTGAACGCAGACGGGGATTGTTGTCCGGGTCGCCTCCGCCCTGACGGGCCGCTATTGATATTTCTTTGATCAGCTTGGTAAACGTCCGGCCCCGCTGGGCATCGAGTTTACCTTTTTTGCGTTTAATGGTTGCCCATTTCGAATGACCTGACATATCTATTCTCCTTAAGTCCTAACCTGATTTAATATAATTTAAGGGCTCAGCCTTAAAATGCAACAGGAATTATGGGCTTGTCAATAGTTAAAACATGGTATACCCGGCATTGTCTTCAATTCCGGAATGCAGTTCCAATCTAATACAAAAAGGCCTTCAGGCCAACAGAAATTCCAAATACCTCGCGCCATTCCCTGATATATCCTGTGTCCAGAATAAAAGCGCGTTCATAGGAGTAATCCGCTGATCCGGCTATGGCAATATTTTTTGAGATCAGATAGGTATATCTTAGAGAACCTTTTTAATTTGTCCGGCAGGGTCTTAATCCCGGTTTATGGTGATTTTGAGCCTGCGCACATGGTTGACAAGCTTAGACTATGCTACGTGGATGCCACAAATATCCCGCCTGTACCACTCAATCAGCAGGAAGCAGATCGAGCCATAAACTTATTCCGGCCTTGAAATTCAGGAATGGTGTATTGCCCGGAAAATCTCCCCCGTCCAGATCTCCCTCATCAGACTCCACTGTTGTTTCGACATGTTTGAGAGGAATATACACCCCTCCCGCTTCTCCGAACACCGAAAACATGTCGGTGACAAAGAACATCGCCCCGATATTGCCTGCAATATAAACCTGATTTTCTATCTTGATATCAACCAACTCCGGACCAAACTCCGAGGCGGCATCCTTTATTTTCGGCATTGCCAGTCCCGCTCCTGCGGATACATACGGTACGATCAAATCTACAACCGGATAAGCGAACTTCACATGGCCGCCGATCATTATTACAGTAAACTTGTCTTCGGATTCGACACCCTCAAAATCATCCGCGTCAAAAAAAGTATAAGATGCGTCCACACCCGCCCCGAAAAGAGGGGTGAAGAAATAATCAGCTGCCACTCCAAAATCAAAACCGAGCTTCCTGTTCAGACCGCCCTCCATAGGATCGGCCGCAGTGAACCCTGTGGGAACATCGACACTTCCAAATGCGGAAAATCCAAACTTACCTGCCAAATCCAGATCCTGTGCCGATGCGGCGGATATGGCCCAGAAGCAGGCCAGTAAAAGAAGAAACAATGCCTTTTTCACTTTACCTCCTCTAATAAATACTATTTTCAGTCGTCCTCTTTACCCAGAATACTGTGCCAGTTCATCCCTCAGTCTCATATAGCTGTATGCAGTCTAAATCCTTGACGGAACAGTGTCAACAACAAGTTTCATATCCTGGAAGAATACATAAATTGATATTACGGAAGTGTAAAGCGAGCCATAAAAAAAGCCCCGCTTGAAACGGGGCTTTAAGTCAGAAACGATCTTTCTTATTTTACTTATTCCTCATACTCCTGCGGAGTCAGGCTGAACCAGACACTCACACCGGCCTTTATGCTGGCAAAAGGCACATTCTTGGGAAAGTCGAACTCCGTCTCGTCGGAGCCTACCGTGTACTTGGTGCCATCCAGCATGATATAGTTGCCGCCCGCCTCTGCGAAGACCGAAACCGTCGGCGAGACGAAGTACATAACACCGATATTCCCCGTTATATAGAGGGCCGGGTCGATGTCAAATTCTACCAGGTCGCCTTCCCCGGGCATATCCTTCCACTTCGTCAGGGCAACTCCGCCGCCCGCGGTCGCATACGGAATAATTCCCATTTCCAGGGGATAAACACCTTTTGCATGGGCGCCGATCATGATGGCATTGAATTTGTCATCCATCGGCTCATCGCCCATATCTTTGGCGGAAAAAGTATGATACATGAAATGTATTCCGGCGCCAACAAAAGGATGGAAGAAATATTCGCCGCTCACGCCGCCGCCAAAACCAAGCTCACGTGCCATGCCTCCTTCTTCCCAATCAGCCTGTGTAAATCCGGTCGGTATATCCACAATACCAAAAGCAGAACCATCAATCATGCCTGTAGGGTCCATCACCTGCGCCGGAGCTGTCGCCGCAAAACAAACCAGGACCGTCACCAGCAAAACAACTATCTTTTTCACCTTTCCCTCCTTTGAAAGGGTTTGATCATTATGTTAATCTTTTTCTATCTCCCATTACTGAAACAGAACCTCCGCCCTTGAGCCTACAGTTAATGTAAACCCGATATGATATTAAACAATATCATAAATCTGTCACACCGGCTTCGATTTAAACTGCCTGCTCTAAGTTTATGATACGTCAATTTAAGGGATAGTTTAAGAGACTGGCCGCAATCTGTCAATAAAAAAGTCTTAACTCGGCAATATAAAAATCGATGTTTCGCCCAAATAAATCCCTCTCTGAATTCAAGCTGCCCGGATTAGAAGCACCATCGTATTTTATTGACAGGTATTACTGAAAAAGATTACTTTCAGCGACCATCTTAAATCAAATTTACATTTTTTCCGGGAAAGATTAGGCGTTGCCGCCTTTCTGTACTGATGGAACAAGAAAAAAAGCCCCGCATATGCAGGGCTTTTTATCAATCTATATCTTCTCAGATATTATTCAGTGCCGCCAAACCAGACGTTGATACCAGCCTTGAAATCAAGGAAGTAATAATTGGTCTGAAGCTCAGCCTCTTCACCTGTATCAGGATCAATGACAGGTTCGCCATCAAATTCGGCGCCCGCTCCATCAAGCAGGAGATAATCAAAACCAGCTTCACCAAAGATAGATATCATCTCCGATACCCAGTATTTCACACCGAACCCCCCGACGAAGTACATCTTAGTATCAAGATCAAGGTCTCCTGTAACAAATACGCCTTCCTCAACTTCAAACTCAAGATCTTTTAACTTATTCATTGTCAGACCTACCCCGGCGAGAATATAAGGGCGAAGCATACTTTCGGGCATAAACATATACTTAAAATGAGCCCCTATATTCATGGTATGCAATTTGTCACCCGGCTCGAAGCCATCGAAATCCTTGGCACCATGAATAGCATAAAGGAATTCAAGCCCTGCGCCAATCGCGGGGGTGAAAAAATACTCCGCTGAAGCCCCAAATTTGAAACCGATGGAACGATAAAGACCATCAGCATTCTCCGGATCATCATCAGCCAGATCGCCCATCGGAATTCCAATTCCCACATACGGCGAGATGTTGAACATGCCCTGAAGATCCTGTGCGCTTACCATCGAAACTGCACCAAAAACGAAAATCGCTGCGAAGATTAACATCTTCTTCATTTTTGCCTCCTTGCTGTAAAAGCAAAACCCTCTAATTAGTTTCTTTACTTTTCCGTGAAATAATCAAACGAATTGATACTATTGTAGCAGTATATGCTTCCTTCATCACCTCCCTCTTCTATAAAAAAGCAGATGGTTACCGTTACACAATCTAACTTTTTATTTTACACAGCCTTATCTGCGGGAATCTATTCCCGCCCTTAAACGATTTCAACAAAAACTTTTGATTTTTTTATTACGAAAATCGATTAAGATTGTTCCTTTTCCTTTTTGGCTTCTTCCACAAGCTTGTCCTGGATTTCCCGCGGCACCTCTTCATAATGCGAGAAACTCCTGGAAAATACTCCCCGCCCCTGGGTCATCGAACGCACAGCGGTGGAGTATTTATATAATTCGGCCAATGGCACCTGGGCCTTAATCCTCTGGCCCTGACCCTCCGGCTCCATCCCCAGGATCTTGCCCCTGCGGGACGAAATATCGCCCATAATGTCGCCGGTATAATCATCGGGCACAATTACTTCAAGGTTGTATATCGGCTCCAGCAGAACCGGGTTGGACTTCAGGAAAGCATCCTTGAAAGCCATCGAGCCGGCGATCTTGAAAGCCATATCAGAGGAATCGACCGTATGGTACGATCCATAGAACAGTTCCACTTTTAAGTCCACAACCTGGTACCCGGCCAGGCTTCCCTCAGTCATCGCTTCTACAATACCTTTTTCGACCGAGGGGATGAACTTTGATGGTATCACCCCGCCGCTTATGGCATTTACGAACTCAAAGCCTTCTCCGCGCGGCAGGGGAGCGACACGAATGTGCACATCACCATACTGCCCCTTGCCTCCAGTCTGCTTCTTGTATTTGTACTGGACCTCGGCCTTGCCCTTGATCGTCTCACGATAAGGTATTCTGGGCTTCTCGGTCTCGACATCGACCCCGAAACGCTTTTTGAGCTTGTTCAAAATAATATCCATCTGCAGCTCGCCTTGAGCATACAGCAGCGTCTGTTTCAATTCCGGATCGACCCGCATCATGAAGGTCGGATCCTCCTCATGCAGCTTGGCCAGGCCGCCCGAGATTTTCTCCTCATCACCCTTGCTGATCGGCCTGACGCCAATATCCACAACCGGCTCCGGGAATTCGAGTTTGGGTATCATCAGGGGATCGCTCTTGGATGTTAATGTGTCCCCGGTATGGGTTTTGCGCAGTTTCACGAAAGCTCCCATATCCCCCGGCCCCACTTTGCTCACTTCCTTGCGGTTCTTGCCGTTGACATTATACATCTGAGCGATTTTTTCGGTATCCTCGAATGAGGTATTATAAAGCTCGTCACCCTGTTTGACCGATCCGGTAAATACCCGGAAATAGGCCAGCTCCCCCACATGCGACTCGGAAACGGTCTTGAAAATAAAGATCACCGGGGGCGCCCCCTCGGAAACCGGGCGGCTGATTTCCTCGTCTGAATCCGGCTTCAATCCCTTGACCTCGCCAAAATCTGCGGGTGAGGGAAAATATTCCGCGGCAAAATCCAGAAATGTCGTAACTCCGGCCATTGTCAGTGACGACACTGCAAAAACAGGATATATGCTCTGCTCGCTTATACCCTTCTTCAATCCGGCCTGAATCTCCTCGGGCGAAAGCTCACCGGCATCGAAGAACTTCTCCAGCAGCGCATCATCCGATTCGGCTACATTTTCGATCAGCTTCTCATGCGCCTCCTGGGCGGACGACTGCATATCGTCGGGAATATCCATAGCCGCGGCCGTACCGCTCTCGTCATAACTGTAGGCTTTCATTTTGATCAGGTCGACTATACCCTTAAAATTCAGGCCCTCGCCGATCGGAAGCTGGACCGGGATGACATGGATGCCGAAATGGTCCTGCAAGATCTGCACTTTAGATCCGAATTCGGCATGCTCTTTTTCAATCTTATTTATAATAAAACAGCGCGGCGTGTTATATTTGTCAGTATAACGGAAGGCCATCTCGGTGCCCACCTCAATTCCGCCGGTAGCATCAAAAAGGATCGCGGCCACATCCGCAACCCGCAGTCCGCCCACAACTTCGCCGATAAAATCGGCATAGCCGGGCATATCGATTAGATTGAACTTAGTGTTCTTATATTCAATATTCAAGGCGGTGGCTGAAATTGAAATTTTGCGGTTAATCTCCTCTTCCGTATAATCCGAAACCGTATTACCTTCCTCAACTTTTCCCAGACGGCTGGTTATGCCGCCGATATTGAGAATAGCCTCAGCGAACGATGTCTTACCGGAGGTACCATGTCCGACCAGTCCTATATTTCGCAGCTGTTCAATTTTGTATTCTTTCACAAGACTAACTCCTGGTTTTTCAATTCCACCGAAAATTGTGCGGGAATTTAATAAATCACCCCAAACTTGTCAATAGATGTTTTCGCAATTAAAACTGCCATTTTTTACGATGCTTTCGGGAAAAATATTTATGATTGCAGTCATTCTGAGGGAGCGAAACATTGAACCAGGTAGCCTGCCCGCATGAACGAGTAGGGACGAATCCGAAACGTGATCAAAGATCCGGCTTTGATGAGTGGAGTGATTCTGCCAGGTGCCCTGAGTTCCACCTTAAAAAAAGTATCGCAATTTTTTTTCCAATATAAAATATTGCTTGACTTCTCTATGTTGCAAAAATAAATTTCTGGCAGAAAGGCATCAATTATTAGGCAGCATATTTATAATTCTGGAAAGTAAAGCGCATCTTTCCAATTTTAGCGTCTCTTTAAATATATAACTCTAACGTCCTGGGGGGATTCACCCTTTTGGGAAATTTGGTTCGCAATTATTAATTATGGCAGGGCATCCATATGCACAAAAAAAGATGTTTGCTTTCTCTTATGATATTCTTTGCATTCACGGGTTTAGTCATGACGAATACGGTCGCAGCTTATGTCTGCGGTGACTCTAACGGCGATCAGAATGTTAATGTAAGTGATGCGGTTAATATTATTAACTACGTCTTTGTTGGGGGAGAGCCCCCCGTTCCGATGGAGGCAGGCGACTGCAACTGCGATGGCAACTGCAATATTAGTGACGCAGTCGCGATCATAAATTTTGTTTTCATTGGCGGTTATGAACCATGTGATCCGAATGGCGACGGTATCCCTGACTGCGGTTTCTATTGCCCGCCGACAGTTACTGATTATGATGGGAATATCTATCAAACCGTACAAATTGGTGATCAATGCTGGATGGCTGAAAATCTCAAAGTTACACACTATCGTAACGGTAATAGCATACCTAGTGTCACTGATTATAGCGCGTGGTCAAGCCTGACCACGGGTGCATATTGCAACTACGGGAATGATATTAGTAATGTAGCAGTTTATGGTAGGCTGTATAATTGGCACGCTGTAAATGACAGCAGGGGTCTAGCCCCTCAAGGATGGCACATACCGAGCGACACTGAATGGAAACAGCTGGAAATGTATCTTGGTATGAGCCAGGCCGATGTAGATGACTATGGTTGGCGTGGCACTAATCAAGGCGGGCAGTTGAAAGAGACCGGAACCTCCCATTGGCTGGCGCCCAACACTGGCGCGACCAATATAAGTGGCTTCACCGCTCTTCCTGCCGGTGACAGGCTTGATACAGGTGCTTTTTATTACATTCAACAGTATACCGGCTTCTGGTCCACAAGTTTGGCAGGTTCTAACTGGGCGTGGAATCGTGGCCTAGCCTATAATGTATCGAGCATTGACCGAACTGGGTATCTAAAGACATTCGGCTATTCCGTCCGCTGCGTCAAGGACTAAAAAATTGTTTCTCTATTCGGGCATTAGCCCTAGTAAAACCTTTTGCGGAGGTGTAAATACATGAAGACGTTGGTTCATTATGTACTCGGGCTTCTTCTTGTGACCCTGATTATATACTTCTTGCCCGGGTGCGGCGGGGACAGAAGCACTGATTCTAATGGAGCAACCATAGAGCCTCTCACTGTTACAGATATAGATGGCAATGTCTATCAGACAGTCAAGATCGGTGATCAGCTGTGGATGGCCGAGAATTTGAGAGTAACTCACTACCGTAATGGGCAACTCATTCTTTGTATTCCAGATAGCGCCCTTTGGGCTTGGACTACATTACCGTTAGCAGCCTACTGCAATTACAATAATGACGAAAGCAACGTCTCTGTTTACGGTAGATTATATAATTGGTATGCAGTGACCGACACATCCAAAATAGCGCCAGAGGGATGGCATGTACCCAGTGATGCAGAATGGCAAACATTGGTGGATTATCTGGGGGGGCCTGAAATTGCCGGCGGGAAAATGAAGGAACCCGGGATAGATTACTGGATTACCCCTAATACAGGTGCCACCAATGAAAGCGGTTTTTCCGCGCTGCCCGGAGGTTACCGTGATCCAAATGGTCATTTTGACTACATTGGGATATTCGGTCACTTCCTGTCTTCTTCGGCGAGCGGTTATACCTACGCATGGAAGTGGCGGCTCAACTACTATGACTCAGCCATCGAACGCCTGAGCTGTAATAAACGCTCCGGATTTTCCGTACGCTGTGTCAAGGACTAATCGGCATGCCTGGTTTAGACTGAAGCCGGAAAGGAATGATATTACAATAGGGGTGGCCTGCCCAAACTCGCTTTGGGCAGGTACCCATATATAAAAACACGCCCAAATTAATTTGAGCGTGCCACCCATAAACCAAATCTATTCGTGCGCGGCGTAAGTCTTTGCGCTACGCGAAAATTTATATCCTACATCCGTGTCCGGTAATTTGGGGACTCTTTGGTGATCTGCACATCGTGCGGATGTGACTCGAAAAGCGAAGCATTGGTAATCTGCACAAACTTGCCGTCACGCTTGAGGTCGGCAATCGTCTTCGTCCCGCAGACACCCATTCCTGCGCGCAGGCCGCCGATCAACTGATAGACCGTCTCTGCAAGCTCTCCCTTATATGGCACACGTCCCTCGATACCCTCGGGCACCAGCTTCTTGATATCCTCGTTATGCTGGAAATACCTGTCGCCCGAACCCTGGCGCATGGCCTCGATCGAACCCATCCCGCGGTAAACTTTATAGGAACGGCCGTCATACAGAACGATCTCGCCCGGCGACTCCTTGGTGCCCGCAAACAGCGACCCGATCATCACGCAGTCGGCGCCGCAGGCAATCGCCTTGGTAATATCGCCGGAGTACTTTACACCGCCGTCGGCTATCAATGGAATATCATGTCTCCGGCAGGCTCTGGCACAGTTCATAATCGCAGTCGCCTGGGGCACACCGGCGCCTGTCACCACACGGGTGGTGCAGATCGAACCGGGGCCGATCCCGACCTTCACACATTCAGCGCCGGCCTTGATCAATGCTTCCGCTCCCGACTCCATGGCCACATTGCCGGCTACCAGCGCGACATCCGGGAAATTCTTTTTGATTTGCGAAACAGCATTCAGGACTCCCTCATGATGACCGTGCGAGGAGTCTATTACCAGCACATCCACCTCAGAATCGACCAATAACCGGGCACGCTCCAGCATATCGCCTGAAACGCCGACAGCCGCTCCCACGCGCAGACGGCCCTTGTCATCCTTGCAGGCATCCGGATACATGATCTTCTTCATAATATCCTTGACCGTGATCATGCCCTTCAGGTAACCTTCCTCATCGACAATGGGAAGCTTCTCGATCCTGTTCTCATGCAGTATATCCTTGGCCCGCTCCATATCGGTTTCGGGCGGCACAGTGATCAGGTTGTCCCTGGTCATCACATCGGAGATCTTCAAATTCAGATTGCGATGGAACCTCAGGTCACGGTTGGTTATGATCCCCACCAGCTTGTTGTCTTCAGTGATCGGTATGCCCGATATGGAAAAGCGCTCCATGAATTCCAGCGCCTTACCGATCGGTTCATCAGGGGGCAGGGTAATCGGATTGACGATCATGCCCGACTCGGAACGTTTGACTTTGTCCACCTCTGCCGCCTGCTGCTCGGCGGACATATTTTTGTGGATGAAACCCAGGCCGCCCTGCCGCGCCAGCGCAATAGCCAGTTCCGCCTCGCAGACCGTATCCATAGCCGAGGCTACCACCGGTATATTCAACATGATATCCCGCACCAGACGTGTTGTCACATCGGCCTCCCTGGGGAGCACCTGACTGTGCGCAGGCACCAGCAGGATATCGTCAAAAGTTAATGCTGTCCCGATAATCTTATCTTCCATCTTCCTCTTAATCTCTCGTAGGTCAAATCTCTGTGAGATTTGACGGTTTTTTCTCCGCAAAAGGGGTGTCAAAAGTCACAGACTTTTGACCTGCCTTGCCTGAAATGACTGATTTTTTATACTCTCCCTATTCATCCTCTCCGGTCCAGACCAAAATCCTTCCGCACGAATCGCATGTAATCAGCCTCTCCCCCTTCTTGATCTCCTGGATCAGCTTGGGCTCGAGCTGTTTGAAACATGCTCCGCAGGCGCGCTTTTTCACGCTGACCACCGCCATCCCGCCGCGGCCCTTGCGTATTCTCTCATAAACATTCATGACATTGCGCGGTATCCGCACCTGCAGGTTCTTGCGTTCATCCTCCTTGATCTGACGCTTCTCCTCGACCGAATCGATCTGCTCCTGCAAAGTCTCCAGCTGGGCATTATTTTCCTTTTTCACCTCGCCGCATTTGCCCACGAATTCTTGGACTTTGCTCTCCAGCTCCTCGATCTCGCCCATCAACATCAGGATCTTGTCCTCTCCCGACGAGATCGTCTCCTTGCACTCATCGATTTCCTTCACCAGAGCATCGTATTCTTTGTTGGTCTTTATGGTCAGCATCTGTTTCTGGTACTTCTCGAGCGCATCCTTGGTACTCTGGACCTCCAGCTCAATACTCTTCATCTCTTTTCTGGCTTCGGTCAGGCGTTCACCATAATTTTGCGATAACTCGAAGCACTCATCTATCTCCCGTTTCAAATTATTGATCATATCCGGGATATAATCTTTTGAGCGCTCCAGCTCGCCGATATAGTAATCGATTTCCTGCATTTTTAAGAGAAGTTCAATATCTTTTTGCATGACCGTCTCCACCTTAATAGAAACAAAAAATGCACCCGTTTTCACAGGCGCATTTTCAGGTTTTATAAAACTTTATAAAATGTTTGAAACCCAAACAATATTTTATTTCACGCATATATATTTTTTGCATGCTCTCCATGCCCTGTTGTTTTCAAATGGGCAATACAGGAATCGAACCTGTGACCTCTCGGATGTGAACCGAACGCTCTAACCATCTGAGCTAATTGCCCGCGCAATAAACTAATGGTGGGCCCAGCAGGACTCGAACCTGCGACCCACTGATTATGAGTCAGTTGCTCTAACCGACTGAGCTATGGGCCCCTGTTTAAACTTTTATTTTATACAAATCTCCAAAGCAAGTCAAGCAAAACTATGATCTATTTATTCCTATAATCTTATATACCTGAATGTTCCAATATTTTAGGCAAATGTATCGATAATTAGCGATAGCTATAAAAAAATCCCCTCAGAAAGAGGGGATTCTACCCTTATATTTTAACCTCCAGGCTTTTCCTTCGAAGCGCCGAATTGATCGCCCGGGCGGCCACCTCCTTCTCGATCCCGCAGATCTCCATCAGCTTGTCAACCGAATCATCGATGAACTTCACCCAGCGATTATCCGGGTATCTCGCCACAAGATCATCGGTGAGTTCATCGGCTATATGCGCTATCCATTCAGCATACTTTCGGCGGCTCTCCACCTCCAGAAGCGGAAGCAGGTACTTCTTCCCTATGAAAGCCACCACCAATCCCAGAAAAGCGGTAATGGCATTTTCAAAACTCAAAAAGTCCAGCATATGTATTATACCTCCTTATTTATTGTGGACGGCGTACGTCTCGTGCGCCGCCAATTCCTTCTCTATAAAAGAGTGGCGCGCTAAGATCCGTTAGTGGCCTGATCTAAGGCTGGTTTTGGGCATGCAAGCGATCCGGGCCAAACGAAGTTTTACCCGGCCACCCCCCAGTTTGACCCGGCCAGCCGCCCGGCGTCATTCCGAGGAGGAGTTGACCCTGGTCAACTCCGACGTGGGAATCTCCGCTTTCTCTTGCAACCCCGTCCATGAGATTGCCACCTCCGGCCCTGGCCGGACTCGCAATGACGATTGGCAGACGCATCTTCGAGATTGCCATGTGGCTTCGTCCAGCATAAGCCGAACTCGGGCTTTTCGCAATGACAGGAAGCCAACAATTGCAACTCTACCAGTCCAGCTCCCAGCTGGCCTGATCAGGCACTGCCACACTCTTCCTGGCAATCCGCCCCGAATCATGATAAATGACGATCTCATACTCACAAACCGGCTCAAGATTATCGCTCGGTATCAAATCCAGGTACCAGTAGCCGGTGCTGTCTGTCGAAGCTGTCCTGTAGTACGGCGAAATCACCGATCCGTCATGACTGACAGGCGATTCATTCAAACGCGCCATCACCGTCACACCCGCAATAGCATAGCCGGAAAGATCGAAGACCCATCCATATATACGGCACAACTCAGGCGAGACCGGCTGGCCCGGATCAAAGCCGCTGCCCCAGATAGTATCCACAGTTGACGGCGCCAGCATATTTACAGAATCCGGCAGGCCCTCGAATTCAATCCCGGCCTTGTAGGCCCAAACCCTGTAGATGGCCTCATCCAGTGAGGCCACAACCAGGCCCTCGGAATTGCTCAGGCCCACAGCCTCTGTCGCTGTCTGGCTGGAATTCATGAATCTGAGCGAAATTCCTTGCAGCGCCGATGAGTCCGCCGAACTGAACACATACAAACTGCACGGATATGCCCCGCTTCCCGCCCCGCATGAGGACACCGGCACATCCAGATTAGCTTGATTTGTCTGGCTGGCAAAGCCGTCCTGCAAAGTGTCCAGAATAGCTTTGGCATAAAGCTTTGCAGAATCCAGATCATCCCAGTTGCCGCTCTTGACATAATATCCCGCTGAGGCCGCACCTCGAATCTCATCCCCGACATAAGCATATACCCTGATTAAATATCTGCCTTTGGTACCCGAACCATCCGATCCCCGAAAGTGAACTGTATAACTGCCGACGCGGATATTTTCCAGACTGGAGGCATCCTCCCCCAGCGAATCCACCAGGCTGCCATCCGGTCCGAAACGCAATATCTTCAGGCTGTCTGGATCGGCGGCAAGCGGAAGAGCGGTCGTATCGAATGTCTCGAATGTTAAAATGATGCTGTCAGAAACGCCATTGCCGACGACCTCGGGAAATATATCGAAGCCATACGATTTTGACGCCGTATTCAAAAGCACCGGCAACAGGCAGAATATTATCACTTTCAGTCTTTTCATCCTCATCGTTCACCCCATATCTCATTTGATTCTATTTCTTCCCGGTCACTCGATCAAACCTGTCCCGATCACATTGGATTTCAAACCCACACCCGGTTCCTCCACCGGGCTGAACCAGGCCTGGATCCTCATGGAATTCGAGAGGGCATTTTCGATCGGCGAATGTACGCTGTATTCAATATTCGACAGAGAGTCATATACCGCTGTCACCTTCAGAACCAGGCCGTTATTGTTCGATGTGTCCCCTGCCCATGAATCGAAAACCGGGCCGGGAATATTAAACCGGATAATATCCCCGATAGAATCTTCAGGGTAACTGAGTCTGAATGTATCCAGCGCTGAGACATCGTAGTCTATTCCCGCCCTGAGGTCCAGAGTAGCCCACGGAACAGGCGAGCTCCCTGAAACACAATCCCAGCGCGTGACCCAGGTCGAATCCAGCTCATAGGGATCGCCTCCGGCATCGGGCGGCGGACCATGCCATTTCTCATCCTTGATTATCTTATATGCGGTATAACGCACATCCATAATTGTATCAGGCGGGGCTCCGTTAAATCCCAGAGCAAAAATCGGAAAGAGCAGCTGCAGGCTGTCGCATGCAAACCCGCCATGTCCCTTGCGCTCAGGACTGATTAACCGCCAGAAGCTGATGATATCATCCAGATCATACCCGAACCTGAATTCTGTGTTGTAAGTCGCGGAATCGTTCTGAGCCGTGGTCATCTCGCACCAGCAGGCATCGATCTCCAGGTGTCCGTTCCAGCATTCATAGCCGGTTATCCAGTCATTGGTGGTATCCTCACAGACCCATGTCGTCAGGCGGTCAAAAAGCCTCCATGAATGACAGTAGTCCATAATTTCGGGGATGCGAAAAATCCCGCAAAAGGCTCTGCGCGCCCTGGCGCTGTCGCCATCGACCGTGACAGAGTCCCTGTCCAGCAAAATCACGCAGGCCGTATCACGGGAAACAAAATCGGGAGTATTGAACGGCACAACCGCTCCTGCCGCCAGGTCACCGTAATAATACAGGTATTGATTATCATACTGGTAAGGGAAGATCGTATCCGCCTCAGTAGAGCAAAGATATTTTACGTTTCTGTTATTGACCAGGCGCCTTCCATGTCCGCCGGGCCGATAATCGCTGTTGGCCAGCCCGAATTCAGTTTCAGTATATCGATCCATGGTAAATATCCCGATTGACGTGTCTCGAAGCGATGCCACATTTGCGGAATAAGCGAGGTCGGATATAATGATTCCCATAAAATTGCCGCTCCAGTTCGAAAATGTATCCACCGCATCGTCATCGATCAACCGCACACCATACCCGAGCTTACCCTCGATCCTGTTTACAAACATCGTATCAGATCCGATATTTGTTGTATCTGCCACTATAAAGGCCACATCACCCGCAATCAACGACTGATACAGCATAAGCATCGCTATTATTATTCTAATCTTCTTCCTCATCATCACCTCCCAGCTCCTCGCGCCGAATCTGCTCGACCAGATCCCAGAAATTCCTCTTGCCGTCCCCCAGGAGCTTCAGTTTCAGCTTATGTTTGTTTTCCAGGACACGTATCAGGTCCGCCACCTTGGGCTGATATTCCCCCTCTTTCAGCTTGCGGAAAATATCATCCTGAATCTGCTGCAGGACCTCCAGATCGCTTAATTCCGACGATCCGGTTTTCTTTTTAACTCTTTTCTTTGCGGGGGCCCTCTTTTTCGATGCCACTATGAAAGCCTCGCCTCGATTTGTCCGCCCGGATATATCCTCCAGACATTCCTGCAGACCGGACAGCACAGACGAATCCTGTCCGGAGTATCGATAATAATCTGCCCGCATCGAGGACAGATATTCATAACCACTGTGAGCATCTATCCCACCTCCATTATCAGTAGATCGCAGATCACGTTAGCATCCGACTGCGATGCCTTCGCGATGGAAAACGACCCGGCATCCTCCCTGCCTACTACAACTGCTCCGACCGAGCCCTTGGATAGAGGAATCACCTTGGGATTCGACAATGACTCCGGCAGGTTATTGCCGCGAAAATCTGTCAGATCTGCGAAATCTACTTTCTGTAAATCTCCGCCCAATGGCGCAGACAAAAACATGATCCGTCGCGTCGCCTGATCCGGGGTCGTGATCAAAAATGTGAACTCCTGCGCGGACATCGAACCCCATACCACAAAATCCCGAATCAGCCAGAGCCTGTGACCGCGCAGATATGCCAGCGTATCTGTCATAGACTACCTCATTTCGTGTAATTAGTTATTCCTGATCTTAATCCCGTATGTCAGCGCTTCCGATGGTGCTCCGTACCTGACCAGAATATTCTCCGCCTCGGCTCGATATGACTGCCCCAGCTGCAGGTATTGCTTACCGATAGAACTCTTCCGGGAGGGATTGATGAATGTCGATTGCATCACTTCCAGGCCCTTCATGCGGGCCAGTATTTCGAGAGCGATATATGTCTCCGCTACTTCCAGAAGCCTGTCTGAGCTCTCAAGGTATTCCTCTGCTATGTTTCCGCATACAATCGTATGGGCCTCCTCCACAGAACGCGAGATCATTTCATCCGAGAATATCCCGGCCTCGATTTCATAATCCACCCAGATAGTCTGGCCCGCATCGAGCTCGCCCCCGGGCAGGCGCGTGACTTTGCCGGAAGCGTAGTCGATGGCATAATCCACATCTTTCTGGTAAAGCCTGAAATGGTAATACCAGACCGAAATTCGGGCCCCCGACTGGATCCCCCCTCCATCGATGCGGGATATGGTCCCGGCCCTGTAGTCAACTATGTAATCAATATTCTCACGATAAATCGTGGTCAAAGACTGATCCGCGGCCGCCACCACACTGTCTGTTATCAAATGTGCATGGCCCAGGCTGACCGGATTATCCGCAATAGTAACGGCCTCATACACCGGCTGATTGTACTCCTTTCCCTTGATCTTCTCTGAACCAATCTTGATTCCTTTATGCGGAAGCTCCAACGGCTCGTCCCCGCTCAAGCGAAAAATAAAATTTTCCACCAGTTTCTGCGGGCGTCTCAATTCAGCCAGATGCTTCTTCACAATACTGATATTGGTAAATGCCATCCCCTCCTCCTTAAAAACACATTCCTAAATCCGAAGTGTAAACACGATTCGTCATCGCGAGGAGCCGCGGGCCGGCTCCTGCCGGACCAGGCGACTTGGCGATCTCTTCCTTCTGAAAATAAGAATGATGTCATCCTCCTTATAAGATTGAAAGCGCAGCTCATCAGAAATCTTAAAGCGCCGTCATATACTGCAACTCTACCGCCGCGGTTATCTGTGTACCCACCGGAGCAGTGACAAAATCAGAGGATACAACTACCTTGATCCAGAATTTGGAATGTCCGGCGATCACTGACGACTGCCAGTCGGACGGGATATCATTCGAATCCTCCCATAACCGTATCCGTGCCGGAGACGAATCAAAGTTATACTGGCCCGAAACAGGAACAAAGTTCTTCCAGTCGGCGCCATCCCAGTAGTGCCACGTCACCGTGCCCCCTGAGCCGGGCGTCGAAAGTGTAATATAAATCCGGCTGAATTTTTCGAATTGGCCCAGAAAGAGTGCATCCCCTGAATCCTTCAACAATCCGCCCGAATCCGGGTGATAGACATCTGCAGCGCTGTCATCCGCCGCCTCAACCGACCTGTCATAATACATTGCTGAAGCTTCGGGACGATAGCAGATCACCCGGTCGCACGCCGCCAGCGAGCCCGACACGCTTGAGGGCGAGGCGAACTCCGCCCCGTTCTTCACGGCATAATTAAGCTGGTTTTGGTTGGGGCCGATTTGCTTGCAGTAAAATACAAACGCTGTCGAACCGTTATGCCTGACTATCGGAGCAGAAGCGACCTCGCTGTCGATCAATATATTCCCGCTCCAGATTGCGCCGTCAAAATCCTTGTAGTAAAGCTCGCCATCTGAGGCAAAAGCCAGCGCTATTCTCAAATCATCCGAGACGGAGGTGTGAAAACTGTCCGAAATACCCGTCCCGCTGAAAATCGCTGCCTCCGAAAGCCACAATGACCCCGACATCTCGATCTTCCTGTATGCAAGGCTGGTACCGTCCACGCAGTAAAAACAGTACAGGTATGTAGGCAGATATTCCAGCCTGCTGAAGGCCGAACTCTGGCCGGTGACAAGGATCGTGCCCTCATCATCGGGTCCGAACTCCCAGCTAACACCGTCATCAACAGAGCTCTTGACATTTATCGTATAATCGCTTCCCGAGACACGGGTCCAGGAGACCCACAGACGGCCGTAATGATCCTTGAACAGGCTGGGATAATAATTCGAGCCGGCATTATAGATTGTCGCCGCATTGCCTGCTGTCCAGCCGCCGTCGGCAAAGCTGAGCTTCTTGTGCATCAGATTCAGTGATGTCTCCGCGGTATAGGCCAGATATATATTGCCGTTAGAATCCATCCAGCATCCCGCCGGATAGTCAGCCGAATCGGTCACCACCTGCTGCGGGCTCGACCAGGAGATATATGGCGGATCGGCATATGACAATACGATGACCGAAGGCGAGCTGGGATAAACAGCCGCGATCCTGCCCGCGTACTGACCCGACCTAATCTTGAAAAGCTTCCTCTGCAAGGCTAAACCTGTCCCATAGAAAGCTGTAGAGTTGTCAATTAATTTCAACATAGCACATCTCCGCGGCCGCCCCTGTTTTCTTGGATACTTTGGAAACATTCGACTCTTGCCTGTGGCGCAGGGTCTTGTCCCGATTTAATCGGGATGGTACCCTGCGCTTTCCCCTGCATCCAAACAGCAAGCGGCCAATTATGTTAATCAGACATAAACCGTGTCAAGCACCATCGATGCCTCGGGTATAACCTTGGCATAGCCGATCGACTCCGAGATCACCGCCTCCTCGAATTTCTGTTCGATGATCTTGTCGAACTCCACCATCAACGGCTGTGAAACCACCTCTTCCGCCGCAAAGCGATGATCCAGTCCGATAATCAGGTCATCCGCAACCTCATCACAGCGAACTACTGACGCTCCCAGCGGATTGACCAGCTTGCCGGAGGACTGGAACTTAAATCCCGCCTGCGGGTCCTTGAACTCGGTCAGGTTCAGGATTTTCCTGATCATATCCTTGTGGCAGATCAGGGTGTTCATCTCGTACGGCGCAAACTCCACCCAGAATTTCACGAAATCATCGTAATCCAAAGTGCCGGAGCTGTCCGCCTGCACTACCTGGGCGGCGTTGTCGTTTCCGTCGCCATTCTGAATTACGTCCGCGATCAATGCCACTTTATCAGCCTGCAATCGAAACCCGATATACCACAGGATCACTTTAAATTGAGCGGTGGAACGATGCCGCAGGACCTTATAGGAGGTCTTCAGCGCCACACCGTAATCGGGCACTGTAATCGTACTCAACTGCTCGGTGATATTGATCTGGGGTATCTCCGCCCCTTCTCCAAGCTGGCGCAATGACAGCCTGGTATCGGTCGGCGATGTATCTATATAAAGCGGTGTGTAGCGGTTTGTGTTGATCCTGGACGTGGCCGCAATCAGGCGATTGTATTCCGGACGAAGCTCCATCCCGCGCTTGATTTCGCGCATGATAAATTCCGGCATCAAAGCCGAGGCTGACTGGAAAAACTGCTCCACCGTGATAGCATCCCGTCCGGCCACCCTGATCCCATGACAGGCAAGCTGCCTCTCGAAGGCATCCAAAGGCGAACCATCCGTCGAGGGATCGTAACCCTCCGACTCCAGAAGCTCGCTTAAGCTCATACCCCGCGCCTGCGCTTCCAGATATGTATCCCGATCGACCTTAATCTGCGAGGCCCTCGTCAGGTCCACATTTTCCCCTTTTCCTGTTTCTTTTTCTATCAATTCCAGAAACGATTCCGGAACTTCCAGTTCGTCAAGATTATGTTTATCCATGGCAACTCCTTTATGGCATATAGACTGTACAGGATGATGTCCCATTCACTTCCAGCACTATACCCCGGGCGATATTGCCGCCCGCGGGATCGTCAGATGTCAGAGCTGGCGCCTGCTTGACAGCACCGGAAACCCCTCCCACTATTCTATCAGCGACTGTCGGATATGTGGTGGTGATCGGAAGTGTCATCACTCCGCCGATCTGCACCGTGGCCATACGCCTGCCGCTGTCGATATCCGAGAGGGACAGGGCTGTAAGTTTGCCCAGCACCACAGATTCGTCAGAGGCGGGACCAACCTCAAAATCGCCGGTTAACGACACCGCACAGCCGATATCCTCATCTGCCAGGTCATCCTCGCCGGCTGTCTGATGAATCGAGAAGGTGGCAAACACTGGCGCCACTGTCTCGAGATTCTGTTCTCTTACACTCATTAACTACTCCTTTCAAAAACTTTCTTGAGGGCGTCATCTGCCCTCCACTCTCGTAACTTCCCTCGTCCGTATTTTTCTTATTATCCCCCTCAAGCCGTCGCGCAGGATCTTGACCCCGATTTATCGGGGTTGTGATCCTGCGCCGATCTTAAAACTATTATCTGCCTCACTCACCTCTCTCCCCGAGACTGTCCGCTGAAAATGCGGCCTGGTTGAAAGCGCTCGGTTCAGTTCATCCCTGAGCTGACCATCCATCTCAATCAGCCTCCGGGGAGTCAGGCGGCTGGAGTCAAAAATCTGCTCGTCACAGACCAGCCCCGGCCTTCCATTTTCGGCCCTGCGTATGGCCCTGAGCTTGCTCATTACACTCAACGTCAGGTGATTTCTGAGTACGCGATAGTCCTTACGCATCTGCAAAATCTCCGGAGCTTTTTGCTCGAGCTTCAAGAGCGCATCCCGCAACTTGCCGAAATCGAACTCACCCAGGTCGGCTTCCTCCAGGTCTTTTGATATTTCGAGCAGGCTGATGATCACGTCTTCCATATCCTCTCCCCTTATTTAAATTCCCTGTTTTCAAGCTGACCGAACCTCTTCTCCAGGTTCTCCCTGAAAAGATAGAAATCATCGCGGGTTATCATCCTCTCCTTCAGGTATATCTCCAGGCTCAGGACCCGCTTTTCAAGGCTGACCAGGGCCTCATTTTCGGCCTTATGAGCGAGGTTCATCTTGATGTCGTAAACTGTCGCAAAATATCCGGCCAGCACCCCGCATAAAGTCAGCACCAGCGCCAGCAGGAAATTCAATTTGGCGGGCTGCATGTAACCCGGATGAACATTGTTTTTGTTGACGGGCACTTCCATAGTTTTATTTTCTCCCTTAGAAAGAGAGGTTGTGTTTATGAAGGCGTTTATAATCTTATTTGTAGCACTATGTCTTATACTGACATTCATTTTTTGCGAGGAAAACAATACCGCCTCGGCCGATCAGGTGCCCGGAAGGACTGAAACGCTCCTGGGCCTTGATGCCAACCATGCCAATCTGTATCAGCAGTTCGACAGCATTTACACCTACACCCCGGACCTCAGGATCGATGTCGATACCAGCCTGGTGACCTTGATCACTGAAGATATTTCCGGCGACCGGAGCGCTTTCGATATCGGTTTCCCCTCTGGAAAACTGGCCCGCTTAATTATTACCACCAACTCTGTAGCGATTACCGGGTTCTATCAGAAAATCGACGGCCGGGATTCTCTCTTCTATTTCGTGGATATACCCGAGATATTTCCCGACCAGTTGCGCACCGAGGACAGCTGGTCCTTTTATGTCCCCCCGCTTTTCCGCGACAACCAGGCGGTGATCACTTTCTACCTGAATTACGGCTTTGGATACGAGGTCACACGCACGTATGTCGGCACCGAAAGAATTGTGGTACCCGCGGGAGCTTACACAGCCCATGTCATCCAGTCCGAATACCGCCTGCAGGGCATAAGCGAAGTGATCAAAACCGACACCGAATATCTGGTTGCCGGAATCGGCCTGGTGCGCATGCAGTCCGAGGGTAAATTTGGAAAGTCCCATATCCATCTGATAGAATCTCAGCCGCTGGCCGAAGAGTAACGATTTAGCTGAGCCTTGTAAAAAGTACCAATCTCCTCTTATCCCAGAATGCCGGGCGGATCAAATATCTTCCCTCTAATGTCCGTCCATTCAGCCTGAGAAGAAATCCGCCTCTGCGTTTTCCCTCGATTTCCAGCTCGCCTTTCTCCCGCCTGCCTTTCAGCTTATCCAATCTGAGATCGAGCCTTCTCTGCCGTTCATCGGAAACAGGATAACCGACCAGCGAGCCCTTGCGCTTCAAAGAAGCGATGTTAAACTGCGGAAAAATCACTGTGAAGGGTATGTCCTTGTGCTCGAATTCGATTATGGCTGAATCCTTGATCCTCTTGAGCATGTAACCGCCCTGTTTCCGGGTATTCCCTGAATTGCCGGTAAGCTCGTTAGTTGTCCTGGTGTCGGCAGTCGCTCCCCGGAATACCAGGGATGTCTCCAGCACTTTCTCGATCTTACGATAGCTGTAATGACATATCTCCTCACCCTGATCCGAGGGATAACTTTTCAAGGGCGTGTGTGCGCAATTACGAATATCCTCCCCGCAGATACTGCACTCCGGAAAGCTGAAAATAAATCCGATCGAACCTTCCTTATAAATCCCCCCGTCGATATTCGACAGAAGCGCTTTGCTTCCCTGCGATTCCCAGAGCCAGTAGAACCATACCTTGACCCATTTTTCTCCTCCTTTTTCAATCACTTCCGCTTTAAAATTGCGTGCAATCGGCAAATCTCTCCTGTTATGTCCAACCAGAACCGGCGAATCGATTATCAGCTCGCAAAGGTTCTGCAGCTCATTATCCGGAAACCTCCCGCCATAAGAATTGACCTGATTCGAAACCAGATAAATCGCGCGTACGTAAATATCTTCAGCCCGCACGCTTCGAGGCGGTTTAATCGCGGCATTGATTATCTCCGCAAAATGCTCCCTGTCGAATTCACGTTCCTCGGAAAGACTGACCAGCAAACGGCCATACAGATTCATGCTGCGCTCCTCCTTTCAAATACCTTCCCCGGAAATATTTACCATCCCTTTTGGAGTGAATTTGATTTGCAGAATTTGTGAGGAAATAGTATGCAAAAGTTTGCAGAAAAGCATTCGAGGGGGCCGCCGTAAAAAATGCGCAGCAACTCGTTAATACTATGTTCTTAAATATGTTAGCGATACCGCGCCGCCGAAAAGTTGAGCTTCGGCACATTGCTTGCTTCTATTAAATTCGGAACCAAAAATTTGCGAGGTTATAATGATGAGAAGAGTTCAACTTGAAAATGAATCCAGAGAAATAGCAAAGCTGATCGCCATCGGATTTTTGACCATCATCCTCTATCTTGGATTGTCTTTTTCCACTGCCTATGGCTATCAGATAAGTAATTTCAACAGAATTCAGGTCGAAAGCCCCGATAAAATCGACTGGAATTCGGATTCCTGGCTTTCCTCCGATATGGATTACAGGTTCGCCCCTGATCGCCCGTACAGCAAAACTGCAGATGGCGGTACAAGTTTCGAACTTGTAGCTGACAATTTTGTAAATGATGATGTTCTCCCGGCTGTTCCCGAGCCGACCATTACGATTCTGTTCGGACTGGGCCTGGGCACTATGGCCCTCTACAGAAAATTAAGACACTAAACAGAATTCGCGCGCAGTGCATGGTATACATTAAAGGGCTCCTGCAACAGGAGCCCTTTGTTAATTCAGACTCTCGAAAGCCTGGGATCCACCGGCTTTCTTTCCATTTCACCGGCACTCAGCCGCAGCGGCCACAATGCCAACCCCAGCGCCATTATAAAATCCCCCGATATTTCCGTATCCCATGATGCTTCCCGGAATTCCTGCAGGTTCGACCAGTATTCACCATCACTTCCGGTCTGCTCCAGAAACGGGTAGGCGATCTCTTTTTTTGCATGATAAATCTCCATATTCGATAGAAGCTCCGTTTTCGCCTTGCCGCCGCCCCTGCCAAAATTAAAACCCTCCGGGCCAATGTCGGCTATTTCTGAGATAACCACATCTCCCAGCCCGGTGGAATCAACCACCACCCTTCCGCCGTAAATCTGCTTTCTCCTGCGAATCGCCGCATAGACATCGTTCCAGTCGCGATCCTTGAACCTCTCGAAGGCCACCAACTGATACGGCTTCTCGGTTACATCCAATGTCACTCCAACTGTATATGTGAACTTCCTCGCCAGATCCCATCCCGTTATATATTCATGTCCCTGCTCCTGCTCCTTAAGTCCGCATGACGCCTGCATAGCCGAATTGATTAAATCCTCGCCGATAAACTCCTGGCCCGTGTCCACAAACTCGCCGTATAGATTCTGGCGCACCTTGAGCACAGGCAGAGTCTGCTTCTTGCGCTCGATAAATTCCCTGCTGACATAATGATTCTCCTCGGTCTTACCCTGCTGGACATATCCATAGCGCGGAATTTTTTCCAGCTCCCGGGCCTTGCGGTAGAAAGCGTTCTTGCCCTTGGGCGTCGAGACATAGTCGAGCGTTCCGGCACGGTCCGCCAGGCGAAGCATCAAAACCTCATTGACCACATAATCGAATTCCGGCTCAAAAGCGGCCTCGTCAAAACAACAGTAATCATAATCCTGGCCCAGGATATACTCGCCCCGCCTTTGAGTCGAACGGCAGCTGAATACCGCATCATTGCCGAAGTAAATTCGTGGATAGGGTGTATAGCGCACACAGTTCACCAGCATTTCCATCAACGGATTGCCCTTAATCACCCTCTGCACATTGTTGAAGATGATCTTCGCCTGATCCAGAGTGATCGAGCAGTTCACGGCATTGTATTTCCCGCACGAGTCATAAGCGGTATTCCTGACCTTGAAGACACAGCGATGCAGTATCTTGATCGCCTGCGCCATGCTTTTGCCCCAGCGGTTGCCGGTATGCAGGAGATTCTCAGCTTTGTTGGAGTTCATCAGCCATCTGGTCTGCCCCTCATGCGGTTCGATCTCCAGAAACTCCCGCGCGAAGAAAACCGGATCGGTTACCGCCAGACGCCACCTGTTCTTCTTCGATATAACCATCACGAAAGTGTCCTTCCAGTCTTCATTTCACGCTTCGCTTCTGCGGTATCAAGCAGGCCAGCTTCCTTTTTCATGATGATAGTTTTGATTCGCACTTGCTCGGCATCCATCTTATCCTTCAAACCGTAAACGACTTCATTGGCAAAACCAATGTGGCAGCTGACATCAAATCCCTTTAAAGCCAGCTCGATATTAGCCATCCATTCCAGAAAGCCTGCCGCCGCCTGCTGCACCGACCTGACCTCTCGCTGAACCAGTTCGTATTTGAACATGGCCCAGTTGTGAGTGGTACCGTATGAATATCCCAGCATGAATGGCGCCAGGTGCATGCCCGCGCAGATATCCTCTATCACCGCACGATGGTTCATGTACCATGAGCCGGTCGAGGATGCTCTTGATGACGGCCCGATATATTCGATCCCGACATCATCCCATGTAATCGGGTTGTCCTCCGGACGAAAATCCCTGAACATCGAGGCGGTCTTCTCAAAATAATTATTAGCGCGGCTGACGTAATTCTTTTCCGACTCACCCGGCAGACGGTCAGGCGGCGTGACTTTTACATGTATTCGATGATACCCGGCGTTATGCATGCTCTTGTGCATATCGTTTATCATCTGCTGTTCCACCCGCGCCACAAACGGTATGCTCCTCAGGAGCGAATTGCCCCCGGGATTGACTGAGTCCGCTTTAAGTCCGTAGAAATATGTCGAGCCCTGATCCAGCCAGACCTTCTTATTCTCCTGCTGCTGGCAGATTCGCCAGACACCATCCCGCATCTTAAATCCCAGGCTGGCGGGATCGATAAAATAGAAATAATCGATACCGTTCCCGCCCGGAAGCCCGACCAGTTCTCCCGCCGCCGATCCAGTGGAATAAAGCGAGGTGAAATATTCCAGAAGCAGGCCATCAACTCCGGCGAACTTTTGATATCGGTTATCATACGCATGAGAAAACATCTGCTCAACAGCCTTGGTCGCTTTCTCGATAGTCTCGCCATTATCGGTGCCGGTGATTTCAATTTTAATGGGCGAGGCCGAGAGCGAGGTCCAGGTCCAGACTGCGGCGTTGAGCGCAGGAATTGTGTCGATCAGAAAGCGATAGAGATTGACGCGGGATTTCTGAAGCGAATCCCCGACCGGGAGCATGATCCGGTATCCAAATTGATCCGGCGCCTTTTTCAGGCTGCGTTTTTCCGTAAATTTTGCGAGCGATTCCCTCTCAATCGACTTATTATCCGCAAAATCTGCAGGAATTCTGCTGCTATTTTTTCTGAAGACATTGATTAACCTCTTGAATCTACCCAAATTAACCTCCTGATTTTACAAAATAATCCGGAAAATTATCAGGAGTGAAATTGTAGCAAAACCGCATGAATACTGCATTTTCCGCTTGCATTCTGATTTTGATGTGTTATTTTACTGGCGCAGAATGACAGGGAGTGCTGTCTGATTGGCCCAATAAAGAAGCCAAAAGCATTTTTATTCAATATTTCCCCGCCTTGCCAAGCAGAAAGTACTCCCTCTTCTTTTTGCCCCGCATCGCCTGCGACCCGCTAATCCATTGTTAGTTAACTAATTATGGTATAGCCCCGGATTCTGCCCAAGTGATCTGGCGCATAATATGCGTTTGGGAATTTGCGCGGAGTTTTCCACAAAATGTTAAAATATTGTGCGGCATATGGTTACGATTTCGCATTTTGGGTGAAACATTTGGCACAAAGTTTGATATATATAAAGCACGGATAGTTACTTTTGGAGCTTACTCCAAACGGGCTTAAGAGGTAAGACTCTTTATTGGTAGTGGCTTGAGTAACAAGAAATAAGGTTCGAGAGGTTAGGAGAGGTTCAGTAATTTGGGCCTCTCTGCTGAGAATCAGACCCAATAAGGGCTTTCCATATAAACTGTTTCTCCTCCTGACCGGCCATTTCCCCATGGCCGGTCTTATTTAATCTGCTTTGAAGAAACAGCGTTGGTCAATAACCGTCAGGCGCCCCACCTGACGGTATTTTTTTGTTTCTCGTCTGGAATCAGTCATTGCGAGTAGTGAAGGCATTTGGCCTCAGCGACGTGGCAATCTCCTCGGGTGCCCCATCCCGATGGGCCGATTTTAGGCCCAAGAGGGGTGGGATATTCTTCTTTTAATCATAAATCAGAATAGTTCCACCTCCCGGTGCGCGCTGATAATCGTCGTGCACGGGGACGTATACGACGCACGAATATAGGGTGGCTATCCGAGCCGGCCGGGGGAGGTCATTCGAGACTGGGTGCCGCCGACAAACTTGCTTTGTCGGCGTTTCTCGATCAATACATCCGCCACAAACGAGTTTGTAGCGGGCACCCAATTCGGACTACATACTATCCGTCGTGCAGGGTCTTGATCCCGATTTATCGGGATTGTGACCCTGCGCCAATGCTGCGATTCCTTCTTCCGCAGGGTCACACCCTCGACGATGTCGAGGGCAAGACCCTGCGATACGATTAAAACGAGTTTATGGCGGGCTCCCAATTCCGGGCTGCATACAGCCCAAATAAATTTGAGCGTGCCAGCCGGTAATAGTATAATATTTTAATGTATGCATCAGGTTCGCTAACCTGGCGCATTAACCTTCAAGTTGCGGAACCCAACCTCACAAGAAAGGCAATTCCCCACCGCTGGCGCTGTGGGGCACCCTAGGATCGTCATTGCGAAGCCCGACCCTGCTGGGCTGTGGCAATCTCACGATCTCGTCTCATGCCAGATGGGGAGATTCCCACCTCGATCACAATCCCAGATTATGATCTCCTCGGAATGACTATGGTATCAGCGTTAAATAAGGTGCGGAGGAGTGCACCCCGCTCTATTGAGTATCCCAGGCGGTGCCCTTTCCGGTGTGATACTCCAACAGATCTTCCAGTTCCTTAATCGAAAACTTATTGAGCCCGACTATCGTGGCATTCCTTCGATAAACGTGAGGTAATATGTTTCGGGCTTCCTCTTTCGAATCGACGTCCATAATAATCCATGCCTTATGGATCCCATCTTTGCATCCAAAATCTGCATGGGTGAGAAAATGCGAGCCGCTTTCGACAAGGATTCGCGCCGCATTTATACATTCAAGCACCTCTGCTTTGTGCGGAAGCTCAATTAAAAACCTGGCCATAGAAATTCTCCCTTCCGGAATTATTATGCTTGATTAAATATACCGACTGGTAAATATACATAATGCAATTCATGCCGTAACGGTTTCAATATAATATCAGATTTATTATGTCCTCTTTGTGAATGCAGCGATTATTATCCGTCGTGCAGGGTCTTGATCCCGATTTATCGGGATTGTGACCCTGCGCCAATGCTGCGATTTCTTTTCCGCAGGGTCACACCCTCGACGATGTCGAGGGCAAGACTCCTAGCTACGAATAACAAATTGACATCAGTGAATAGCGGCCTTTTGCTAAGGGCAAGGGCAAATCGAATGCACATTTTTGTTTGCAATATGCAAATAATACTTGACATTATGCAAAGGATATATTACAATATGACGAAAATAATAATAAAGGAGTATTGAAGAGACTTTAATGAAAACCACTTTACGCAGGTTCAGATTTGATCGTGGTGAGCTTAGCCAACAACAACTGGCTGAGATGGTATCAGTATCTCGTAATACCATCATTTCTATTGAGCGTGGCGATTATGCCCCATCGGTGAAACTGGCGCTGCGGTTAGCCAAGGTCCTCAAAACGACTGTTGAAGAGCTCTTCATTTTAGAGGAGAAGGATCATGCTTAAAAAGGATCCCGTTTTCTGGTGGGCGTCGGGCATCTTCGCTCTTGCCCTGGTGCTCTTCTTCATCACTCAAAGTCCGAACTGGTTGTTCCTTGGGATCGCATCCTACCTTCTGCGGCCCACATTGGCCTCTTTGGGTGTAGCCAGAAGGCATATGGATGAACGCCAAATGAGCATTAATTACAGATCGGGCAATATCGCGTTTGCCGTCACCATTATCGTATGTGTGATCTGTTCTATTATGCTTATGGCGAAAAACGATCACGCCTTTGAGATGTTCCATATGGCGATCGTGGTCGGGCTGGCAACCAAAGCTCTTTTCAATGTGATCCTGATAAAGAATTTCCGGGAAGCGGCCCAGAAGATACTCGTCGGAGTCGGGCTCTTGATGGCTCTATTCACGTCGTTTTCATCTTTCAATCCTTTTGACCCAGCCAGTTTCATTATGAACATCCTGCCGGGGCTGATTATAGCCGGAATCGGGTTTTTGTCGAAGTCGTATCCACGACCGGCAGGTGTGTTGATTCTTGCTGCGACCGCTTTTTTGCTCTGGAAGATCTTCAGTAAAGGGTTCGACTGGGGACAAATCGCTGCAGCTGTAATAGTGTGCATTCCGCTGACAATCGGTGGTGTGTACCTCCTATGTTGTAGGACTGACAAAGTGTATATTAAACCTGCAGGAGAAGCATCATGAAACGCTTTATAAAATTTTTGACGGATGTGCTGGCAGACTTTATTGCGCGGTTCTTTTGAGAGAACAGGTCAATGCCTTGCTCACATGTGATCATGTGAGTAGCACGATAAAAAGATAACAACGAAAGCAAAGCTAATCCGGCTGAAACTGCTAAGTGGTTCAGGATGGAGGTAAATAGTATCACACCAAACGATTTAATCGTTGGCGATGATGACAGCAGAAGGTATGGGATTTGAAAAAACAAAGATGAAGCAGTTATAAAAATGTCCTTTCTATTGGTATGAACTACAATACATGTGAAAAGTCTTTTGCCAAAAATGCGGTATTGATTAGCGACCTGCTTGACCAGGCTGCTGAGGCATTGCCCGAAAAGACACTATTCAAGGACTCCTCTGGTCGGACAATAAGTTATGGCCAAGCAAAACAGATTGTTGATGATTTGGCTATTGGATTATGTCTTGAGGGCTATAAAATTGGTGATAGAATCTGTCTGATTGGAACAAAAAACAGTTCTGACTGGTGTATCTGCTATTTGGCCATCCTGAAAATAGGAGCCGTGGTTGTCCCTCTTGATTCCAGCCTCAAAGTGGAAGAACTGGCAATTTTGCTGAAAGACTGTGAAGCTTCCGGAGTAATTTCCAGTGACTCTAAGCTGAATATATTTGAGAGACTGAAACCGGATCTTCCATCACTCAGGAATATCTTTCTGCTAGATTGCTTTGATAGCAGTAGATCATCTTCTCTTTATCATTTGATTGTCAGAGGTCAAAGCCAAACTATCACTTATCCTCATATTAATCCAAAGTCGTTAGCGGTCTTGATATATACTTCCGGCACGACTGGAAGGCCAAAGGGAGTAATGTTATCACACGAAAATATCATTTCTGATCTTAAGGCAATACAGAAAAGGCTTATTTTCAGCACTAATGATGTAATTTTATCAGTAATGCCGTTGCATCATACATTCGAGTGTACCTGCGGTTTCCTGAATTCAATCTCATTGGGCCTAAAAATAGTATTTGCCAGGAGTTATAAATCGAATCAGTTGCTTGAAGACATCCGCAAAAATGAAGTTAGTTATATGTGTGCAGTACCTCTCTTATATGAGAAAATGTATAGGAGTATGAAAAGAAAGATTAACAATAGCAGATGGGTCAGAAGGCTCATATTCGCAATTCTCTTTTCAGTTTCACGACTCGGAAGGAGATTCAATCATAATTGGGGGAAGCGTGTGTTTCGCTCATTGAGAAAAAATGTAGGTATTGACAGCCTGCACATGCTTGTTTCCGGTGGCGCGGCATTACCCAAAAACGTTAGCCATTTCTTTGATGCGCTTGGTATACCGTTGCTGCAGGGATATGGGTTGTCAGAGACTTCCCCTGTGATTTCAGTTAGTTCACCACAGCACAATAGATTTGCTTCGGTTGGCAGACCACTCGAAAGCGTTGAAGTGCGCATCGAGAAAACTAATGAGGATAGGGAGGGAGAGATTATTGTCAGAGGACCGATGGTGATGCTTGGATATTACAATAACGGCTATGATACAGCTGAAGTTTTGGCGAATGGATGGTTTTTCACCGGTGACATAGGCTACTTGGACAAGGACGGTTTTTTATATATAACTGGACGATCAAAAAATGTAATTGTATCAGCTGCTGGAAAAAATATTCACCCAGAGGAGATAGAAGCTCTTTTGTGTGAATCCTCATATATTTTGGAAGCGTTAGTTTTAGGTAGAAAAATCAGGGGTTCTAATATCGAGGAAATCACTGCCGTAATTGTACCAGATACCGGAGCGATCCAAGGAGTTCAAGGCTGCGAGCCGAGTTCAAAAAAACAGCTAATAGGCGATATTATCCAAGCTGAAGTAAGCTCAGTATGCTCTCGATTGGCTGATTTCAAGCGCATTGAGAAGTATTATATATGCCAAGATGAATTGCCAAAAACGACAACAAATAAACTCAAACGTTGCCTTGAAATAGATGAAAATGGAAGATTAATAGAGAAGAGATCGATAAAAATGAATTAAGATGATGATGATAGGTTATTCGCTAATTGACATGAATTGTCTCATGTCATACAAAAGTGGGAAGAGTGTCCGTCGTGCAGGGTCTTGATCCCGATTTATCGGGATTGTGACCCTGCGCCAATGTTGCGATTTCTTTTCCGCAGGGTCACACCCTCGACGATGTCGAGGCCAGGACCCCGCGATACGATTAACCAATACCCACAGACCGTCATTGCGAAGCCCGCTTTGCGGGCTGTGGCAATCTAGCAGTCCAGTGCTAAGGCAAACACAGAGATTCCCACATCGATCATAATCTGAGATTATGATCTCCTCGGAATGACGTAGATTGTCTACGATAATCTGCTTGGAATAATAACGAATGCAGTTATAACTGAAATTGCTTCTCTTCCGAATTCTTGAAGGGCGGAACTTTTATCTTGCGCTCGCCGTCGCCGTTTGAAATCGTGATCTCCACTTCCGGTTCATGCTTCAGGTCGCAGTAACGCGCGGTCAGACGGGCCGCAAATTCGAGCGCATCATCCGAGGGCACACCCTTCAAAAGCACAATAGGCGAGCCGGTCTGTTTGGCCTCGAAGATTAAATCATGATACTCTTTGTATCGCTCGATCTTATCGTTCTCGATCTCATTACGACCCACTATCATCTTGGCGTCATCATTGAACCTGAAATGCCGTCCCACACGCAAAAGGTTAAGATCATCAAAATTGATCTGCTCCTGATGACCCATCAGGTCCCGCAGACGCTCGGAATATTTCTTGTCGGTCAGGAGACATCCGGCCGCCGGAGTGGGATAATCCTCCAGCCCGAATTTTCTCGCCAGCTCCATCTGACGCTTCCGTCCCCTGCCGTTGATATCCAGCAGCTGCTCACGGTCGACGAGCCCCTCTTTTTCCGGGATAGTCGGCTCCAGAAGCTTGGCGCAAAGCGGACGCAGAAGAATCCCCTCGACATCGGCATCACGCTCCACCGCATTCATAGAATTCCGAAACTGCGACTTCGGCCTCTGCCCCAGCACCTCGCCGGTGATCAAAAAATCGGCGCCGGTCATCTCCATAAACTGCTTGGCCTCACTTAACATAAGAATTCGGCAGTCCACACACGGATTCATATTCTTGCCATGACCATATTTCGGATTCCTGACGATATCTATGAACTTCTCCCCCAGATGCATCATCTTGACCGTAAAACCGAACTTCTTCGACATTGGCTCCGGGTCCTGGGAGCAGGATGACTTATCGACGATATCACATCCGAAATGAGTGAGGAACATCAACGCGGTCACATCGATATTCTGCCGCAGCATCAGAAGTATCGCCAGCGAGCTATCTAAACCGCCCGAAAAAAGGGCGACACATTTTGCTTTTTTGTCAGCCATAATAGAACCTCATTGCAGTTAAACTCAACTGTTTCTATCATGTTTCACTGCAATAATAACCAAATCAGAATTCCTGTCAAGAATTTAAACCCATGAAATCCATATATAGCTACCCGCAAACTCTGCCGAAGTTCAATATACAGTTCAGATAATAAAAAAATGATTCGGTTCGAATTTTTATGTGTATAATATTCGAACAAAGAGAGCATTGACAGGTACGCATATACAATCAAAAGAATCTCATGCACTTACATCAGAACATTCCCATGCGGATGCGGAAACAGTTAATATGTGTACTTGTGTGCCAGCGGGCATGGCTCAACTCCTTGTACCGCAACGCTTAATTGTTAGGAGCCGGCCGCATAATTAGAAGGAAACTTTGGCGCTCTTGTAAACGTTAAACATATAAGAAGATAGACGATTGAGCTGATCTCATCAGGACATCGTCCAACTTGACAGATATATAAAAATCGTTAGATTGATGATGGATAATAATTTTGATCGGAGGCTTTATGTATAGAAGGAAGACAGCGGGATATTACTCCATTGTACTGGCGGTGATGGCCCTTGCCCTGATATGGTTTGTCGGTCACGGTGAGGCAGGTGAAACAGACCTTAATGCTCAGGATTTATACGCGGTTGATACGGTCGATCTGATTAAGGACGAAGCCGATCAGGACTCCGGGCAGGCCGGTCAGACCAAGCCTAAAACCATGTCGCATTACACCCGTCTGCTGGCCACGATGGCCTACAAAATTCATAACAACTACATGGAACCGATCGAGTCCGATGAACTCGCGCGGCACGCTATTGACGGCATGCTGGAAAAGCTCGATCCGTTTTCAGTTGTGCTGGAACGAAAAGCTTATGAAGGTCTGATGGAAAAGACCCACGGCAAATATGAGGGTCTCGGAATAGTTATTGCCAAGCGCGGCGATTATATTACAGTGATATCCCCCTTCGAGGGTACCCCTGCCTGGAACATGGGTATTCAGGCCGGAGATAAAATTATCGAGATCAACGGCGAAGATACAAAGAATATGACCGTGGATGATGCCTCCGATCTCATGCGCGGTCCTGCCGGCACCTCGATCAGCCTGACAATCGAACGCCCCGGTTTTGATGATCCGCTGGACTATGATATCGAGCGAGCCATAATCGAATTGAAATCGGTAAATTATGCCGGAATCGTCGATGGAGATATCGGCTATGTCCGTCTTTCCAAGTTCTCCGAGACAGCCACCGAGGAGCTTCAGGCAGCTATCGACAGCCTGATGCAGGAACGTCCCCTGGAAGGCCTGGTCCTCGATCTGCGTTCTAACGGCGGAGGGCTTCTTTCGCAGGCGGTGGATGTTGCCAATCTATTCCTGAATAAGGGCAATACGGTGGTTTCGACCAGGGGCAATAACCCCTCGGCGGAGAGGGAGTATGCCGCCCGTTATGATCCGATTTATCCCGACAAGCCGCTGATCATCCTGGTCGATGGCGGTACCGCTTCCGCTTCGGAGATTGTCTCCGGCGCTGTGCAGGACTGGGATCGCGGAATCATTATTGGCAATACAACCTTCGGCAAGGGTCTGGTTCAGCAGATCTTCACCACCAATGATCCGGATATTGCCCTGAAGCTGACAACGGCCAAATACTATATTCCATCAGGCCGATGCATTCAGCGGCCGGAAAGAGCGACCAAGCATCCGGAGCTTCTGGAAGGCGATGAGATGACCATAGAAGAAGATTCCGACGAGACCCCCGAGGACAGGGAGCTGTTCCTGACCAAGGGCGGACGTCCCGTTTACGGCGGCGGCGGCATTGTGCCGGATATCGAGATTGAGCGCGATAAGTGGAAACCGATCGAGATCAACCTGGAACGCCAGACCATGTTCTTCGAATTCGCGGTTTACTACACCTCAAAGCATCCCGAGACCGGAAGAGATTTTGAGGTCACCGATGAGGTTTTTGAGGATTTCAAAGATTTCCTGAAGGAAAAGGAGTTCACCTACAAGAGCAAACTGCAGTCCAAGCTCGAGGAGTTCGAAAAGGCAGTCGAGGAGCAGGAGAAGGAAGAGCTGTTTAAAGATGAGATAGAGGATCTGCGCCAGCTGGTTGAAATTGAAAAGGAACAGGATCTGGCCAACAGCGAGGACTGGATCAGGCGCTCGATCAAGCGCGAGATCATCCGCAAGCTCTACGGCGAGACCGGTGTCTATGAGGAGATGGTTTTGAAGACCGATCCCTATGTCAAAAAAGCACTGGAGATATTAAACGAAAGCGGAACGTATTCGAGACTGCTGGAACCCAAGGAAGAATCTGACACGTAAAATATATTGACCCCGCGGGGAGGTTTCCGCCTCCCCGCTTTCTTACCGGTAAAAATCCAACTTATGTCTGAACCAACCCTGGACCATTACGATGATATACATGAGGCGGTGTCCAAAATGTCGCTGAACAAACGCCCGCCCTATTCCGCATTTGCGTACTATTATGACCTCTTAGGCTGGTCGGAATTTACTGAAATTGTGTATCCATACCTGGAACAATTCATCAGAAGACTGCCCGAAAAACCGGAGGCATTTCTCGATCTGGCATGCGGTACCGGAACCCTGGCCTACCGGCTTTCCGAGCAGAAGATCAAGGTGCTGGGCATAGATATCAGCCCTGAGATGATTGAGGTCGCCTCATCCAAAAGCCACGATAATGGATGCCCGCCGGAATTTCAGATCGGCGATATGACAGCGCTCCAGCTCAACAGCAAATTTGACATGGCCGGATGTTTTTTCGACTCCCTCAACCATTTGAGGAGCGCGGAGGAAATCAAAAAAACATTCAGGCGCGCACATAAACATCTTTATAAAGGCGGATGGTTCATGTTTGACATGGTGACCAGGCTCGGTCTGGAGAATTGGAAGGATTATTATAACTCCTCCCGGGATTCATTTTATGTCGTGCAGGAGGCCCGCTTTTCGCCCTCAATAGACAGAGCCGAGGTGAAAATCGAGGCTTTTATAAATGACGGCAGAAACGGCACCGTCCACATCCGCGAGATCTTCAAAGAGATCTCTATTGCTGTCGATAAAGCCTGTCGATACCTGAATGATGCGGGCTTTACAAAGATAATAATCGAACCGTTCCCCCCGGCGGGTAGTGTCGAGAAGGCCGACCGGATTATGTTCTACGCCAGAAAATAGTTTTACCTTTTTGTCTTTACAGAGCGCCTACTTTGTTTCATATTCAGCTTATGAATAAGTTCCGTAGAGTCATCCTGTTAATTCTCGACGCCTGCGGTATTGGCGAACTCCCCGATGCTTCCGATTATGGAGATGCCGGCGCCAATACGATCTGCAACACGGCCGCAAAACTGGGCGGTTTGAATCTGCCGCATCTGCAGAAGATGGGGCTTGGAAATATCGCAGACATCGAGGGCGTTCCTGCTACAGATAAACCATCCGCATTTTACGGCAAGATGGCGGAGATTTCCAAAGGCAAGGATTCCACCGTGGGGCACTGGGAGCTGGCCGGCCTGGTGAAAAAAGAGCCCTTTCCGGTTTTTCCGGGCGGTTTCCCATCGGAGCTGATAGACAAATTCGAGAATCTCTCCGGCTACAAGGTCATCGGCAACAAGCCCGCATCAGGAACCGAGATAATTGCCGAACTCGGGGATGAACATAGAAAAACGGGCAGACTGATCGTTTATACCTCCGCCGACAGTGTCTTTCAAATTGCGGCACATACCGATATTGTTCCGCTTGAGAAGCTCTACGAGGTCTGCAAAATCGCCCGCAGGATGCTTACCGGTGAATGGGGTGTTTCACGAGTAATAGCGCGGCCGTTTACAGGCGACTCCGGCAGTTATGTCAGGACTTCCGACCGCAAGGATTTCTCGATCGAGCCGGTGGATGAAACCATGCTCGACAGGCTGATAAATGCGGAGCATCAGGTTATTGGGATCGGCAAAATCGAGGATCTCTTCGCCGGACGCGGCCTGACCGAAAGCTATCATACCAAAAATAATGATTATGGCGTTGATCTGATCCTGAAGGTGCTTGCCCGGAAAAATAATGGCCTGATCTTCATAAATCTGGTCGATTTCGATATGCTCTGGGGCCATCGCAATGATTATGAAGGTTTTGGCAAGGGACTGGAAGATTTCGACAGACGCCTCCCTGAAATCCTGAATGCCTTACGGGATGATGATCTGTTAATGATTGCCGCCGATCATGGCTGCGATCCGACAATCGAGACCTCCACCGACCACAGCCGGGAATATGTCCCCCTGCTGGTATATGCTGACAGGTTCATCAAACGGAAATCGCTGGGAACAAGGGACACCTTTGCTGATGTTGCTCAGACTGTCTGCCAGAATTTCAATCTCGAACCAATGAAACATGGAAAGGGTTTTTTAAATGATCTCTCTTGAAGATAAGGCGCTTGAAAAAGCAAAAGCGGCTCGCGAAAACTCTTATTCCCCATACTCCGGCTTCAGGGTGGGGGCCGCAGTTATTTCCGGGGACGACCGCATTTTTGCCGGCACCAATATCGAAAACCGTTCCTACGGCCTGACAATCTGCGCCGAGCGATCCGCGATTTTCAGCGCAGTCTCAAAAGGCGTCAGAACCTTGAGACATCTGGTGCTCATCACCGACTCAGAAAAATTCATCACTCCCTGCGGGGCATGTCTTCAGGTTCTGTCCGAATTTGCCTCAGATATGCAAATCGAGTCCTGTAACAAGAAGGGCGAGAAACAGCGTTTTTCATTAAAAGAACTGCTCCCCAAATCCTTTAAATTAGAATAGAAGTTTATATGCTGAAACTGGAATCATTCATAGACCACACTCTCTTAAAACCCGAAACGACCTCGAATGACATCAGGAAGCTGTGCAAAGAGGCGCGCGAATACAATTTCCGGACTGTCTGCATTAACCCGTCCTATATTGAACTTGCGGTAAGCGAGCTCAAGAATACTGACGTCGCTGTGGGCACTGTCTGCGGATTTCCGCTGGGGGCTACCAGGACCGAAATAAAGGTTTACGAAGCCGAGACAGCCGAAAATTCCGGGGCTTCCGAGATAGATATGGTCGCCAATATCGGGGCAATCAAAGAAGGGGCTTTCGAGCTGGTGAAAAAAGATATCGCCCGGGTCCGCAGGGCCCTGGTAGGAAGTACCGTATTGAAGGTCATCCTCGAATGTGCGCTTCTTGATGATGAGGAAATCGAATCTGCCGCTAAAATCGTCGCCGACTGCGGCGCAGATTTTGTCAAGACCTCCACCGGGTTTTTCGGCGGGGCCACCCTTCATCATGTCAGCCTGCTCTTTAATACAGTCGGCAAAAAAACCGGTATAAAGGCAGCCGGAGGCATACGCGATGTCAAGACTGTCCTGGCCATGATCGAAGCCGGGGCCTCGCGCATCGGAACCTCCTCGGCAGTGAGTATAATGGAAGAATACCGAAATAGAAGTAACAATGCTGGCTCCTGATTTAATCGCCAAGAAACGCGACGGGGAAAAGCTCTCGCAGGAAGAGATAAAATTTCTTGTGGAGAACTATACTGCCGATAAAATCCCCGATTACCAGCTCTCAGCGTTCCTGATGGCCGCTTTCTTGAATGGTCTCGACACGGACGAAACTTTCTGGCTGACTGAAGCAATGCTTCATTCCGAAACCAGCATCGAATTTCCCGAAAAACTGCATCCGGTGTTCGATAAACACTCCACCGGGGGTGTGGGAGACAAGATCAGCCTGACCCTCTCCCCGCTTATGGCTTCTCTTGGATATAATATCGCCATGCTCTCCGGACGGGGCCTGGGTCATACCGGCGGCACACTGGATAAGCTGGAATCGATCCCCGGCTTGAATCCCTTCTGGAGCAAAACACAAATCAAGAACCGCCTGGGGAAATGCGGAATCGCAATTTCCGGCCAGACAGAAGATATCGCCCCGGCCGATAAAAAAATCTATGCTCTTCGTGACCTTACAGGAAGAGTAGAATCGATCCCGCTCATCACCGCCAGCATACTTTCCAAAAAGCTGGCGCTGAAAACCGACGGAATAGTTTTTGACATAAAGTCCGGCTCCGGAGCATTTATGAAGACCGCAGAAGAGGCCAGGAAGCTGGCCCGATCTCTTTTAAGTGTCTGCAAAAAATTCAGGCATCCGGCTGTATCTCTTCTGACCGATATGTCCGAGCCGTTGGGGCATTACATCGGCAATTACATGGAGATTATCGAAACGGTCAATTTCCTGAAAACCGGGGAGCCCGAGGATATAAGGGAGGTAACCTTCAGGCTGGCCTACGAAATCGCTCGCATGAACGGGAGCCCGGAAAACAAAAGGGAGTTTTCTGCGCGGCTTAGCAAGGCAATCAGCTCCGCAGACCCCCTGCAGAAATTCATCGAGTTTGTTAAGATCTCCGGCGGCGATACCAAAATCCTGTCTAATCCTGAAAGCTACCACAGGCCGAAATCCGGCGGAAGACTGCCTGCCGGCAAATCCGGCTATATTGCCGCATTCAATACAGAACTTATCGGCAAAGCCTCGCTTGTGCTTGGCGCTGGAAGGTTACGGATCGAGGACAGAATCGATCCAATGGCAGGCATTCACATAACCAAAAAGATCGGTCAGGAAATCAAAGCGGATGAAACTCTCTTTGAGCTATACGGTTCGAATAGAAAGGCGGTATCCGCAGCAAAGACAATGCTTTCTGAATCGTATAAAATCAGGAAGGAAAAGATTGCATCGCCTCGAAAAATCATTACCTTGATAGAAAATTGAGAGGTGAGGGCGAAGCTAAAGAGAGGTTTTTTGTCGAGTAATGAGAATACGGAAATCGAGACTTGTAATTGTGCCATTGGGCGAGGTTGATTACTTCCTGATCAACAAGCTGGCCACCAACCTGTCATCAACTCTTTCCATCTCAGCCAACATTATGCAGGGTGTAAAAATCCCGCCGGAATCATATAATATCATGCGCTCGCAGTATTATGCCACCGTTATACTGCAGAAACTGGAAATCATGAAATCCAGCCACAAGGAGCTTATGCTGGGCATTATGGAGGAGGACCTCTATGCCGGGGAGGAGCATTCGGTAACCTCGGAAATAGACCGCCTGACGGGCTGCGGGGTGATTTCACTCATGCGTCTGCGCACCGATTTTTACGGTCTTCCCGAAAACGAGAAATGGGTCTATCCCCGCCTCTACAAGGAGAGCTTTAAAATCGTGGCCCGCTTGATGGGCATGCGTGCCTGCCGCAATCCTCACTGCATACTTTATTATTCCGAGGATATGCGCGATATTGACGACAAAAGACTCAAACTTTGCGATATCTGTCAGAGGGAATTTTTTAAACTGGTCTAAAATCATTTTCTTGCCTTGCTTTTGATGTTTTTATTGAAAATCCGGAAACATCAGCTATTATAAATCTCATGAATATCGAACAGCTCGCTCAGGCCCTGAAGAATGACAATGAGTTCATGGATTGTGTCACCCACTGGGAGACTCTCCCGGCTATTGATCCTCAGTATGCCGATTTTCCCGATAAGCTGAATCCCCGGCTGAAAGAGGTGCTCATAAAAAAGGGCATACGCCAGCTTTATACCCATCAGCGTGAAGCCTATGACCTTGCTTCCGAGGGCAAGAACTTTGTGGTGGTAACACCCACAGCCTCCGGCAAAACGCTCTGCTATAATCTGCCGGTGCTGAACAGGATGTTGTCCAGTCCGGATACGCGCGCGCTTTACCTCTTCCCCACCAAAGCGCTGTCCCAGGATCAGGTCAGCGAATTGTACGAAACTATTTTAGCGCTGGAAGCTGATATCAAGACCTTCACCTTTGACGGCGACACCCCTCAAAATGCACGCAGGAAAATCCGCGAGGCCGGGCATATTGTGGTAACCAATCCCGATATGCTGCATTCTGGAATCCTGCCGCATCATACCAGATGGATCAAGCTGTTTGAGAATCTCAAGTATGTGGTCATCGACGAACTGCATCACTATCGTGGAGTATTCGGCTCGCATCTGGCAAATGTCATCCGCAGGTTGAAGAGATTACTGAGATTTTATAATACCGAGGTGCAGTTTATCTGCTCCTCGGCTACAATCGCCAATCCGGTTGAACTGGCTGAACGGATACTGGAAGAGAAGGTCGAACTGATCGACAAAAACGGCGCCCCTCGCGCCGAGAAACATTTTATTTTCTATAATCCTCCCGTGGTCAATCAGCAGCTTGGCATCCGCAGATCGGCGCTTCTGTCGGCCAAAAATATCGCCGCAAAAATAATCGCTAATGATATCCAGACCATTGTCTTCGTCCCTTATCGCACAACCACGGAAATACTCCTGACCTATCTCAGAAACAGCCTGGGCGGCCATATAAATTCCAAGCAGGCGGTCTTCGGCTATCGTGGGGGGTATCTTCCCAATGAGCGCAGACGTATCGAAAAGGGCCTCAAATCGGGTGAGATACGGGCGGTAGTATCGACCAATGCCCTCGAACTTGGAATTGATATAGGCCAGCTCGAGGCGGCTATTCTGACCGGCTATCCCGGCTCGATCGCCTCGACTCTCCAGCAGGCCGGCCGTGCTGGACGCAAGCGCGGGCTTTCGCTGGTGGTGCTGGTAGCCAACAGCTCGGCCTTGAACCAGTTTATCGTCAATCATGCTGAATATATCTTCAAGCAGCCCTTCGAATCAGGTGTGGTCGATCCTAATAACTTCGTTATTCTTACTTCTCACATAAAATGCGCCGCCTTCGAACTGCCTTTTGAAGAAAAAGAAAAGTTCGGAGTGGAAACCACGACCGAGATATTACGCTACCTGGCCCAGAAGGGCATCCTGCGCGAAACCGGCGGAAAGTTCCACTGGACCTCCGATGTTTACCCGGCCAACGAGCTGTCATTGCGTTCGGCTATCAACGACAACTTTGTCATCCTGAACAGCTCCAATAATTTTAAGGTCATCGGCGAGATGGACCTCTTTTCAACACCGGAGATGCTGCATCCGCAGGCAATTTACCTTCATGGCGCGGCGCAGTACCAGGTGGAGGAGCTGGATTGGGAGGGGCGCAAGGCGATTGTCAAAGAGGTCGATGTTGATTACTTCACCGACGCTGAATCCAAGACCGACCTCAAGGTGCTGACTGTGGAACGTCGGGATGATCCCAGCATGTCCGGCTGGGGCGAAATCTCACTTACCACGGTTACTGTGCTTTTTAAGAAGGTCAAATTCTTCACGCATGAAAATGTCGGCTCCGGCAAGGTCAGTCTTCCCGAGATCGAGATGTCGACCACATCTTTCTGGCAGGAGTTTCCGCTGGATATTTATGATCAGATCAAAGTCGATCGCGAGAGGATGGGCGAGGTGCTGAGGGGTATGGCCAACTGCCTTGGGGATATTGCGCCTTTATATATTCTCTGCGATAGAAAAGACATCGGTTCGATCTCCAATGTCAAAGCTAAGTTCTCGGAGAAGCCCACTTTGTATTTGTATGATCGTGTCCCCGGCGGTGTCGGATTTTCGGAGAAGATCTTCACCATGAAAAAAGAGATTTACAAAGCGGCGCGCTATCTTATAAAGAGCTGTGCCTGTGAGGCCGGATGTCCCTCATGTATCGGTCCGCCCCCCGACAACAATCCCATCCGAAAAAATCTCGCAGTCACCCTTTTTGATTACCTGATCGATTTGAAATAATTCACGATTCGCGCGCGGACCGCAAAATGCCGGACAGGCGTATTTCTCCATGCGCCGCAAGGGTGGCCCGCTCAAATTTATTTGGGCGTGTATGCAGTCCGAAATTGGGTGCCCGCTACAAACTCGTTTGTGGCGGATGCTTGATTCAAGAGATCGCCGACAAAACAAGTTTGTCGGCGGCACCCATTCTCGAACGACCTCCCTGGCCGGCTCGGATAGCCACCCAGATATCCATGCGTCTGTACATCCTCTTGCACGACGGCTGCCAGCACACAACATGAAGGTATAAGCAGCACGACCAATAGGTTTCCCCCACTTCGTGCGCGGCGTATGTCTCGTGCGCCCCGCCTTCTGGTACTTGGTACCCCGCATGAAATGTGGGCCGAAGGTCAGGCCCCTGACTGATTTAAGCGGTCATCCTGCTATGGTGATTTCAAAAGGGAGACTCACGACATCGGTAACAGTCAGTGTTCCAAGTCAGCATGAGCGCTCAGGGTGCCCCAGGCTTCAGGGAGTGTTGAAATAGCCAGCAAGTTAGAAATACGAACCATACACGTCATTCCGAGGGAGTCCCGCCGAAGGCGAGGACGACCGCGGGAATCTCCGCGGTTGCCTCAAGAATAATCGTGGAGATCACCACGTCCGTCAGGAGCCGGATTCAAAATCGCTTCGCTCCTCGCGATGACGAATATTAAGGTATTCAGGGTTTATCAATAAGCCCTTTAGCTTGGGATATTTTTTTAAACCACCAACCCAATCTGAAGATTGGGGCACCCCAACCCGAGCTTTTATTGTTGTGCTCGGGATTGTGAGCCTGCGCTACAAAACAATGCACTCAAATATCTATTGCCCATCCTCCAAAAATAAATAAAATACATACTCATGGAATGGATTACCGACCCTCAAATCTGGATAGCGCTTATCACCCTGACAGCGCTTGAGATCATCCTCGGCATCGACAACATTATTTTTATTTCCATCCTGGCCGACAAACTCCCGAAGAGCAAGCAGGCCGCGGCGCGACGGGTGGGGCTGGCACTGGCCATGATAATGCGCATAGGTCTGCTGGTGTCATTGAAGTGGATGATGAAATTGACCTCCCCCCTGTTTGATATTTTTACACACGAGATATCCGGTCGCGATTTGATTCTAATAGGCGGCGGGCTGTTTCTACTGGCCAAAAGCACCATGGAAATTCATGAGAATATCGAGGGTCATAGAAAGGAAAAGATCGAGAGGAAGGTCGGGGCGTCCTTTATGATGGTAATCCTTCAGATAATGATGATGGACGCTATCTTCTCGCTCGACTCGGTCATAACCGCCATCGGCATGGTCAAGCAACTGGGTGTCATGGTCGCCGCCATAGTGATTGCCATAATTGTGATGATGGTCTTCATCGGCGCTGTTCATCGTTTTGTGCAGAAACGTCCCACGGTCAAGATGCTCGCGCTCAGCTTCCTGCTCCTAATTGGCGTGGCGCTTATCGGCGATGGCCTGCATATGCATATCCCCCGCGGCTATATTTATTTCGCCATCGCCTTCTCGACTTTCGTGGAATTATTAAATCAAAAAATCCGATACCGCACTAAAGCGGCATAAAATGCTTGTGGAAACATGAGTAGGGCAAAACCCTTTAGCGGTTTTGCCTATTTGATTCGTGACAGGCAGAATCACTTCGATTAGCTTTGATTCTGCCCTACGCCAGAAAAAAAGGCGCCGATCTACGGCGCCTAAATTCGAAGAAAATCCTTCTGACAAGTGAACGATTACTTCATCATCACCATCTTCTTGATGTCCTTATACTGTCCGGAAGTAAAGCGATAGAAGTAGACACCACTGGCGACAGTGCTGCCGGATTCATCATCACCATTCCAGGTAACAGTATAATTACCCGCATCCTGATGCTCATTCACAAGGGTCTTGACCCTCTGGCCGAGAATATTGTAAATCTCGACATTTACAAATCCGGCCTCGGGCAGAGCGTATGAGATATCGGTTGACGGGTTGAACGGGTTCGGTGCATTCTGGGCAAGGCTGAACTGCTCCGGAACTGCTCTTTGAGCAACCCAGCTGACATTTCCGCCTTCGAAATCAGGACTGATCTCCCTTACGTACGGCACGCCATCCACATACTCATTGTAAATGAGATTGAGTTCGTGACTGGGAGCATCCGAGGTGAACGGAGTAACCTGGAAGCCGCTCAGAGACATGTCATCAATACGGAATACCAGGTTGGCGACTACAGCATCACTGCTGATGGCAGCCTTGGCCAGAGCAGGCTTCTGCTCATAAACCATGCTGATCAGGCCAATGACGACGCGATTGTTGGCTTCGTCGATGTTGAACAACTTCATATCGAAATAGTCAACTCTTTCGGCGAAATTAACTTCGGTCAGGGTCACACCCTCGCTGTATTCGAGCGGAATATCCATAGCCACAAGCTCCTGATCATTGGATACCATCAAGGGCACAGTGACTATATTGTCGTTCATGGTAGCCTCGCCGAGACGGACAACATTGCCTGCCATCAGCATCGGAACCATCAGAAAGATTGCCAGTACGGCCATTACGCTAACACGTTTCATCAGGTAACCACCCCCTCCTAGGGTTTGTAAAGTTTCCATAAAATACTCCAAAACTTTTTATTCTTGAAATCAGTTAATCATTAATGGCGTGCCCAGTTACGTAAGTACTACATTTCTGTAGCTCTGACCACAGCCAAGATAAAGTGCAATTTTCGATTTGTCAAGAAATAAAAGATTCTACTCCCATTACTTTTAAGTTAGCTATTTATTAAAACCGAGAACTTTTTTGCCTTCCTCTGAAATTCGCTCCGGGGTCCAGGGCGGGTCCCAGACAACATTAACCTTCACATTCTCAACGCCTTCCACATTCTCAACCTTGCTCTGAATATCCCTGGCGATAAGTGAATGCATGGGGCAGCCGGGGGCGGTAAGGGTCATGTCGATTTCGACATCTCCATTGTCCAAACGGATATCATATATTAAACCGAGATCGAGCACGTTTAACGGGATCTCGGGATCGTAACACTCTCTCAATGCAGCCTCAATTTTCTCCTTATTAGCCATAATAAAACTCCTGTTCGTTGTTATTCACCAATATTCAACAACGAACAGCGTTTCTATGTTTCCTGTATGGGGGAAAATGATAACCTAATGATTTTTAACTCCTTGTCCTGTAGTGTATACAAAATTGAAGCGATTTCGTTTCAATTTAAATCTGAATTTCTTATACATATTCAATGCGGAATGATTATCAGCCGAGACCATCAGCATGCATCGCCTGTAACCGCCCGGTTTCATACCTTTGAGTACCTTGAATAGCAGGTATTTGCCCAATCCCTGACCCCGAAAATGGGGATCGACGACCAGGTTTGAAATCCACAGTTCCTTTCCCATGTGGGTGCAGTATATGCCCCCGGCCAGCTCCGATCCGGATAATGCAAAAGAGCTCAGGCTTCGTTCAAAAAACGCGGGACCGGAGCGGACTATCCGCAATGAGGGCGGATTACTGCCGGTATCTGTCAGCACTTCAAGGATCGGCTCATCGGGATGATCCCGGTATGCCCGTTGATCCAGCCTTGCAACTTTCCGGTCGAGGGTTTTGCTGTATTTCTTGAAAGTGAAACCCGGTGGACGATCGACTTCTTTAACTTCGTAAGGGGCTGAAAACTCCATTTTATACCTCTCCAGGACCCTGAATCCGGCTGAAAGAAATATTCGCTTCTGAGCTTCGATATCCATGTCCGGCACAGGATCCCCGAAGACGATCGATTTTGCAGAATATATCTTCCGCATCCGAAAGACCAGTTCTGAGAGAAGCGCCTCTCTTCTTTCGGTTTTGTCCACGTAAACCATCGAGGCCAGCACGGAGTTGCTTCCGGTCTTATGGATGACAAATGCTTCCACCTGTCCATCTTTTGTCAAGGCCAGAGCTTTTTCATCCCCTCCCGTGATCTTTTCCACGATCAAATTCACCCAGAACGGACCGATGATCATGTCGCCGAATTTATTCTGCCCCCTTCTGTATTTCTCCAGAAGCAGTCCCAGGCTTGAGAGCTCGGGCCCCTGTAAAATTTTTATCTCGCTCATTGATTTCCCTCGATAATTACAGCATCAATCATTATAAGAACAAATGCAGTGCTCGCCAATCAGTTTTTACTTGACACATCATCAGCCCGCAAATAGTTTTGAGAAAAATTATTTTAGATCTTGAAGGAGGATCATGGCCGATCAAGATTCCACTCAACAGGAATTCACACCCTATGTTTCCTCGAATGAGCCGCAGTCAGAAGTAACCCTCCGAGCAATAATATTAGGCGCGCTGATTTCGATCATTTTCGGGGTCGGCAACGCCTATATTGGTTTAAGGTACGGCATGACCGTATCGGCCTCGCTGCCGGCGGCCGTTATTTCCATGGCGATCTTGCGGGGCATATTCAGCCGGGCTTCGGTTCTGGAAAACAATATGGTGCAGACTATCGGTTCCGCGGGTGAGTCCCTGGCGGCAGGTGTGATATTTACCTTTCCCGCATTTTTGATCTGGGAGGCCCATAACACAATGGGCATCAACGAAATTTTTCATCTTGGCGGATTGGAGGTGGTAGCGCTTTCCCTTCTCGGCGGCGCTATGGGTATTTTCCTGATGATTCCCCTCCGGCGCTACCTCGTGGAAAAAGAGCACGGCAAACTCAAATTTCCTGAGGGAACCGCCTGCGCCGAAATCATCGTGGCCGGCGACAAGGGCGGTACGCGCGCCAAGACTGTTTTCTGGGGAATCGGCTTCGGAGCAATTTATAAAGCTCTCATGGCGGGCGGATTATTGTGGAACGAATTCCCTACCAAAGACTTGAAATTCAAGCCCATGGATGGAGGCGTGATCGGTCTCGACAGCACCCCGGCGCTTCTCGGTGTCGGCTACATTATCGGCCCCAGAATTGCCGCCCTGATGCTGGCCGGGGCAGTGCTCGGATATCTGGGAGTTGCACCCCTGGCCAAATTTATCGGACTGGACTATTTATTGAGCAAGGGGCCGGCCGGAATGCTTCCGGATGAGGTTACCAACGCCTTCATTCGCGATCAAATCATAAAATACATCGGGGTCGGTGCGGTATCGATTGGCGGATTTGTCAGCCTGATTAAATCCTTTCCCACCATTATCCAGTCATTCGCCACCGGTTTCAGGCAAATCGTCAAACGGGGATCCAAAGAAGATCGGCAGGTCCACAGGACCCAGAAGGACCTTCCCATGTCGACCGTCCTGATCGGTACTCTGCTGGTAATAGTTGCGCTCTGGGTATATCCCGGCACCAATATCAACATACTGGCAATTGCTTTGACGGTGGTCTTCGGATTCTTCTTCATTGTTGTGGCCGCTAGGATTGTCGGTATCGTGGGATCATCATCCTCGCCCGTGTCGGGCATGACCATAGCCACTCTTCTTGTGACCAGCCTTGTGCTTGCCTCCTTCGGGATTGCCGGCGCGGTTGGAATGGTCACGGCGATGACCGTGGGAGCTGTGGTCTGTATTTCGGTCTGTCTGTCCGGCGACATCGCCCAGGATTTGAAGACCGGTTATCTTCTGGGTGCGACCCCCAGGAAGATGCAGATGATGGAATTTGTGGGCCTGGCAGCCTCCGCATTGACTATGGGCATGGTGCTCTTTCTGCTGGTTGACACATACGGAATAGTGCCCTCCGCGGAACATCCCGAACCTCTCCTGGCGCCGCAGGCCAATGTCATGGCTGCGGTGGTGCAGGGTATACTGGGCGGAGAGCTTCCCTGGGAGTTTATCATAGCGGGCGGTATGATCGCCCTGGCGGTTGAATTTCTGGGAGTCAGCTCACTGCCGTTTGCCATCGGGCTTTATCTGCCGCTTGATCTTTCGACGCCGATCATGTGCGGAGGATTGCTGGCGCTGATGGTCAGGAAAACAACTAAAGACCTCGGAAGATACAAAATCCGAGAACAGAAGGGTGTGCTGTTTGGCTCCGGAATTGTTGCCGGCGACGCCTTAATCGGCGTGGGTGTTGCCCTGCTCTTATATATGTCAGACAAAATCTCGTTTTTTGCGCCATACAAGGATTTTGTCGGCAGGCATTCAGCAGAATCATATTTTGGCGCGCCCTGGGGAGATATACTCTCATTGAGCGCTTTCGGAATCCTGATGATCATATTCTGGCATTTCACGCGGCATAATAAAAACGAGATATAATTCAAAATTAGAATTATTGACGGGGTGAAGATGGTCTTGTCTTCACCCCTCTTTTTTCGGGAATCTAATTGAATCTGCGGGCTGTTTAAATTAAATTGTATGTTTATGAACAATCATCAGGGTAAAATATCAGCCATAGACAAAAGCGCTTTAATAATATTCTTCGCCGCCCTGATTCTGCGGCTATTATACCTCTATCAAATTCAGGACAGCCCTTTTTTGAATTATCCGCAAATTGATGCTCTCTGGCATCACCTCTGGGCGCAGTCCATTGCCTCCGGCAACATAATCGGCGACGAGGTCTTTTTCAGGGCGCCTCTATATCCCTATTTTCTGGGGCTGATATATTCCATTTTCGGTGACGGCCCGATTGCGCCAAGGGTTATCCAGTCGATTCTCGGTTCCCTTTCCTGTGTGTTGATATATTTTATCGCTTTGAGATTACTCAACCGCCGCACAGCCCTGACAGCCGGATTCATCTCGGTTTTCTATTCGATTTTGATCTACTTCGACAATGAACTCCTTATCACCAGCTTATTTATTTTTCTCACCTTACTTTTCTTCTACATTGCTTTGAACGCGGGGACAACATCTTCAAAGAAAAGGCTCTACCTGATCGGTTTGATTATTGGCCTGGCGGCCATCGCGCGCCCGACCATACTGATCTTTCTGCCGGTACTCGCGATCTTTCTGTTCTTTTATAAAGTTCAACCTGTCCGTGCAAAAATAAAGCTGATCGGGATTGCCATCCTGTTCGCGGGCCTCCTGACAGTTATCCTGCCGGTTACCATTCGCAACTTTGCTGTCGGTCATGACCTTGTGCTGATCTCTTACCAGGGCGGGGTAAATTTCTGGATCGGCAATAATGAAGAGGCGGATGGCAAGACTGCCGGCGCGCCCGGGCAGTTCAAGGCCTACGGCAGGTATGAGGACAATGTCAAATACAGCGCCGAGAGAGTGGCCGAGATGGATACGGGACGGGAGATGAAACCCTCGGAACTGTCCTCCTACTGGTACTCACGGGGATTCAAATTCATTCTTGGAAATCCCGGCCAGGCCATGAAACTAATATTGACGAAGTTGTATTTTAGCTGGAATGCCTACGAGATAGAAAGCAACCGCAATCTCTACGCTCAAAGAGAACATTCATCCCTGCTTTCGATATTGTTATGGCACAATATAGTCGGTTTTCCATTCGGACTGCTTGCGCCGCTCACGATTGTCGGAATCATTCTGGCTTTCAAGAACTGGAAGCGGGGTTACCTTTTGCTCATGGGCTTCGTATTCTCATACCAGGTAATTCTGCTGGCGTTTTTTGTAACTGCCAGATTCCGCGCACCCATGCTACCTTTTCTGATTATCCTGGCGGCCCTGACGATCGATTATGTGATCCGTAACCGCAAGCATATACCAAAACTGATTACACCGGCAATAATTTTTACACTTGCCCTGATAGCGTGCAACACCACTCTCTTTGGAGTAAAACCGGGGGAGGAGTCGCGCACTCAACAGTCGAAAGCCGCTATTTTTCTGCGGCAGAATCAGGTCGATTCCGCCATCGTCTACGCTCGCAAGGCGATAGAGGAGAACCCCGATGATCCGGCCGGCTATGATTTTCTGGGTACAGCCTATGAGATGGCGGGCGAACATCAGCAGGCCATAGAGGCTTTCAGTAAGGCGGCCGACCTGAATCGCGGGGATGCTTTTGCCCGCACCCATCTGGGCTATAATTATTACCAGCTGGGAGAACTCGAGCGGGCGGCAATTCAATATACCATAGCTTTGGACATAGACTCGACGATTGTGGACGCGTACCTGTATCTTGGAAATGTCAGCCGTGACCTGGGCAGGCATGGTCAAGCTCTGGATGTTTTCGAAAGAGGCTATCAGTACGCCTCGGATAATGTAGTCTTCTTGAACAGCTATGCCATCGTCCTGAGGGAATCGGGCAGTGAGGAAAAGGCGATCGAGATTCTCGAGAGGGCTGTCGAACTGGATCGACAGTATCTCCCCGCGCATACGAATCTGGCCAACATGTATTTTCAGGGCGGCCAGCCGGTGCGGGCGGAGGCCATGTATAAACGCGCGCTCGAAATCGATCCCGATGATATCCAGACCAACCTCAACCTGGCACAACTGTATATCCAGGGCGACTTGCCTGAACGTGCGATTGAACTGATTAACAATGTCCTCGAAGAAAATCCCCATCATCCGGTTGCCAACAGGCTGATGGATATGCTTGAGGAAAGGGTGAAATAGAAACGGGATTTCAATATTTTTTGCGGCGCTCGATCATATAGTTCGATCCGGCCAGCTTTTTTGTATATTTCTTCAGGTCCGCCAGCATGTGTGACATTTCACCTGAATGCGAGAAGGCCCCATTCTGACATACCAGAACCGCAATCGAAACGGTCAGCAATGGGTAAACCTCATCCTGCTCAAAACGGTTGCGGGTAATGATCCTGCCCCGCAGACGATCTTCCTCTTTATAGCGGTATGGTATCAGGCGGTCGAAGGTTTTGATGATATTGGAACAGATGATATCGATTTTATCATAGGGTATGATGAAGATGAAATCATCGCCGCCAATATGGCCGATAAAACCATCCGGCACCAGGTCGAAGACAATATCGCGCACGATCTGGGCGGTCAAACGAATAACTTTATCACCGTAAAAATAGCCGTAATAATCGTTATAGGCCTTGAAATTATCGATATCGAGGTAGCAGACGGCAAAATCCTTTTTATCGTCGATCAGCTTGTTTACCCTTTTGTCGATCATGGAGGGTCCCGGAAGCCGTGATGAGGGGTTCACTCCAAGATCCCGGCGGGAGCGGTTCAGGAGCATCTTCAACCGTACCTCAAACGCCCTTTCATCCCAGGCGCCCACAAAAAGCTCATCCGCCTCGCAGTCCAGGGCGCGCCTGTAAATATTTTCATCCCTGCCGGGAAAATACACAACCAGCGGAACGATTGACAGAAACATCTGCTCCTTGGCCTTCATGATCATCATGTGAGCGTCAGAAAAATCCCCATCCACCGCAATCACTATCAGGTCGAGCGGATATCTTTTACAGCAGCGCACCAGTTCATCGGAATCTCTGAAGTAATGAAACTGGAGTTTTTCTCCGTTGAAGGTTCTTTTGAGTTTTGCGACAATATCAATATTCTGCTGGTATATGGCACAGTTAAAGAGGGCGTTAGCGGTTCGTCTTTCCTCCGGGGGAACCACCCATGTCGGAGATTTGTAAATCGTTCCCTGGCTCATAATCTTTCTCACGCGGATGAAAGCGCCTGTGCACTTCCTTTAAATACCTCTGGTCCAAATGAGTATATATCTGTGTAGTAGATATATCGGCATGACCGAGAAATTCCATTACCGTCCGAATGTCCGCGCCGCCCTCAACCATATGTGTAGCACAGGAATGGCGTAGTATATGGGGCGTGATTTCACGCATGATTTGAGCCTTTTTGACACATTTTTCGAATATTCCCCATAATCCCATGCGGCTCAGGCCGCCGCCTTTCCGGCTTAAGAACAAGGTGTCGAACGACTTATCTTTCACCAGCAACGGCCGGGAATCACGCAGGTAGACTTCCAGGGCTTTCTTCGCATAACTTCCAAACGGCACCAGGCGTTCTTTATTGCCCTTGCCCTTGACGCGCAAAATATCGATCTCCATGACCACATCACCGATCTTCAACTTCCCGACTTCCGAAATTCGCAGACCGCAGGCATACCATAACTCCAGAATTGCCCTGTCACGCAAGCCCAGCGGGTCCTCGCCGTCACATGATTCGATCAGGCGCGTCACCTCATCTTTTGACAAAACATCGGGCAAAGCCCGCAGGAGTTTTGGCGATTCCAGAGAGGTGGTCGGATCATCCTTGACATGTTTTTCGGCCAGAAGAAATTTGTAAAGGTGTTTTATTGCCGAAAGCTTGCGGGCGGCGCTTCGAGCGGAGATACCTTTCTTGCGGAGGTTTATGATATAGTCCAGAATCTCGGCATCACCCGCAACTGTCAGGGAGCGCCCGGATCGCTGCCTCAGGAACTCGCAGAAATCAAAGAGATCATGACGATAGGCGGCAATCGTATTATGGGAGAGATTCAGTTCCAGATCCACATAACCCAGAAAATCCAGAAGGCAGCGTTTATTTTGATCATGCTTATTCATATTTTTAAATGCTCAGCTCTACTTTTCAAAGGAAAGGAAATCAGATTTGAAATCAAACAAAAACTTTATTCCTGCAGGTCATGCCCGGCAATGGCCAGCACCGCCAGTTGAATTTCAGAAACGCCCGCATTCTTCAGGACTTTGGCCGCCTCCGAGGCCGTCGCGCCGGAGGTGGTAACATCATCCACCAGTATTACGCTTTTGTCCTCCAGGTCTATTTTGGAGTTGGCCCTGAATGCCCCAAGCATATTCTCTCTTCTTTTCTGCCGGTTCAAACCGGTCTGATCCCTGGTGCGCCGGATTCGAATGAGCGCATCAGCATAAACGGAAATATTCAGCTCTTCCTGCAGCCACTCAGATATAAAAATGCTCTGGTTGAAGCCTCGTTTTCTTTCGCGCATGGGATGTAACGGGACCGGCACAATCGTATCGACATCGTGAGCATCCAGGCCATCAGCCATCAATTGCCCGAGCTTGACGGCAAGATATTTTCCGGCCGGAATGACCCCTGCGTATTTGAAGGAATGGATCAGGGGGCGAATAAAATCGTCATAGGCGGAACAGGCCCAGATTTTAGAAATACGGTCGCTTCCACTACAGCGTGAACATTTCCTGCCCCCGCTGTCAATCATATTTTTACATTTGAAGCAGTGCGGAGCGGTATAAAAATCGAGCGCATGCGCGCACCTGTCGCACAAAAAGAACCTCTCGCCTTCGTGAAGTTTATCGCAGATTACACATTGCGGAGGGTACACGAAACCCATAATGCTGTCAAAGATATGCTCCGCGCTTTGACGGATTTTAGAGATATTATCCTTCATAGCAAATTCACAGATATGGATATGGATTCAAATTATGGATAATGCCGAAATAATCAAGCTTAATCAGGTTTATTTTTTGGAGGAGCCCATACTTCGGGTAACATCGATCACACCCTTGACCTTCTTGATCTGATCCAGGATGCGGTTCAGATGTGTCAGGTTGCGGACCTCGGCAATAAATTCACCCCTGGCAAGCCCCCTGGAAGCGGAGATACTGCTGTTCTTAAGATTGGTCTCGTCATCTGCAATGGAGTTCAGGATATCGCGCAGGATATTCTTTCTATCCTCCATGATGAGGTTGATCTTCACGACAAACTTGGACTGCTCGCTGATATCCCAGTCGAGCTCGACAATCCTGGCCTTATCGATATTGGCACGCTGGATATTGGGGCAGTCCCTGCGATGAACCGTAACACCCCGTCCACGGGTGATGAATCCGACCACATCCTCTCCCGGTACAGGCTGGCAGCATCTGCCAAAATTGAACTGCAGTGATTTTATATCGTCGATTTTGATCCCGCCCCTGAAACGGGTGCGGTCGGTGATTATATCCTCGATCGATTCTTTGGACTCTTCCAGAGCCTGAGGATAAAGCCGGTTAACGGCCGAGATCACGGAAACATCCCCCTGCCCGAGAGCGGCCAGGAAGCTCTTGACATTTTTGTATGAGAAAGATTCGGCGCACTCCAGAATCTCCTTATTAGAGGGATATGGCAGACGCATCTTGCGCAGATGTCTCTCCAGCATCTCCTTGCCCATCTGACGATTTTTTTCGAAGTCCTGCTGCTTGATGAATTTTCTGATTTTTGAACGGGCGCCAGAGGTGTTCACCATCTTGAGCCAGTCGCGGCTGGGCTGCTTATTGGTGGCGGTCATGACCTCGACCTCGTCCCCGCTCCTGAGCTCGGTATTGAGGGGCACGAGCTTGCCGTTGATCCTGGCTCCCGCACAATGCAGGCCCACCTCGGTATGCACAGCAAATGCGAAATCGAGTGCAGTCGAACCGGAAGGAAGATGCTTCAATTCGCCCCTGGGGGTGAAGACAAACACCTCATCATGATACAGGTCAATTTTGAGATATTCCAGGAACTCGGCCGGATTGGTCATGTCCTTCTGCCAGTCCAGCACTTCCCTCAGCCAGTTCAGGCGCTTATCGGCCTCGCCGATACCCCTGGCTCCCTCTTTATAAAGCCAGTGCGAGGCGATTCCATATTCGGCGCGCATATGCATCTCACGCGTCCTGATCTGGAATTCGAGTACATGCCCATCCGGACCGATCACATTGGTATGGAGGGACTGGTAGCCATTCTGCTTTGGTTTGGCGATATAATCGTCAAAGCCGCCCACCGGTACATAGAGCATATGCACAACTCCCAGAGCATGATAGCAGGCCGCAACCGAATCGACGATAATTCGTATGGCAAACAGGTCGTAAATTTCCTCGAACGATCTTTCTTTGCGGGTCATCTTGCGATGGATCGAGTCGATACTTTTGGCGCGGCCGTAAACTTCGGCTGCCACGTTGTTGGCCTTGAGTTCCTTCTGCAGGGGCCCGATAATATCTTTGACATACGACTCCCGGGCCTGCAATGTGTTGTCGAGGCGGTTCTTGATGTATTGGTACTCTTCCGGATGCAGGTATTTGAGCGAAAGATCCTCAAGTTCCCTCTTAATCAGGGCCATTCCGAGACGATGCGCTATCGGCGCAAACACCTCATAGGTTTCCTTAGCATTTTTTATCTGGCGTTTCTCGGAAAGGTACTCGAGCGTGCGCATATTATGCAGCCGATCGGCCAGCTTGATTAGAATTACACGAATATCCTTGGCCATGGACAGGAGCATCTTTCGAAAATACTCCGCCTTGGTCTCGATCGAGGTCTTGGCCTGGTAGGTCGAAATCCGGCTGACCCCGTCCACAAGCTCAGCGATCTCATCCCCGAAATCCCGCCGCAGATCCTTCACCGTCACATCGGTATCCTCGACCACATCATGCAGAAGGCCGGCTGCAATCGTGGTGGTATCCAGCTTTTGAGCGGCAAGAATCAGCGCTACATTGATCGAATGCGTGAAATATTTCTCGCCCGAGGCGCGCATCTGATCCTTGTGGGCCCGGTCGGCGTACTCGAATGCCTTGCGCAGCAGACCGGTGCGGACAGAGGCATTTACTTTTTTGACCTCCTCGATGAACTGGTCAACTTCCATATATTTGAAATTTTCCTGCGGCGGCCTGCGGCCGATCATATCAATTATTCTCCAGCAACTTTCTGTAAAGGTTTAAATACTGCCCGGTTATATTATTTATATCGAACTTACGCAGATTATTATAGAATTCTTTTCTGATTTTGTTCCCCAGCTCATGGTCCCCTGACAGATTGAGAATTATATCTGATAGTCTGTTCAGCTCATGTCTTTCAAACAGGAAGCCGTTTTCATTGTCCGTAATGATCTCCTGAATACCGGGTATTTCGGCGCCGGCTATCACCGCCCCGCAGGCGCCTGCTTCAAGCAGCGATGATCCCAGTCCTTCCGACTTCGAGGCAAGTATAAACAGGTCCAGGTTGCTATAGAAATCCGGCATATCATTGACAAACCCCAGAAACCGAACCTTATCGCTTAAACCCAATTTTCCGGCCTGAAGTCCAAGCGATTCCCGATAGGGTCCCTCGCCGGCGACCTTGAACACATAATCTCCAAGCTCACTGTTAATCTTAGCAAGTGCCAGCAGGATTAAATCCACTCCCTTGTCTTTCTCCAAAGCTCCGGCAGTGCCGATTCTGAAGACCTTTGATTCGACCCGGTCGCCCGGATTGAATACAGCATAATCAACTGAACTGGGTATGACCTTGATCTTCGAGGGGGCAATTCCCTTTTTCAATAAAACATCGAACACAGCTTTGCTGATGGCAACATAGGCGTTTACTCTGGGCGAATTATATTTCAGCCGTTTTGACACCGAAGTGGATTTATCAAAAGCGGTACGGACCGTCACCACCATTTTCAGCGAGGGATTGAATCTCTTTACGATCAGTCCCAGCGAATGGCTGTGTGAATCGGAGGCATGAAATATTTGTGCTTCTATTTTTTTCAATTCGCGGTAGATTCTATGTCCTTCCAGCAGCAGGCTGAGGATGCTATATTTCGAGGCAATCACATCGATACCGTTGAGTTCGCAGTGTTTAAGCAGTTCGCCGTTCCTGTGGCAGATGACCAGCACCTCATGGCCGTTATACTGCAGCGTGCGGGCGAGGTTCAGGGTCTGGCGCTGTCCCCCCCTGAAACTGCGTCCCAGATCACATAATGCGATCTTAGTTTTATTTTCTTCTGAGGGCATAATAATATTTCAGGAACTGGCCCCCGGACGTGAAACAGGCAATCCACAAACCCGGAAGGCCGTCCATAAATCCTCTCTGCAGCAGAAACTTCCGTATGAATGCCGCGGCAGGCTTGATCAGCATGCAGAGCAGCTTCATGAATACGGGAAGTTGTCTCTTCTTCAATGCTCCCCAGCGGGCATATTCCCTGGTCTTGCGCACATAGACCGCCAGATCGGGATAGCTGTAATGCAGCAGGCAGCCCGAAAGCCTTTTAATCTTTCCATTGAATTTTATCGATTCATGCAGCGGGCTGTCATCAAACCCCGCATGCTTCTTATTGAACAGCCGCAGCACATATTCGGGATACCATCCGGAATGATGAATCCAGTGCCCGCACAGATTCGTAATCCGGCCCACTCTGGCGCCGGCGTAAGCATCACAATCCAGCAGGAATTGTTCGATGCTTCTGCGCAGTTCCGGAGTGACCACCTCATCAGAGTCGAGCGATAAAATCCAATCATTGGTGGTCATCCGCACAGCCGCCTGTTTGGCCCTCCCGAATCCGGAAGAGAAATCCACACTTGCCACGCGGGCGCCGAATCGCGCCGCAACCTCTTTTGTTCTATCCCGGGAGCCGGTGTCGGCCACGCAGATCTCATCCGCCCAGATAACCGAATCCAGAGCCCTCCCGATTTGACCTTCCGCATCGCGGGCAATCATGGCCACCGATAACTCAGCGCGCCTTTTCATGACTGGCCGCCTTTTCCTCGGCAACAACCCCCTTAAACGCACTGAAAAGGGCCTCGGGCTCGAGCTGTTCGATATGCTTCAGGTCCGGGGAGCGGACTGCCCTGATCTTCGGATTGTATGGCCCCCATTCTCCGAAATTTCTTTCATCCCCTGAGAACATGACTGCCGATGGCAGGTCGAATGCACTGGCCAGATGTGTCAGGGAGGTATCCGGCGTTATAAGAAAGTCATAATATTTCATCATCCCGGCCACCTGCCTGATATTCAAGCCCTCAGGAATCGGTACGACACGACTGTTATATTTTTTCAAGAGCTTTTCGGCTTTCCAAAATTCCGAGGGCGCATAATTCAAGGCAAAAGCCCATTCCGGATATTCATCCAAAAGCATCTCAATCAACTTAAAATATTTTTCCAGCGGCCAGATCCTGCCGGGACGTCCGGCCGAAAGGTTCACGCAGACAACCGTATCATATTTTTTCTTCAGCTCGGCCACAAACTCCCTGCCTGCCTCGAAATCCCGTTCCTCCAGGTAAATCCGCGGACGCATATCACAATCCTTCAAATCAATTCCGAACAGGTTCAGTACACGGCCTGTGGCCTCGATTATAGGATACTTATATCTTTCAAATTCAACTGTGCGATCGAAATATTTGGCATAATCGAGCTTGCCGACGCCCAGTTTGAACCTCCGCCCTGCAATAATCGACACCAGGATTACAGCAGTCACGGAACTCCCGAAAATCAGATCGACCACACAATCATAATTTTCGCTCTTCATGATCTGGATATTTTTCCAGTCACGCAGGGGCTTCTTATGGTAGTAATAGATGTTCGTGATGTGCGGGTCTGTTCTGACGATCTCGTAGTTGTCCTTGCCGCAGACCACGTCGATCTGGACCTCGGGATAGAACTTTTTCAGATTATGAAAGATCGGCAGAGAAATGACCATATCCCCCAGCTTGTCATGCCGTATAAAAAGCACTTTCTTGAACTCTGCAGGATCGAATTTTCTCCTGGCTTTCCTGACCCCTCCAAAGAAGAGAAATACTTTCAGCACAATCCGCTTGAAACCGATCTCGATTGATTTCAAAAGTCGGCCGTGCCATGTCCTGGTGTCAAGACCCATTGCTGTTCTGCTCCTTGAATTGAAGGTTATACAGCCTCTGGTAAAGACCTTTACGCGATATCAACTCCTGGTGTGTGCCTGAGTCTATCAGCCCGCCGTCCTGGATGACCAGTATTTTATTTGCGTTCAGGATAGTCGAAAGCCGGTGCGCTATGACAAAGGTCGTCCGCCCCCTCAGGAGCCGGTCTATGGCTTCCTGCACCACCTGTTCCGATTCGGTATCCAGCGATGATGTGGCCTCGTCGAAGATCAGTATTTGCGGGTTGCGCAGAACTGCGCGGGCGATGGCTATCCTCTGCCTCTGGCCGCCGGAAAGCATAACACCGCGATTGCCTATGGGCGTGTCGAATCCTTTCTCAAAAGCGCTTATGAAATCATAGGCATTGGCGATCCTGGTGGCCTCCTCGACATTTTTCTTCGATACACCATCGAGCCCGTAGGTTATGTTATTATAAATCGTATCGTTAAACAGCATGGTCTCCTGGGTGACTATGCCGAGCTGTGCACGCAATGAGGAGAGCTTGACCTGACGAAGGTCATGGCCGTCAATGGTAATCCGTCCCTCGGTGGGATCATAAAATCTGGGGATCAAATCGCAGAGGGTCGATTTGCCCGCTCCGGAGGGCCCCACAATTGCGATCAACTCTCCCTTTTTGACCGTAAAATTGATATTCTTCAGGACATTCGGGGTAGTTTTGTATGAGAAGCTGACATTCTCGAATTTGATCTCCTTGCTGAATTCAGATATTTCCACAGCGTCAGGAGCATCTTTCACCTCCACCGAACTGTCTATCACAGTAAAGATTCTCTCCGCCGCAGCCATCCCCTCCTGAATTTTTATATGCAGATTGGAGACCGATTTGACGGGCGCTATAAGCGAGAACATGGCAAATGCAAAGAGCACAAAATCGGGCGCGGATATCCCCGTTCCAGCAAGAACATTACGCCCCCCGAACCACAGGATTATGACCACGGCAACTGTGCCCAGGAGCTCATTTATAGGATTTGAAAAGAGCCGTACCCGGGATATTTTCAGAAGCGTCCTGAAATAGTCATCGGCCTGCTTGACAAACTTGCGAATCTCGAATTTGTCAGTGTTGAAGCCCTTGACAATGCGGATATTGGAGACATTCTCCTCCAGCACAGTATTGACATCCGCCATTCTCTCCTGGGCCTGAGCGGAATATTTGCGCAGCTTTTTTCCGATGATGTACATCATCAGGAATGCCAGCGGCATTACAAAAATAGAGATCAGCAGAAGCTGCCAGCTTATCAGGAACATGAAGGTCAGATAGATCAATATCAAAAGAGGATCGCGCGTGATCCTGTTGAAGGCCTGGTCCAGCGATTCCCGGAGAATCATGACATCATTGGTAACGTGCGAGATAAGCTGACCGGTGCGGGTGCCGTGAAAATATGAAAGAGAAAGCTTCTGATACTGGCTGAACAGGTCAACCCTGAGGTTGCGGATGAATTTCTGTTCGACATAGGCCATGAAATAGCCCTGGGTATAGAAAAAGAAACTCTTGCCCAATGCGATTATAAGTATGGCTATGCAAAGATTCCTGAGGGTATTGATTTTTGTATCTGCTATCACCAGATTATTTACAATCTCTTTTATGGACTCCCTCAATGAGGCAAAGCCGCTGACAATCTGCTGCCCCTCGGATAGCTCGACCTGGTCCTGATCAGGGCTCACCTCCTCAATCTGCTCGGTGACCCCGTATCCCGCTCCCGATCCAAACAACGTCCCCATCAGGGGGCCGATCAGCCAGATCAAAGCGCCTGATAATAAAGCGAAGATTATCATGCTGATCGCCGAAATCAGCATATGCTTCCAGTATGGCAGCAGATAATTTAATATTTTACGATACAGATACAACCGGCACCTCGTTAAATTAAAAAACCAGGATAATCCTGGTGCATTTGACGGAATTTAAACATATCACGACAGGTTTGTCAATAGCAAGCTTATTCCAGAATCACACCCTCAATCTTCTCCGCACTGGAGGGGATCTCCAGATCAAATTTTTCTTTCGGTATATCCAGATTATAACGCTGGTCTATGAAGTCCAGACGGATTTCACTGCTGGAAGGCTCGATTTCGGGATTATCTATTGTCTCCAGATAATTGCTGTATTCTATTTCCGTGCGATTGAGCTTGAAATAGGGAAAATCATCGGGAGCATAGTACTTTATCTTGAAATTAACCGCCAGCATATCCTTCGCCCAGCCATAGACGGCGTTATCGAAATCGTCAAAATCCGCCGCAAAGATATAATCCCAGGCCACTCCCCTGCCGTGTATACCCTGCCTGTCATCGTCAAGAGACATATCATATTTTCTGGGGATCAAACTGTCGCCGGTTTCCGGTAAAAAGTCCCCGGCCAGAATGTTCAGGGTCAACTCAAAAACATCGCTCCAGCGGTTCAGGTCGGGCTCGGTCAAATCATACCACAGACCCCGGTAATATACATTATCAGAGGGCAGGTAGAACCTCAATGAGTCGCCATAGATAATCCCCTTAAAGGAGCCTTTTCCCAGAAACCCGGGCGAGTAGAAGGAGACCGAATCATTTTGAAAGTAAACCTCCAGCCGGAACTTCTTTTTCAGGTCGGGAGTCCTCATCCTGACCTGCATTAGATAGGCCGAATTAACCTGTTCCTCCTGCTTGCTTTGAAGCATCCGCATAAATTCGTCTTCCAGCTCATCCATCTCAGAAGGTGTTAGTTTGCGTTGCGCAGCACATGAGATCAAAATTACTGAAATCAAAATAAAGAGCGGCATTAGTATATAGCCTGGTCTACTCAAAAGAGGCTCTGTCCTGTAAAAATAAAGATTACGCCGTTTACAAAAGGACTGATGATCGGCCAGATTATCGATCTGCCTGTAAAGAACCCGAATCCGATCAGAACAATTAGTATCATCGGCCCATAGCGTTCCAGATTGTACACTATATGCTCCTTGCCCCTGGGCAGCAAGCCGTAAAGGATTTTGGAGCCATCCAGGGGCGGCACCGGCAGCAGATTGAAGAATGCCAGGGCGCAATTTACAAAGATACCGAACCAGATAAACTTGCCCAGAATAGTCTGAAGGTCAGTGTCATGTGAACCCAGCACATAGACCGGTATATTCCCGATCCTGATCAGCATTCCGAACACAAAAGCCTGGACTATATTGGAGGCCGGCCCGGCCACGGCGGTTACCAGCATCCCTCTCTTCTCATCTTTAACATAACGCAAGTCCACCGGAACCGGCTTGGCCCATCCAAACGTGAAATTGGACATTACAAATACCAATGCGCCGAATGGATCGATGTGCTTGATCGGATTGAATGTCAGCCGTCCGGCATGAAAAGCCGTCTTGTCACCCAGTCTATAGGCGGCATAACCATGCGCGAATTCATGCACAGTCAGCGCCAGCAGAAAGATCGGTATTGATAATAATGCTCTTTCCAGATCAAACATGGTCTATGGATTATTCACTCCTTCAATTCCTGTCATTGAACCACCAGGGTTGTTGCGAGCAATTTGGATGTTCTGCTAATGCTGAGAGATTCTTCGCTACGCTCAGAATGACAGGTTAATTCTGACATACGTTAAAAGTTCCTCAGTTAATAAACAACTGTCACTTCAATTGGCTCAATAAAATTTTATCTTTTTGAGACAAACTCGTTCCCTTCAATAAAAAAGCGCCATTTCTTGTCCCGGCCGTCGCGTATTCCGATTCTCTCAGTCCGAATTATTTTTCCCGGCTTATAACCGTCATCCTCCAGAAAAATAATATCCTCTGTCATATCGATTCCGGAATGCTTAGTGGTCAGGCCAAAAGCCGTGCACAGTTTTCCCGGGCCATTGGTAAGATTTCTACGTACATCGGTACCGCGATTTTTGTACATAATCTCCAGCCCCTCCAGCGGTTCTATGGCACGAATCAGGCAGGCGGCCGGAAAGCCCGCTTTTTCGGTCACAAAATTGAGCATGTTGTACATGCCGTAAATGAAATAGATGTATGTCACCCCGCCCGGTCCGAACATGACGCTGTTTCGCCTGGTCAACCCGAAACGGGCATGGCAGGCCGGATCATCCCTGCCGATATAAGCCTCGACCTCGACTATCCGCCCGCTTATGCGGGATTTGTTTTTGAAGACGAAGATTTTGCCCGGGAGCTCCCCGGCAATTGTTAATGTCGGTCTTTCGTAAAAATCCCTGGCAAGTTTCGGCAATCTCAATCCTCGTGCATTTTGGGGAAAGTTTCATGCACAATAAGATGCGCCATTTCAAAATCGACAGCAAGCTGATCGGGAGCATGAGCGTCGCTGCCGAGGCCGCCGATTAAGACGTTAGCCTGGCGCGCCTTGTGCAGAAGCGGTTTGGAGGGATACCAGTCCCCGATGCCGTGACGTATCCCTGACGTATTTACTTCAATTGGAAGGCCGCATTTGACAAGCTGCTCCAGTGTCTCATCCAGGAACTCGTAATCGATCCGGGCCGCCTCCTCCGGAAACAGCTTATGACCGATCCGTCTATAGATGTCCAGATGTGCCAGGCTGTCAAATATTTTAATCTGGCAGGCCTGCTGGACGATTTTACAGTACTCTTCAATCAACTCAACCGCAGAATATTTGTCCAGAAGACGCTGCACATCTTCCTCAATCGTAAGCAGGGCGCCATCAACGAAATGAACCGCACCCAGAACAAAATCGAAATTCAGGTCGGCGACCATCTTCAGGAAGGAATCCTTGACTTCCGGATGGTATTCCAGCTCCACACCGCAGCGCACCGCAATCGGCACAGGATCATTCCCACTAATAAGCTCAGTGACCGCATCCTGATATATTTTCAGGTTATCGGTTGTAACCGGCTGCTTCCGGCCGTCTATGATGATCTTATGCCAGTCCTCACTGGCGGGATTGGAGTCTACATGGGTGGTGAATACTATCTCAGCCAGACCCAGTTCTATCGCTTTCTGGCAATATTCCCTGAGCGTTCCCTCGGCATCTATCGAAAAATCGGGATGTACGTGGTAATCTCCTACTGGATGATTGAATTCCATTTTGCTATTCCTCTATCAAGAATGGGTTGAAGGTTTTTTCCTGCAGTACTGATGTTTTGGGTCCGTGTCCGGGATAGATCACATAACCATCCCCGAGCGGAAGAATCTTCGTTTTTATAGTATTGATGATAGTCTCATAATTGCCCCCGGGAAGGTCCACGCGGCCGATCGACCCTGCAAAAAGCAGGTCGCCGCTGATAACGAAGCCCTCGCCCACCAGGCTGATCCCCCCCAGCGTATGGCCGGGCGTCTCGATCACGGTGAGTTTATGGTCTCCCACGGCTATGGTATCGCCCTCGGAGAGGAGGAGATCGGGCTGGCGAAGCTTAATCGAGAGGCCCAGATTCTCGGAGAGATTGCGGGAGGCATCGCTGAGCATATCGGCATCAGCCCTGCCGATGGCGACCTCTGCCCCCAATCTTCTCTGGATATATTCCACCGCTCCGATATGATCACCATGCCCGTGAGTAAGGACGATCTGATCTATTTTGAGCTCCAGATCTTCGATACGATGCATGATATGCGAGCCTTCATCGCCGGGATCGACTATAACGCCCTTACATGATTCGGTCTCGTAAACCAGGTAACAGTTTACCTCCATCATGCCGACCGGCAACTGCTCCACTATTATGTCATTGAATTCATCAGCCATAAGCCACTATTATAGAAGCTAATGGGTGTTATGTCAAACAGATTTGATGATTGAGGAACTGTCTCAGCCGGATTTAGGCAGATTGCCCTTCAGGAAATCAAGCAATACTGTGTTGAAATCCTCGGGGCTTTCCTCGTGGGGAAGATGGCCCGCTTCGGGGATCATGACATATTGGGAGTTCGGTATCTTGTTGGCAAAATTCTCGGCCATAATCTTCGGCAGTACCGGGTCTTTTTCGCCCCAGATGATCAAAGTAGGAACCTTGATATTCTCAATTCCGGCCACACTGAAATCACCGTTGGCCTGCAGAATCTTATGAGTACATCCCGGGACATTTTCGCTCACCGCAAGTTCGGCAATCTTCTCGCGCTCATCAGCGGACACCACTGACGGATCGCTGAACTGGCTCAGGTAAAGCCTGAGAACCATGTCCTTGTCATTGACGTTGCCCCTGACCGGCAGTCCCCGGGCCGATCCCGATCTCCCCGCTTCCATACCCAGCGCATCGATCAAAACCAGCTTCTCCACCATCTCCGGAAACATGGTCACGAACTTCAGGGCAATCGCACCGCTGCCGGAAACCCCTCCGATCGAGAGCTTCTTGACTTTCAGCTTCTCAAGAAGTTGATTCAAGTGTTCGGCATAGGATTTCAGGGTAAAATCGAAGTCATCCGGCTTGGTGGAATATCCGCATCCCAGTAAATCCGGCATGATTACTTTGTACTTTTCTGATAACGGACCATAGACATGCCGGAAAGAATAGGCAGTGTTCAGGAGGCTGTGCAATAGAAGCAGGACCTTGCCGCGACCCTTTTGATAATAGCTTATCTTGTAGCGGCCAATTTTGGTTTCTTTTTTAATATTCTCCATACTTCCGACCCAATTTAAGGTATATTTATATAATATCAATGAAAAAGTCATTTTTTTTGTAAAATTGACAGCGTAATTGTATTAAGATATATTTCAGTATGGCTAATTTTTACCCGGAACATCTGATCGAAGAGATAAAACAGGCCAACGATATAGTTGAGGTCCTGGGCGAATTCTTGCAGCTCAAGAAACGCGGGGCCAACTATCTTGCGCTCTGCCCTTTTCACAACGAGAAGACGCCCTCATTCTCGGTCTCCCCTTCCAAGCAGATATATCACTGCTTTGGATGCGGCAAAGGCGGGAATGTATATACATTTCTGATGGAACACGAGAATCTCTCATTTGTCGAGGCAGTTCAATACCTGGCCAAGCGTGCCGGAATACAACTTCCAAAAAAGGAGATCGCACCTGAAGAGAGGTCGCGGTATGAGCATCTATACTTCGCCAACCAGGTTGCCAGAAACTTTTTCATTAAACAGCTCTGGGAGACAGAAGATGGCAAAAAGGTGTTGAAATACCTGAAGGAGGCGCGCGGCCTGAGCGAGGACACGATCAATCATTTCGAGCTTGGTTTCGCGCCGGATGCCTGGGATAAGCTTCTGAATCATGCCCGAACCTTGAAGCTGTCGGAAGAGGACCTGGTCAAAGCCGGCCTGGTGGTCGAGCGCGAAGACGGCAGCGGACACTATGATCGCTTCCGCCGCCGCCTGATCTTTCCGATTTTGAATTTTACCGGCAAGCCGATCGCATTTGGCGGACGCGCCCTATCCAGGGAGGACAAGGCCAAATATATCAACTCGCCCGAAACCGATCTTTACAATAAAAGCAAAGTGCTGTACGGGCTCAACTTCTCGCGTCCCCATATCCGCAAGCTGGAATACGCCATACTGGTGGAGGGCTATATGGACCTCCTGGCGCTCTGGCAGGGCGGATTTCAAAATGTGGTGGCATCCTCCGGCACCGCCTTCACCTCGGATCATGCCCGCCTGATATCGCGCTATGCCCCGACTGCGATTATGCTGTTTGATTCCGATGACGCGGGCATTATGGCGGCCAAACGATGCGCTCCGCATCTGATGGCGGCGGAGCTGGATTTCAAGGTTGTGCTCCTGCCCGAAGGCGAGGACCCCGATTCCTATCTCAGAAATAACGGCTCCGAGAAGCTGCGGGAGATGATCGAAAATGCCCTCAGCTTCCCTGAATTTATTTATAATACTCTGGGGCCGTCTTTCGAGAAACTGTCCTCACGGGAGAAGGAAAATGTGCTGATGGAACTGGTCAATGTGGCGGCTCAATCCGACAGCAGTATCAGGCGTGAACTTTTTTTAAAGGAAAGCGCGGCAATATTCGATATAGATCTGAACAGTTTAAAAAATGAACTGGCCCGCTTAATGCAGAAAGGACGCGGGCCCGCGCGGGAGGAAGTCAAACAAACGGCCCCCGCGGCATTGCAAAGGATACAGCTTCAAATTCTGGCAGTATTGATCGAAAATATGAATTTACTGGAGAAGGCGCTGCTGGAGTTATCCGAGGATGATTTCAGTGACCCCGTGATAAAAGGAATTTACAACAAGATGCTGCTGCTGCGCAGTAAAAATCCCTCCATGGATGTTTCATATCTTCTGAATCATATCAGCGACCCGGAGCAGTCCAAAATAATCTCGCAGGCCTCAAATATGGAACTGGGAACCAGGGATACAGAACGGCTCTTCAGCGATTTTGCCCGAAGGCTGAAAGCGCTGAACCTTGAAGGCAGGCGCAAGACATTAATATCCCGGATCGCCAGCGCCGAGAAAGCGGGTGATCTTAGACGGGCCGAAGAGCTCACCGCCGAATTGAAAGAACTAACCGAAAAATCTTCAGCAGAGGAAGAGGCTTAAGGGCTAAGTCTCTTCCCTGTGGAGCGGGCCGAAATACCTTTGAATGACCTGCATCTTCTCTCTCACAGCATCATTCGCTCTCTGCCTCTCAAAAGAATTCTCCGGTTCACCGATCGAATCGAAGCGGGTCTTATTGGTCTCCTCCAGGGAATTCTGCACCTGGTCAACAAACGATCTGCTTTCCGGATGCAGCATTTTGGTGCCGTCATACAGGAATGTGATCGTCCTCATCATCGGTTCGGAGAGCGTAGAGTTGTCCACCATACGGTGAAATCCATCGGGCACAGGGGTCAGTGCCAGGAGAAAGAACAGAAAACCAAAAAACACCCATCCTCTTACAACGCCCATAACTCCGCCCCCGATCTTATCGGTCCGCCCCAGCGATTGAATCTGGGAAACCTTGTAGAACATAATTACAACCAGGCGGAATATCCCGTACAGAATTGCCAGCAGGATTACGAAACTGATTATGGCAATAATCATGGGCGAGGCGTCGATATGACGGGCGACTTCGATTGCAATAATGTCGGCATTATTGGTGGTGATAATAATGCCTGCGGCCAATGCAAAAAATCTCATGACCGAGCGCACAAGACCGATCTTGCTGCCCAGTATGAGAGCTATCAAAAGGCCCGCAACCAGCACGAAATCAAGCCAATTCACACACAGCCTCCATGCTTATAAATTGACTGCTGTTATTATCCCTTCAAAAGCCGCATTACCACGGCTTTGACAACGCTGCCATCCGCTTTCCCCTTGACCTTGGGCATCAATCCCTTCATAACAATGCCCATATCCGAGGGGCCCTTGGCATCGACTTCCTCGATGACTTCATGAGCGAGTTTCTCGATCTCCTCCTCGCTCATCTGCTCCGGCATATAAGTCATCGCCAGGTCGAGCTCGTCCTTCGCCCTGGATGCATGATCTTCACGCCCGGCCTTCTCAGCCTGCTCAAGCGAATCCCGCAACTGTTTAACTAATGAAGAGAGGACCTGTATCTCCTCCTCTTCAGTCAGTTTGTCCTTCTTATCGATCTCTTTATATTTCAGGGCCGATTTGAAATTGCGCAGGTAACTGAGTTTTTGGGCTTCCCGCGCTTTCATTGCCTCTTTTATGTCAGATTCGATTCGTTGGCTGATTGTCATCAGATCAATTATCTGTCTCTGCGGCGATTTTTTCGTTTGGCCGCATTTATCTTTCTCTTCCTCCGATCGGAGGGTTTTTCAAAATGCTGATGCTTTTTAATGTCCGAAAGAATTCCGTTTTTCTCACAGAACTTATTAAAACGTCTCAGTGCTTTTTCAAACGATTCATCATCGCGTACACGTACGCCTACCAATAATATCAACTCCTTTCCGGTATTCTATCTTGCCGAAATATCGGCAGTTACGCATAAAATTTCGCCTAAATATTAAATAATTAATGATTTATGTCAAGATTTCTTTTATAAAACGAATGAATTATCGAATAATCACGGCATACTCTAAAACAATTTCGAAATGCGTTGGTTCCGAATAAGTTAGAAATTGACCGATGGCCTGTCAATTAAAGGCCGGGCATAACGTCAAGTCGCTCAAAAAAAATTATTGCCATTATGGGTGTCCGGTCTTATAATTTACTACTATATGGGCACGATCATCTGGCGGGGCCGTACGATTGGGGGAAGAACAGCAACACCGACGCTCTTGGGGGAAAACAGGAGAGGCAGACTATCCACGTGATTTCGGAATTGAACCTCAAGGTCGTGAAAAAATAGTCATTTGACAGGATAGCGCCGGTCCAGTTGGAGATAATCAGTACGAACGGGGAGCTATTATGAAAACATCAAAACACCTGCTGTGCCGCATCCCGAGCACACTGCTGGCGCTGATGCTTATCGCCTCTGGCGCCATGGCCGATTCGGATGATGCCGCAGTGATCCACGATAAGCAGGTGACCTGCAAGATTAAGGGCAATAAAGAAATAGAAACAGAACATTACCAGAAAATCGAAGTTCTGAATCGTGACGGCGCCTTTTATGCCCTCAAAATAATAGAGGAATCCTCGCTCCTGGAGTTGAAGGAGTTTTCCGGAAAGTTATATGATTCGGAGGGAAACCCGGTAGAGGAAATCGAGAGGGATGACGGCAAAACTATCTGCGGATACGGGAGCTACGAGGTTTATTCCGATTACTGTTATACTATTTTCGGATTTTCGAGAGACAGTTATCCCTTCACCGTCGAATTCTCATATAAACTCAAACAGAAGACTCTCTTTCAATGGCAGGACTGGAGGCCGCAGTCATATATCCCTGTCAAGCATGCAAAATACACTCTGATCACCGATGATGACTTTGTCTTCCAGTATAAAAGCAGCGAACATATTCCACCGCCCGAAATCATAGAATCCGGCGGAGATAAGATTTACACCTGGGAGATGAATGATGTGCCTGAGCTGGAAGAGGGGGACTATGCCAGTATAATCGAGTTCGGCGGAATCGCCATCCAGTTTGCACCGCCGGAATACAAGCTCGGCAAGTACAAATTTGACGGCAGCAGCTGGAACACACTGTCTCACGGCAATTACAAGATGATTCAGGGATGTCTCGATATCAGTGATGAGCAGAAAGACTTGATGGACCGGATTGCTGCCGAATCTGAAAACGAATTTGAAATCTGCCGCAAGCTGCACAGAAAAATGTCTGAGCTGGCCCGATATGTGGCCATCCATGTGGACATCGGGGGATGGCTCCCGCATAAATCCAGGGATACTTTCGAGCGCGGTTACGGCGATTGCAAGGATCTCAGCACGCTTTATGTCTCCATGCTCCGGTATGCCGGTATCGATGCCAAATATGTCCTGCTTTCCACCCGCACTGCGGGAATAACCGATCCCGACTTTCCATCTTTGGCACGATTCAATCATGCCATCCTCTTTGCTGTGGCTGACGGCGATACGATCTGGATAGATCCCACGCGTAACGACTGCGCTATCGGGGACCTGCCATGGGCCGATGAAAATACGTATGCCCTGGTGGTGGATGAGGAGATGGGCCGGCTGGTGCGTACGGATTCATCAGAAGCCGAGGAGAACGTGATCAGCCGCAAAGTGGAACTCTGCCCGCAGAAAAATCGATCGGTGGCTGTCAGCATGGAATATCGGCTGACCGGCAATCCGCGGGATCATTTCAATGCTTTCATTTCCTCTTACTCTGAGACAAGCAGGGCCAATATATTGAGAAACCACATGTATAAACTCTCAGACAAGTTTCTTCTGGACAGCCTAAATTTTCCCAAAGGTGGGATCGATCAGCCTGTTCAGAAACTGAGTTTATGGGGCCAGGTACGCAGCGCACTTCACAGGATCGGCGGTGAACAGATCATGGATTTGACATTTCTGGATTATGAGAGCAAGAAAAAGACCTACATCGACCCGGAAACATACAAACAGCCCTTCGAATTCCTCTTTCCCAAGAAATTTGTGGATACTGTAATAATCCATCTGCCCGATTCAAAAGCGGCAGTGGGGCTTCCGGATACGGCCGATATAAAGGATGATATCGGGGCTTACAGGATTTGCTGTCAGGCCGATGACAGCCTGGTGGTAATTACCAGAGAGACAAGCAACTACCAATACCGCGTCATGCCGGAAGGCTTCTTCGACTACTGGGCCCACCGGGATAAGGTCAAGGGGCTGGGCGAATGTTTTATCAAACTGGGGAACAGGTGAAATCAAATTTAAAATAGCGGAAGTTCAAAATAAAGATTGACTTTTTTAATCCAATTATTCTTATTGGGCTCATGACAATGGTTGTCCCACATTATTTTTTCCCAGGATTTGCATCCCCAAAGCTGAGCTTTGAATGAACTTAATCTGGTGACAATTTAACAGCAACTTATTAAAGGAATGTTTATCAAATAGCAGGGTTTTAGATTTTCGAATCCGGATCTGGTAAACATAATTTGGAGAGTAGAATGAATATCTACGTAGGAAATCTGTCGCACGATACGACAGAGGATGAACTTCGGCGTGCATTTGAAGAGTACGGCACAGTCGACAAAGTCAACATTATCATGGACAAGTTCAGTGGTCGCTCAAAGGGCTTTGGGTTTGTTGAAATGGCTTCCAAAGAAGAGGCCGAGGCTGCCATGAACGCGCTCAACAACAAAGAGCTTGATGGCAGGACATTGAATGTCAACGAGGCTCGTCCCCGCACCGACCGCGGTTCCAGAGGCGGCGGCGGCGGCGGACGCGGACGCGGCGGCCACGGCGGCGGAGGTTACGGCGGGAACAGACGTTCCTGGTAATCCGCTTAAGACAATGAAACTAACAGGACCGAATTCTATTCGGTCCTTTTTTTTCGGCCGAACTTTTGAGTACAGGGATTCCTCAGGACAAATATTGATTTTAGCCTTTGCCCTTTGAACATTTCTGTCACCTTTTTTTATTCAACATATCAGAAGATCTTAAGAATCATCCTCTACTTAACACATTGCCATTCAAGACGATATGTTCCGATTGATTTGAAAAAGCGGGCTTTTGAATGTACAGGTCAGCTCCCTGCAATTCAGTCAGAAATTGATAGGTATAATCACATAAATAGAGAAAAGCGGCAGGAAAGATTCCTGCCGCTTCATAGAATTTCTTATTTCCAGTTCATCAGCAGTCCGGGATGCCGTCGTCATTAATATCGCAGGGTTCATTACCGCCCACGAAGACATAGTTGACTATCCAGACAGCGTCGGAGATATTGATTGAGCCATCGCAATTTACGTCCCCGGACGCAAGCGGATCGGGAGAGCTTCCGCCAACAAAAACATAGTTGACCATATAGACCGCATCGCTGACATTAACCAGGCCACTACTATTGGCATCGCCGCACCGGGAGAGTTGATTACCGGTCAAATTCGTTAGAATTGCGACACTGTTGGACAATGAATTTGTTACAGCCAGATCAAGATCGGTATCATCATCCAGGTCAGCGGCCAATATAGAGGCAGGGGATGCACCGGCGCCATAATCAACCGCCGTCTTAAAAGTACCATCTCCATTGTTTTCCAGGATTGATACATTATAGGAACTGGAGTTGGCCACCGCCAGATCGGAATCGCCATCACCGTCGAGATCGGCGGCAAATAATGTTTGGGGCGCACTGCCAACATCATAACTCACCGGTGTCTGAAAAGTACCGTCTCCATTATTGATTAAGATTGATACTTCATCTGACTGAACATTTGTTACCGCCAGATCAGGAACATTATCGTCATCCAGGTCGGCCGCAAATAATGCGAACGGGAAATAGCCAGCGCCATAGTTAACTGCTGCCTGAAACGAACCATCCCCATTATTCTTAAAAATCGAGATGTCGTCCGAACCGGAATTTGTTACCGCCAGGTCGAGATCACTGTCTCCATCGAGATCGACAACATAAACTGCAAATGGATCCAAGCTGGCGCTATAATTCACGGCAGCCTGGAAAGTCCCATCCCCGTTATTCATGAGAACGGAGATGTTATCTGTGCCCTGATTAGCAGCAACCAGATCGAGATCGGTATCGCCATCCAGGTCTCCTGCAAATACTGACGTGGGATATTCGCCCACCGCATAGCTTACATCTGCCTGATATGATGCATCGCCATTGCTAATTAGAACCGAGACATCATTCGAATAGTAATTGGCCGTTGCGATATCGGCAAAGCCATCTCCATCAAGATCGGCTGCTATCAGAGACTGAGGTTGAGATCCTGCGCCGTAATTCACCGCCGTCTGGAAGGTCCCATCACCATTATTTTTCAAAATAGACACATTCCAGTCAGTTTCATTAGCAACAGCGAGATCAAAATCCAGATCTCCATCAAGGTCTGCAGCATACATCGCACCCGGTGAAACCCCGGTCCCGTAGCTTGGAGGCGCCGGAAATTCAGCATTTCCGTTATTTTTTAGAATTGATATATTTCCCGCTCCCGTATTCGCTACTACGAGATCGGAATCCCCATCGCTGTCGAAATCAGTGGCAAACAGTGCATTAGGCCCATTACCGACATCAAAACCGACAGCTGCCTGAAAGGTACCATCTCCATTATTGATCAAGATCGATACTTCGTTTGACAGAGCATTTGTTATCGCCAGGTCTGGCACATTATCTTCATCCAGATCGGCGGCAAATAATGCAGCGGGGAAATTGCCTGCGCCATACCTGACCGCCTCCTGAAATGAACCATCCCCATTATTCTTGAGAATTGAAACGTCGTCCGAGCCATAATTTGCTGTCGCAAGATCAGGGTAATTGTCTCCGTCAAAATCGGCGGCAACGACTGAATAAATTATATCCCCGGCCTGGTACCGCACTGGAAGCTGAAATGTGGCATCTCCATTATTCATCAATATCGAAATACTATCTACCGTAGGATCGCCGACAGAATACGATACCGCCAGATCAAGATCCAGATCGTTATCCAGGTCTGCGGCAAATATTGTCTCAGCTCTATCTCCTGCTACATAGTCTACGGCCGCCTGAAAAGTGCCATCCCCGTTGTTCTTCAAAACCGAGACACTATCTGCATCATAGCATGCCACAGCCAGGTCGGCATCAGCATCTCCGTCCAGATCAGCGGCAAACACTGAGAACGGGGCAGCGGCTGCCGGATAATTTAGCGCCGTTTGAAAAGTACCATCCCCATTATTAATCAAAACGGAAACATTGCTGGATTCCGTGTTTGCAGAGACCAGGTCAATATCGGTATCCCCGTCGAGGTCGGCTGCATACACGGATTGGGGCAAGTCACCAACCGGATAGCTCTGAGCTGGCTGATACCAACCATCACCATCGTTGATCAGAACTGAGATATCATCCGACAAAGCATTTGCCACGGCCAGATCGGGATCAGCGTCACCATCCAGATCAGCCGAGATGATCGAGGAGGGCGAAATGCCCACCTGGTAATCGACCCGGGTTTCAAAAACTGGTTTGGAGCGCAAGCTCGAACAAAACAGCAAAATGAAACATAAAACAACCACTCCGACTGTCCCGATCGGATTTTTTTGATCCAGAGTAAACATAGATCCTCCCGGTATAAAACGGCTTACGGCTTTATATTATTGTAATAATAAGTTGTAGAAACATATGTAGCAATCAATCAATGGAAATATATAAACCTGAGTCATATTGTCAAGAAAAAAATTGAGATGAATATACATATTTGAGATGCGAAAGACTCGGCACAAAAAAAGCGCCCTCTTCTCAAGGGCGCTGTGTATATCGAACAGTTGTATGGTCTTAGATGCTTACATACCGACCTGTTTTTTGATCCAGTCGGTGCCGACCGATTTCGGACGGGTGATCGGGATCATCATAGCGCGGTTCCAGACCTGCTGCGCAACCATACCCATGGCACGCGAAATCGAGAACAGAACTGTGTAGTACTCGAACTCGGTGATGCCATAATGGTACAGTATCGCGCCGGAACCGGCGTCAACATTCGGCCATGGATTCTTGGCCTTGCCGTGCTCCTTCAATACATCCGGAACGACCTCGTAAATGCGGGCCACGGTCGTCAGCACTTCAGAATCCGGCAAATGCTCTTTGCCGAAGTTCAGGAAGGCTGTGTAACGCGGGTCGGTCACACGCAGAACAGCATGACCATATCCGGGAATAACTTTACCTGCATTCAGGGTCTCCCAGGCATAATCCTTGATCTGATCCTTGGTCGGAATACCGCCGCCCAGCTTATCCATCATCTCCAGCACCCACTTCAGGCATTCCTGGTTTGCCAGGCCATGCAGCGGGCCGGCCAGACCGTTCAGGCCGCCGGAAACGGCATAGTAAGGATCTGAGAGAGCTGATGCAATGGTATGGCATGAGAAGGCCGAGACATTTCCGCCCTCATGGTCGCAATGCAGGGTGAAATAGAGTTCCATGGCCTTGTAGAAGGTCTCGTCGTCAATACCCATCATGTGGGCAAAGTTGGCACCCCAGCTGAGCTTGGGATCGGGATCGATCAGGCCGCCCTTGTCATACTTCATGCGGTAAACGCCGGCGCCGATGGCGGGCAGCTTGGCCAGAAGATTGAGGCCGTCTTCATAAACAGCATCCCAGTACTGCCCCTTGGGGATACCCTCAGCATACCTTTTTCTGAAAATCGACTCGTTTTCCAGTACCAGAACGGCGGTGTCGAACATGGCCATCGGATGCGAGGTCTTGGGCATGGCTTTCAGGACATCCCAGACATATTTGGGCACATCGCCGCGCTTCTTGTACTCGTCCTGCAAATCCTTGACATCATCGTCTGTCGGCATATCGCCGGACAGAAGCAGGAAGAAAATTTCTTCCGGAAGCTTGTCGGTCAGTTCCAGGATGGGGATACCGCGGATAATCAAACCTTTGTCAGGCTCCACCAGCGAGGTGTCGCAAATCATGCCCTTAACACCGCGCATACCGCCGTAGGCCTGCTGGACAGAAACGTCGGAAATCTTTACATCGCCTTTTTCCTTAAGGATCTTTTTTATGTCCTCACCCCAGACAGGGATCTTGGAGGCAAATTTTTCCTTTAAACTTGCCATACTTCCTCCTCACATATTATAGGTTATAATTGGTTATCTTATATTCGCTCTTAAATTTTGCAATATAGTCACTCGCGCCTCAAAACGCAACCCTGTTGTGAAAGAATTCACAATAAATGTCTTACGCCCTGCACTGTCAAGCATTATTTGGCTCTATCGCATAGTTTTATCAGATAAAATAAAGGCATCGATAAAGAGCTGCGATTAATTCAGATAATGCCTTGCAAAATTATCAATCCGGATTATTTTAAGATAAATTTGACAAAGGGGATAAATTTTTATGTCATGTATATTCTGCAAAATCATCAACAAGGAAGCGGATGCCAGGGTCGAGTACGAGGATGAGGATACGCTTGTCATTCACGACAAGCATCCGGCCGCCTCAACGCATCTGCTGGTAATGCCCAAGGAACATTATGAGAAACTGATGGATACCCCGCCGGAAATCATGCCCAAACTGTTCGAGGCTGTTCAAAGAGTGGCGAAAAAACTGGGGATCGATGAGGACGGCTTTCGGGTGATAATAAATAACGGCCGCGGCGGAGGTCAGGTCATACCGCACATCCATATTCATCTGTTGGCCGGAGGACGGCTGCCGGGTTTCCATTAAGCGAATCTACTGCTTCAGATCATAGCGGTCGATCTTGCGGTAGAGGGTGGAAGCGTCGATGCCGAGGATTTTGGCGGCCCTGGTCTTGTTCCAGCCGGTCTGATTCAGGACCCAGAAGATATAAGCTTTTTCGATTGATTCCAGAGTCGGAGATTCGCCCTGGTCTCCGGTCTGGACAGACTCCTGGACTTCGGGCACAGCCGAATGCCCTGTCAGGACCCGGCCGCTGACCTTATCCGGCAGATCATCGGCGGTGATCTTGTCAGAGGTCGAAACAACCAGAGAACGTTCGATCGTATTCTCGAGCTCGCGCACATTCCCGGGCCACTCATATCCCAGCAGAATATCCAGAGCATCCGGGTTAACCTCTTTTGCCTTTATACCCATCTTGCGGCAATACATCTTAACAAAATGATCGACCAGCAAAACTATGTCGTCGCGTCGTTCGCGCAGGGGCGGTATCTGGACCGTGAATACATTCAGACGATAGAACAAATCCTCGCGGAAGTGCTTGGCCATGACCTCTTCCTCCAGATTGGCATTGGTCGCGGCCACAAGGCGAACGTCAACTTTAATCGTCTGGGTCGATCCGACCGGCATGATCACCTGGTCATCCAGCACCCGCAGGAGCTTCATCTGAATGGCGGGCGAGGTATTGCCGATTTCGTCCAGAAACAATGTGCCGGTATGGGCAGCCTTGAACACGCCCTCTTTGTCCTTAAGTGCACCGGTAAAAGCGCCCTTTTTGTATCCGAAAAGCTCACTTTCCAGGAGTGTCTCCGGAATCGCCGCGCAGTTGAGGGTTAAAAACGGTTTGCCGACACGGTTAGAGTGGTAATGTATGGCATTGGCGACAAGGTCCTTGCCGGTTCCGCTTTCGCCCAGAATCAAGGCGTTGCTGTCGGTTTTGGCCAGCCTTTGAATCATCTCCTTCATCTTGATGATCTTGGGATCGTTTCCAATGAAGCTGTCGAGTGAATGGTTGCGGGAGAGCTCTTTTTTGAGCTCCTTGTTCTCTCTGGCGATCTGTTCTTTTTCCAGAACTTTCTTAATAGTCAGCTTTATCTCATCGACCTTAAATGGTTTGGTGATATAATCATAGGCGCCTTTTTTCATGGCCTCGATGGCGGAGTCCACGGAGGCGAAAGCGGTCATGACGATAAAGGAGAGATCCTCATGCATCTCCTGCGCTTTGGTCATCAGCTCCAGCCCGGACATCTCCGGCATCATGATATCTGTAATTATGACATCGGGGCGGGACTTCTTTATCTGGCCCAGCGCGGCCGGGCCGGAGTCGGCCTGAAGAACCTCATACCCCTCCTTGGAGAGCATGATAGACATAAAATCACGCATCGACTCTTCATCATCGACCACCAGAATTTTGGCTCGTTCCATCAACTTCCTTTCCATCCAAGCCCTCTCTATATGATTATCGGCAGGTCTTGCAAAATTCAACACTCCCCCGCCGGTTGTTCAAAATTCGCACTGAGTGGGCCCGATCACACCTTAAAGTACTACTCAAAATATTATCGGTATGTCATTAATTAACAACGCACATCAAATGAAAGACTTCAGCAGAGGAATCTGTCCGCTAATGTAATCGATCTTTGAAGAATCGATGATCGAGTTTTTTGTTGCGTTTTGCAAATTAAATGATTACCACATGTGGAACAAATCCGGGATGATTGTAATATATGTCAATAATGGGACTTGTTCACCCAATCGGATTGGAGATAAAACCTTGACTCACAGGGAAAGAATTGAAGCGTTATTAAGCGGCGAGAAGCCTGACCGCATGCCGGTCAGTTTCTGGCGGCATTTCTACGACAGCGAATCCACAGCAGAACAGCTCAAGACTTCGATGGTCAGGTTCCAGGAGGAATTCGACTGGGACTTGATGAAGATCAATCCCCGCGCCTCTTACCATATGGAGGACTGGGGCAATGCTTATGAATACACCGGAAATCCCGAGGATAAACCCAAACGGCTGGAATACGCGGTACACAAAAGCAAGGACTGGGAGAAGATCAACCGTCTCGATCCGAGCAAGGCTGAGGTTCTTGCGGATCATCTAAAAGCTATCAGGCTCATACGGAAATCGGTCGGGGACGACCTGCCTGTGGTCATGACGGTATTCAACCCGATTTCGATTGCGGGCGATCTGGTCAAGGATGATCCTTTTCTGGTGGATCAGATCCGCAGAGATCCCGACCCGCTTCAGAGGGCGCTGGAGAGAATCACCGAGACCTTCATAGATTTTTCAAAAGCAGCGGTTGCTGCGGGAGCGGACGGTATCTTCTTCGCCACCACTCAATGGGCCTCGACCAGCAGGATTACTGAGGATGAATACGATAAATTCGGGCGCAAATACGATTTTATGCTCCTGGATGAGGTTATGCCGCATACGAAGATCAACGTTTTGCATGTCTGCGACCGCTGTAATATGCTCCCGCTTTTCAAGGATTATCCGATTAAGATAGTCAACTGGGACATGAATGACGAAACCAATCCGGACGCGGCAAAGGGGGCCGAGATATTGAAGGACAAGGTCATACTGGGCGGCGTGGAACGCAAGGGGCTTTTGCAGAAAGGGACTCATGCCGAGCTGGAGGCGGTTGTCGAGAAGTACAAGGCCTTCGCCCAGAAGCATCCTTTTATGCTGGGGCCGGACTGTTCTATTCCGGTTACTACTCCCGATGAAAACCTGAGGGTGATTAAAGCAAAAATCGAACATTAATGCCATAAAAGCCAAATAATTGTTGTTGATTTTTGAGCTGAGATTGTGGTATATACAGCGAGGATCAAAAGGTAATTATTTTACCCATCACTAATATAGAACATATATTTGTCGATCTACAATAATGTATTATTAAAAGAGAGGATTTCTGAGGAGGAAATATGGATTACAATAACATCGGCGAGACTGCCGGCAAGATCTGGCATGAGCTTGAAAAGGGCGAAAGCACTCCTCGCAAGCTGGCGACCGCTACCAAGAGCAAATCCGACCATGTTTATATGGCTCTGGGATGGCTGGCGCGCGAAGGCAAAGTCAGTATCAGCCCCACCAAGTCAACTTTCAAGGTGAGCATCAACAAGTAACAGCTTTTAATTTAACCTCACCACCGAATTTGATTCTCAGCAGGCGCTAAATGGCGCCTGTTTTTTTGTGCAGATCGCTGAACGATAAATGGTTGACAGCTTCAATAATAGAGATATATTTAAAATGGCATGACATCCGGGCATTGCAGACTGAAAATTTGGATGGGATGGTTCTTATTATGTTTTCATGGGTGGACCGGCTCCAATACCGTATCTCCATCTGGGAGATGCCAATTGCGATGGATCGGTAAATTTAAGTGATGCGCTGACAATTCAAAATTTTTGTAATGGTGGTCCTCCTCCCGTAATATGTTACCTGAATTTGCCGGATGAATAGAAACCAATTATGATGCATTTTATCTTAACCAAACTCGCTCACTTAGTTTTATCATGAAGTGTAAGATATTTTACCTTGTTCTAACGATATTAATGATCGATCTTAATTTTTCCTTTTCTCAAGAGATCATATCAACTATACAAACCGAAAGCAACTTTCATAAAGTAAAAATCCAAGATAATATCGTCTATGCAGTAACCTCCTATGGATTAGAAACGTACGATATTGCTAATAAATCAAATCCCATAAAGCTGTCTGCTTGCCCAACACCGGGAGATGCCATAAATCTTGACATTAATTCTGAAGTCGCATGTATCGCTGAATTATACGGCGGACTAACTATTGTCGATATATCTGATCCCGAAAACCTGAGATATATTTCGTCTTTCCAACCACCAAAGCCCAAATACGGCCCGGCAGTAAAAGTCGAATTCACAAAAATCCACGAGAATATTGTATACCTTTCAACATTCACCGGACTTTATGCTGTAGATATCAGTGACGCATATAATCCGGTCTTAACTCATCGATTGTACTTCGAAGAGAATGGAATGGATGATTTTCAATTCTTTGAGGCCGCCATTAAGGGCAATAGAATGTATGTAACAAATACTTACTCTGGTCTATCGATTCTTGACATAAGTGAACCATCCAATCCGATTGCAATAAAAAGCATCGAACTGGATTACTTACCAGAATTTCTCGAAATTGAGGAAAACATTCTCTATGGAGCCGGATTTGGCAGTTTTTTGACTCTGGATATTTCCGGCAAAGATACAGCCTGTCTACTTGGGATTAGCCCAAATCTGCTTTTCTTTGGAGGAGCGGTTCGCGACATGGATGTAAACAATGCATTGGTTGCCATTCCTCTTTATGGTTCAGTTTGGCTGGCCGATGCTTCCGATCCTGAAAACATAGATTCGCTCTCACTAATCACTGACGGATACCAGTTTGTGGGATGCGCTTTTGAGGATTCAAATCTTGTTATTTGCCGATGGGACCGTCGTCTGGACATATGGAACGTAGTACATCCTGAAAATCCATACTTGCTGAGTAATTACTCGCAAGCCGGCCATGTAACAGCTTTGGCCAAGACAAACGACTATATTTATGCTAAAGCAGGGGACAGTTCGTTGTGGATTATAGATGTTAACAATCCTTATGATCCCATCTTCAGCGAGGAGATAATGATAGGTTTCAAAGACCTTTACACATTTCGCGATGTATGTATTAACGAAAAGCGATTGTTTATAGCAAATGACTCTCATGGTATTAATTACTATGACATCCAAAATCCAGCAAAACCGACACTAATTGACAAATATTTTGAACCAGGCGAAAGACTTATTAATCTCGCTTCGAAGGATAATCTTTTGGCAGTAGGAGCTCCGAATAAACTGATATATATCATGCTATATGAGAACATTCTATCAAAATCATATGAGTTCTCAGGAGATTCTATTGGCTGGGCAGACCTGGGCATATATGAAGATTACTTATATGGTCATAACGTTTTATGCTTTGAGATATATGATATTTCAAATCATATGCAGCCAACCAGGCTTTCTACAACGTGCTATGGAGCCTTTGTAATAAGCGATATAGTAATATTCAATGATCGGGCATATATTGCTCTGGGCGACGCTGGAATCGACATTTTCGATATTGCAGACAAAAGTAATCCAATAAAAATAAAAAGATGGCCGGAGGAATGGGAATCTGATAAGCCTCGACTTTCCATTCTCGGAATAAAGAAATTTGAGGAATACCTTATCTTATTCGATGGTGTCAATGGAATCATAATACTCAACATCTCAGAGAGAGATAATCCCAGATATATATTAAATATTAATACTCCAGGAATGGCGGTTGATGGTATTGTTGACTCCTCTTACATTTATGTGGCCGACACCTACGGCATTACCATCATCAAGCACAACTTGATTGATATTCCGGTGCATATTCCTGAAGATCACAGACTGCTCTCGCAGAATTACCCGAATCCGTTCAACTCATCGACTGTGATCGAGTATGCGGTCCCGTATGACGGGCATGTGGTATTGGATGTCTATAATATTCTGGGGCAGAAAGTCACGAATCTGGTTGATGGATACCGGAGACGCGGCGACCACACTGTACTCTGGGACGGCAAGAACTCCTCGGGACGTGATTGCGCCAGCGGCATCTATTTCTGCAAGCTCAAGACCGGCGGCTACGAAGGCACACGCACAATGGTGATGGTGAGATAAACAAATTTATCGCCTTTCGGGTGGCAAGTCCAAATCCGTCAGTAGCCGGATCAGGGACTGGTTTTGGGGGTGAATTTCCGATTACCTGCCCAAACGGAGTTTGAGCAGGCCACCTCCGTTGTTGTACAAACCATAGGGCGCCAAGCTTCAATGGTTGTTAATAAACCCTGAATGCATCGACATTCGTCATTGCGAGGAGCGAAGCGACGTGGCAATCTCCGGGACCATTCTTGAGGCAACCGCGGAGATTCCCACGGTCGTCCTCGCCATCGGCGGGACTCCCTCAGAATGACACCTGATGTTTTAATATAGACTGCTGACTCTTTCAACAAGCCCCTCAGCTTGGAATACATTATACAAAAGATTAGCCCAATCTAAACGGCATGTTGATAAACCCTGAATGCATCGATATTCGTCATTGCGAGGAGCGAAGCGACGTGGCAATCTCCGCGACCATTCTTGAGGCAACCGCGGAGATTCCCACGGTCGTCCTCGCCTTCGGCGGGATTCCCTCGGAATGACGTTTATCGGTTTTTATTTCTATATTGCTTATTTTTTCAATAAGCGCTACAGATTGGGGCACCCACCGTCCATAATGTGATTATAAAGCCGCCATAAATGGCGCGCCGCCAACCTTTCCTTCCACAGGAAATTTCTTGACTTTATGCAGTGCTTTGTTTTATTACCCTGTTATATTGGGAAAGAGAGGTAGCAACTGTGCGGAATAGCGCTGAATGTGTGATAATCGGCGGAGGCATCATCGGAGCCTCGGTCGCCTTCCATCTGGCCAAAATGGGCATGAAGGACATCGTAATCCTCGAAAAAGAGATGTTTCTGGGCGCCGGAGCGACCGGTAAATGCGCCGGCGGAATCAGGGCCCAGTTTTCATCGGAAATCAACGTCAAAATCTCGCTTCTGTCCGAAGACCTATTCGAGAGGTTCAGCGAGGATACCGGTGAAGAGGGCATCTTCGATCAGGTCGGCTATTGCTTCCTGGTTACGAATCATGACGACGAACAGGTTTTTCAAGGTCTCATGAAAATGCAGCAGGATCTGGGCGCGCCGGTGGAATGGCTGAAGCCGGATGAGATTTCAGATCTGGCTCCCAATGTCAGGATCGATGACGTTATCGGCGGGACCTTCTGCAAGAAAGACGGCATCGGCGACCCGCATGTCTTCACCCAGGGTTATGTTACCGCGGCCCGCAGGCTGGGCGTCGAAATTTACGAGGAGACCAAAGCCACCGGAATCGAAAAGAACGGCGACAAGGTGACCTCAGTAGTCACCGACAAGGGCAATATCTCGACTCCCCTGGTGATCAACTGCGCCGGACCGCATGCCAAAGAGATTGGCGAGATGGTTGGCGTGGATATTCCTGTCCTGCCCTATAAGCGCCAGATTTCGACCACCTCTCCCCTTTCATGGATTCCCGAACACTTTCCCATGGTTGTGGATATTGCATCCGGCCTGTATTGCCACAAGGAGTCCGGCGGACTGCTTCTGGGATGGGCCGATAAAAATACAGCACCCGGATTCGACCAGTCGCTCGATCCGGAATACACCGACGAAATACTTATGCGTGCGCTCGACCGCATCCCCATACTGGAGGAAGCCGGTATCGCCACAAGCTGGGCCGGGCTCTACGAGACCACCCCGGATCATCACGCCATCCTGGGCAAGGTCCCCGAAGTCGAGGGCTTTTTGTGCGCCAATGGTTTCTCCGGGCATGGCTTTATGCATGCCCCCGGAGTGGGACAGCTTATGGCGGAACTGATTGTCAAGGGCGAGCCGTCAATCGACATCTCTCCTCTCTCGATCACCAGATTTGCAGAGGAGAAAGAGGAAATCAGAGAAGAACAGACTGTCATCTAAATAAACCCGAAAGGAGAACTCAAAAATGAGGAGGACGACATTTATCCTTGGCCTATGCCTTACTATTTTGGTAATGTTTATTGCCGTGGCCAGCGCGCAGGAAGGCATCGACAAAAAAAATGACTCGAAAGCCTGTGTGAAAAATGATCCGCGCCCGGAGTGCCAGACCGATAATGAGAAAGCCGAAATCCAGACAGCATCATCCGACAAGAAGGAATGTCCATATCATAAGGCGGAAGTCAAAGTTGCCTCATCCGACAAAAAAGAATGCCCGCATCACAAGGCGGAAGTAGAGACCGCTGCTGTTACGACTGAGGAGAAACACGAAGAGGGCGCCGGATGCACGCACGGCCTCAAGACCAACTGCATCGAGACTTTCCATGAAGCTATGGCTCCTCCCTGCCACGAGTATATTCCGCAGGGCAAGTATGCCGAGGCGCGCGCCGCGGTCCCGGCCATGGTGGAAGCAAGCAAGGAAATTGCAGAGTATTATCCCGGCTGTACTTATGGAAAAAATATTAATGAACAGTTTGAAGCCAAACGCGAAGTTTTCCTGAACAGGATGGCCGAACTCGAGGAAGCTGCCAATGGCGACGATGACGAGGCTTTCAAGCTGGCTTTCGACAAGATGCACTCGGCTTTTGCGGAGATGAACGGTGTGCTTTATATGCGCCCGGATGGAGTCGAGGATTTCCATAATGTCCTGGTGCAGATCTGGCATGAGTATCTTCCCAATGAAAAGTATGCCGAGATCGAGAGCTCGATTCCGGAATTGACCGAGAAGGCAGAATATTTAACTACTGTCAAGCTCGATGAGACAATGGCCGACAAGCAGGAAGCCTTCACCCAGAAGGCCGAGAAGCTTTTGAAGTGTGTCAATGATCTCTCAGAGGCCTGCAAGAGCGAAGACAAGGAGAAGATCGCCTCGACCACCGAGACCATGCACCAGAGCTTTGAATCTTTGACCGCGACCTTTTAAGATAATCAGAAGATATAAAATAAGAACGGCCGTCTCAAGCGGCCGTTTTTATTTGGTCATGGGTGCCCCATCCCGTTGGGCGGATTCCGGCCCGTGAGGGGTGGGATAAGTTCTAAGGTACAACTCAATTCTTAGAATTTCCCACAGCTGCGCTGTGGGGCACCTCGGCTTTACCCGTATTTTTTCTGTAATTATTTCTCCCGCATCTGAAGATGTGGAGCATCCAGCGGCCAGAAAAGATTTGCGCGGCGCACGGGACGTACGCCGCGCACGACATTTCTTTGATTCCGAAACAGGTAAAACCGCTCAGGCTAATCTTTGACACAGCGGATCGATAATCCGAAGCGCGCATAGAGCCAGGTTTGCAAGAGCTCTGCATTATCGTGAACCACGTAGAGGTACTCACCGAAGTCGGCACCACCGTACGTCGTGGATGTCCAAAAGCGGGCCTGAGTACCTGTAGCGACGAAACCACCATACCCGTCCCGGTATCCGCCGGGCAGCGCAGTAAAACCGCTTTCATTGGTTGCTCCCGTGTTAGGACTCATCCAAAATGCCGTCCCGGCCACTTTCAACTTCCCGCCGGCAACTGCGTCGCCGCCAAGATACATCGCCAGCGTCTGCCATTCCTCAAGCGTCGCTACATGCCAGCCCTCGGGCGCAATGTTTCTGCCGTCGGTTACAGCATACCAGTTGTACAATCGGCCATAAGTGTCAACATTAACCGGATCATTATTAAATTCGCAGAAGGCTCCTGTGGCAAAATCATGCCATTCCCCGGCATCAGTCACATTCGGAATTGTGTCGCCATTGCGGTAATGGGTTACCTTAAGGTTGTCCATCATCCAGCACTGATCACCAATCAGCACTGTCCGGTAAAAATTGCCGTCATAATCAGTTACCATTCCTCCGCAGGCAATGCCGCAGCAGCCGGGATCCGGCATCGGGCCGCCCATAAAGACATAATTTGCGATGTAAATTGCATCGCTGACATTCAGCGAGCCATCACTGTTTGCATCACCGCAGATGTACTCAGCATTTGAATCGGTCATAGCTAAACCGACAAATGCGATGATTACCGCGAGGGCGGGCAAATAAAGACTCTTTAACATGATAAAACTCCTTCGGTCGTGTGGTCATAGATTTCAGGTCTAAATGGGCATTGACCCTATCCCATCAAGATAGTGAACAATGCATATTTCAAAAAACAAACAGGATCGTCAAGAATATTATTTTTTCTTTTCAGTCGATGTTCAGCTGGTATCACGATAATTGACGATAATCGGATATGAATACTAGTATTACGCGGAGCACGAGGACGTACTCCGCGCACATTGCTCATAGTCGATTTAAGGAAAGATCCCCAATAAAGAAAGCTCCCTTGCCTTTTTAAGGGAGCTTCTTCTCAACCTAACACACATTTGGATGTATGTTAATCCTCGTTTTTCTTTTCTTCTCCTGAGCGCTTTTTCTCCCCGGTCTCCTTGATCTCTTTCAGTTTGGATCTGGCCAGGTCAACCATCTTCAGGCCGGTGGTGTACTCCACCACCGAGGGCTCGATCACACGCATCAGGTTCTGGGTGACCTCCTTGATCTTGAGCGCGGATTCCTCCACGGCACGGAGCTTGGCCCGCATTTCGGGCGGATAGTCATCGGCATTCAAGAGCAGGAGCTGGATGTTTCCAAGTACTGCGGTCAGTGGATTGTTGACCTCATGATTTATGGTCACGGCGGTCTCGACCACCGCCTCCGAACGCGCCTTTACAATATCCTGGGGTGAGGGCTTCTCGGCCGTTGTACCACGTGAGAGTATCAGACCCAGCACAGCGCTGATGGCCCTGATAAAATCTTCTTCGGCAGAAAGGCTGCGCTCGCCGGGGGTAATGCCGGAAATTGTTCCATAGACCTTGTTTTCAACCTTGAGCGGATAGGAGAACAGGCTGTAATTTCCGTCCTGCTCGAAGGTCAGGAAGACATTGCCGACTGCGAAATCATCCCGCAAAGTTGCCAGCAGCTTTTCTTCGACCTGGCGCATCATCTCAGAAAATTCGTTGCGTCCTGCAATATGGATAAACAGCAATTTGCCTTTGTCATCGACCACCCGTACCGACCCTGAAACCAGGCCGATAGCCTCGATGGCCTTGTCCAGCGCGTTCTTGATAATCTGATCGCTGGCAACGCCTTTGGCGGCATCGATGGAGGCCTCTGCGAGCAGGGAGTAGCGCAGATCACCGCTATTTATAGATCGTTCCTTCATAACGCATTAATGAATACTGCAATGCTTATGCCCTATTGAAATAAATTCAAAAAATACCTCAAAAGCGAGTAGCCGCGGGATGCACAAAACTCAATTCATTGTAATATATACATTTTCCTCAAAAAGCCAAGAAAATTGGGGCTTTGCGCATTTTTGGGCATACAAGATTTTCGACCGGAAATCGGGCCGGATATGAAAATTAATTCACACAAAATGCAGGTGAGAGCCGTTATCATATGTTGTTTCGAAGAATAAAACTTCTTGACTTTGATTGTGAAAAATATAACTTAAGGGCTTTCAACAAGCATATGCCAGCAGAAGAGTTACATAATAAATGCGGCGTTTTCGCCATTTACAATCATAAGAAGGCAGCCGAACTGACATATTTCGGGCTGTATTCGCTGCAGCATCGGGGCCAGGAATCGGCCGGAATCGCCACCTCCGACGGCCGCCATATCCATGTCTATAAAAATATGGGATTGATCAACGAGGTCTTCTCCCGGCGCGACGTTTTTTATAATCTGAAGGGCCGGATGGCGATCGGCCATAACCGCTACTCCACAACCGGATCATCGCAGTTCCTAAATGCCCAGCCACTGGTATCACGTTTCAAGGGATATGAGATAGCAGTCGGGCATAATGGCAATATTACCAATGCCTACACGCTCAGGAAGAAACTTGAATCGGGCGGCGCAATCTTTCAGACCACTTCGGATTCAGAGATCTTCCTGCACCTGATCGCGCGCTCCAAAAAGAAAAAGATGTCCGATAAGATCATCAGTGCACTAAGGCAAATTCAGGGCGCCTATTGCGTGACCTTTCTGACCAAGGAAGCAGTCTATGCCGCACGTGACCCGCGCGGGTTCCGTCCCCTGGCGCTGGGCAGGATGAGAAATGCCTACGTTATCGCCTCTGAAACCTGCGCTTTCGACCTGATCGGCGCCAAATATGTGCGGGATATACTGCCGGGGGAAATCGTACGCATCGATGAAAGCGGCCTGAAGTCGTTTCACCCTTTTGAGCAGATCCGAAAAGCGTTCTGTATATTCGAATTCATATACTTCTCGCGTCCCGACTCGAAGATCTTCTGCGAGAATGTTGACAAGGTCAGACGCCGCCTGGGACGTCAACTGGCGAGGGAACATCCGGTGGAGGCAGATATAGTGATATCGGTGCCGGACTCCTCCAATACCGCCGCCCTCGGTTTCTCCGAGGCTTCAGGTATTCGCATGGAGATCGGTTTCATAAGGAATCATTATGTAGGCCGGACCTTTATCGATCCGGAGCAGAAAATCCGGGATCTGGATGTTAAGATAAAATTCAATACTGTCAAGGGAGTAATCGAGGGGCGCCGGGTCGTGATGGTTGATGACTCGATCGTACGCGGAACCACTTCGCGCAAACTGGTCAAGCTCCTGAAGCAGGCCGGCGCAAAGGAAGTACATGTGCGCATCTCTGCCCCGCCTATCATCTCTCCCTGTTTCTATGGAATCGATATGCCCACCAAGAGGGAACTGATCGGCTCCTCCAAATCCATCGAGCAAATCAGGAAATACCTCGGAGCAACTTCTCTTGGGTATCTCTCTATTGAAGGTATGCTTTCCATGAATTCTTTGCCGGATGAGGATTTTTGCGTGGCCTGTTTCTCGGGCAAATATCCCACCAGAATCGAAAAGAAGAACGGCAAGTTCAAACTGGAATAATCTTCCCCGACAGCAATCCTAAAATTGAATCAACAGTGTCTCGGATGAAAAACCGGGGCCCAGAGCAGTTATAATCCCCAGATCATTTTTATTCGTCTTTCCGTTACGCAGAAACTCGTCCAATACAAATAAGACCGTCACCGAGGACATATTACCATAATCCCTTAGAACCGCCCTGGATATATCCATTTTTCCATATGTCAGATTGAGGGCTTCTTCATATGCTTCTATGACCTTCGCTCCACCGGGATGGGCTATAATATGATCGAGATCATGTAAAGTCAGGTTATTTTTTTCCAGAATCTCCTGCAAGTTTTCAGCCATATATTTTCGCACTATGCCGGGTATCCTGCGGCTGAATACAACCTGCATACCCTGGCTGACGATATCCCACCCCATAATATCCAGTGAGTCCGGCCAGATAGTGCTCTGCACATCAAGCACATGAGGGCCGTCCCGCCCGACTTCATCACCGCTCATGACAACAGCCGCCGCGCCATCACCAAAAAGGGCTGTGGCCACAAAGTTGCTTTTTGAAAAATCATCCTGTTGAAAGGTGAGCCCGCAGAGTTCGACCGCAACAATAAGTACATTCTGATCGGGATGACCTTTGAGATAGTCATAAGCATGAATCAATCCTGCCGCTCCCCCGGCACATCCCAGCCCCCAGACAGGTAAACGCTTTATGTTTTTATTAAGACCGAGAAGGTTAATCAGGCGCGCATCTATCGAAGGTGTTGCCAGACCTGTCGTGGAGATGAAAATTATACTGCCGATTTGAGAGACATCAAGCCCGGCTCTCTCAAAGGCAGCTTCGGAGGCCCGAACTCCAAGCTCGCAGCTTGCTTCGATATACTTATCATTCTTGTCCTGAAATGACCTCGATGTCCCAAACCATTCCAGCGGAACGGCGCTATAGCGCTGCTCGATCCGGGAATTTTCGAATACCGGCAGAAGTCTATCTACGTCGACACCCGAGTCCTTAAAATAGCCGGCTATGTAGTCTCTTATAACGTCCTGTCTGAACCTGTGGGAGGGAAGTGCCCTCCCTACTGATATTATTCTGGGCATAAATACTCCGTTAGTAAAACAGCCACGTATCCAGTTTAGTTCTTGTTAAAGAAACTATAACTGCCGAGGCCATGTTGAATTAAAGTAAAAGGCGGAAACAGTAAAATTCACCGCCACCATTCCCGGCAGAATTGAAGAGGGCCGGGATTACAGGGTCGACTTCTATGCTGACTTCAATGATAACGGCAGCCACAATGCTCCTCCCACCGATCATGCCTGGCGCATACAGGGCACAGGAACAGAGCAAGGGCTTTCCCTACATTTCGATCACAATACAAATTTTACAGATGTAGGATTTTAATATTAAGGCCAGAGATAATAGTTCAGCCATTACGAAGCATATCAGCTATTCGCAGGCTTAGTCTCCGGGCTGTTTCGGGTGCATGCCCGGCGTAATGATTGTTGATATAGACTAGTGAGTTTATCTGACGTTTGGCCGCGCGGGCCAGTAGATCCGCCCACCTGTCAAGTCTTTCGGATCTGTCTAAGACCTCTTTTTCCCAGGTCTTTGTGATCGCTTCAATTTCCTTGCGGTCCCCTATCAACCTGATGTACAGATGGTCGGAGGTGACCGGGTCAAATTTCTTCTCAATCTCATCCCCGTGCGGCATCCAGGCTTGATCGGCCAGTACCATGGCGACCTTATAGGAGCGCAGCAATTCGGCATACTCTTTTTTGAGCCAGTTTCGATTTCTGATTTCGACCCCATAGCTGAATCCATCCGGCAGATCGCTCAGGAACCTGTCCAGCTTTTCCAGGAACGGTCCAATATTTGTGAAATGTTTCTTTGAAAAGTAGGGAAATTGCAGAACCAGTGTGCCCAGCCGCTTTCCCAGGCCCGCGATATTATCCAAAAAGGTGTCGCGATCGTCATAAGTATGTTCGGGATGCAGGATTTTATCGGCGTCGGGGGAGGCTTTTTCCCCGACATGGACAATTGAACGCGGGAATTTGGCCGATATTATAAAATCCTCCGGGGTACTGTTATTCCAGCCCTCAACCATAGATTTTGACGGTATGCGGTAATAGGTGGCATCAATCTCGACAGTGTCAAAATGCTGGGCGTAGAACTTAAGAAATTCACGGGGCTGCATACCCTCCGGGTAGAATGGCCCGATCCAATCTTTGGACGAGAATGAGGACGTACCGATTCTGATCTTTGCCATATAATCATATCCTGAATTTCAATAAATATAAGGACAATCGGAACTTATGTGTTCCTTTATTTTTTATCCTGCATATATTATTAAACAATACTAACGAAAAATCGTCATATTATTAAAGACCGGAGTCGGAGAGCAGACTCAGCCGGGGGGTTATCCGAAATTGAGAATTGGAGCATTGAATGAAAAACTTCCTGCCAGCAATAATATTTTCAGCTTCCTTTTTGTTTTTTTCATGCAGCGACGACAGCGGCAGCACCGGCCCGGATGATAATGTCAGCTTCGGCGATCTTACTTTAAATCTTCAAAATATGATCCCTGACGTAGGTGAGAAGCTGTTCCTGAGAGTCATTTCCGACAGTAACGTCCTGCAGCTTCAGGCGACAATCGATGTTATCGAGTCTCCCAATCAAATCGTGTCGATTCCTGATGCTCTTGACCTCAATAGCGATCATCTTGATCTCTATGCTGATTATAATCAGAATGGAGTCTATGACGCTCCTCCGGCTGATCATGCCTGGCGGGTTAATATCCCCTCCAATGGGATCGTCAGCTTTTCGCACAGTACGAACTTCACAGACATCAGCATTCCGCAGTATTCTTCTACCGGAGGACCTATGATACTCAATTTCCTGAATTTCACTAATTATATAGGAGATTTGATGGAGATCAGAGTTATCGAACGCGAAAGCAAGCGGGTTGTTGGATTTTATCGTTTTAATGGAATTCCCAATGCAGTTTTCACCGCCTACCTGCCGAGGATCATAGAAAATGACAGGCCCTATCAGATCGACTTCTATGTCGATAGAAACCAGACCAGGAGCTATGATCCCCCGCCCGAGGATCATGCCTGGCGTATAGATGCCAACGGCACCGGCTCGGGCCTGACGATCAATTTTTCCCATAATCTTGATTTTACGGATATAGACTTTTAATAGAGCTTCCTGCCTCCTTTCGGGCCTTTTGAGCCTGGGCTAATCAGTCCTTTTAACAGAACCAATTTTTACGTCATATTCCAACAGATTACCAGCTCTTCAGCCGATACATATCATAAGTAATAAACCGGAAATATTCCTTCATTTCTATAACGGTTACCGCACTGAACTTACTCTGAAGGAGGCTTGATGAGGGCAGATAGAAAAACAACGGGAATAATGCTGTTATCTGCATTTTTCGCGGTTATGATAATACTGGCTGTGGGATGTTCGATTGAATCACCCAAATCCCCTACCTGGGATACGAGGCTCTCGATACCATTGATATCGCGGCATTATGACATTTACGAGCTGATTGACCGTATGGCCGAAGATGCCATCTCGTATGACAGCCTGGGCGAAATCTCGATTTCATTTAAGCAGAATTTGGATACATTGATTGTCGAGGCCGGTTTATCCATTCAGGATGTTAGCGAGAATTCCAGCCACAGCCTAGGAGCGGTAACAATTACCACTCCCGAAACCGGGAACCTGGTCTTAAACCTGACAGACTATGTTCCCCTGGCGGCAGGAGAAGTGCCGGATGTCGGTTTTGACGCTGATATGAACTTTGACCCGATTTCCGAATTTGAGTCGGCCTCGATCGAGGAGGGCCAGTTGATTTTGTCGGTCTCCAACTACTTCGATCTTGCGCTTGATTCACTCACAATCTGGATAGTAAATACAGCGAATTCCGATACTATCGCGGAGTATCTCATCGAGGGCGGCCTGGGTATCGGTGAAACAGATGTCGATACTGTAAGCCTCAATGGAGCGCTGATCTCCAACTCCATAGGGCTGCAATCGAGAATACATACACCCGGAGGAACGCTCCTTTCCACTTCCGACAAATACCTGCAGGTTGAATTGCGTTTTGCCGACGGCCTTACGGTTTCTTCCGCCGTAGCGCAGGTTCCCCCGCAGGAAAAAAATTACAGCAGTTCGGTCGAACTGAATGAAATTCATCAGTTGACCAATGCGATGATATCGGCCGGGCAGATCGATATCAATGTGCTGAACAGCTCGCCGCTTGGGGTGGACGTAAACATTGAGATACCGCAGGTAACGCTTTCCGGCCTGCCGCTCAGGATAAGTGGAAGCGTACCGGGATCAGGACAAAGCAGCTTCAGCCGAAATATTGCCGGATATGTTGTTGCACCCGATACTGAAGGACAGTCGATGATTCTGGATATCAGCCTGGCTGCGCACCTCCATGGCAGCGGCGGAACAACCGTCGCGGTCAGCGCCAGCGATCAGTTTACGGTGGAGACAGAATTAACTGGAGTGCAATTCTCACAGGCTGACGGAATTTTCGCTCCCACCGAATTAGAAATTGATCCGGTGCTTGCGAGCCTGGATGTGCCGGATGGATTTGATGGGGTCACCCTGACCGACGCTGTCGTTCTTCTCGAGATTTATTCCGAAGCGGGTATTCCGATCAGTGTCGATATGGAATTAAATGGCGACGGCGGCCAGTTTCTCCATACCGCTGCCGATCTTATACCCGGTTCACCGGATAATGCCGGGGTAACACATCTGGTCATTTCCGATATCACTGAGCTGATCAACCCCCTGCCCGTCGAGATACTGATTTCAGGTATCGCTACTGCGGGGGATGGAGTGACTCCCGGCACCGTCTATGCCGGAAGCAGAGTCTGGGGTCAAGTTGAGATCAAATCCCCGCTTAAATTTGCAATCGGCGAGACTGTAATCGAAGGCGATGTAAACTCAACCGGGATTGACCAGGGGCATATGGATGATCTATCGGAACGTCTCCTGTCCGGCGATATTTACGGCACGGTTACGAACCATCTGCCTTTCGGGGCCGAGGTGGAGCTGTTCCTGGGCGGCGATTCCTCTTCATTGTATTCAAGCCCCCAACTTACTGTCGGCCCGGTCATGGTTAGCTCCGGTGTAATTAATTCCTCCGGCCTGGTAGTCGACGCAATCGAATCAGATTTTGTAATCCATCTGTCTGAAGAGGACCTGGATATCATCGAAAATGAAACGCTTTATATTGGCCAGAGGCTGAATCTTCCGGGAACAGATGGACAGATTGTAAATATCGTCAATACCGATTATCTCGAGATTGAAGCATACATAGAGCTCATCACCCGCCTTGGCGACAAATCGGATTAGGTTGCGGGAAGGAGTAATAAAGATGGAAAAGAAGACATTTTTTATAATTCTGGCAGCCTTCTTCCTCATGCATAGCGCCGCACTTGACGCGAACCACTACGAAAGCGCCAGGTCCCTGTCTCTGGCTAAAAGTTTCACGGCATTGGCCAGAGACTATCACGCTATCGGCGTCAACCCGGCCAACCTGGCACTCGCGGACGGCAGTAATCTGGCAATAGAATTATTTTCAGCCGGTGCAGATATCAGCAACAATTCATTTTCACTATCTGACTACAACAGCTACAACGGGGAATACCTTACTGAATCAGACAAAAACGACATATTATCAAAGATTCCTGATAACGGTCTTGAAGGCAGCGCGGAAACAGGTATCTCAGCATTTTCATTTTCAAGAGGTGAAATAGCGTTCGGGATCACTGCCGAGGCCGACGGTAAGGCCAGCATCGATAAGAAAATCCTGGAGCTTGTTTTTAATGGCAATACGATCGGCGACACGATGGATCTTTCCAACGCCTGCGGAACCGGCATCGCGCATGTAGATTTCAATTTGTCTTATGCCCGGGAACTCAAGCGGCTGGGCTGGGGTGTGATCAACTGGGGCATCAACCTGAAATATATCTACGGCCTCCGGTATGCCAGTGTTGAAGAGGCAAATGCATATGTCGCCACCTCATTGAGCGGTATAGATTCGGAAGGCGCAATCCAGCTCAAGACCTCAGAAGGTGGAGCGGGCTTTGGGATTGATCTGGGTCTGTCAGCCGCATACGGCAAAAGCTGGATAATTTCCATGGCTATCACCAATATAATTTCCCGTATTAACTGGAACAAAAACAACAAACTGAATACTTACTTATTCACATGGGAAAAACTGACCGCCGATAACTCCGATGACGGCGCGGTAATTACATCTGACGAGATCGAGGAATCAATCGGTTCTTTCTCTGAAACGCTGCCGCCGGAACTGGCCCTGGGAGCGTCCACAACCTATAAATCACTGCTCCTGAGTTTTGACTACAAACAGGGTTTCAAAGATCAGGGGCGGGTCTCCACCACACCCGAAATATCGCTCGGGTGCGAGGCTGGATTTCTTAAATCGATTCCACTGCGGGCCGGTTTTTCGGTCGGCGGCGCCGAAGGCAGTTCGGCAGCTGTCGGTCTGGGTTTGAATATAAAACCGTTCTTCATAGACTTTGCCTATATGGCCACCGGCTCGCTGATTCCGATCGGCGGTAAAGGCATGGGGTTGGCGATCTCCAGCGGGCTGAATTTTTAATAAGACTCTGCGGCATGCCAGCAAAACTGTTCGTGAAAGCCAGCAGGTTTCTTGGCAGGAAGAATCTATCTTTAGACCCCAGAGTATGGGATAGTCCCCATACTTTTTGCCGAGCAGTTCTATTACCCCTTTGAAACAGGCCGAAGCGGCCTTATAACATATTGCCGTACATGTTAATACAGGCTCATAAAAAACAGCCTCAGCATATCTATGACGGCACTGGCTTTGCAGCATTTTTCAGCAAAAGATTCCCAATAATTCACAACGGAGGAGAAAGATGAAGAGGGCTTGTGCAATTCTGCTGGCCGTAATGTTTGTGCTGGCGTTTATATATTGTCAGAGAGCGCTTGCCGTGCCGCCGCATCCGGACAGGATCGAGGAAATGGCGGTCCTGAAGGCATTCGGTGCGCCGCACATAGACTTTGATTCACTTGCGGAGGTCTGGCGTTCCAAGGGCGTTGATGCTCCCGGCAACATCAGCATGTCATCTCTTCTGGCCGCAAATGATACAGTAAACATCCTGGCAATATTAATTCAGTTCCCCGATGACAGCGCCCGGACAGCGGGGGAGTATTTCGATACGCTGGTCTATGCCAATCGGCCGGGTACTGTAACGCACTATTACCTGGAGAACTCTTACGGGATCCTGCATATAGGCACAGTGACCCTCCCCTCTGAATTGGGCTGGCTGACATCTTCAGAAGACGCCGGCTTCTATACCTCGGGCGGGGACTTTGGCCTGGGGGTTTATCCCAACAACGCCCAGAGGCTGGTGGAAGAGGCGGTCGATCTGGCCGATCCGCTGGTCGACTATTCATTATATGATAATGATGGTAATGGCTATGTTGAGGGCCTGATAGTTGTGCATGCGGGAAGAGGTGCGGAGTATACTTATGAGGCAGATGATATCTGGTCGCATAAGTGGGGCATTTCTCCACGTTACAGAGATGATGTATATGTTTCTACATATGCAATGACGGCGGAGTATTTCACATTTGCAGGCGACATGACCTGCGGAGTTTATGTCCATGAACTGGGGCACGTGTTCGGGCTGCCGGATCTCTACGACCGCGATTACAGCTCGCGCGGTCTGGGCAAATGGTCCGTGATGGCATCGGGGAGCTGGAATGGAGTCAACGGAAGCTCGCCGGCGCACTTCGACGCCTGGTGCAAAATCCAGCTTGGCTTTGCATCTGCCGTAAACGTTACTTCAACAATGATGGGTGTAAATATTCCGCGAGTGGAGACCAATCCGGTAATTTACAGGCTCTGGACCAACGGCCTGCCGGGGAGCGAATATTTTCTGGTCGAAAACAGGCAAAAGACCGGATACGACAGCTACCTCCCCGGGGCAGGTTTATTGATATATCATATCGACGATACGCAGGACGACGGATCCGGGAGCTCCGACAATGATAACGAGTGGTACCCTCCAGATAATACTTTCAGCGGGAACTACCTTGTGGCGCTGGAACAGGCTGACAGCCTGTGGCAGCTCGAGCAGAACATTTCCTATGGAGATACCGGCGATCCATTCCCCGGCTCAAGCGAAAACCACAATTTCTCGCCCCTGACCAACCCTAATTCAAACGACTACGCTGATAATAACACGCTGGTGGCCATAACCAATATCTCTAACTCCGGGCCCAGCATGTCTGCGGACTTCACAGTTTCATTTGCTTCCGATGCAGAAGACGAGATCGAAATCGAGGATGAGGTGCTTCCGGAAGAATTCGACCTGGCCCAGAATTACCCCAACCCTTTCAATGCTGAGACAAAGATAAGTTTCTCGCTGGCGGAGTCCGGAGCGGTCAGCCTTGAGATATATAACGTCGTCGGCCAGAGAATCAAAACCCTGACTTCGGGAATATACGCTCCCGGGACTTACGAGATTAACTGGGACGGTACTTCCGCCGATGGTCAGCCTCTGGCCTCAGGCCTGTATTTCTACAGACTGAAGACTATCCAGGGAACCATCTGCAAGAAGATGCTGCTTATGAAATAGACAGTCTGATGATGTGTACTCAACGGGTCACCAGGATTTTCCTGTGACCCGTTTACTTCTTGTAATCTCTGCTGTAATAATGTCGGTAATTACCGTTGGAGTTACCATTGTGTCTGTTGTAACTTCCCCTTTTGCGATTTTCCTTCTGCTGCAGCCTTTTCCCTTTCTTGAGCTGCATATAGCAGCTTTTACATCGCTTGGGTTCCTCGGTAATTCCCTGCTCCAGAAAATATTCCTGAGCGGCAACCGTAAAGACAAATTCCTCATCGCAGTCAACGCAAATTAGAATCTTGTCTTTTAGACGCTCCTCCTCCATACATCCCCCCCAACTTTGGGATAAAGATTTGACGTCGGATGATTTATATTTTTTATTTCAGTTCAAAAGCCAAAAGCACGGAGGATAAGAATGAGTATTCTTTCCTTCGCCATCTTACTTTATAAATTAAAAAACAACTTTAATGTCAAGTATAAATTCTAAAAGCGGAAATATTTTCCGCCTCAGTCCATTGTCGACAGCATATGAAATCGGTAACGTCTTACTCAATTAAAACCACTTACCTTATCAACAACATCTTGCGGACCATATGAAATTCGTCTGCTGTGATTCGATAGAAGTATACTCCGGTCGGTACCGGGTTACCATTACGATCGGTGGCATCCCAGGTTACGGAATGATATCCCTGCGGCAGGTTTTCGTCCACCAGCATCTTCACGGTCTGCCCCAGGACATTGTATACCTCCAGGGTGACATGGCACTCACGCGGAATTGAAAAATCAATAGTTGTAATCGGGTTAAACGGATTGGGGAAATTGCGCCCGAGCGTGAAATTTTCGATATTCGATTGTCCCGCCAGGTACGCTTCCAGTATGCCATGAATTTTCTCAGCTCTGGCCCCCAGAGACATCTGCTGCAGATATGCATTAAGGCGCTCAAAGTTACCGGCTTTTTCATTAAGCTCGTCCACGGTAAATGCGATTGGCGCTCCCTCTATTTCATGAGACATGCCCCAGTAATTTTCAACCTGTGCCAGGTCATTACCATCAACGACACCGTCACCATTACAGTCTGCGTATGCGGCCCGTGCCGGTATCCAGCTCTTTGCCGCCTGCCGCGTCCACAGGTCGGGATTGCCGCGCCTTGTTTCTCCCGAGATACCCCAATAAACTCCGATCGGAAGCACATCCATTTCATTTACCACACCATCGTTATTGGCGTCACCTGGAAACACGGCGAGGCCGGTGGTGAAATCTAAAATGAAATCGTCCAGGGGAGATCCCTCGGCCGTGCCATCCCCGTCCCCGTCAAGAGTATTCCCGGCGAGATCTGCAATCCCGCCGTCGAGGACTATCCTGATCGAATCACTTATTCCAAATCCGTCTTCGGGCTGGAAGCTGAGAAGATTTTTTTCTGCATTATATTTTATCGCTCCCAGAATTGTTGCTCCGGTTTTCAATGATGTTATTGTCACAGCTCCGGGTTTCAGGCTCTCCTGATCAAGCGGCTCTGAAAAATAGACAGTGACAGAATCTGTAACCGCATACTCTTTTTCATTGCTGTAGGGGCTGGTTGAATCCACGACGGGCGGGGTCCTCTCTGTAATGCCCGTACCGGTAAGGGCAACAGTCCATTGCGGATAAGCCGGATCATCTGAGATAATCGTCAGGACACCCTCCACCGGCCCCGGAGCGTCAGGGGTGAATGATACCGGTATCTGCCTGCTCCTGCTTACCGCATCGAGAACGAAGCTGCCGGGGAAACCAACATTATACACAGAAGGCGAGACACTGATATCCGACACGGTAAGACTGAAGGTGTCGGGAAAGACAACATTGGATTTGACGGTCAGATTCAATGTCCTGCTGCTGTCTTCCGGCACTTCTCCGAAGTCCAGGGCCAGGGGTGTTGTTTCGATCATGGAATCCGCCTGAGAACTGAATTGCAGAGTCTGCGTATCGGCTGGAATACCACCCGAACCTGTGGTAATGAGCAGCACTTCATAATTGCCCCGGGGCAAATCTTTGGTCATCGAAACCGACAGGAAAGTGCTGTCGAATAAGTTCGCTGTGGAATCACCGAAGCTGACCCTTGCCCGGCCCCTGGAGGGCGCAACCGGCAGGGAGGCGCTGAATGAAACAGGCCGGTCAAAAAGCCCGAACAGAGAATCAACAAAGAAATCATAGCGGTAATTAAATTTGTCGAACTGGATGTCATATACCCCGGATGTGAATCCGAAAACCGTGATATAATCAATTTCAGTTGTTGTGTCAGGAACATCAGCGCACTCATTCATGCACATAAGCGACACATCAAAGCGGCCCGGTGTAAGATACCTGTGCCGGGGATTCTGTTCCAGCGCGGTGAAACCATCCCCGAAATCCCAGAACCAGGTTATGGGACTATAAAGCGATCGATCGAAGAAATCGACGGAGAGCGGCGCCGAGCCCTGCCGCGGTCCAGCGCTGAGATCCGCGGCTACTCCCATCAACGCATTTATATATCCGGTCTTGACCACCCGAGCTTCCCCGCACGAGTTGGTCGCCATCAGCTCTACAGTATAAACGCCCGGAGTCTCGTAGGTATGAGCTGGGTTCACATCGGTTGAGCTTGTTGCATCTCCGAAATTCCAGAGATACTGCTCGCCCTTGCCACGGGTCAGGTTTTCAAAATTCACTGTGAAAGGAACACATCCCCGAGTAGCATCAGCCTGGAACTCCGGCACCGGCTGGCTCATTATATGTATATAATTTTGCCTGTTTATAACCACAGTCGTGCAGGGCGTTACCATGTGGAGGCTCACTGTAAATGTGCCCGTGTCTTCGTAAACATGCGAGGGATTGAGAACGTTGTAGGCCTCTCCCCCGTCTCCAAAATCCCATATCAGGGAATCATAATACCCCTTGAGGTTGAGCGCGGTGAAGCTGATGCTTAACCCGGCACACCCGGCAGTATCAGACAGGGCTACCAGGTCGCCCGACATAGTACAGTCAGCATATTCATCAGGACCAATATCGGCCGCACCGGCAATGCTCCTGTCCTGGCCCTTAAAATCGAAGCTGAGCAGATTGGGGAGGTCTGTCTTGCCCCTGTTGATCATCCCGGATGCATCAGTCAAACGATAATCCCCGCCAAAAACATCTGCCAGATCCGGATCGAGATAATAATCATTGGAATCCGGCGGACAGCCCGAACACCCGTTATAGGGAGTGTTGTTATAGTAATTGTTACTGTTGTAGTGTGTGATCGGTGAGTCATTTAATCCCATACCATCGGGATTATTATTCTGGAAGATATTATTATAAATGTACGGGTCAAAATTGTATTCAACGAAAATACCCGCGCCGAAATTATGGGCCACGTTCCGGTAAAACAGATTGTTATATATATAGCTGCTGAACGCCGCAACGGCTATTCCGCCTCCCAGCTGAGCCCGATTGCCCCTGAAGATATTGTTCTGGACCACCCAGTACGGAGATTCGCCATGATTACCGAACATGTATATGGCGCCGCCGTGCGAATAAAAAGGATCTGTGGCCGAATTGTTTATGAAGATGTTATTATAGCAATTTACATTGCAGCCATCGGCATAAATTGCACCACCGTTATTGGCGGCCCTGTTTCCAGAAAATAGATTGTCGTAGATATCTGCGGTACTGGAGACTAAAGCGATGGCTCCGCCTGACAGCGCAGAAGAGTCGTTTATGAACTCATTATTGAATATATCCGCCCGGGAGCCTATCATGTAGATTGCTCCGCCCGAAGATTCACTGATGCATTTTTCGAAGCGGTTGTTTTTGACGGTGAGCGATTTTGTATCCCCGGCACTAATCGCCGGCCTTGCCGAAACAATATTGAAACCGTCTATCACACAGCCAGCGGATTTTTTATCCAGAAGGAACACGCCGTTTTTGTCGGCGCCCGACAGAGTCGTTGAATCGGGGCCGTACTGACTGCGTAAATAGACCCGATTGTACAGACTAATAACCTCATCACTGCATTCATATATACCCGGCTTCAATGTAATGGTATCCCCTGCAGCAGAACTTCTGACCGCAATGCCGATTGAGCCGTAGGGATTATCGAATGAGCCGTCGCCGCTTTCGTCGCTGCCGTCCGGGGCCACCCATAATTCCGCGGCCGCAATATTCGCGGCGGCTAACCCGAAGACCAGCACGGCAACCGTCGCGGCCATCGACAGAAATATTTTATTCGGCCAAAATCTCATACACACCTGTTATGGTTCGGGGAGAACAGTTACCTCCACATCACCGTTTTCCAAAACCAGATTTGCGAAACCATTGACCGGAGCGCCGGCAGCGTCAGTCAGCATTGCCGTCGTTGGATTAAAATTGAGCGGGCTGACACCCTCGGACAACGGGTCAAAGAAGATGCGCGCCAACCAGCCGGAGCCGGTGACAGCGGGCTGCCCCTGGGTAAGGGTCAGGGCGACTGCCACGAAATTGGAATCCATGCGAACCGTGCTGACCGCATCAGGACCAAGAAAATCCCCGACCTGAACCTCGGTCGGGACAATTACATTGTTGTTGTATTCAATTCTGAAACTGGCGCCAAATAGATTTTCCACACGATAGACATAGATATCGAAATATTTTATATCATCGGTATTGGGTGAAACGCTCTGAAAGAGGGGATTGACCTTGAGCATCAATATCTGCGGTACCATCTGAATTAATACAGTAACATCCTCACCCAGTCCGACATTCGCCTCAGCATTACCAAAATAGAGTAGTCTTTCCTGGCTGCCGTAGGCGCCAAGAGAGAAACTGATGTTCTGCCCGGGTGGAATGTCCACCGTCACATTGACTCTTCCCGATTCGAATGGCACTTCTGTGTTTATAAGAATGATATCGCCGGCCGTTACCCAGAGTTCGACCCGTGCGACATTGGAACTCAACTGGGGGCCCTCGAAAACCGCCGCGAGTTCTACCGGCACAGCAAACTCAGGCCCGGAACTCCTGCTGCAGCCGGAGATATTCAGCGCGATTAGACTGAGGAGGGCGAGAAACCCTCCCGATAAAACCGAGTTTTTGATCGTTATAGTTTTCATCAGAAACTTGCTCCCACTCCGATAAGAAATTGCCATCCGTTCAGATCCAGATCACCGTCATCGGCGGAACCGGTGAAATACTCGAATTCGGCCTGGCCGTGAAACATCTGGTAGAACGAGCTGCTCAGGCCGGCCCCTATTCCAAAGTAGTTGGATGAACCGAAGCTGCGGGGATGATCGTCTGCATAACCATTTGCGGCAACATACTGGTAATCCAGCAGGGCCTTCAGAGCGATCCGCTCGCTGGCGCCGTAAACAGCCTCGCCATAGAGCCGGGTCTCGGCCCCATGACTTCTCTCCGGCTCGGTAACCAGTTCTCCCGAAGAAAGTCTTTTATCCTTGCCCCTGACAATCTGCCGGAGGCCAAGCAGCGCGGCTATCCTGTCCTGACTGAACCTGAATTCCCCGGTAATGTCAAAAATAGCTCCGTCCTTGAAGATCGCGGTGCCGTCGAGCTCATCCTCGCCATAGATACTGTAGACAAGAGCCAGACGTCCCCAGAACTGGTCTCTCCGGGCGGTTCCGAATGCGCCGATGCGGAACATATTTCCCGGCTTGTAATCCTCGATACCTTCCAGGGGCTCATAGGCGGCCTTAAGCATGTATGAAGCGCCTCCCCCGAATGAGAAAGCGTCGAAGGTGCGTGCGTAACCGGCCTCCAGTGTAGCTCCGAACCCCTCGCCGTAATTCTTGATGGGAAAATTTAGAAATGATTCTGTGAGCAGGTTCACCACACCAATTTCATCGTTATCCAGAGATTTCTTGCCGGTGGGAAGATTGATTCCCGCTCCCAGCACCACTCGATCTTCGAAGAATGAGCCATAAACCGCCAGCCGGGTATCATTCAGCCCCGTAAGTGAAGCGTCGCTGCCATCATTAAATTCCCGGTTAGAGCCGGCCGTTGATGAGGTGAAGATGATCTCCACATTATCCCGGACAGGCACAAAACCGTAAAGCGGCAGCACCCATTGATTCAGGCTAATTTCATTATCAGCAGAATCTGCGATAGTCCAGCTCTGGTATATAAATTTCATTTCTCCTGACGGCGGCTGTCCAAATACGATTTGCCCCTCCAAAGGCTGGTAGATAAACAGAAGAGCGGTCAGAAGAAAGATGATCGTCAAATATTTTCTACTACTATCCATCATAACCTACTCGTCAAATGAGCCGTTAATAGTAACATTGCCGCTGCCCACCACCGGCAGGGTGTAGGGATTATCCCCTTCATCCTCTCCGATATCGGGTTGAAAACCGAGAATGGTTTGAATAGCCCTGAGGCTCTGTCCAGTCTGCGCCGAGGTCACCGCGCTGGCATACAGCGCGAAATCCTCCACAATTTCCCCCGGCGGCTCGACTTCACCGGTGTAGTCGGATAATCCGACGACCTGTTCGCGAGCTTTCACAGCAAGCTCAAAACCGGGGTCTTCTTTGAGAGCATTGTCGAACTGGGCCTGAGCCAGCGAATACATATTCTGATCCATATATTCCAGCCCCAGGCTGTACGACAGGAATGCCAGAAAAGAGTTTGTGGGCTGCGCCAGGAACTCCTCCTCTTCTTCGGGAGAAAGCTCGTAACCAAGCGTGCTTAAAATATTTCTGGCCACATTTTTCTGTAGCGCGAAGAACCTCTGCAGGTCTCCCTCGACATCATCGGGATAATTTACAAAACCATCTTTAACGCCGATAATGCCGGATTCAATTACTACCTCGTCCTCTTGCTGAGAGAGCTGTCCGGAGACAATCCGGGACGCTCCGATCAGCTTTCCCACGCGGGGAACCCGGTCCTTGTCGAAGTATTCCGATCTGGTGAGCTGGATCTCGTCCATGATGGCCTGAAGCTTCAGCCTTTCCACGACTTTAAGCTCCGGAACCTTGCTCAGGTCTATAACCAGCAACTCGGAAAGGCCCCGAGCCAGGGGGGAATAGCGAGGCGTAAGGTTGCCTGGATTGAAACCCAGGACAGCCAGAGTATTATCCGGTATCTCCTCGGTCTTGATCGATTTCTCCCGGGAGATTATCTGGTTCACTTCCTGCTGGACCGCCTTGTCGGTCAGGTACCTGACACGATGCCTGATCCGGCCGGAGATCTCCTCATCCGGATGCTTATCGAGGTAAGCTCGATAGATATCCGCGGCCTGCTCCAGTTCTCCCAACCGCTCATATGACAGACCCAGAAATAAATTCACTGAGCCGTCTTCAGGTGCCAGAATTGCCGCCTGTTTGAGAGCATCAACAGCCTCTCCATAATTTCCGGCCCGATAATGAGCAATACCCATGAATTTCCAGGGGTCTGCTTTGTCGGGATTCTCGGAAATTGCATCATTAAAAAAGGCAATTGCATCCTGATAGTTTCCTGCCTCAAGTTCCGTCTTGCCGCGGTTATATATTCCGCTTGAGCAGGAAACCAAAATAAGTGATAAAGCTGTCAGGAGATACAGTAACCTAATTTTCAATAGGCATTTATCCTTTCAAGGCTAATGGTTCCAGACGTTCCTTTTTCTTCATGGCCTCAGCATATCCGGGCGCCAGATCGAGCGCCTTCTTATATTCTGCATAGGCCTCAGTATATTCTTTCTTATCTTCCAGAGCCAGCCCCAGGGAATAATGGTAAAGGGCCTCATATTTGGCATCCCGGCCCTCGTTAATCTTCTCCTTAGTATCCTTGTCGACATCTATCTGCATAACATCAAGGATTTTAAAGACTAATTCCTTCTGTAACTCAAAGACGTCGTCGGGGTCTCCCTCGACCTCCTCAGCCTTGATGACCTCGCCCGTTTCCACCGAGACAAGACGGCCAAATATTTTGAAGTCATTTTTATCGACCTTCATAAAGCCGCCCATAAGGATAGTCTGGGCGCCGACCAGCTTACCCATCTGAACCGCGGTGCTCTTATCGGTCAGGTCGGACTGCTGCAGTTCGAGCTCCTCCACAAGAAAATTGATACGGTCACGTTCCACCACACGGAGCGCTTCAGACTTGGTGATATCCTGGATCATCATGGACATCAAACCCTTGCACAACGGATCAAGTTTTTCCTGGTCTTCAGAGATAGAATGGTTATCGAAATACATAACCGCTATGGTTTCCTTGTCGGTAACGGCCGGGCGTTTGGAGGCGGGTATCCCCTTCTCGACAGCATACCAGATATTCATCATCTGGGGCGGATATTCATCCGGAGTCAGTTCGATTGTGGGATCAAGATCGGCCAGCCTTTCCAGATAAGCCTGGGCCTCTTCGGTCTGCCCGCGGTTTGCCTCCGACATGGCCAGAATCAGAAGCGCCCGTTTTTCCTGCTCGGGATTAAGGTCCTGCTGTGCCAGAAGACTGGAGGTTTTTATCACCGCATCTTCAAATTGTGCCCTGCGGTACATCTTATTTGCTTCTGTGATGGTCTGTTCGATATCGCTGGATGCCAGCTTGGGCGTATCCTCCTGTTGCGCCGAAGCGCACGCCAGGTAGGAAAGCATGAGAACGAAAAAAAGCCCCGCGAAGATTTTTCTCTCCCTGACCATTAACTACCCTCCTGGTAAAATTTACTGAATAATAGGTAGGGCAATTTTAAAAATCAAGTTAAAAACTTGTTACTCCCACATATTTTACGTTTATAGTCCTGTTTTCGCTCAATTTTTCCTTAATTTGAAATTGATTTCTACATCTTCATCTGCACCGATATTTATAAGCTTATATCCGCCCACAGTTTGATAACCGTCACGAACCACTGCAATTTTGTGAGGGCCCTCTGCCAGGTCAAAGGCAAACGGCGTTCCCACATCCTGCTTCTTCCCGTCAATATAAATCTCACCCCATGAGGACTCACCCCCGATAAAACTGGCTGAGATACGCACCTTTCCCGTAGGAGCAGAAAAATTATATTCCCGCGACTGCATTTTCTCCGTGACTGTGACAGTGTCAAAGAAGCTGGCATTATTCCAATCCGCGTCATTGTTTACCAGAAGAATCTCATGCCTGCCCGGTTTCAACGTATCCAGATATACAGGTACATCATCATAGGGAATCTTCGTTCCGTCAATATAGATTTCGGCGGCATTGTTATAATCATAAGGGGCATAATAAATTTCCAGTTTGCCGTTATACCTTGGTGCAGATTCGGCCGCCTGCTGAGAAACCTGCTGGCCTTGCTCATCTGAGGAAGGGTCAGATACGGCCGGCTCACCGGTCTTCCCATCGGCGGAGGAGAGGACTGTGTCCTGCTGTGCGTTTTCTGTCGGACCGCTTTGTTCTTCTGTTATGGCCCTCTGCCCCCCCGGTTTCAATGCAAACTGATAGGCGATAAAAAGAACCACCACCACCGCAATCGCTGCAGCCAGGATCAATATCGGCCGGGGACCTTTCTTTGTGGGGGGCTGCTCAAATACAGTCTTGTCTGAATCCTCGTTACGGATCTGCGTACTCAGATTTGATTCACGGTCAAAGGCCGCGGCCGCCAGAGTCGCCTCGTCATCGGCGGGCAGGTTCGCACCTCTCTGAAAATCCGCGATCTTCTGGGACATCTCCTGGGCCGACTCAAAACGGTTCTCCGGCTCTTTCTCGAGCGCCCGCAGGACAATCTCTTCCATCCCCCCTGGCACATCCCTACGAATATCGGATGCCCGGGGCGGAGCTTTTTCCATATGGGCTTTCATCAGAAGAAAATCAGAATCCTCTTTAAAGGGAAGTTCCCCGGTAAGCATCTGGTACAGGGTTATGCCGGTGGAATACAGGTCGGTACGGTAATCAATATCCTTCCGGCCCCGAATCTGCTCCGGGGACATATACGGCAGGGACCCTGCTGCTGTTCCGGTCTGGGTCATTTTTTGCGCCCCCAGTATCTTCGCAATTCCGAAGTCAGTTATTTTCACCAGGCCGGATTCGGTAACCATTATATTGGAAGGTTTGATATCCCTGTGTATGATTCCGTTGCGATGCGCATATCCGAGCGCCGAAAGAAGTTGTCGTGCTATCATTGCTGTGTCCTGTACAGAAAACGGCCCCTTATCGCAAATGATCTCATCCACGTTCCTGCCGTCCACGTATTCCATGATGATGAAATGCATATCATCAATGACTTCAAAGTCGTAGATGGTTACGATATTGGGATGATTGAGCTTGGCCATAGCCTTGGCTTCCCGATGGAACCAGGCGGAAAATCTCTCTTCCGAGGCAAGCTGGCTGTGCAGCAGCTTGAGAGCAATTTCACGTTCGATCATGGTGTCGAAGGCCCTGTAAAGTATGCCGAATCCGCCTTCGCCGCGCTTTTCACGCAATTCGTATTTTCCGATTCTTTTTGTGTCCATAAATAAACCCTGATTAACCCTTCAATTAGGGCCATTAAAAGCAAACACTATATTTTAGTCAACAAAAAAGGCCATTTAAGATATGGCCCGCATACTGCTACAAGCGCCGGTATTTCAGTATGCAAGGCAAGGCGGAGGCTGACCGCCGACAAATACAAAATTGATTATAAACACAGCATCCGACACATTTATATTATCGTCACAATTTGCGTCACCCTGATATAATTCCGGCCGGGGAGGCTCTCCCCCGACAAATGTAAAATTGATGATCCAGACCGCATCGCTGACGTTGATAGTACCGTCATTATTGGAATCGCCATTGAATCTGACAATATACATGGGCAGGGAATCTACACCAAAGGCGACGCTGTCTTTATGAGAGGTCGCAGTGAGAATGATGTTATTAACTGTTCCCGGCAGGAGATCGGGCCCGGAGAGAATGTCAGCCGCGACCATAACAGAATCTTTAACTGGAATTGTGAAAAGGGTGTCATGAAGCTGGCAGTCCCATCCCATTTCATCACTGATAGTCATGTGATAGATGTCCTGGTTCGAGCCGCGGTTGTAGACCCAGAAATTGACTGTCCTGGGGCCCATGGAATATATATCATACGGCCCCGCGTCCCTCACATCCGCAGCGTAATCCGGCCAGGGAAGCAGCTGGGCGGAATAGACATAATCTAGACCCTCCCCATACCAGGATCTTACAACCGGATTCAATATTATATAGTCATAGTTTTCAATCTCGGATACTATCAATGATCCGGCGTAAGCTTCGTTTAATGGGATTTCCATAAACGTGTAGTTGTTGTCCGGCTCTGCCAGAATAACATTCGCACTCCAGTGATAGCCGTCCTGGCCATCAAAGTGTATCAGGAATTCTCCGATTACATCTCCAAATTCAGCAAACTTAATATAGTTCGCTCCCAACCCGTGCGGACGCATGGCAGAAGGAGGATGCATATTGCTGACCGGGTAGAATGAAATAGTCCCGATCAGATCGACTGTCTCAGGATAATCCCATCCCTGTTCGTAATGGTTACCATCATCATATATGGAGGTGCACCAGTTCCAGGCGGCAAATTCCCCGAAGGCATCATAGAGATTAGAGCCATAGCCCAGCAAGGCTGTGTTAATGGCGGTATAAACATCATCATTATATATCAGGTTTTCCCAGATGCTTTTAATCAGCGTTGTATCGAAGTTATGATCCAGGAATCGGTTCCAGACAAAGGCTCCGTAATCATGGTAGTAAGAGCTGTCATTTAATGGCAGTTGTGGATAGTCGAAGAAACACCAGAGATAGTTGTAATTGTCATTGACCTGGGGATAGCAGATTTCCTCCATCCAGCAGGAGGAGACCTCCATATACCAGACCTCGCTCAAGAGATTGTAAGCCATCTGAGTCGCGTGGAAGTATTCATGCGCACAGGTGACCTTTGCGGCGCCCTTCTCGAGCCCCTCCGGATCATCGTTGGGAGGGAAATCTATAAAGTTTCTGTGTACCACCATATAACTGATCCAGTCATCCCATGCCTCCGGCCCGGGGCTTTCGGGCTGAGTATAGCCATAATAGGGCATCTCCATAAGATAGATATCGTAAAGTGAATCACCGCCCTCGCTGCCGTCTGAGGGCGGATATAGGTAAGCTAAATTACCATGCATGCACCTGTATGAACTGTCACTGTAATGGGCGACGCAGTCCACATAATCGGGGATCCCGTTGAACGGATCGACATCGGATGAATCGACTGCATGAGCGCCCTCGATATTGTAGTGAATCCGGAAATACCCGTCGGGACTTAGGGCTGAAAAGACCATGTTCGGCCTTCCGAGATAATTGTTGAGGATTTCCTGCTCCGGCCCGCTCAGTCGCTCCAAATTCAGTCTGGCCTCGATCATAATTTCTGTTGCTGATTTCAGCTTGACATCCGGCTCGAGCCTGAATTCCTCGGGCAATCTTTCGGGGGCGTGAACGGTCATGACCTTGTAGATAATCTTCTCTCCGAGACTGATCCGATTCTCGGCATAGGCAGTTTCGATCTTGTCAACCGGGGAGCTTTTTGCAGACAGGCTGGCAGCGACAAATAATATCGCGGCAGAAAAGATGAATATCTTAAAGATATTGCTTTTCATGCGGATTCTCCGGGGCGAGACATCAGATACAGGGCTCCAGTAATAACATCCAAGGCCGTTAATGCATACTTAAGTATATCGGCAACATAGCCTTTGTTCCTGAATGTATAAATTTTGCAAGTATAGAAGCAGGAACATCTTACGTTGATAAAGATAATGAAATGGCAGATTTTGTCAATTCAAAAAGGCTCTGCGGTATTTGACAAATTTTATACAGTTCCCCGCTCGCCCCCGTTATCTGTGCAGTCAGGCTGTATAATTCACTGACTTAAGCCGAAAACTGCCTTTTCTCCCCGTTACGCCTGAAAGAAATCAAACCAAACTCGCCGGCCAGTATTTTATTGCTTATGCTCACAAATTCTGAGCCGCTAAGACATTGCAGGGCATAGGGGTGGATAATCTTCTTTTCGATCAACTTGGCCTGGCTGTAGTCAAAACTCGCTGAAGTCATGGCGACCTCCTTCCGGGAGGCGGCTAAGGTTACGTATGAGTCCTCAATAAATAGCTTTTTGACATACACCTCAGGCCCTTATTTTTTTCCTTAATTTCTTGATTGCGCGCCACTTATAAATATTGACCACCTGCTGGGTAATGCCAAGTCTGGCGCCGATTTCCCTCTCCGTTAGCCCCTCTATAATGAGCTTTATGACCTGTTTCTGCCTTTCCGAAAGCGAATTCTTTATGTGCCAGTTGAGCTTACCAATAAACCTTCGGTCGAAAGCCTTTTTTTCCACCTCGAAATGGGTCTGATGATAGGCCGACCTCTCGTTGGAAAATGTATTTATCAGCTCGGGATCGAGCGAAATCTCTGCATACAGATACTCTTTCCTGCTGGGCATTCCATAATATAAGAAGAAATCCGGCTGATGGGACCTAAATAACGGATTAATCTGATTTTTTTGCATGATTTTAACTATTTCCTTATAAAAAAATGGCTTAAACATCGTTTAATTGACAGAAACGATGCACTCTGGCATTTGAATCAAAACACCTTGTTTCTTGAGAGGGTTATATGTACACACCAAAGCGATCCAATTTGAGCGGGGTGAAATCCAGACGCTCATGGGCCCTATATCGTTTGCAGAGCATACCTCCTTCCAAGCTGGCGACAGTAGTTAACCGAATTCTGCGAGGGGATGATTATCTCTTCAATTCTCTTGAGCGCGAAACAAAGTAATTTCGCTGGATTTCTTCTTGCGGCTTTTTATTATTCTGATTGGATGAAAAAAAACTTGCTACGCACCTGAATAAGTAATCCGGGATATATTGCCAAATAAAAGCCCGCTGACTTTTCATCCAGCGGGCTAATCTTTTGTATTCTACTGATTATTAATCAGCAGTCCGGCTCTCCGTTGCCATCAGTATCGCAGGGAGCACTGCCACCCACGAAAACATAATTGATAATCCATACCGCATCGCTGACATTAACAGTAGTATCACAGTTGGCATCTGCTGATGCCAGTGGGTCGGGCTGCGATCCTCCGACAAAGACATAATTAATGATAGTGACCGCATCGCTGACATTGACAGACTGGTCGGAATTTGCATCGCCGCAAATATAGCCCGGATTAATCTGCATGCCCAGAAGCTTGGAGGTTTTACTGCCGGTCTCATCCTGCACCTCGGCCCAGAATCCTTCCGGGCCCTCATTTAGCGGCACACCCGACAGCAGACCATCCTCTGAAAGGGTCAGGCCGCTGCCCTCAAGACTGCTGTATTTATCGCTCCATAATTTGTCACCGGTTCCGCCGGTACAGGTAAGCTGGTAGCTGTAGGCTTCGCCGACTTTGCCGTCAGGCAATGTATCCTGGACGATTGTCAGACTCGGATTGACGGTGAATTCAAAGTCCTGCGTATCGTCCGCGCCAACGGCATCTGCGGCCCGTGCGGTAAAGTGTATTATGCCGGCTGCGGATGGTACACCCGATATGATTCCTGTGGCAGAGAGTGTCAGACCGGTACCATCCAGATCAGAATTCACATCACTCCAGACCAGACTGCCGGTTCCTCCCGTGGCGCTGAGCTGCTGGGAATATGTTCGGCCCTGGGTCCAGTCCGGAAGAGTGTCCTCCTGAATTTGAACAACGGGATTGATTTCAAAGCTAAACTGTTTTTCATCAGTCTCACTGGCGGCATCGGTTACCATTGCGGTGAAGGTTATGGTGCCGGTCACAAACGGCAGTCCTGAAAGAAGGCCGCCGCTCGCCAGAGACAGACCGGTTCCCTCGAGATCATCATACTTATCGCTCCAGGTCAGCGCGCCGGTTCCGCCGGTCGCTTCCAGCTGCTCTGAATATAATAGTCCAAATGTCCAGTCGGGTAATGACAGAGTTACGATTTCGGGAACGATGCTCATGGGCGGGAACACTATCATGTCCACCCAGGCGCAATCGGAACCTGTGGATTGACTTCCGTCCTTAGTATAGGCCCATTTGAATGTGTGCATTCCGGGATCGACGCTGAAACTGACCTGTGCCCAGGGATCCTCCCCGGACCATTTCTGCTGCTCGACATCATCGATATAGAACCTCAAATAATCCCATCCTGATTCGGACGAAACCCTGTAGTAGAAACTGATCTCACCCCCCGAGAGCACTTCTGCCGAGAGCTCCATGGATGAGTTTTGATTATGTGTGATGGTCCCCGATTTTGCGGAATAGACGCCTTCATATACATTCGTGGTTACGGCCTGCCAGCTGGCGCTGCCGCCCATAACCCAGGGATACTGGGTGAAACCGCCGCTTTCGAAGTCCTCTATCTGCTGCCCGATCATCAGGTCGAAGAATATGCTGTCGGTGTAGCCGCCGTCGGCAGTAACATCCATCCTGAACGGCGCCAGGTAATTGATTGGACAGGAGGAATCGATATCGAACTGATACTGGCTGTTCGACTGCGCGGTCCCGCCCAATGCCGCGATGGTCGGATAGCTTGAGATTGACTGGGTGATTGTGATATAGGGATCATCCGATGAAAGAACACCGCTGGTGTTGTATGCTATGCCGGCCCCGTAGTTTATCAGTGTTATATTGGCCACGACATTATCACCCGGGTCAAGCGTGCCTCCGCTATGTGAGACATAATCGAGGAGAGGGATATTCGGCAGAGGAGTCATGGCAACATCAACACGGTTCGTCTGCAGATTGACTACAGTAATAGAATATATAGTATCGATATAATAGCCGGGGGCGGAGAATTCCAGGTCGTAGGTTCCGGCTTCAATCATACGATGGTAATCACCGACCTCCGGATCGGTATAGACCATGGAACTGTCCGTATCGCTGTCATGGCCGATTACCCTGACCATAGCGTGCACCGGCAGACCGGTATTGGCGTCCGTGACAACACCGCGGATGCCATACAGGGCCTGCTCGAGCCAGTCCAATAATGATACTCTCAGGTATCCCCACCAGGCCGGAAGCTGGCTGGCAGGGAGCAGCTTTGTGCTGGATATTTCCATGGTTACTTCGCGGCTGTCGTGGAAATAATTCATGTAATCCTGGCGCCCGCCGGAAATTGAATACCAGGCATAGCCATTCGTAATGCCATTGTTCAGGTCGGTCAAATAGCCCGAGGGGCTGTAGTATTGCGCTGAATCTGCAAACTGCCTTGAGATATCGACATACCATTGATTGTCGGCATGAAGTGCAGCCCATGTATCCCAGGGATAATTTACGACTTCCGCGCCGCCGTGGAAGTTAGCGCCGATGACGAAGCTGTGGGCTTCCGCGAAATCCATCATGGCCTGGGTTTCAACCTGACGAGTGCCTCCGGGATAGGGGCCGTCCTCAGGATCGGGAAAATTACGGTTCAGGTCGTAGCTATTGGCGTTGTAGCGCGTAGCCCCATAGACGGAGTTATCTCCGCCGGCATAAGTTCCATCCGGATTGGCGAGCGGATTAATCCAGATTTCGCAGCTGTCCACCAGCCGCGTAATCAGTGAATCTGTACCATAGGCAGTCAGCAGAGAATCTGCCAGGCGGAGCATCAGCACATAGCCGGCGGTCTCGTCTCCATGGATGGTGGCGGAATACATCACCTCCGGCTCGTCTTCCTCAACCCCCACATTGTCGGATATCTCCAGAAACAGCAGCGCCCTTCCCTCAACCGTAGTACCGACATTATGCACCTGGCACAACGAAGGGTAATCCAGGGCAAATTGATTCATCATGGAGACATAGCCGGAGTAAGTCGGATATACATCCCATTCCAGAATATCGGCTTTATCTGAGGACATCTCGGGCTCGATCAAGGTTCCCGGATGCGGCAGGATTTCATAGCCATAGCCGTATTGCTCAAATTCGGCCAGTTCTTCTTGATTAGCATAGGCATAGACCGTCAGGCCCTCGACATTATCGATGGAAATCATGCGGGAAAGCTTTTCCAGCATTTCTTTAGAGTCGATTTGAAATTTGAAATAGACCTCAGTAGATTTAGCCTGAATCGCCCCCAAAAGGAATAGTATTATAACTGGAATGATAATGTAAAGCTTTTTCATCTGAAACTTCCTAAGTTACTTAGTACCAAGTTTGTATGTATAACGTGCAGTATTTTCGAGCACAAAAATGTACTGACTCCGCTTCCCAAGATATATATGTTAAAGATAATCGCTTTTAAAATTCTGTCAATAAGCTAAAAGATGATTTTACTCTCAATATTGGCCAATAAAGCCCTTATTGTTAATATACGCAATCAATTAAAATATCGGCAGAAAAGCTCTCACTTCCATGACCTTAAAATCAATAATTCCGCCGCAGGGAATATGGTCTCAACAGAAAACAGAATCCCTTTAGCTGGATCAACTCATATCCAAAACGCCAAGGCGATACAGATTTCCTGCAGAGTTTATCTAAATGCGGATTAAAGCGAAAGATCAATCAGGGAGAGCGATAGCCAATGCGGTCAGGGCAATCGCGGCAAAAAATGACTGCAGTTGAATCTGCCTGGCCTTTTCCATCAGCATTTTCCTGAAACTTTCATCCTCGATCGGTTCCGGACCATCATCCATATTTCTCGCACCCTGCGAAGCCAGCGCCACTCAGGTTTTCTCTTTGTATTGAAGGAACCCGATTGTGGCCATCATAAACGGTATGAACAGAAATAACCTCCACCAGCGGCTCAAATCGACAGCGATCATAGTCAACAGCAGCAGGACCGTGATTACAAATGCGGCTATGCCGAATGCCAGGCGTTTGCGGCTTTCTTTCGGCCCGATATTGCGAACCATTGCAGAAGACTCCCTCTTTTAACGAACAATAATCCAATTTAAGCGGATAAGAATCGATTTCAATATTAAAACATAAACAAAAATGCTGAAGTCCCGGATTTCGGGACTCCAGCACTCAGGCAAGGAAGTTGCAAAAAGTGATTACTATAGACTTTCAGCTAACTCAAAGTCCACAGAACCCATACTAATATCTATATCAAAGTCAAGATGCCCCTTTTTGGAATCATAATCTCTGGTCTGATAGACACCGTCTTTCACCTTCTCGAAATCATCCGGAACTCCCACGCTCGAGGTCCAGTCCTCTGAATAGTGAATCTTCGTTCCCATATTATGATTGAGTTTGATATTGGTCGAACTCATTCCGGCATCGAGGGTGACATTGCCGTCAAAGACCAGTTTTCCGGAAAAGTCCAGATCGAACGAGGCCATGCCGGCATCAATTTCAAGATTTTCGAAATTAGCGTTGCCGAAGCCATAGCACTCAAACGAGCTCTTGCCGGCATCTATGCTGAAATCCTTTATACGGCCTTTATTGGGTTGGTTAAATATTATGGTACCGGAAGCCATGCCGATATCCATTTCGAGCCCGGTAATCTCCAGCCCGCTGAAATCGAAATCGGCCTCGCACATGCCGGCGTCAACAGCAAGATCCATTGGGACCATATCCCCCAACAGCACCTCCCAGCTATTCTCTGATCCTTTGTTCGAGAAGGTAAACGATCTCTTCTTCTGCTCGATTTTCATTATAAGAGTTCCCACATCCCCCTCTTTTTGATACTTGACGGTAACCTCAAACAGATCGGCATCATACTCGCCGTTGATCCTGGCGATATAGTTCCCGGTTCCCCGGGCGAGTTTAAGTTCCGCCATGCCGAAATCCATCTCGACATTGAGAAATTTTTCGCCTTCAAAATCAATTGTCCTGGTGTAGACCTGGTTATCGGCGTCCGCCAGAAGGCCGGAGCTGAAGGCCAGAATGGTTAATATTGTCACTGCAACTTTCCGCATAATCTCCCTCCATCGGTTGAGAAAATAGTCTGTAAATTTAATTTTATTTACGGCGGTACTATGGAAATGTTGCGGAAAATTGGGGGAGGATATTTTTAGCTGTCGATTTCGGGCTCAAGGACTTCAATTCCCGCGCTTTCTTTTTTCTCAAACCTCGGTTCAAGCCGGACTTTTTTCGGACGGGTGCCGAAACGCGAAAAGAAGACACCGCCCAGGCCGGCGGTATACATGATAAACTGCTCGGACCAGAACAGGATCTGGAGGATCCAGGCCAGCGGCCAGATGTTAATAAAAGCGAAGAATGCGGAAAAAATAAGTGGGCTCCCGAGCAGAATTGCGCCGGCCAGCGTGGTACGGATATACCCGGGATAACGCAGAGTAGAATGCTGTCCCAGTTGAAATCCAGCAAACTGGGTGAAGCCGATTGCGCCAATTATGAAAGCGGCGATAACGACGAATGGATAGACCAGGAGCGCCACCGGGATGCCGATGATGCTGATCAGGATCAAGACCCAGATCGGAAGCAGCGCAATAGTCAGGAGCACACCGATCAGGAAGCATTTGACGAAGCCCTCTTGAAGCTGTATGCGAATGCGTGCCACGGGCCGGGGCATGACTGCGGTCACGCTGGCCACGATCAAGAGGATGGCTGCCAGAGAAATGACCATCACGATCATGGCGGGCGGCCCGACAAATTGCAGGTCGGCAAGATTAAGATTGATCCGTTCATAGCGCCCCTTGAAATCATAAACAGTCTCATCGACCGGACGCTGAAATTCCATGGAGGAGATATTTCCCCAGACCATTGTGCCCGAATCGAGCACAACCTCGCCCAGGCATACAATTTCACCCTCCACATTGGCCCCGGGGCGTATCCTGATATCACCGAAAATCACGAATATGTCGCCTTTGACATATCCCCTGATCTCCAGGTCGCCGCCAAGTACGACCACTTCCCCTCTTACTGAATCCGCAACATCGATCAATTCGTTCTTGCCGAATGTTATAATGTCGTTGCCTGCCGAAAAGACTTTGCCGCGGCCGTCTCTTTCCACCGCCCGCAGAATAAGTGTATCGCTGCCGTCATCATAGTTTATCTCGATGCGCTCCCTGGAAATGTCTATTTCCACGGCTTTGCGAAGTGTATCGGCCATGCCCAGTGAATCCGGCGCCAGCTCCTCCTCCTCATAGGCATAAACAGAGGGGCCCGACACCAGCATCAAAACAAGTGTCAGAAAGAGTATCTTTTTGAAGTTCCTGGCAATCATCATATAATCCTGTACTAAAGCAAACGTATCGGCAGAGAGGATGTTTCTTCCGCTTCAGGCCATTTTCAGTTTCTTTTTCAGGAGCTCACGGGCGCGGAAAATCCGGGCCTTAACAGTTCCAATCGGAATCCCCATTATACGTGCAATCTCTTCATACGATTTATCATCATGGTGACGGTAGATTATCACCTGTTTGTACTTCGGCGGGAGGCCCTCGATCGCCTCCTCGATTGAAATGAGCTTCTGTTTGCGAAGAAGATGCTCCTCCGGGTTGGCCCCCTTGTCCTCCAATTCAACCTCGACCGCGCCGTTTTTAGTCTGATAAGGCTTATCCATGGAATAGGCCTTGATCTTCTTCTTACGCAGATAGTCGATCGAACAGTTGGCCGCAATCTTGCACAGCCAGGTGGAGAAACGGTATTCGGAACGATAGCTGTACAGCGTATTGAAGGCGCGCATAAAGGTCTCCTGAACCAGGTCCTGAGCATCATCGCTGTTTCGTATTATCTTCACGACAATGTGGAAAACAGTTTTCTGGTAACGATTCAAGAGGGCCTGATAAGCGTCCTGCTCACCGCTTAAAGCGCTCTGAATCAACTCTTCATCCGTTGGATGCTGTTCTTTTCTTTTTATCTTTCCCGGCATCTCACTCCCGAAAAATTTGCCTTATAATAATTATTATCAAGCGGTTAAACAATTAAAATCTTAATCCGGCATTAGCAAGGGAATAAATTTATACATGACAGTTTAATCTGTCGGAGATAAATTCAGGCGGATCTAAACCGCAAGCATTATTATAAGCGCAAAAAACTTATCATTGGGAGATTCATCTCAACCCGAAATATCCCGCAGGATATAGTTTTTCTACCTTTAATATAACAGCCGACAATACGTTTTTTTCCAAATTTTATGGGCTTTTTCCTATAAAAAAAGACGGATTCTGAAATATACTAACAAAAGACTTTCACGCGACGATCCTAATCGACTGCAATCCAATGAAATAGTCCAACGCAAACTGTGCAGTATCTGGACAGTCCGACGGCATTCTCCATGCTTCATTGTCAATTGCGAATAAAGATATATTCAGAATTGCCGAAGTGTTGGAAAGAGGGCTATTCCTGCATTTCGGCAGGAAGGGTCCTTAGAGTGGGTAAGAAAAAGAAAGATAGTTACAAGATGCCGAAAAAGACTTATTGGCATCTGTATTCACTGCAGACACTGAACACGGAGAAGTTTGTGTCGGTTGTCAATAAGATTTTGAAGCATGAGTTCTTTGTGATCAAATGAATGGACCGAGAATTCGAATTTGTGCTTGACATTGAAATTGTGTTGCCATATCATTACCGAAATTTTATTGACAGGAATGATGCATGGAGGCAATACAAGGTGAAAATATGAACGGCAAAAAATATTCCATAATTATTGTTCCCTCCAGCGGAGGGAAATCACTGCAGTTCTCGATTTCGGGAATGTGGCTTTATGCTGCTGCCGTTGTTGTCCTGGCTGTATTTTCCGTTAATGCTTTCTTCACCTATGGCTTCTTCGCCAAATCATACCAGCATCAAACAATAGCAAATTTGATCGAGGAAAACGAATTCCTGATCTCGCGTGTTTCCTACTTCTCCTCCGAGATAGAGAATCTGAAAGAGGACTACTATTTGATGGTGGACAAGGAGAAGGAGCTGCGGACGATTTTCAATCTGCCCATGGTGGATGATCAGGAAAGGGCCCTGGGTATCGGCGGGCCGGTCTTCTCTTCCGAGGAAAAGCTTAGCAGTGCCAGGCAGATCACCTACAATACTGAGAACAGGCTGGATGAACTCGTGCGCCTCTCCTCCTTCGAAATCGAGCAATACGATACGATCTACAATGCCTTAATAAATAAGAAAAAGGACCTTGACCACACGCCCTCAATTATGCCATCTTCCGGATATATTACCCGCGGCTTCGGGGTTCGCCCCGATCCATTCACCGGAATCAAACGTATGCACAGCGGAATCGATATCTGCAACCGTGAGGGCACACCGATTTATGCCAGCGCCAACGGCAGAGTCAAGTCGATCCGCAGGATGGGCCATCTTGGTATCACCCTGATCTTGGATCATGGCAATGGTATCGAAACATATTATGGGCATATTCTCAAGGCCACCGTAAATCGCGGGCAGACCGTTAAACGCGGCGACAAGATCGCCGAGATGGGCAACAGCGGACGATCCACCGGACCTCACCTTCACTATGCAGTCAAGACCAAGGGTAAATGGGTCAATCCCATGGACTACATCCTGAATCAGAACTGGCTTGCAGATATTAATTGACAAATTCTCCGTTTTTTTATATTTTTTTTAGATAAACAGGATAGATTCTGTATTATCTTGGATATGCCCTATATTACGCAAAAAATCCCCGTAGTCTGAAACATTGGGATTTTTATTTGTAAAAACCATGGAAATAATCTGGATTTGCGGATAAATATGTAATTTTCGAGATCTGCAAATCCGAAAGGAACAATGGGGAATCTTGAATACCAGCTATGATCTTCTCAATCTCCGGGGTTACCGAGACCATTTGGGGCCTTCATTGATTACGGGGATGCTGGAACTGTCTGCTGGGGCGATTGTTCTACTAAGTGGAACTCTGAATTGAGACTAGAAAGGTCGTATAATGAAAATTAACAGGCCGGATAATTCGGGACCTGATAAAGATAAAGATGAAACCAGGGGCCGCGGTCGTCCCAGGGGTAAAAAGAATGTTATCGATTCGAATGAAAAGTTCGAATACGAAACCATTCAGATTATCAAGAAAATCCGCGAGGGTGAAGACCTTGCCTTCAATGACCTGATCGAGCGTTATAAGCGCCAGGTGGCGGCGGTGGCGTTTCGGATGGTCGGCGATTATGACGAGGCCGAGGATATCGCCCAGATGGTTTTTGTGAAGACGGCCAAGAATCTGAACAAGTTCGATATTACCAAGAAGTTTTCCACCTGGCTGTACAGGATTACCGTCAATGCCTCGATCGATTTCATGCGCAAGCACAAGCGCCATAAACATGAGCTGATAGATAATTACTCCGAGTCGCTGGAGAACGAAGAGGACAACCCGGAGGAGATCCTGAACCGCAAAAAGCTGCGGGGGATCATCCTCAAGGCGGCGGACACTTTAAACGATAAGCAGAAGGCGGCATTTATTCTTCGTGATCTTGAGGGACATCAGATTGATGAGGTCTCGGAGATTCTGGATATGCCGGAGGCGACGGTCAGATGGTACCTGCATCGAGCCCGAATCCGTCTCCGCAAGGAGCTCAAACGCAATTACGGCGGATATCTTGGTGAGATTTATAATGTAAATGCGTTAAGCGGGAATTAAGCGGCGATTGAAATAGATTTTGTAGGGCGGGATCCCTGTGATCCCGCCTATTTTTTTGAAGGTCAAAACTCTGTGAGTTTTGACAGGTCGTCAAGGCAACCATTCAAGGTCGCCAGGAGCGGCCTTGATGTCGGACTTGACACTGGTACCCCACATGAAAATGTGGGTTTATTCGATCATCCTGCCATATCTGATCTTGAAAAGAGACATAGCAGGTGAATTCTCTTCGCCCACCTGATAGGTGGGGTACAAATGTTCTTGAGATTGCAACTTAGAACCTATTTCAAAAACGGGTGCGAGTTGGGATTGCGGCCGATGGGACGGGCTTCGCGGATGGCATGCACCACCTCCACCGACGGGCGCGCATCCATGAGACCGTAACCGCGACCGGCCAGGGCTTCATGATACACTACCGTATGCAGATCGGTAAAGCCGCCCGAGAATTCTATCTCCTCGCCATCCATGGTAAGCGAACGGTAGGAAACCTTCCCCTGCTCTCTTGCATGACGCGGGAGATCATTCTTGTCAACAGAGAGATACCACCTCACACGGGCTTTTTCGAGTTCAAGATAGCCTGCAATCTTTGTGGACGTGGAAACATGCACCTCTTTTGACTCGACATTTCCAAATAGCCAGATCAGCAGATCAAAAAAGTGAATACCGATGTTTGTGGCCAGTCCGCCCGACTGCTCGATCCTGCCCTTCCATGAGTAATGATACCAGGGGCCGCGCGGTGTAATGTAAGTCAATTCGATATCGGTTTTGTCTTTGGGGGGATTATTTTTTAACTTCTCGCGCAGTTCTATGATCGATTTATGATGACGCAACTGCAGGACAGTAAATACCCGCTGTTCGCTTTCTTCTTCGAGATCCATCAGAGCGTCAATATTCCAGGGTTTGATCACAACCGGTTTTTCACAGATAGCATTGGCGCCTACACGCAATGCAAAGCGGATATGGGCATCATGAAGATAATTGGGCGAGCAGATGCTGACATAATGAACGCGGCTATCCTCGCCCTTATGACGCAGTTTCTCGATATGGCGGTCGAAGCGCTCGAATTCATTGAAGTAGCTGACATTATCAAAGTACTGATCCAGAACGCCGACCGAGTCATGCGGGTCAACAGCGGCAACGAGAATATTTCCGGTGTCTTTTATCGCTTTCAGATGGCGCGGCGCCACATACCCGGCACATCCGATAATGGCAAAATTCTTAGGCATCAAAATTTCCTCTCTCAATAATCATTTAAGGCAGTAATCTTAATATCAAAGTCGGATTTTGACAAGCGGATTTTGAAGTTTGCGGTCTTTCTCCTCCCGTTTCGAATCAGATTCAAACCAGCCGGTACCTGTCGGAAGCCGATGTCCGCAGGAAGATTTTTGCGGAGCATGGGAACATACTCCGCGCACAACCAGTCGGGTTATATCTCGACTTCCTTGTCATATCCCCGTCTATAACTAAAGTATTCCCTTAACGCCTTAATATTAATTGGTTTATAAACAGGAGTAAATATATCTTAATTCATTGCGGTTCTTATGCTTATCTTCATTTTTTGCTTTGTTTTTGCAATTTTATACTTATAATAAGAATGTGGTGTGTGTGAGACCCGATTACTTCAGGGAAGCGAGTTAAGATATTGTCTCCCGCTTTGTACTGCGAAGTGGAAAATACATATTTATATTATATCAAGTAAAAGCAAATCAATAATATACGGAGGTAGTTTTGAGGCGTTTTTTAATTGGAACCTGCCTGCTCCTGATTCTGATGGCAGGCTTGACGACACCCGCAACTGCTGACCACCAGACGGTCACGTTTGCAGAGACTTACTCAGCAGTCGAAGTCACGGGACAGGATGACTTTGGCGTAGATCTGAGGATGGATATTGGGGCAATTGATTTTTATGATGTAAATACCAAGGGGGGCGACTTCACGCTTATGGTGATAAACGGCTTCACCCGTTCTTTTGAAGTGGGCGAACCGAATCTCCCCAAGGCTAACAAGCTGCTCTCAATCCCCTTCGGCAGCGATTTACAGGTTGAAGTTTTGAACTATGAGGTTCAGGAACTCAACCTGCACGACCTGGGCTATGAAAATCCGCTGATACCGGTTCAGCCGTCATTATCGAAGTCGGATGATCCGGAATCGGTGCCGTTTGAATTTGATCAATCTTTGTATCAGATGGACCAGACTTATATTCTTCCCATAGCGGAGGCTCAGGTTCTGGGTTCCATGCGTAATGTCAATATCGGACGGCTCTCGCTTTCACCTGTGGAATATAACCCGGTAAAGGGTACCCTGCGCATCTATACCAGTATGGAAATCAGGGTCAACTTCATCAATCCGGACTGGGCTTTGACAGAGGAAATCAACCTCAAGTATTATTCACCGTTTTTCTCGCCGATTTACGACAAGCTGGATAATTATCAGGCTCCGACAACGGATAAGGATGATCTGGTGACCTATCCGATCAAATACGTGATTGTTTCCGACCGGATGTTCGAGACCCAGCTTCAGCCATTCATAGAATGGAAGACCAAAAAAGGCTTTATGGTTGAGGTTGCCTATACCGACGTAATCGGCTCTTCGACCACAGCGGTTACAACTTATCTTGAGAATCTTTACAACTCGGCCAATCCTCCGACCGATCCGGCGCCATCATTCGTGCTGTTGGTCGGTGACGATCAGCAGATCCCGGCGCATCAGGCCTCGGGCCATATCACCGATCTGTATTTCTGCGAGTACAGCACACCCGGCGATTATTTCCCGGAAGTTTATTACGGAAGGTTTTCGGCACAGAATACCACGCAGCTTCAGCCCCAGATAGACAAGACACTCGAGTATGAGCAGTATTTGATGCCTGACCCGACATATCTGCAAGATATCACTCTGGTCTCCGGGGTGGATGCCAGCCATGCACCGACATGGGGTAATGGCCAGCTCAATTATGGTACCACTTATTACTTCAATGCTGCGCATGGTATCTATCCCAATGTCTGGCTCTACCCTGCCTCTGATTCTTCGGGAGCCGGGGCCGCCATCATTCAGACAGTTCAGGATGGTATCGGATTGTACAACTACACCGCGCATTGCAGTCACACCGGACATGCTGACCCGTCATTCACAACCAGCGATGTGGCAGGTTTGACCAACATTCACGAGTACGGCCTGGGAATCGGAAACTGCTGCCTGTCAAACACCTTCGGAGATGACTATTCCACGCCATGCTTTGGCGAAGCCTGGCTGCAGAAGGAAAACGGCGGCGGTATCGGATATATCGGCGGCAGCAACTCAACCTACTGGGATGAAGATTTCTGGTGGGGCGTTGGCAATGAGCCGATCAACGTCAACCCAACTTACCATGCCGCTAACCTGGGAGCATACGACGGAATCTTCCATGATCATGGTGAGCCGATGTCGAAGCATTACGTAACCAACTCGGCAATCATGTATGCCGGCAACACCGCCGTGACCGAAGCGGGCAGTTCCCGCACGCAATATTACTGGGAGATCTATCATCTGATGGGCGATCCCGCGCTAATGACATACATGGGCATACCGACTCAGAATACATATACACTTCCTGCAACAATCCTTATAACAGATGAACAGATTTATATCGAGGCGGAACCGGAATCATATGTCGGCGTCTCCCGCGGCGGCGTTCTGCATGGCGCAGGATTCATCGATTCCACCGGTTCGGCTTATATCGATATCGACCCGTTTACGATCCCGGGCGAGATCGAGGTTGTCATTTCGCACCAGTTCAGGATCCCTGTAACCGATACCGTAATGGTTATCGCGCCGGACGGCCCCTATGTGATCTATGATACTCATGATATCAATGATATCACCGGCAACAACGACGGCCTGGTAGATATAGGCGAAAATATCCTGATGGGAATGCAGATAAAGAATGTCGGCCCGGATGACGCCCTGAATGTGAGTGCGGCACTTTCGACGACCGACTCATACATAACCCTTACCGACAACACTGAAGCCTACGGCACGATCTATGGTAATGACGGCACCGGCTATGCTGCCGACGCATTTAATTTCGATGTTGACGGCAATACTCCGGATGGTCACAAGGTGTCGTTTGATGTAACTGTGACAGGCGATGCCAGGGAAACGTGGATGAGCGCATTCAATGTAACCGTGCATGCACCGGTTCTTCAATATGTCACTCTCGACATAAATGACGCCACCGGCAACGGCAACGGCATACTCGATCCCGGTGAGAGCGCGGAATTGACGATAACCCTGGAGAATACAGGCTCCGGCACGGCCGATAATGTCGCGGCGATTTTAAGCGAATACGACACATTCCTGGGAATAACCGATAACAGCTCGATTTACGGCACCATAAATGCAGGTGCGACGGCTGACAACAGCGCCGACCTGTTTATGGTGGAGGCCGATGCCAGTTGTCCGCAGGGTTACGCAACGCAGTTCACATTGGATCTTAGCGCCGACGGCGGATATACAAAACAGATAATAGTAGATATCACGGTCGGCGACCGTGTGACAATTTATGCTGATGATTTCAGTTATGACCAGGGTTGGACGGGCCTGGGCGGCAGTGGTGAATGGAATATAGGACCCTGCGTTGGAGGAACAGGTTCTGACGGCAGCGGCGGCCCTGACCCATCAGAAGATCACAGCCCCTCGACCGATAACAAGGTACTGGGCAATGATCTCACACCCGGCACAGGCGGCGACTACAATTCCGGGCTGGGCATGACATATTGGGTTTACTCGCCGGTTATCGACTGCGAGGATTACACCAGCGTTCAGATGAGGTACTTCCGCTGGCTGGGCATTGAAGATGATGCCTATGATCATGCCTATCTGCAGGCTTTTGACGGTACCAGCTGGGTTACCCTTTTTGAAAACGGCAGCTCAGACATGAATGAACAGTCCTGGGGCGAGCAGTTCCACGACATTTCGCAGTATGCTGATGAGAATCCTCTTTTCCAGATCAGGTTTGGAATCGGGACCACCGATGGTTCGGTCCAGTATTGCGGATGGAATATCGATGATATAGAGCTCAAGGGCTACTACAACGGCAGCGAATATAAAGTCAGGGTACAGCCCGAGCTCCAGAGCCAGTACGGTCCTGCGGGCGACCAGGCGGCTTATGCCCTGATGGTCCGTAATCGCGGCGCATTCTTTGATTCTTATGATCTGAGTTATGTGGGCAACTGGGAGGTCACTTTCTGGAATGAAGCCGGGACTGAGGAAATTACTCAGACCGATCCTATCGGTTCGCTTGACTCCGGCATGGTCACGGTTAAAGTGGCAATACCGGAGGCAACGCCGTTACATGAATACGACACCAGCGCCGTGATCGTCACCTCCCAGGGCAATCCTATGGCGAAAGATACTGCCTTCATGATAACTTACTCGGCCGGGACCCCGGCCCTGATTCCATGGATGGACGAATTCCCGACCACGACCATGAACATGCAGCAATGGTTCTCGAATGCCGGCGCTAATATCAGCAGCGACTGTATGCTTCCGCCAAGTCCTCCCTATTCGGTAAACCTGGATGGCGAGTGTGACACAATTATTACTCAAATGCTGAACCTTCAAGGACAGACCGGCGCGCGGATCTCATACTATTACCAGCGCGGAGGCGGTGGAGATGCGCCCGAGGCGGGCGACAACCTGTGGATCCAGTACAAAAACAATGTCGGTGTCTGGTCAACGTTGAATGTTTACAGCGGCGGCGATACGGTCATGAGCGAGTTCGGATATGTCAACATGGAACTTCCTACAGATGCATTACACAGCGGGCTCCAGATCATGATGTACACATATGGCGGCGGTGCCGGCAGCGATGACTGGTTTGTCGATGACATTATGATTGACCTGCCGCCCACGTTAGGCTTCAATCCCGCCATGATGTCGGAGACATTGATGGCCGGAGATACCGCTGAGGGCGAGCTGGTCATCAATAACTCTGGTGAGGGCAGCCTCTATTACAATATGAGCATTCAGTATATGCTCAATACATCCTCGGCCTTCGCCAAGCTGGCGACCGGCACTCCGGGCGAGCCTGCCAGCCGTGATTACGGTCCCGAATATTACGACCAGGACATTGCCAAAGGCGACGACAACGGCCTGAAGGGCTATGATGTCACCTTCAACTACGGCGGCCCGGATGACTATGGCTACTATTGGATGGATTCCGATGAAACCGGCGGACCGGTGTTCGACTGGGTGGACATATCTGCAACAGGTACAGACGTTATCTCGCAGCTCGATGATGACAGCTACGTGGGGCCGCTTGAAATCGGCTTCGACTTCCCGTATTACGGCACTACCTATACCCAGTTCTATCTTGGTTCCAATGGTATCATTGGATTCAGCGAGACCAGCATGAATGACAGGTCCGAGGATCCGATTCCAAACTCGTATGCACCCAATAATATAATTGCCTGGATGTGGAATGACCTGGATCCCACGGATGCGGATAATTTGGATGCCCATGCTTACTATGAGTCTGATGGCCAGCAACTGGTGATCCAGTTTGTTGACTATCCGGAGTACCGTGCAGATCCCGGCGATGTTGTCACGGCCGAAATCATACTCGATTTCAAGGGCAATATCAAGATCCAGTACCATACTATTGCCGACGGTTTTGATGCCGTTAACGTGGCAGTCGGCATTGAGAACCAGAGCGGCACTGACGGCCTGGAGGTCTTCTACCACAGCGCCTACCTGCATGATAATCTGGCAATCCAATTCTCGAAGCCGTATGAATGGCTGTCGCTGGATTCGTATTCGGGCAGCATGCTTCCGGGTGAGGCTGATACTATTCCATGCCAGTTCACTACCGAGGCGGATCTTGAAGCCGGAACATACCAGGCCGAGATTCACCTGAACACCAACGATCCGGAAGCTTTTGAGGCGGTAATTCCAGCCGACCTGACCGTTATAAACGAGCCGGAATATATTTGCGGTGATGCCGACAACAGCGGGACAGTTAATGTCAGCGATGCTGTGATAATCATCAACTACGTATTCGTGGGCGGAACTGCTCCCGATCCGCTTGATGCGGCTGATACCAACTGTGACGGCAGCGTCAACGTCAGTGATGCTGTAAATATAATCAATTATGTCTTCGTGGGCGGAAACGATCCCTGTGATACTAATGGAGACGGTGTTCCCGACTGTTAGAATGCCAGTATAAAGTGAGCTTCTAAGGGTATATAAATCAACCCGCCCCCGGGCTTTCCGGGGGCGGGTTATGTTTTGCCTCTATGCCTTGTGAAAAAATTCTCCTGGACGTTGACCTTGTCTCGTATTTTTATTATAATGCCTTGCTTGACAGGAAAGTAATATTTAGTAAAAAGATAGAGGTCAACCATGAAAATGCTGCTTTCGGGAAACGAGGCCGTTGCCAGAGGGGCCTGGGAGGCCGGTGTCAGGATCGCCAGCGCCTACCCCGGCACTCCCTCGACAGAAATCCTCGAGACAATAGCCATGCTGGTCAAGGATGACATCTACGCCGAATGGTCCCCGAATGAAAAGGTCGCGTTCGAAGTTGCTATCGGCGGCTCCATGGCAGGCGCCAGGTCGCTTGTCTGCATGAAGCATGTGGGACTCAATGTTGCCGCCGATCCATTCATGACCTACTCCTACACCGGTGTAAAAGGCGGTTTTGTTGTGGTTTCGGCGGATGATCCCAGTATGCATTCCTCTCAAAATGAGCAGGATAATAGATTCTATGCAAAATTTGCGATTATACCAATGCTGGAACCGTCGGACTCCCAGGAGTCCAAGGACTTATTGATCGAGGCTTACGATATTTCCGAGCAATTCGACACCCCGGTGCTCTTCCGTATGGTAACCCGCATATCGCACTCAAAAGGTGTGGTGCAGATGGGCGACCGCAAGGAGCATGAGCCGGAGGGCTTTGAACGGGATATCCCCAAGTATGTCATGGTCCCGGGGCATGCTCGTTTACGCAGAAAGGTTGTCCTGGAGCGATTGGAGAAGCTGAAAGAATTTGCTGAAGAAACCCCTTTGAACCGATGGGAAAACGGCGGCAAGGAAATCGGTATCATTTCCAGCGGCATTTCCTATGTTTATGCCAAAGAGGTAATGCCGGACGCATCATATCTCAAGCTTGGTCTCAGCTATCCCCTGCCGGAAAAGAAAATCCGCGAATTCGCAAAATCGGTCGACCGTCTTTTCATAATAGAAGAGCTGGAGCCGTTCCTGGAAGAACAGATCAAGGCCATGGGAATCCAGTGCGAGGGCAAGGAGCACTTCACCAATTACGGTGAGCTCTCACCGGGGGAGGTGATGAATGGCTTTGTACATGCGGGAATACTATCGGAAGGAGTGGAGAAGTCATATCCAGCCGAGCAGCTTTTCCCCCGTCCGCCGGTACTCTGTCCGGGATGCCCCCATAGAGGTATATTTACAGCGCTGAAGAAGATGAAAGTGCCGGTAACGGGAGATATCGGCTGTTACACACTGGCGGCTCTTAAGCCTCTGGAGGTGATGGACTCCTGCATATGCATGGGAGCTTCGATCGGCAATGCCATCGGTATGGCCAAGGCCGGAACCGAGAAGAAAGGCGTGGTGGCTGCAATCGGCGATTCGACTTTCCTCCATTCCGGCATCACCGGAGTGCTGGATGCAGTTTACAATAAAGCCAATGTGGTGATACTCATCCTTGATAACAGGATCACCGCCATGACCGGTGGACAACACCATCCGGGAACAGGCGTTACTTTAATGGGTGAAGAGACATTCCGGGTTGACTTTGTCGAGCTGTGCAAGACCCTGGGTGTGAGAGATATTCATACTGTTGATGCCTATGACCTGGATGCCTCCAAGAAAGTGCTCAAGGCGGCTTTGCAATATGAGGGTCCTTCGGTGGTGATTACCAGCCGCCCCTGCGCGCTCATGCCCAACAAGATCAAGGAGAAGCCCTATGTGGTACTCCTGGATGAATGCAATGGCTGCAAGCTGTGTTTCAGGATCGGCTGTCCGGCCATTTTTGCCTCTGAGGAGAAGACGGAGAAGGGCCATAATAAAGCGATAATCGATCCGAATCAATGTACCGGATGTACAATTTGCGCACAGGTCTGTCCCAAGGACTGCATCGTAAGGGTCGACAGCCCGGTGGTGGAAGGAGCGCGGACATGAAAGAAGCGGTGAACATACTGATAGTCGGCGTGGGCGGTCAGGGAGTGCTGCTGGCCTCCGAGGTATTATCCGAGACCGCCATGAAACACGGACTGGATGTCAAAAAGAGCGAGGTGCATGGCATGTCCCAGCGGGGCGGGATAGTAACCTCGCATGTGCGGATAGCAGAAACAGTTTACTCCCCCCTGATCCAGGAGGGTACTGCAGATTATCTGATAGCATTCGAAATATCCGAGGGCCTGCGCGCACTGGAATGGCTGAAGTCGGGTGGAACTGTCATAAGTTCGATGACCCGCATGGTGCCGCCTATTACGACCATAGGCGACTATGAATACCCCAGCGATCCTGCCGGAAAAATCCGGGAGGTCATCCCCAACGCCAAAATACTTGATGCTGATAAAATAGCGGCTGATCTCGGTAACGTCAGGCTGGTCAATACAATCCTGCTGGGTGTGCTTTCGACCTCAATGGACATACCCGAGGAAACCTGGCTGGAGGTGATCAAAAAGCGCGTGCCGAAGAAGTTTATTGAGGCCAACCTGGAAGCGTTTAAAAAGGGACGGGAATACAGCTTTGAGCCTGTTCCGATAGGAGAATGATATGGAAGATGTTGTTCTTGTGGTAAATCCCGGCTCCACCTCGACCAAAATAGCTATTTACAATCGCACGGGGCCGTTGTATGACGCCAATATTCAGCATCCCGCCGAGGAGCTCCAGAAATTCGACAAAGTCACCGAGCAATATGAATTGAGATTGGATGCGATCGAAAAAGCCTTTAATAATCACGGCATGGACGATTACAGGATAGCCGGTATTGCCGGGCGCGGCGCCCCCACCAAACCTCTGGTGGGAGGAACCTACGAAGTCAACAAGGCGATGCTGAAGGATCTGCGTTCATGCAAATACGCCAATCATGCTTCAAATCTGGGCGCCATAATTGCCGACAAGCTGGCAAAGAAATACAAGGTCAAGGCCTATATCACCGATCCGATTACCACCGATGAATTCATACCCGAATCACGGATATCAGGGGTACCGCAGATTGAACGCAAATGCCGTTCGCACGCCTTAAATATCAAGGCCAATGCCCGTGATGCAGCGGCCAAAATCGGCAAGCCGCTGGAAGAGTTGAATTTCGTAGTCTGCCATATGGGAGGCGGTATATCGGTGTGTGCTCTGCGAGGCGGAAAGATTATTGATGTCAATGACGCCCTTCTGGGAATGGGCCCGTTTTCCCCTGACCGTGCCGGCGCGCTTCCCATCGGCGGAGTGGTCAAGATGTGCTACTCAGGCGAATACACCCAGAAGGAGATCGAGGATATATATTCGAAGAAAAGCGGACTGATCGCATACCTGGGAACATCCGATCTTCGCGAAGTGGAGCAGATGATTTCCGATAAAGACGAAATCGCAATCCTGATATTCAACGCCATGGCATTTCAGATTGCCAAGGAGATCGGGGCCATGACTGCGGTTCTGAAAGGAAAGGTTGACGGCATTATTCTTACCGGCGGCATGGCAAAGTCGCGCATGTTATTAGACAGGATCGAGGAATATATAGGCCAGCATGCGGAGATTTACGAACAGCCCGGCGAACTGGAAATGCCCGCGCTGGCCGCGGGCGCCTGGAGAGTAATCGACGGCAAAGAAGCAGCACTGGAGTATAAGTGATGGGAAAGGAAATTCATTCCGGCGAAGGGATTATTGAAGCCGCACAGGAGCTCTCCAAAAAGAACAAGCCCAAGCATGTGGCGGTCGCGGCAGCCTCGGACGTGGCAGTTCTGGAAGCCGTATCGATGGCCGTCAAAAAAAATATCTGCACCTCCACCCTGTTCGGGAATTCGGACAACATCAAGGAAATTGTTGATAAGTATGATATCGATCTCTCGGAAGTTGAGCTGATTGATTACACCAACCCCATCGAGGCCGCTTATAACGCGGTGAAAATGGCTGATGAAGGGAATGCCGACGTTATCATGAAGGGATTTATCTCGACCTCGGGGCTTTTGAAAACAGTGCTGTCGAGAGATTTCAATTTGCGCGGCAAGAATACCCTGTCCCACACCGCAGTCCTGGATATCCCCGGATATCACAAGATGCTGGGCATCACCGATGGGGGCATGGTGGTCAAACCGGATTTCGATACCAAAATTCAGCTCATCGAGAACAGCACCATGATTTTCAACGCTCTTGGATTTGACAAACCCAAGGTGGCTCTTTCAGGGGCGATCGACTACGTGGATGAAAATTTTCCCTCCACGATATTGAACCAGCGCATCATGGAGCATTACAAAACAGGCAAGATCCCCGGCTGCGAACTTTTCGGGCCGCTGACTTTTGATGCCGCCACCAGCAGGGAAATAGCGCAAAGCCGAGGCATCGATAATCCGGTGGCGGGGGATGCCGATATTTTTGTGGTTGACTCCATAGAAGAATGTAATATTACCAGTAAAGTTATGATCTTATTCATAAAAGCCATTTTTGCCGGGGTGATAGTGGGAGCCAAAGTCCCGGTGTCGCTTGTGTCACGCACAGACAGCACCCAGAATAGAATGGCGTCGCTTTCAATAGCATGCCTGGTAGCGCATTATCTACAGCAGAGCGGAGGTGCCCGGAATGCTTAACAGGTTCGATCAGATAAAAAACAGGGTCAAATCAGCAAACAGGAGAAAGCGTGTAATGATCTGGGATGCCGATGATTCCGGCTGGCTCAGGGTGCTCAGGAAATATCAGGATGATGGCCTGGCCGAGGTTACTCTTCTCGGTAATAAGAATAAAATAATGAAATCTGCCGGAGACGCCGGAGTTGAGCTCGACGATTTCGAGCTGCGGAACACATCATCGATCGAAGACTCAATCGCTCATATAAAAGAGGCTCTGGCAGATAAACGACTTGATATTCTCGTGCGCGGCACAGTTGGAATAAAGGACTCTCTCAAAGCGCTTTTCGCAAGAGATACAGGCTTCAGGGTGGGCAAAACGGTGGTCTCGGCTCTATCCTGCCATTATGTAGAAGATATCGAGCGCATGCTGATTGTGACTGATCCGGTGGTCATACCGGCGCCGGACCTTGTGCGCAAGATCGCAATAATCGGAAATGCAGTGAGCTTTGCCGGGCATCTTGAAGATGAGCAGCCCAAAGTGGCGCTCCTGGCAGCGGTCGAAGCGGTCTATCCGGTTATGCCGCACACCCTTGAGGCCGCGGCCATAGCCAAGATGAACGATCGCGGGCAAATCAAGGGATGCCTGGTTGACGGACCATTGTCTATGGACTGCGCAGTGATTGAATCTGCCGCAAGGAGCAAGGGGGTCAAGGGAGATGTCGGCGGAAAGGCCAATATTTTAGTTGCTCCTAACATTGAAACAGCTTATGGTATGTACAAGGCATTCAGCCTGTTTGTGGGAGCGCCCACGGGGATTGTGGTGGTGGGCGGAATTATCCCTGTCTGTATGGCTTCCAGATCCGACAGCGAGGAGACCAAAGAGAACTCCCTGTTATTGGCAATGTCTTAACGGGATATTTTTAGTATGAGAAAATCAAATACGCGCATGTCGGGCTGCCTGACCAATTTCCTCTTTCTTATTCTGGTCGCCATCCTGGCATTTTTCATCTATAAGTGGATTGTCAGCCTGGGTTCGGCCAACATTGTAATAACAAAACTCACGGTTACTGAGAGGGTCAGGCGTTCCGGGGAGCCGATTGAGGGATCGAAACTGGTCAACCTGCACCTGACAAATATCGGTGATCAGCCGGGAAAGTTTACGCTCGATATGGACAATTATATCGAAGCTCAGAAACTGGAAGGGCGGGAGATTAAGGATCGCCCCAATTTATGGAGCTTCAGCACAGAACTGTATTTTGACGAGCGCGATGAGTGGATTGAATATCCAAATTCTGAAATCTGGACCGGAAACAAGATCATTCCGGGCGCCCTGGAAATTAACATGGCCGAGAAGGAGACGCTGGAGCTGGAAGCGTATCTCAAAGACTCCAGGGGTTGGCGTATCAGTCTGCCGGAGGAAGGGGAGACATTACCGGAGGAAGAGCTTCTGGGGCCCTCTGAATTGCGAATCACGGTATTTTCCCCTCAAGGCGATATATACCTGAGTATGGAAGCTGCTCTGTAGCACCACAAAAACCGCCTGAACCAAAATTTAAACTATTGCAACAAAACAGCAGGCCCACCCGTCAGTATAATAGATAAAGAGAGGGTCCCTATAGAAATATGTTTATCAACGTAGTTCTTTGCCAGTTGCGTGTCGGGCTTGAAATCAGTCTTGCCGAAAAGATTCATATTTTTAAGAACAAGCCGGATTTTGTCTGTCTGCCAGAGTACTTCCTGATTCCGCCTGAATCAAAAGATTATTCCGAGTATGCCTCGCGCTTCGACTATAACCTGAAGCTGTTGGCGCGCTGGTCGGATGAGCTCGATACCACTTTTATGGGGGGCACAATAATAGAAAAATCGAATTCATTGATGTATAACACCTGTTTTATCTTCCGGAAGGGCCAGAAGATTGCCAGTTACAGGAAATGCTTTCCCACCGAAAAGGAGCAGGCGCGGGGAATTACACCGGGAAGGCGCAATATGGTTTTTGAGGTGGAGGGCGTCCGCGTGGGCATCCTGATCTGCGCCGATGTGCTGCATGAGGAGGTTTTCCAAAAAATGCGCAGGATGAATGCCGATATTATCTTTGTCCCGACAGTCTCTCCCCTGCTCGAAAATGACTCCCTGCAGGATAAAGCCCAGAGGGACAGCGATATTTTTGTCAGGGGGGCCGAAATCTCCCGCGCTTATGTGGTCAAGACATGCGGCCTGGGAACGATATTCGGGAAGCCGCAGAACGGCCGTTCGCTGGTGGCGGCGCCCTGGGGGATTATCTGGCAGGTCTCCCCCGAGGCCGAGCAAAATCCGAGAATACAGACGCAATTACTGGATATCGAGGAGTTACGCGAATTCCGCAGGGCGGTCATGATCCGGGAGGTTGTCAAACAAATAAAATTGGATTGAGATTCACATTTTTATTGAACCCTTGCTTATTATTTTGTTTTAATATATACTCTTCAGATCACGGAGGATGTTAATTTTTGATTGATGAGCACACGCTTAATCAGTGCCTGAATATTCTACTCTCAGCCGGTGCGGAGTACGCGGATATATTTGCGGACAGGGGACGTTTTTACAGTTCGCTTTCGGATGATCGCAAAATCTCTACCTCGGCCCATGAACAAACGGGCGTGGGCATCCGGGCAATTAAGGAAAATGCCGATTATTATGTTGTCTGTGAGAGTTTCAATCCCAATAAGCTAATCGAAACAGCGCGCCGGCTGGCCTCCGGCCTGAAGCTCGCAGGCGAACCGCCCTCAGTCAGTCTGAAACCGGGCGGGATCCCGGAATTCTATAAGCCCCAAAGAGATCCGCGGACAGTCCCGTTAACGGAGAAAATCGCTATGCTCAAGGAGGCGGAACAATACGCCTGGGATTTTTCGGACAAGATCAAGCAGGTCACAATACATTATTCTGATTTAAACCGTGAAATCATGTTTGCATCATCCGAAGAACAGGAAATCCTGCACAAGAACCTGGCCCTGATAGAATTTTTCATATATGTCTATGCCGGCAGAGACGGTGACGAAAGGCAGCTTGGACGCGCCGGGAAGTCGTTTTACCGCGGCTGGGAGGCATTCGAAGGAGAATCCAGTCCAAAGAAGATGGTCAAGGAGGCCTGCGAGCAGGCGCTGCTGATGCTCGATGCCCGGGAATGTCCCTCGGGTGAGATGCCGGTAGTATTCGCTCCGGGTGGAAATGGGGTGTTGTTTCATGAGTCCTGCGGGCACGGTATGGAGGCTGACCTGGTGCAAAAAGGCAGCTCCTTTGCCGGATTGATGAACAAGCAGGTGAGCTCTGATAAAATCACTATAAAAGATTCCGGGCTGATCCCCGGTTTTCCGGGCAGTTTTTCTTTTGATGATGAAGGAATCGAGAGCCAGGAGACTACCTTGATTGAGAACGGCATTCTAAGAAACTACCTGCATTCGCGCATGACCGCACGGCAAATGAATTTGAGCCCGACCGGCTCGGGGCGGCGTCAATCATACAGATATCCGCCCATGCCGAGGATGAGGAATACATTTATTGAGGCCGGCCCGGATAACCCGGAAGAGATTATTCGGGGCACGAGAAGGGGCTTATATGCAGCCGATGTCGGTTTCGGCGGGCAGGTCGATGTCGTAACCGGAAGATTTATCACCAGCATAATTCTGGGATATATGATCGAGGATGGAAAACTGACCTATCCGGTGAAAGGCGCAACCATCACCGGCATAGGAATCGAGACGCTGAAAGATATCGATATGGTGGGCAATGATCTTGTGATGGACCCCTCATCCGGCAGATGCGGCAAGGGCCAGGAGGTGCCGGTTGGAGTGGGCATGCCCACGCTGCGTGTGAAAAAGCTGGTGGTGGGTGGAGCAGGACAGGCGTTTGAAGGCCAGGGATAATGATCGACGAGAGCTTTGCACAAAATCTTATCGAAACCGCAATAAACTGCGGGGCGGAAAAGGCTGAGGCTTATATCTCGGAGAAGACGGAGACCGAGATAACTATCGCCGAGGGCAAACCCGAATCGGTTAATGTCAAATCCGATCAGGGCTATGGAATCCGTGTGCTTCTGGATTCCAAACTCGGGTTCTATTCCTCCAACCGACTGGAGCCGTTGCTGGCAACAGAGAATATCCGTCAACTTGTGAGAGCGACGGGACTGCATACTTCGGACCCATTTAACACTCTTCCTGAACATTTGGCGGATCAAAGCAGCGATGCATCCGAGATTTATGATCCCGAGCTGGCGCAAATTCCTCTTTCTGAAAAGATAAAAACCGCCATTGAAATCGAAAAAGCCGGACGTGGGGCAGATTCCAGGGTAGCGGGCTTCGTATGGATATTATATGGTGACGTAACCGAGTCGTACCGTATAATTAGCTCTACCGGAATAGATGTCAGCTCATCCGGTACAACCTGCTATGGCTTCGCTTACTGCTTTGCCAATCATGGGGAGGCTGTTCAAACCGGACGCTTTGCCAAAGCCTATGGCCGTTACAGTGATTTCAATGCCGGGGAGATCGGCCGTACCGCTGCCGATTATGCGGTGCGCATGCTGGGAGCCAGGGATCTGAGAGGCAGTAATATGCAGGCGGTCTTCCCGCCCGAGGCGGGCATTCCGATAGTTCATGCCTTGTTCGGGATGATCGAAGCGGACTCGGTGCAGAAGGGCAAATCGCCCTTCAGGGAAAAAATCGGCAAACAAGTGGCCTCGGATATCCTGACATTAATAGATGACGGCACGCTGGCAGATGGTCTGGGCACAAGGCCATATGACAGCGAGGGAATCCCGACCACCAGGACTATGGTGATCGAAAACGGTCTTTTGAAAAATTATCTTTATGATACCTATACGGCCAAAAAGGGAAAGACGAAATCAACGGGTAACGCCGCGCGCAGCAGTTATCACAGTAAGCCCTTGATTTTTCCCACCAATTTCTTTATAAAGCCAACAGATATCGATACAAATGAGATGATCGGTGACGTAGAAAAAGGCATCCTGATAACCGAGTTATCGGGGCTCCATGCAGGTATTAACCATGCCACAGCAGATTTTTCGGTGCCGGCCAAGGGCATCGTAATCGAGCATGGAGAAATGACATATCCGGTCGATAACATAGCGATCTCTGGAAATCTGTTTCACTTTTTGAATAATATTTCCGTGATCGGAAACGACTTAGAGTGGGAGCCGATTGACGGTATGATCGGAGCTCCCACATTTAAAGTCGAGGACCTAAAAATAATAGGTAGAGGTTAGATATGACGGCTCAAGAAGGCAACAGCAAAAAATCCCGCCGGGTTCTGGGCGACGAGTGGATCGATTGGGACGGTTCTATTGAAGAATCGCTGGTGAATACCCAGAAAAAATTATTTCTCTGGGTTTCGGTGCTGGGCGTATTCGCGACAATCGCTGCGGTATTCTTATTCACCTGGCTGATTCACCCCCGGCTAATAGAGTTATCTCCGGTGGCGGGAGAGATCGTGATATATATTGTTTTCGCTTTTGCAGCGTTGCTGGTTTTATGGGTGTGCCTGTTTATCATCAGCCTGCTTTTCGAGCTGAGGCTGCTGGCCCCGATTCTGTTAGTGCCGCGGGTGATCAACTTCATGTTGAACATGGCGGTAAAAATCGGCGGGCTTCTGGGTATTCCCAGGGACAGAATGGTAAATTCATTCCTGAAAGTCCACAACCTTGTGCTCAGACTGAAAGACATCCATCTTGACCCACAGGAACTTCTGGTACTTCTCCCGAGATGTCTGCGCAAAGATTACTTTGAGATCCTGCGGAATTTGAAGGATCGTTATCATTTCCAGATGATGACTGTAGGCGGAGGCCAGCAGGCCCGTCAAAAAATAAAGATGCTGATGCCCAGGGCAATAATTGCCGTGGCCTGTGAGAGAGACCTGATGAGCGGTTTCGTGGAAGTCAATCCTCACATCCCGGTGATCGGCTTTCCCAATAATCGCCCCGAGGGGCCCTGCAAGAATACTGAAATCGACATCGGCCTGATTGAATCTGCAGTCAGGCAGCTTTTGCGCATAAACGACAAGAATTTGAATTGAGCCGGCAGGGGTTGAATTTAGATTGCCTGCTGCCCAAAAAAGGATTATATTGCGGCAAATAATTATGAGAAATGTGGAGGAATTAGATGAAACTCAACACTTATGAAAAGGACGGCATTGATGTCGTTGAGGTCAAGGGACAGCTGATGGGCGGCCCGGATACCGGTGAACTCGATGAAAAGCTCTATTCGATAATTGGCAAAGAGAGAAAAAAGGCAGTAGTCGACTTGAAAGACTGCGACTGGATCAACTCCTCGGGCCTCTCAATTTTAATCCACCACTACAAGAAATTCAAGGACGCCGGCGGAGAGCTCAAGCTTGCCAACCTGACCAACAAGGTCGAGAGAATAATGGTCATATCACGACTGACAGAAGTATTTGATGTCAAGGATTCGGTCGAAGAAGCTATCAAGGCTTTCGATTAAACTCTAAAGATTTGCAAAAAATAACCGTCCGCTTTTAAAGGCGGACGGTTTTTTTGCTCTATCTTTATAAGACTTATTCTTCCTGTTTGCCTTCTTCAGGCTTCAGAGTTCCCTCTTCGATTTGTTTTGCTTTTTCCTCAACCGCCTTTTCTGTCTGCTCTTCGGTTTGCTTTACTTTTTCCTCGGCAGCCTTTTCTGTCTCATCCTCAACCTGTTTTGCTTTTTCCTCGGCAGCTTTCTGAGCGGCTTCCTGCTGAGCCTTCAGCTGATCCACGATTTCCTGCGGGGCCCTGAGAGAATCCGGCGGGGCCGCAAACAGAGAATCAGCCAGCTCAGGATTGATCTCGATCGATGTCAGCACGGTCATGATTCTCTGGCCGGCCTGACTGCTGGTCATTTTGTGAGGCATGGTGAAACCATCGACCTCTTTGTATTTCTCATATACCTGCTCGCCTTGCGGGCTGGAGGCTTTTAGAAGATAAAAATTCGACTTAGCGAAGTAAAGATTGGTCGTATCTCCGGCAGCCTGGATATAGCGAACGTTATATACGTCCTGACCCTTGACCTTCTCCTCACCGACCAGCTCGGCCTTAGCGCCGCGCTCCTTATAGTCGATGTAGGGGCTGATGCGCATTTTCTCAAGTTCTTTGGGAAGATCTTCCTCTTCCGCAAAAATGTATCCCGGAACAGTCGGATATTTGGACCAAATCTGCTCGCCGTCGGAAGCCACGAGGACCTCAAACTGCGGGGATGACCATTTCATGTAATGTTTGTTAGGCGCCATCTGAGCGAGGACAATGTCACCGGATGCCTGGCCAAGGAAAGACTTGCCCTCCATCTTCAGGGTTTTCAGGTTCTGGTAATTTTCCATCCCCCCCGTATTCTCCAGATATTTCTGGATAATCTCATCGCCGGTCATCTGGGCGTAGGATGCCACAGTCAGAGACAGGACGAAGATGAGGGAGACCGCTAAGGTTAGAAGCTTTCTCACGTTTTCTCCTTCCGTTTTATATTAGTAAATAACCTCGACATTATTCAAAACCCATTGCTCAAACGTTTAATATGGTATATGCCTGATTAATATGCAAGTTTCAATAATATTAAATTCATTGCATTAACAGGACTATAATTGTTTTGGATTATGAATGGATAATCCGTGCACGTCATGCACCGCTTCTAAAATCGCTTCGGACATAACAGGATGAGCGTGAAAGGCATTTCCGAGTTGCTCAACAGTCAATTCCATCCTGACTGCGAGCGCACATTCATGAATCAATTCTGTAGCATGAGCGCCGACAATATGCACTCCCAGAATCTTATCAGAATCGGCGTCGGCTACTACTTTCACCAGCCCCTCGATCTCATTTTCCGCCTGCGCCTTGCCCAGAACCCGGAATAAAAACTGCCCGGTGCGGACATTGATTCCCTGTTCCTCCGCCTGCTTCTCCCTCAGACCCACAGAACCGACTTCCGGAGTGGTGAAGATTGCATTCGGTACTCCGGCGTAATTTATCTCGGTCTTCTCCCCCGCGCAATTGGCTGCGGCGACTACGCCCTCGGCTGAAGCGGTATATGCCAGGAGCCATTTCCCGGCCACGTCGCCGATAGCGTAAATATTGGGAATATTGGTCTGCATCCTCAGGTTGGTTTTAATAGAGCCGTTATCGTTTTTCTCAATTTCCAGTTCCTCCAGGCCTATATCATCGACGTTGAATTTGCGGCCGATTGAAACCAGCGCCCTTTCCGCTTCAATCGTCCTGCCGTCGTCCAGTTCGGCCCTGATGCCCTCACCCTTGTGCACATCGACGACAGTGACTTTGCGGCCCAGATGGAACTTCACTTTGTTTTTCTTCAGCTCGCGTTCTATTGTCTTCGAGACATCAATATCTTCAAGCGGGAGGGCGTGTTCCAGAAGTTCAACCATGGTGACCCTGCAGCCCAGCATGCTCATCAAAAATGCGAACTCACATCCGATCACGCCCATGCCGATTATCAGGAGCGATTCGGGAATCTTCTTGAGAGCAACCATTTCATTGGAGGAGATAATATATTCACCGTCGTAGGGAAAAGCAGGAATATTCAGGGGACGGCTGCCTGTGGCGATAATTATATTTTCAGACCTGATCTCCCTTTTGCTTCCGTCTTCCTGTTCGACAATTAGTGCATTTTCGCTTTTCAGCCTGCCCCTGCCTTTTATCGAAGTCACGCCGTGAAAATCGAACAGGTCATCGATCCCATCAACCAGCCCCTTGACGATCTTGTCCTTGCGGGCCATCATCGCTTCCATATCGACAGAGACATTGCCGTCAAGTTTGAGCCCGTAGCGCGAAGCGTTCCTGATCTTCTTATACATTGATGCGGTAGCTATCATGGTCTTGGTGGGTATACATCCCCAGTTCAGACAGACCCCCCCGAGAGCCTCGGCTTCTATACAGGCCGCCTTTTTGCCGAGCTGGGCGGCGCGGATAGCGGCCACATACCCCCCCGGTCCGCCTCCCAAAACTGCAACATCAAAACTATCAGCCATTACCGGTCCTTTCTACCAAAATAGTGTCACACTCAAAATCTGATATAACAAGCTACGCTGTAAAGTGTTTTGAGAAAATGAATAAATTTGGGATGAATGTCAAGGATGGAGATTGGTGCGGATAAAGTAAACCCTGCTTCAAGAAAGCAGGGTATGACCTAATTCTTCAGCTTGAGAAAACGGATGGTACGAAAGGAGGGAGAAAAGGCAACAAAATTTATGCGCCAGCTCGGCGGTGATATACTCCAGGTCCACCTTATCAGCGACAGAATTGCATGGACATTTTATGGTAAGTAAATAAAAAGAGAGGAAGGGATCGCTTATCTCTAAGAGATCCCTTTATCCCCTCCTCTTCGTACCCTATCACCGCCATTTAAGAGTAACTGACTTCGGCAGATATATAATCAAACTATGTGCCACAAATCGATGTTCAATAATTAAACAGCCTATCTCTTTGTACTATATGGATTAGAATTAATTATTTAAAGTGAAATACAAAATGGATGCACAGGTCGAAAAACGCAGATTATGCGCGCAATTTTCTGCGAATTCTGAGCGCAAGCTATAGCTCATTGCAAGTCAACGAAATATGACAGCGCAATTTCTGCCGGGCAGGATCTTTGACAAAAGGCAGATTCTGCGTTTCTGATGGCAGGTTCAGAGGGCCTATGGCCCGGTGCAGTTCACCCCCGCTTGGATTTGTTCCAGTTTCCAATTATAGATTGACTTAAACATAAATACTGGTTTTATTTGCCCAAATATGAATTGGCCCAATCGATTGACATTAACCCGCATTCTGCTTGCGCCTGTCTTTATGATCTTCTTCCTGATCGAGGGCGTCTGGCCGAGGCTGGTTGCGCTTCTCATCTTCATTATTGCGGCAGTCACGGATATAATGGACGGCTGGATTGCGCGAAAATATAATATCACCACCGGCTTCGGGAAATTCATGGACCCCCTGGCGGATAAGATTCTGGCCTCGATCGCACTGATCGCTTTCGTGGTGCTGGATTACGCCAGAGCCTGGATGGTCCTGCCCATTATTATCAGGGAATTCTTTATCATGGGCCTGCGTTCCCTGGCAGCTTACAAGGGTATGGTGATCACGCCCACATGGTGGGCCAAGTTAAAGACCTTTTTGCAGATGGTGTCAATCGGCCTGATCCTGCTTTTTGTCAATCTGCAGACATTTATCCCGGCCATGGGTGAGCGGTGGGATATCCTTACTGATTCCAGGTCATATTTATTTATCGACGGAATCCTGTTTATAACAATGGTGATCACAGTCGCGACAGGGATTGATTATATAGTAAAATATTTTTACCTTCTGAAAAACGTTTTGAGATAGAGAATGACATTTATCGTGAAATTATTAGCCACGGGCTTTGGATTTGGATATCTGAAGCCATTCCCGGGAACATGGGGAACGATCCCCGGAATTATCATCTGCTATTTGATATTTCCTCTGGGCCTGGCCTACCAGTTTGCTGCGGTGGGGATTCTCTTTTTCCTCTCGGTCTGGGTCTCCTCGGCTGCGGAAAAACATTTCGGGCATGACAGTAAGAAAATCGTTATCGATGAGGTCGCTGGAATGGCTGTGACCATGCTTTTGGTGCCCAATCCGCATGACTGGAGATATTATTTGATCGGTTTCATTCTATTCCGTATATTTGACGTGGCAAAAATTGAACCGGAGGCATCGGCAGAGAAGCTCCCCCGCGGATGGGGAGTCACGATGGATGATATCGCCGCCGGCCTCTATTCCTGGATAACATTACAACTTCTGGCAAACTTTCTCATCAAGCTATGATTGCTGAAATTATCACAATCGGGAACGAGATACTATTGGGGCAGACATTGGATTCCAATGCCGCCTATATCGCCGACAAATTGACCGAGGTTGGCGCCGATGTGAGGCGAATCACCACTATCGGGGACGGCAACAGGGATATTGTCAATATCTTGAAGGAGGCGATGGGCCGGGCGGATTTGATAATCACAACCGGAGGGCTGGGGCCGACCGATGATGACCTGACGAAATACGCTATCTGCGAGACTTTTAACCGTAAACTGGTCTATCACCAGGACCTTCTCGCCCTGATAAAGGATCGCTACTCACGCCGGGGTATGATCATCCCCGAATTCGTAAAGACCCAGGCCGACCAACCCGAAGGTACGATTTTGCTGGAGAATCCGATTGGCTCCGCAGTCGGAATTGTGATCCAGGAAAACGGAAAACTTGTGATCTCGCTGCCGGGTGTGCCGTCCGAGATGCGCGCGATGATCGACCAGTCGGTGATCCCCTATCTGAAGAAACTGGAGCACGGTTTTAATATCATCTTCCGCAACATTCAGACCTTCGGCACATTTGAATCATTTATTGCAGATATGATCAGAAAGAATAAGTTCACTCATGAGGATTGCGAGCTGGCCTACCTTCCCTCGCTCAAAGGGGTAATCCTGAGGCTGACTTACCGCGGGGACGACAGAGATCGGGGTGAGAAACTGCTCGCCCGATATTCCGAGGAACTAAAGAAAATCCTGGGTGAATATTACATCACTGACGACGGCCGCGATTTAATCGAAGTCACCACCGATCTCCTGAAAGAAAAGAAGATGACTGTAGCAACTGCGGAATCATGCACGGGCGGAATGATCGCAGCCGCGCTGACCGATATCTCCGGATCATCCGAATATTTCCTTCAGGGTGCGGTTACATATTCCAATGAAGCCAAGACAGATGTTCTCGATGTTCCCCAGGAAGTACTGGTGGATTACGGCGCAGTCTCGAAGGAAACTGTCTATCACATGGCCAAAAACATGCGGGATAAGGCCGGCACTGATTACGCTATCGCGGTCTCCGGAATTGCCGGGCCGACCGGCGGCAGCGAGGAGAAACCTGTGGGGCTGATATATATCGGATTGGCGCATGCGGATGGTGTGGATGTTCATAAACATGTCTTCGGGGTTGATCGGCAGATTAATCGGGAACGAACTGTTTACCATGCGTTCAATTACCTCAGGAAGAAATTACTGGAAAAATAAATAACCGGATTATTCACATGCGTTCATTCATAGCGGTAAAAATATCATCAAATCAGAGAGAAATGATTGCCGATTTGATAAAGGATCTGAAAAAATCCGACACCGATGTGAAATGGGTCAGGCCTGAGAATCTCCATGTCACTCTTAAATTTCTGGGTGAGGTGGATGAAGAGGCGTTGCCGGAAATTTTCGATTCTCTCGAAAAGTCATTGACAAATGATACATCATTTCAGTTTAATCTAAAGGCCATAGGAGCTTTTCCCAACATACGACGTCCGCGTGTGATCTGGGTCGGGATTAACAAGGGTGCGGACAGCCTGAAGGCCCTGGCGAACAAGATCGATGAAACTATGCTGGGCTTTGGTTTTGCACGGGAAAAGAGCGGCTTCTCCCCGCACCTTACAATTGGAAGGGTCAAAAGTACCCGGCTGATTGAGAGATTAACCAATATGTTCAAGGATGTTGATTTTGAAACGGATGACTTTATGATCGACGAGGTAGTGTTTTTTCAGAGCATTTTGAAACGCGAAGGACCGACATACATACCTCAAAAAGTCATCAAATTGAAAACACCAGAAAAGGATGGTTGAGATGGGTAACAGCAAAATATCAACGGATAAGAGCAAGGCTATTGAACATGCGATGACGCAGATCGAACGGCAGTTCGGCAAGGGCTCGATCATGAAGATGGGCGACCAGGATGTTGTCCAGAGGGTGCCTGCAATCTCAACCGGCTCGATAACACTGGATATCGCGCTCGGGCTGGGCGGGGTGCCGCGCGGGCGGGTGGTCGAGATCTATGGCCCGGAGGCCTCGGGCAAAACCACGCTTTCACTGCATATCATCGCCGAAGCCCAGAAGAAAGACGGGGTGGTGGCTTTTATAGATGCTGAGCATGCGTTTGACGCCAATTATGCCCGTAATCTCGGAGTGGACACTGACAATCTTCTTATTTCCCAGCCCGATACGGGTGAGCAAGCTCTTGAAATTGCAGACACTCTGGTCCGTTCAGGGGCTATAGATGTTGTCGTGGTCGACTCCGTGGCGGCCCTGGTGCCGCGTGCCGAGCTGGAGGGCGAGATGGGCGATGCACACATGGGCCTGCAGGCACGGCTGATGTCTCAGGCGCTCCGTAAATTGACCGGAACTGTCTCGAAATCGAAAACCTGCCTGATCTTCATAAATCAAATCCGCATGAAAATCGGCGTGATGTTCGGCAATCCCGAAACCACCACCGGCGGCAATGCGCTCAAGTTTTACTCCTCTGTGCGCCTGGATATCAGGCGGATCGCCGCTCTCAAAGAGGGCAGCGAGATGATTGGTTCCAGGACTCGCGTGCGTGTGGTCAAGAATAAGCTGGCGCCTCCCTTCAAAGATGCTGAATTCGATATCATCTATGGCAGGGGCATCTCCCGCGAGGGCGAGCTGATCGATCTGGGCGCGCATTTCGATATAGTCGAAAAGTCGGGTGCATGGTACTCGTACAAGGGTGAACGCCTGGGTCAGGGACGCGAGAACGCCAAGGCATACCTGACCGAGAATGCTGAAATCCGGGATGAGATCGACCGCGCCATCCGCGAGAAATACGGCCTCTTTGAAACCGCCAAACCCGAAGAGAAGAAGCCGGAAGAGCAAAAAGAAGAAGCGAAGGCGAAGTAGACTGTATTTGAACGTTCTTTGGTATTAGTCGTGTATATACAGGGTGACCCAATCTTTAGATTGGGTGCGGATATTATTCGAAAAGAACTTCCCAAGCTGAAGCTTGGGGCACCCAGATATCGTTATTAATCCGAATATCGTTGGTTCAGATGAAGTTTTATTATGTGAAGAAAAAGGTACGGGTGATCCAACCTAAAGGTTAGGCTTATAATTGACGCTATGACCAAATTAAAACACTACGACAATCTCGGAACTGCAAGGTTTGTAACTTTTGGCTGCTACAAGAGTCAAAAGCTGTTAACTGATGAAAATATAATTAAAATATTTCTTGAAGAATTGGACAAGCTAAGAACTGAACAAAACATAAAAATACTGGGATATGTGATTATGCCTAATCACGTGCATTTAGTGTTGTGGCCTCCCAACGGAATTCAGATCGGTGCCATAATTGGCAGATTAAAGGCGCTTTCGGCAAGAAGATCAATTGAATATCTAAAGATAACTAATCCGAGTAGTCTGAATAATCTGAAACATCCTCAAAGCAATAGTGGCTTCTCATTTTGGAAATACAGATGTTATGATCATAATTGCAGGTCAATTGATACAATAATTGAGAAAATTCGATACTGTCATAAAAATCCTGTCAACCAAAACCTGGTTGAAAGACCTGAAAAATGGAAATGGTCAAGCTTTAATTGGTATCAGGGAGATAAGAATATCCCAATTGAAATCGATGGACTTGAGAATGTTTAAAATTCGAATTCCCAAGCTGAAGCTTGGGGCACCCAGATATCGTTAATTAATCGGAATGTCGATTATGCAAACGATTTCTCATAAAGATAAAGGAAAGTCTCCGGGTGACCCAATCTTTAGATTGGGTGCGGATATTATTCGAAAAGAACTTCCCAAGCTGAAGCTTGGGGCACCCAGAGTTGAATACTGAAGTATATAGTGCAAGCTCTATGCCTGTAATCACCGCCCTTAAACGAGTCAAATACCACAAGGATCGGTTTAATCTGTTTGTTGGGAAGAAGTTTTTGTGTACTGTGCCGGATTATCTTGTGGAGAAGCTGCAGCTTAAAGAGGGTGTCGATGTTCCACCCAAAATCGTAGAAGAGATCGAGCTGGAATCGAATTACTTTCGGGCTTCCGAAACTGCCTACCGCCTGCTGACCATGCGCCCCCACAGCCAGTTGGAGTTGCGCATGAAAATGCAGAAGAGGGGCTTCCCCAATGAGGTCATAAATCCGGTCATCAAAAAGTGTATGGAAAACGGCTATCTTGACGATCGTGAATTTGCCGAGGCTTATGTTAAATCACGGCTTCTTTCAAAACCGCGCGGAAGCCGGATGCTGATGTCGGAGCTGAGGAACAAAGGAGTGGATCGCGAAATCGCAGGCGAGGTAATATCCGAGGCGATGCGGGAAACATCCGAGGAGGAACTGGCGTTTAATCTCCTGCAGAAAAACAGAAATAGACTTCTGAAACAGAAATCGGTTGACTTAAAGCTGAAAATTCGCAACTTTTTAGGCTACAGAGGATTCGGATACGACGCGATTAGAAGAGCGACCGATGATTTCTTAAAAACTATCGACAACGAGGAATATAATTTCGATGAAGAGCTCTGAGATTAGAAAGCAATTTTTGGATTATTTCAAAAAGTATGATCATACAGAGGTGGAATCGTCATCGCTGGTGCCTCACGATGATCCCACGATTCTTTTCGCCAACGCCGGGATGAACCAGTTCAAGCGGGTCTTTATGGGCGAGGAGTCTCTCCCCTATTCGCGCGCGACATCCTCGCAGAAATGCATCCGCGCCGGCGGCAAACACAATGATCTTGAAAACGTGGGCGAGACCGCCCGCCACCATACATTTTTCGAGATGCTGGGCAACTTCTCGTTTGGAGACTACTTCAAAGAAGAAGCAATCTATTATTGCTGGGAATTGATGACCAGACATTACGGCTTCGATCCCAAGCGTCTCTGGGCCACAGTTTTTGTCGATGATGACGAGGCTTTTGAACTCTGGAAAAAGATTGCGCCGGAACTGGGTGACCGTATCCTGCGCTTTGATGAGAAGGAAAATTACTGGAGCATGGGCGACACCGGACCCTGCGGACCATGCGCCGAAATCCATATAGACCGCGGCGAGAAGTTCGACTACGGCGGGCCGCCATCGCATGTCAACGGTCACGGCGACCGCTTCGTTGAGCTGTGGAACCTGGTTTTCATGCAGTTCAACCATGATGAGAACGGGACACTTACGCCCCTTCCCAAGCCATCGGTGGATACCGGAGCGGGCCTGGAACGGTTCGCGTGTGTGCTTCAGAGCGCCGAGACAAATTATGAGAGTGATCTCTTCATGCCGATTATCAGGCAGATCGAGGTGATCACCGGGAAGAAGTATGTAATCGGCAAAGAAGGATTGTCGCACAGAGTGATCGCTGACCATATCCGTGCATTGACATTCGCCTTTGCCGATGGAGCGGTTCCCTCTAATGAGAAGCGCGGCTATGTACTGCGCAGAATCCTGAGACGTGCGGCACGGCATGGACGCCTCCTGGAGATGCAGGAGCCCTTTATTTATAGACTGTCGGGGACCGTTACCGAGATAATGAGTGATGCCTACCCCTATTTGAAATCGAAGCTCGAATATGTGTCCAGCATTATCAAGGCTGAGGAGGAGCGCTTTGGAGAGACCCTGGATGTCGGTCTTGAGCTGTTTGATCGTGTGGCCGAAAAAGTAGAATCAGCGGGCGGCAAGACTATTCCCGGCGAGGAGGTATTTAAACTATACGATACCTATGGTTTCCCGCTTGACCTGACCCAGGTTATGGCGCGCGAGCGCGGCTTGACGGTTGATGAAAAAGGTTTTGAGAAGGAGCTGGCCAAACAGCAGGAAAAGAGCAAAGAGGATTACAGGTCGAAGGGTGTGGTGTACGGTGGAAAAACAATCGATATAGATGTTAAATCTGAATTCACCGGTTATGACGATAAATTTGAAATTCAAACTGAGCTGATAAACGTTTTTGAAACCGACAAAGACGGCAAACTTATCGCCGTTTTGAGAAAGACCCCATTTTATGCTGAATCCGGCGGGCAGATTGGCGATAAGGGCATAATCAGAAATGGCGGTTTCGAATTCGAAGTTGAGGACACACAGAAGCAGGGTGAGACTGCGCTGCATATCGGAAGGAACAGGGTCGGAGATATTCATGATTTTGTCGGTAAGACTGTGACCGCTCGTGTTGACGCACAGTATCAGAAGCCGACTCAGCGAAATCATACAGCCACCCATTTATTGCATAAGGCTTTGCAGGAGGTGCTGGGGAACCATGTCCGTCAAGCGGGATCGCTGGTGGCTCCAGACAGGCTGCGCTTCGACTTCACGCATTTCAAAGCGGTGGAGCCCTCGGAATTGAAGGCAATCGAGGACAAGGTTAATGCTGTTGTTCTGGAAAACCGCCCGGTCAAGTGGACCATTACAGATTTTGATACCGCGAAAGCCAAGGGCGCGATGGCGCTGTTTGGGGAGAAGTATGGCGAGGATGTGCGGATGGTCGAGGTGGAAGGATACTCAAGAGAGCTTTGCGGTGGAACTCATGTACAGTCGACCGGGGAAATCGGTCTGTTTGTGATCGTCTCGGAATCTGCGATAGCCTCCGGCATGCGCCGGATAGAGGCTGTTACCGGTCAGAACGCCATCAATTACCTGCGCAAGAAGCGTGAGGAGGCCGAGGCAGCCTCACAGATCCTTAAAGTTCCCAGTGAGAGCCTGGTTGAGAGAGTTATCGCATTGACTGAAACAGAGAAAAAGCTCGCGCGCGAGTTGAATGAGATTAAACGGAAAGCTGAGAAGGCTTCAGTAAAAAGCAAGGTTACAACCGGTGAGGAAGTTGACGGTGTAATGCTGATTGTTGATAAAGTTTCAGGACGTGATGCGGCGTTGACATATACTGACCAGATCAAGGAATCGAAAAAGCCGACTCTGGTGGGACTGACTAATGGCAGAAATTATTTTATTGCGGCCTCGCCCTCAGCAATCGATATTGGCATTACCGCCCAGAAGGCGATCAAGAAAGTGAACGACAGATTTTCGGGTCGCGGAGGCGGCAAACCTCATTTTGCCCAGGGTGGAACGAAAGCCGACTTTGATGAGAATGAGTTTAAAGATTGTCTGAGAGATTTTATCTCAAGTGAAGGCGGAAAATAGTTGAGCGTTTTTCAGAAACTTCTCGAGATTCGGGATAAAAAAGGTGCAGGCTTTCTGCTGCTTGTCGATCCGGATGAAAATCAGATGGATAAGCTGCCGGAGTTTATCAGAATTGCTGACGCTGAAGGTGTTGATGCGTTCCTTGTCGGCGCTTCTCTTCTTCTGTCAAACAATTTTGAGGATACTATAAAGATAATCAAATCGGAAGCGAATAAGCCGGTAATTATCTTTCCGGGATCATCCCAGCAGATTTCCAGCAACGCAGACGCAATCCTGTTTTTGACGCTTATTTCCAGCCGCAATCCGGAGTATTTGATTGGCGAGCAGGTCAAGGGTGCTCCGCTTATTAAAGCGGCCGGAATCGAGCCGATTCCAACCGGGTATATTTTAATCGAATCCGGCCGAATAACCTCGGTGCAATATGTCTCCAACTCCATGCCGATACCCTCTGACAAGCCGGACCTGGTCAAAGTGCACGCACTGGCTGCGCAATATATGGGCATGCGGCTTTTGTATCTGGAGGCCGGCAGCGGGGCTCTTTATTCAGTGCCGGAAGAAATTATAACGAAGGTCTCTGAATATGCCGATATACCAATTATAGCAGGTGGAGGAATAACCTCGCCCGAGGATGCCCGTGCCAAGGTGATTGCAGGAGCATCATTCGTGGTGGTCGGAAATTTCTTTGAGAAAGAAGGTACCCACAATCTTCTGGCAGAGTTTTCAGAGGCGATTCATACAAATATAAAGAGTGAGATCGAAGTTGAGTGATGAGTTAAAAGAGCATATCTACAATTCCATGGCGGATCGCGAGAAGATGATCCGGGCTGGAAAGAATGGTTACCCGGATGCGATCATCGAGGTGGCCAAAGTCCTCCGCGATTGCCTGTCGCAGGGTGGGAAGATCATGCTGTGCGGGAATGGCGGTTCGGCGGCCGACTGCCAGCATTTCGCGGCCGAGATGATCGTGCGCCTGACCGCCCGTGTGGAGCGTGCGGCTATTTCGGCAGTGGCCCTGACGACCGATAGTTCTATCCTGACTGCTGCTGGAAACGACTATGGTTTCGATCATGTATTCGCCCGCCAGGTGCAGGGAGTGGGCCGGAAGGGTGATGTTCTGATTGCCATTTCAACTTCCGGCAATTCCGAGAATATCATAAAAGCGCTCGAGGCCGCCAGCCTGAAAGGGATAACCCGCGTGGGCCTTCTGGGCGGGAAAGGCGGTAAATGTATCGAGCACTGCGATTACTCAATCACTGTGCCGGGCGACTCCACCATGCGTATACAGGAAGAACACACTTTTATACTTCACACCATCGCCGAGCTCACCGAGAAACTTGCCCTGGAAGAGGCCTGATTTCTTAATATTGATTATTCCTTTTCGTATGCCTCCATGCGCCTTTTCAATTCTTCTATTTGAGCTGAAAGCGATTCTACCCGCTCTTCCAAGCGTCTGTCATAACTGTCAGAGGCCGGCTCAACTGCAGAGTTATCGGCTTCAGAAGAATTTGCCGCTTTCAAATCCATTTGAGTCGCATCTGCCTCATTAAAATTATCAGGCGCCTCTGCAGTGACAACCCCATCCTTGCTGCCATAGCCTGTCGGGATAAATAGCAATGACATTTGTTCCCGATTTATGCTGGCAGCATTATCATATATCCTCATGGCTATCAAATAGAAAGTGTGAGTGCCAGCGGATACATTGAATAATCTCTGGCAGGGGATGGTCGTTGTATAATCGCCTGAGGGTACATCGTAACCAAGAAGGAATGCTTGATACATACTTCCATTCAAACCAGTAGGCATATCAGAGACAGCCATTCTGACACCAGTGCTGCCGCTGACACCATGCTCAAGAGTGAAATTTGCATTAGCAATTGCCAGAACATATCCAGATGTGGGAACTGTAATTTCCTTTGACAGATAGGATACATAATCTAGCGTTAAGTCTAGACCGGGAGAATAATAAGACGCATAACCGAGCCCGACTTCGTCAACGATATTATCCTTGTCGATTATGTCAGGCTCAAATACATCGGCATGAAAGGTGCCAGCGACATAAGTATTGCCGTTGACAAAAAGCTTTTCTGTGGGGCTGTTTGTGCCAATACCAACATTGCCGCCTTCTTCAATATATAAACGGTAATCCGCAACATTGGTCTCGGATATATTAAAGCCATTGTAATAGTAATTCATGTGGAACTTAGTCTCATCAGTTTTTTGTAAAGCTATTTCACCATTGACGGTGAGTGGGTGAGTTGGACTGAGCGTTCGGATTCCAACCCTGCTATTATCAACTTCAACCTTCATGGAGGTACTGCCATCTCGCCTCTTTATATACAGATCATCATACGGCTCTAGGTAGAGATCGCTTTGGGCACGAATTCTCAAATCGTTCGATTCACAGTTTATTCTCGTGTTATCCGGGCTGAACCTGATATCGCCATAGGCACCCAACAACAGATTACCCCCCACATGTAGTTTCTCAACTGGATTGAGTACGCCGATACCCACTGAATCATTGACATCCGGAAGTCTGACATAATTTCCGGATTGAGACCATACACTCGTACCAGCAGGTGCATTCAAGGCATACACAGCAGTGTCAGCATGAATTGCACGGAATGAATAGGGCGAAGCAATAAAAGGTGTGAGCGGCTCCATAAGCGGACCATCATTGACCTTTATTCCCAGCCACAGAACCGAACCATCGAATAAGGAATCAGGCAGAATATTACCCGTTCCGAGATAGACATTAAAGAGACCATCATTTACAGAAACCGACGGATGTACCTCGTGCCATAGCAAAGTGGTACCAGGTTCATCTGCATATATCCCAAAGTCCAATTCCACTGTAGCATTCATTGGGCTACCGGCATCATCCATCAGCCGTCCCTGATAATTAAAAAAATGTGGGACATCGGCAACCAGACTTGCACAGACTACAAAGACGAAAATAGCCACAATCAGAGAGACCTTTGCAGCTTTCATTGCATACCTCCAAATATAAATAGCATTTATATATCTCTTGCGGTTTCGAAAATGTTGTCCAATGATGCAAAAACCCCGTTGCACATATAAAAAAGCAGAAGAGACTGGATTAGTCAAGCAAATTTAGACCGAAGGATATACAAAGATGCCCAGACATGCGCATAAGGCCCAATGCGCAGTCTAATCCTTCTAATCCCCCAGGGTACCGAGTAGCCTGCGCTGGAAGAGGCCTGATTTTTAAAGAGATTATTCTCTTCCTTACTCCCGCACAATCCTCTTCAATTCTTCAATCTGAGCTGTCAACGACTGAACCTGTTCTTCCAGGCGTCTGATAGCGCTTTCGGGATTTGACTGGAGCATTGAATTGTCAGATTCAGGTCCAGGTACGTTTTGCAATTCCATTTCAGCCATATCCACCTCACTAAAATTATCAGCCATCTCGGAGTTAATGACCCCATCCTTGCTTCCATAGCCTGTCGGGATAAATAGCAATGACAATTGTTCATTGAATATACTAGCGGCATTATCGGTAGTCCTCCTGCCAATTAAATAAAAAGTGTGGGTGCCTGCGAACACATTAAATAGTCTTTGGCATGATACCACCGTAGCATAGCTACCTGAGGGAACATCATAGGCAAGATAGAATTCCTGATACATGCTTCCATTCAGTTCATCAGGCATATCAGAAACAGCCACTCGAGCGCGAGTACCGTCACTAATACCGTGAAAAAGCATAACACCCGCATTAGCAATAGCCAAAACATAACCAGATGTGGGGACTGTAATCTCTTTTGACAGGCAGGATGCATAACTGGTTGTAAGTGGCTGCCAATAAGTGGAATATGATGCGTAGCCGAGTCCGACTTCGTCGATTATATTGTCCCGGTTAATTGCATTCTCCTCAAATGCCCCGACCTTGATGGTGTCGTTTATTTTTGCGTTCCCATATACATGAAGTTTCTCCTGCGCACCGGCCATGCCAATACCGACATTGCCGCCGTCACTGATATGGATCCGTCGATCCTGCACTCCGGTCTCGGCGATATTTAGGCCACCCTGATAGTAATTCATGTGATACTTGCTCTCACCACCGCTGGCAATAGAGATATCACCATTCACAGTAAGCTTGTAGGGCGGATCAAGCACACCGATTCCAAGCCTCTGAGTACTGTTGTCAAAATGAGCCCAGGATGAACCGCCATCCCGCCTTCTGATGTACAGATCATCGTAAGGCTCAAGATAAAGATCGGTCTGCGCTTTTATCTGCAGATCGTTTGACTCACAGTTTATTCTCGTGTTATCCGGGCTGAACCTGATATCGCCATAAGAGCCTAATAGAATGTTGCCTCCTACATGCAATTTCTCGACCGGATTGAGCACGCCTATACCCACTGAATCGCCGACATCCGGAAGTCTGACATAATTCCCGGACTGCGACCATACGCTCGATCCGGCCGGCGCATCCAAGGCATATGCAGCCGTGTCAGCATGAATAGCGCGGAACGAATAGGGTGATGCGACAAAAGGCGTGAGGGGCTGCATGATCGGACCATCATTGACCTTTATTCCCAGCCATAGAACCGACCCATCGAATAAGGAATCAGGAAGCATATTGCCCGTCCCGAGATAGACATTAAAGAGACCATCAACTACAGAAACTGATGGATGTACCTCTTGCCAGAGCAGACCGGTTCCGGATTCTCCGGTATATATGCCGAAATCTAGCTCAACAGTAGCGTTCAGGGGATTGCCGGCATCATCCATAAGACGCCCCTGATAGTTAAAAAAATGTGGGACGTCGGCAATCAGACTTACAAAGACTACAAAAACAAAAACAGCAATGGTTAGAAAGACTTTTGCGGCTTTCATGCTAAACCTCCTGATTATAAATAGCTGTTATGTATCTACCATCTCATTTACGCTTGTCGCAGGTGTTTATGACCCGGTGTGCATCTGTAAAAAACAATAAAAACTGGATTGGTCAAGCAAAAATAGATTAATGGATATACAAAGGCACCCAGGCGTGCGCATAAGGACCAATGCGCAGTGTAATCCTTGAAATCCCCCAAAGTGCCGAGTAGCTTGCGCTGGAAGAGGCGTAACCCATAAGAATTATTCTAATGGCCTTCGTAAGCCTCCATCCGGCTTTTTAATACTTCGATTTCTGCTGTCAGCGATTTGACCTGTTTAATCAGAGCACCATTGTCACCTTCGGCCGACGATCCGGCAACAGGTTCCTCCAATTGGCTGGCACCAGTGAGTTTCTCCTCCAGCTCCTGTCTCCCCGAGAACGTGTAGATGTCGTCTTCCGGGTCGATAGAAAGCACTCCATCCTTGCTGCCGTAAGCGGTCGGGATAAACAACAGGGCCATCTGTGGAGCTGCAATACTTGCCGAATTGTCCGCCTCTCTCTTTGCGATTACATAGAAGCTGTATGTTCCTGCACCTGAAACATAGAAAAGGCGTTGGCAGGGAATTGAAACACGGTAATACCCGGCCGAGACACTGTGCCCAAGCATAAACAGCTGATTGATGCCTCCGTTAATATTATCGGGAAGATCCGAGAACGCAAGATAGCCGCCGCTGCTTCCACTGACCCCGTGATCAAACATGAAATGTGCGCACCCGATTGCCAGAATATATCCTGCAGTGGGAACGGTTATTTGCTTGGTCAGATAAGCTGCATAACTCGTTGTCAAAGAAGAAGAGCCTGAATTGGAGGCATGGGCAAGTCCAACTTCATCGATAATATTCTCCTTGCCGATGGCGTTGGCTTCAAATGCATCTGCATGGAAGGTCCCCGCAACATGGGCATTGCCGTTGACATATAGCTTCTGAGTCGGGTTGCTGGTACCGATACCGACATTACCGCCTTCTTTTATGTACAAACGATAGTCGGCAACATTTGTCTCGGAAATATTAAAACCATTGTTGTAGTAATTGAGATGGTATTTGGTTGTCCCGCTCTGCTGTATTCCTATAGCCCCATTGACAGTAACCCGATGGGTCGGCTCCTCAGTCGCGAATCCGGTCAGACCATTTAAATAATGTTTGGGCCCCATAAAATAACCGCCGAATCCGGTCGTGCTGGCGCCGTATACGCCGCGGCCGCTGCTGCTGGTGCCCATCACACCATAGGCATTATTTTCAGCTCGACCATAGATGCCTGATGTCCCCGGCCCTCCGGTAGTATAGCCTCTCACTGAAACCGCACTGGAATGCACATCAAGGGGATACTCCGGCTCGGTAGTGCCGATTCCGACATTAGCTGTAAAATAATGCTTGGGAGCATCAAAGTATCCACCAAAACCGCTCGAACTGAAACCATGAACACCCGGCCCGTTCGTGCTCAATCCATAAACACCCGGCCCGTCACTGCTTATTCCCATTACTCCATGACCACTACCAGTATTCAATCCCGTAATCGCACCCGCCATAATACCGCTGCCCGTCGATTGCCCGACTATCGCAGTCCTGGCACCCTGTACCTCCAGAGGCGAACCGGGACTGATCGTGCCGATACCAACCGAGTCGCCAATATCAGCCAGATAGACATAGTTGCCCGACTGAGACCAGCCGTCAACACCGCCCGGCGCACTCATGGCATAGGCTGCTGTATCAGCATGCAGCGCTCGAAATGAATAGGGTGAAGCGACTATGGGTGTTAATGGACGCAGCATCGTACCTGAATTCACTCTTATTCCCAAATATCGAAGCGAACCGTCAAACACTGAATTCGGCAAAGTTGTGGCCGATCCCAACTGAACCTTGAACAGGCCGTCTGTAACCGGGACCGACGTATGCGTCTCTACCCATAACTGGGTCGTGCCGCCCGTGTCGGCATATATACCAAAGTCTAGACGCACCGTTCCGTTAAGCGGGTTTCCCGCATCATCCAGGAGGCGTCCCTGGTAGTTGAACATATTCGGGACTTCGGATAACGCAATCACGTGAATAAAAAGCATCAAGACTGCAATCAATAATACAAGCCTTGTGGTTTGCATGATATACCTCCAAAGTATAAATAGCAGTTATAGATCCACCGTTTAAGTAATGCTTGTCGCAGGTGCTTCTGCCCCGGGTGTGTATCTACAAGAAAACCATCGAAATTGGATTAGTCAAGCAAATTTAACTAATCCAGGTTGTGGCTGGTTACAGCTGTGAGTCAACCCGGGAGGGCTGACCAGGGTCTATTAATGAGGTCCTGCGGGTCTCCAGCGCGCCTTGGCATAGGTCGGAGGGATGTGTACGAGATGACATTTATAGCAGCTTTCCGTGCCGAGAGTCTGCAGTGATGTTCTCAAAAGCTGGATGTCTATCGGCTCCGCTTCAAATGCCTCCTGCAAACTCAACAGGACTTCCTGCATGGAGTTATCGACAAAGTGGTGTCTCTGGTCTGCATGGCACAACTCGCAGCTCTCAGTCAGCGTCTCAAATCTTGAGGCGAACCGGGATAGATGATTTCTTGCATTCTCTATCTGTCCCTCCTGCAGATCCACTTCGATACCAATCATACTGGTGACGATAAACATCATGAACCGGGCATAGGAAAGATCCTTTTTCAGGATTGGATCAGTTATGATAAAATCGGCAAAATCAGGCCAGTGGTATTTATATTGTACATCTGACATGTACTGCAGATGGCAGCTGTGGCAGTTTGCACCAACCAGCTCGTAGGACCTCATGACGGCCTCCGGAGTGCCTGATTTAAGTGCCTCACCAAGAGCATTGACATGCTCCGTTGAGTACTTGTTTTTCCATTCTGGCACAAGCTCTGAACACTTCTCATATTTGGCCTTGAACTCCTCAAAGTGTTTCATGGCATTGGCGTTGTCATTGGCCTGAAAATCAATCATGATAGCTGCAAACGAATTTGACAGGCTGACCATCTCCTCCAGATAAACCGGGGATTTTGCTACTGGCGGGTAAAGGCTGTCCAGTGCATAAGGCAGCATGGCTGATGCCTCAGAAGCGATTTCGCTTTCATTGTGCTGGCCCTGGGCAATAAGAAACACAACTCCAACAGCGAGTACCATAACAAAGACGAGCGCTCTGTTCACTAATTCCTCCTTTTTAAAATTTGCATAATCAAAATTAATCCTTATCGGAATGCTAAACAAGAAAAATATTTCAGGACAATAAAAGTTTTCTTTCAATCCAGGCATGCCAATTGCTGACTAATTTAATCCGCTTTCCACAAGCGGTACAGACCGCTTAAGGAACTGGGCTGAATAAAGGCTATTCTTTGCTCCCGGGCCGAGCGAGGGGCTCGCTTGAATTCCAGAGGTCGGCATGCAGTTTCCAGATACCGTCAGGCTGCTTCTTCCAGATATGAATGTTTTTGGTTTTGTGCCATTGCGGTTCCTGGCCCTCCGGATGCCAGGTATAATAATATTCATTGACAGTATAGCCCAGATCTGCGCTCACTCCCATATCCAGATGCTTCAGATCTTTAAGTTTGAATACCCAGCCCTGACTGCCGGTTATACTGCGGGTAATGGCTTCCTTGCCGCGCGTGTAATCCCAATGATTGGGGAGCATGAGAGCATCCTCAGTAAACATCTCCGCCCGTGCCGAGTCCCTGCCATCATCGATGGCGGCATAGAATTCGTAGACTGCCTTTTCAAAACCGGCCATGTCCGATGTCTGCTGTTGTTCAGATGAACAGGATAAACATAACAGTGTTATTGCTGCGAAAACTGCTGCAAATAGCGTCCTGGCATTCATAATGCACTCCCGAAAGTTAATGCGTGAGATTTATTAATTCACTTTGGCGGGGCACCCAAGTCTTTCTAAAAATAACTGCACTGAAATGACGGTCAAGAATAAACAACATCAAATATCAAATTGACAAGTACAGCTTATTTTTATATTCTGAACAGCATGAAGATAGTAACCGCAGAACAGATGCAGGATATCGACAAGGCCGCCATCGAGGGACGCGGCATCCCCGGCCTGGAATTGATGGAGAACGCCGGGCGCGGTATTGCTGAGTATCTTTATGAAATCTCTGATGACGATGTTACTGCCAAGAGTGTGGCGGTAATCTGCGGTAAAGGAAATAATGGCGGTGACGGTTTTGTCGTGGGACGTTATCTTGCGGAATGGGGCGCGGATGTCAGGTTCTATCTGCTCGGCAAGAAGGACGACCTCAAGGGCGACGCCGCAACCAACCTTAAGCGCGCTCAAGAAATGGATCTGCCGATACATGAAATCTCTTCTGCCGAAGAACTCGATCTGGATGAGGAGACCGACCTGATAGTCGATGCCATTTTCGGAACCGGGTTTCATGGCGAAATTCGGTCTCCGATGGATAAGATAGTCGATAAGATAAATTCCTGTGATATCCCGATAGCCGCGGTCGATTGTCCCAGCGGGCTGGATGTCTCTACCGGCGAGGTTTCTCGAAGTGCCATCATGGCCAACTTCACCGCCACCATGGCTCTACCCAAGATAGGACAATTCCTGCACCCGGGCGTTGAATATGTGGGTGATTTGACCGTGATCGATATCGGTATTCCGGAAGATGTCGTTGACGAAAAAAATCTTGATTTGAACTTAATAGATGAAGCTTTTGTCGACGAATCGCTTCCCAATCATCCTGAAGGCGGCCACAAAGGGGATCTTGGCAAGCTGTTTATTATAGCGGGTTCCGCGGGCTCCACCGGCGCAGCCTGCATGGCTGCCAACTCGGCCACACGGGCAGGCATAGGCCTCTGTTTCCTGGGCGTGCCCGAGAGCCTGAATGATATCTGCGAGATCAAATGCACCGAAGCTCTGACCAGGACTCTTCCTGAAGTCGGCAAGAAGCGATGCTTCGCTCTTCGGGGCCTGGGAGAATTTCAGCAGTATTTCGAATGGGCCGATGCGGTGGCATTGGGGCCGGGAATCGGAACACATCATGAAACCAAAGAATTGGTGAAGCGGCTGATGTCGGGGATCACGCTTCCAACCGTTATCGATGCCGACGGTCTGAACTGCTTTGAGGGAGACACACAGCCATTGATTGAAGCAGAGTTCCCCTGCGTATTGACGCCGCATCCGGGAGAGCTTTCGCGTCTGCTGGATGTACCCCTCAGAGAAATAGTGGCTGACCGTCTTAAGTATGCGAGAATGGCCGCAGAGCAACTCGAGAAAGTTGTCTTGCTTAAAGGCGCGCCGACATTTGTAGCGGAACCGAATGGTCAGGTCTATCTTAATCCGACCGGCAATATCGGCATGGCCAAGGGCGGTTCGGGGGATGTGCTGACAGGATTGATCGGCACTCTTTTGGCCAAGGGCCTCTCCCCTCTTCAGGCTGCCTGCTGCGGGGCATATCTGCATGGTATGGCGGGCGATTTCTGTCGTGATGAGATCGGTTCGATGGGAATGATCCCGACCGACATGATCGACATGCTTCCCGAGGTTCTGCTTTATTTCCGGGAATAGCGCCAGCACTTCCGCTCGAATTGAGCAAATGCCATAATTCAGCTTAAATATATGACCCCCGATAAAATTCTTGCTTATTAGTGCATCAATCTGGCGCCGGTAACCCCTTGATCTGTAATGCAATAAAACAGCACCAAAAAAATAATGATTTTATTGCCAGATTTATGAAACTTTTACCCCTGCTCGTGCATTTAATAAAGTGACAGCGAGAGGAAATGGGAATGAAAAAGATAATTAAAAATATTATAGATAAGATAAAAAAAGCTTTTATACCTCCCAATCCGGTTCCTGCGCCGGTCAAACAAATGCAGGATCAGGCGTATCCCTCCTGATAGATAGCAGTCCATTGCGGGTGTGTGGTCAAGGAGAAGTCTCCCAGACTTCTCCTACTTTTTTGCCCCCAACCATATATGGATAAAAATCGCAATTATTCCTGATTGAACAGATTATCACACAGCCCGTCTTAAGATTGTATGAAATATTATCTCTCTATTTATAGTTGACTTATGGACTCGACAGACTATTTTTATACTAGATGCTAATCTGGATTAGATACCCTCGGAAGGGAGGAAAGAATGGCATTAAGAAAAATTCCGATTCTTGTATTTTTGGTGGCCTTTATTTTTTCCTGTACATCAGAATTACCGACTTCCAGTGGTGACAGTCCGGAGCTTACGGATGAGGCTAAGCTGGCGGCAATCTGGATTTCGGACGAACCGTTTTATCCTGTTGATCTGGCACAAACACTTCAAGCAAAGTTTGAGGAATTGCGGGAGGAGTATGGCGATGCATTTCCCTATGTAAATATGGAGTTCAGATACCCGGCAGTTCCCAAAGAGCTTCTGTTTGGATTTACACAGCAGGCTATGCAGGAGGTGATTTCCGGGGACTATCATGAATGGGATGAGCTAAATGAGCAATACGGTGTTTCCGAGGTGCTAATCAGAAATGTCGAATTGGGATTGGCGAAGCTGATCTTTGAAGATCAGGTCAATCCTTTTCTTCTCGGTGATATATATGAGACTCTGCCGGGCGTAGTTTATTCTGAGCCCAATGGTCTGATAGGAGATTGGTCAAATATCTACCCCTGGCTTGTCGAAGGACAGCTTGCATTTCTGGTCAGGGAGGCATGGGGTGATTGCCCGGCCGGCTGTATATACAGCCACTTCTGGTATTTTAAATCGACCATTTCCGGAATCAGATTTGTCGGCGAATTTGAAACCGGCGAGCCCAAGCCGGGGTGGTGGCCGGAAATCGAGCCCGCCCTGCGCAAATATTTGTACGGTGACGCCGCCGATTGCGGCATATACGGTGGATAATAGCGACTATTTTTGACGTTTAAGCCGGCCCCGGAATTACCATTCGGGGTTTTAGTTCCAAGGAACAATTGTCCCCTTCGGGGTAATATTAGTCAGCATCAGCGCAGTTCGAACTGATTGATTTAGCTTGACAATTCGGGCAAAAAACCTAAATTCGGGAATCTATGGCTAAGAAAAAATACAAGGTCAAAGCCAAACAGGTGAAGGCCAAAAGCGCCGAGGCGAAACCTCGAAAAACGGGCCGTAAACAGAAGGATATAGCAGATTTTCCCTTCGGCCGCAAAAATTATATTCTTTTTGGCGCGGCGATTCTGGTTCTGGTGCTGGGATTTATCGCCCTCTGGATGGGTGATATTACTATTGCCCCAGTTCTCCTGGTGGTCGGCTATTGTGTGTTGATACCGATAGCGATACTGGTAAAGGGTAGAAAACAGGAGCCCGAGCCTGAGACTCAGTCTGAGTCCGAGCCCCAGAGTCCGCCTGAGACCGAGGCATCATCATAAGATTCGGGCGATTAGCTCAGCTGGTTTAGAGCGCCTGCCTTACAAGCAGGAGGTCAGAGGTTCGACTCCTCTATCGCCCATATTATTCTGCATAAATTTGGGGCAATATAGTTCTACTGGTTTAGAGCGTCCGTCGAAAGCCGGAAGGTCAGAGGTTCCACCGCTCTATCTTCAATTTTTTAGTGACAAAAACCTGTTGACAAAATCGCGTATAAAGATAAATTATGATACCCGCGAACGGCGGGAATAATTTTTCTTTAAAATTGTTCTTTGAAACGATAGATGTAATTATAAACGGGGTTGTAGTTCAGTTTGGTTAGAACGCCTGCCTGTCACGCAGGAGGCCGCGAGTTCGAGTCTCGTCAACCCCGCTTTGATTGAATTTGAAGCCCTTTGGCGAGTATGTCAAAGGGCTTTCTGTATGTGGGGCAAAGAGTTCCGCGATAAAACGTGCAGTTCGATAATATTGAATTTAGCAATCTGCGCTGTTCATGCCTGGATTGGGCTACATACAGACTATACGCGCGGTTGGCGAGTTCCAAAATCCGGACGCCCATTTGATAGTAATCGGCTGAAGTATTGTCAAACGCAGCGGGTTGCTGCCGGATCTTGACGAGTTCCTCCTGCCACTCCGCCGATTTCCGCTCCCACAGATCGGCTGTAGTCGACAATGCGAACCAGTCGGTTCCGCACCCTATAAATATCACCTGCTCTATATCTTACGGACTAGATCCATAAACCATCCTTTGACCTATTGAACTTTGCACCAAGTGCGTTTAAATTATATACAGGATAGTTTTGGAACCAGTCCTAACCTTAAACAGTTTATTATGATGAACACCAAGAAACGTTCAGAGAAGCAGGAAGAGTTCTCGAAGAAGAAAATTGAAAAGTCAATCAGGAGTGCGGGTGCCGACGAGAAAACGTCACGGGAAATCTCAGAAGGAGTCAAGCACAGAGATGGGCTGAAAACTTCCGACCTGCGCAAACTCGTTGGCGAGAAACTCACGCACCATAACGCGAAACTCGGCAAGGCCTATGAAGCTTACAAGAGACCTGGCCCTGCCATGAAGTAAAGTTCAGCTGGGTCGATAGGCTTGAAGGGAAATGTTCGGTTCGGGATACAAAATGCCGGCGAAGTAACAAGGTGATCGTTTACACTAAAGAACTAAATACAAACAAGGAGAATGTCATGAGTGACAAAGAACTGTACCAGCAAAAGAAGCAGGCTCAACTGGATGAGTGGCAGGCCAAGCTCGATGAAAAAAAAGCTCAGGCATCTGGGGCCAGTGCTGATGCTCAGCTGAAGCTAAAAGAGCAAGTCAAAGTACTGGAAGGTAAGATCGAAGAAGGCAAAGCGAAGTTGGCCGAACTTTCTGACGCGGGCGACGATGCCTGGGAATCGATGAAGGATGGTATTGAATCCGCATGGGAGACCATAAAGTCTGCCTTCAAGGGTTAGCCAAACCAAATCAAGGAACAGCCTGAAATCGACGAGGCTCGATGAAACTCCGGCCCTTCTGAAAGACGCGCTTTAGTGAGTACGAAATTGGATTGCCTGGGCCGGGTTTTCGACCTTGCCGCCAGTGGTCACGCTAAGACTCCGAATAGCAGCATTGAGAAATCATGATGTAGAATGAAAGTTCTGGTACCGACAGCAGGATCGACGCCCGCTCGGCAGACGGTTGAGTATGTGGTGCGGATTGCACGCAATCTGCAAGCCGATATTGTCGTAGTTCAGGTGTATTTGGATTCGCATCCCGAACCGGATGCACGGGAGGCGTTTGATATATTCTCCGAAGCTGCCGCCGACAGCGGTCTCGGTGTTCAGTCGCGAATCCAGCGCAGCTCCATCGTAGACACCATTGTTTCGGTGGAACAGGACGGTAAATTCGCACTAATTCTGATGGGTGCCAGCATGGACGTCCCACTTGAAGAATAGACCAGTTCCAAGGTATTACATAGTGCTGATCTACCTGTTGTGGTAATTCCGCATGCTGTGCCTTTGAAAGGAAGTAGATCGTGAGAATCGTACTGGTTATCATCGCTATTGTATTCGTAATCCTGTTGGTATTCACTGCCGCCAACTGGCAGGTGCTTACAACGGTCACACCGCTTTCTTTCGTGGCCTTTTCAATCGAGGGTCCCCTCGGCGTTATCTTGCTTGGCGTGAGTCTTGTGCTCACGCTGTTGGTCGTGGCGTATGCACTGCTTCTCCGAACGAATTGGCTGATGGAGTCTCACCGGCTTAGTCGACAACTGGAAGAACAACGTGAACTGGCGGATAAAGCTGAGGCCTCACGGATAACAGCTCTACAGGAGATGCTGAGGCAGGAGTTTGAGGCTTTGACAAAGGCTCTGAATGCGACAGGAGAAGCGAATACGGCACGTATTGAAGCTGCTGAGCAGTCTCTGAGCAAGATCATAGAGGATACAGGAAACAGCATAACAGCCAGCCTTGGGTATCTTGACGACAAGTTGAAGAATTCATCCCAAGGCAAAGACGCTTGAACTCCGAGAATGAACAGGTGGCTTCTACGTCACAGCGGTTAGCCATTTAGAGTGGAAACATAATTTAGCTCTGAATGGCATTTAACCTCAATATTACCAGGAGATAGGAAATGAATTATCTAAAAACGAACTATTCAATGTTCATGTTAATTGCCAGTCTCGTCATTACACTGACAGGCTGCACAGATTCATCTGAAGATAAAAAGACGATATCGGAAGACAAAACGTCGATAACGGATGTCATACAGGAAACGCAGGATTTGATTCAAGCAATTGCGTCCTATTCCGCCGATCAGCGGGACGAAGCAATTCAGAGAGCTGAAACGGCTTTAAATAATCTGGATGAGCGTATCGATGCACTGGAAAATCGTATCGACGATAACTGGGATCAAATGGACACGGCCGCTCGTGAAAAAGCGCGTGCCAACCTGAAAGCCCTGCGTACGCAACGAAATGAGGTGGCCAGTTGGTACGGCAGTCTGAAGACCAGTTCAACCGATGCCTGGGAGCATACGAAAAAAGGGTTCTTGGATGCATATAAGGCTCTCGGTGATGCCTATGAAAAGTCTGCAAATGAATTTGACACTACTAAGTAGAACACTGGAAGGCGGGTACTACGGGGATAGAAATCGGCGGCCTATTGTGTCATCAGGAGTCTTCTGGCTCGAGTGTTCGGTTCTTGCCTTAAGCAGAGCCTCAACCGGTCGTGAAAAAAGCATCAGGCTTGTTGCTGTCTGTGCCAGATTCGGCAAAGATTGCGGTGCCGGCAATATGGTAAAAACGACAGTGAATTTCGCAAAAATGAGGGTAGATTGATTTTTTGTCCATTTCTATTCCTTACAATGAGTTACATCAATATGTGCTATTTCAATCTATGCCGAACATCTCCCATTTTGTTCAACCTTCTAACCTTAACAGAGGTTGCTGGATTCGCCCGCCTCAGTGAGCTAACAGATTGTATTCCAACGCGTTCCGCTCACGCTGGAGTAGCTGAACCCAATCCGGAATACAAACTCAACCGGAGTTTGGGGAGAGTGATATTGGGGCCGCTTTTTTCAACTAATTCCCTGTCCAAAATTGTAAGATGCTATTGGTCCGAACCCTTGGTCATGCCAGTTGTGAAACTCGTCTACTAAGGCCCGGCAGAATCCTGCCAGCTTGTTTACGCATATGACAGTTCTAAACTCGTCTCGTTTACCCTGGGCTGGGTGATGACCCGCAGTGAGCGACATCACCATTTCGACTGCGATGATCTGCTCCGAACCCTCGTCCGGAAAAATCAAACCGCCGAAAACTCTACTTTTGAACTGTCTACTTGACGGGGAAGCTTAGGGCCAGGCGCTGTGCCCTTACATCACAATGCCAATTGTAGACGTGTTGATTATATTGAAATAGTGGGGAGGTGCCCGACAATGCTATGCATTATCGGGTCACCCTTCGATATTCGAATCATATGAGACCAGCCTCCAGCCTATTTCAGTAATAGCATTTTTCTTGTTTTGGTCCTATCCCCGGTACGCAGCCGATAGAAATAGATGCCCGATGCGACCCGGTTGCCATTTTCGCCAGTGCCATCCCAGACAACTGAATACTCGCCGGCCGGTTGATTTTTATCAACAAGCGTACGCACTTTTTGTCCCAGGGCATTAATGACTTCGAGAACGATATCACTCGTGCGCGGGAGAGAGTAATGTATGGTCGTCGAAGGATTGAAGGGATTGGGGTAGTTCTGTCCGAGTTCATATTCATCGGGCAGCGCAGAGCCCGTTTCGTCGTCGATATCAGTAACGATATCTGCCAGGGTCGTGTCATCGTAAATGCCATCGCCATCGACGTCAATGAGAATCATAATCGGTTCGCCTTCGAGATCAACCCAGTTGGGCTGCAATTTGTGGGTAACGTTCGATTCCACCGTGATTGGTGTGGTCACCTGAATAAACTGAGAAGCGTCCGCCGATGCCTGCCATACCAGCAGATTGTATGATTTGGCTGAGCCGTAATTTTCAATCACCAGGCTGGTATCGTAAGTGGGGGTCACTTTCAGTGAATCGTCGGCACGGAGAGTCACATCATCGAGGAGGTAGAACGTCTCGCTACCCCCGTAATCTTCAACCAATGTCAGAGATAGTGTTTTGTCTTGCAAATCTTGGCTTACAAGCGCATAGCCGGTGTCGAGAAACACGTGATCGGTCTGGCTGCTGTCGGCCTGGTCTCGGCGCATCATGAAGATCGAGGAGTCACTTTCCCAATACAAGCGGGTATTGGCGTGACCGAAATTGGTCATTTCGATATTGTAGATGCCATCAGGGACGGCATATCCCGGAGGATTGGGCCGATTATATTCCGGGTCGGGTTGTATGATCACACCGAAGGTGGAGTCATCAAGAATAATTTCACCATTTTGTGAGCCGGCCCGTTGTCCCGTTGTATCGGTAATGAGGATGTCTTCCCAGCCTGAAGTCTTGATTGTTGCTGTATTGTGATTCTCGGTCGGTGATTTCAAGGCCGCCACAGGCGGTGACGCCATGCCATTATCGTTCAGTGGATCAAGCACATATCCGGTGTACTCATCGATTGGCAGCGTTGGCTGCAGGCCATAGGTAGTATCCTGCACCTTCATTGGATCATATCTGTAGGTAAGGTTGTTGCTATTGATCCGTATAATGGCGTTGGTGTCGTTGGGTCTGTTGTTGTCGTAGACGTACATGTGTATAATCCCCGCCGTGTCTGGGACATTGGCGATTTTGTAGGGAAGCACCGAATGACCGGCTATCCGGACAATGGTCGACGGCACAAACAGCAGCGTATCCTCGATATCAATACTATCCAGGGTTCTCCAAAAGAAATTCAGGCCGACAAAATCACCACTATTAAAACCGTCTCGAACAGCCAGAAGCGAGATTGTCGGATCCAGGGACCATCGATCATACTGAATACGATTGTATTTGCCATCTGTGCCATAGATCCAGTATTTGCCGACGATGTTTCTGGAAAGTGAATCGAGCGGATAATCACCGACGTTATCAGCCGGTAATGGGCCTCCGGTATTCAGGCCATAGCCGGCAAAACGCAGCAGGGCACTGTGCGTGAAGCCGTAGCAGTTTCCACCCCAGATACCATCGAAATGGCCGAGCCATTTACCCACAGCAATGGGGCTTAGGATCGTTGTGTCCACATCCATATAGCAAAACGCATCGCCATAGGCATCGCAGAACAACCACCAATCCGGGAAAAACGCATTTGTGTCGGGAGCGGCCGCGAAAATATCGTAGTTGTAATCCTCCCATACCGATTTAGGCCATACATTTTTGGCACTATTGCCGAATGACCAGCTATGGCGCCCTATTACAAATGGCTCGGTATAAAATGGCGTGATCTGACGGGTTAGGCGCTGCACGATCAAATCGGGATCAGAGCTTATGGCGAACTCCTGGCTGTAGACAACATCGCAGGTAAAATCGGGATTAGCTGTCCGAAGCATGCAATGGGCGGCATTGGTATCGGGAACAATCCAGTATAATGTCTTCTGGGCATCGTGTTTCTCATGAAGTATGTTCCAGGTTTTTCCTGAATCGACACTGTATTCGACGAGTAGCTCATTAATTCCTTCAGTCAAGAAGTCTATCGCGGCTACATCTCCATAAACGAGGGTGTCGCTAAATGACACAAATTGAACGCTTTGTCCGCTGACATTGGCCGGGAGGCCTTCGTAGACAGCGAGCCCGGTCGATGGATGCGATCCGGCCATTTGAAAACTGCCGCCGATGTAGAGCTTATTGTTCGCAACTACCAGGTCATTTATCTCTGCCACACCCGAATCGGGATTTCCATCGATATCCAGGCCGTAAAGCGTGCCGAGATCATACCACAGGCGACCATTGTAACGCATCAGATTGACCCCAACACAACTCGGGTCGATTGATTGCAATTCACCACCCGCATACAGATTGCAGCCTTCGAGTTCAAGAGCCTGAATGCCGAAACAGGTATTGTAATCTATCGAGTCCCAGACGCCTCCGATGTTGACCCACAGGTTTTTCGGGCTGAATTCTCCGGCCAGATAAAGTCGGCCGCGAATATCCGCGGCCATATCATGCAGTATGGAACCGCTCGAAATACCGGGGAAATTGTCGGCATCGAGGGTATCGGTTAATGGTTCCCAGCTTGATGATCCTCGCTGGATCGCTACACCCGGCGCGATACTGTCATTGACTTTCTGAAATCGGCCGGCGATGACCATGTCGTCGCCGACCCATTCGATTTCTGTAACAGATGGCGTCAGACTGCCGCCTGTAATGGGCGGCGCCAGATCGGTCCAGGTGTTGTTTTCCCACTTGCCTACATATGTCGCCGGACTCGAAAAGCTGCCTGCGGCATACAAGGCGCCGTCGGGTCCGATATCCAGTTCTTGTGGCGGGCTGTCGAAAGTTTCACTCCCCACACTGAACCATTCTCCGTCATGGTAAACGGCAATGCGGGTGATGTTTTTCCCTCCAACTGAGGTGAAATTGCCGGCGACAAAAACGGAGTCATTAGTGATGGCAATATCGTACGGCGGCTGATTGGGTCCGTTGGGGAAGGCAATCCATCCGGTATCGGTGATAACGCCGAAATTACGGGATTCATAGGGACCGACACTGATGAATGATCCGCCGACATAGACATTACCTGAATCATCCGCTTCCATAGTGGTGATATATCCGCTTCCGATTCCTTTGCCGAAGGTGGAAAACTCGCCATCGTCGCTGTACATCACAAGGCTGTTGGCAACCAGCCCGCCGCCTTTTTCAAAATCGCCGACGACGAAAAGGCCAGGACCGCCCGGGATAGAAGAGCTGAAAGAACTGAGTGTATACACCGGTCCGGTGCCATTGAATCCGACATCGACCCAGTCCTTGGTTGTTGTATCGTATTTTGCAAAATATCGTACTTCGGGGTTGAATAAATGCGCGCCCTCTCCAGCAATATAATACTCGCCATTGAGGCTACGGATATCGTGCATTGGCGCATTAAAGCCGCTGCCGAAGGAACTCCAATAGCTGATGGAAGCGCCGGGACTTTCTACGGCGATAGTAAGCTGGCCGACCCGATACATGTTCGTGGAGTCAGCGGCACCAAAGAAATAACCGGCAATATATATCACCGTTGTATCAAAGCTGCTCAGATAATGGTTCTTCTCGATATCGTAAACGGTTCCGTTAACACCACCCTCGGGCATATGCATCCATTCTTCATTATCCCAATCCCAAATGGCGATGTTCTTGCTGGCAGAGTCTCCCGCCATATCGAAGTTCCCGCCAAGCATAATTGCGGTATTGTTTAATATAAGTCCTCGTTTGATAACAAATACCTGGGGATCATAGAATTGACGCGATAATTGAGCAGGAGGCGTTTGCCAGCCATTTTCGATATGGTCCAGATCGATCCAGGCAAAGGCCGCGGCCGATTGCTCGCCAGCTGTCGTGAAATCACCGCCGATATAGACTGGCCTGCCAGCAGAAACCGAAATTTCGCGAACGACATCGTTTATATTATCGCCTCCGGGCACCAGAGGGGACCATTGCTCCTCATCGATATTGTAAACCGCGAAGTAATCGAGTGTATCGTTGGCATCCAGATTTATAAAGTCGCCGCCGACGTAGAGAACAGGATCACCTGCCAGAGACCCGGTTGCGAGTACCTGGATTTCACCAATGCTCGTCGATGGTCCACGATTGGCAATGGCATGCCAACTTTTTGTATCCCGGTCATAGGCCGCAAGATTGAAGATGCGACCCTCATCACCCACGACAGCGAAACTGCCACCGACATAAATGGTCGAATACATATAGGCAATTGAGTTAATTTTGCCATCGACTCCGGGCAAACCGAACCCCCCCACAAAACCGCTGTCGGATTGAGCTACTGCCGGTCCGGTTGTGATCGCGAGTGTGGTAAAAAGACATAAGATGCAATGAAGAAAACGCATAGTACAAATCTCCTGTGATTTCATCCTGCAGCCACCACTGCAAGAAGCATGATTAAGGACAATTTTTATCCAGTATAACACATTTTTATGAAATGTCAAGTAGCCCACTATCGCCCAAAATCAAAAAAGATAGAAGGAGGGGCAATTATCCAGTCTAAATGGAGAATATAGATGATGTGTGAACGGTCTACTGAATAGATCTAACAAACAGGTACTTATATTTGGCATATTTCTCGTTCGGTTTACAACGCCCGGATGTCCGATTAATCACGCCAATATAGAATCTTCCATCGAGTTTCACCTGCTACTGAGTTGCCTGTTTTAACCTTGTAGACGAACGCCACAGAAGTTTGGGAAGAGTGACATTGGGGCCGCTTATGTTTTGTGCCACAACATTATATGACATTGGAGATGCCAACAATGATTGGTCGGTTAATTAAACGGAAGATGTTAAGCCAATAGACCTCATCCACAGTTAATAAATTATGAATGCTTCATGCTGTCGATTCGGGATCCCGATTCTTTATATCAATTAAAAATAGAAGCCGGCGATGTTGGAATCGCCGGCTTTGTTACCTGCACAGCTTCCGGTTGTTTTAGCCCCAGATTTGGAAGCGTGCAGCTCCATTCATGACCTATTTCATCAGCACCATCTTGCGTGTCTGCATGAGTTGCCCTGTGGTCAATCTGTAGAAATATATACCTGATGAAACTGTCCTGCCATCTCTGCCTATGCTATTCCACCTGACTGTATAAGAACCAGAATCCTGGAATTCATCAACCAGGCTAATAACTTTCTGGCCCATGATATTGAAGATTTCCAGTTTCACATGCGACGCCTCTGGCAGGATATAGCTGATTTCGGTTTCGGGATTGAAAGGATTCGGGAAGTTCTGCGCAAGCTCGTACTCTTGCGGTAAGGAGACTTCATTATGAATCCTGTATGCGATGTTGACTACATCTTCAGGTATCATTCCCTCAGGTACTAATAGACCAAGGTTACAGAAGTTCAGGATGTAACTGGCGCGGAGGTATCCACACCATTCACTGCCACAGCCGGGGCCGCCGTCATCAGGTGGATCGATTTCATCGTTTACCAGCATGTCGCAGTAGGTTATAGCCTGGCTGACAGTGCGTCCATCCTCTGATATTATCTGGGCCTGATGTACCTTTCCTGAGACCACATTCAACATGAGCGACATCAGTTGAGCTTTTGCCAGGCGTTGCGGCGTCGGCTGCCAGTCGTCACCAGCCGGACGTATATGCAGAAGATCAATCAACACATTCATGCTGTCGGTCTGAGTAGCTGGCTCAGATACATTATAGAAATCAATCGGATTGAGCTGATTCTGATTAAAGTGCTTATCAATCAGGGCCGTAAAATTCGCGAAATCATCGATGGTGTAGTCCTGGGGATTATTCCTTAGAGCCCTGTAAAGCTGATGCGCCCAGTAGGCCCGGCTTCGCGGAACGGGCGTGATATTGAGTTGCGTCAATGTGAAATCGACGGTGACAGGAACATGATTTATCGTGAACTCTTTGGTTTCCTGGTCCGCCTGATATCCCAGCGGCGTCACGACAGAAATGGTGTAATCGCCGTTGGGGATGCTGTCGATATGGTAGTGTCCGGTATCATCAGTGACTACCGACTGCCATAGGTTGCCATCGGTGGCGTAGATGTCGAGAGTGATGCCGGGCAGGCCCACATCAAAATCCTGAACTATTCCCTGAATCGATGCAAAACCGTCTCCCGTATTCCCCTCGAGCCAAATAGCCAGATTTTTAACATATTGCGGATTATCGGCCTGCAGAATATTGACTTCGGTATAAGAATCATGATCGTAGAATCGGTAGATTGTTGCATCCCACGCTACTCGTCCTCCGGTATCATCTCTAACGGCTACCATGTTAATCCCGTTATGAGCGGCAATTACCTGAGCTGGTGGGGATGCCGTGAAATCCCCCTCATTCAGATTGGCTTGAATTGATCCGACTCCATCCCAGATTTCATGGGGAACAAAGGCGGCTGTTGATATAGCGCATCCTACACTTCCGCCGCAATGATCGCAGTCACAGCATGAACCGCCAAACGTTACTCCCAATGAAGGCGAAATCTGGTTGGCCGGGGCCTGGTAAACGCATCCGTCGGAAATCACCATCAGGCCCTTGCCATGGGCGTGAAAATCGAGGATTGCCTGAACCTCTGACGCACTTAGAACTTGCGAATTGGTACCAGAAACAAACCACAGCTGAGAATATTCGGAAAGAATTTCTGAGGTCAGTTCCGGCATGCTGCCCCGGTCCTCAGCAGTAACAGTAAAGCCTTCGGTTGCAAGTATCGCTGGCAGATCATCATCAAAGTCGGTTCTCAAGATTCCATTACCATACATATTGCGAGTGGTATATAACAGGATGTTACGCGGCCCAAAACCTGAGCAGACATAGTTCAGGGCATTTTCCAGGAGCTGGTAGCCCAGCGCGCCGTAATGGAAGTTGTTGCCGCCGGTGAGAGACCAGAATTTAGCGAATACGCTCCCTGAACCGACCGGATACTCGGCAAAAGAATCGACCCGAACAGCACGCTCACAGGTGCCCGTTATCCCGTATTCCGTCTGAAGCTCAGGATTGAAGCTCTGCCCGCACCATCCATAAGTAACCCATAGCTGAGCATATTGCAGAATGGTTGCGGGGCCACCCGATATATATGGCCCTCCAGGGGCATAGCCCGGGGTAACGTATGCCAGGAGTTGCGAGGCATTATCAGGCATCGTCGGTGGAATCCATTCCGGCACATTCTCAAAAACCGGGTGGTCGATACGCTTGTCAACCCAGTACATGTGGTCACTTACTGAAGGATACCAGCTTGATGACATGTTGACAGATGCTATCCCCATATATGAAACCAGGTACACACCGTACCAGGAGACAAGCATACGTTTGCCTCCTTCCAGCTGAGCCCTGAGGGCATCCGAAACCACTGGTTGATTAAATCCTGCCGGAGCAGCATTGTTTGCCGCCCAGAAACCGTCAACACTATTCAGGATAGACGGATCGCCTGAAATAATTGAGGGATCAATGATTGTAACTGTAAAACCATGGCTGGCCGCAAAATCGTAGGCCGCCTGTTCTTCGATATCAAGAGATGAGGCATTGGATACAAGCAATCCGAGTGAATTGCCTGCCAGAATTGCGTCCGTTGCCATAAAGGTAATGGTCAACATAATTGTGAGCATGAAAACTTTTTTCATGTAATCCTCCCTGGGATTAGGGTGAAGTTTGAAGTATTGATATTTGCAGTATTTTGTCTCTCCAGTTTCAAAGTAAGCAGACCAACCAGTCCGCTTCTTGCTCAAAAATCATTATTTATCTTATTTACTGCAGATCAAAACGGTGCAGTGTTTTCTTGTCAAGAGCCAGAAAATATTCATAGGAGGGACGATAGTACAAAACTGGATCCTTGATCTCGATGGTTTTCCAGACGACCGAACCGTCAGCGGTAGAGATACCCAGCACTCCCTCATCCCTGGTTGGAAAAACTACAAGATTCAGGTCTTCTATGAACTCGGAATAGTCTCTTTTTGAAAGCCTGGCCTTGACCTCCCAGATTTTGGTCTTTCCGTCAAAACCATAGCAGATCACACCCTTTTCACCCGCATCAATAAATTGGGCCTCGAGGGGATAAAAGTTATAATAGTCTTTAACTTTGATTTCCCCGATCTTCTTCCGGATATTGAGATTGAATATCCTGATTCGATCCTTATCCATAACCTGCAGCAGCGTATCGTTATACATATTCCAGTCGCGGAAATTTTCCGCATCATCATATTTCCACAGCATTTCACCGCTGGAGAGGTCATGGCAGACCACTCTATACTTGCCCGTATGCTCACCCTTGTCTTCATCGTAGCCGCCGGGATCAATAGCCAGGAGAAAATTTCCTCTTAATACGATATCTCCCAGATAGTCAATTTCTTTCTTGTCGCAGCGCCATATTTGCTCACCGTGCTCAAAATCAATGGCGGTCATTTTTCCATCGATGCAAGCGTAAATGACGTGGTCATCGTAGTCTGCCAATTCAGCCAAAAAGGGCCTTCCCTTGATCTTCTTATCGCTTTTCCATACTTCCCGCCCGCTGGCACGATCCAAACAGCAGAGTTTATTGTCGGCAACGACATAAAGGTATTTGTCAGAAAAAGCGATCTCCCCCGAGGGCTCATTTTTATAAACCCAGACTTCGGAGCCATCGGATGGATCAAGGCAGTAAACATATTTGCCGAGAATGTATATGCCCCCCTGCTCGACATTGCTATTTTCCTGGAGCATTCCTTCTGGCAGATATAAACCGGGAAACGGCTGCGAGATTTTTTCTTCAATATAATATCCCCGGTGCTTTTTTTTCGTTGCTCTCCTGGGCGGGTCATATTCATATTTCCATTTTATTGTGCCGTCTTTTTTGTCAAGGCAGTACAGGATTGGGTCTTTTATATGGTCCAGGGCGGAGCCATAATCCTGTGAAAATGTTATGGTGAATTTTGATCGGGTTTTAGTTCCCATGGCAAAGAGATAATCGCCGCAGGGAGTGACATCGTACACCATCCCGGTTTGATCATAATCTACCGACCAGAGCAATTCTCCGGTCTTGCAGTCTACCGCGTTCAGCGGACCGTTGCCGACAAACAGCAGACCGGCATCTTCATCAGCCCAGAGATGATAAGGCAAATCCTTGATTCCGGTGATATCGGCCTGGCTGCCGATGGGATATTCATTAAACCATAGCCTCTCGCAGCCCGGCAGACTGAAGGCCTCCAGCTTAGCGGTAATCTTCACCAGGCCGTCAATATCAGTGCATAAGAGGAGGTTATCATTAATAAAATCTACCGCATCAGGTTCATTGCCCAAGTCGACGCTTACGGCGGGCATCAATTCCGCCCCGGCCGGATTGATAAGAAGAGAAATAAGGCCGATAGCAATTACTATAATCATTCTTGTTTTCATATTTTTTTCCTCTGCTTTCCACACTACATTAAAAAGCTCAGGGTCATGCCAAGGCCAACTCGAGGCATATTCAAATTATCATCGTTATAGAAATTATAGAGCAGTTCGCAATTAATTCCAATGTGCCGAATAAATTCATATTGAATCCCTGCCCCGATGCCCCATGCAGCGCCGCCGCTCGGCCCTCCGCTGAAACCAGTTGTAGATTCAATATTGAGCCAAGCGCCCCCGAACCACGCTTTGCCGTATGGCCTCAAACGGGCATCTATATTAAAAAAATACCGGGCCGCGATACCGTACTGCCCCACATTGACACCATCCGACCTGATCTCCTGGTCGGAGAAGTACACAATGCCGTCTTTGGGCTTATAAAAGTCTGCGCTGAAGAAAAGCCCCAGGGACAAACTCTTCATTATAAAATAGTCAAAACCGAGATACATGCTCGGTCCGGCTTTTCCGCGAAGCAGATTTTCATCTCCCAGGTCGCCGAGAGGCACATGCATCCCTCCACCCAGACTAATATTTGCACGGTGCTGCGCAGTAAGAAAAGAAGCGGACATAACAGTCATGATGATTGCTGTTATCAGTGCGGTTCTTAACCTGAACTCTCTCATAACTTGACCTCCCATTTGAATTGTTTTCTTCTAATTCCAATTGCCGTAATGATTCTAAGGCAAACGGGATGCCAATTTTTTCGAATGGGCGATTCGTGGGCGGCCCTGTCTATATATATGGTTTGATTACGGGGATGATATCCGCTTTTGTTGCAAGATTGCGAAACCAAGGGAGGTCATTGTGGTAAGTGTACAACAATTACTGGAAGTGATTGAGGAGATTCTTTAATTGATACTCGCCTATAAGACGATATAGATGCGTCCGGTCAACCTGAAGCATCTCGGCTGCCCTGGAAACCCTGCCACCCGAGAGGCTGAGGGCCTTGATAATGCATTTCCTGCGGAAATCGCGGGTCAGATCATTCAATGATTTTGAAGATGTGCTATCGCAATTTATGATATCACCCAGGATCAACTTTGCTTCCTCAAGTGTGATTTCATCCTCTGAAGCTAACACCACGAGTCTTTCGGTGGTATTCTCTAGTTCGCGGACATTGCCGGGCCAATCATAATCCATAAGGAAGTTGACCGCTTCCCGGGAGAGCGACCGGGAGGTTCCGGATAGTTCGCCGGATTTAATTTTTATGAAATTATGCGCCAGAAACGGAATGTCCTCCTTCCGTTCTCTCAAGGGTGGCAGCTTAAGCTCGATTACCTTGAGACGATAATAGAGATCCTTTCTGAATTTGCCTTTCTCTATCAGCTCCTCAAGGTTCTGGTTGGAGGCTGATATGAGACGCACATCGCATTTACGGTAATCGCTGTCACCCACCCGGCGGTATTCTCGTTCCTGGATGACATGCAAGAGCTTGGCCTGCAGATTCAGAGAAGCATTTGAGATCTCATCCAGAAACAACGTGCCTCCCTCGGCTTCGGCAAACAGCCCATCGCGGTCATTCAGAGCCCCTGTAAAAGCGCCCTTACGGTATCCGAACAATTCGCTTTCGGCCAGCGAATCGGAGATCAGGCCGCTGTCGACAGAAACGAATTTCCTGTCATGCCGGCGGCTGTGGAGATGTATCTGGCGTGCCACCAGCTCCTTGCCTGTGCCGCTTTCTCCGGAAATCAGAACGACGCTGTTGGATGGCCCGATGCGTCTAATTTGCTCCTTGACAGCCTGCATGGCCTGGCTGCGTCCGATCAGGCTGTACCGTTTTTTTATCTGCTCGAGGTAATAACGATTTTCGCGTTTCAGCCTTCCGGTCTCGAGGGCGTTTTTTATTGTCACCAAGATTTTTTCGCGGTCATAAATCTTTTCGAGGTAATCAAATGCACCCATTCTTGTGGCTTCGATAGCGGTAGGTATTGAGGATTTCCCGGTGATTATTATTACCGGGAGAAGGGGATCTAAATTTCGGACCTGGTCAAAAATATCCAGGCCACTTTTGCCTTCTACCTCCCATTCCAGATCGAGCGTAACCAGATCAAATTCCTTTTTCTGAATAACCTCCAGCAGCCGGGCAGTGCTAACTACAGACTCCGTCTGGTACCCGCGCATCTCCAGCATCTGGCCGAAAGCCTCCAGAAAATTGGGATCATCATCGGCAATCAGAATCCTGCCTGCAGCACTTTGTTCATCCGTTTTCATGTTCACTCCCTTTGATGGGAAGCCTGATAACGAATCGGCTTCCTTTGCCCTGACCGCTTTCAACCAGTATCGAGCCATTGTGATTTTCTATAATTTCCTTCACTATTGCCAGGCCGATGCCCGTCCCTTTTCTGGAACGGGTGAAGCCGGGCAGAAAGACCTTATCGAGATCCTCCTCGGGAATCCCGATACCGTCATCAACAACCGTCATCTCGACACACCTGCTTCGGATGGAGTCATGCAAATCTTCTGCCAGGCCGGTTGAAATTTTTATGGTTCCATTCAGACCAACCGCCTCCACCGAATTGGCTATCAGGTTGTCAAGCGCCTCGGCAATCTGGTCAGGATCTATTTCTATGATGGGAATATTTTTGTCGAGCTCTGTCAGAAATTGAGTCTTTTTGCTGGACAGCTCTGAATATGGTTGAATTACCGGGTAGACTATCTGGTTGAGATCTGTTTTGACCAATTCCGGCTTGGCTATACTGGTGAACCGCAGCACCTTTTCGGCGATTTCACCGGTCTCGGCTATCCTGGAGTGAACGGATTCCAGATACTTGCACAGTACCTGATTTTCCCTGATAATCTCGGTCAGCCTCTGATCCTCTTTTATATTATCAAGCGTTATTCGTGCTGTGGCCATACTTCCCTTGAGCTTATGAATCCATCTCTGGGCCGCCTCCCCGATTACAACTTTGCGCTGCCAGTTAATTTTCTCACTTATATCCTCCACGGTGACAATCTTGCCGACGAAATGTTTTTTGCTGTCCAGATGGGGGTAGATGACCAGTTCCAACCTCTGTTCCTGTCCATAGGATTTTGTGCTAAACTGAATCTGGACCGGCAAGAACGGATCCTGATAGGCTTTCTCCAGGGCTTCGGCCACGGCCGGATTACGTGCCAGCTCGATAGCATCAAATTGCCGATGCGTTTTATTTTCATTGCCGCACAACTTTCTTACCAGCGAATTTCGGTTATGGAAAACTACCCTTTTATTCCGGTCCAGCACAAAGATAGCAGCATCTACCTTGCTCAGTGACGAAAGTCCCAGAGAGGATTGATACAATTCATGGATCCATCGAGTTAATCTGTAAAGCAAGAACGCAGCGATCGCGCCTATAATCACTGACAGCCACCATTTATAACGCTTGAAAAATAGAACCGGCAGGCTCTGCCGCTTTAAACTGTAGAAATTACAGCCTTCTCCGGATTTGTCGAACATGAGATATAATTGATCGTCGGATAGATAGATTCGGGGGTCAATCACATAGTCCTCTGTGTATGCCATAAGGTTTAATTCCAGGTCAAACAGCCCTATCAGGCCCGGACCGATTCCTGCCAGGATCTCTTTATTGCCGTTCCTGTCAAGATCTGTAATTGCCAGGACAGCGGCAATATTGCTTGTCACGGAACTCAAGCATGCGAGCTTTCTGTCGAGCACCATAATATGAGCCCGATCGCCTTCAAAAACACTGATGACGAGCCGGGGATTATTTTCTGCAAGAGAATCCGTAAGAAAAAGATCATCTATTCTGCCCGCAAAAGTTCTGCTGGTATCTACTGTCTCACCGGTTATCAGATCAAAGCTGACCAATTGTGAGTATACAGCCGAGTCCGAACCAGATACTTTGACCGGGGCAAATACACACCTATTTCCCCTTTCAGGATTCTGCAGAACTGCGATCATCGGATAATAAAAACCATCTTCGCTCAGGGTGCGTCGCCACAATTCATGTCCCCTCAGGTCAGCAGCGAGCAGGTAGGATTCACTGCTGAACATGCCATTGCTGTAATATGGGTTCATGGTGGCCTTAGTGGCAAATACAATAAGAGTGTCCTTGAGGCCGGCCACGATCTGGCATGTTCCCGTATCACCGGTGATATCGGCCAAAGGAAAAAACCAGAGTGCTTCCTGATTCTTCAAATCATAGGCTGTTATCCCTCTCTCAAAAGCGCTGTCCGGTTTGGTACTGTGACTGTAAATCAGATCCCTCGCGCCATCGCCATTTAAATCGATCCCCCCGATCATGAATACAAACAGGTCATGCCAGCTCTGATCCGGAGGCATGTCTTCCGCCACCACGGCTTTAAAAATAATCGTGTCCAGCGCCCCGCTGGAATCAAGGGTGAGTATTTCCGCGATCACAGTGTCAGCATTGGTTTTGATCATAATCAGGTCGTCACCCTCGTCCCCCACAACATCTTTGGCGAAAGTATGCCAGATTTTTCTGCTCAGATAGGGGCCGTTATATTGAAAAAGTGTCTCGCGGGTATTCGGGGCTTCACAGCAGACCATGGCACTGCTGTAGTAACCTTTGTCGATCTGTTCACTGAAGGCGTAGGCATATTCATGCTGGCCATCATTGTCTATGTCAGGCAGAAGATTGCGAATGTACCCGTTGCGGGTATATGATGCCTCCAGCTTCAGAACATACGGCATCTGATCAGGAGGAAATTCCATCTTGATCTGTCTTTCTGACTGGGCAGAAACCGTCGGAACACCCAGCATCTGGATTAAGGCCATTAGCAGATAAACCGGTTTCAACGTATCCCCCGAAAATTCCAGGTTTTCTTTGCAATCTATTAACAAAAATACATTCATCTTCGGTAAAATCAAGTCTTAAGAATGGACATTTGAAATAAGCCTAAAGGTATTGTGGGGCTTGATCGCGGGAAATAAGACTCGAATGTCTCGAGTTTTGTCGGGCGAAAATATCTGGATAGTATAGAGAATGATGGACAGAAAGAGGCATTCCTAAATTTACTTTCAACCCGAGCCTTCGCTGTGTCGTGTCATCTGCCAATTCAAAAGCGTTTAAAGCGCATCATGGTTACTAGTACTAAGACCTTATTTTACAATAAATAACAAATCACACAGTCTCGGTTCCGATCAATTCAACTTGATGGTTGTTTCGTCAGGATAGTCCCTAAATGGGTCAATACCCAAACCTTAATGGAGATTTCGGAGAAAACTGTATTTGCAGCATGTCCGCCGGTTTTGATCGCAGCAGAGATATACCGGAACGAGCGCCCATGTCCTCTGGAGTACTGTATACAGAAAAGTGATAACTGAGCAGTCTGTGATCATTTTGACTGAAATAGACAATTACATCTATCCCGATCTCGCAATTCTCGATGGCGGAGAAATGAGTTTCTGTATTTGCTTGATTGAGGGGATTTCTTTCGATGCGGATGTTTCCTTACGCCGCATCTTCGATAGGCCAGCTGACCATCTCGTCTTGTAGACCAGGTTTAGATTGAAATTCAGACCCTTTGGCGAGCATGTCAAAGGGTTTTTTGTATATGGGCATAATACCTCTTATAGTGCCTCCGCCGAATCCGTACCTATTCTAGAGTTACTTTTCGATTGACTAAATGGTTCTTAATGTGGTAATTACTATTTCAATACAAATACGGAGTGACTTTGGATACTTGGAAGTTCTACGATATTACACATAAAAAGCATTTGGTCTGCAATCCTACAAGCGAGACCAAACTAGTACACCTCGTCAGACTTCTGGACCTCCCTAAAGGGGCCGGAGTGGTCGATATCGCCTGCGGCAAAGGAGAGTTTCTGTTTCGACTGGCTGAGGAATATGAAGTCAGAGGGCTCGGCGTAGATATATCCCCCTACTGCATTGAAGATTGTAAAAAGAAAGCCGCTGGTAGATTGTCCAAGCCTAACATCAATTTCACGCAGATGGATGGTGCCGGGTTCACGCCCGAACAACCTGAGAATCTGCATTTGGCCGCTTGCATTGGGGCCAGCTGGGTATTCAAAGACCACAATGAAACGCTAAAAACATTGAAAAGCTGGGTTGTCCCGGGAGGCTTGGTAGTCTCAGGGGAGCCATTCTGGCTCCATGATCCATCACAGGAATATCTCGATGCATCAGGCAGTCAAAGGGAGGACTTTGGGACGCATGCCGATAATGTCAAGGTTGGAGAGAAACACGGGCTCCAACTTGTTTATACCATTGTTAGCGACAAAAATGACTGGGATCAATACGAGGGCCTGCAGTGGTTGGCGGCCGACGAATACGCCCGTCAGAATCCCAACGATCCGGACATAACCGAACTCATGAACCGCGTTGCGTCGAACAAGAACATTTATCTCAAGTGGGGCAGAGATACTGTTAGGATGGGCCATTTATATTTTCAGACGTGATGAATGAGATTGCTTTCCTTGCCCCATTTTCATTATCTTAATATCTTCCAATACGTTCCGTCAAGAATCGCATAGTCAGACTGCACATCAAAGACAAATTGTACAAAAGTTTGGGGAGAGTGATATTGGGGCCGCTTTTTTATTGGCGAACATTAGTTTACGGCTTCAATTATATGAACCAAGAACGCCGTAGATAAATCCTGCGTCAGGTGAAACTTACCTGTAGGCACATTTCAACCCATGTTAGGACTGGATGGCTGTAGAGCCACGCGCAGATAAGTATCTCGAATCCTGCGCACTTAGCATTTCTAGGCTTTAAAACTCAGCTGTTATTCAAACCGCTTTGCGGCCGACTTCAAGGCGTTCCCAACAGAATCCCATGCAGTAGCAATACCCACCTTCATATCTTCCCATGCGTCGTCGCTGGATTCTCTAAGCTCATCAAGTTTTTCTTTGGCCAACCCGTGCTTTTCCTGCAACGCTTCAATCTGCTTGCGATGCCAGGGTTGTGCATCGGCCTCTGCCTTGTCTGCCCTTTCCTTCAGCCTTTCGATCTCTGCGCTGAATTCGTCAAGCCGTGCCTGCAGTTCTCTTTCGTAATCGTCTTTTTTACCCATGACTTTTCCTCATTTTTCTTAAATTGTATTGATCCTACAGGTGCACTGAAGGTGTGTCCCAACTCCTTTGTGACGGAGCGGAGAACACCATCAAGCTGCTCCAGCCTTAAAAACATTGTCTCAGCCAAGCCCGAGTAAAGATCCGCCTGTCTCTTAAATTCCAATAGCTCTCGCAATTCAGTAGAATACACGCTTTCATCGCTATCCGAGAGTTCTTTCCTGGCTTTTATCTCTTGTGTTTGATGATACTCCCCTAAGAATCCCAATGCCACTGGGTAGATAACAAACACCATGAACAACAGAGTGAACATTGTCAACAGCCCCGGCATCAGAAAGCCGAGAGGCGCCTGAACTGCGATAACTCCCAGGGAAATAGATGTCGGCTTTATGATCGCACTCCAGTTAAGCGCGACGAAGGCGGCAATTGCAACTGAGGCAATCACCGCAAGCGATATGCGAGTTTTCATACTTATCCTCCAGGTTAATCCTGTGGCGCTCCCTCCAGAGCGGGGCCGCCACGCGGTTGACCTTGAAGCCTTCATGCACCTTTCAGGGTCTCACGGTTTCAGAGCAAACCGTGGCTTTGCTACATACCGAGCTTAAGCTGAGCCTTGTGCAGTTTCATGCGCTGCTCGACAACTTTTTTCTGTTTTGATGCGACCTTCTCAGTTGCGCTCGCCAACTTCTTCTGTAATTCCAGAAGATCTACTTCCAGTTCCCTGAGAACCCGAGAGGCGGTATTCCTGGCCAGATCGCCCGTATTGGCGATCGATGGCCAATTGTACTCGGATCGTTTCTGCTGCAGGTCGCTTTCGCGCTGGAGGACCATAATCATCATGTCCGCGTGATCCTCCTCGGACTCTGCTAAATCCACTTCAGCCTCACGAAGATCTTTAAGACGCTTTAGCAGGTCGATCCCCTGTTTGTTAGCCTTCTCTTCGATTTTCAGTGATTTCTCCTCGGACTTGTCTTTGCTATCCTTGGCGTTATCCTTGCGGTCTTTGATATCGTCGATCAACGATTCTCGGCTTTCGATGGCAGTGGCGATCTGCTTGAGACGCTCAACGGCTTGCATATTATGATGGATCGCAAGTTGTCGGGTGACCCTCGCATTTTCGAGATCAGTGGCGATCTCTTGTGCGCTACGCACCGGTACCACGACCATTTGGGGGTCGGCCTGGCTTTGCCAGTATGGATTTTGTGCATACAATGCGGCAGCCGCAAACACGACTATAGTGAAAAGGGTAAGCTGCCTCAAGAACCGTATTAATTTTCGTCTTGATTTCATAATTATTATCTCCTAATCTCATTTCAAATGATTTGTTTGATCTGGCACACACATTGGTGCATTGCTCCAGACCTATGACATTGTTACGATCAATGTCTCTTTAAGCGAGCAAGATTCCGCCGCGCCCGCGATCGTTGATCGCGGGATATGTCCTTGCTGATCGGCCTGGACCTGAATTAAACCTTTGGCGGCGTTATTTTTGCCGGAGGTGCAGGTTATATCTACATAGATCAGCGCAATTACCCCGAACACGATTAGAGTAACGCCAACGATGCTAAACATCTTCAAACAGGTCCCTTATCCGACGCCGGCCGCTTTATGCAATTCGTCGGCCGGAAATCAATCTGTATATTACCGCCACAATGGCGATAACAATCAAAACGTGAACGAGACCGCCCAACGTATATCCCGTCAGCAGGCCAACCGCCCACAGGGCCAGCAAAATTATTGCAATTGTGAGTAACATATAAAATTCCTTTCAGGTTATTATTGAATCGCCACCGATTGATGCATACCAGCCAATCAGCCAAAAGCGATTCGGTAATTTAATCTATCCATAACCAGATACCTCGATAGTCACCTGGTCATTTACACTCTTCGCACCGCCACACCTCTTAAACAGGCCGCTCAGTCTTTCTACATTCCCTTTCTCCCAGCGCCTTCTGGATTGCTATTTACCAAAGGTCCAACCGACGGTTAGTTTAGCATCGGGTGCATCCGCCAGACCGAGCTTTCCTTCTATAAAGAAACGCCCTGCCTGCTGCCACAACCCTCCTTTCCCAATGCCGAACTGGAGGTAAAGACCGAGGTCAGACGTACTGCCTCCGTTCTTAGCCGAGTAGAATACCGGGCCAATTCCTCCACCGAGATATGGTGTCCATACACCCCAGTCTGAGCGGAAACGATAATCAACTTCAAAAGAGGGTGCAATCGTGGTTAGATTGTCGCCAAACCCGATTTCCAGATTTGGCTGCATCATTAGATTCTCGGTCAGGTCACCAAAATCGATATGGGCTCCAATATGGACTTGATCGGGGTTAATCGTATACCCAACTCTCGGTCCAATGCCACGTAATCCAACCGGGCGGTTAGTTCCAAATGCTGTGACGCTACACAACAACCCCATTATCAGCGATGCCATGATGATTCTTTTCATTTTCTTCATTCCTTAACTAATTAGTTTAGTTCTTTTCAGAGCCGGCGGTTATTAGATCCTGGCTTCATTTACCTCAAAGCGATCTGCGTCGATTCACTCGAAAAGAAGACCACTTCCGTGCCCACCGCATGGAAGATGTCACGCTTGCCGGTTGCGGCAGCCAAACCTGTGCCAGCAGCAGCGCCGGCGACGGCGCCAATTTCTGTACTTCCTTCCTTGTCAATTATTTTGCCGATAATGCCGCCTACTACTGCCCCGCCTCCGATCATCGCAACTTCTCTATCCGTATGCGATGCTTTTTTCTCCAGGATCATATTGGTACCCACATTGACCCAGCGCCCACTTCCGTCCTGCATAGCAGTGAGGCTGAAGTTCAATTCGGCGGGGGTCTTAAGGTGACCAGATTGGACGACCTTGTCAAGGATCCCCTTCACTTCAGCTCCATCCGCAAACAGAGTGTATCCATCCACAACAATGGGCTGGGAAAGCCTGGCGCGAAATTCGTCGCCTGATAGCTGAATATCCGTGTCAATTGAATCGACGAGAACGACCGTGATTGCCGTATTCTCCGGCATGGTGACGTAGACGGTCGCTTTCTCTACTTTTTCAGCTTTGCTGTCCGCGCCGCAAGACGCGATAAAGAGCGACAGTGAAACCGTTAGGAACAGACTAATTATCTTGTACATGTTGTCTCCTTGTGAAATTCGATTTTACGTTGTTAACCTAAATGCTGATTCTCACCCAGTGTTTTGCTCCTTTCTCTGGTATCAGGCATATCATTTATGCATTCGCACTTGACCAGAGAGAAAAGCTCTCTCTTCATGAATTTGCGACCCTGATGAAGCCTGGATCTGACAGTCTCCAGATTAATACCCATAATATCGGCTATTTCCCGGTAAGAGAAGCCCCTCAGAAGAGAGAGGACTACTATCAGTCTTGAATCATCGGTCAGAGTTACAATGGCTTTCTTGATATGGTCTACCGATATTTCTGAAAAAGGGACTTGACCGGAATCGTCAATCGGCTGTTGATTCGCCCATCGGGAATGGACACAATATCCGTCAATCTCCTCAGGGCTATCTACCGCGGCTGACGGGCCGGGGGATTGCGGGCACTTGTTGATAATAATATTTGCCATGATCTTGAAAAGCCAAACGCGACAGTCTGGGCTGAACTGACATTCATCCCAGGATTCGTACGCTTTGACAAAAGATCCCTGGACCAAGTCTTGCGCATCGGCTTCGTTCTCCACCAGATACATAGCCGTGGAATACAGCTCCTCGATGTGGGGCATGGCCTGCGCTTCAAATTCATTTCTTTTTAAATTATTCTGCTTCATGATAGTTTCATTGCCTCCCAGCAACAGCGGGCTTGGACAATCTATGCAGCGCGAAAGATTTTCGTAGTTCCGAAAGCCGCGCGGCAGAGGCGTCCGGCGCAATAGCATGCATGATTCCATCTCGTACCGACAAAGCCTCGCTTTCAATAAAAGGTTCCGGTTCGTCATTACTCAGCATATATGTGAAAAGTTCGTCTCTTATATATTCGCGGGCTCGATTAGAAATTGATCCGTCAGGCTGTGATTGAATACCAATCTGGTCGGTAACCTTATTTTTTGAGCGCCCCTCGAGATACCACAAAATCATTGCAGGTCGGCACACCTTGGGAAGGTCGGAAATAGCTTTGAAACAAGCGATATTGTCGTCAGATTCGATGCTGGCAAAGCGTGTCAGCCAAGCATTTGTTGGTGGCATCGCTTCAGAAGATGGTTGCTTCCCAATGGAACTTTTCTCAATGTTATGATCATAGCCAGCGAGGGAGAGAAATGGAGGCACCCCGGAACAGTCGTTTAAGAACAGTCTGGCCAGGATTTTTTTTAGCCAGATTAAGCGGCTTTCTTGGGGCTTCAACTCATCCCAAGATTGACAAGCCTCTCTAATCCCCTCACGCATCAGTTTCACAGCGCCCGGCCCGTTTTTGGTAAGGCCCAGGGAAAATCGTAAAAGAACCTCAAGGCTATTTAAAATATAGCTAGTGATCTCCATTTTATTTGATACCCCTTTGCCCATAATTAACAACTCCTGCTCTTTTGCGATATTCCAGTTATGATCTCTGTGGTTCTGACAGATGAGGATGAATTCTAAAGATCACCACGATTCGCAATACTCTTGTTTTCATAGATACAGAAGATTTTCATCTATCCTCTTTGTCTTCCAAGGTTTATCCTTGATGTACCAAAGATAACATATTACGGATTTGTGTCAATCGGCCGAAAGAATGAAAAAGGAATTAGCCCTTTGGATTGAGATGCTGCCGCTATTCCTTGGGGTTTTTAATGCCGGACTTCCTGACCACACCCTTGCGATGGACAAAACTGGCGAATTCTAAGCGCGTGTGAAGAGCCAGCTTATCCAATATATTGTGAATGTGGCTCTTGACGGTAGAGACGCCAACCTTGAGTTTAATAGAAATCTCCGCAACGCTTTTTCCTTCCGCCAAAAGACCAATTACATCTTTCTCCCGCTTGGTCAATTTAACGGCCGCAATCACCCGATCCACTGTTCCTCCCCTAATTGCACGCTCTATGACTCGGGAAAAAAGCGAATCGGCTATTGTCGCAGGCAGAACCTTCTCTCCCTTAACAACGGATCTGATCGTATGCAGAATATCGCCAAGAGCCGCGTCTTTAGAAATGAAACCTGAAACTCCGGCTTTGGCATAATCAACTACATCTGAATGTGCCGGGATCAAGTCCATTACGACTACTTCCGATCGAGGGCATTGCTTCTTCATTGATTCGAGCATCTTCAGACTGCTAAGACTCCTGAGCCCGATGTCGAGCAGCACCACGTCCGGCATCATCTTTTTGGCCGTCTCGAGGGCGCTTCTATTGCCGGAAGACGATACCGCCGCAATATCCTCTTGCTCATTTAACATTGTGGTTGTTCCATCGCGCAGAAGGCGATTGTCTTCAATTAGCAGGACATTTATCTTTTCCATAACTAAACCTTTCCTTCCTAAATTGATTAGCTGTCTTTCCAGGGTCAATGGATTTCGCATGAAAAGACCTGGGCATTATTTGTTCCTTAATAAGTATACGGCCAGTTTTACGGAGAATCAATCGCTCGAAAGGATGAAAAAGGAGTTAGTTCTTTTGGTGGATGACTAAACGCTGTCTTCGGGAGATTGCAGGTGATTTTTTTTGTTCAGTCCATGTGCATGGGCGAAGATCGATAACTCCAGACGGCTGTGGAGAGCCAGCTTGTCCAATACGTTGTGCACATGGCTCTTGACTGTACTGACAGAAATATTGAGTTCTCCGGCAATTTCTTTGTTGCTCTTTCCAGTGGCTATATGACCAATCACATCCCGCTCTCGCTTGGTCATTTTTACAGCAGACATCAATTTTTTCGTTTTACCGCTTTGAAGCGCCAGCTCCACGATCTGAGTGAAAAGTGAATCGGTCATCGGCGGGGGGAGTATTTTTGTGCCCTTTGCCACTGATCTGATAGTGTGCAAAAAATCGTGAAGAGTCGCGTCTTTGAGTATAAAACCTGCAACTCCCGCTTTGACAAATTCAGCAATTTCTTCATGCGCGGGGACCAAGTCCATGACTACCACATGCGTTTCGGAACATTGTTTTCTTATTGACTCTACTATTTTCAAACTGTTTTGATTTCTGAGACCAATGTCGAGCAGTACAACATCTGGTGCCAGTTTCCTGGCCTTTTCAATGGCGTCGCCATTGCCTGCAGACGCAATCACTTTGATGTCTGGCTCCTCACGCAACATTTTGGTAATACCCTCACGCAGAAGACGATTATCTTCTATCAAAAGCACTCGGATTTTTGACTTCAATGTTTTCGGCATGGCAAATTCCTAAATACGTCGCAAAATAATAAAATATGGACAATGCCTCGTCAAGTAAAAAATAACCGTTTCAACCCGGAAGCGCATCCCAGAACTGCCGCAGCCGGCATGGCATGTCAGCCCACCTGTGAGCCACCCGCCGACACCAGTCATAAAAGGTATTGCGTTAGTGTCCAACTCCTGTGGTCTCCGTTTCAATACCAGGACCCGCTTTTGTCTCAACCAAGCAATCGCTTATAAAGGTATGAGGGCCAAATCTTTCAGACAATTCGAGTTAATTCCCTTTTCTTTTCTAATTACCCGCACGCTACCCAGATCACCGTAGACTAAAGGCAGATAATCCGGGCATGATATATATTCTCTTCGAGGAGCCCCCAACAGGTTCAGGGGGGTGGATCTCTCCCCTAAGCAGCATTTTCAATAATCCAGTTGATGAACTCGTCTTGTAGACCCCGCTTTTTCTATCCCCTTAACTAAGAATTAGTTATAGGCTTAAGGAAATAGCCAACTTCACTCTCCCAGTACTTTTCACTGAGAACTTTATTCAGAATCATTGACAATTCAGGTTTCTATTAGCTGGCAGGTTTTCTTTTCATCGAGTCGCGAACGCCACTGTTTATGAAAATGATCACTTGCCAAGGGGGGTAAATTTCTTATTTTATCAAAAATCGATAATTCCAAATTTAAGGAAGATTGTGATGTGTGATAGAAAGTCATTTAAGTTCATTTTGTCAGTGATTATTGCCTTTACAGTTCTATTCTTAGGTGGCTGTGGTGGCGACGACGACGCTGGCACCAATCCTGATAATCCGTCGGTACCGGTTTTGACGACAGTCACCGTCAGCGCCATCACACAGACAACAGCTCAGAGCGGTGGTACGGTCACTTCAGATGGAGGGGCTGCAGTAACGGCTCGGGGTGTTTGCTGGAGTACGAATCCAACGCCTACGATTGCCGACAGCACGACCACCGATGGATCGGGTACGGGGAGTTTTACCAGCTCAATAACGGGTTTGACTGCCGGCACTCCTTATTATGTCCGGGCCTATGCAACGAATATGGTGGGTACAGCATACGGAAGTGCTCAATCGTTTACTACCACTGCCTCTTCAGGTACTGTTACCGACATAGATGGTAACGTCTATCAGACGGTGACCATTGGTACTCAGACTTGGATGGCGGAAAATCTGAAAGTGACTCATTATCGTAATGGTGATCCAATCCCGAATGTGACGGACGGTACCACATGGGCAGGGCTTTCCAACGGCGCCTGCTGCGACTTCATTAATGATCCTTTGAATGTTGCCACTTATGGCAGGTTGTATAACTGGTATGCAGTGGACGACTGCCGCAACATAGCGCCGGAAGGTTGGCATGTGCCGAGTGATGAAGAGTTGAAACAGTTGGAGATGTATCTTGGTATGAGTCAGGCAGGGGCTGACAATCTTTACTGGCGTGGTACCGATGAAGGCGGCAAGCTAAAGGAAGTGGGCACAACGCATTGGATGACTCCTAATTCGGGTGCGACCAACGAAAGTGGCTTCACCGCGTTGGGGGCGGGGTACCGCGGCGACAATGGTGGCTTCCTCGCGGCTTATGGGGTCGCTACCTACTTTTGGTCCTCTACGGAGGGCAGTAGTGACTACGCGTGGAGCCGATGCCTGGATTACAACCGTTCGGATATTCGACGTCAAGAAAGCAGTGAGCGGAGCGGTTTCTCTGTTCGTTGTGTCCGGGATTAGTTGACTATTTGGAATTTGTGGTGAGGCTCTGGACTACAGAATACAATACAAATGAGGCAGATTCTATAATCCTGCTCCCATTTGTTGTTAATACAATATCTTCCAACGACTTCCACTTGGCGTGGAGTAGCGGGTTTTTACCGAAAATACAAATTCCACAAAAGTTTGGGGAGAGTGATATCGGGGCCGCTTTTTATCCCCTTAATGTCTTTAGCTTATAGCATCAACTGGAAACGGACTTTGCTCTCAGCAAACTTTTCTAAATTGTTTAATTATTTGGCTCAGCCATTCCCATCATATCATTGGGTGAAAAACCTTGCAATTTAATGCTTTTTGTCGATATTGAAATTAATTAGACAAAAATATCAAGGATCGGAGGTCAATATGATTATGCGGAAATTATCTATTCTCACGTTGATCGCCGTGCTAGTCAGCTTGTGCCCGGTATCAGCTACTTTGGCACAGGACACATTATTAATTAACTATCAGGGATATCTGACAGATAACGGCGGCAACCCGGTTACCGGGACAACTCCTATGACATTCACAATCTATGATGCAAGAGGTGTTTCCAAATGGACCGAGTCACATCCAACTGTACAAGTTGTAAATGGTCTCTTTAATGTGGTTCTTGGATCTCAGACTGCTCTTCCTGATTCGGTATTCAACGGCGATGACCATTTTCTTGGTATTGCTGTGGGCGCCGATCCGGAGATTGCACCGCGCACTCTTTTGACGGCCGCTCCGGGCTCAGCTGTCAGCAGGCGCGTCGTAGGAGATATCAATACCTTACCGGGTGTATTGGAGATACATCCACCTGATCCATGTGTACCTCCCGATCCCTGTACGCCAGTACGTTTCTCTATATATCCTGCAGCATCCGAGGATTTATCAGAAAATATTCACCCGGTTATTGAAATGGTATCAGTTTCAGATACCAGCAAATTTGTAGTTCATCCACCTGATCCCTGCGTTCCCCCGGAACCATGCAATCCGGCTGTTGAAATCGCTGCAACAACCGATCATCATAGCATGACGATAAACTCACCACCGCCGGATGATAACAGACCGGCAATTAAATTAACGGCCAATAATGAAAACATGATTGATTTGTACTATCCCGACGCCGAATCCGATGAGGGTATCGTACAAATTGGTGCTAATTCTGCTGAAGGAGCGTTTATAGAACTTCATGCCGCGGATTCTTTAACAGCAACAAGAATTATGATGGGTGGTTCTACAGCTGATACAGGATTTGTGAGGCTGTTTGGTGGAGATAAAGATTTGGAATTTAAAGTGCTCGAATTAAACAGTCATACAAATCTCGGAGGTAGCGTAAAATTCTTTGATCCTGAGAATATCGATGGAAGAGAAGCCTTAACAATCGGCTGTTCTCCAGCAGCTGACTGGGGCATTTTCGGTTTCAATCCTCAGCCAGAACCGCCTGGACATATTGCCTTTGAATTGACTTCTGAAGCTTCACAGGGCGGTCGATTTGCTGTCTATGACACTGAGGACGCCAATGTAGTACTGACGGGTGGTTTGATGCAATTAGGGCACAAAGATATAACCGATTACCCGACCGGCACTTTTTCTGTTACACCCACAGCCAGTCAATTAACCCTTACGGGCGATGCTTCAGCCGGTGACACTCCAACTATTACAATGGCAGCGGGTGCCGCCGGTGTCAGGGCTGGTATCGGTACTGAAGCTCCCAGTGTCGAGTTGTATGTAGTCGGTGACATAACAGCGACAGGGGCGATTACGGAACTTTCAAGTCTCAAATACAAAACAAACATCAACCAAATGTCTGATGCTCTCCAGAAAGTGAAGGATCTTCGCGGAGTGAATTTCAGCTGGCGGGCGGCAGATTATCCCGAAATGAAATTTCCGGAAAGCCAACAAGTAGGACTCATTGCGGAAGAAGTTGAAAAAATCGTTCCTGAGTTAGTGCATTCCGATGATAATGGTGAAATGTCGGTAGATTACAGCAAATTGACAGCAGTTTTAATCGAGGCGATCAAAGAACAGCAACAACAAATCGAAGTATTATCCAAGCGAGTGGAAGAACTCGAAAATAGAAAGCTATCAAATTGGTAGATTGTAAAGAATTTCTAAATTGGGGACGGGACATCGGTACCCGTCCCTGTTAATATGAAATTATTGCCTTCCAGCGGGTTGTGTTGATATACTAATAATTTAATAAAATCTCGAATTCAAATGTCACAAAAGCTTAGGGAGAGCGATATTGGAGCCGCTTATATAAATAACTATATATCAATAAGTTATAAGTCCGCGCATGGAACCAACCTCAATCTCTCAGTGCTTTTACTTGACTGTTCGCCGTCAGACAAAGTGAATTTTTAAGTTGATTTTCTAACAGTCACCTTCTTTAATATTTCCAAATTTACCCAAAGGCAAGGTGATGTACAAAACAAATAAAGGAAATAAAAATGGATAAGAAAAAGAAAACTATCGGAGTTTTTATAGTAGGAAGTGCTATTATTTGGGGGGCCGTAATTATTGGATGCTCCTTAAAACTGAAAGGCACAGAATGTTTTACTGAAATCTCTTTGATTCTCAGCGCAGGAGCAGGTATTCACTTGTTGATTATTTGGGGCCCTTTGGCTGCTCAGTTAAAAAAGTTAAATAAGGAAGAATAATAACCCTTATAATTTGGGATTACTCTACGACGTCAACAATGTTACCCCTTAACACTTCATATCTTATAGTTTGCCAACGTGTTCCATTCACGCTGGAGTAGTTGTAACATACTTGGAAAATGAACTCGATAAGAGTTTGGGGAGAGTGATATTTGGGCCGGTTTTTTTATCTCCAAAATTCGCGATCAGCTACAAGCCAGGAAATAGCTAACCTCGCTTACCCGGTATTTAGTTCTATTTATTGTTAAGTGCGATCTGCAACCCACTATTTCCGCTTAAGGTGGTTGGTTAAGAAGCAGCCATAGTCTTTGCCTGGCCATGCCACAAAAAATCGCTCTTCGATTTCACCTTCACCTGTCATCTTATAGACAAGCTTTGCTCTGGTTCCGGCAGGGGCGTTTTCCACTGATTCCGTTACGAATGTAAGAACCATTCCATCTTCTGAAATCTCGCTGAGTAGGTAAGTGTTAACGAAACCTTCGACATAAAACGCGCGAAGTACAAATGTTTCCCGAGACCTGTCATAGCTTATGTACCCAATGTCTTCATGTATCTCGCCATCAGGATTCTTCTCTTGCGGCTCGAATACGGATTTGGATTTGGCGCGAAGAAACTGGTCATTCAATACGAATTCAAAATCTGCGTCAACTGAAGACTGACCAGACATCCCCTCACCTGTTCCTTCCCAGGAGCCTATAAGGAATCGTATAGGTTCCCACACATCGTTAACTTCTCCAGATTGAGCCAAACTGAATAGAGGGATTACCATTAAGACAGCTAAAAATACTGTGGCTTTCATAGAATCTCCTTTTATACCGTTTCGTATATTACTTTGCAGAAGTATTGCTTATATAAAAACAAATATAATAATCATTAGGGATTCTGTCTATTAGATTGTATCATGCGTTGGTCTTCAATGATGTAGTGAATGTCATATTCGTTATTATCTCGGAGGTATCTGTTGAAAGCTGTCATGCGCACCAAATATGGATCGCCGGATGTACTTGAATTACGGGAAATTGATAGACCCGATCCAAAGGACAATCAAGTTCTGGTAAAAGTGCATGCTGTGTCGGTGAACCCCCTTGATTGGCACGTTCTGCGCGGCGAGCCATTTCTGGTTCGACTTATGGGTTTTGGACTCTTGAAACCGAAACACCAGATACTCGGGGCCGACATTGCGGGCCGGGTTGAGGCTATCGGTAAAAATGTAACTCAATTCAAGGTGGATGACGAAGTTTTTGGCTCGGGTATGGGTGGATTTGCAGAATATGCGTGTGTTAGTCAGAACAGACTGGTGTTAAAGCCGACAGCTATGACTTTCGAGCAGGCGGCGGCCGTGCCGGTCGCCGGCCTTACGGCGTTGCAGGCTCTTCGTGATCACGGGCGACTGCAATCAGGTCAACATGTCTTGATAAACGGTGCATCGGGAGGTGTGGGCACGTTTGCGGTGCAGATAGCCAAGGCGCTGGGAGCGCAAGTAATCGGTGTCTGCAGTGGGCGGAACGTAGAGATGGTGCGGTCTATCGGTGCGGACCATGTGATTGATTACACAAAGGAAGAATTCTGGCGAAGCGAGAAGAAATTTGATCTGATCGTAGACAATGCCGCATTTCAGTCGATAGGAAAGCCTCTGCGCGTGCTGAAAGCAACCGGCATATATGTCGGAGTTGGCGGCTCCTCATCAACCTTGAGTTTTCTGCAATCGCTGATTGTCAATCCTCTGATTGCAAGGATGAAGGGCAGAAAAGTAGTTTCATTCATGGCGAACGTGAAGCAGGCAGATTTGGTCTCCATAAAGGAGCTTCTGGAAGCTGGCAAAGTCGTGCCCGTTATAGACAGGAAGTATGCTTTGAGTGAAACGCCTGAGGCAATCCGATATGTTGAAAAAGGACACGCGCGAGGAAAAGTGATCATCACTATCTGATGATGGATAGCAGCAAAGACGCTTTTTTTGCACTTCATTGACCAGATTTGATTGTTTTCCAGCGACTTCGGTCAATAATGGCATTCCGTAACGAGACTGGAAGCCCGAAGCTCACATAAGATTGGCGACAGCGAAATCGGAAGCGCTTTGTTGTATTCTAAGGCGCTTTTGCAAGTATGTGAATGGACTTGCTGTATGCAGGATAGGGTTTCTCTCGACTGTACAATACCTGGAGGCAGCAAGTCCGGAATCGCTTGCGGTTCATGTTGAAATGGTTCAGGCAGGCATCGTACATCATTGACATAATCCCGGAAGGTCGATGTGATCGACCTCCCGGTTATTAGCATTATCTGCACTATCCAAGCTGTTCGCTGCTTTAGTCGAGATCAAAGCGATCGAGATTCATGACCTTGCTCCATGCAGCTACGAAGTCACGTACGAATGCCTCCTGCGAGTCGTCACTCGCGTAAACCTCCGCGATGGCTCGGAGCTGAGAGTTCGAACCGAAGATGAGGTCCACACGTGTGCCGGTCCACTTCTTCTCCCCGGTCGAACGGTCGCATCCATCGAACACCTCTTCGTCCTTCGACGTTGCCTTCCATTCCGTGCTCATGTCGAGCAGGTTGACGAAGAAGTCATTTGTGAGCGACTCCGGCCGCCTGGTCAGAACACCATGCTGTGACTGACCGAAATTTGCATTCAGGACGCGCATGCCACCCACAAGAACCGTCATCTCAGGCGCAGTCAATGTCAGCAACTGAGCACGATCCACCAATGAATGTTCTGCCGCCAGTCGATGTTCGTCGGCCAGATAGTTGCGGAACCCGTCTGCGGTCGGCTCGAGCGCGGCAAAGGACTCGATTTCGGTTTGCTCCTGCGTTGCGTCGGTACGTCCCGGTGTGAATGGAACCTTCACGTCATGCCCGGCATCCTTCGCAGCCTTCTCGACCGCTGCACATCCGCCCAGGACAATGAGGTCGGCAAGTGAAACCTGCTTCCCTCCCATCTGCGAGCCATTAAAGTCCCTCTGGATTTTTTCCAAAGTTTCCAGTACCTTCTTGAGCTGGTCAGGCTGGTTCACCTTCCAGCTGCGCTGCGGTTCGAGACGAATACGTGCCCCGTTCGCTCCGCCACGATTGTCACTGCCGCGGAATGTCGAGGCCGATGCCCATGCAGTCGATACCAACCGGGGAATGGACAATCCCGAATTGAGGATCCTGCCCTTGAGTTCAGCGATCTCGTCGTCGCCAATCAGCTCGTGGGTGACAGGAGGCACCGGGTCCTGCCAGAGCAGCTCTTCGGCAGGAACTTCCGGTCCCAGGTAGCGCGAGATGGGCCCCATGTCACGATGTGTCAGCTTGAACCAGGCCCGCGCAAATGCATCCGCGAACTTCTCAGGATTCTCCAGATAATGCCGCGCGATCGGCTCGTAGATGGGATCGAACTTCAACGAGAGGTCCGCCGTGGTCATCATCGGCCGGTGTTTTTTTGACGGGTCGTGTGCGTCAACAACCATGTCCTCTTCATCCACGTCCTTAGCCAGCCATTGATGCGCACCAGCCGGACTTTTAACCAGCTCCCAGTCATATTTGAACAGCACCTTCAGATAGCCCATGTCCCATTTAGTCGGGTTCGGCTTCCAGGCGCCCTCGATGCCGCTGGTGATCGTATCAGCGCCTTTGCCGCTGTTAAAGCTGCTCTTCCAGCCCAAGCCCATCTCTTCAATGGGGGCCGCCTCAGGTTCCGGACCGACAAGCGATGCATCGCCCGCGCCGTGACACTTCCCAAACGTGTGCCCGCCAGCTACAAGCGCAACGGTCTCCTCGTCGTTCATCGCCATTCGGGCAAACGTTTCCCGAACGTCCTTGCCCGAAGCGACCGGATCCGGGTTGCCGTCCGGGCCCTCTGGATTCACATAGATCAGCCCCATTTGCACGGCCGCCAGGGGGGTTTCCAGTTCCCGGTCGCCCGTGTAACGGCTCTTGGGCTTGTCGCTCGTCGCCAGCCATTCCTCTTCGGAACCCCAGTAAACGTCCTCTTCCGGCTCCCAGATATCCGCACGACCGCCGGCGAAACCGAAGGTCTTCAATCCCATCGATTCAAGTGCGCAGTTGCCGGCAAGAATCATCAGATCTGCCCAGGAGATATTCTTGCCGTATTTCTGCTTGATCGGCCAGAGCAGGCGACGTGCTTTGTCGAGATTTACATTGTCTGGCCAGCTGTTGAGGGGTGCGAAACGCTGGTTTCCGGTCCCGCCGCCCCCACGGCCATCGCCCATGCGATAGGTTCCAGCGCTATGCCACGCCATCCGAATGAAAAGCCCACCGTAGTGACCATAATCAGCCGGCCACCACTCTTGCGAGTCAGTCATCAAAGCATGGAGGTCTTTCTTCAACGCCTTAAAGTCGAGTTTCTTGAATTCCTCAGCGTAGTTGAAATCCGCACCCATGGGATTGGATTTGGCAGAGTGCTGATGAAGAATTCTCAGATTCAGTTGATTCGGCCACCAATCCCGGTTGGATTTGCCGCCGCCCATGCCTGTCACCGGGCGCTTGCCCACCCTATCCATGTTTTGGTCACTCATAAACGCTCCTTACATAGTGTAATTGGCTCTACTTGTGTTCATAGGTAAGATTGTCTGTCGCTCGTGCAACATAGTCTAAATTTAGACAATGTATTATTACACGCCAAAAAAAGAATCATTTCTTTTTCCGTCTTCCGTGCATTATAACTTGAAACTCAAAAATCTCGAAATCCTTAAGCTTTCCCTTTCCCTTGACCTCCAGTTGATCCCAGGGGATATCATATATATCACCGGTATCATCATCGATGAAATGATGATGCTTTTCGACATTGGCATCAAAGATAACCGCACCTTCCCTAATCGTCTGCATCCCAAGAAGCCCTTTTTCGACAAGCAGGTTCAATGTATTGTATACGGTGGCTCGAGAAACTGTGGGGCAATTTTTTCGAGCATGGGTAAAGACATCATCCGCAGAGGGATGTGTTTTGCATTTCAATACATATTCAACAACCGCAATTCTCTGAGGAGTGGGTTGAATATCACACTGCCGCAGGATCGAGATAGCATCTTTCATCGAATTAGAATAATTAGTATTTTAGACAATGTCAAGGTGAAAGTTGCAAAAATAAATGCAAAGAATACTGCTGCATAACCCCGAAATATGAGAAGAGCGGAGGGAGAAATCGATTTCTCATTGCTTTCAAATCCACCAGACTTGTCCTCACCGGCAGAATTGATTGTCTTCCAATGGTTTCCGTTTGAATTGGAATGGCCCGTTTGAATGCGAAAACTAAATTCACTGAAGTCCGGTGAGGGTGCTATTGGGCCGTCTTTCTTTATATATCACTTCTATTAGTCAAAAAATTTCAGGAATCCTCGGCCAGGCAGTTCGAACTGTACCGAATTTTCAGATTCTGGGCGGTGCCTTACCATCGCCGGCAGCCATTGCCGAAAACAGTTGACCTCTGTCCACAAAAATCGTATTTTTTAAGAAGGGCCTGTCTAATTAAATTTTAAGGAGAGAATTATGCCAGATAGAACAAATGAACTCAAGGCACGCGTCGAGGCGAAGAAGAAAGAGCTCGAGCAAAATCTGACCCAGCTCAAAGCTGAGGCTCATGGAAAAAAGAATGATGAAATCGAGAAACTGGAAAACCAACTCAATGAGCTCAATGAGCTGATTAAAGATGGGTGGGATAATATTTCCGAGGCGGCAGTTGAAAAAATTAATTCATGGCTGCAATAGACTAGAGCAGTATGGCAGATATTGGTAACCTTTGAAGACAAAGCTTCTTAATGTCTGGGAATCCATAAGAACCAGTTTCTATTTTATTCCCGGCTTGATGGTCGCTATCGCAACAGGTTTAGCGATTATCATGGTGTATTTTGACAGGCAGTTCGAGCCTGATTCCTATGGATTCCTTAGTTTCTTTTACTCCGGGGGAGTGGACGGCGCTCGTTCGATTTTAGCGACCATTGCCGGCTCGATGATTACGGTCGCCGGTGTTACGTTTTCGATAACAATTGTTGCCCTGACTCTCACAACATCTCAATTTGGCCCGCGTCTGCTGCGCAACTTTGTCAGACACCCTGGCAACCAGGTTGTACTCGGCGCCTTTGTGGGCACTTTTATTTACTGCCTCCTGGTGCTCGGATCAATACACGATCAAGAGGGATATCTATTCGTTCCGATCCTGTCGGTGAATCTTTCAATCTTGCTGGTTATCGCCAATGTGGGTATTCTCGTTTACTTTATCCATCACGTTTCCGCATCAATACAAGCTGATAACGTTGTCCAGGCTGTTTACAATGAACTGCTGGAGCGCTTATTGCCCTTGTTTCCTGACGAGATTGCGGATGACACAGGATCGACCGGTGAATTGGATCAGGACCGTCAGGCCCGGATAAACTCGTACCGCAAATCGCGATCAATCTCTGCTCCGAAAGACGGCTATCTGCAGGCTGTGGACATTAACGGCCTGCTGCGTATAGCCATCGCCACGGATTCACTTCTCTCTCTTGAGTATCGTCCGGGGGAATACATCACGGCCGATAGCACACTTGTAACTGTGAGCTTCGACGGTCAATTCAGCGACGAATCTGCAGAGGATCTTGCCAACTCGTTTTTTGTCGGCCCCCAGCGATCCCCACTGCAAGATGCAGAGTATGCCATCCATCAACTGGTGGAAATCGCCGTGCGGGCACTTTCACCCGGAATCAACGATCCATTTACAGCGATTTCCTGCATAGACCGTCTTGGCTCGGCAGTATCCTTCCTTGCGGGCCGATCATTCCCGTCATCACATCACTGCGAAGATGAGGGCAAACTCCGTCTGGTAACCAAACCATGGACCTTTACAGGTGTCGTCAATGCTGCTTTCGATCAGATTCGTCAGAACAGTCAATCAAATGTGGCGGTGACGACTCGGCTCCTGGAGACGCTCACTATGATTGCAGGCGTTTGCAGAAATGCAGAACAGCGGGAAGCCCTCTTGAGGCAGGGGAATATGATTCTGCGAGCGAGTGAAGAGTTTATATCCGAAAAGGATGATAAACAGGATGTACAGCAACGTTATCAGGCCTTGGGGGACGCGCTTAGCAGAAGTGCGGATTCCGGCGATCCAGATAATTGTCAGGCTAAGTAGTAGATTCCCGATTTGATTCCAAACAGACCGCATGCGAAACTCCCGCCATATTACAGCCGGCCGCGGTCGTCACTCGCTCCGCAGTGCATCAATCGGATCGAGCATCGAGGCACGGTGCGCCGGATATACCCCGAAGAAAAGCCCCGCCAGCAATGAACAGCCGAAGGCAAGCAAAACGGATTCCGACGAAATGCTTATTGCCCATGATGTTCCCGCGCTCACCAGAATAGAGCCCAAAATACCGAGGACAATTCCCACGAGTCCGCCGCTCACTCCCAGAATGGATGCTTCCATTATGAATTGCGTCATGATATCTTTGCGACTGGCGCCGACGGCCATTCTGAGCCCGATTTCGTTGGTTCTTTCTCTGATGGCGATGAGCATTATGGCCAGAATTCCGATTCCGCCAACGAGCAGGGAAATTCCGGCGATGCTGCCGATAAGAAGAGTAAAGGTGTCGGTGGTCTCCCGCTCTGCTTCGAGAATATCCGTTTGACTCTGAATCGTGAAATCATCGGGCAAAGCGCGCCTGTCGAGCCGATGTCTTTCGCGCAGCAACCCGGCGACCTGCATCATGGCATGATCCATCGCTTTGGAATCCACAGCCTGGATGTTTATTGCGTTGATATAGGCAAGATTAAACACACGCCGTAAAGCGGTTCGGATAGGGATGAATATCTGGTCGTCCTGGTCGGAGCCGCTTAGGTCGGTCCCTTTCGATTCCATTACGCCGATAACTTCGAAGGGCACTTTCCCAATGCGAATTGTCTCACCGATCGGATCATGTCCATAAAACAGATTGTCGACCACAGTTTTGCCCAGAACAGCTATTCGGCGAGAGGCGGTATTCTCTTCGTCGGTAAAAAATGCCCCCGAAGCGACATTAAAGTTCCGCACCTCCTGAAAATCCGGGGTGGTTCCAACCACAGTAGTGTTCGAGCTCGAATTTTCGTACTTAACCTGCAGCTTTTTGCTTTGCAGGGGTGCGGCGAATTTTACGGCTGAACAGTCCTGTGCGATCGCCTCGGCGTCTTCGACGGTCAACGTGGTGACAGTCCCCCGAATCTCCTGGCGTCCCGCGCTCTTCTGTACCTGTCCGGCATTTACAATCAGCAGATTGGTTCCCATCGCCTCAATTCTCTCAATAACTTCTTTCTGGGCGCCATTGCCGATAGCGACAATGATGATAACAGCGGAAACGCCGATGATTATTCCGGTCAGGGCAAGCACCGTTCGCATGGGATGTGCCGCAAGCTGTTTGCGTGAAATACGGACGCTTCGAGTGATCTTCACGGTATGGTCAGCCTCTCAATGCCTCGATTGGCTGAAGTGAAGCAGCTTTATTTGCCGGCTGCAATCCAGCCAGAATCCCGACCAGGCTCGAAAGAAAAACGCCGATAGCGATGCTTTCCCAGGAGATAGAGGCAGGTATTTTAGTAAAATATTCCAGTGTTTTTGCGCCAATCATTCCCAGTATGACGCCTATTACACCCCCTGTTAAAGTCACAGCAGTCGCCTCATACAGAAACTGCCGCATGATGTCTTTGCGCTTTGCACCGATCGCTTTGCGCAAACCGATTTCCTTTCGGCGTTCATTGATCGAAATGAGCATGATGTTAGCGACGACCACACCCCCGGCCAGCAGCGAAATGCCCGCAACCAGCGCCAAAAACATATTGAAGGTGCCGGAGACCTTCTCGGCCATCAGGGTAATCTCTGTCGGACTTGTAATCGTGAAATCGTCGGGCACGCCGGGAGCAAGTTGGTGCCGTTCACGGAGAAGCGACCGAATACTGGCCACTGTCATATCAATATCGGCGGCCGTGCCAAGAAGGATTTTGGCGGCGGAAATATAATCCACATTCGCGACACGCCGCATCATGGTGCTCAGCGGGACGAAAATACGATTGTCCATGTCTCCGCCGGCCGGACTGATGCCCTTATTCTGGGATATACCGATGACTTCGAATGGTACATTGCCAATGCGGATCTGCTCCCCGATGGGGTTCAGCGTTCCGAAAAGGTCGGTTCGCACTGTCGGCCCGAGAACACATACGCGAGCAAGACCATCCATATCCTCATCTGAGATAAAATCACCATCTGCGGCATCCCAATCCCATACAGCGGCCCATGACGGGGTTACGCCGAAAATTCCGGTGGTGGTCGATCTGTCCTGATAAATTACTTCCATCTGGCCTTTCACGCTCATCGGAGCGGCATCCGAGATTGCGCGTATTTCTCTTTTCAGAGCATTAATGTCCTCAAGCGTAAGACTGGTTGTCGGCTGAGAACCGGCCGGCCGGCCCACCTCACGTCCGCCTCCCGCCCGCACCATCAGACTCTCAAAACCGAATTTCTTGACACGATCCAGAACACGTTGTTGGGCGCCGAGTCCGACAGAGACAATCATGGTAATAGCTGCGATACCAATTACAACGCCGATCATCATTAGAAATGACCTGAGCCTGTTCTTTGCAAGGCTCTTAAAGACCATAGTGACCATTCTACCTGTCTTCATCGGCAGCATCCTGTGAGGCGTTTTTATGAATTTCTCGATCAAGCGGCCGCGGATCATTGTTTTTCGCATCACTGACAATGGAACCATCCGATATTCTGATGATACGCCGGGCGTGTTCGGCAATATCGGTTTCGTGGGTTACAATGACTATGGTTCTGCCTTTTTCATATAATTGCCGGAGCAGAGCCATGATTTCGAGGCTGGAGTCGCTGTCCAGATTACCGGTAGGCTCATCGGCGAAAATTATTTCTGGATCGGTAACAAGCGCGCGGGCGATGGCCACGCGCTGCTGCTGTCCCCCGGAGAGCTCATTGGGATTATGATGGATACGCCCCCCAAGCCCGACTGCTTCCAGCGCCTCTCGAGCGAGGCGCCTGGTGTCCGATTTTTCCGAGTAAATAAGCGGAAGTTCGACGTTCTCCAGAGCATTGGTGCGGGCCAGCAAATTAAAGGACTGGAACACAAAGCCGATCTTCTTGTTGCGGATGCCGGCAAGAGTTTCATCATCGAGCGTGCTTACCTCAACGCCATCCAGAAGCAGGGTACCGCTGGTGGGCCGGTCCAGGCAGCCGAGGATATTCATTAGCGTCGATTTACCGGAACCGGAAGCGCCCATGATGGCCACAAACTCCCCGCGATTAATCTCAAGCGATATGTCGCTGATGGCATGTACCTCGCCGCCGCCGCCCTTGTTGTAGGTTTTGGTCAGATTTGCCGCCTGAATGACTGCTTTATTCATTATCTGTACTCCTGGTTAGCAGATGGTATGAGAACTGTCTCTCCCTCTTTGAGGCCGCTGATAATTTCAGTGTAGCCAGAGTCCCTCCATCCGACCGTTACCTTTCGTTGTTCCTGTCTGCCGCCTGCAGCAACGGCCACATAGCGCTCGCCGCGCTGGCGCAGAATGGCGCTTGTCGGCACCGCCAAAACGTCCCGACGGGTTTCGAGTTCGATGGTTACGTTTGCGGTCATTTCAGGCCGAAGGGTTTTGCCCTGCAGATCCTCGATTGTCAGGGTAACAATATAGTTAACCACGTTATCATGTATAACCGCTTCAGGGTAAATAGCTGTAACGGTGCCCCGGAAATCGGTATCGGTATAGGTGTCAACGCTGAAGCGCGCGGTCTGCCCGATCTTTATTTTGCCGATGTCGGTCTCATCGACAAAGACCTGTACCTCCAGTCGGTCGAGATCGATTATGGTGACGAAAGTGGGAGCGGCAAGGCTCGCCGATACCGTTTCGCCCTCCTGTGTCGATACAGAGGCGATCGCTCCCGCGATTGGGCTGCGGATTGTCGTATAGCTCAACTGGACCTTTGAATACTGGAGATTTGCCTCTGCCTGTTCGACAAGCGCTCTGGCAACCTTCAATGCGGTTTCTGATTGATCCAGCTGCTGATCGGAGATGAGACCCTTTTTTAGAAGAGCATATTCCCGCTCAAATTGCCTTTGTGCAAACTCGGCGTCGGCACGAGCCTTTTCGACTGCGGCGATATTTTGACTGAGCCTCGCGCGCAGCTCGGAATCATCGAGCTCGGCAATGATCTGGTCAGCCCGGACATAGTCCCCGATATTGGCGCGCAGTCGTTTGACCACGCCCGATATTCGGGAACCGACCTTTACCTCGGCGCCGACCATCGGCTTTATAATTCCGGTCGCCAGTACAGCGGAGCCGATATCCCGCCTGATCACTTTCACCGTCTCAGGAGCTGCAGAGCTTTGGTCGCTGGCTCTCATGGCCACCACTGACATAATCGATATGGTCCCGACGGCTAATAAAGCGATGACGGCTATCCATTTTTTCTTCAATTCTGTAGTTCCTTTATGTTCAAATTATGTTACTCCCGATTTATTTCTATTGTCTGCTCATAAAGAGCAGGATGCCGCTCACTTGAATACATCCGAGGCCGGCACCAATAGATTCGACTGCTTTTCTGCAATCGCTATATTGGACACTCAATTTGAATAAAACTTGCAAATATCTCAAAAAGTGCATTTTCTTTTTTTTTCCGGATCTTATTCATAGTCCGGCAAATTCTCATCGGCCAAGAAATGAGGCGGTATATTTCAGAGCAGCGCATAGTATTACAGCGGTAAGCATCATTTATTTTGCTGTCCTCAGGCCCGGACAATTGCCCGTTTATCCGGAAGAATTCGGCAGCGAGAGAAGACGCCTGCAAGGGGTTTGCGATTATAATCCGAATCAAGGATTTTCAGTGCAGTCGATGCCGCTGATCTTGATTGATACGGAATACGGCCGAGCCAGACCGGTGAGCATGTTGATTGTCGTGGTCTTACTGGCGCCATTGGGACCGAGAGAGCCGAACAATTCCCCTCTGAAAACCTCGAAGGAAACGTCTGAAACAGCGCTGACTTTGTGGAAGATTTACTCAGGCCCTCTACGGCAATAGTATTATTCATTTCTTTTTTCAGGGGTGCACGGGTATTTCTTTTAGCCGCAATGGCATTCCCGGATCGGCCACAGTAACTCCTCTAATTGAGTATTAACGCAGATACTTTAATACTTCGATGCGACAAAGTCAACCTGGATCAATTGAACTGAGTTTCCCGAATACCCCTGAAGTTCAAAACAGAGACTGCGATAATACTCCGATAAGGCAGTTTCCAACTTCTGCCGTTGATTCTATCGTAGTTTAAATCGAACAGGAACCGTGAAGCTCACAAAAGTTTGGGCAGAGTGATATCGGGGCCGCTCCGTTTCATTTACCGCAATATAAAATTAGCGTGTAGTGCTGAGACTGCGATAAGCAGTCCGATTAGTAGCTCAAAACCTGGGTCGCCTCCAGCATCTCCATGACAGCTCTGGCAGCTTTGACCGGCTGTGCTATTTTTACCAGCATATCCGGCGTAATCTTTCGCTCCTGAATACACGGGCTGCAAATCAGAAGCTTGCCGCCCTGCTCAATGAAGTCCTTTATCAAATCCGACAGAGGCGGCAATCCGGCGGCAAAAACATGTTCGTGGCAACCCTCTTTGGCAATCAAAACCGCCGATCCTTGAAGCATGATAGTAACGTCCACCTCCAATACAAGGGCGGCGTTGCCGATAACAAAAGGCAAACATGCCAACTCGGGGTCTTCGGGTCCATGCGTTCCAAAGATAACAATTTTCTCTGATTTCTCTTCACTCATTGTTGTTGCTCCTGACTCATATTAATTCAAGTTGCTGGCCATCAGGCCCAAAACCGTTTGAAAATGTTCTCCATGTTTTGCTAAGCCGTCACCCTCTCTTTCGGCCCGGGTACTTCCAATAATGCTCTGGCGAGAAATTCAGCGATATCCCCGACCTCATCATTATTTTTTCCGGCCTGTTTGAGATTGACCAGGCAGATGGGGCACATGGCGGCAATAGGATCCCCCATGGTCCTCAGCTGCTCCATCCGTTTAGCGGCAATTTCATGCGCTCGAGAGGGAAAAAGGGACTCAATTGGCCCGCCGCAGCAATGCGTCAGGGCGCCCGAAAGCTCAGGGCTTTTGACTGTAAAACCTGCCCTCCTGAGCAGGTACCGCGGTTGTTCGATGACTCCTTCATAACGGGCATAAACACATGAGTCGTGTATCATCACTTCACCATTGGATTTCTCTGCGTTTTCCAGATCGGCATCTGCCAGAACTTCCAGATAACTTTGCACCTCCAGATCAAAATCTTCCAGAATCTCGGGATAAACATGCCGCAGCATATTGGTTGTATGCGGATCGACCGTTATAACCTTCCTGACCCCGTGATCCTCAAAAACCCTGCGGACGCGTCGGGCATGATTTGCTAATGCCATGTCCACTCCCTGATCGTATATGAGCGCGCCGGAATAAAGTTCATCCTCGTAGAGATAACCGTACTTGACACCCCCCTTTCTCAAAAGCAGGGCAATTGCACGCAGTATATTGTTATAGGTCTGCTTTTCATTTTTCCCCGGAAAGGCCATGAAACGGGATACATTAATAAACCTGTTCACGAATCTGCCCAGATTCATGAATTTTGTGATCCATGAGTTCTCCATCGCCTTCATGCGGTTGGCCATGGTTCCGAGGTAGGGCATTATCTGGTACATGTGCCCGGTGTAAAGGACTGTCTCGCCGCCCCGGGGAATATCGAGCCCATCGGACCATTGGATGGCTGTCCTATCGGAAAGCGGCAGCACGCTCCCGCGATTTAAGAGGTTGTCAGTTAAAATGCCGAGTATCGCTTTCTTGGGTAAAGACATGTACTTACCTCCCCAGTCCATACAGAGCGCTATTAATATAATTGCGCAAGAGGCGAATATTCTCCGCAATAGGAACTCCGGCGGGACAATTGGCCTCGCACATTTTGCATAGAAGACAGGAGTATATGGTATCCTCATTTTCGATTATTTTGTCTTCGAGTCCCAGCATTACCTCCCGGAAAAGCATGCGTGGAAGCGGGATAATCTCCAGAGGACAGAGCGCGGTGCAAACACCGCAATTCATACAGGCTGCGGCATCGAAGCGCGGATCGATTGATTCTATGAAAACAGTGTTGACAGTGGTCATTCCGACTCCTCCGGTAAAATAGTGTACTTGAAATAATCATCACCCCGGCTCTTGGGCAGCTCGGCGACCATGCCGTAACGCCGCATCGACATGATCCACACTGTCGTCTCCCAACTCGGCTTATTTAAGGCTTTTGCCAGCTCAGGAATGGTCATGGGATTTTTCTTCAGCAGATCGCAGATACGTTCATGCATCACCATCTCGTCCCGCAGAACTTCCTGCAGATTGCGCATTTCACTCTTCTCCATCATACCACCTCTTTGGCCAGAGCATCAATCATGTTTGTGATTTGCTTGTGGGTATAACCCTCAACATTTATTGCCAGCTTTTCACATGCCGGCACACAGGTTCCGCAACCCTTGCATATGGCAGTGGTGACCTGCGCGATTGCCTTGCCGCCTTTTTCGATTTTGCCGATGGCATCGTATGGACAGGCGTTGCTGCAATCATCACACCATTCGCATAAATCAGGATCAACCACGGCGACAAACGGCTCGAGATCAACATAGCCTTTCATAAGCAGCCCGGCGCTCTTGGCAACGGCGGCCATAGATGAGATTGTGCTTTCATGCACGTTCTTGGGGCCCTGCGCTGAACCTGCGATCAGGATCCCGTCCATGACAGTTTCCACCGGGCGCAATTTGCAGTGGATCTCATTGAAAAAACCATCCTTCCCTACCGGGAGCTTGAGCACATCAATCAACTCTCGGTTCGGACGAGCTTCCATTCCTGTGACAAGCACCACCAGATCCGATCCGATGTTGATCTCCTCTCCCCCGGTGAGTTGATCTTTTAAGGCAACCTCAAGATGACCGTTGGAGGCTTTTACTGAAGGCGGCTCCTCATCCGGGAATTTAAGAAACAGCGATCCCTTCTGCAGGGCTTCTTCATAGAGAAGCTCCTGTTTGCCATAGGTACGCATGTCCCGGAAAAGGTGATATTGATGCAGGGGATTTTGTTTCTCTCCGGCAAGGAGCGCAGTGTGGACAGCGGCGGTACAGCAGTATCGGGAGCAGTAGGAATGAGAGCCCTCGTCATTTGAGCCCTGCCTGCTGCCGACACAGTATATATAGGAAATATTTTTAATATCTCGTCCATTATACCGGATTGAACCGCTGTCTGAATTATCCAGGACATCCCTGAATTCGTCCAGTGTTAATACTCCCGGCAGCCCATATCCAAATTCTCCTTGAGGCGGCTTATAGCGCTGAAACCCGGTGGCAACGATGATCGCCCCCGCTTTTATAGAAGTGCGTTTGCCGTCCGAGCTCTGAATGGAAATATCGAACTCGCCGACATTGCCGGTCTTCTCTACAACTTGAGACGATGTATGTATATGAATTCGGTCATCTTTCTCGATCATGCTTGTGAGGGTCTGAACCAGCTCCTTTCCGCTTCGGCCGCTGGGAAAAAGAGGGCCCCAGGATGCGACCTGGCCGCCTACCTCGGGGGCGCTTTCCACCAGATGTACTTCAATTCCCATAGTCGAAAGCAACCGTGCGGCCTGCAGGCCGCTGATGCCCGCACCTATGATCAGGACACGCGGAATTGTCTTGACCCGGATCATCTCCAATGGATGCCCCATCAGTGTTCTGGCAATGCCGGCCCGGATAAGCCGGATAGCTTTGTCCGTGGCATGCTCCATATCATGTGTATGTGTCCAGGAGCACTGCTCCCGAATATTGACCTGATTATAGACATATTGATTCAGGCCGGCACGGCGCGCCATAGCACGGAAAGTGTTAAGGTGGAGTTTGGGCGAGCAGGAAGCGACCACAATCCCGTCCAGCTCCTGCTCCCTGATGATGTCAATGATTTCCCGCTGTGTGGCGTCGCTACAGGTAAACATGGCCGTCCTGGCCACTACAACTCCCGGTTCCTTTTCAACCTCATCGCGCACCTTCTCAATATCCACATAATCTGATATATTGCCTCCGCAGCCGCAGATAAAGGCGCCAATTCGTCGGTCAGTCATCACGACACCCTCACTTTCTTGAGGTATGCGGCGGTTTGCGCTGCGGCGGCCCCGGCATGCATGATAGTATCGGGTATATCCCGGGCGGCTGAGGCCGCACCCGCCACAAATACACCCTCTATGCTGGTCTTGCAGGGCTCCAGATCGGAATCTATTTCATGAATGAAAGGTATCTTTTCACTCTCCAGCCTCTGATCCTTGAACAGGGCGAGCATCTCCTGATTAGGAAGCAGTCCCACGGAAAGTACCACCAGATCATGTTCCGCCTGTTTAACTCCGTCCCCATTGAGCATATCCTCATAAAACAAGGCCAGGTTTTGATCATCTCTCTCCTCAATACGGCCGATCCTGCCCTTGACGAAATACACCCCCATACCTTTGGCCTGCTCATAAAATTCATCATAGCCCTTCCCGAAGGCCCTGATATCGATGTAGTAGATGGTGATATCGGCCAGCGGCAGAGCGCCCATCAACAGTTGCGCCTGCTTGAGAGAATACATGCAACATATCTGCGAACAGAGTCTGTTGCCCACGCTTTCATCCCTTGAACCTGTGCAGAGTACAAAGGCGATATTAGAGGGCGCCTTACCATCTGAGGGACGCACTACGCTGTTATAGGGCCGGGTGGGCGCGAGGATACGATCCATCTGCATGGCATCAATTACATTGGGAAAGCGACCGTAACCATAAGCAGCCTTATTTCTCGCATCAAAAAGTTCAAACCCGTTAGCCAGTACCACCGACCCAACATCGACATCCTTATCCTCGGGGCGCATGTCAAAATGTATAGCGTCAGCCGGACAGGCAGAAATACATTCATGGCATTCGGCGCAGCCCCCGCAGTCCAGACAGCGGCTGGCGCTGTAGCGGGCGTCCTCCTCGCTCATGGTACCTTCGACCTCAAGCTCGATTCCGTCAGTTGTACGCTGGTCTAATGGAATCTGGGGCAATACAGAGGCGTCCCGTCGGCTGAAATTTTTCCCGAGGCGATGGATTACCTCCCCGGGTTCAACCATCGGCAGACGCTGGTCGAACACAGTGCCGGAAAGCTGTTTTCCGGTCAGGAAGCGATCCATATAGAATGCCGCTCGTTTGCCCTGAGCGATAGCTTCGATAATCATGGAGGGCCCTGTGACCACATCACCTCCGGCAAATACTCCCTCCACAGATGTGGCCAGTGTTTCCGGATCGGCCACGATCCTTTCATTTGGGGCAAGGCCAAGCTGGCCGGCAAAGTCAGATGTTGCGGGCCGCAGACCAATTGACAGGATGACCAAATCGGCCGGTTCACTTGTCTCGCTTCCGTCAATCGGAACAGGACGGCGGCGGCCGCTTTCATCGGGAAGCCCGAGTTCCATATCGATGCATTCGATAGCCTGCAGGTGTCCATTGCTTCCGACAAAACGGACGGGCATTTTGAGCTCATGCAACTCCACTCCCTCATCCAGAGCGGCCTGAACTTCCCAGTCATGGGCCGGCATTTCTGCCCGGCTGCGCCGGTAATAGATACTCACCTTTTCAGCTTTGAGCCGCAGGGCGGTGCGGGCCGGGTCAATGGCTGAGTTTCCGCCGCCGATTATCATAACCTTCTTTCCTCTCAAATCATCTATATAACCTGTAGCAGATGCCTTCAGAAAAGTCATGCAATCCATCACCCCTTCCAGATTCTCTCCCGGCAGATTCGCGGAATATCCCTTCAGCGTTCCCATAGCCAGGAAGACAGCATCAAAACCGCTCGCCTTAAGCTCGGGGATGGAAGACATCGGGCAATCGGTATGAATTTTCACTCCCAGGGCGGTGACGTTCTTTATATCCCGATCAACAATTGATTTAGGCAGTCGATAGGGAGGGATGCCATAACGAAGCATACCACCCGGCCGTGAGGCAGCCTCGAAAATTTCTACACTATGCCCTTTTTGCGCCAGGAAGTAGGCTGCTGTCAGCCCTGCCGGACCGGACCCTACCACTGCTACAGCTCTACCTGAAGACTTTTCCGGCGGACCGCACTCCGGCTCGGGATGTCTCTGATAATAGCGATCAACCATAAAACGCTTTATGCCCCGGATCGGTACCGGACCCTCCAGTTCAGAGCGGGTGCAATTTTCCTCGCAAGGAGCGTAACAGGCACGGCTCAGGCTGCCGGGCAAGGGCGCATCCTCCATATGCAGATTAAAGGCCTCTTCATATTTCCCGGCCCGCACGAGGGACACATAGCCATGGGCTTTCACTCCCGCCGGGCAGGCATAGGAGCATGGGGATAATCCCTGATGGTCGATGATGGCTTTCTTTGGCACAGCCTGAGGGAAGGCAATGTGGGCCGCACGCCTGGCGATCAAATTTCTGTTGAACTGGTCAGGTATGGCCACCGTGCAGGCCACCTCACACTGACCGCATCCGGTGCAGGCCGCGGCATCGATAAATGTCGGTTTGCGGTGCAAATGCACAAGGAAGTGCCCATTTCCTTTGCGCTCGATTTCATCCACCTGCGAATACGGCAGGATGGTGATATTTTCGTGGTTGGCTACCGCCGCCATTTTGGGAGTGGCAATACAGCTGGCGCAGTCCAGAGTTGGAAAGACCTTGCTCAACAAAACCATCTTGCCTCCGATACTGGATTCTTTTTCAACCAGCAATACTTTATAGCCCATATCTCCAAGTGTGAGGCTGCTTTCCATACCAGCGATTCCGCCTCCAATTACCAGTACATCATATTGCATAATACATTCCCTTACATATTGCTCAAGGCCTTCTGAAATGACTCGATGTGAGCGACAAAAGATTCCGCGCAGACCGAACAGATCGCAGCCATTTTGAGCCGACGGGGATCATGCCCATTCTTCTCCAAAAGCTGCTGTGCCTGCTTGACCAGCTGCCCGGTGCGTTCGGTGCAGTTGGGAAGGTAAGCGCAATCCGTACCGTCCGCGGCAATGAAGACACCGTCAAAACCAGCCGTTAGCGCGTGAAGCACCCAGCGCGGATCTATTCCGGATGAGCATGGTACAGCTATGACCTTAACAGATGTCGGATATGCCATATGTGAACTGCCTGCCAGATCGATACCCGGATCGGATATATTATTGGTGGCGAAGACAAGAATGGAGGGCCTGGTATTTTTGTCGCTTTCAACCATATCCGTCATTTGTTTCTCTTGACGAAGATGCGCCAGTAACCGGCTTCGGCTATGTTTCCCAGATATTCGTGGCCGACTTTCTTGGCCCACAGGGGGATGTCTTCATTGGTGCCTTCATCCGAAGAGAGCACTTCCATTATTCCCCCCATCGGCACTGAGGCCATGGCCCGCTTTGCTTCAAGTAACGGGCCCGGACAGGCAGTCCCCCTGGCATCCACCACTTTGTCAGCTTTCAGTTCGTTTAGCTGGGTACTCATATTTCTCTCCTTTACTGTTTAGTTGTGCTTTGATGCCGCTCATTTAACATTTCTTCGATGTTATCTACGATAGAGGCAAGAGCGACTGAAATATCAGAGTTTATGTTTTCGAGAATTACCGGTTTGCCGTTATCTGCCATTTTCCTCGCCTCGATATCGATGGGCAGCCTTCCCAGAAATGAAACACCCATCAGCTCAGCCTGTTTTTCTCCTCCTCCTGTGCCAAACAGATCGATGTGCGTGGCACAAACGGGACATATCAAACCGGACATGTTTTCGATAACAGCTATTCTGGGCACATTCATCTTCCTGGCCATATTTATCGCTCTTGCCGAATCTATGAGGGAAATTTCCTGAGGTGTTGTAACGATGATGGCCAGATCCGGCTCCATTTTTTGAGTCAGGCTGATGATTTCATCGCCGGTGCCGGGGGGAAGGTCAGCAACAAGGTAATCCAGCTTGCCCCACTCCACATCCCCCAGAAACTGATGCAGTACTTTGGAACGCATGGGACCGCGCCAGATTACAGGTTGATCGGGCTGTAGCAGACTTGCTATGGAAACGACTTTCAGGTCATGGCATATATGCGGGACGATTCTGCGCTCGTGAACATGCATCTCACCTGTCAATCCCAGCATTTTGGGCACATCCGGCCCGGTTACATCCGCATCAAGCAGGCCGGTTCTATAGCCTTTTATCCTTAATCCATAGGCAAGATTCACGCTTACGGTAGTTTTGCCCACCCCTCCCTTTCCGCTAAAAACCAGGATTCTGTGCCTGATGTTATGGATGTTTTTCGAAATTGCTTTATTTTCAATTTCTATCTGTTCTTTTTGCTCATCTGTAAGCATGTTCAAATCTCCTGAATTATGGATGAATCTCAGGCTTGTACCTGATTATCTTCCTCATATCCCAACCGCCGCCTCAAAACCATCTCTCACTGCGTCATGAATCTGGCGCGGCTGCCGGGCGTCGCCGATGACTTTTACCTCAATATTCATTTCATTCAAGAGAGGCCCAAGCTCGTTCAGCGAGCGCATTCCCACCGCAACGACAACCGAGTCATAGTTTCCCAGTGGTATTTCCCGACCACCGTTTTGCGCAAATGCCCTGCCTCCTGCAAAGCGAGAAATCCTGGTGCCGGTTTTTATATCTACGCCCGCCTGCATCAGCGCGGTCATTGTCATTGTTTTGGTGAGCTGCATCATATCCCGGGCCACGTCATCCAGAAGCTCAACGATAGTTACGCGGTGGTTTCTCGCGGCCAGAAACTCGGCGCATTCAAGACCGACCATACCGCCCCCCACTATCAGCACTTTTTTGCCGACGCTTTTTCTCTCAGTAAGAACATCCTCGGCTGATAAGAAATTTGTCAATCCGGGAATTGATGGGTCAATCGGCACGGCGCCGGTGGCAATTATCACAATATCCGGTTTTTCAGAGAGAATGTCCTGCAGTTCCGCTTTTTTCGATAAATGCAGTTTAACAGTGCTGTTCGTAATCTTATGTATAAGTGAATCAAGAGGACGCCTCATCATCATTTTACCGGGCGGAATATACGAGAGGTTGAATTGACCGCCCAGTTGATTCCTGTCAAACAGAACCACCTCATGACCCCTCTGTGCGGCTGTCAATGCCGCCTGTATTCCCGCCGGTCCGCCTCCGACAACAACCACCTTTTTCGGCTGGCGGGGCTTTTTAAACTGCTCTGACTCATGACCCACTTCGGGATTGATGATGCATCCCAGACCATCCCCCGATTTGACCCTGGCGAGGCATCCCTGAAGGCAGGCTCCGCACTGGATGATATCCTCATCGCGATTTTGTCTCATTTTTCTTGGCAGGTCGGGATCGGCGATGAGCGGCCGCCCCAGGGCTACTGCATCGACGATTTTTCTTCCAAGCGCCCGGCGGATATCCTCGGGCCGGCCCATCCTTCCGGCAACAATAACCGGAATATCGACTTTCATCTTGATCAAACCAGCCCAGTCCAGGTTTTTATCCGGGGGCAGTCTCATATGTTGATAGTACCAGGCAGGCGAATCACAGACCGAGCCGCTGGCCACATGAATTGCAGTTATCCCCCGTCTCTGGAGAAAATCCGCCAGATTAACCGCATCGCTTATATCCGCACCCCCATCTATTTGTTCAGAGGCCGATATCCGTGCTATCAATGGCGGGTATTCGCCGATTTCCCGGCGTATCGCTGTTAACACTTCGGTTGCGAAGCGCTGCCGGTTTTCACGGCTGCCCCCGTACTCGTCCCGGCGAAGATTGATTACCGGAGAAAGGAATTGAGAGATAAGGTAGCCATGCCCGAATTGAATCTCGATCAGGTCAAATCCCGCTTCTGCGGCTCTTTTTGCTGCTCCGGCATATGCAAGAACCAGCCTCTTAATTCTTTCCGCGCTCATTGCGACAGGCGAAAGGCCGCTATTAAAGCAGGCAATTTCCGAGGGCGCTTCCGGCATCATCCCCGAGACTTCAGGGTTTGCAACACGCCCGGCATGATTTAAATGGGCGATGGCTATAACGCCGTTCTTATGAATTGTATCAACAAGCTGTGCCAATCCTCTGATGTGATTAAAGCTGGAGATGCCAAGCTGCCTCGGATGTTCTTTGCCGGCGATGTCAACATACAATGGCTCGACAATTATCCCGCCGACCTCTCCTTCCGCCCGACGACGATAATAGGCCTGATGAAGATATGTCACCTCCCCGTCCAGCGTGCCATAACCTGTCTTAACCGGGGCCATTATAAGCCTGTTAGGTATCTCTACCGAGCCAATCTTTAGAGGCGCAAATATATCCATTCCTCTCCCGCTGTTGACGATGAATGCCGGGACAATCACTGCGAATAGAATATCTCATCCTACCTGCTGCTTGATTCCACGGTCCTTTTCACCCTCATGTCCATGCTGTTTTCGATTCCAATCGAGACTGAAACATCCCCTCACACACCCGCAAATCTGCATCAATCATTGCGTGTAAATGCCAGGTCCCTGCATCTCCAGCATCCCTGCTGCGCAAACTCTTTATTTGGGTCAATACCCTTATCGCAAAGCCATAAACAGCCTTCGGCATCGCGAAAAACCTTCATCGGCCGTCCCCCGGGATGATAAATCCCATGACCAAGGGCCGGTTTTTTGCTTTCTTCCTCTTGCATCCTAATCACCTCCAAATGTTAATTTTTTTAATGGAGCCAAACAAATTGATAACTGCTGCGGAGTCGATCACTTGAAGTATACCGGATGGCATTTTCAGAGCTCGATTCAATTAATATTTGGTCCAGTTTAAATCTCCATTTTATCTGTTTTCTTCAATATAAGAATAAGCAAGCGACATGCCGGATGCGGCCCATGTTAATAAATCAATCTTATCCCGTTATAAATGAATGTGTTGCAAGGGCGGCCGTACCGCTTTTGCGGGATCGTCCGGGGACCGGATAGATTAACCGTGATGCAAAAATGCATTATATTCTATTCAGATATCATGCACGTTCGCACGTCATCTACGTTTTTTGATTAACTTTCTGAAGATGGTACTTTTAGTTTTAGTTTTCTGATTTTGCGGTAGAGTGTGGAGGTGTGAATGCCGAGTTCCCTGGCTGTATCCTTGCGGCTCCAGTTATTTCTTTTGAGAGCGCTCAAAATGAAAAGAGATTCCATTTCTTCCATCGAAGCGGCTATCTCAATTGCAGGTATAGCCTGTCGACCGTGAAGGTACTCGGGCAGATGTTCGGGTCTGATGACCCCTCCGGGACTAATTACAAATGCATGTTCAATTATGTTTTCAAGCTCCCGTACATTGCCCGGGAAGTCATGTTTCATAATTAAATTCAGCGCAGGCGGTGTGATCCCGGCGATGTCTTTTTTCCGTAATCGATTGAAGCAGCCGATGAAGTGATCCGCCAGCAGGGGGATATCGCCTTTTCTCTCGCGCAAAGGGGGAATAACCAGCTTGACGACATTTATGCGATAATACAGATCTCTGCGAAATTCATCATTTGCAACCAAACTTTCGAGTTCCCTGTTAGAAGCGGCAATAATCCTGACATCGGTTTGTTTTGCTTTGGTAGCTCCCAGCGGCATATAAGACTTCTCCTGAAGCACCCGCAACAGCTTTACCTGCATGGCAGCAGAAATATCTGCGATTTCGTCCAGAAACAGAGTGCCCTTTTCGGCCAGGGCAAATCGTCCCTTCTTGGATTTTTTGGCATCTGTAAATGCCCCCGCAACATACCCGAACAGCTCCGATTCGAGCAGGGTGTCCGGTAACGCTCCGCAATTGATATCAACAAAGGCCTCCTTTTTCCTGGAGCTGAGGCTGTGCAGCGCCCGGGCAACCAGCTCCTTGCCCGTGCCGGTTTCCCCCTCAATCAAAACCGTGGAATCGCTTTCTGCTATCGTGGGAAGAATCTTGAACATCTCAAGCATCTTTTTGTCGCGGCTGATTATGTCCTCCATTTGATATCTCGCCGCAAAATCTTTTCGCAGTTTTTCCACCAGATCAAGATCGCGGAAAGTCTCAACTCCGCCGATTATCCGGCCTTCCAGATCTATCAGCAATGCGGAGGATATACTGATCGGCACACGCCGCCCAGCCTTATTCGTCATGCATACCGGCCGGTTGACCACAGGCTTCTTCGTTGCCATGGTCTCTTTTAGAGCGCAATGGCTTTCGCAAATATTGGAGCGAAAAATTTCCTTACATGGCCTTCCCATCGCCTCCTCGGCAGTATAGCCGGTAATCCTCTCGGCCGCCTTGTTCAAAAATGTAATCTTCAGCTCGGTATCTACGGCAAAGACACCGTCAGAGATGCTGTCTATAATAATCAGCAGTTCCTCGCAGCTCAGATTTTTTTGATTCATGTTGTTCATCAGGTTTTCGCTTTCGGGCCCCGGCACAATTAATTCTCGTACTAACATATAACTGAATTTGACCGCTAAATTAATTATAATGTAAAAAATACCGGAATTCAACAATAATGCCGGCCCTGGATGTAATGATTATTGCGCTCAAAAAGTTATGCCGGCGGCAGGGTAAAATCAGATGGGCACGGGCAGAACCAAAGTCTGACAAAGAAACATCTTTTGTACGGGACATACTCGAGCATTCCGTGCTCATGCCCGGGTTCTGTGCTTTTCATGATCTCAGAAGAGATGTCCCAGCCGTTTAAGCGAATTCCGGGCTTGTCGACAATGCAACATTGCATGATATAACTTGTCTGCTGTTACTGCGCCATCTCCTTCCGGCGAAAAATAATCTCTTGTAACTGCTTAAACAAAAGCGAGTTTCGTTATATGCCTTCCGTGATTCCGGCTTTTGGCATAGATTCTGCGATTGGTTATATGGGGAAATAAAAAGATTGCCGAGGAGGTCAAGATGATAGGTCTTGATAGATTAATGAAAATAAAGGGAGTTGTCGCTGCTGGACAATTTTCTGAAGATGGCAAGGTTCTTCGGCAGGTGGGAGAATTGCCGGAAGATTTGATGGAAAGCGCTGAGCTTTGTGTCAATCAGAACCATACCTGCCACGATTTCTTAAGTTCTCTAAACGGCCGGTCATCGCGGGACTATGGATCCCTGGTCGGCTGGACTGTCTGGGGAAGCAAATATTCGGTAGTTACAGTCGGAAATACCCGCGTCTTTATCGAGACCCAGCGCGGAGATTACAACCAGCTGATGGTGGACTTGATTGGCTCGGAGGCCACAGGTCCCCGGATCAGCAACTACTGATAGCGGGGCATAAAAGATTTTGCTCTGGCAGGTCAGTTTGCGTTGTGGAATTGTGAGCAAAGCTAAACAGAGCCGGTTCCGAGAATACCGAGAAGTCGCAAGTGCAATAATCTTGCGGATGTCAGGCTCTATGAAAAATGATCAGGCAACAAGTTTTATTTGCCGCGTTTTGTTGAACCTGAGAGGTAAGGTCACCTGTGAAATTTGCTGAATCTAAAAGCAAATATACTGTGCATACAGAACTGCGTTACCTGATCAAAATTCGGAGAATTGAGGAGCTTCCCAGTAGTTGCGGACGGGAATTATATATTTTCACGGGGATGCGGAAGTGAAATCTATAGAGTACATACCTATTGGTATCATCCACTCACCCTTTAAAACTCTGGATGAGACACCCATGCAACCAAGGCTGGCGAAGAGTGCAAAAGGCTTAATAGAGCTGCGAGATGATTATGAAAAAGCGTTGGCAGATCTGGATAAGTTCTCTCACATTATTCTTATTTACCACTTCCATCTGGCCGATAATTTTCGATTAACCGTGAAGCCCCCGCACAGTACTTTATATCATGGGGTCTTCGCTACAAGATATCCCGACCGTCCCAACCCAATCGGCATCTCGGTTGTGCGTCTTGTGAGTATCATGGGAAGTACCCTTCATGTTGAGAATATCGACGTTTTGGATGGTACCCCTTTGCTGGATATAAAGCCTTTTATCCCTTCCCTTGCGCGTCAGTACGGAACAACCCTGGGCTGGCTGGTCGACGAGTTTGAGGATGTCTAAAGGATCAGGTTTGAGGGAGTAGATCATCATGATTGTTAACATCCTGGGAAAAACGCTGTTGATAACAGGTTTTGTCGGCCTCATGATGCTTGTTATCGAATATATCAATGTCAGCACCCGGGGAGCCTGGCAACATGGTTTCAAAAAGCGCAAATCGGTCCAATATGTTATTGCCGTATTGCTGGGCGCCACGCCGGGTTGTTTTGGGGCATTTGCAGTCGTGGCAATGTTCTCTCATCGAACCATAACATTCGGTGCACTGGTAGCGGCCATGATCGCCACCAGCGGGGATGAAGCCTTTGTGATGTTTGCGTTGTTTCCGGAAAAAGCCGCACTCCTGACAGCGATATTGATCGTTATCGCATTTGTGGTCGGCTGGCTGACAGATTTAATCTTCTCGGAGCGAAGAGGCTTCAGAATTGATGAATGCTGCCAGTTTGAGCTGCATGATCCGGAATATTGTGATGGAATCCCGGAAGAAAGTTTCGTTAAACAATGGCTGAAGTTGACCTTAGTACGGGCGATATCATGCGGCATTTTTCTGATATTTATAGTCTCTGTCCTGGCTGGCATTTTGGGACCGGATGTATCAGGGTGGAAGAAAATAGCCTTGGTTATTTTCGGGATGGCCGGATTCTTTATTGCAGCCTATGCCCCTGATCATTTCCTTCGAGTACACCTCTGGAGGCACATTGTCATCAAGCATATACCGGGTATCTTCCTGTGGACTTTTGGGGCCCTCTTGATCTCTTATATAATAACTGATCAGTTGCATCTGGAAGAGTCAATACAGGCGAACATGCTAATTGTGCTGATAATTGCCTCCTTACTCGGGGTCATCCCCGAATCAGGACCGCACCTCTTCTTTGTCGGCCTGTATTTTCAGGGTACGGTTCCATTTGCTGTGCTGTTGGCGAGTTCCATCGTTCAGGACGGGCACGGTATGCTTCCGCTTCTGGCCCACTCTCGAAAAGGATTTGTGCTGGTCAAGGCAATTAATTTGCTGGTTGGTCTGGTGGTTGGCTTGTCAGTCTATTTTGCTTTATGAAATTAGCAGGGGGAGAGAAAGGAGGTTTATCATGAATGCAGTCACCGTGAATGCAGGTGATTTGGAATGGCTCGGTGCTCCGGGATATCCGGGCGGGACCGAGGAGAAGGTGCTTAGCGTGGGCGGCAGTATCGCGCCCCGGGTCACTATGCTGAAGCTTCCTCCCGGTTGGAAGATGGATGCTCATTCGCATCGCTTCACAGAGCTCCATTATGTGCTCGAAGGCCAATTGGAGAGCGAGGGAAAGAAGTACCCGGCAGGCACTTTTCGCGTGATTCCCAAGAGGGTCGCGCACGGACCATTCAGCTCAGAAACAGGCGCCGTTGTGCTCGTTATATGGTGTTCGTTAGCGGAAGAAAGCGATTAAAGAAAAGCGACTGATCGCAAATCGAGCCCTATCAAAATTTCTTTGATCAGCTAATGAAAGGCAGTCTATAAGTCAAAGGCGACTTTCAAAATCATCCGGCAAGAATACCGGATGAACGAAGATCCCTTCGAATTTTGGGCTCACTTTGGAGTTTTGTCGCTACCATCAAAGGTCATTGAAAACGTTGAGGTTAAAGAACCCGATGTGAAAGGATTACTAAGAGGAGACCTCCAGCTCAAAAGCTTCAACCTCCCCTGAAACAGGACTTGGCAATTTTCACGGCATGTGATTCTGGACATAAAGAGCGGGCTATGCAGGAGATTCCTTTTCACTCCGGAGAGTCCTGTTGAGTTCAACAAGTTCTTGATTAGCTTCCCAGCAAATACCGAACACAATCACAGTACAATTATTGAAGCGCGAATAACTTAGACTATTCTTTACGGGGGCGCTTTTTCTTTGGATTTCCACACCCGTTCTTTCTGCTTTCTTCAAAACGGCCGAATAATGGATAATCTACTTGCCAGCTTTTTGCTTCGTCTTTTCCCCGTCCAATTGTATTGATCCTCTTACCTGCCACAAATCCAAGGAGCCCATCGGCTTAAACTGTGCCGAGCCAAGATACAGCCGATCGCAAAAGGATGGATTGCGGGCCGACACCGGCAGGTTCATTAGCGGCCTCATCGTATATGGCTAAGACCTTCCGTCTTACCGGTTAAATATTTCTAAGATCAAGCCGAATATAAAGATACAACGCTTATTCCATGGCCGTGTCGTTCCTGCGGGGCCGGCAGCCATCAATCTTTTTCGGGAAGAAATGCTCAGGATTTTTTAATATGCTGTCGTGCTGTAACCCGATTACCTTACTCATGAACATAAGAACCCGGCTCGGCCCTGCCAATACCGGACGCTTTCCCCCAATCCCGATAATTCCAGATTTGCCAAAGCGCCGGAACCGGTGCAGCCTCATGCCTCTGACGGCATTTATCATATTCACTATCTGTATTCTGGCCCAGGGAGCTTCGGCGGCGGTCAGTATAGTATGCAGCTCAGGAGACCAATTTTATGTTGACGCCGCCGACAATCTTATGGCGAGGTATGTATCATACCAGATCACAAACACCGGACCAACAGATTACTATGATGTATGGGTCGAAATAGGCGGTTTTACAGGGGGAGTAGTGTCTCTGGCCACCAATGAGACCAGTCTCTGCCATTTTGACTCCCTTCCAGTCGGCACTACAGAAACCGCATTCTTTTACCTTCAGGCAAGCGGTGCGAGCTCTGTGCCTCAGAGCCACACCATAAGCGTCTACGCTGGAGAACCGCCATCCGGAACGCTTATCTCGAGTATGTCATTTACTTTCGAATCCATAGGCTCCTCCGTATCGGCAGCTTCAAGCAAAGTCACAACCATTGTGTCGGGACCGACTCCGCCGAGTCTGGGAGGCATACTTACTATTGAGGTCGACGGAGAGTGCGGGATAATCGGCAGAGATGGCGTGATGATCTTTTCCCCGGCTGGATTCCCGGATTGGCTAGCGGACGCGTATGAGCTGGTGCAGACAGAAATAACCTTGAGCGGGGGGATCAATGCCAACCTCACAAATCAGCTCTATTATTCCGGGACAAGCAGAAAAAGTATCAGCTATCACGCCGTTTACACTTTTCGTGTGGCCGGGGTCGCCTCCGGCCCGACAGTCGCCAGCCCAGTCGCTACAGTAAGCAGCGGCGCACGCATGAAACATGACAAGACAGACAGCTATTATGAAATAGATCCCATCCTTCCTGCTGTAAATCTCCTCACAATTCAGAAGAATATCCTTCCCCCGAATATCTGTGGAGGAGACACGGCTACTTACACCATAACTATCGTGAATTCAGGTGCCCTCACAGCCCAAATCGACTCTGTAATAGATATATTGCCGTCATCCCCGGCTACTCCGGTGTATCTTGACGGCACCAGCCAATTTAATACCGTTCCCTGTGCTGATCCGGAGATTCTTGGCCCGCAGATGAAGTGGACCGGTCCATTCCCGGTCGATCCCGGCGGTACCGCCACCCTGGCTTTTGGTATGATTTTTCCGGCGGTGGAAGGCGCCTACACGAATTTTGCCTTCGCGGCAGTCGGTAACATAATCGTTGACACTACGCTTGACCTTAGCGATTACGCTCCAGCGTCAGTGACCATAATAGTCGGAATGCCTGACATCATGATACTGAAATCGACCCAGGTCATATCCGATCCGGTCAACGGCAACAACAACCCCAAAGCGATCCCGGGTGCCACATTGCTTTACACTGTTACCGTCACCAACGGGGGAATCGGAATGGCCGATGACCATTCTGTGCTTATCAATGATATGATCGGCTCGAATGCGTCGCTGTTTGTTGGTGACATCAGCGGTGGCGGACCGGTGGTATTCGAGGACGGTATGCCTCCCTCCGGTATGAGCTACAATTACGAAGGCTTGAACAGCCTCACCGATGACCTGGCCTTTTCAAGCGACAGCGGCGCGAGCTACACCTATACGCCGGTGCCCGACAGTACCGGTTTCGATCCGGCCGTCACAAATATATCGGTCAATCCCACTGGCGCTTTTGAGGGCGCGGCCGGCAGCAGCTATCCCAATTTCACTATAAAATTCATGGTTCGTCTGCACTGAATAATGATCCGGAGCACAATAAAGCGAGAACGAGGAATATGGTAAGACCCCTTAACAGCGGATACAGCAAGAAGATTTTGCGACAGTGCCGATTTCAATATTTAACAGCCGACGGTGAGTTATGACGCCAAGGCATTCAGCTATTTTAGTGCTGCTTGCGGCAATCCTCGTTTTGTCGAATAACCTGCTGATGGCAGCGGGCACGCCCTCGGGAACGAATATTGTGAACCAGGCGACAGTCACTTATAGAATCGATTCGTCGAATTTTGTCGTCAATAGCAATGTCGCCACCACCCGGGTGGTGGAATTGCTTGAGGTCAATGTCCAGTGGCAGGATGCCGCCCCTGTCAGCGTTAACCCGGGAGATACGGCCGAGGTTACGAGCTTTGTGGTGACCAACACCGGCAATGGAAGCGACAGTTATCTGCTCGAAAATACCGTCCGCCTTGACGGGGATGAATTTGACCCGGCTTCAAGAGGAATCTTCCTCGATGCCGACGGCAACGGTCTGTATGACCCATATGTGGACCTACAATATCATCGCGGGACAAATGACCCGGTGCTCAATGCCGATCAATCCATTGTCGTATTTGTGCTGAATGACATCCCTGAAAACCTGGTAGACGGAAGTCAAGGCAATACGCGGCTCTCAGCGACATCAATTGTGGGTTCGGGCACTCCCGGCACAGTATTCCCGGGCCAGGGTGATTTTGGACTTGATGCGGTCCTCGGGAGTTCCGGCGGAGATGATGATGATGCAGGGACCTATCTTGTATCAAATGTGTCCATACTTTTAGTCAAGTCAGTGGTAATCAGCGACGCATCCGGCGGGAGCAGACCCGTCACGGGCGCGACGCTTTCATATACAATCACTGTGACGGCATCGGGATCCGGCAGCGCCCGATCTGTAGTTATTACAGACAGCATCCCCGAAAATACGACTTTTGTTGCCGGAACACTGACACTCAACTCTGTTCCCCTGACGGATGAAGCCGATGCCGATGCCGGTGATGCAGGTCAGACGACACCCGGGGTGGTAACAGTTCGACTGGGGGACATTGCGATTCCATCACAAGAGCAAATAATAACTTTTGATGTAATAATAAACTAAACACAGGAGGTTTCGTGAAAAGTATTGTAGTAACCACAATGCTGATTCTGGCCCTGATATCCGCGGCGTTTGGCTCCGACCCTGTGCCTGAAAAGGGCAAGGTTGAGGTCAATGTTATCGCCGAAAAGGAAATTGAAGTTATCGGGCCGGATGGGGCGACTGTCAAGCAGCGAGTTCCTGCGGAGAGAGTCATTCCGGGCGACGAGGTGATCTATACTATCACCTTTACCAATAATGGTGATGAGCCGGCCGAGAACCTGGTCGTGAATAACCCGATTCCCGAGCATATGCACTATGTGCCAGGCAGTGCATCTGACCACAGCTGTGTCATAACCTTTTCGGTTGACAACGGCAAAAGCTTCGACCTCCCGGAAAACCTGAAGGTACAGGATGCCGGGGGAAACCCGGTCGCGGCAAAAGCGACGAACTACACAAATATCCGCTGGACTATCAGCCAGTCGGTGGCACCGAAGTCAGGCGGAACGGTCAGCTATAGAGCCAGACTGGAATAATTAGAGAAGTTAACATATAAAACCAAACCTATTAACCTTAAGGGAGGTATTATGAGAACCTCAATTCAAGCGACGCTTTCAGGATTGCTTGTGGCCTGCCTGCTTATTCTGGGCTCCGCTCAGATGGCAATGGCCCTCGGGACTCCGAGCGGCACGAGCATTGACAATTCCGCTACCCTCGACTACAGTGTCGGAGGTATCAGCCAGACTCAGATCGTCAGCAACACAGCATCATTCGTGGTCGATAACAAGGTCGATCTGACAGTTACCACAGTTGATGGGGCCGCTGTTGTGGTCGTACCGGGCAGCAATGCGATGGTCCTGACCTACCTGGTCACCAATACAGGCAACACCGTGCAGGACTACTCCCTGACCGCCCTGGCGGGAACTGGGACGTTTTATGGCGTAACAGATAATTTTGACGCCACGAATGTTCAGGTGTTTGTCGATGCCAACGGCAACGGCATTTATGATGTCGGTGTCGATGTCCAGACTTACATAGACGAGCTCGCCGCGGACGGCATGGTCACGGTTTTCGTAGTTGCCGATATTCCCATCGACCGTGTGGACTCAGACGGAGCGATTTATGACCTGATGGCCCAGACCGCCCAGGGCGGCACTCCGGGAGCGCAGGGCGCCGATATCCTCAACGACGATAACGGCCATATCAGCCCCGGCGGCACCCCCAATGACATCCCGGACGATCCGGCCACGGTCCAGATAGTTTTTGCAGATCAAGCCGGTTCTGTTGACGGTATGCTCGATGGCCGTTTTTCCAGCAGGGACGTCTATGTTGTCGGTTCCGCGATTTTAACCATCCTCAAGAACTCTGTGGTGGTCAGCGATCCATTTAACGGCGCCACCAATCCCAAGGCGATTCCGGGAGCCACTATCCGTTACACAATTGATATCGCCAACAGCGGCAGCACAAATGCGGAGGCGGTGGTTGTGTCCGATCAGATCCCGGCCAATACCACTTTTGTAAGCGCCTCGGTGAATACAGCCAACAGCAATGGCGCGGCCACGGTCACAATCGAGTATTCTGCCGACGGTGTCAGTTGGTCCGCTGTCGAGACGTCGCCGGTCGCCTACATCAGGGTGACCAATTCAGTCGTTGACGCTAACGATGGCGTAAATGACGGAACAGCGCAGGTCACATTCGACGCTATCATTAATTAGGACCAGCTCTTAGAGCCTTGAATGTGATCTTGAAATACTGGCGCAGTGGCATCGGAATTCTTACCGATGCCGCTGCCCGATTATGGGGCGTTACTCACTGGCGCCCGCCTGAATTAGAGCGGGACGGCCGTGCGGGCGGCATTGCCGCTGACGCTCAGCGCCGGAGTATGCCCAATTCTCGGGCTCTGATATTCTGTTTCATAATATCGTGCTTCTGCCGGGCGGATATGGCCATGGCCGTTCCACCCGAGACGGAGATCACCAATGTCGCCAGGGCGACGTACTCCGTCGGAAGCCTGGACGGAATCACATCAGAATCAAATGTTGTAACTGTTACAACGGAAAATGAGCGCAGCCAATCAACTCTGGAGTTTATGCGCTATGCTCCCGGCAATTCCTCTGCAGATCTGATTCAGGTAGCAACCACTTATTACAGCTCCAGCGGATTGCCTTCGGGCCCGTTTGAGCCGCTTGCGCCACCCCTGGGACCTGATGGAGTCAGTAATATAGATATAAGTCAGCCGTTGCCTTTGGTCTCATCGACTCGCTTTACCCTCGGGGAGCCGATTTTTATCCGTCTGGCTGACACAGATCAGAATCTGGACAGCTTCATCAATGAGACAGTGCTGGTAAACCTCGTTTCAGCGCAGAATGGTGAGAGCGAACTTCTGAGGCTCTCCGAAACCGACCTCAATAGCGGCATTTTCAGCGGTTATATTCAAACGGGTTTCGGTCTGGCCTCGGCCGCATATAATGGGGCTGTGGCAGCTCAAGAAGGTCAGAGATTGCAGGCTGGCTACTACGATGTTTATGATTCCCTGGACATATCATCGGACACGCTGACCTTCCTGATGCAGGGGACGTCGATATTCATCAACAAATCCGCGAGCAAAAGCGTCGTATCCCCCGGAGACTATTTGCAGTACAGTCTCAAAGTCGAAAATACGAGCACGGTAACTCTGGACGATATCTACATAAATGACAACCTGCCCTATTCCACGAGATACCAGCCGGGTTCCGCGACTTTCGATGGTATCCCCGGAAGCGACCCGCAGATATCTAATGACGGGAGGGTCTTAACTTTCAGTTCGGATACCCTGGCGCCGGGCGAGAGCTTCCAGATCAATTATGTCGTCGAGGTCGGTTCCGCCGCCAAGCCCGGTGAACTGACTAACAGGGCCCATGCCACAGATGTTACCGGGCAGATTTCAAACATGGCTGCTGCAACAGTCAAAGTCCGCGAAGAACTCTTTAGAATCGAGACCTTTATAGCGGGACGTGTTTTTATTGCCGAGTGTGATACAGCAAGCGCCGGGCAGGCGGGTCGGGGACTTGCCGGTGTGCGTATCTATCTCGAGGACGGTACTTACGCCGTGACCGATTCCAATGGCATGTATCATTTCGAGGGGATTGCCCCGGGAACGCATGTCCTGCAGCTTGACAGGGAGGGACTTCCCGGGCAGTATGAGGTCGTTTCCTGCGAGGAAAACAGCCGCTCCGCCGGCAGCCCATATTCCAAATTTGTAGATTTACAGGCCGGCAGTTTGTGGCAGGTTGACTTCGAAGTCCTGCTGCGGCCGAAACAGACCGGGGAACTGAAACTGAGACTGTCCAGTAGACTTGACTCCACAATGATACATTATAAAGTCGGTCTCGAAAGAAGCGTCGTCCCGCTCCGTAACCTGCGCTTGATGGTAATGTTGCCGGAGCAGTTGAAATATCTCGAGGGAACCGGCCGCCTTGCGGAATATCCAGTTGCCGATCCTTCGATAGCCGGACAGGTTCTGACATTTAATCTGGGCGACATGCCGGAAGAGAGGTCAAAGACGTTGACGTTCGATGCCGCGCTCTGTCCTTTCGATACAACGGCGGAATTAAGAACTGAATGTTTTATGATATTTGATACGCCCGATAGCGCTAATCAGAAAACTCAAATTGTCTGGAACAGTTTGACAATCAGTGCGCATGAAAACCGTCTGCCGTCAGCGCCGATCATGTTGTCGCCTTATTTCCCATCATTCGAGGTGAAACTCGATTCACTCATGAAAAATAATCTGGATGATATTATCGATCGCTATAAGGAATCTCATATAAAACATATATATATCACCGGCCATTCCGACAACACTCCCATCAATCCGAGGAGCCGCAGTATTTATCCTGACAATTACGCCCTCTCACTGGCGCGGGCACGGACGGTTGCTGAATATCTTGTGGATGGGCTCGACCTCGATTCATCCCAGTTTACAGTAACGGGCAAGGGGCCGGATGATCCGATTGCCGAAGAAATTATTCGCGGGAGAAATGATCTCAACCGCCGGGTCGATATTAAAGTGATTTCAGAGAAAATCACAAAATATCAGCTCCTCGATATTGCCCGAGGTGAGGACAGTCTTTCGGTTGACATAATCGGGATTCGTCCGGGAGAATCGGAGGAAGCACAGGCGGCGCAGGAAGAATCCGCCAGGTCCTTTGCCGATCTCAATCAAGAATGGCTCGCTGATGACAGGCCCGGATTTCAGTGGTTGTGGCCGGAGGATAACTATAACCCGCCCATACCGAGTTTAAAAGTAGCTATAAAACATTATCCTGATAGAACTCCCAGATTATTGCTGGATGGCAAACAAGTATCGTCGCTGAACTTCTCTGAAACGGTCAGCGGCGGATCGGATTCCGTAGCAATCAGCATCTGGACAGGCATAGATTTACGTGAAGGTACGAATAATTTCTCTGCCGTGCTGTATGACAGATCCGGGCGATTTTCAGTAATTTCCCGGACCATACATTACTCCGGTCCTCCGGTCGGCGTGGAGGTCGTTGATTCCCTCTCCAGGCTTATAGCCGATGGACGCGAACCTGCCATCATCGCCGTTCGTTTAATCGATTCAGACGGCTATCCGGCCCGGCCCGGTGTGGCCGGAGAATGGTCTGTTGATCCTCCTTATATGGCCCGGCAGACGGTAAAAGATCTGAGGGCCCATCCCCTGTTAGAAATCGCCGGACAAAATCCCAGGTATCTGGTCGGCGAAAACGGTATCGCCACCCTCGAGCTGCAGCCCTCATCCCGAAGCGGCGAGGCGCTGTTGAGATTCCATCTTCTCGACCGTGAAGAAGAGCTCCGGGTTTGGTTAAGACCCGCACTTAAGGACTGGATGCTTGTCGGACTGGCCGAGGGAACAGTTGGATACAATACCACGCGCGGCAGCCGCAGTAATCTCGCGGATGCCGGCGTGGATGATAAGACTTATAGTGAGGGACGCGCTGCCTGCTTCGCGCGCGGCTCCATACAGGGGGATCTCCTGCTGACCCTGGCGCTTGATTCCAGAAGATGGAACTCCAATCCCGACAGTAATATGTTCAGGACCATCAACCCGGAGGCTTTCTATCCCCTGTACGGTGACAACATGATGCAGGATTACGGTTCATCGAGTTCCAGAGGGATCTTCGCAAGGCTTGAGGCGGCCAATTATTATGCCATGTTCGGAGATTACAGCACCGGTCTCAATGTCACCGAATTATCACGTTACAACAGGACCTTCAATGGCCTCAAATTTGAGGGCAATGCAGAAAGGAAAAATTTTAATCTCTTTTTGAGCAGGTCAAATCAGGCCTTTGTAAAAGATGAAATTCAGGGAGACGGCACCTCCGGACCCTATGCTCTTTCCCGTAACAATATTGTCGTCAATTCCGAGCGGGTGGTTATTGAAACGCGCGACCGGTTCCAGAATGATGTAATAATCTCCAGGCAGACGATGCGGCAGTTTCTGGATTACGATATTGACTATTACAGCGGCGTGATATTTTTCAAGCGGCCGGTACCGAGCCGCGATGAGCAGTTTAATCCGCTGTTCATCACAGTAGATTACGAATCCAATGATGCCAATGACCGGTCATACAACTATGGCGGCCGCGTCGGAATAGACTTGGCCGAAGAGAGTTTAAATGTCGGAGGAACCTACATCCATGAAGGGCGAATCGGAGGATACGGTCATCTCGGCAGCATTGACGCAACCCTTGCGGTTGGGGACGGCATCCAGCTCAAGACCGAGTTCGCCGCCTCAAAAGTGAAGGAGGGTACCGGACGCTCAAGCGGAAATGCCTATCTAATCGAGCTTGAACGCAAAATGAAAAAACTCAGTGGCAAGATATTTATCCGCAACCTGGACCCCGAATTCGGTTTGGGACAGTTGAGCCTGAGCGAACGCGGGATGCGCAAATTCGGAGCAGCTGCCACGTACAGATTGCGTGAGTCGCTTATTCTGAACGGGCATGCATACAGCCAATCCTATCTTTCAACGGATTCTCGCAGAAACTTCGGGGAAATCAAGATCAACACAACCGAAAAACGTCTGTCGGCGCAAGGAGGAATACGTTACGCCGAAGATCGGCTTGCGGATGGAACCGTCAATCGATCCTGCCAGCTGATGGCAGGAGGATCTTATAAAATTTGGGCCGACCGGCTGGAGCTGCGCCTTATGCGTGAGCAGTCGATCATAAAGAACAATAATCCCGATTTCCCTACCCGCACTACCCTGGGAGCAGATTATCATATCAGTCGGCACCTGACATTTTTCGCGCAACAAGATTTTGCCAGCGGCAGCAAACTCACTGCCAATGACACGCGCTTCGGTTTCAAGGCCGAGCCCTGGAAAGGGGCCCGAATCCATACAGATATCGATAGAAGGTACAACGAAAACGCACAACGGCTGTTTTCGAATATCGGGCTGGTTCAGGCCTGGCAGATCAATGACAAGCTCAGCCTTAATTTCAGCCTGGACCACGGAGAGCTTATCGCAGGCGAGGGCGACCTGTTCCCGGACTCAACCCTGACCCCGGCATCCGGCAATCCCGACAACTTCACTGCGCTTTCGCTGGGCGGCTCATACCATGAGAAAAAATGGTCGAGCACTGCCCGTATCGAGTACCGTGACTCGAAAATTGAGGACAGGCTGGGAATCACCGCCAATATGTTCGGCGAACCGCGCGGCGGACTGGGCCTGCTCATTTCCACCAGGGTAAACAAGAGTGAGACATCCAGCGGACTCCGGAAACTTGATGGAGATATCCGGCTCGGGTTTGTGTATCGTCCCCTGAGAACAAGATGGTTGGCCCTCAACAGGCTTGACTTTATTTTCTCGACTCAAGAGGGCGGCCAATTTGATTATGACAACTGGCGCCTGGTTGAGAATATCAATGTAAATTGCAGATTCTCGACCCGGCTCAGTACAGCGCTTCAATACGGCGCCAAGTATATGCGCGAGGTGATCGGCCCGAACAGGTACCGTGGCTACACGGATCTTATCGGGCTGGAATCACGTTACGATCTGGGCAGCAGATGGGATATTGGCGGGCGGCTCAGCCTGCTGCATTCCTGGAGCCTGAAGCAGTATCAGTATGGAAGCGGAATTTCAATGGGCTACAGCCTGTTCAAGAATGCCTGGGCGAGCCTGGGTTACAATTTCAGCGGCTTCGATGATCGGGATTTTTCCGAGGGTAACTTCACCGCCCGGGGACCATTTCTGCAGGTCCGCTTCAAATTTGATGACATGACTGTCAAGAATATTGCCAGATCCCTGGGACTGTAAGCCGGAATGTACTAATCCACAGGGGGGATTCGAGATATACAGTTGCGACTTCCGCCTGAACTGTCATGAGACCCGCATGATCAATCAATCATAAGGTGTTGTAAAAATAAAAGCTCTCAAGATGCATATCCCGGACCAAATCCACACCTTGCTGAACACGCCTGTACTTCTTTAGACTCTTGCAGTTTATCATTGCGGCTTGCCAGGTTTATGTATATTTTTATCCATATTATTACAATTTTAACAGCTTTACAGAAATCAGGTTTATGGCCAGAAGGAGATAAAATATGAAAGCATTGGTGTTTGGAGGTTCAGGCAAGGTAGGCTCTGCCGTCGCCTGGGATCTTGCAAAAGACGATAAGATTGAAGCGGTGGGAATCACCGGCCGCAGGCTTGAAGCGCTGGAAAAGACCAAACAGTGGATCGGCAGCAAAAAGATCAAAGCGCATGTTGTCGATGTCAACGATAAGACTGCGCTCTCGGCCTTGATGCGCAAATATGATGCAGGCGCGATAGCAATGCCCGACAGAAAAACCAGCTACAAAGTCGTGCATTCCGCGGTCGAAACCGGCTTGAGCATTGTCGATATGCTCGAGGAATATCATCGCCGTCCCGATGCGTATGAAACCGAAGGTCTGGAGGTTCCGGCGGGTATGACACTCGACCAGTATGGCGACTGGATTCACGAGACCGCTGTTGAGAACGGCGTCACCTTTATAGATGGCATGGGATTCGCCCCGGGACTGAGTAATGTTACCCTGGGTGAGGGTATCCGGCAGATCGACAAGGCCGAAAAGGCAATCGCGCGTGTGGGTGGAATTCCTTCCAAGAAAGCGGCAGCCAACCATCCCCTCCGCTACATGATTACCTGGGCCTTCGAGCATGTGCTCCGGGAATATATGATAAAGCTGAAAGTTATTAAGAACGGCAAAGTTGTCGAGGTTGATGCCGCCGGTGACCTGGAGAGCTTCAAATTCGATAAGCTTGGCAAGAATGAGATTCTTGAATGTGCAGTTACTCCCGGAATGCCGAGCTTCATCTATACCAGGCCGAAACTGCGGGAATTTGCAGAGAAAACGGTAAGGTGGCCCGGCCACTGGCAGGGCGTGTATACCCTCAAGGAATGTGGCCTGCTCGATGTCGAGCCGGTAGTTTTCAATGGCAGCAAGATCGCACCCAGAGAATTCCTGCTTTCATTGATCACTCCCCGTCTCAGAGCCAGCGAAGGAGAAACCGATGTCTGTGTTATGTATAACACTTTGACCGGTAAAAAAGGCGGGAAGAATGTCAAGATTGAATACTTTATGTGGGATGTGGCCGACACCAAAAACAACATCTCATCCATGGCTCGCGTGACCGGCTTTCCGGTGGCGCTCGCCTTGCGGCTCATCCTCAATGGAGAAATCAAAGAGCGGGGTATCGTGCCGCCGGAAGACTGTATCAAGGGGAAGATATACAACTGGTTCATGAAAGAACTCAAAAAACGGAATATCCGGATACTTGAGGTGTCTAATCTGAAGAAAAAGTGATGTCGATTCTGATTGAAGATTGGCTGCCCCGGTGCAAGCCGGGGCTGTTGCTTCACCCAAAATCAGAACATCTTTTCACATACTTTCTACATTTTCAGTGATCAATTCTTGGCCAGACCATCGGCGACAAACGGTGAGCAGGTTTGGGCGGCAACAATTCCGTTAAGCATTCGTGATGAAATGAAATCGCTCGTGAACCATTGTTTTTCCCAGATCAGGTAACCGTTGCACAAGAGCCTGATGGAAGGATAACCGGACACATCAAAATATTTTCCACAATCCCCATTTTCTTTCAAAACAGCGAAATCTATATCAAGATTGCTCAGGTAGGGATAGATGTCTTCATCTTTCAGATTTTTTGTGACCTTTGTGAAGCCATATATATCCAGGCCGATTTCGCTGTAATGGATGTCCACCCGCCCTAACTCGGTCATAGCATGCTTAGAAAATGGGCACCAGGCCTCAAAGAAAACTAGAAGCTGAAACGGTTTTTCATTTAGGTCCAAATCCCCTTGAAAAGATAATTCAACCCCAAAATCTTCCGGTATCCTCCTGTCACCATACAAAATCCGAGCGGAGTCTATTTTTGCCTCCGCGATATATAAGCCTGCCAGACAGCTTTGTACATTCTTATAAACGCTATGAGTAATATCATACGAACGTCTGGCGCGGTCGAAAGCGTCATGAGCAATCTGGAAGGCTTTTTCCATATCATCGGATTTCATTAGAAGCCAGGCATATCTAATTTGAGCAAATAGTGTGCTGCCGCCATCAGGACCGGAGCTTTTCTTGAAACTAATCCATGCTTTTTCCGCCATCTGCCTGGCTTCAGATATCAGTCCATTGCTTTCGAGTATTGCGGCCAGACTATACCTGCCGGAGGAAGCCTGGGGAGAATCCTCGCCATAGCGTTCAATAATCGCATTTGTATAGGTCCGCAGTATCTCTAATTTCGATCTCTCATCACCGAGTATGGAGTAGACAAGTGAAAGCTGTTCAAGTGTCTCTAAAGTTTTATCATGGGTAACGTCATATATGCTTTTTATCAATTCATAAGCGCGCAGAAACTCCTCTTCGCTCTGTCTATAATGATCCAAATTTAAATAGGCATGTCCAATTGAGCTGCGCAAATTCCACTCCAATTCAGGATCGTCAGGAAAAGCATCGTAAAGTTTCTCGCTGGCATGATCCAGAATATCCACGACGGAATAATCATCGCCAAAGCCTGAGGGAAACGAGGAAGTTAGGAGATCAGTAAGAAACTTTTGACCTCGGGCCGCTTTTTGGGTGGCAATCTCAGCCTTCTGCCTTTCCCGATCCACTCTGACGAATAGAGCTGTAGTAATAATTATACCAATAAGCAGCAGTACAAACGCGCTTCCTAACAGCGCCATTACCGCTTTGTTTTTCCGGGCAAAAACCCTGAACTGATAAGATAATCCGAGAGTTCGTGCGGAGATCGCATCCCCCGCAAGATAGCGCTTTATATCTGATTCCAGGCCATAAGCAGATTGATAACGTTCTTCCCTGTTTCTCTTAAGAGCCTTGTGAACGATAGCTTCGATTTCCCCTTTCAATGACTTATTCCTGGCCCTCAATGGCGTCAACTTTCCTTCACGCACCTCGGATGCAAAATCGAATATTCTATCAGAGCTGCATTCATAAGGCAACGCCTCCGAAAGTAATTCGTATAGTATCAGGCCCAGCGCATAAATATCGCTTCGAGTATCAATATCATGGGGATCAGCATCAAACTGCTCGGGACTCATGTACTGAATGGAACCTACAATCTGACCGACTTTTGTATGGGATGCAGCCTGTCTCATATCGGCGTCGGTGGCGCGCGCGACCCCGAAATCAATAATTTTTATGCGGCCGCTGGAATCGACCAGAATATTGGATGGCTTGAGATCGCGATGGACTATGCCGCGTTGATGGCCATGATGAACGGCGTCGCACACCTGCAGAAATAATCTCAAGCGATCTTTTATGCTGAGTTTCTTGTCGGCGGCATAAACCGTGATGGATCGTGCATTGGGAATATATTCCATTGCGAAGAAAGGAATTTGATTGCCCCCGTCATTATAAGAGCCGGTTTCATAGATTTGCGCAATGCCGGGATGGCGCAGGCGCGCCAGAAGCTGTGCTTCATATTCCAGTCGCTGGATCGCATTTTCATTTGTGAAAGCATCTTTGATGACTTTGACGGCTACAGGTCGACGCGGATTCTCCTGCAGCGCCTCATAGACTGTTCCCATCCCCCCGGAAGCGATGACCCGCTTGATAACATACTGACCTATCTTGGCAGGGAGCTTAGCCCTGTTTCCGAAATCAGTATGCCCGGCTGTTTCTGTTTTATCATCGCTTGGGCGATCATTTTTTTGGTTCGGGTCGGAGTTTCCAAATTTATCGGATTGAGTCATAGAGCACCTGAAATTACCCGTTTTCTTGACAAGGAATAATTATTAATGATTATAAAAATAAAACGAGATAAGTCAAGTCCTATTTGTGGCCAAGTATTTAAATTTTATTTAACAGGTTCCGACACATAGGGTTATAGAATATCACTTAATGAACGAATCACATTAATTCTTACCTTTTTTCTCTACATTACCTTTAGCGGGACAACACGCATCAAGTAATTCAACCGTACTCGAGCTTTATCCAGTCTTTGACAGCTAACCTTCCCCCGGCGCCTGCTTTACTCTCCCCTGAAGCGGCCGTTTTGATTGATACATTGCTTTCGCTTCTTGTGTCGGTTGGAGCAAAGCAATTTTCGAGTAAGCATCGCGCAAATTTAGGACTCATGCCTGTTTACATACAGATTTCAGGCCCTATATTACCAAAATGAACTTGCATTTATTTTAAAAGATGCATTATTTGAAACATTATATATTTTTGACGGTTCTGCCGCGGTTTAAATTCAGGAGATCCAATGTCAGTCATTACAATATTCAGCGCTTCCTATTGCCACGGTGAGGAGATTGCCAAACTGCTGGCCGAGAAGCTGGGCTATCGCTTTGTATCATCCGAGGTGCTGGAGATGGCGGCGGATGAGTATTCAATTTCAAAAGACAAACTGATGGCCTCTATAACCGGCTCTTCCTCCCTGCTGGGCAAAATTCTCGAGGACAGAGACCGCAATGTTGCATATGTCAGGGTTGCAGCGGCAAAGATGGCGAGCAAGGACAATCTGGTATATCTGGGATATGCCGGGCTCTTGCTGCCTAAGGAAATTTCTCATATATTACGCGTTTGCCTTGTGGCCGATAGCGCGTATCGAGTCAAACGAGCCCGCGAGATAGAGGATATTTCCGAAGACAAGGCAGAGGCGATCATAAAAAAAGATGATGATCAGCGGCTGAACTGGACCAATTACCTCTATAATGTAGTGCCCTGGGATGAATCTCTGCATGATATAATTTTGCCCATGCATACCTTAAAGGTAAATGATGCTGTGGCACTGATAATCGAGAATGCCCGGAAGGATGTTGTCAAGACCACGCCCGAATCGAAAAAGGCTATAGAGGATTTCATTCTGGCGGCACAGGTTAAGCTCCTCATGGTGGAGAAAAAGCAAAATGTCGATGTTTCAGCCGAAAACGGTAAAATAATTATAACACTGAAAAAATATGTAATGCGTCTTGAGCATCATAAGGACGAGCTACGTAAGATAGCCAAAAAGGTCCCGGGTGTTGAGGAGGTCGAGTTCAAAATCGGCCCCAAATTCAGAATGCCTGCGACCTATCCCCCTGTCGAGCTGGGTGTGCCCAAAAAGACCTTGCTTGTTGACGATGAGGTGGAATTTGTGCAGACCCTTTCGGAAAGGCTCCAGAGCCGCCAGATAAAGTCGTCTGTAGCCTATAATGGCGAAGAGGCATTATCGGTCGTGGAAAAGGATGCACCCGAGGTAATGGTACTGGACCTGAAGATGCCCGGGATTGACGGGATAGAGGTCTTGCGCCGCACCAAGCGGGATCATCCCGAAACGGAAATTATCATTTTGACCGGGCATGGTTCGGAACGGGAGAGGCAGCGCGCCCTGGAACTGGGTGCTTTTGCATATCTCGAAAAACCGGTTGATATAGATGTTCTGGCAGAGACAATGAAAAAGGCTTACGCAAAAGTAAACCTGTCAAAGCAATCTGATGAAACTACGGAATAATGCTTTTGATTTCGTAGTATTCTAAGATTCCCTGAGGAGCCTTCGAGTCAAGGAAGTGCTTCTAAATTCGATTTTGAGTGTGGTATGAAACTTTCCGAGGAATGGCACAAAAAGGACCTGGATTACTCATCCGACGAAGATGATTTTTTTCAAGAAGGGCGCTTTCGTTATCGCCGTTTGAAAAGGTATTCGATTCTGCTGACCGCGCTGGTTGCCATCACCCCCCTGATAATCATGACAATCATCAACTCCCATCAATATCAAAAAGCTCTGAAAGCCGATTTGATCTACCCGATTTCCCGGCAGACCTCCAATACCAAGCGCTCGCTGGAATCATTCATCGAGGAGCGCCGGGCCGCACTGGACCTGATCAGCAAAGAAAAAAACTACGAGGAGCTTTATGATCATGATAAATTGGCCAACACTCTCAGGCATCTGAAGGAATCAATCGACGGTTTCGTCGATCTCAGCCTGATCGACTCGAGAGGTAACCAGGTGGCCTACGTGGGGCCATATAAACTGGAGGGCAAGAATTATAGTGACCAGGACTGGTTTCATGAGGTCAGCATAAAGGGCGTTTATGTTAGCGATGTCTTCCTGGGCTACCGCGACCTGCCGCATTTTGTGATCGCAGTCCTTCACGAGAAGACAGAAGGGGATTACTATGTTCTGCGAGCCACGATCGACAGTGATATGCTGTATCGCAAGATCGTGTCTCAAATTCTTCGTCCCACAAGCGACGCTTTTCTGATCAATAAAGCCGGAATCCTGCAGACCCCCTCAAATGACCATGGAGCTATCCTGGAAAAATCACCGATTCCGGTACCTCCGTACTCTCCGCATAGCGAGGTGGTGGAGCAAAAGGATTCGGCCCGTAATTTATATATTTTGGGCTATGCGTTCATAGAAAATTCGCCCTTCATCCTGATAGAGGTAATCCAGCCGGAAGCATTCATGCAGAATTGGCTGACACTGCGCAACAATCTTATCTGGTTTTTGGGAATCAGCATAATCCTGATCCTGATCGTGGTTATCTGGGGCTCTTCTCATATGGTTGACAAAATCCGTGAGGCGGACATGCATCGTTGTAAAGTTCTGCACCAGGTTGAATACACCAACAAGATGGCTTCTATCGGCAGGCTCGCCGCGGGAGTATCCCATGAGATTAATAACCCGCTGGCAATTATAAATGAAAATGCCGGTATGGTAAATGATGTACTCTCGGTGTCAAATGATTTTCCGATGCGTGAGAAAGTCACTAAAAGCGTAAACTCCATACTCAGAAATGTGGAGCGCTGCAGCCGAATTACCCATCGGCTTCTTGGCTTCGCCAAGCGGATGGAGACAAAAATTGAAACACTGGATCTACGGGAATTGATCACCGAGGTGCTTGGATTTTTGGAAAAGGAAGCTCTCCATCGCAATATAAAGATCAATACAAATTTTCCAGAGAATCTTCCCGGAATTAGAAGTGACAGGGGACAACTCCAGCAGGTCTTTCTAAATATCTTAAATAATGCCATCGATGCAATCTCGGAGGGGGGCAAGATAGATATTGACATCGAATTACGAAAAGACAATAAAATTGATGTTACAATAAGAGATACAGGACGCGGAATCTCAAAGCCGGACCTGGAGCGAATCTTCGAACCATTTTTCAGCACCAAGAAAGAGCATGGCACGGGACTGGGTCTGTCGATTACATACGGGATCGTGCAGAAACTGGGCGGGCAGATCCGCGCCACAAGCGAATTGGGTGAAGGGACAACTTTCACTGTCACACTTCCAATCGAGGCATCTTTTGCCGAGGAGTAAATATGGCTGATCTGCACATTTTACTGGTCGATGATGAAGAGGAACTGGTCTCCACCCTCGCCGATCGGCTTGAATTCCGAGGCTATCATGCCGATGCGGTTCTGAGCGGAGCCGATGCTATTAAGAAAATAGGACAGAAAAGCTACAATGTGGCGGTCATAGACGTTAAAATGCCGGAGATTAACGGTATCGAGGTTATGAAGATGATGCTGAAATTGCAGCCGGATATTAAAATCATACTGATGACCGGGCACGGTTCGACTGAGGAGGGAGAACGGGGCATGGCCGAGGGAGCCTTCGACTATATGGTAAAACCGATCAATATCGACCTCCTGACAGACAAGATCAAAACCGCAGTTGGGATTAGAGAGTAGCAGTATCATGAGCAGCACGGATCAACCGGACTCAAGAGCCCAAAGTCTGGCATTTTTTGGATCGATAACCGCCAGCGTCACCCATGAAATAATGAATGTCATTGCGATCATCAATGAATTGACCGGTTTGCTGGATGATATGAGGTATTCTGCGGATCAGGGACAGGTAATCGAAAGCGAGAGGCTCGAAAGTCTGCATGAGCGCTTTTCCAAACAGGTGAGCCGCGGTGAAAAGATAATTAAGAGGCTCAATAAATTTGCGCATTCTGCGGACTATGACCTGATCGAATTCGATTTAAACGAGACTTTTCGGAACCTTATCGGGCTCATGCAAAGGCTGGCTGATATGAAAAGAATTAATCTCAGCTTCGAGCCTTCCCCGGCGGAGCTGCGCTGTACCGCCAGCCCTTTTGAGCTTCAGCATTTGATATTCAGATGCGGCCGGATGCTTTTAAACTCCGGTGAGGAAGGTGCAACCGTCAGTCTTGGAGTACAAAAGCAGGCTGACTGTTATAGTATAAATGTGACCTGCTCAGATATACCGGATCAGGGACCTGAGCGGGATGAACTTGAGCTGGTCACAGAGCTGGCAGCAGCTCAGGGCTGGAATCTGCAATCCAGAAAAGAGGACAGTAAATTTTTATTTATCTTGACCATGCCGGTCAGACAAACTAAAGACGGAGACTGTTAAGCCGCAGATTTGTATATGTAGAATTAACATAAAGAGATGATTTTTTGCAATTTGAGCTGTAATAAGGAGGCCCCGGGTGGCTGAAACAAAAGTATTACTGATTGATGACGAGGTTGAATTTACCAGGACCCTATCTGAACGTCTGGAGTCGCGGGGTTTGAAGGTGGATTCAGCCAACAGCGGTGAGGAGGCCCTCAAGAAAATTGATGAAGTTACTTATGACGCCATCTTTCTTGATCTGGCGATGCCCGGTATGGATGGTATCGAAACCCTCAAAAACCTGCTGGCCGAGAAACCTGATCTTCAGGTAATTCTTCTTACAGGGCACGCTTCCATTGACAAGAGTGTCGAGGCAGTGAAGCTGGGGGCCAAAGATTTCCTGGAAAAGCCCGCCAACATCGATAAGCTGATGGCCAAAATCAAAGAGGCTGAAACGGACAGAATGTTGATTGTGGAAAAGCGCAGTGAGGATGAGATCAAGAAAATTCTGAAATCCAAGGGATGGTAAAAGCAAACCGTGAGACAATATTTTTTCGAGGATTAATCTGTTTGCTTTTCCTTGATATGTGAGGATGAGATTCTGAGTTGATAAATAAAGATCATACGCTAAAAGTGCATTTACGTGCCCGAATCAGTCGGGCTGCGAAGTCAGGAGAAAATTTAACAACCGGATTCGGCAATGGTTAAGCAGCCTGCTAATAATATTTGCGACAGCCAGGGAAAATCTCCGTTGCTGCAGCGTATCTTCCCCTTTCTTGCGTGGTTTAAGGGATATTCATTGCCCTTCATGAGGGCGGATTTTGTATCCGGTCTTACGGTGGCCCTGGTGCTTATTCCGCAATCCATGGCCTATGCGCAATTGGCGGGGCTGCCGGCATACTATGGTCTCTATGCGGCCTTTCTCCCCCCGCTGGTTGCATCCCTGTTCGGCTCCAGCCGTCAGCTTGCCACTGGACCGGTCGCTGTTGTTTCGTTGATGACGGCTACCGCCCTCGAGCCTATTGCTACCGCTGGAAGTGAAGCTTACATAGCTTATGCCATACTTCTGGCTCTTCTGGTCGGTATATTTCAATTTTTGCTGGGACTATTCAGGCTCGGCCTGGTGGTCAATTTTCTGTCCCATCCCGTTGTCAATGGCTTTACCAATGCCGCCGCCATCATCATTGCCACATCACAACTCTCCAAGCTGTTCGGAGTTAACGTGGACAAGGCGGAACATCACTATATGACCGTTTACAACGTGGTCGAGGCTGCGCTTGCTCATACCCACTGGCCCACTCTGGTTCTGGCAATTCTGGCTTTCGCCATAATGATCGGCCTGAAACGTATGAGCCCCAAAATACCATATGTGCTGGTTGCGGTTATAATCACAACTATCATCTCCTGGGCAATCGGCTTCGAGCACAATTACAATACTGCGGGAGAAAACCTGCTTTGTGAGAGAACCAAAGAGTTGATTCAGGATTATAATGGTGCGTTGACTGACATTAAACTCCGATCTCAGAAAAGGCTTTTACTGCGCGACGAACTGGATAGCATGAAACAGGAATATAGCGAGGATTCACCTCATATTCTAAACCTGCAGCACCAGATATCGCTTCTCAATGTCGAGATTAACGAATTGAAAGAGAAGGTCAAACATGACCGCAGTCTGCTCAGGGAGAGCTTTTTCAAAGCCAGCGAAAATCCCGATGGCAGCCTGGTGTTCTGTAATACGGAAAATCTGCTGCCGCAGAGGGAATATGGTCACCGCGACTGGCAGCTCAAAGTCGGGAATGGCAAACTCGACATGTCGTCCCTGACATTCGTGGGCGGAGGAGCTGTGGTAGGCAAAATTCCCGCAGGGCTGCCCGGATTCAAGAAGCCCCAGCTCGATTTTAAAGTAATGATCGATCTGTTCCCCATGGCCGTAATCATCTCTCTATTGGGATTCATGGAGGCGATATCGATTGCAAAGGCGATGGCTGCCAGAACCGGACAAAGGCTTGATCCCAACCAGGAATTAATCGGCCAGGGTGCCGCCAATATTGTTGGATGCTTTGGTCAAAGCTATGCGGTATCAGGCTCTTTCTCTCGTTCGGCAGTAAATCTACAGTCCGGCGCCGTCTCGGGCCTGTCAAGCGTAATTTCCAGTATTTTTGTGATGATCACCCTGCTCTTGTTCACGCCGCTTCTGTACCATCTCCCCCAATCGGTTCTCGCGGCGATCATCATGATGGCGGTAATCGGCCTTATTAACGTCAGCGGTTTTATACACTCCTGGAAGGCTCAAAAATATGACGGCGTCATAAGCATCATAACCTTCGTTTGCACTCTGGCCTTCGCGCCCCATCTCGATAAAGGGATTCTGATCGGTGTGGGATTGTCCTTAATTTTATTCCTGTTGCGCGGTATGCGTCCCAATATCGCCATGCTATCGAAACATCCTGATGGAACATATCGAAATCTTGAACGCTTCGGGTTGGCACAGTGCCGCCATATCGCGGTGATCCGCTACAATGGCTCGCTGTACTTTGCCAGCGTCAATTATCTCGAGCGGCAGGTACTGGATGTCGTCGCCTGCATGCCCGAATTAAGGCATGTGTTGATAGTCGGAAATGGTATCAACGAACTTGATGCTTCGGGCGAGGACATGCTCTCGCACCTGACCGACCGGTTGCGCGAGGCGGGTTACGATTTGTCCATTAGCGGGCTCAACGATCATGTCCTGGATACCATGCGCAGAACCTATTTGTATTATAAAATCGGCGAAGACCATCTGTTCCGAAATGCTGACCGGGCCATCGCGGCAATACATGCCAGCGCACATAAAGATTCCAGCGAAAGAAAATGTCCCCTCCTGGAGGTTGTATATGGCAATAAGTAAATTGGTTGGGACATCTCATACATGTGCTTCGATCAGATTCGAGATAACAAAAAAGCGGAAACCTGATGTTTCCGCTTTTTTTTAGAATTCGATTATAATTTACAATTTCAATCTATCTGCGATAGGCAACTCCAAAACAAAAGTCTTTAACATAAATATCGTCACCGTCATATCCCTCGGTGAATTTTATTTTCGTGATCGGTATGGTCGAAACTATTCCCATGAAACTCAGACCGCCGCTGGGCATCTGGCTATAAGGAATTTCCTCAATCTTCCGGTCATGGTAAAATATTTCCAGTTTTTCGTCTGATGAAACGCCGTTATCCCCGACATAGATGCCAACGGCAAAGACATAACTGTCATTAAGGAAGTTGGAGACTCCGATTTCAAAGGCATCGTACTGGCAATTATCCACATCGCCAATGCTAAGCAGATTAGTCGCACCGCTGAACTCAGAATCATTGAAAGTAAGCGGATATGGACATCCATCCTGCAGAGTTTTCAGGTAAAATGTGAAGTCGTAGCCGGTATTTGCAGGGGCAAAGGTGAGGATATTTGTTACCAGGTGACTATTGCTCCCCGGAATCCAGTCAACTTCATCAGACTTATAGATATTCTCCGCATTTGTCTCAAAGAATTTATTGTCGGAGCTGTCCTGTATTACAGAAAAAGCATCCCTCCACTGATTCCAGTCAGTGTAATAGGCTGTGGTTATCTGTGTGCATTCCTTGACCTCATATTCGGTCGTTTCTCCCACCTTGGCCGGCGAATTGTCGGCCAGGTTGTTGAGAGCGTAGGCGATCGGGAAAGCAGTTGACAAATCAGGAGACTGGGTAAAGTAGCTTTCAATATTGCCGCTTCTGATCAGACCCAGAGCATCGGCATCATCACCGCCAAAAGTGACAACCTCCATCTCCGAGGTCGATAGAATATGCTCGTACTTGGCGGTCAAATCTATACTGAATGCGGGGTGGGTGGCTTTTAAGGCATTCTTCATATCGGTATATGACGAATCCGAGCTCATGGTGAGCAGCATGATTCGGCCCCACTGTATGCGCGAGACATAGACGGGTAAATTGTCCGGACCTATACTCCCTGTATTGACCTGCTCTTCAAGACGTTCGGGTGTAAATTCGGCGGAAAAGAATTCCGAGGGCGTCTGGGGCTGAACAATGTAAGTCTCAAACATGAATTGCTTGAAATATGCAGTCAATGTGTTCTTCTTTTTTACAGCGGTGAGGTCCAACTTGTTTCTTACTTCTGTTCCCATGTAATTGGCTGATAGGCCGAGACTCAACATCGCCTGTTCAAGAGAATACATTTCCTTTTGAGTGAAATAGACGCTTGATCCGGCCTGAAATCCACTATTCATCGCTATGGCTATAAGATTGCTGGTTGCCTGCCCGACCGAGGCTGCATCCGGGTCCTGGACCACCGTGCTGACGCTGTCGCCATGCAGCAGGTTTACACCGACGGTCAGAGGGGCACGCTGACGGATCGGCAACTCTTCCATTGATCCCAGGCCGCCCGCATAGGTGTCACCCTGAATCAGTCCTCCCAGCCAGAGGATATTGGAGAAAGTACCGTAAGTCACAACCTGTTCAGGCGTTTCGGTTATTGAACAGGGAGTAGTGTGGCAGAAGAGCCCCTGTCCCATGTCCAGATTCTCCACCGTCTCACCGGTCGGGGCATCCGAGTCGATTACAGGCGGGCAAAACTCGTCCCAGGCGGGAAGGCTGCTCATATAAGTGTTCATGTCAGCCATATCGTCAGGTCCGGCGGGACTGTCACCGCCGCAGGCCAACATTATAATCCCAAGGCACAGCAAGAGACTGAGAGGCACTATTCCCCACATTCGCAGTGATTGAGTTGTCATAATTCCCTCCTGAGAATAGTTGAATTAAAATAAGTCCATCTATGCAGGTGATATTGACTAATATAAACCTACCGCCCCAATCTAAGTATTACTTAATTATTGTCAAGCACTTAATTATGCCGGAACGGCAGGGGCCAGTAATGCACGCAATCTACCGTGATTATAGGGATAATAAAATTCAAATTGATCAACCAAGGGCAATGAAAGAGCTGGTCGGAAAGGATCAGCTCTTCCCGATTTCCAAAGCACCCCGATACATTAATCAGCCATCTGCACACGAAAATTTACTGTCCCCGTGACATTTGCAAAATTCACCCGGATGATCCAGTTACCGGATGTTCCGGCGGCGGTGTTGAATGTACCGTCATCAGAAAGATCACCGGAATATACCCGCGTACCATCAGCGTCAAAAATGATCAGAGTGGCAGTTCCGCTCAATCCTTCACTGGGGGATTGATCTACTGTGGCGCTATCGCCGCTATTCACCCATACAAACGCTTCGGAATAATCCACGTCAGTCATACCGGTGGCCTGAAACTGAAAGTTGTCCAGAGCATTGTTAATCTCCGGTTCATACGGAGCCAAGCCGTTGTCTTCGCATCCCGGGAGAATTAGTGAGAATAAGAGCACAAATCCGAGCCCGAGGATAATATGCTTCTGCAATAGTCTCCTCCTTCATAAATAATGTTCATATCAAAACATGGTGGATTGGGATCAGTTCCCTCAATTTTTGATCGAGACAAGGATTCAGCTTATTCCTCTACTCCGTGATGGATGCGGGACGTGGCGAATCCGGCTTTTTTGGGCCGATTCTTATTATAAAAAACATTATTTGTGCCAATCACATCAGCTCGCTGCATCTGCCGATAAGCCCGCCGCGCCGAGAAAAACAACTCCACCACCTGCGTTGCCTGGGGTACGAAAGCCATTCTCCGAAAAGGTGAGACTACGGGACGAATCCAAAGCGCACGTCGAAGGCTGGCGGCACGCCGATGCAGCCGATGGAATTCACGATAAAAATCTGTTGCCGGGAGACAAGTTGGGAAAAGACTGTGCGCCAGGTCGAAAAGGCGCGTGTCATGAGATACTAAACCATCCCTAACCTCCTCATAGAATTTGGTCCCCGGGAACGGCGTTAGAACTGTAAACTCGAAGTAATATATGCGCATACGATCCATGTATTCCAGGATACGGTCGAAATCGGCCCTGGTATAGCGCGGGTCGACGATGAATGCTCCCAGTGGATCGATATTGTTTGAGTGCAGAATCTCGATTGCCCGGTTGTTTCCGGCCACAGTGGCCCTCTTATTGAGCGCCTTGATTTCGTCGTCGCCGGGTGATTCCAAGCCGAGAAATACTTTTTTGAGACCGATTGCAGCCCACCTCTCGATCAATTCCGGGTGCTTTACAATATCATCCGCCCGCCCGAGAACATAATATTGCTTTTTCAGCCCCTCCCCCTCGATGAGCTGAGCGATTCTTCGAGCATGGTGATGATCATAAAAGAGATTATCGTCGCCGATGTACACATACGGTTCATCGATCTGCCGCAGTTCCTCCAGCACCAGCTCCGGTGACCTGCGTAACACCTTACGTCCCGTAAGAACCGGACAGGGACAGAAACTGCAGCCATGCGGACACCCGACCGAGGTAACCATCAGCGCCACAGGCTTCCAGACTAAGTGGTGGTACCTTGTGCGATACTGCGCAGTCAGATCACGCCGGGGTATAGGAAGACTATCAAGATTGCGCAATAGCTCAGATGGAGCAGTTTTCTTCCAACCATTGTCTGACCGAATAATAATCCCTGCGATCTCGTAAAGAGAGCGCTTTCTATCGATGGATTCTACGACTCTTCGGAAGACAGCCGAATCCTTACCCGGGATAACAATGTCTACCTGCTGCCTGAAAAAATCAGAGGGTACCAGAGATGCATGGGTCCCCCCTACTATCGTGATTGCCTCTGGAAGAATCTGCTTCACATAATCGAGTATCGATAGAATGCGATGAGTGTGTACCACTGTCCCGGTAATACCGACAATATCAGGGCGAAAGTTATCTATAGCTTCTCGCCAGTGTCTTTCTATTTTCATATCGAGAATAGTGACATCATGATCATTCAGTTCACCTGCAAGGTACTCCAGACCCAACGGCTCGATGTTGATCAGTCCGCTGGGAATGATCGAGAGGGGATCTGTGTCTGGATATATCAATAAAACTCTCATAACTCTCTCCTGCGATATTACCAAACAAACTGCATGCCATTCAGCCAAGCAGCATATCCTATTAGATAAGAAGTTGTGATTCATCTACTTACATAACTGAATCGTTATTCAAACATCAGCCAGGTCTGGATAGATGCTACCTGCGGTGGATAATTCGGTTGAGCATTGGCTAAATGAAAGCCCCTTGTCATATCTCTGAAATTTATTTATACACCACTGTCATCCCGGCACAAGATTTTAATATTGACTTCATTTTTTTTCTGGCTATCCTTCTTTTGAGCATCGATATGTTATTTAAGAAAATATTCAGAGGATTCTTCTGCGGCGCTTTGGCGCTTCTGCCTGTGGGCCTGTACCAGGGTGACCCCGACTCGACTGATTTTCAGGTCGGCATTCATGGCGGCGGAGGGCGGGTAGCGTCAGTGATTACCGGCTGCCAGGCCCTGGAAGGCGGGAATGATATTGAAGGTGCGGCGGGCAGCGATTTTGTCGATGTTTCCGGTGAAGTCTATTGGAAACCGCCCTTGCGCTCGAATTTACCCGTGGTAGTAGGAGTCCGAGGCGGCTATTGGAGGACGGACTTGAATTTGATGACGCGCGATGTGCACTATGATGATAGCATTATATATTTGCCCAACTATTCCTTCAGCTATATCAATCCTTGCATCAGCTTTGAGACCCGTTATGTCGGAATGGGCCTGGGATATGTTTTTGGAGATGTGCCATCAAGATTCAGGGACGGAAAAATCGAGAAGACAAGGCATGTCTCAGGGCATGTGAGAGTCGGCTCGATGCGGGGAGTCAACGTAAAGTTCAGTGTCATGGAATCATCACCCCAGGTATCAGGAGGGGGGCTTTATGATCTATCCATATCTGTACCATTGAGTCAACGGATGAGATCAAGTTACGGACTTGGATTCGGACCGTATTACCAGATCGGCTTCATTCAACGCAACCGGGTTGGCATCAGCAATCACTTCGCGCTCGATATCAACTGGCGCATCGGTTGGTCGGCACACGTTACCGAATACGGTGTCAGCGGCGGGCTGGTTTATCGTCTCGGTTTACACCGGTAAAATCGCCAATCCTCATTAATCGATACAAAACAAAAGCCCGGCGAACAAGCTTACAACCTGCCGCCGGGCTTATTTATCATGATCATGCTTTCACATAATCATACATTAACTGGCTACTTGAGCAGTATCATCTTCTTGGTTTCGACAAACTGTCCTGCAGTCAGTCGATAGAAGTAAACACCGCTGGCCACGTTTGAGCCGTTCCAGGTTACCGTATGGATTCCGGCATCCCTGTAATCATTAACCAGGGTCGCGACCTTCTGACCTCTAATGTTGAAGACTTCGAGAGTCACATTAGCGGCCTCAGGCAGAGCGAAGCTGATCTCTGTTACCGGGTTGAACGGATTCGGACGGTTCTGGTCGAGCGAGAACTGTTCCGGTACCTGCTTCACGTTGACAGGAGCGGAGAAGATAACATAATCATCTTCATCATCGCAGTTATTGAAGAACTCATTCAGACAGGTTGCTGTGAAATTGAGATCCGAAAGGCTTGCGCCATATGGATCGAGCATACCGGTATTTCCGGCCACAACCTGGTCTGCCAGGACGATGAACTGGTCTACGGTCAGGCCCGCGAAGGGTCCGCCGCAGCTGTCAGGAATCACATAGCTGCCGAAACAGGCGATAACATCGAGCAGGGCCAGATCATAGAATATACCCTCGCAGGAGAACTCTCTGTTCATCTTCAGGGCCAGCAACTGACCGCCCAGAACTCCGGCTGGAGTATACGTTGGATTGGTTAATGGATTGCTGAGATAACCAGGTGTTCCATCTGCAGGCAGGTAGGCCGCAACAGCAGAGGGATTATCCCAGACTGCATAGTTTCCGGCCGGATCGCCAATATAGACGCCATCCGGGAAGACTACATCAAAGTAATGATCACGGATACATCCGGGCTGGGTCGAGAATGGATCATCAACCTGCGAATCCGGACAATCGCTGCCCCATCCACCCATAGTGAAGGTGCAGAAATCCTGCTCACAGGAGAGCCTGATGATTGTCTGCGAACATTCTGCAGACTGGTTGCCGCACTCATCAAGTGCATACCAGGTCTTGGTATATGTGAATTCGCCGTCACCCGGTCCCGGGAGAGTATCAACCGAGACTTCCACGATTGACGGGGAGAGATCACAATTGTCTTCTGCGGTTGGAGGTGTGAAGATTAGCTCTTCCTCACAGTCGATTGTATCCTGATCCGCGCAGAAGATCTCCGGAGGGGTGGTATCCTCGACGGTAATCACCTGCGTGCAGGAGGCCGTATTGCCGCACTCATCTGCGATTGAATAGTTCAAGGTCAATGTGTATTCCTGCGGACAATCGCCAGGTAATGAATCACGGCTTGTCAGCTCTATGGTTACCTCGCCGCAGTCGTCTGAGGCTGAAGGATATCCAAAGTCGCCAACCGCATCACATTCAAACGTGCGATCTTCCGGACAGGTCAGCACAGGCGGAGTCGTATCCTCGACCGTGATGGTCTGCTGGTCCTCGGTAGTGTTACCGCAGGCATCAGTCGCCCTGTAAGTAAGAATCAGGATGTATTCCTGGGCACATTCGCCGGGGATTGAGTCACGATCGACGATTCCGACCGTGGGCTCAGCTCCACAATTATCAGTCGCGGTGGCGCTGCCGAAGTTTCGATCATCGCCGCATTCAAGATTGAGATCATCCGGAACGACAAGGACCGGCGGAGTCTCGTCAACAACCTCGATATTCTGAGTGCAGCTGGCAAAGTTGCCGCAGTCATCTGTCGCTGTCCAGGTACGGACTATCTGCAGAGGACAGTCGATCGAGGTCGTGTCGTCCTCAAATGTTATCTCAACGTCAGGATCACAGTTGTCACTCGCCGTGGCCATTCCCGGATCCCCAACATCGCAGTTGAATGAGATATCAGGCGGGCATACTATGACCGGCGGAGTTGTATCCTGAACGGTTATAGTCTGCGCACAAGTGTCTGCGTTGCCGCAATCGTCAGAGGCGATATAGGTAAGCACCAGCTGATATTCCTGTGCACAACTGCCGGGGATTGAATCACGGCTGTCGAGGACTATATCGACCTCAGGATCACAATTGTCTGAGGCAGTCGGGGAACCAAAGTCACCAACCGCGTCACACTCAAATGTCAGATCGTCTGCACAGGCAATCACTGGAGGCGTGGTATCCTGAACAGTAATAGTCTGCGCACAAGTGTCTGCGTTGCCGCAATCGTCAGAGGCGATATAAGTAAGCACAAGCTGATATTCCTGCGCACAATTGCCGGGGATTGAATCACGGCTATCCAGGACTATATCGACCTCAGGATCACAATTATCTGTAGCTGTCGGGAAACCAAAGTCACCAACCGCGTCACACTCAAATGTCAGGTCGTCTGCACAAGCAATCATGGGCGGGGTAGTATCCTGAACCTGGATTGTCTGCTGGCACTCTGAGAAGTTACCGCACTCGTCGGTGGCTCTATAGGTAAGTACCAGTGTGTACTCCTGGGCACAATCGCCGGGGATCGAGTCGCGATTCACAATCTCAACATTGACCTGGCCGCAATCGTCGGTAGCCGTGGCAGAACCAAAGTCACCCACTGCATCGCATTCAAAGACCAAGTCGGCCGGACAGGTTATAACGGGAGGAGTCTCATCACTGACACTGATGATCTGCTCGCAGCTGTCGGACATGCCGCTGGCATCGACAACAATCCAGAGCCTGGTTATTGTGTATTCCTGCGGACAGGAACCGGGCGTCTGGGTATCTTCATAGGTAACATCAAATGGCGGACAATTGCCCTCCACTACAGGATTGCCGGTATTTGAGGGATCGGTGCTCTCGGTACAGTCGATCTGGACGTCAGGCGGACATGTGATCGCAACCTCACACTGCTTGTTGCCAAAATTCAGATCTCCCTGGTCAGGTATGTCTTCTGTGAGATGAACCTCCCAGCCAACAGCACCGTAATCCGGATTAGGCGGAATGGCCGCACCAGTTCCCAGACCAACCATATCGCCTATTTCCGGATATGTCTGCGTCCAACCCGTGGTCATGGGAACTTCCTGCTGCGCATCCTCATAAATTGTCCAGGTTACGCCCGAGGTCAGGTTGGGGAACGAATATTCCCCCAGCCCGTCGGTTAATACACTGGATGAAAATGGTATGCCCTCAAGCTCGCCTTCCACGTAAATCCTCCAACCTGAAAGGGTAGGTTCGGAGCCGTCCTGGATACCATTGCCATTAGCATCGGACCATTTCAAACCGCTAACCGCGCCGGGAAGCTGCTCCGGAATCGGAATCGGAACGGTCTTGGCGCCGCCGCCAAACTCGACCTCGATATGGCCTGAGGAACCGGGAACATATCCGGAGCCCAGACGAGAGTCTGTATCAAACGGTGGGATAGCATAAACATAGCCGCCCCAACCGTCAGCCTCGGCACCCGGGGTATAGTCATCACTGTAAAATCTCTGCAATGAATTCTGCCAGATGAATGTACGGGATTCATGCAGCTGGTAATAAATAACAATAGTATCCGTGGTCGGATCTATACCGGCATTAAGCAGATCATCTTTGGTTATGTAGAAGGTCCTCTCAGCATCTGTCGGTGTGCCGATAGACAAATCAGGGGCCCTGTTCATCTGAGAATCCGGAAGGTTTAACAGATTAAAACCTGTCCACTCATTCTCGAGAGGGGCCACATTTCCAAAATCATTCTGAGCCTGTTCGATTTCCTCACGGGTTGTCATGGGATAGGCACTACCGCTGTTATCCACCCAACCCTGAGCATCGGTCAGGGTAAATTCACCAGCCTGAATGCTGCGGACCAGGTCCACAAATCTGTCGCCGCTGGTTGTAAAGTCATACGACATCACGATGTTTGGAAAACCATCCATATTGGGATAATCAGTCTGCACATTTTCGATGATCAGCTGATATGGCACCCATTCACCTTCAGACCAGGTATTGCCAAGGTTTCCGGTAGTCCATACGGTTGTTAAGGCACCTCCGCCACCCTCACTGGCGCGAAAGCCCGTGGAAGTAATGCTGGTCGCCTGACCAAAAGCAGAACTGCTGATGCCGAAGGTCACAATTATGGCGACCAGCAGAAATGTCCTGAAAAGTTGGAAGTCGTTAGATTTTAGAGACTTCATAATCACTTCCTTTCAAAAGTTTAAACGTTAGAGTTGTTTTCCCTGCGATCCATTTCTAAGAGAAGAGAATAGAAACAAATAGCCCTCCTTTCGACTCTGGATGTTTTAATGATGATTCTCTTGTGAGTAAGCATGCATAATTAGCCGCCTCCTTTCTGGTGTTGATTTTTGGATGATAAGTATCTTGCCAGATAGTATTCTCGAATAATTCCATACAATTATACTCTGCTTTTAAATCGCGCAGAAATCAGTGATAAGTACCTCAAAAAAAAATATGCCTAATCTGAAAATGATGAGACGATAGCTGTATATCTCCCGCCGCCGATGTGCGGCGCACCAGGAATCCTATTTATGCAGGTAATAATTTTGCCCCCTGCTCAATGTAGCGGGCAGGTCCCTCATCTGCGATTCCCCTTTAGTATCTAAGTTCATCTTCACGTCTCAATATAAGATCAAAATTATCCCGACTATTATAATCATAGATTAATTTAGTCCTATATTAATCATCGTTATCTTATTGTCAAGGAAAAAATGTAGATAAATGAAAAATAATTAGGTTAATCGATGCATATTATTAAGGAAGTGACCTTAAGGCTATCTGCGAAGTCTGCCAACCTTTCCCGACCCTGCAAACATTAAATCATCTATATGTACCCGGATATATTATGGATCATTATAATTGCGGTCAATTCTCCGGAGCGAAGTTTATATATTTCAGATTTTATTCCTTCATTTCAGGCAAATTACGAAATTTCGTAAAAATCATCCATCTCGACCTCAAATATAAGGGAATCAAGCCTGCAAACTCTTTTTCATTCGCTTAGCCGACGAAGCGAGAACATTTTTTTCATCTCCAGGCTAATCTTGACTCGCGAATACACTTTGATGAAGAACCTTATCCAATTCCACTCAATCAGTTAGCTTTTTCTGTGCATCAGATGCTGCGATCCTGAATCATTTTTTTCCTGCGTTTTAAAACTTTTATGATCAATTTCTGTTTTTTGAGTAAAAGGTTGCCGATACAGATAAAGACTAACATAAATATGTACCACATTAAGCTTCTCACGGGTATGAGGAAGTCCGACTACAATTACTTATTCTTATTGATTCTCTGGAACACAGCAGCAGGCGCCGCGACCGAAGATTTCTAAACCGTTACCGAATTCAGGAGTGGATTATTAATCACCAGGGCAATCCAGAAAGTAAGGATGAATCGCCGATATGCATCAAACATCAGGATCAACCGCAATAGACATTCTCAGTTTTGCCATTGATAATATTCCATACGGCGTTGTCGCGGCCGACCTGGATGGCAGATTGCTTGTTTTTAACAAAGCCGCCGAGCGCATGCTGGGCATCAGCGCCGCCGATATGGATTCCGCAAAATCGTCGCTTTTAAAGGGATGCTATTTCCCGGACAAACTCACACCTTATTCGTCAGACCGGTTTCCTTTGGTAAAGGCTATTCAGGGGGATAAAATCGATGATGAGCTTATATACATCAAGAATCAAGCCAATCCCTCGGGTCTGTGGATTATTATAAGCGGTAGACCATTAAAAGATGAGGATGGGTTTCTACGTGGCGGAATGATAGTTTTCCATGATGTTTCCAAACAAAGAATCGCGGAAGAGAATCCGGATTCGATTTCGATGCAGATGTCTGCGTTGATTGAGAACCAGCAGGCAGGCGTTCTGGTAGAGGATGAGAATAGGCGAATTCAACGGGTTAATCAGGCTTTCTGTGAGATGTTTAGTATATCGGCGCAACAGGCCGATCTTATTGGCCGCGATTGCTCGGAATATAACTGGCTGCTGGCAGCGCGGTGTCACGACCCGGAGGGATTCATTGGGCGAATCAATCAAGTAATGCACGAAAAGAATGTGGTTTTGAATGAGGAAATTCGATTCCTGGATGGTCGGAGCTTCCAACGCGACTATATTCCCGTGTTTGGGTCATCGGATTCGCATATACACATATGGCAGTATCGTGACATCACCGATCGCCAGCGGCTGCGCGACAAGATGTTGATTTACAAGAGGCTCTCTTCTGCATTGAATCAGACAGCGGACAGCGTTCTGATAACCGACAGAGACGGCATAATTGAATACGTGAATCCGGCTTTTGAAAAGACGACTGGATTCACCCGGGAAGAGGTAATCGGCAGGACTCCGGGCGTCCTTAAATCCGGAGAGCATGGTCAGGAGTTTTACCGCAAGCTGTGGACCGAAATATCTGCGGGACGGCCTTTTTATTGCACGATCAAGAACAGGAAAAAGTCGGGCGAATCATACTGGGCACGCCAGACAATCACCCCTATGCAGGAAAGAGAAGGCGAAATCACACACTACGTCTCTGTTTTGAAAGACATAACCGACCTGATTGAGAAAAAAGAACAGGAGGCTAAACTGCAGCTGGCACGGTTGGTACAGCAAACCTTCTACTCTACGACTGCCACAGTTCCCGGATATGACATTGCCGCCAACGCATTCCCTGCTGATGAGACCGGTGGAGATTATTTCGACTTTATCGAGACCTCTGACGGCTGTCTGGTCATTGCCATAGGTGATGTCAGCGGGCATGGCATTGGGACAGCCCTTTTTATGGCAGAGGCACGAGCTCTCACACGGGCTTTTGCATCCAGCTGCACTGATCCGGCACAAATCCTAGTCAGCCTCAACCAATTGCTCGTCCAGGACTTTAAACATGGAGAATTCGTCACCTTGCTTGTTTCTCAACTTGATCCGGGAACGAAGAAACTCACATACGCGAGCGCGGGACATACCCCCGGATATCTGATAGACAAATCAGGCGGCATAAACCAGACTCTTGCAAGTACTGGGATCCCCCTTGGCATACATCAGGATGCTGTCTATACTTCCAGTGAATTCAGATTCTCAGATCCAGGATCAATGCTCCTGTTTTCGACAGATGGTCTCGAGGATTCAATGAACTCGAGCAATGAACAGTTTGGCATTGAGAGAGCGATTCAGTATATCGCTTATAATGAAGATCAAAGCGCCCGCCAAATGATAGACGGCATCTTCAAAACAAATCGCGCCCATGCCGGAAAACAGCCTCAACAGGACGACATTACCATGGTCGTCCTTAAAGCGCTCTAACTCTATAGTGAATCGGATCCACTTTCTTATTCGCTTCCGGAATTAACAAATAGTCAAGGTATCAATTAATGAGTCTTCTTTTATACACTATCATTAATATCATTGCCTGTTGACGACAGCCTGAGAAATATTTTCTGAATTTGTGAAGAACTCGGAACTAAAAGAAGATAAAATTTGTTTTGTTTTCCATGTCAACAGCAGGTTCATTCGAATCTGCCAATTTTTAATTAGAGCTTAGGAGGCTACCATGCGTAACAAACAGCTATTGAGTTGTTTGAAAAGTTTTAGTTCTTCGCTTCTTCTCCTCTTTTTTGTGGCTTTCACAACTGCGGCTTCGGCCCAGGTTCCCCTTGATCCGCTTACACTTACAAAATATGTGGATCCCCTGCCTGTGCCGGGCGTGATGCCGCAGGCCGCACCGAATCATTATGAAATCGGAATGTGGGAAGTAAGTCAGCAGCTTCACAGCGAGCTCCCGCCTACGACAGTCTGGGGTTATGGTATTTCTCAAGCCACCGCGTCATTCCCCGGAGCAACAATCGAGGCAGTGCGCGGCGTACCGGTAACAGTGGACTGGGTCAACAACCTGCCCATGACGCATCTTCTGGATTACGCCATCGATACTACTCTGCACATGGCCGAGTGGACTTCCGGTGTACCAACCGTGGTTCATCTGCACGGCGGTGAGGTTGAGCCCCAGAGCGATGGCGGCCCCGATGCGTGGTTCACCCAGGGTTTTGCGGAGACAGGACCCGGCTGGTATAAGGAGACCTATGAATATGCCAACGAGCAGCTTCCGACCACTCTCTGGTACCACGATCATGTGCTCGGCCTGACTCGTCTCAATGTTTACGCCGGATTAGCCGGATTCTACCTTCTTCGCGACCCGGCCATAGAGGATCCCCTCAATCTGCCCTCAGGTGAATACGAGATTCCGATGGTAATTCAGGATCGCATGTTCAATGTCGACGGTTCCCTGCATTATCCAGTAGGTGGAGATAATCCTGAGATTCATCCGCTCTGGCAGCCGGAGTTTTTCGGCAACACGATCCTGGTCAATGGCAAAGTCTGGCCCTACCTCGAGGTTGAGCCCCGCAAATATCGTTTCCGGATCCTGAACGGCTCCAATTCGCGCTTTTATGCAATGGAGATATGGGAAGATGTGGCTGATACGACCGGCCCCGGTTTCTGGCAGATCGGTTCCGACGGCGGCTACCTGGATGCGCCGGTCTTAATTTCAGATCCCAATGATCCAAACTCGCCAAGACTCGTCATCGCTCCCGGCGAACGCCGTGACGTTATTGTCGACTTCTCAGGCTACGCGCCGGGAACAACCTTTACTCTGCGCAACAATGCCCGGTCGCCATATCCCAATGGTATGACTGTAAATCCGCTGACCGACGGCCAGGTGATGCAGTTCCGTGTGGTTGAACTCACCGCTCCGGACAACAGCTCGATAGCCACTCCCGGGCCGGGATATGTTGAGAAACTGACCACCTGGGACAATACCCGCCAGTTAACGCTTGATGAGATTATGGGGCCCAATGGTCCCATTATGGCTATTCTCAACAACACCACCTGGGATGCTCCCACAACCGAGACTCCGGAACTGGGCAGCACGGAAGTCTGGAAGATAATCAATACAACCGGTGATGCTCACCCGATCCACCTGCACCTGGTACAGTTCCAGTTGATGAGCCGCCAGAAATTCCAGGCAAATAAATACGCCAAGGTTTATCAGTCGGGTCAGAATGCTCCCGCTCCGGATATTACTCCATATCTGATCGGGCAGCCGGAGCCGCCTGAACCGGGAGAAGATGGCTGGAAGGACACCTATATCATGCTCCCCGGTGAAGTGACGACTGTGATCGCCCGCTTCGCTCCCCAGGATGGCGCACCTGATTACAGTTTCGATGCCACTGCCGAGCCGGGATATGTATGGCACTGCCATATCCTCGAGCATGAAGACAATGAAATGATGCGTCGCCTCAAGGTTATGCCGGCAATGGGTATGTTCGCGGCCAAGTCAGATGTGGACGGTAACCGGGCCCCCGCTTCATTCGGGCTCGACCAGAATTACCCGAATCCATTCAATCCTTCAACCGAGATATCTTTCAGCTTAAGCGAACAGTCGCACGTAAAGCTGGAAGTCTTCAACATTCTCGGGCAGAATGTTTCGACACTGGCCGATGAGGAATACTCTGCCGGTCGTCACACTGTTACCTGGGATGCATCGCAGCAGGCATCAGGCGTATACTTCTACCGCATCTCCACCAAAGATGGTGTCGATGCCAGACGCATGATGCTACTTAAGTAATCAAAGTAGACATTTATAAAACGAGAGGTGCCGGTTCTGACCGGTACCTCTTTTTTTATTGTGCCCTAGTACTATATAATATATTATATAGATCAAGTTTGCGCTTATCTTTGAGAGATTTTTTGCGATAACGGCAGCCGGGAAATAACATGAATAATTACAGGATCCATAAAAATTACAGGGATGACGATATTTTAAGAAACGCCTTCTTTGATTTTATCGAGACAGTCTATCCTGGACTCAATTTTAAAATCTGGTTTGAAAAGGGATTCTGGCGAGATGAATATGACCCTCATTCGATTATGATCGATGGCAGGATTGTATCGAACATTTCCACCACAAGAATGAACCTCTTTGTTGATGGCAAACAAGTAGATGGAATTCAGATCGGCACAGTGGGAACCATACCGGAATACCAGAGACAGGGATTATCGAGGACATTGATGGAGCACGTTCTCGATAAATATAAAGGCAAGACTGAAATAATATTTCTGTATTCGAGCGAGGAGGCATTTAAGTTTTACCCCAAATTCGGATTTGATCGATATAATGAGGTTATATTCATACAATCTAAAGATATCCCGAAAGGACGATTCTCGGCGCGGAAGCTCGATATCAATTCTGTAGCTGATTTCGAGCTTATAAAGAAGTGGCTAAGCAGGCGTTCAATAATATCCAAACTTTTCGGGGCATCCGATTATGACTTCATCACCATGTGGCATATTCTCAACCGGTATCCGGCCAACCTGTTTTATCTGGAGGAAGATGAGATAATTTTTATCGCCTCAGAAAAGAATTCACAATTACATATCCTGGATATAATCTACCACCGGCAGTTCGACTTAACAGGGGCACTTTCCAGGATAATTGAATCGAACAATCTAAAGTCCGTTCATTACTATTTCTCCCCTGACCAGCTTGATTTTAAATATGACGAAGTCGTCATAGACACTGACTCGCCGCTTTTCGTAAGGGGAAAGTTTCCGATCGGCGGAAGGCATTTCAAGTTTCCGGCCACAGCACAGACTTAATTTTAAAAGTGGCTCAAAATGGTCATATTTCAGGTCTGGCTTTTCCAATATTTCTTTGTGATGTACCATTTAAATTGACAATCTTATTATACATGGTATTTTATTACCATATGCACACTCGGGAGGAATTAGTGCCTGCTTATCAGGCTGTAAATTATCACAGATTCATACCCACACTGCTTGGCATTATCGCTGCATATTTTCTACTGCCAATTTCCGCCATCGCCGACGAGATTATTTTCTTTGACGACTTTAAGGGTGGAAGCGCCGACAACTGGGAACTGATTGACATCGGCTACTATTCCGTTAATGACGAGACCCTCTGTCTTGAAACCCTGTGCGCACCTTGAGGAGCCGGAACGTGGATGCGGACAGTTGGTTCGTTTGAATATGAGCATGGCTTTCTTCTTGAGGCCAACACATTCCTGGCAGATACCGAGGGCCTGAGCAAGGAACGCCGGCTTTCGTGGTACTCCGACTTTGCCAATTATGTCTTCGTGCGCTATGACCAGGTGGTGGAGCAACTGGTATGCATCTGCGTTGTGAACGAACAGTGGCTGTTTAACGGGACCGCGGATATTCCAGCTTCGGAGTGGAACGGATCGGATCAAACCTGGCACAAGCTATCCATTAAAATCCGGGGGGATCAGCTCATGGTGCTCAGGGATAACGAGTTGATATTCGAGCATTTCGATTCCGCAATTTCCGAGATGCCAAAGGTCGGGCATATTCGTATATCCAACACATATCAGGAAACATGCTTTGATGATGTCATGCTTACCAGCATCAGCGGGCCGGCCTATATCTGCGGGGATGCCAACGGGGACCAGACTGTCAATGTGAGCGATGCCGTATATATAATAAACTTCGTCTTTATCGGCGGCACAGCTCCCGACCCGCTCGACGCAGGCGACAGCAACTGCGATTCTACTGTTAATGTCTCAGATGCTGTCTGGATTATCAATTACGTTTTTGTCGGCGGAAATCTGCCCTGTGACATTAACGGTGATGGAATTCCTGACTGCTGATGTCCTGCATATTCATTGTCTCAACATTCGACGAACTTCTCGACCAGGAACAGCAGATCTTTCCATTTGATTTTTATGAATAGGTTTATATTTGTTTAGATATTAGATTTCTGATTCAGGATTTTTCGCATGAGAATTGCATGGCTAAGTGATATCCATCTAAATTTTGTACATCATCATAGAATTGAGACCTTCAGCCGTGAGGTGGCCGAGAGCAGCGCAGAGGCGGTTCTCATCAGCGGAGATATCAGTGAGGCACCCTATCTGAAAGAACATCTTAATATAATGGCAAACATAATCAGATTCCCGATCTTCTTTGTGCTCGGCAATCACGATTTTTACAGATCCTCAATCGATAGAACTCTTTATCTTGCCGGGGAGATATCCTCTAATTCAGGTAATCTGGTCTGGCTCACGGGAGAGATGGTCGTAAGGCTAACAAACAGGACAGTGCTGATCGGCCATGAATCCTGGAATGACGGCAGAATCGGAGATTATAAAAACAGCCCTTACACTCCCGCAGATTATTTCATGATCGAAGATTTTATGGGCCTGAAGAAGGATGAAAAACTCAAACTGATGCAGTCCCTGGCAGACAGGGCCGCCGATCATTTCAAAATAAATCTCCCCAAAGCATGCCAGGAGGCAGAAAATGTCATACTGCTCACACATGTTCCACCCTTCAGAGAGGCATGCTGGTATAACGGCAAGATTTCCGATGATGATCACCAGCCCTACTTTGCAAGCAAAATAGTCGGGGATACAATCCGAGAGATCATGCATGAATTCCCCGCCCATAACCTGACCGTTTATTGTGGCCACACTCATGGTGGAGGAAAGGCGCAGGTATTGCATAATGTGAAGGTATATACTGCTGAAGCGGAGTATGAAAAGCCTTCCATACAGAGAATTGAAGGCATAAAATAAGCACACCGTTTGAATTAAATTGCAACTGGTTACTAATATAATAAATTTGAGCAGTTCACCCTCCATTTGTATCCGGGGTGAAGCGATCAACGCAACACGAACGAAAAAATATCGTATTTAAGGACAAGGGACCGGCAGAGGAAACACCGCTCTGTCTTTTGGCGGCAGCGAAATGCCCGCAGGAGGAAATATGAACACTAAAGAATCAGGGCTCGCCCTATTGCCTGCCCTTATTTTACTTGTTTTCTGTTCGACCTTGATGGCCGAAACGCCTGCAATCTGGGGAGATCTTACCCCCGGCCCATATGCGGTAGGTGTCAGAACCATCGAACAATACGATCATTCCCGCACGTACATGCCTAAGACCAATTATTTCGGAGAAAAGATCGGAGGGGTGCGGGACCGTCCGGTTCAAGCCTGCCTCTGGTATCCGGCTGAATATTCCGGTGATGAAATGAGAATGAACTATGGAGAATATGTATTCCCCTACCCCGAGGATGACCGTTTTTTTGAATTACTTGCGGGAATCCAGAACAGGGAAATTCAGGCTCTCTTTGCCACAATTGGCGACCAGGACATTATGCTGACAATAACCAATACGCCATTTGCTGCAGTCCGGGATGCCCAACCGGCGGATGGAAAATTCCCGCTTGTAATTTACCACCCTGATTTTAATGGCATCTTCTGCAACAATGCGGTCCTGTGCGAATATCTCGCCAGCCATGGTTATACCGTGCTTTCCACCTCATCATTAGGCTTGAACTCGGTAAACACGGGAGAGGACGAGATGGCCATGGAATTTCAGATTAGAGACAGGGAATTTGCACAGTCATTAATCAGGGATCTGGAATTTGTTGACATTGATAAATTGGCCTTGATTGGCGCGGATGCCGGCGGTCTTATGGCCGTGCAGATGCAGATGCGCAATACTGATGTTGACGCTGTGGTTAGCATCAATGGCTGGCTCACCCGGACCGACAAGATTGAATTCTGCAAAAACAGCCCGATGTTTGAGGCTGCCCGTATGCATAAACCGCTTCTGTGTATCAATACCGGAGCCGGCGCGGAGCTCGATCATTCTTTATTTGAGTCGCTGAAATATTCAGCGCGGACCCTGGTTAATCTGGACAGCCTGCCCGGCGACGGATTTAATCATTATCCAATGTTCAGCTTACAGTTAAACGAGGAAATAAAAATGATGGTTAAGCCAATTCGGGATGACTATCAAACCGTCTGCAGACTCGTGCTTGCTTACCTGGACCATCAATTCTCAAAATCCCCGCAGCAGGTACCTTTTGAAAATACGGCAGCGGCGCAAATCGGTATAGAAATAGAAACTCTTCCGGGGCAGGACCTGCCGCCGACACCCGATCAATTCATGGGAATAATCGAGAGTCATGGCGTCCAGGCGGCAGTTGCAATATTCGAAAAGTTTCATAAACTAGATCCGGAGAGGGTATTCTTCCAGGAGGGCCAGTTAAACGTGCGCGGCTATCAGGCATTAAACCAGGGGCGCATTGATGACGCCATCGCTCTTTTCAAATTGAATACGATAGTCTATCCGCACTCATCCAACACATGGGACAGCCTGTCCGACGGCTACCTGGCAGCGGATGACAGAAAGAATGCCATAAAATGCATGAAGAAGGTGCTGGAAACTATACCTGGTGACACGATCACTAATGATCAGGTCAAGCAACAAATCAAAGAAAAATGTGAGCGCTTATTGAGCGAGATGGAGGGCTGATCGATGCCGAACAACAGCAAAGATAAAAAACTCAGCCTGGAGATTAAAATGGACGAATCGAAAACTGGACTAAACCGAAGAAAGTTTCTGGCAAGTTCAATCTCCTGCGCCATGGCCGCCGGTGTGATAAGCCTTTGCCCCGGAATAGCCGGCGCTCAGGATGCTTTGGAAAAGAAATCGGACAAAGAACGAAAAATGATCTACAGGGGATTCGGCAAAACCGGCTGGAAAATCCCGATCATCAGCATGGGAGTTATGCGAGTACCTGACCCGGGTATAATCAAAGCCGCTTTTGAGGCCGGGATCCGGCATTTTGATACTGCTGCCAACTACCAGTATGGCCGCAACGAACAGATGGTCGGGAATGTCCTGGCAAAACTGGGGGTCCGGAAGCAGGTGATTATCGGCTCCAAGATTCTTGTGCCGGCCCAGAGAGAGGCGCTAACTGAGCAAGATGCGGGGCAGAGGATTAACCAGTTAATTGATGCTACTCTCAAGCGGATAAAATCGGATTATATCGATATTCTATATGTTCACGATGTCTCCGATCCAAGCGACGTTTCCAATCCCCTCATACTAAATGCTCTCAAGGAGGCAAAACAGGCCGGAAAGGTGAGGGCGATCGGGATCACCACCCACTCAAATATGGCGATGGTGATAAATGAAATGATCGATGTCGGCGATTATGATGCGGTCCTAACCGCGATCAACTTCACCATGGCAGATGATGACGAACTCATGGCGGCAATTGAGAAGGCGGCCAAAAGCGGCATGGCTGTGGTCGCGATGAAGACTTTGGCGGGAGGAGCAAATTGGCCCAATCCGGAGACGCGCCGTAATTATAATGCTCAAACTGTCACAAGGGCGGCTCTTAAATGGGTGATGAACAATGAAAATATTGTTACGTCTATTCCCGGCTTCACCAACTATGAACATCTGACCGATGATATCGAGGTCGCTTATGATCTGGATTACACTTCCGATGAGAAAAAACTGCTCAAGGATAATAATATTAAGCTGAGTATTGGATTTTGCCGCCAGTGCCGCCAGTGCCTGGCATCATGCCCATACAATTCTGAAGTCCCAAAGCTTATGAGAATACACATGTATGCGGCTCAGTATGCCAATTTCTATCTCGCACGGCAAACATTGGATGAGATTCCTGAGAGCAGGGGCCTGGAGATGTGTAGGGACTGCGATACATGCGTGGCGCAATGTGCCAACAGTGTAGATATCGCTCAGAAAATCAATGACCTTAAATTGATGTATACCTGATTTAGAATAATCTGCGAACAGAGAGCCTGCATAATTTTATGCGGGCTTTTCTTTATTCCTCAGGTTCGGATGAAAGCGCTTCCAGCCAGTCGGAAACAAAGTTCATATAGCGCCTGCCGTAGTTGAGTACACCCAGGAGCTTCCCTTCCTTCAGCCCAACCAGGATATTTCCATGGAAATCATCCTGCACCAAAAAGGATTTATTGAAATCAAACGGTAGATCTGAAAGATAGACATCTTCCCGGGTACCCTCAACCTCCCGGGCCCAGAGCAGATAAGTCCCTCCGGTGGAATCTTCGGTATAAAACAGGGTCAATGTGTCGCTGCCGAATGCATATTGGCGCTCATAGACATCGGATAAAAATGAATGTCCCAGATAAGAATCTGCGTGAATAACATCCGTTCCCCTGATCATATTTTGAAAAGGAAATACCCCGAATTCGCCAGGCTTACTGACAGTCCCGGGGACTACGGTTTTTATCCTCTGCGCCATAGTATCTATCATTGTACCGGTTTCATCAGATTGATCATATCCAGTGAACCTGAGCACATATTGCCCCTTCACGAAATCGAGACTTCCGACGCCCGTAAAGCCCTCCATCCCCAATGCTACGGGTTCTTCCCCGGGTGGACGCACGCGGCTGTACAGCCCGTAGGCATTTGCAGGAGTATCAAATTGATAGATGTCCATTACGACTTCATGTTCCCCCATTTTGTAATTGGCTGTGGCCACTCTTTCGAAATTATAAAGGTGGTACAATTCAGCCCCGCCATCGATATATTCGTACAGCGATTGACCTTCATAAACCTGGACATCGGATATCCGCTCAATACCGGTATCCATAAATGTTTGCGGGAAAAACTCTGTTAGTTCCGTTCCCGATATTTCTTCGGATTGCCCTCCATCGCCCCCGCAGCCAATAAAGGCCGTAAACACAGAAGCCGCTGCGAGCAAGAGACTTATTTTGATCATCCTGTTCGATTTCATTATTCCCTCTCCCCTGTTTCACTAAATGCAGAGTGATAAACTTCCTGATAAAGCATAATAATAATGCCGGTTGGCTGTCAAGGGCAAGAAGTATTCTCTTTAGACGGGCAAATTAATTCGTTGACAATTTGCGGAAGTATGGTAGTTTTTCCATTATGGGAATCGTTCTTACGTATCGTTATTTATGAGACGACCGGAGATAAAAACACTTGCAGCAGGATTAATTGTTGCGTTTGCCTCAGCGCTTATGATTGTCGCCGGCGGATGCGAGAATAAGGGCAGCTATGGCCCCACAAGCGCTGCCTTTGGCGGTGTGACCGGACATGTGTACCTCTCCGGCAGCCTTAAGCCGATTGCCAATGTTATTGTATCCTGCGGGGGAGAAGTTGATACCACTGCCAAAAGCGGCCATTATTCACTCAGCAATATCCCGATTGGATCGCAGGATATTTCTGCCAGTAACTCATACTATCAAACCTTTACATCAAAGGTTAACATCCGCGTTAACGAAGTCATCACTTTTGATATTTTCATGTCATACAGCAACAAGTAGTATTTCCACGAAGACTTTTGAGGTTAAAATAAAAAAGCCCATCCGATAAATCAGACGGGCTTCTTTCTATAAATGCCCTGTTAATCGCTGGCCATAATAAATAGCGGCTGCATTTCAAAGCTCTTGTACTGGGGACGCAGTCTGTCTTTGTTGTAATACCTTTCAACGTTGACGAATTTCTTGGTACTGGTAACAACGTCAATCGGCACATTGTCATACCGCCCATTTTTCAATACCACCAGGCGCCCGTGAATCCCGTTCAAAATCAAGTCGAGAGCAAGGTTGCCGTAGGCCATGGGAACAACTGAATCTATGGCGTCGGGATCGCCGCCGCGGACAAGATAGCCGAGCTTCTGATTGATGACATTTATCGGCCTGCCATTATTGAACTTGGGCGAGAATTCTTTCAGCTTGGCTGAAACCAGATCGCCGATTCCGCCCAGCTTCATATGGCCGTAAGCATCCTTTTCGGTGTCACGGAATATCATCTCGCCCCCCTCGAACATGGCGCCCTCCGAGACCAGCACCACGGAATATTTGCTGGGATTCTTATGCCTGTCTTCGGTCAGGAGTTCGGTCAGTCTTTCGATATTAAATTTATGCTCCGGTATCACGCATCGGTTGGCGGCGCCGGCCATGGTCGGAAGCATGGCGGTAAAACCGGCGTAGCGCCCGAATACCTCCAGCACCAGAAAGCGTTCATGCGACCCAGCCGAGGTACGCAGGCTGTTGGTCATCTGAATCGTGCGGGTCACACAGGTGCTGAATCCGATACAATAGTCAGTACCGGGAACATCATTATCCATGGTCTTGGGAATGGCCACCACCTTCACTCCCTCTTTGTACAACCGCACCCCGTAGCTCAGGGTGTCATCCCCGCCGATAGGAATAAGATAATCTATACCGAGGAAATCGAGATTTTTCTTGACCTCTTTGGTTAGATCATTGCGCTCATCCTTATATTTGTCCCTGAGATGTTCAGGGACATTGGCTTTGGCGACATGCCCTGGATGGGTGCGGGAGCTGTGCAGAAATGTACCGCCCGTCCTCCCGGCTTTATTCACAATATCTTCGGTCAGGATTTGGTAATTGGAGCTGTTGTCAGCCTTTTTGTCCCTCTTAATTTCGATGGTACCGGCCCACCCGCGGCGGATTCCAATCACCTGATAACCCTCCCGGATGGCCCTGATCGTGACCGCCCTGATGGCCGGATTCAAGCCGGGAACATCTCCCCCTCCGGTCAGAATTCCTATTACGCCCTTTTTGGTATTTACATTCGCCACAGACACACCTCCATTATCTCATGAAAAGCCATCCAAAAGAGACTTCTCAAATTCAAGTCCAAAGTTATAAGAGATTCGCTTCTCAAACAAGCATTTTATGAATCTGTTTCCTAATTTATTATTTGCGAATAATTTAAATAACCGCCCCGCGTCTCTATCGCGCTTTCGGGACAGTATCTATTCTATCGTCAGATTTGGCGAAATAAATAATCTATTGACAATTGGCGTTTTTTTGCTTTTCCCTGCAACTATTCGAGGGCTGAATAGTCTAAGAAATAATGTATGTATGCGGGCCCTTTAATAATTGACAACAGGAGTTTCGGGCTATGTGGAAGTTAAAATTTGCCGCTATTCTCTTTTGCGCACTTTTGACCTTAACGCCTTCAAATATTCTCATTGCTGACAGGCTTGACATCCCTGAGACTGTCGTGAACACAACAGCGGGGCAGAAAATGCATACTTATCTTGAACGGTTGTCAGGTTTAGGATTCCATGGGACCGCCCTGGTGGCCCGGAATGACGAAATCGTGCTGCATCAGACCTATGGTCTTGCTGACGTTTCAAATCAGATCCCTAATTATACTTCCACCCTTTTCAGTACCGGATCAGTTACAAAGCAATTTACCGCGGCGGCGATTATGCTGCTTGAAAGCCGGGGAAAGCTTAACATTGACGATCCAATTGGTAAATATTTCGACAGCATACCAGCGGATAAATCTGCGATCACAATACATCATCTCCTGACCCATACCTCCGGGCTGGCGCATGATTATGGCGCCGACGAGGATGTTATCGGCCGTGACATATATATTGCCGACGTTCTTGCACAACCCCTGCAGTTCGAGCCCGGTCAGAAATATTCTTACTCCAACGCCGGATATTCATTGCTGGCGGCAATTATTGAGATAGCAGGCAGCACAGATTATGAGGCTTTCCTGCAGCAAAACTTCTTTGAGCCGCTGGGAATGAACAGTACCGGCCTTCATCTATTGCAAGTTAATGATACTCTGATAGCCCGCTCACATAATGAGCAACTGGGTTATCCCTCAGCTGCCGATCGCCCCGAGGATTGCTGGAACCTTCTGGGCAATGGGGGCATACTTTCCTCCACTGCCGACATGTACAGATGGTACACAGCCCTGAAAGGCTCGGAAATTCTGCCGCCGGAGACAACCCGCAGGATCTTCACGCCTTATGTTAAAGAATACCCGGATATGGAGTCCTACTACGGTTATGGCTGGGTTATCCAGGATTCCGAGAGGCGCGATAGCAAGGTAATCTGGCATAACGGCGGGGCTATGCTGCAGGGGTGGAGCTGTGCAGTCTACGATTATGTGGATGACAGCGCAGTTTTCATCGTCTTCTCAAATAAGCCGATGGACGGAATCCTGCCGGTTGACTATATCGCAGTGAACCTTTCCCAAATACTATTCGGCGAATCCTATGACCTTCCTCCCCAGACAGCGCAGATCGATGACAGCCTGCTTATGAAGCTGGAGGACCTGTATTTACTGAATGATGACGATTTAATTCGTGTCGCTGTTTCGGATGGCACGCTTCGCCTTTATCCGATAGGGCAGAAAGCTGTCGATGCCGTCTTCCCTTCATTGGGGCAGAATATGCTTCCGGAATACAACGATAAAACGGATGAAATGCTGAAAGCTTTTTCGAACCGAGAATTCACGAGCGCAGCGGCATTCTGGGAGAAGCAGCCGGGAATCAATCCGGAAGCGATGCTGATGGACTGGTGGAGCTCTTTCGACAGCCTCGGGCAGGTCAGGAATTATGTTATCCTGGGCACCAGGATGGTGGATGGCGCTGAAACCTATGTCCGCGTGAATTTTGAGAACGGCGCTGAGGACCTGATGTTTGTCTGGATGCAGGGATTATGTCAGGGGGCTATGTCAGGTAAAAAGCTGACAAAGGTCATGCATCCTGTTTCAAAAATGGAATTCATATCTTACAGCCTGACCGGGCAGGATAGTCTAAATGTGATTTTTCAGCGCGACAATAAAATGGTGATAAAAAGCGGCAGCCGCAGTATCACAGCTGAGCGGAAATGACCGACTCGGGCCGTGAAGCCAATCCTGGGTCCTAATAATAATACCAGATCGTACGATATTCCGTAATATCCTCGCCTATCCCCTTCAAACGCTGTAAATAGTCATAAATAGACACGTCGGTATAATTATAAGGCGGGACGGGTGTTACAAATTTTTCCCAGGGGTGGAATTCATATACTCTCCGGCCATCCGGGAGGATCATAATCAGACGATGGTCCTGCCATGAACGCAGGTGATTTTTTCCCAACCGCGGCACATTGAAGACAGGTTCATCGGTCCTGTCGAGACCGGGAAAGAGCCTGGCCTCCTCTTTTCTTTCCTGCAGGATGCGTGCTAAAGGTACACGATAGTAATCCGTCTCCTCTTTGCCTTTGGTAATAAACGTATAGTAAGGATCGACTCCGATTAACCTGAGGCTTCTCCTCAGGGCCACGGTCTCGAAACGCCGGCTGTTTTCAAAAGTGAAGACCTGCTGGTTGTATACCGAGATACCCCGTCTGCGCAGTTTCGTCACCGCCTCGGCCGACTCCGGTGTAACCTCATAGGGATGTTCATAGTGCGTCACAACACATACTTCCCTGCGACCCGGCTTAACATATCTGGCCATCAGGTCACATAGCTTATCGGTGATCCGGAATGGAATCACTACCGGCATGCGTGTGCCGATTCGGATTCTATTGACATGATCGATCCGGGCGATCTTCTCGAAAATCCTCTCCAGGCTGAAATCGGTTAAGACGAATGGATCGCCCCCTGTAATTAAGACGTCACGGATGTATGGATGATCTTTTATCCAATCGATCGCCTTATCAATCATCTCCGGGGGATAAACCGCTTTGCTGTCCATAACTTTTTCTATTTCCCAGTTTCGCTGGCAGTACACGCATATTTGCGAGCAACTGTTGTATGGCTTTATTATCAGGACCTCGGGATACCTGCGTGTTATAAGGTCGATCGGAGAGGTGTCGTGTTCACCCATAAAATCAAAGAGCATTCCTCTTTCCTGCTTGCTCTCGGCGAATGATTCAACATAAGATGTAGGCGGAATGACCTGGGCGCGCACGGCATGATCGTATTTGCCCCCCGACTCCTTATCCATCAGGGAGATATAATACGGCGTTATGCCGAAGGGAATCCTGCATTTTTCCGTTGTGTGAATCGCCCGTTTTTCATCATCGGTAAGATCGATCAGTTTCGAGAGTGCATCCCCACCGACATAAATATGTTTCAGGTGCCATTTATAATCCTGCCAATCGGATGCATTTCCGCCGTAATAGTCCAGGATTCTGTTCTTGTTCTCTTCTCGTCTCCTGATCACTTCAGCATCCAGCCCAGTTTTGTAATGAGCCATTTTCTCCTCGGCCCGGGCGGCCATATTATCAAGAAATGATGAGCGCAGCAGGGCCGCCTCCCGGCCATCGTGCGAAATAAAACGGGGGATGGAACGTTTTTCAGGTTTTCCGGATTCTGAATACATGGCGGTCAGGCCGATGACCGCCCTGAATAGATGGCTGAATTCTGCCAGAAATCCCCTGGACAGATCGGTTATATTCTCCGGCGGCAACCCGTGTGCGAGCATAAACAGATACGAGATTGCGCTGCTGCCTGTCCTCTTTTCGTTGATCGGCGCTATAATGCTCTTGAATACTCTCACGCTCTCGCGGATATTGGCTTTTTCGAGAATGTGAAGATCGTTGTCGATCTCAAAAACTTTACCTTCGCAGGCATTCAGATAATCGTAGAGCGATTTGCGGGCCTCTTCGATATCCTCGGACTGCTTTAATAACTCATAGATATCGGGATTGGCCAGCCAGAACTCGGGTAAGTCAGTCTCGAATATTTTTTCGATCTGGGCCGGGGTTGCCTCGATCCGATCACGGAAAATATCTTCATTGATAACCTCAGTCCCGATGATCTTGTAGGTTCTTTCTAAACCTTTTTCGGTTTTCATTTGCGCCTCCGTGCAATAGCAGGGCGTTCCTGTCCTCCGCCGAATCGATTATGAATATTAGAATTCACCGGAGGATCTATGTCTAAATAATTATACCCAATATTTGAGATCAGACAAGTAAAAAAATTCTTTTCCGACAGGCCTGGCCCTCAAAAGATATACGCTGATCGATGCGGCAAATAGGTGCAAAAAAAATGCCCCGTCTCAAGCATGACGGGGCATTTCTGCAAAAAGCATTTTTATTCATTTCAGCAGGATCATCTTGCGAGTCTGGCTGAACCTGTCATCAACACGGGCCTTGTAGAAGTAAATTCCGGAGGCAGCTTCATTGCCTCTATCATCGCGGGAATCCCATTTAATATGCACGGTTCCAGCACCTGAATAACCACTGAACTGCCTCACCAATTGACCCCGGATGTTATAAATATCCAGGTACCAGTTCCCCGATTCAGGCAGCGAAAGCATGATTTCCGTCTCCGGATTAAAAGGATTGGGATAATTCTGGCTGAGGGCAAACTCGGTGGGAACTTCCACTTTATTCAGGATCACATCCAGCTGATTACCATTGTAATCCGAGGCCTCGGCTGAGATCAGCTTGAGCGCGTCAGCAGCTTCAATATTGATTATCTCGTTTTTGCCAGCCGGTATTCTGATTCTATCGAAACTGTAAATGAGGACGTTCAGCCTGTCATTAACTATATCCGACATAATCGAGAACTGCCCGAGATTGTCAGCAAGTTTAACCGCAATATCGCTACTCTGATTGTCCACCGCAAACGAGAGCAGAATCGCCGCCATATCTGAGGATGTGTTGGTGGTGACGGTGTAGCCTTCGTTCTGCGTGCATAATGTTACTCTGGTTTCGTCGGAGAACGGAGCAAGCTTCGGTATAGCTACCGCATCACCGCTCATTATCCGGATCAGGTAAACAAGATCGCCTACGGTTAAGGTCTTACCGTCCGCATTAATGTCGGATGCGGCTATCTGGCCATAAAGATTGATTATGAAGACGCCGGGGCCATAAATGAAGTAGTTGGTGTAGAGCACGGCATCCCCTATTTCATTGGGAATCTCGTTCATATTCATATCACCGCGCAGATCGATTGAGTCGGGATGACAGATGCTGATATAACCGTCGAAGAACTGTACACAGCGTATTGGAACGGTCTTGTCGCCGATCACGCATACATCAGGCGCTCCGGTACCGAATGGCCTTTCGCTTTCAGGGAAGTTAACATCGTCGAACTCGTCCCACCTGATTCCGCCGAAGGGATCATAAATGCGCTTGTCAACATAGACCGTATCTCCCATTTCATTGGAGAACATATTATTACCGCAATCCATCCAGAAGAAGCGCAGGGGATAGGACTGACCGCCAAAGTTTCGATCGTCGGTTACATAAAATTTCAGATTTGCCAGCACACCATTGGGATCGTATGCGGAGGGCGATGGATGTGGTGCGCCGTTATTCACATCCGCGATGCCCACCAGCAGGATCATACCGCTGGGACAGTTGTTTCCGCAGTTGCCGAACGGCCCGGTTCTGTAGGTGAAATACTCCCACTCAGCGATGGCATCACCCTGAACCGCGCCCACAAATGTGAAGGCCGAGGGATCATAGGTTATCAGCAGTTCGAAACCGCCTATCGAAGGAACATAATTGCTGATTGTAATCGGCGCATATATATATGTGCTGTTATATACGCAGGCTGTATCGCCCAGGGCAACATCGATACAGGTTATTGAATCACAGTTGTCCAAGACTACGACGTTCACATCTATCGTGTCATAATCAACCGCACCGCATGGATCGCTCACCTGGTAGATGAATTCATACAGGGAATCCATCACATCCGGGGTAAAGCAAGTACTGCCAGTGCCCGGATTAAACGTGCCCGGTCCCTGAATTTTTGAGATAGTCAACTGGCTCAGGGAATGATCGGGGTCGCTGACTGTAAAGCCATTGAAACATTTCTCTTCCGCATCGGCATCGGGACAATATGCAAAGAAGAATTCTTCCTGATTAGCCGAAATGGTCGGAGGCTGGTTCTCAGTCACCATCACAGTGACCGTACCCTCATCATAAGCATCGCAGCCATCATATAACCTGATAGTGAAGCTATATGTCCCGGAGCTGCCGGGAACGAAGCAAACCTGGCCGGTCTGCTGGTCGATGGCGGCTCCTGCCGGCGCTGAGGGCATCTCGAAGTGCAGCTCATCCTGCGGCAGATCAGCATCGCTGGCTGAATTGTCGAAGCAGATCTGATCACTTGCATCGCACATAAATGTATCGATGTCTGCTGCAACCGTAAGGACAGGCGCATTGTTAACCGTAAATGTTACCGTAAATGACTCCTCACAGAATTCACCGCAGGAATCAGTGCAGGTTATTGTGACTGTAACGGCTCCGGAACCGGTCGTGGTATAACACCATTCGCCATTCTGCAGGGTGCCCGGGCCGGAGGTAATCTGGCAGTTCTCAAGGTTGCCATCCGGGTCAGTTGCAGAAACCGGCAGGCAAATCGCATCGCCGTTACATTGATGAATTGTCGTGTCATTTGGCACATTGCAAACCGGCGGGCTGTTCGGGACAAGAGTGATGAGCTGGTCACACTGTGCAGAATTGCCGCAATCATCGACTGCGGTCCAGGTACGCGTGATAATATTGCCGGTCTGCGAATCTGTGTAAGTTATCTCAATATCCTGGTCGCAGTTATCTGTTGCCGTCGCCGTACCGGTATTTGACGGGTCGGAGGGATTGTTGCATACGACTGTGATATCAGCCGGACAGGTTATCACCGGTGCCATGGTATCATCTATAGTTATAATCTGTGCACATTCGGCATAATTACCCGAAGCATCCGTGGCCCGGTAGGTCCTGGTAATTGTCTCCGGACAGCTGTTATTGTCAGATACATCCCCAACATGCGTTACTACAGGACTCGGATCGCAGTCATCTGACACTGTCACCGAACCAATATCGACAGGAGGCACATCCCCAATGCATTGCACCGAAACAGCATCCGGGCAGGTGATAATCGGCGGGGTCGTGTCATCTATCGTTATAATCTGATCGCACTGTGCAGAATTGCCGCAATCATCGACTGCGGTCCAGGTACGCGTGATAATATTGCCGGTCTGCGAATCTGTGTAGGTTATGTCAAGATTCTGGTCGCAGTTATCGGTCGCTGTCGCTGTTCCGGTGTTCGAAGGATCGGTCGAGCCTGAACAATCGATGGTGATATCGGCCGGACAGGTTATCAGCGGCGCCATGGTATCATCTATAGTTATAATCTGTGTACATTCGGCATAATTACCCGAAGCATCCGTGGCCCGGTAGGTCCTCGTGATTGTCTCCGGACAACTGTTATTGTCAGATACATCCCCAACATGGGTCACCACAGGATTCAGATCGCAGTCATCAGATACGGTCACCGATCCTATATCCGCTGGCGGAACATCCCCGGGGCATTGCACCGTGAAAGCATCCGGGCAGGTAATCGTAGGCGGTGTTGTATCATCTATGGTGATAGTCTGGGTACACTGACTAAAGTTGCCGCAATCATCAGTGGCCGTCCAGGTACGGTGGAAACCGCCGCCGTTAGGTGTGTCTGAATAGGTGATATCAAGTGAGGGATCGCAATTATCAGTCGCCGTGGCGGTGCCTGTAAATGACGGATCGGTCGGGTCGCTGCAGTCAAGCGTGATATCTGCAGGGCAGGTTATCACTGGCGCTATGGTATCATCTATAGTTATAATCTGTGTGCATTCAACATAATTGCCCGAAGTATCAGTGGCCCGGTAGGTCCTCGTAATAGTCTCCGGACAGCTGCTATTGTCAGATACATCCCCAACATGCGTTACTACAGGACTCGGATCGCAGTCATCTGACACTGTCACCGAACCAATATCGACAGGAGGCACATCCCCAAAGCATTGCACCGAAACAGCATCCAGGCAGATAATCGTGGGCGGTGTCGTGTCATCTATCGTTATAATCTGATCACACTGCGCTGAATTATTGCAATCGTCGACTGCGGTCCAGGTACGCGTGATAATATTGCCGGTCTGCGAATCTGTGTAGGTTATTTCAATATTCTGGTCGCAGTTATCGGTCGCTGTCGCTATTCCGGTGTTCGAAGGATCGGTCGAGCCTGAACAATCGATGGTGATATCGGCCGGACAGGTTATCAGCGGCGCCATGGTATCATCTATAGTTATAATCTGTGCACATTCGGCATAATTACCCGAAGCATCAGTGGCCCGGTAGGTCCTCGTGATTGTCTCCGGACAGCTGTTGTTGTCAGATACATCCCCAACATGGGTCACCACGGGATTCGTATCGCAGTCATCTGATACTGTGACCGAATTAATATCCGCTGGCGGCACATCGCCGGGACACTGCACCGAAACAGCATCCGGACAGGTTATGGTCGGCGGTGTCGTATCATCTATTGTAATAGTCTGGATACACTGGCTAAAGTTGCCGCAATCATCAGTCGCCGTCCAGGTACGGTAGAAACCGCCGCCGTTAGGTGTATCTGAATAGGTGATATCCGGTGAGGGATCGCAATTATCAGTCGCCGTGGCGGTGCCTGTAAATGACGGATCGGTCGGGTCGCTGCAGTCAAGCGTGATATCTGCAGGGCAGGTTATCACTGGCGCTATGGTATCATCTATAGTTAT